>CXWK01000285.1_pt1 | contig 215143 bp, 179 predicted proteins | sample 590851 | NCBI WGS metagenome assembly CXWK01 (sample SAMEA3498364, study PRJEB10139) | wastewater metagenome | biome: wastewater treatment plant; material: activated sludge | place: Denmark | collected 2014-08-01
TCCGACTCCCTCACCTTTCGCTTCGTGATGTTTGTTCAAGTGATCTCTCACTCATTCCGCAACCTATCGGCCCGGTTCAGTGGCGGGCCGCGCAGAGGACCGTCCGCGGCAACCGGTTGTTAGGCACCAGTGTACGCTCATCATAGAACGCCGGCCACAAGGATCAACACGTCCAACATGAGGACGACTACGAGACCATTCCTGAGACAGGTGAACGACGCTGACAGTCGATTTGAACGCATTGTTGCCGCGCGCTGGTTCTGTTCGATGGAGTACAGCAAGACGACCTTCTCGTGTGTCTTGTTAGTGACAGACGCATGATCAATCAGCTCAGGCCGGAAGACTGTCCCAATTCTATATGCCCCCAACGCCAGAAGGCCACTCGCAAGCAGGTAGACCATGGCGACAATCAAGAACGCAGCCGCAACGATCGGAGCGGCGTAGCACCTGCCGGCAAGCTTCCCGTCCGAGCCCAGTAGCCCTGACGTTGCTCCGAACACGGCGATTGCCACGGCCACTCCGAGAAGGGTTCCCATCGCTTTATTCTCGATCCTTTCGGAGCGCTGAATCGATATGGTCAACATGGTCTTGAGGTCGTCTCCCGAACACTTGAGTCGAGAGTCGGTCTTGAACTGATCGACACAGCAGTTGTCCAACTTCTGCTCGAGAATCTTGTTCGCGCGACGCAAGGTCCATAACGAACCAAGCAATGCTGAATCGATGCGCTCCATGCAGCTAGCCCACATCGACTGGTGCCTCCCGTGAAAGCGCATCGACGATTGCTTCGTCTATCGGTAGATCTGCTGCATCGACAAGCCACGCCCACTCGCCTGTTGGATTTACCTCAAGGAAGTAGTATTCACCATCGCTCAGAGCGAGATCGATCCCTCCGAAGCGCAAGCCTAAGGACTTGACGAGCAGCTGGCAGCGTTCCGCTGTCTCTCTTGGCAAATCGAATTTGCGAAACTGAACGCTGCTCTTCTGTGTTCGCCAGTCGCCAATGAGAGGCACTCCATTCTCGGTAATGCTCGCAGAGAATACTCGATCTTCAATGACGGTAACTCGGATGTCGAGCTTGTTCATCAGCGCGGCCTGGATCGTGGCCGGAGCCGTTCGCCAAACGTCAGGATCCAACTTGTCCGTGGCCTCAAACGTGGTGAAGCCGAACATCTCGTGTCCGTCAGCGCGTAGCAGAACAGTATCAAGCCCCTTGACGGCTACGCGCTCGCATCCCTCGCCAAAAGAATGGGCATGCGGCGAGTTCGTTATTCGTGTCAGGGGCACCGCGAAACCCAACTGAGATGCTTTAGAGAGTTGAACTGCCTTGTGCTCTGCTCGGTACGTGGCAACCGGATCGTTGAACCAGCGAGCCTCGTTGAATAGCATTAGGTTTCGGACAAAGGCCGCCCACTGCAGACGCGAGAACTGCTCTGCTGAGGAACGACGGTCGTCGCCATAGTCTCGCAGGAATACTGGGCGCCTAAAGAACACGGACCGGAGACCGTGCGGAGCAACGCAGTAGCTTCGCCCAGCGCGTTCTATCACAAGGCGTCTTCGAATAGGGTCAAGCTCTATAGCTGAGGCAGAGAGGTCTTCAGAATTCAGGCGCAGGTACGGAATTGACCTACGCCTCAACCCCGCAACAACATAATCGCAGGTCAGGTCGTAGCGACTTGCGATCACGAGAACTTGAGGCTGTCCAGATTCCACTGTCACCCGTGTTTCACTCACCCTTCTGATCTTCCCCGGTTTCAATATCACACTTCTTCGTCCTTGGTCCCGCGCGCCCGGGTGTCTCGACCCACAGCTCGCCCGTCTTGATGAATCGCCAAGCTCCGACATCCTCGTCGTAGACGCACCCCGCTGGTGCCAAGTCGACGTCTCGAAGCGGGTACTTGTGGGCGCGCTCAAGCAAAGGGTGTTCCTGGTTCATCTGTTCCACCTTAGTTGCTTCTGATCGGACTTCCTCGACGTGTTTCCTTGTGTGCCCAACGCGAGTTCGACGGACCTGTGTGGCACGGTTCCGCCGTGATGGACTGGTCCGCGTAGCACAGGCCGTGGATGCTTAGAACAGATCCTTCCCTACAGTAGTAGCCTGCCCAGCCATCGGAGGGAGCATGTGACCCGTTCATACGCCGGTCAGTCTAGCCGGCTCTAGCCGTTTGCGGGCAGACTCCTCCTCGCGCCCAGCCGACCTTGACTCCCGGACCTCGGGTCTCGGTCCTCGTCCACTGTACACCTCTAACCATCCAACCTCCGCCGGTTCGGAATCCCCCCGAGCGCAGGCTCAACGACGATGGTCCTGCTGGCCCGAATTGCTGGAGCAGGTATCCAGCATGGATGGGCGCCCACGCCCGTAGTGCGGGGAGCCGATCCACCTGCCCTTCCCCCACCGCCTGGCGCCGGTCCGCACTTGCTGTGAGATTATCGTGCCGGCGAATATCATGAGCGAATCACGGTCGCCCATTCTGCGCTCCAAGCGTAGATCGGAAGGAGTCACGATGAACACCCTCCTCTGGATCCTGCAGATCCTCGCCGCGCTCCTCTACGGAGCGTCGGGCGTCATGAAGCTCTTCATGTTCGACAAGATCAGCGCGGACGTGCCGTCCTTTGGTGCGCTGCCGCGGGAAGCCTGGACGGCGCTCGGCATTCTCGAGCTCGTCTGCGTGCTCGGGTTGATCGTTCCGGCTGCCTTGCACTGGCGTCCGTCGCTCACGGTTGTGGCGGCCACTATTCTGGCGATCGAGAGCCTCGTGTTCATCGGCGTGCACCTCAAGTACCGCGAGGCAGGCCCGATCGTGTTCAGCGTGGTGTTGGGAGTGCTCATGGCCTTCCTCGCCTATGGCCGAGCAGTCCTGAAGCCGATCATTTGAACGCCGTCGTGGTGGCAAGCTCCGTCCGCCGACGCAAGCCCCACAAGACGAGCACGGTGGCCGTCAGCATCGTCACGCCGACACTCAAAAAGCCGCCGAGCAGCAGATTCTCCTTCCACGGATCGGCCGCTTCCCGACCGGCGGCAGTGATCGGCGAGAGTCCGACCGTACCAAGGATCGCCGACAAGGTGGTCCAGGCCCAATTCGCGTACGTGCCGTAGAGCAGCGTGCCGAGGGCGATCGCGTGAGCGCGTCGACCGAGCTGCACTTTCGTCCAGGCTGCGCCGAATCCCATGAGCAGGATTCCATTCATCACTCCTTCCAGATGGGCCGCGAGCCCCATGCGTACGTTCGCGAAGCGTGGTTCGATCACACCGGTCAGCATGCCGAGGAGCAGCAGGACGGCGCCGTGCCAGAAAAGTCGTCGTTGGGTGTCCACCGGAGCATTCTGGCGATTCGGGAAGCTTGCCGCATCCCACGAGAAGAGCGATTCCGGCCGCCTCGCTTCCGTTAGATTGGGTGATCCTTCGCGCCGCTCCTGACCCCATGCTGCTCTCCACGCTCCTCTTCGCCTTCGCCCTGCCGACCCTCGCTGCCGCGCAGGAGCCTGCCCCGCTCGCACCTGTCGGTGGGAAACCCGCCGTCACGGCGTTGGCACCCGATCTCGACCCGCGCATCCTCGAAGTGAAGTTCCGGCACGACTCCGGTGTGCGCCTGCGCGGCGGACACTTCGTCGCCGGTGCCGATGCGCTGCACGCGCTGAACTCATTCCTCGACGATCATCTCGCCGAGCGCGCACGGGTGTTCGAACAGCCTGAGGAATGGCTCGACGCATGGCGCGCTTCCGGCGAAGCGCGCTCGGGTCGCACGCTACACGATCTCAACCTCTTCTTCCGCGTGACGCTTCCGGAGGAGTCGGAGTGGACTTCCGCCGATCTCTGCAACTTCCTCAACGCGCAAGCAATCGTCGAGATCGCCTATCCACTCGGCCGCGTCAGTGATCCGAGCACCACCACCGCCGTCACCTTGCTCGCGCCGGACTTCGAAGCGCAGCAGGGTTACCGCAAGGCCGCGCCGCTCGGCGTGGACGCCGACTACGGCAACACCTTCAGCGGCGGACGCGGCGAAGGCACGCTCATCGCCGACGTCGAAACCGGTTGGACCGACGATCACGAGGACATCGCGCACGCGGCGCAAGGCAATCACGTCGGCCTGCCGCCGAACTACTACCCGTGGGATCACGGCACCGCCGTGCTCGGTGAACTCGTCGGCGAGGACAACCACGGCGGTGTGCTCGGGCTCGCGCATCAAGCTGACGTGGTGCTCTCCACGCACCAGGGCAATGCCAGCAACATCCCCACTGCCGTGGCCTACGCCGCAGGCGCATGCGGTCCCGGCGACGTCGTCGTGATCGAAGCACAGTGCTACGGCGCGCCTCCCGGACCCTTCCCTTGTGAATTCGTGGCTTCCACTTACGCGACGGTGGAGACCGCGACCGCCAACGGCATTCACGTGTTCGCCGCCGCTGGCAACGGCAACGTGAACCTCGATCAAGCGGCCTTCGGCGGACTCTTCGACCGCAACGTGCGCGATTCCGGTGCCGTCATGGTGGGCGCGTCGGACGGATCCTCGCTCAACAAAGCGAGCTTCTCCAACTACGGCACGCGCCTCGACGCGCACGGTTGGGGCTACAACGTCACCACCAGCGGCTACGGCGATCTCTACGGTTCGCCGATCGCCACGCAGGAATACACCGCGGTCTTCTCCGGCACTTCGAGCGCCACGCCAATCGTGACCGGTGCCGGAATCATTCTCAATGGCATTCACCGCGAGTGCTTCGGCTCCGACCTCGCGCCGCTGGCGCTGCGCGCGCTCTTGACCGCGACCGGCACGCCACAGGGCAGTGGTGGACAGATCGGTCCGCGTCCGCACGTGCGCGCTGCAATCGAAGCGCTCGGTGTGCCGACGATCTCGCTCGGTGGCAACCTCGTGCCCGGCGGCACCGCATTCATCTCGGTGACTGGCGAACCCGGCGATTCCTATCGCTACGCCTTCTCGAAAACGCTCGCGCCGACGCCTGCGCATCGTCCGCCCTTCGGTTATTTGTTCCTCGGTCCGATCGCGAGCCACGGCGGCGGCAACATCGGCCCGGCCGGCGTCGGCACGCTGACGCGCCCGATCCCGAACGATCCGAACCTGAGCGGCCGGACCGTCGGCTATCTGCAGGCGCGAGTGAACTTCAATACCGGCCCTGGCACCGGCAGCTTCACCAATTGGGTGCCGGTGACGATTCAGTGATCGATTGCACGCGTGCCTAAAGCTTGAACGGGGCGCGTACCAAGCCCACCCCGATTCCTTCCTGGTCTTGCAGGATGAAGTCGGGGTACTGGTCGGCGTCGAATCGGCCGATCACGAGGACTCGCCGCATCGAGTCCTTGACCGGCACGGTCTCGCGGAGGCGCCAGCCCTTTGCTTCCCGGTACAGGACCTGCCAGGTGGACGGGCTGAGATATCCGCTCGGAACGCCCCAGCAGCCCATCGAATAGAAAGCGTGCTGCCTCACGAACAGATCGCGCGCCCCATCGCCGTCGAAGTCGACGAGATCGACGTTCACGCCCGTGTAACTGGCGTACAGGGGCCACTCGCCACGTTCGCGCCAGCTTCCGTCGGGCCATGCACTGAGCAAAATCAAGCGGCTCTCGTAATCGGAGACGACCAGATCGCAGCGGTCGTCTCCGTCCACGTCCGCAGCGAGTTGAAGCCGATGCCCTTCGCTCACGATCTCTCGCTCGCGGAGTGAACCATTGGCGCTTTGCGGCAGCACGACGTTGGTCTCGAGTAGGACGAGATCCTGGGCGCCATCACCGTCGACGTCGGCCGCGGCAAGACGGTGACTCCGGTGCCCCCATCCCCATCGTGAAACCAAAGCACGCGAGGTCCACGCTCCGCCATGGAAGGAGGCGACGTGGAGGCCATCGGGATCCGAACTTTCCCAGAGGATCTCCGCGCCAGGATGCTCGTCCCACTCCGTGACGAGGACATCGGTGATGAGCTTTCCTCCAGCGTCGATCAAGTACGGAGAAGAGAAGCTTCCATCCTCACCTTGGAGTGAAAGCTGCAGGCTGCCCAGGCCATCGTGACCTTCGAGATCCTGCCGACCATCACCGTTGAAATCGGCGACGAACACCTCGTCGATCTCGCCGAACATCGTGAGCGGCTCTCCGACTGTGAAGTGGCCGTCGCCGTCATTGAGACACAGCATGGGAATCGAACTGTAGGGCAAAGCGATCAGGTCGAGATCGCCGTCCTGGTCGAAGTCCGCGGACTTGACGGTTAACTCACGTCGGTGTTCGAGGTCGAGCCGCTCGGAATGGAGACGGGAGGAAAGCCTCAGATCGCGCCGCACCTCCCCGCCCACGGGACCTTCGAGCGGATCCGTGCAAGCGGCTGCCAAAGCAACGACGACCGGAAGCCACGCGCGTGCACGCACAATTTCATGCTACCACCAGGTCGTCGTGCGATGGGCTGCTCCGTCTATGCTCTGGACGTGCACCTCGCCTTCCGCTGCGCCGGGACTCTCGGCCTCGTCCTCTTCGGCGCGACCTCACCGCTGCTGGCGCAGAGTCCGGAGTACTCGGAGGGTAGGGTCGCCATCGACGGTGCGGACTACCCGTATTTGTTGCTGGCGCCAGCGAAGCTCGAGGCGGACCAGAGTTATCCTCTCATCCTTTTCTTGCACGGCGCCGGCGAACGCGGCGACGACAACGCGGCACAGAAGCGCCACTTCCCCGAGCGCATGGCGAAGCTGCAAGAGCAAGGCGGCAGCGCATGCTTCGTTCTGGCTCCGCAATGCCCGAGTAACGCCGCGTGGACGCCGCGCAACCGCAACGCCTCGGCAGTAGGGCACGCCATCGCTCCGCAGACCGCATCCATGCGAGCTGTCATCGCCGCGCTCGAGGAAGTCGTGCGCACGCAGCCGATTGATCGCGACCGCATCGCCCTCACCGGTCTGTCCATGGGTGGCTTCGGCAGTTGGGATCTCGCCGCGCGCCATCCGGATTGGTTCAGTGCAGTGGTGCCGGTCTGCGGTGGCGGCGAGCCGCAGCACGCGGCACGCTACGCAGGCTTACCGATCCAGGTTTGGCACGGCGACGCCGATGCTTCCGTCCCGGTCGAAGCCTCGCGCCGAATGGTGAATGCATTACGAGAACTGAAGCTTCCCGTGCAGTACACCGAACTCCCCGACGTCGGCCACGACTCCTGGAACCAGGCTTACACCGACGAAGCCTGCCTGCGGCTTCTGCTCACCACTCGGCGCGATCCTGCAGCCATGCAGACGGCCACCGCGCGCCTGCTCGCCGATGCGATCGCGCCGCAAGAACGCATCGCCTTCCTCGGCGACTCGATCACGCAGGGCGGCAACTCGCCCGGAGGTTACCTCGACCAGATTCGCACTGTCTTGAAGGAAGCGCGGCCCGAAGCCGTCGTGATTCCCGCGGGCATCAGCGGCCACAAAGTGCCGGACCTGCTCGCGCGCTACCGGAAGGACGTCGTGGATCAGAAAGCCACCTTGGTTTTCATTTACATCGGCATCAACGACGTCTGGCATTCGCAGAACGGCAAGGGCACACCGATCGAGGAGTTCGAAGCGGGACTGCGCACCATGATCCGTGACTTCCGCGCCGCAGGTGCCGAAGTCGTGCTTGCCACGCCGAGCACCATCGGCGAGAAACTGCGCGGGCTGAATCCGCTCGACACGATGCTGGAGGATTACTCCGCCGTCTCGCGCCGCGTCGCCGCCGAGGAAGGCGCAGTCCTCTGCGACCTGCGCAACGCCTTCTTCGATCACTTGCGCGTCTTCAACCCACGCGATCTCGACAAGGGTGTGCTGACCGGCGACGGCGTGCATCTCAACGCCGCCGGCAACAGCTTCGTCGCCATCGAAGCGGCGCGAGCCCTCCGTGAAGCCGTGCTCATTCGTGCCGGACGAATCACGAGCGCGATGGAACTGAAGTAGCGCTCCAGCAGTAATGTGCGCGCGACGATTCGCTCTTCGGCTTACGCCGCCCTCGGCGCGAGTAGCTTGCCCACGTCACGCATCGAGGCACCAAGCACGAGCAGAGCGCGGAGAAGCAAGTCCACGCTGACCGTCGGGTCGGCCACCTCCATCTTGGCCACCCGCGACTGGCTGGAACCGAGCGCGCGCGCCACTTGGACCTGGGTCAACCGCTTGCGCGTGCGGCGCCTGCGCAGCTCGCGTGCCAGTACGACCTTGATCTCGACCAATTCGGTCTCCTCGAGGTCGAGCTCGAGGAAGTCCGCTGCGTCGCCGACCTTCCAGCCGGAGGCTTCGAGTTCCTTTTTGCGTTGCTTATTCATGAAAATTTATTCTCAAAACAGGTTTTTTCGATTTAGCTTCCAGTTTCGTACCGCTTGATTCGTTGCTTGCAGACCTGCACCACGTTGTCGGGCGTCTTGGTCGTCTTCTTGGGGAAGACTTCCAGGATCAGGATGGCGTCGGGGTCGGGTCGGTAGATGATGCGCCAAGTCACGTCTTGGTCGTTGATTCGGAGTTCGTGACATCTCCGCCCGATGCTCGGCATCGGTCGAGAATGCGGTAGGCCGAGCGACTCTCCAATCTGAAGCCTGCGTAGGAGGGTTCCGGCCTCAATCCGGGCCTCCTTCGAAAAGGGAGGACTTCTGACTTCTCCGTGCAACCAAACTAGCGGCCTTCCGAGTTCCACAACTCCATTGTAGGCCAAATCGGACATGATGTCAAGTCTGACATCGCGGCCGTGATCGTCGGTCACAGCGGTGTCGCACGTTGAAGCTCTACCCGGCCGGAGGAGAGTTCACTCTGTCCCGCCCGCGTGGAAAACGGTGGATGATCCACGCCGACAGCCACAGCGTGGACGCGCCTAGGTGCGTCCAACTCCATGCCGCACGCCAGCCATCGTCCACAGTAACTTGCAGCAAGCATCCGCTGGCTGCCATGGGAAGGAAAAGCAGCGCGAGCGCGGCCCCGCTGCGTCGCCGCGGACGGAATCCACTGCGCAGCCGCGCCCAAGCGTGACTGCGCCAGATCAAACCGACCGCAAACACAACGCAGGCTCCGGCGAGCAAGTGCACCGCATGCGTCTCCGGCAGCCGCGGATGCGGCAACGGCGAATAAGGATCATCGGAGCGCGCAAAGAAAATCATCCAAGCCCAGAGCAGGCCGCTCACCGCGACCAGCGCGTGCGTGCTACGCAAGAACCACGCCTCGCCGCGGCTCACGGCTGTGGCTTCTCCTGCAGAGCCTTCACCACCGCGAGCGCCTCGCGCGCGCCGGTGACGGTAGCTCGTGCTGTGAGCGTTGCGCCGGTCACCGCGTGGACGCCGCGTTTGAGCTGGAGCTCCTCGTCCAGCGGCTTTCCAGCGAAGGATCGATACCACGCATCCTTCGGCAGGTAGTCGCGAGGTTCATCGAAGGCGAGCACGCTCACCCCGCGCAGCTTGTCGTCGGCGCCCACAGCGAAGAGCACGGTTTGGCCGTGCGTGCGCACGGTGCGGGCGTCCACGAAAGCACTTCCGAGGACGGCGCCCTTCGCATCGCGGGCAGTCCACAACTCGACCACGCCGCGCACATCGGTGCCCGCCAACTGCTTGGCGCGCGCCTGCTGAGCTTCGGTCAACCAGTGGGTCGTGCGAGTCAGCACGGCATCCTTGCCGAAGATCGTCGCCAGCGCCTCCTCACGGGTTGGATGACCTGAGCCTGCGAGAATCGCGGCGAGCGCAGCGCAGATGAGCGTGAGCCTCGACATGGATCAGAAGGCCCAGCCGACCGTGAACGCAAAGGAGTCGGCCACCGAATCCGCATCGTTGCTGAGGTCGGTGTAGTCCGCCTTGAACACGACTTGCGCGATCGGTTGCCAGGCCAGGCCGACGGTCAGCGCGCGCACGCCGCTGTCGCCGGGGGCATCGGCGGAGAGGTCGTATTCCTCCCAGCGCACGAAGGGCGTCAGGGCTTGACCATCAAGGTCCGCACCCGCGAGCACGTCATAGCCAGCTTCCAGGTACCAGCCCTCCAAGTCTTCGCCGGGCGCAGGCGTCGCCAAGAGCGCGGCGTCCTCCACACTGCCTTGCGCCCAAAGTCCACGCAGGCGTAGCGCGCGCCATTGCCACTGCGCGTGCGCCTCCATGACGGTCGTGCCGAAGTCGCTAGCGCCGGCACCCTGACCGCTGTCGCCACTGAAAGCACCGAGGCCGAGCAGGAGGCCAGGAATCCCTTCCCAATCCAGACGCGCGGCCAGTGCGAGATCCTCAGCCGATGCCTTGCCACCGCCCTGACGTCCGCCGCGCAAACCATCCTTGCCGAGATCGAAGCCGCTCGCGTCGAAACCATTCATCACGTAGGCGCGCGCCGAAAAGCCGCCCCAGTCCGTCACCACGCCGAGGCCATTCTCGTGCCAAGTGCTCGGGATCACGAAGGTCTCGACCAGTGGGCGCTGCGCGGAGTAGAAAGTCGTTGGTTCATGGGTCTCGTTGATGAGGCCGAGCGGCACCAGCAAATGGCCGGCACGCACGCCGAGCGCTTCGTTGACGCGCGCTTCGAGATAGGCGAACTCCACGCCGACCTCGTCGCCGTGCTCGAACTCGATCTCAGCGTTGAAGAGCCAGTTCTCGTCGAATCGGTAGCCGAGATAGAGCACCGCGCGGTGCAGATCCCAAGTGTCGGAGAGACCCGAGGCGGCTCCGGCGTCCGTGGTGGCGTCCGGCCGCTTGTAAGTGATCTCGCCGTAGCTCGCCCAGCTCAACTGGCCGGGGGCGGCCGAGTAAACCGTGCTGGCTGCCGGGCCGAGGCCGCCGGAATCCAACTCGGCACCCGCCGTCGGACGACCTCCGCGCAGTTCCTGGACCTCCGCCGCGAGTAGCTCCAGACGCCGGGCGAGCTCAGCCGCGTCCGGAACGGGGTCCTGGGCCATCAGGGGGGCGGAGGAGGTCGCCACCGCGCTAATTAGAATGAGACTCATTCTCAACATGGGGGGACAATCTAAGCCCCGAGGTGGAAGCTGTCAAGCCGCCGGGGCTGCTTCGTCGGACTCCCCCGCCAGTGCCGCAATCGTCGGCCAGAGCGGGGCAGACAGCGTCATCTCGAAGCCGGTGAAGGGGTGTTCGATCGTCAACCGCCAGGAATGCAGCGCATGGTGATCCAGACCGAGCCGGTCGAGCTCCTCCCGCGTCAGCAGCCCTTCCACGCTGCGCGCGAAGATCTCGTCCCCACCCAGGTAGAGCTTGTCGCCCACGATCGGATGGCCGAGATGCGCAAGGTGCACGCGCAACTGATGTTGCCGCCCCGTCTCGGGGTAGAGCTCGACCAACGTGCGCGATTCCAAGCGCTTGCGCACCTTCCACCGCGTCAACGCGTGAAGCCCCGCACCATCCTCGCGCACCCCCATCTTCAGGCGCACGACTCCGGTGAGCGCGGATCCGATCGGCTTGTCCACCACGCCTTCGTCCTCGGCCATCACGCCCTCGACCAAGGCTAGATAAGCCTTTTTGACCGAGCGCCGCTCGAATTGTTTCCCTAATCGGGTACGGCTCAACTGATCCTTCGCGGAGAGGATCAAGCCACTGGTTTCACGATCGAGTCGATGACACAGAGTCGGCACTTCGTTCGGATCGCCGCCGAGCGCGCGGTGGCGCTCGTGGATCAAATGGATCAAACTGCCCGTCAGATGCCCTTTGGAGGGATGCACCGCGATGCCGGGCGGTTTGTTGATCGCCACGAGGTGCTCGTCTTCGTAAACCACCTGAAGTTCGGAGGCGTCGCTCAATCCGCTGGATTCGGGCGGCTTCGTCGCATCTGCGCCACCTGGAGCGTCGAAACGCACCACCACTTCCTGCCCGCGCCGCAGCTTCAAGCCCGCGCGCACCGCGCCGACCTCGGCCTGCTGCGGATCCTTGAAGGGCAGCACCTCGACCGCTCCCTCATCGATCGCGCGCTGCACCAGCGTGCGCGAACGCCAGCCGAGTCGCGTGGACAGGAATCCATCCAGCCGTTCACCGGCTTCCGGCTCACCGACTTCGAAGCGCCACTCCTGATAAGGCAGTGAGAGATCACGCTGCCCGCGGCGGGGCTTCTTCGGAGAGCGGCGAGGCATCGGACGCGGCGCGAAGTGGGTGGAAACGCGAAACGCCCCGGCCATCCGGCCGAGGCGTCGGTGCGGACTGCGTGCGGCAGCCCAACGCGCGCGCCTAGTAGCGCTGAATGCGGCGCATGCGCTCGGCGCGCTTGACGACGCGAGCGCGCTCGATCGAGAGGCGGCGACGCTCTTCGGCCGGCTTCTCGAAGTGCGAGTTCTCCTTCATCATGAGGAAGAGACCGGACTGGTTGCACTGGCGCTTGAAGCGGCGCAGGGCGGCTTCGAGCGATTCGTTCTGACGGATCTGGACCTTGATCATTCGGGATGCGCTCTGCGGGATGTCCTCCCCAAAGCGGGGCAATAGTCTATCCCTCTGCCCGTCCATCGTCCAGGAGCCCCACCGATGCCCACCCCGCCCGGAAAAGCCGTCCCGGCCCCCTCGGATCACGAGGTGGTGGCGGGCGAGGTCGCCGGGGTGCTCTTCGAAAACCCTGATACCGGCTTCGCGGTGGTCCGTCTGATGACTACGGAGGGCGCGATCTCGGTAGCCGGAGCGCTTTCACCGGTTCATGAAGGGGAGCAACTGCGATTGCATGGCTGGTGGGAGACGCATCCTCGCTTCGGGAGGCAGTTCCGGACCGCTTGGTCGGAGCATGCCGCGCCTTCCACCCTCGATGGCTTGGAGCGCTACCTCGGGAGCGGCGCCTTCCCGGGGGTCGGGCCGGACGTGGCCCGGCGGCTGGTGGCCCACTTCGGAGAAAACACCCTGCACGCGCTTTCGGAGGGGAAGGAGCGACTGCAAGAGGTGGATGGCATCGGGGAGAAGCGGGCTGCCACGCTGGCCGAGACCTTCCGCGACGGGGCCGCCCGCCATCGCGTCCTCGCCGAGTTGCGCGGACAGGGGCTGAGTGGTTCGCAAGGTCGCGTCACCTACGAATTGCTCGGGCCGGGCGCCATCGAGCGCCTGAAGCTGGACCCGTACGCGCTGATCGGCCGGGTGCGGGGCTACGGATTCGAGAGCGCCGAGCGCGTCGCGCGCGCGGTCGGTCTTTCGTTGACCGGTCCGGAGCGGGCGCGCGGGGTGGCGCTGCACCTGTTGCGCGACGCCATGCGCGAGGGACACGCTTGCCTGCCAGAGGCGACGGTGATCGAGCGTCTGCTCGCGCTCGGTACTGACGACTCCGTGGTGGTGGAAGCCCTTAAGTCCTTAACGGCTTCCGGCCGCATGAGCCGGGTGGATTTGAGGGCGGTGGATCCCGAAGCAGAACCCGCGCTCTATCTCCCCGAAATGCTGGAGGCGGAGTGGGGTGTCGCGGACGGTGTCGGTGCGAAGTTGCGCGCGCCGGCATCGGCGTTGGCCACTGCGGCGCAGGTTGAGGCGGCGCTCGTGCGCACCCAGTTCCTGCCCGATCCGAGCCAGCGCCGGGCATTGGAAATGGCACTGCTGCAGCCGATCTCGGTGCTGACCGGCGGTCCTGGCACGGGAAAGACCACCACGCTTCGCCTCCTGCTCGAGATCCTCGAGGCGGCTGGCGTCGGGACCGTGCGCTTGGCCTCGCCTACTGGACGCGCCGCCAAGCGGCTGCAAGAAGCGACCGGGCGCGAAGCCTCCACCTTGCACCGGCTGCTTGGATGGGATCCGGTGGCGAACGGTTTCCGCCACGACGAGGACGAGCCGCTCGAGCTCGACTACTTGGTGGTGGACGAAGTCAGCATGCTCGACCTGCCGCTCGCGCGCGCGGTGCTGCGGGCCTTGCCGACCGGGTCGCGTCTGCTGCTGGTCGGCGACGCCGATCAACTTCCGCCTGTCGGTCCCGGCAGCGTGCTCGCCGATCTGATCGCCAGCGGCGTGGTGCCGGTGACGCGGCTCGCGCGCATCCACCGCCAGGGCGCGGACTCCGGCATCGTCGAGGCCGCGCACCTGATCCTGGCCGGCGAGAATCCGGCACCGGCGGCGAGCGATCCCGCCTCCCCCGCCGGGGGTGATTTCTTCCTCGTTCTGCGCGAGGATCCCGAGGAGGCCGCCACGCTGGTCGAACAGTTGCTGTGCGAGCGCATTCCCAAGCGCTACGGCATGGATCCCACGCGCGAAGTCCTGGTGCTCGCACCGATGTATCGCGGACCGCTCGGTGTGAACGAATTGAATCGCCGCATCGGGGCAGCGTTGAATCCCGGTGGCGAGGCCGCGCCGGAATGGACCGGCGGCCTGCGCGTCGGCGATCGCGTGATGGCCGTGCGCAACGACTACGAACGCGAGATTTTCAACGGCGACGCCGGGCGAGTGGTCCGCGCGGACGAGGGTCTGCTCACGATCGAAGTGGAAGGACGTTTGCTCGAGTACTCCGCCGAAGATCTCTCCGACCTGGTGCCGGCCTGGTGCGTCACGGTGCATCGCGCGCAGGGCAGCGAGGCGCGCGCAGTGATCGTCGTGCTCGGCGGCGCGCACTGGATGATGCTCCGGCGGAAGCTGCTCTACACCGCGATCACGCGTGGTCGCGAACTGGTGGTGCTGGTGGCGTCGCGCGCGGCGCTCGCGCGCGCGGTGCGCAACGACGAGGAGGGCCGCCGTCACGGCCTGTTACGCGTGCGGCTCACCGCGCAGGTGCAGCAGTCGCGAAACGGCTAGGATGCGCCCTGAGGTTTCGTAATGACTGGATCCGGCTCCGCTCGTCCCCGCTCTCGCGTGAAGTACTTCGTCGCCGGCGCCCTCGCGGTGGTCGTGCTGGTGGTGGCGCTCCAGAACATGGAGGAGATCGAGACGCAGATCTTGTTCGTCGAGATCCGCATGCGCCTGTTCTTCCTGATCCTGACGGCGTTCGGCACGGGGATGCTGGTCGGCTGGCTGATGCGCCGCCGCCGCAAGGGCTGAGTCGCCGCCGCGCGTTCAACCCGTGGTCTTCAGGAACTCGATCGCGCCGCCGGGCAGCAAATAGAGAATCAACATCGTGCCGCCGCTGACGGTGGGCACGTGCGCACTCTCGGGCGGATACACGGTCCAGCCGGGCGGGTTGCCGTCGAAGCGCGGCGCGCCGTCGAGCGCGAAGCAGAGATCCACTTCGCCGTTCGGATGACGATGTCGCGGACCCGGCGCGCTCATCAACACGGCGTCGGCGGAGAAGCCGCGCGACTCCGGGCTGGCCTTGAACATGCGCGACCAGCGCACCGGCGATTCACCGTTCTGACAGAGGGTGCCCGCGGCGACGCCTGCTTCCATCGCAGCGCGCAGCTCGCGCAGAAAGACTCCTTCGAGCGGATAGGCGCGCTCCAGTTGCGCGCGCGCCGCCGTCGGGTCACTAAGGTCGAGGCCGGCGACGAAGTCGAGCAGAGGGGCGAGCGTGGCGGGAGCGAGATCCTTCATGCGGCCTATTCGTTGGCGTAGCCGAGCTGATTGAGCTGGTCGCGTTGCTTGGGATTGAGTTCGCGCGGCGCGAGTTGCGGAAAGAAATCTCTCTGCATGCGATCGGCGAGGCGCCGCTTGAGCAGATTGAGCACCGCCTGATGCTCCGGAGCCACTGCGCCGGAGGGCGTGATCAAGTTGTGCTGTTCGCCCGGATCGGCCGTGAGGTCATAGAGCTGGCGCGGCTCGAGTGCGTGGCTTCCGGGCGCAAAGCTCTGCTTGAGGTTCTCCGCAAGATCCTCGCCGTAGGAGATCCAGGCGATCATCTTCCAGCGTCCTTCGCGCACCGTGGCTCGGAAAACCATGAAGGAAAGCGGCTCTTCGCCCGATGGGAGCACCTCAGGACGCTCGCGCAGCACGCTGACACCGTCCGCGGCGGCATCGGCGAGGCCGCAGAGCTCCAGCAGGGTGCGCGCGCCGTCCACCAGCTCGGGAGCGCGCGCCAATTCGATGCCCTGCGGCACGCCGGGTCCAGCGAGCACGAAGGGCACGCGCAGCTCCTCCTCGTGCAGAGTCCAGCGATGCTCGATGTTGTCGTGCTCGCCGAAGGCTTCGCCGTGATCGCCGACGAAGAGGATCAAGGTGGGACGCTCGCTCGCCTCGACGCGCGCGAGCAGACGACCGAGGAGATGATCGGTGTAGGCGACTTCCTCGCGGTAGAGATCGCGCAGGAAGGCGTATTCGTCGGCGAAGTCCGTGGCTGGCCTTCCAGCAGCAAGCCCGTCGCTGATCGCGACGCGGAGGTTGAACTCGGCGCTCGGCAGCTCGCCGTGGCCAGCGGGCAAACGCGTGGGCTGCGCGATCGTGCCAGCGAAGGGCGGCGGCGCCATGTAGGGCGCATGCGGATCGAAGAGGTTCAGGAACAGGAAGTAGGGATTCGGCTGCGCGACGAGTTGCTCGTGGAGACCGAGCGTGATCTCCAAGGTGCGCTCGCCTTCGCGGTAGTTGGTGCGCGCGAGGTTCAGCAGATGCGGATTGAAAAGCCTCCGCAGCATGAAGGCGTAGCGGCCCTTCGGCAGCAGCCAACCGAGCAGCGTGCGACCATTGGCCCACTCCGCGAGCGACTCCTCGTAGTCCACGCGCTGCATGCCATGCCAGGCTTCGATGCCGTCGTCGAAGGCCTGTTCCTCCGATGTGGCATTCGGCGAGCTTTCGAGCAGCGGATTGGCGGAGACGCCGGCCGTGCGCCAACCCGCCTCGCGGAAGCGCTCGGCAATCGGCCGCGCCCCCCACTCGGATCGCAGTTGCGCGGCTTTCGGCCAGCGCGATTCGTTGCTGCGCATGCCGGTCTTCTCGAGGTCGAGTGCCATCAGAAGCGCCATGTGACTCGGCAGCGTCTGATTGCAGGGCGCGACCGCGTACTGCGCCCAGACGCCGCGCGCACGCAAGGCATCGAGCGTCGGGGTGGGCGTGCGCTCGTCGAGGATGGCGTCCGCGCGCAGAGTGTCGGCCACCACGAGCAGTACGTCCGGGCGTTGCGGCGAAACCGGTGCAGCGCCGCGATCGGCCTCGCTGGTTGCGGAAAGTTGCGGCACGGGGTCGCGCAGCGGCAGCAACGAGCGGTCCACCGGGAGTAGGTAAAACGCTGCAACTGGAAAGAGATGCAGCGCGGCGCCGAGCGCGCTCACTGCGGGCACGACGCGCGGGAGCCTTCCGAGCAGCGCCATCAACGCCAGCACGGTGGCGGCGCCGAGCGCGAACCAGGACCAAGGTGCGAGGGCGAGCGCGGAGCTGATCCAGAAGGTGCTGGAGCGCAACGCTGCCTCGTCACGACGCAGGCGCGGCACCGCCAGCGCGAGCAGCGCGCCGAGCCAGCCACAGGCCAGCGCGTTGGCGGCCACCACGCTGACCCGCTCGCGCAGCATGCCGACCTCGAGCTCCCAGCCGACGCCGGAGAGGATCAGCAACAGCCCCAGCAACGAGGCGCCGACCACGCCAGCGCACGCCGCGCGCAGGAATCGCATCGCCGGATCTTAGCGGGGACTAGGGCTTGGCGTTCCAGGCCTCGCCGCGCAGCTTCTCGATGTCCGCAACGCTGCGCGGGATCATCGAGGAGATCAGCTCGTAGCCGGTTTCGGTGATGACGACCACGTCCTCGATGCGCACGCCGAAGTTCTCCTCCGGCAAGTAGATGCCCGGCTCGACCGTGAACACCATGCCCGGCTCCAGCTTCACTCCGTAGGCGCCGACGTCGTGCGTCGCCATGCCGAGCCAGTGGCTGGTGCCGTGCCACATCGGTCCGAAGCCGCGCTCGGTGATCACCTTCTGCGCAGCCGCCGAAACCTGATTGAGCGTGCTGCCCGGCTTGCACATCGCGAAGGAAGCCTCCTGTGCGTCGTAAACCGCTTGATACACCTCGCGATGACGCGCACTGAAACTTCTGCCGAGCGGCCACGAGCGCGTGATGTCCGCCACGAAGTAGCGGTACTCCGCGCCGTAGTCAATCAGGATCATGTCGCCCGCCTCAGTCTGCCGGTTGTTGGTCGGGTAGTGCAGCATGCAAGCGTTGCCGGCGCTGCCGACGATCGCCATGTAAGCCGCGCCCATGCCCCCACTCTCGAGCATGTCGCTCGTCATGCGCGCCGCGATCTGCCATTCGAAATCGCCCGGCTTGGTATCCCGCATCGCATTGCTGTGCGCGATTCCGCTGACGCGGCAGGCATTGCGCATGGCTTCGATCTCCTCGGGAGTCTTCACTAATCGCAGCGTGTCAATGAGTTGGGTGACGTCCTTGGCCTCGATCTTCTTGTTGGACGCCTCGAGACGCGCCGCAAATTGCTCGCCGCGATCGAGTCGACCGTCGAAGGGATCGTTCACCATGTTCGCCGCCCAGCCAAGCAGATTGTCGCGGCTCATCATCCAGTTCTCAGCGGGTTGCTTCTGGACGTAGAACTGCTTGTGCGTCTTCGCGAGTTTTTCGATCAAGGCCTCGAAGTTGCCGAAGGGCGCTTCGTCCTTGTCGAGCTTGGTGCACACCGCGATCCCGGTCAGCGCCGCCGCCTCCTCCGGGTCAATCAGATCGCCAAGCCAGCGCTCTTCCATGGCGCTGACGCGCGGCACCAGCAGATACTCCTCACCGGTCTTCGGCACCGCCACGTACACCGCGTTCGGCGTGGAGACGCCCGTGAAGTACCAGAAGTTGTTGTCCTGGCGGAACTCGCGGTAGTCGTTCAGCGGTCCCTGCCCGCGCAGCACGATCACGCCGTCCTTGTCCTCCGCCTTCTCGAGGAACATCTTGTGCAGAGCGGCGCGGCGGCCGGCGTGGAACTCCTTGGTGAAGAGTCCTTGGCCACGGCCGTCCTCAGGAGTCTGTTGAGCCGGGATCGCGGCCAGCAGGATGGCGGAGAGCAGGGATGCGAGCATGCTGCACGATTCTACGGACGGCTCGGCGCGGACTTGGGCAAAATGGACGCTTGGAGCCCCTCTACCTCGACCATGCGGCCACCATGCCGCCGCTGCCGGAGGCGCTGGATGCCTTCTTGGATGCGTCACGCCGCCACTGGGCGAACCCGGGTTCTCTGCACCGCGCCGGTGCCGATGCTTCGCTGGCCTTGGAGCGAGCGCGCAAGGAACTCGCGCGTGCACTCGGTGCCGAGGGTTGGCGCGTGGTCTTCACCGCCAGCGGCACCGAGTCGAATTTGCTCGGCATCCAAGGCGGTGCGCGCGCGGCACGCAAGCGAGCGGAACGCGAATCGAAGAGCGGCCGAGCACGCGTGCTTTTCGGAGGAGTGGAACATCCCTCCTCGCGCCAAGCCGCCGAAGCGCTGGAAGCGGAAGGTTTCGCGGTCGAGGAGCTGCCGGTGGACGGCTGCGGGGTGGTGCGCGCGCAGGCGCTGAGCGAACGCCTTGCGCCCGACGTGGCGGCAGTGAGCGTGCACTGGGCGAACAACGAGCTCGGCACCCTGAACCCGATCGCCGATCTCGTCGCCGCTACGCGACGACTCGCTCCGCAGGCATTCTTTCACTGTGACGCAGTCCAGGCCGCAGGCAAGCGACCAGAGGCACTTTCCGCGCTCGGCGCGGATGCGATCGCGGTGGCGGCGCACAAACTCGGTGGCGTACGCGGCTGCGCGGCGCTGCTGCTGCGACCAGGTGCACGCGAACCGCGCCCCATGATGATCGGGGGCGGGCACGAGGGCGGACTACGCAGCGGCACCGAGAACGTGATGGGAGCGGTGGCCTTCGCGCGCGCCGCGGCTCTGCGCGCGGAGATGCTGGTCCGCGAACCGCGTGCGCTCCTCGATCGGCGTGCGCGGCTGCTGGCGCTCTTGCGCGAGCGCGCGCCGGATCTGGTGGAGGTCGCGCCGGCACCGGAGCGTGAGATTCTGGGTTCCATCCTCTCGCTCGCTTTTCCCGGCGCGCGCGCGCGCACTCTGCTGACGGCCATGGAGGAGCGCGGCGTTTACGTCGGCAGCGGCTCCGCTTGCCATGGCAGCGGCCAGCAGATTTCGCCGGTGTTGCAGGCGATCGGGCTGGATGCTGCTTTGACCGGATCCGTGCTGCGCTTCTCGCTCTGCGGTAACGAGAGCGAGGCCGATCTGCGCCGCGCCGCCGACGCACTGGCGAAAGCGCGCGCGGTGGCGACGGTCGGCAAGACGCACTGAGCGGCCATCGGTTCCCGCGACGGAACAGGATCGCCCGCGCGGGGCAGCGTCGGCTTGGCACGGGACTTGCCTCTGTCCAGGGTGATCCTTTTCTTCCTGCTCCTGCTCGCCCAAGGACCCGCCATCCTGCAGGTCCAATTGTGGCTGCCGGAGGGCACCCAGGATCGCGGCGTTCCTCTACGGATCGTGAGCGAATCGCGCGAAGGACGACTCGAACGCGTCAGCTTCAGCAGCGGTCACTGCCTTGCTTTCTTTCACCTCGAGGAGTTGGTGGCGCGAGCGGCGGGACCGTGGCACCTCTGGATCGGCGAGAACGAGGAGCCGGAGACCGGACCGCTGTTGCTTCCGCCGGGCAGCATCCGAAATCTGGTGGTGGATCTGCGCGAGTACGCCTTTCCTCTGATCCACCAGATCACCAGCGGTTGGAACGCTTTGGTCGAGATCGTGGACTCGCGCTCCTTGCGCGTCCTCGGCAGCTACTCGCCGCCAGCATACTCAGCGTTCCCGTTGCCGAAGGAGCCGAGTGGGCAGATCCCGAACGGCTGAGACGGAGTCCTGCCCTCACGACCGTTGGTCGTCGCGCTGCCCCCGGTTCCAGCGGGATGTTATTGGCTGCGCAGCCTGCTGCGTCGCGGCGAAAGCCTTCCGCGCTTGGAACCCGTGGAACTGCCTCCCGGCGAGTCCTGGCTCCGACCCAGCCACCCGGGCGTCAAACTGTGGATTAAATCCGCTTCGGTGGGTGCCCAAAGCCGCCTCTACATCCGCCGGCTTCCCGATTTGCCCGATGCGCCAGCGGAAGCGGATCGCCTGCGCACCTTCGGCACCGAAGATTGCAGTGAACGATTGATCTGGCCGGGATCGGAGGACGGCGCGACGGCCAGGGACCTAGATCCTGGCATCTACGAAGTCTTGCTCGCGGATCCCGAGCGGGGTTGGGTGAGGCGCAAGATTGCGGTGGGCACGACGGAACTCCGCCTCTCTCTCGAACCGGAGATCGCCTGTAGTGAGTTGGTGGTCCAGGTGCTCGGCGCCGATCGGCCGGATGCAGACGGATGGCGGCTGCGGCTGCGGTCTCACGAGTACGGCATCGAAATCGTGCAGGATTGGATGCCTCTTTGCGAGCGAACGCGTCAAGTCGGCATGCCGCAGGGCGTGTGGAGCGCGGAATTGTTCCGTCCGGACGGATCCCTCGCGTCCACGGCATCCGGCACCGCGCGCGCGGGCCGCGCGTTGACTCTGGTTCTGCGCTAGGCCCTAAGCGGCGGACTTCCTGCGCCCGCCGACCTTGTAAAGCAGCGCCGCCATCGCGAGGAAAGGCAGCAGCGGCCACCAGGATTCACCGAGGCCGTGCGTGAGATCACGCAGCACCCACGGACCGCCGGGATGACTTGCGTCCACCACACTCGCGACGATGCCGCCGATTGCGCCGCCGGCGATCAAACCGGAGGCCATCAAGGTGCCGGGCGAGAACTCCGCGTCGGCGCCGACACCGCGCTTGCGATCCACCAACCAGCGCACGATGCCTCCGACGAAGATCGCGGCGGAGGTGGCAATCGGCAGGTAGAGCCCGACGGCGAAGGGCAACGAGGCGACGCCGATCAGTTCCACCAGGATCGCGAGCATCATGCCGATCAGGACCAGTGCGATCGGGAGATTGCCGCCGAGGGTGCCGTCAATGATCAGACGGAAGAGTTGCGCCTTGGGCGCGTCGAACTTGGTGCGGCGCTCGAGTTCCCAGGCCGGAGTGCCGTCGGCGCGCACTAGGAGGGTGCGCGTGCCGTCGTCCACGCGCAGGTATTCCAGCCGGTCGGGACCGAGTTCGGGCACGGCGTCAGGAGGAATCGCCAGCGCGGCGCCGTCCGCCGGGATAGCGGAATAGGGATAGGTTCCGCAGACGCCAGGATCCACCAGGAAAGTCGGCGCGCCGCTGGCGTCCACCAGATACTTGCCGCGCGCGAGACCGCCTTGGTCCTCACGCAGATAGACCACGTCGTATTCGATTCCGTCGGCGCCGTTCATCCGCTGGCCGGAAGGCGTGGCGACCACCGGCGCGCCCTGAATGGGACGCAGCGTGGCAGCGCTCTCATTGAGCATCTGCAAGGTCCAACCGATCACCATCGCGCTGGTGACGACGCCGCAGAGGATCGCGATCTGCTGAGAGCGCGGCGTGCCGCCGACGAGGTGGCCGGTCTTGAGATCCTGCGCGATGGTGCCGCCGTTGCTGGCGGCGACGCAGACCAGCGCCGCGGTGGTCAGCGCGAGCGCCTTGTAATCGGTGCCGGTCCAGCCCAAGGCGACGAAGAGGCCACAGGTGATCAGCAGCGTCGCAACGGTCATGCCGGAGATCGGATTCGAGGAGGATCCGATCTCACCGGTGATGCGACTGCTCACCGTCACGAAGAAGAAACCGAACAGCACGATCAGCGCCGCCGAGAGCAAATTGATGTCGAGGATCGGCGCCAGCGCAATCGCGGCAGCGAGCGCGAGCGAGCCGCCGAGCACCACCCGCATGGAGAGGTCGCGCTCGGTGCGCGGGACGGCGCCGCGCGTTCCCGCGGTGGCGCTGCGGTCCTCGATCAAGGTGCCGAGGCCGCGCTTGAAAGCGCCGATGATGGACGGGATCGAGCGTGCCAACGCGATGAAGCCGCCGGTCGCGACCGCGCCGGCGCCGATGTAAAGAATGAAGTTGTTGCGGACGTCGCCCGGCGTCATCTGCGAGATCAACTTGTCGGCCGGATACATCGGCTCGGTCATGCTGTCTCCGAAATGGTGAATCAATGGCACCATCACGAGGAAAGCGAGCGAGCCTCCCGCCATCATGTTGGAGGCGGTGCGCAGGCCGATCACGTAGCCGACGCCGAGCATCGGCGGCGAGACCTCGAAGGCGAGCATCGCGCCCTTGAGCTTGCCCCAGAAACTCACCGTGAACACCGAGGCATCCGACCACAGCTTGACGACGAGGTTGAGGATCGCGTAGCCGAGCCCGACAAAGAAGCCGAGGAACACGGTCGCCGCGCTGGTGCCGCCCTTCTCCCCCACCATCAGCACGCCGGCGCAAGCGGTGCCTTCCGGAAAGGTGAGCTTGCGGTGCTCGGTCACGGTCAGGCCATGGCGTAGCGGGATCATCATCAGCACCCCGATCAGTCCGCCGAGCACCGCGACCAGCAAAATCCTTCCCAATTCCATGTCGAAGCCCATCAGCAGCAGCGAGGGCAGCGTGAACGCCACGCCCGCCGCGATGGACTCGCCGGCCGAGCCGGTGGTCTGCACGATGTTGTTCTCGAGGATGGTGCCGCCGCGGAGTCTGAACACGCGCGTCAGCCACTTGAACAAGGTGATCGAGAGCACCGCGATCGGAATGGACGCAGAGACAGTCAATCCCACCTTGAGTCCGAGATAGACCGAGGACGCCGCGAAGATCAGGCCGAGGACGGAGCCGAGCAGCACCGCGCGCACGGTGAGCTCGGGTATCGAGACCTCGGGCGCGACGAAGGGACGGAACTCGGGTTCGGGTGCGGTTGTCTGGCCCATGCGCGTGCCGCCTAGGGTAGCGACCCCTCGCTACCCGCTGGGCACACGACCGACGAGGATCAGCACTGCGAGTAGCCGCAGCCCGGACACTTGCAGCAGCCTTCCTCGAAGATCAAGGTGCCGTCGTCGCATGCGGGACAATGGATCTTGAAGGAGGGCGGCGGTGAGCCGCTGTTGCCGCCGCCGGTGACGAGCACCTCGGAGAGGTCGGCCTCGCCGAGCAGGATCGCGCGCACACCGAAACGTTCCTTGGCAGCGCGCCAGCGGTGCAGAGCTTGCGCCAGACCATCGGCCAGGGAAAGAATGCGGCCGTCGCGGGTCGGCACCGAGAGCGTGGAGCCGATGCCGTCGAGTTGCTTCACGGCATCGTCGAGCGAACCGCCGATGCGCAGGAAGAGCGAGACCATGCGGCAGATTGCCTCCAGATCGGAGTTGGCGAGATCGCCGCCCTTGCCGAGCTGCGAGAAAACCTCCATCTCGCGCCCGCTCTTCGGTTCCACGCTGATCTTGACGTGCATGTTGCCGAAGGGCGTGGCCTGCCGGATGCGCACGCAAGGCATGATTTCGGGCAGACGCATGGGCACCGCAGCCTGCGGCGGAGAGATTGGCACCGCCACTGCCACGGGCGCCGCGACGCCGGTGCCATGACCGAGCGCCATCGGCTGCATCGAACGACAGCCGTCACGATAAACCGTGACGCCCTTGCATTGCTGCTTCCACGCCAGCAAGTAGGCCTCGCGCACGTCGTCCTCGGCGGCATCGTGGGGCAGATTGATGGTCTTCGACACCGCGTTGTCAATTGCGCTCTGCCACGCCGCCTGCATGCGCACGTGCTGATCGGGGACAACGTCGTGCGCAGTGACGAAGACCTCCTCCAACTCGGCCGGCAGACCGGCACCGCGGATGGTGCCGTGTTCCAGCGCAAAATCCACCGCAGCGCGCGCCTTGGCGCCGCTGATGCCATGCGCGGCGAGCGCCGCTTCGAAAGTGGGATGGATTTCGGTCATCACCACCGGCACGCCGTCGGCGTTCTTCATGACCTGGCGCTTGAAGGCGAGCGAAAACATCGGCTCGATGCCGCCGGAACAGCCGGCGATGATCGAAATGGTGCCGGTCGGCGCGACCGTGGTGAGGTAGGAGTTGCGCCGCGGCGGCAGTCCCTCACGCTGCGGACGCGAACCTTCCCACGCACCGAAGGGCGGACGCCGGTCCTTGGTGACCAGACGCTCGCTCTCGGCGCGCGCGCGGTCGGCGAGTCGGCGCGCCAGCACGCGTGCGATCGCGTAGGACTCCTCCGAACCGTAGGCGACGCCGAAACCGTAGAGCAGATCGGCGAAACCCATCACGCCGAGGCCGATGCGCCGTTCCTTCTCTGCGCAGTCACGAATCTCCTGCACGGGGAAACGATTGATGGTCACGACATCGTCGAGGAAGCGCGTGGACTCGGCGACGGCGCGGTCGAATCCGGCAAAGTCGAAGCGGTCCTCCCACTTGCCGCCGTCCACACCAGCCTCCTTCAGGAAGCGGCCGAGATTGATCGAGCCGAGGTTGCAGGATCCGTACGGCGGCAGAACTTGTTCGCCGCAAGGATTGGTCGCCTCGTAATCGCCGAACTGCGGGAGCTGGTTGTCGGCGTTGGCGCGATCGAGGAAAAGCAGGCCCGGCTCGCCGTTCTTCCACGCGTAGTGAATGATCATGGAGAGCACCTCGCCGCCAGTCCAGTAACTCGCGCCGGGTGCGCCCGCTCCGGCCGCGTAAGCCTCGTAATCGGCGAGCGAGACGCGGCGACCACCCTCGGTCTTGCGCAGCCAGGCCTTGCGGCCGTCGCGCGGATTCACCACCGTCATCCAGGCCGAAGGGGATTCGGAAATGGCGCGCATCCATTCGTCGGTGGCGGCAACCGAGACGTTGTAGTTCGTCCAGCGCGAGAGATCGTCCTTGGCGCGAATGAATTCGACCACGTCCGGGTGATCGCAACGCAGCACGCCCATGTTGGCGCCGCGGCGGAAAGCGCCTTGCTGAATCGCCTCGGTGGCGGCACTGAAGGCGTCAATGAAGGACAACGGTCCGGAGGTACGGCCACCGCTGGAGGAGACCACGTCGCCGTCGGGACGCAGGCGCGAAAAGGAGAAGCCAGTGCCGCCGCCGGCTTTCTGGATCAACGCGACTTGATGCAGCGTGCCGAAGATGCCGTCAATCGAGTCCTCCACCGGCAGCACGAAGCAAGCCGAGAGCATCCCCATTTCGCGCCCGGCGTTCATCAGCGTGGGAGAATTGGGAATGAATTCTCCGTTCGCCATCAGCTCGTAGAATCGGCGCGCCTGCGCGGCGGCCGCCTTCTCGCCACCGAACTCGGCTTCGGCCGTCGCCACCGCCGACGCCACCCGCCAGAACAGCTCGCGCGGCTCCTCGATCACTTCGCCGCGCTCGTCCTTGCACAGGTAGCGGTTGGCGAGCACCTTGCGCGCGTTCTCGCTCAGCCGCGGCTCGGGAAGGTCGGTCGGCGGCGCGTTGCAGGACGCGAGGCTCGGGTCGGGGCGCGAGGCGGGAGCGGGCATCCCCGAAGGCTCGCTGCAACGCGGCTCCGGGTCAAGAAAACTCCGGTGCGTCGCTTAGTTCGACTCGGCGACACCCGCGGCGGCGATCCGCACTAGCCTCTGAAGTTGTGCCGCGGCCGACGTGCCCGGTTGCAGGGCCTCGAGCGAGTGCAGGAGATCGTCGGCGGGGATCTCCGCCGCCACCCGCACGACCGCCGCCGAGGCCGGATTCTCGAAGAGCAGACGCAGCCGGCACGAGCTGGCCTCGACCTGGACGCCCCAGCTCATCAGAGTAGATGCTCGCGGGGTGGCGACGTTCCAGATCCTCTGCACCAGCGCGAACAGTACGGGATCCTCCCTCGGCGCCGAGCCGCCCGCGAGCGCGCTCACTTCCGCCCACCCGATGTCGGTGAGCCAACGGCCACGCGCCGCGCGATCGGCATCCAACCAGTTCGCCATGCGCTGCACCGGAAATCCGGCAGCCAACAGTCCGGCAAGTACTGCCGGAGGATCCTCGAGGCGCGTGGCGAGCAGGGTCCGCAGGCGCGCCGAGCTTTCCTCCGTCAAGCGCGGCGCCCCGAGCGCTGCCAATTCTGCGCTCACCGCGCGGAATCGCGCTTCCTGATCGATCGTCACTGGTGCCACCGCAGCGAGGAAGGCACGCTCCTCCTCGTGCAGACGATGGTGACGCGTGCAGAGCTCAACGTGGGCGTGATCTTCGAGCAAGAAGGCCCCGCCGGCAGCGGCCGCGGCATCGCGCAGCAGAGTAGATTCCGCGAGCGGCAGCAGCTCGTCTTGCGCTCCGCAGATGACCAGAATCGGCGCCGAACAGCGCGCGACTTCCTCGACCAGGTCCACTGCAAGCGGCTTGCGGAACAGCAGCGCCACCCACGGCGCCAGCGCGTCAGGTATTTTCGGCGTGTCCGCCCATCCGGTGACCATGAAATGGCGTGTCACGGTTTCGGCCCGCACCGGACCGTAGAGCACCACGGCGCCGGGACGCACGCCGTCCTGCAAGAGCGTTGCGATCGCGAGGGCGCCGAGCGAGCCACCGCGCAGGATCACCCGCGACGCTTCGCCGTCGGCGCGTGCGACAGCATCCTTCCACATCGCGCGCGCGTCGTCGCGCAAATGTTCACTACTCCGTTTGCCGCCGCTGGCGGCCACGCCGCGATAGTCGAAGGCGAGTGTGGCGTAGCCAGCGGCGGGAAAATCCCAGAACAGGCCATGCGTGCGCCGCGCCTCAGTGGCGCCGACCGTGGATTCCATCAATTGCAGAACGATCGGCGCGCCCTCAGCTGCCGGCACCCACACGCCGCACAACTCCGCACCGTCTGCGGCCGCCACACTCACGAACTGTGCGGTCGAGGGAACGTTGAGCGCCTGCCGATTGCCCGCGCCATCGCCGGTGGGGAGCACCAAGTTCGGCGCAGCGCAGGCGCCGCTGGCGAGCGTGACCATGAGGACACCAGCGCGCAGCATCAATCCAATTCCGGAGCCGGACGAGCCGCAAGCCGATTCAAGCCTGCACGCAGTTTGGCATGCCGATTGAGCAACCGCACGAAGTCGCTCTCGCGACGACCGCCTTTGGCGCGCATCACTGCGACGGCCGCGCGCTTCTCGGCTGCACTCCAGCGCGTGACGCCCGGCATCGCCAGCAGCAAGGGACTCCAAGCGGCGAAGGATTGCCGTTCCGGCGCGGGCCAGCGCTTGCGGTCGCGCACGCCGAGCAGTTCCGCCGCCGCTTCGGCACAGGGCTCCTGCGCGGCGCGACGATCTCCGCCCCAGCGGCGGCTGAGCAGGCGTGTCGCCGCCAGGCTGATGCGGTCGGTGCGCAGCGCACCGATCACGTCCTGCCGCGAGGGATCGTCCTCCAGGTAAACGTTGTGCTCGGCGAGTTGCGCGAGCTTGCGGATCGGCGTCCGGTAACCGGGTTCGCGTTGCATGCGCGCGAGTTCTCTGCGCATGCCGCGCAGCACGCCGGGATCGCGCGCCCGGAAGCCGAGCTTCTGATAGAACCACCAAGAACCCGAGTCGAGGCCTTCCTGATTGCCTTCACCCCCGAGCTGATAGGGGTAAATGGTGAACACTTCGCTGTCGAAGAACTCGCGCGTCATCGCCAGCACGCGCGCATAGACCCAGGCGGCCTCGCCGCCGCGGTAGGTTTCGAAAACGTTGTAAGCCAGTTCAGAGGAAGCGTTGATCGCGCTGGTCAGCACGTAGCCGATCGGCACGCCGTTCTTCAGAGTGAGGAAGCCATAGACGGATTCGAGCAAGAGGCGTCGCTCGGGCAGCATGCCGATCGCGGCGAAGGCGAGGCCATCTCCGCAGTCCACCAGGCGGACGTCGCGCGGATCGCCGTAGGCGAAGGCATCGAGATCGCGCTCGCGCGTCACCATCGCTTCGCGCGCGAGTTCCACCAGAGCACGACCTTCGGCGACGGACACCGCGCGCACCGAGAGTGGCGGGCGAAGGAGCTCAGCCCGCAGATCCGGCCGCTGGCGCCGCAACGGCGCGGTTTGGTGCGCGATCGGCGTGCGGGTAGCACGTGCCGTCGTGCGTGAAGCTCCGTTCGGCCCCCACCGCAGCAGGTAGGGCGCACCGATCTCGTCCTGATAGAAGTCGCGGGTGAGTGGATCACTCCCAAGCGCCCCCATCGCGAGAGCGAGTGCGGATCCATCGGCCTGACCCGGTCCGCACAGCGCCTCCGCCCAAGCGCGCGCGTCGAGTGCGCCCTCATCGGTGAGTGGCACTTCCGCAGGATGCGCGAGCAGCGAAGCTCGCGCATCGAGCAATGCACGCCCCTCGGCGCCGAATGTTTCCCAATCCACTTCCAGCCGACTCGGCCAACGCTGCGCCAGCCAACGCGCCGTGACGGCGAAGAAGGGGTAGTGGATCTCCGTGCCTGCGATGCCGCTGGAAATGAGCGCATCGCGGAAACGCAGCAGATCGCTGCGACGTGCGAAAGACCTGGCCTGTCGCTCGGCTTCCTCTGCCACGCCAGCGTCGTCGGAGTAGGCGCGCAGCCAGCCGAGACACTCGTGGTAGCGCACCAGCGCCGGTGCTGAGCCGAAGCGAGCGCGCCCGAGGCTGCGCAGCAAGCTCAACTTCCGCCCTGCCAACCCAGGACCGTACTCACCTTGGATCCGCTCGAGCTCGGCGAGCGCGCGCAACGGGGAAGCTGCCTTCATTGGGTTTCGTAGTCCTCGCAAGCGTCTTCGACCACTTCCAGCGGCACCTTCGCGCTCGCAAACATCGCGCGCGTCTCCGCGCCGGCGTGATAGCGCTTCTCGCACACCACGCGACTGATTCCCACTGCGAGAATCAGCATCGCGCACACGCGGCACGGCTCCATCCGGCAATAGAGTGTGGCGCCAGACAACGAAGTGCCGTGCTTGGCCGCCTGACAGATCGCGTTCTGCTCAGCGTGAATGGTGCGCACGCAGTGCTGGCGAATGGTGCCGTCCTCGTCCACCACTTTCTTCATCAGATGGCCGACGTCGTCGCAATGCTCGGTGCCGGGCGGCGAGCCCACGTATCCGGTGGACACGATGCGCCGATCCTTCACCACGATGCACCCGCTGCGTCCGCGATCGCAGGTCGCGCGCTTCGACACCTCGTGCATGAGCCCGAGGAAGTATTCATCCCAAGTGGGTCGCGAACTCATGCCTGCAATGCTGGAAGCCGCCGCCGCACCTCCACGAGCACGCGTTCCGGCGTGAGCTCGCGGCCGCAGCGGAAATGGCCGAGCGGACATGCCGGGTGGCCGTGAATCCCGCACGGCCGGCAGTCTAGCCCTGCCACTTCCAACACCGCGTCGTCCGGTCCGCGCGGTGCGAAGCCGAAGGCGGGTACCGTGCTGCAATAGATTCCGATCACCGGCACGCCCGCCGCGACGCCGAGATGCATCGGCGCGGAGTCGTTGCACACCACGCAGGCGGCGCGCGCGATCAGCGCATAGGACTCGCGCAGGGAAGTGCGTCCGGAGAGATCGGTGATCAAGCCACTGTCTGCGGCGCGCGCGATGCGCTGGCAAAGTTCGCGATCCTCGGGACCGCCGAGCAGCAATACTTGCGTGCCACCCGAGATCAGCGCGCGCGCCAGACTCGAGAAATGCTCCTCGGGCCAACGCTTGGTTGCCCAGATCGAACCGGGTGCCAGCACCACGAACGCATCCGGGGGCGCGAGTTCGGCCGCGCGCAAGAGTTCGGACTCACCCGGATGCACGCGCGGCCGCTCCCAGGTGCCGCCGCCCGCGAATTCGAGATTGCGCTCGATCTCGTGCAAGTCCGTGCGGTAGCGCACGCGCTGGGTGTAGAGCCAGCCGCCGCTGGCACCTTCGAAGCCGACTCGTTCGGGAATCCGCGCCATGCGCAGCAGAAAAGCCGTACGCCAGGAACGATGCGTGCTCCAAGCGCGTGCATAACGCGCCTGCCGCAGCCGACGCGCCGCGCGCAGCAATCCACCCGTGCCGTGATCGGCACGCCGCTTGTCGAAGACCAGCACCGATCGAAGCTCCGGGTGCCCGTGCAACAGCGGCGCTGCGCCGGGCGAGGTCAAAAAATCCACCGGTTCACCGGGGTGCAGGCGTGCCGCCGCCCGCACCAAGGGCTCGGCGCACAGCACGTCGCCCAAAAAGGACGTGTCCACGATCAGCGTGCCGCGCGCATTCATGCTCCGCGCAGCAGTGTAATAGAGGGAGTCTCATGACCCCTTCCCTTGCCGGTTCGCGCAGCGAGGTGCTCCGCCTCGCGTGGCCGATCGCCATCTCCATGATGTCCTTCACGCTGAAGGGCACGGTGGACACCTGGATGGTGGGACGCCTCGGTCTGACCGCGCTGGCTGGCGTCGGCTTCGGGCACGTGCTGGCTTGGAACTTCATCACGCTGCCGTGGGGCGTGCTGCGCGGACAGCGGCCGTTGGTGAGCCAGTACATCGGTGCCGGACAACAGGCGAAGGCTTTTTCCTTCGGCGCGCACGCTTTCTATCTCGCCGGCGCGGTCGGATTGCTGCTGCTCGCCTTCGCGGGGAGCATTGGGAGCCTCGGCGAGACCTTGGCATCGCGTGCCGGGCTCGACGAACAGACCGCAGCCTTCACCGGCGTCTATCTGCGCGGACGCATGCAGTTCGCCCTGCCGACGCTGCTGCTGTTCGCGGTCGCGGAATACCAGCGCTCGCTCGGCCGCACGCGCGTGCCGATGGCGGTGGACCTTCTGGTGCACCCGCTGAACGTCCTCTTCAACGCGATGTTCATCTTCGGCCGGCTCGGCATGCCGGAACTCGGTGTCTATGGAGCAGCGCTCGGCACCGGCCTCGCCGACATCTGCGGTCTGGCGATCATCCTGCTCCTCACGCGCGCCGATCGACGCGTGCCGGGCAGCGCGTTGCGGCTGCGTTGGGATCGCATGCGCGAGGTCCTCAAGGTCGGCGCCAGCGGGGGCGTGCAGTTCTCGCTCGAGACGCTTGCCTTCGCTTCCATCACCTTCGTGATTGCGGGCCTCGGCACGGTGGCGATGGCGGTGCACCAGGCGAGCTTGAACGTAATGTTCCTTTCCCTACTGCCGGCGGTGGCAATCGGCGACGCCGGCGCGGTCTTGATCGGCCGCTTCGTCGGCGAAAAGCGCTTCGACGAAGCCGCGCGCACCTTGCGTTCCGTGTTGCAGATCATCATGCCGTTCATGGGTGTGATGGGCTTGTTGTTCCTGGTGTGGGGTGACTCTATGGTCGGCATGTTTTTGGAGGCGAAGGATCCCGCGCGACGTGCCGAAGGCGTGGAGCTCGCGGCACGCGTGATGATCGCGGTCGCAGTGTTTCAGCTCGCCGATTCACTGCAGATCGCCTTCCGCTTCGCGATGCGCGCCGCCGGCGACCACGTGTGGGTGACTGTGGTCGGCGTGCTGTGCGCGTGGGTGCTTTCGGTGCCGCTCGCCGCTGCAGTGGTCTATGGCTTCGATGGCGATCTCGCCGACGTCTGGTTGGTGTGGTCCGTGGAATCCTGGATCGGCGGCCTGATCTTCGCGTGGCGTTGGCGCAGTGGCCGGTGGCGCTCGCACCGGCTGGTGAAGGAAGAAAGCGCCTGATCGCCCCGCCCGTGCTTGTGGCTAAGATGAGTTCGCATGGCGACGCGCAGGAAGAAGAATCCCCCCATTGATCTCAAAGAATTTGAGACCCACATCCGCGTTCGGCCGCTGGTGATCGAGGACTTCGAGAACTTGGTAGCCATGCAGGAGCGCTGCTTCCCGGGCATGGTGGTGTGGAAGCGCGAGCAGATCGAGAGTCAGCTCGCCGTGTTTCCTGAGGGACAGTTGGTGGTTGAGTTCGGAGGCAAGCTGGTCGCCTCGTCGGCGAGTTTGGTAGTTGATTTCGACGAGTACGACGATTGGCAGGACTGGAAGGTGATCGCAGACGGCGGCTACATCCGCAATCACGATCCTGAGGGAGACACCATGTACGGAATCGAAATCATGGTGGATCCGGGCTTTCGGGGCTTGAAACTGGCGCGCCGTCTCTACGAGGCGCGCAAACAGCTCGTGCGAGAGATGAATCTGCGCCGGATCATCATCGGCGGCCGCATTCCCGGCTACGGCGCGCTCGCCGATACCATGACCGCGCGCGAGTACGTGGACGAAGTAGTGAAACGTAACCACTACGATCAAGTGCTGACCGCGCAGCTCGCCAACGGCTTCCACCTCGAGCGCTTGATTCCCAATTATTTCCCTGGGGACGTGGACTCACGCGGTTACGCCACCTTTCTGGAGTGGACCAACCTCGAACATCAGGAGGAGGGCAAGAAGCGCTATCAGACCGTTCAGCGCATCCGCCTGTGCCTGGTGCAATACCGCATGCGACGCGTGGCGTCCTTCGAGGAGTTTGCCAGCCAGTCCGAAACCTTCGTGGACCTGGCTTCGGACTACAAGAGCGATTTCGTGCTCTTCCCGGAATTGTTCACCACGCAATTGCTCTCACTGGTCAAGGCGCCGGCGCCGTCGGTGGCCGCGCGCATGCTCGCCGAATACACCGAGCAGTATCTGGAGTTGTTCACCGATCTCGCGGTTTCCTACAACATCAACATCATCGGTGGCTCGCAGTTCACGCTCGAGAACGAGAACCTCTACAACATCTCCTATCTGTTTCGGCGCGACGGCACCATCGGCAAGCAGTACAAGATCCACGTCACGCCCAACGAGCGCAAGTGGTGGGGAGTGATTCCCGGTCGCAAGGTCGAAGTCTTCGACACCGACCGCGGCAAGATCGCGATTCAGATCTGCTACGACGTGGAGTTCCCGGAGCTCGCGCGCGTCGCCACTGCGAAGGGCGCCAAGATCCTTTTCGTTCCCTACAACACCGACGAACGCTACGGCTACTTGCGGGTACGCCACTGCGCCCAAGCGCGCGCGATCGAGAACCAAATCTACACCGCAATCGCGGGTTGCGCCGGCATGTTGCCCTTCGTGGACAACGCCGACATCCACTACGCGCAGTGCGGCATCTTCACGCCCAGCGATTTCCCCTTCGCGCGCGACGCGGTGGCGAGCGAGAGCATGCCGAACATCGAGACGGTGGTGGTTCACGACGTGGACCTCGAGTTGCTGCGCCGCAATCGTCAGACCGGCACCGTGCGCCCGTGGACCGATCGCGCCAAGGAGGTTTACGCGGTGCGCTACAACGATCCCGACGAGGGCTCGATCGAGTACTAGGACGAGTGGCGGCATGAACTTGCTCGCCACGCGCCGCGGCCGCGCGCTGTTGCTGGCCTGCCTCTACTTTGCGGAGGGTGCGCCGATCGGCTGGCTGTGGTGGACGCTGCCTACCAAACTGCGAGCGGCGGGCGCACCGCTCGAACAGGTCACCGCACTCACCGCCGCGCTCGCGCTGCCGTGGGCTCTCAAGTTCTTGTGGGCGCCACTGGTGGACGGATTGCGCGGCCCGCGCTGGGGATTACGCGCGTGGGCGATCGCGGCGCAGATCGGCATGGCAGTGACTTTGCTGCCGCTCGCCATCGGTGCCGATCTCACAGCACCGGCGACCTTCGCCCCGCTCTTGATCGCGCACGCGGTGCTCGCAGCAACGCAGGATGTCGCGGTGGACGGCATCGCGGTGCGCGTGCTGCCGGAGAATGAACGCGGTTCCGCGAACGGTTGGATGCAGGTCGGCATGCTCGCAGGGCGCGGTATCTTCGGCGGACTCGCGCTGCGCGCGGAGGACTGGATCGGATTCGAAGGCGTGATCGTGGCGCTCGCGGCTTGCGCGCTGCTGCCGGCGCTGCTGCTCGCATTTGCTGCGCGTGAACCGGAAGCCGCCGTCGCCGAGATTCGCGCGCGCGCACGCTTGCGGGACCGACTGCGGCTCCTCGGCGCTGCGCTGATCGAAATGCTGACCGCGCGCCGCACTCTTGCCGGACTCGGTTTCGCGCTGCTCGGCGGCGCTGCCTTCGAAGCGGTTGGCGGCACGGCCGGTTCATTGCTGGTGGATCTCGGCCTGACGACGTCGCAGGTCGGCGACTTCTACGCACTCCCGGTGATCGTTTGCATGGCGCTCGGCGCACTCACCGGCGGTTTCCTCGCCGACCGACTGCCGCGCCGCCGCGCCTGTGCCGCTGCTGTCCTCCTGGTTGCGCTACTCGTCACGGCGCTCGCGCTCACCGTGCTCGGCGGCATGCGCGGCACGCCACTGCTCGCGCTGCTCGCCGCGAATTACCTCGCGCTCGGCGTGCTCACCAGTTCGTCGTACGCGCTCTTCATGGATCTCTCCAACCCGCGCGCGGGTGCCACCCAGTTCAGTGCCTTCATGGGCGCGACGAACTTGTGCGAATCCGGTGCGGTGTACGCCACCGGTCGCATCGCCGCCGGCGGCGGACCGAGCGGCTATGCGATCGGTTGGCTCGCGATGGCCGCCGTCTCACTGCTCGCCCTCGCCGCTCTGCCATGGGCGAAACCCGCGACCGCGGCTACTTCTTCAGCAGCTTGACGACCTCGCCCGGCTCCGGGAAGCGGTCGAGCTTGTGCTTGCTGAAGATCAGCTTGCCGTCCACCACGACGTCGAAGATGCCGCCGCTCTGGCGAATGATCTCGGCGTCCACGCCGAAGGCTTCCTTCAACTCGGCGGCCAGACCGGACGCCCGCGGAAGGTAGTTTCACTGGCCGCAGTAGGTGATGCTGACTTTCATGCTCGCCTTCTAGGATAGTGCGGCCGCCGTTCCAGGCACGCACGCACTCCGCATCATGATCCTCACCGCCTTCACGTTGCTCGCCGCCGTTTCGGTTCTAGCTCCCGATCCGACGCAGGAAGCCGCCCGCGCGCAGCCGGAACAACGCGGCCGTGGCCTCCATGGTTACATCGGCTACAGCGCCAGTCTGCCCGCGAATCGCGCCGAATACGGCATGGGGATGGGTTTCTACTCGGCGGCTTGGACGCTGGTGGATCAGCCGCTCGCTCATTTTCAGATCGGACTTGCGAGTGGCTGGATCGTGCCCGACAACTCCGACAACCGCGATCAGCCGCTCGCGCCCGTCGGCACGCTTGCGCGCACTTGGAAGGAGCGCGGACCGACTTGGGACAGCGTTTTTCAGACCGTCGAGGGCGGGCTCGGGTATTGGAACGGCAATCGCTTCCGCTACGGGCCGCCGAAGTTCAGCATGAACGCAACGCCTCAGTGTTACGACTACGAAGTCGGCTCGCCGGGCTGGTCCTTCTTCTACGACACCGAGGCGCTGCCGGATCATCGGCTCGGGATCGCGCAGTTGAGCAATCGGTTGCTGATTCCGCCCGACGCCTTGCCCTTCGAGGGTAAGCCCGAGGGCAAGTTCTTCGGCTACACCTACATGGCGCTGCCATTCACCGCGCCGGTGCCGAGCGTGGATGGACGCGCGCCGATCGGCGATCAGGCTTGGACCTGCTTTCTGAGCACCGCCAACTTCAAGGGACCGATTGCTTACTACATACCCGAGACCTGGAGCAAGATCGGGGATTTGTTTCACGACGAGTTCCTGCACGGACGCGGGCTCGACGCGCGCCCCGGAGTGATGGGAGGTGGCGCGATGGAGATCAACACGGTGCCGCAAATCGTGGCGAAGGATGTGGATGTGACTTCATACTCGAAGATTCCAGCGCTGCGCTTCCCCGTGGATGAAGGCGGACGAGCCGTGCTGGTGCAGGACGTGAGCTATTACTCGAAGGCCGCGCTCTACGACGACTTCCTCGCCTGGCGCGAGGGCGGCACGGCGCCGAGCGGAACTTTCAAGCCGGAGGGCACTTTCACCGCGAGGTTGAGCACGCGTACGCCGGGTTTCGATCAGGACGAGCTGCCGATCGAAGGCGTGGCAAGTACCTTCGACACTCAGGTCTTCGACGACAACACCTGGGGATTGGTGTGGAAGGAAGGCGGTCACGCGCCGCGTGGACAGTTTCCGCAGTACTTCCGGCACGAGGAGGAGAGGCGCGTCGCGATCGCCGAGCGTGAGGTGCCGAGCAAGATCGGGTTGCGGGACGCCGAGTTCGAACTCGCCGGGCGAGGCGCAGCCTTCACCTCACCGGCCACCAGCGCTTGGACGAATCCCGGTGCGGCCTCGCAATCCTACTCGGTTGTGCTCGGTGACGGCTCAAAGGTTCACTACTCCTGGTACCGCTTCGTGGATCAGCCGTCATTTCGGCAGTACGCGTGGAGCGACGCGAAGAAGGCGCAATTGCAGTCCTTGGTAGAAAAGATTCATCGTTCCTGGCCGCTGGACCGCGACTACATGCCTCCGCCGACCTCCGGCGAACTGGTCGCGCTGGACCCGGCGCTGTTCGTGACCCCGCCGCGTGGCCTCGAAATCGGCTACGTGCCGATCGTGACTCGTCAGGAAGACGCGCGACGCTGAAAGTGGGCCGGCCTGGGCTCGAACCAGGAACCAACGGATTATGAGTCCGACGCTCTAACCATTGAGCTACCGGCCCGGCGATTCGCAGCGAGTGTAGCGGACGGGGCGCATGCCACCCCTACTCCAACATCTCGTGCCGCGGCTCCTCCGGCATCGGCTGGATCTCCGGCCGTTGCTTGAGGATGCGCACGCAGGTGTTCCAGCGCAAAATCGGGTCGCCGTGGCGCTCGTCGGGGCGCGCGGCCATGGCGCGCTCGTAGTGCTCCATCGCTTGGCGCAACCAGTCGTAGGCGATGTATCCGGCGTGCGGTCCGCCCTTGCGCATCACCGCTTTCGCACGGCGCTCGCACAGGATGCCGGCGTAATAGGCGCGATCGTATTCGCCCTCGATCCGCTGCAGCACCGTGAGCGCCTGTTCGTACTTCTCCTTCGCGTTGTCTGCGAACTGATCGCTCAGAGCGAGCAGGAAGAGCACCAGTGCCTCACCGTGATGAGCATCCACGCGCAGAATGTCGCGGCAGATGCTCTCGGCTTCGAGCGGTTCGTTCAACAAGCGGTAACGCTTCGCCTTCTCGATCGCGCCGGGGATCGCTTCGGCCGGGATGGGGCGCGGTTCGAACATCTCACACCTTGCTGCGGCGGAACAGCCGCTTGATCGGGTCGAAGAATCGGTCGGCCACGCGCTCCTTGAGCGGAATGATCGCGTTGTCGGTAATCGTGATGTGCTCGGGGCACACGGTGGTGCAACACTTGGTGATGTTGCACAAACCGACGCCGTGCGCCTGCTTGAGTTCCGGCACGCGGTCTTCGACGTCGAGCGGATGCATCTCGAGCGCGGCGGTGTAAACCAAGAAACGCGGGCCGATGAAGTCGTCGTGCAGGTGGCTCTCGCGCAGCACGTGGCAGACGTCCTGGCACAGAAAGCACTCGATGCACTTGCGGAACTCCTGCACGCGATCCACGTCTTCCTGCTGCATGCGCCAAGTGCCGTCGGCGGCGTCGGGCGGGCGCGGCTTGAAGGGCTTGATCTTCTTCTTGACCTCGTAGTTCCACGAGACGTCGGTGACCAAATCCTTGATCACCGGAAAGGCTTTGATCGGTTGCACCGTGACCGCTTCATCGAGCGGCAGATCGGAGAGGCGCGTCATGCACATCAGCCGCGGCCTGCCGTTGACTTCCGCCGAGCACGAACCGCACTTACCGGCTTTGCAGTTCCAACGCACCGAGAGATCGTTGGCCGACTCGGCTTGGACCTGGTGAATGGCGTCGAGCACGACCATGCCGTCTTCGACCCCGGTGCGGTAGTCATGGAACTTGCCGCCCCTACGATCACCGCGCCAGACCCGGAAGGTGGCTTCTTTGCTCATTGCATCTCCTCGATGATTCCCTTCTGCTCGGCGCTCTGCGCCACGCACGGGACTTGGGCGACCATCATGCCGCCGCCGTCGTCCTTGCGCAGCACGATGTTCACGCCGCCGAAGTCCTTCTGTTTCTCCGGATGATCGGCGCGGAAGTGCGCGCCGCGACTCTCCTTGCGCAGCAACGCGGCGCGTGCGACCGCCTCGGACACGACCAGCAGGTTGTGCAGATCCATCGCCGAGTGCCAACCGGGGTTGTACTCGCGGTTGCCGGGCGCGGTCACGTTCGCGGCGCGCGCACGCAGCTCGCCGATGCGCTCCACCGCTTGCGCCATCTCGTCTTCCTGCCGCACGATGCCGACCAGATCCTGCATGGACTCCTGCAGCGCGTACTGGAGTTGGAACGGATTCTCGCCCCCGCCGTCGCGCTCGAGCGGAGCCAGCGCCTGAACAGCCGCCGCCTTCAGATCGGTCTCGCGCACGCCGACGGAGCCGTTCTCGCGCGCGAACTTCGCGGCGAACTCGCCGGCGCGTTTGCCGAACACCAGCAAGTCGGAAAGCGAGTTGCCGCCGAGGCGATTCGCGCCGTGCAGACCGGCCGCGCACTCCCCCGCCGCGAACAAGCCGGGCACGTTGGACATCTGCGTCACCGCGTCCACGCGCACACCGCCCATCGCGTAGTGGGTGGTCGGGCCGACTTCCATCGGCTCCTCGGTGATGTCAATGCCCGCCAGCTCCTTGAACTGGTGATACATGCTCGGCAGCTTCTTCTTGATGCGCGCTTGCGAATCCTTCACCTTTTCGCGGATCCAGGCGATGTCGAGGAACACGCCGCCGTGCGGGCTACCGCGCCCGGCCTTGATCTCGCGCATGATGCAGCGCGCGACGTGGTCACGCGTCAGCAACTCGGGCGGACGCCGCGCATCGCGATCGCCCTGGGTGTAACGCCATCCCTCTTCCGGATTGTCCGCCGTCTGATTCACGTAGAGCGGTGGGATGTCGTCGAACATGAAACGCTTGCCGTCCTTGTTCAACAGCACGCCACCTTCGCCGCGCACGCCTTCGGTCACCAGGATGCCGCGCACGCTCGGCGGCCACACCATGCCGGTGGGATGGAATTGAACGAACTCCATGTCCATCAGCTCGGCGCCGGCGTCGTAAGCGAGCGCGTGACCGTCGCCGGTGTATTCCCAACTATTGCTGGTGATCTTGAAGGCGCGACCGATGCCGCCGGTGGCCAGCACGATCGCCTTGGCGCGGAACACCATGAAGCGCCCACGCTCGCGGTCGTAGGCGAAGGCGCCGGCGATGCGGCCGCCCTCCTTGAGCAAGGTCACGACCGTGACCTCCATGTGCACCGAAACACCTTGGTGGATGCCGTGATCCTGCAAAGTGCGAATCATTTCCAGGCCGGTGCGGTCGCCGACGTGCGCCAGCCGCGGATAGCGGTGGCCACCGAAGTTGCGCTGCAGGATTTTGCCGTCGTGAGTGCGGTCGAAGAGCGCGCCCCAGGCTTCGAGTTCGCGCACGCGATCCGGCGCCTCCTTGGCGTGCAACTCGGCCATCAGCGGGTTGTTCAAGTACTGACCGCCGCGCATCGTGTCGGAAAAGTGCACGCGCCAGTCGTCGCGCTCGTCCACGTTCGACAGTGCGGCCGCGATGCCGCCTTCGGCCATCACCGTGTGCGCCTTGCCGAGCAGCGACTTGCACACCAGCCCGACCGTGACACCTCCTGCCGAAGCTTCGATCGCGGCACGCAGGCCGGCGCCGCCGGCGCCGATGACGAGAACGTCGTAGTCGAGGGTACGGAAATCACTCATCAGAAGAGACGGAAGTCGGTCCAGATGCCCATCGAGCACATCCGCACGTAGAAGTCGGCGAAGCCCACCATGAACAAGCTCATCCACGCCCACAGCATGTGGCGTTTGTTGAGGCAACCGACGCACTTGTAGGCCTGGAAGCGCATCGGCGAATTCGAGAACTTGTCGAGCACGCCGCCGACGAGGTGGCGGAAAGAATGGCAGCCGAGGGTGTAACCGCCGAGCAGCGTGGTGTTGGCGGCCAGCACCAGCGTGCCGATGCCGAGCCCGAACTCGGTCTCACCCGTTTCCGGATTCAGAAACCTCAGCGCCTTCCACACGTCAATCAGCAAGAACACCAGAAACACCAACGCCAGATACATGAAGTAGCGGTGCGCGTTCTGCAGGATCAGCGGAAACTTGCGCTCGCCGGAGTAAGTCTTGTGCGGTTTGCCGACCGCGCAGGAGGGCGGCGAACCCCAGAAGGCCTTGTAATAGGCACCGCGGTAGTAATAGCAGGTCAGGCGGAAGCCCCCGGGGGCCCACAGGATCAGGAAGGCGGGCGACCACGGCATCCAGCCCGGCCACCAACCCGGTTTTGGCCCGAACCAACTATGAGAAGATTCGCCGAACAGTTCGGGCGAATAGAATGGTGAAAGATAGGGTCCGTGGTGGTAGTGCGCGCCCTGGAAGGCCGCCCAGGTGGCATAAACGATGAAGGCCGAGAGCCCGAGCAGGGTGGCCACCGGCTGCACCCACCATCCGTCGCGACGCATGGTGTGACCGAAAGCGCTCTGCTGTAAGCCGTCGAGAGGTGCCATGCCTTCGCCTTGCGGCTGGAGGACGATAGCAGAGCTTGGCCCGGGCGGGTAGAACATCGGCGTGATCCAGGTCTACTCCCTGATGCACGTCGCCAGCGGCTTCCTGCTGGTGGCGCTGACTTTCGCCGCGTTCGCCGCGCCGACCCCCGAACGCAAGCGCTGCAGCCTGATTCTCGGTGGCATCCTCAGCCTGAGCATGCTCACCGGCGGCTTCGGACTGATGGCGCAGATGAAATACTCTTTCGCGCCTTGGCTCTACATCAAGATTGCGTGTTGGCTGGCGCTGTCGGCGATGGCGGGGATCGCCTTCAAGCGACCGCAGCTCGCTGGCAAATTGACCTTGCTCACCACGTTGTTGGTCCTCGCCGCGCTGTGGAGCGTTTACTACAAGCCGGGCATGAGTGGGATCGCGGCTTAGCGTCCGGCGGAAGGAAGTGCGCGGCCGGGAGTCCACGGCACGCCCGCGGCGTCGAGGCGGCGCGCGAAGGTGGGCCACTCCTGCTCCACCAACGCGCGTAGGCGCGGTTGCAGGGTGGTGAAGTCGGCGCGCGCGATCTCGAGTTGCTGACGCACGGTGCCCGTGGGTCCGTAGGCGTTGAAGGCACCGAACATCGCGCCTTGCGCGCGTCCCATCAGTGAAGGTTCACCGATGTCGCCGCGACGCGTCTTCACGTCGTCACCGGAGAGCGCTCGCAAAGCTTCCCCGAAAGCGAGATCGAGCGCGCGCGCGTCAGCAATCAAGCTTCCGTCGCCGGCGCGACCGGCATGCAGGATCTCGCGTGCAGCGCTGAGTTGTTCGCGGACCTGCGTGAGGGTTTGGCTCATGGCGCTCATCGCCTCGACCAGGATTTCTGCGTCCTGGCTCCAGGCGAGGACGGCGGCGGGATCCTGCGCCGGCAGAGTGCCGCGCTCCAGCTTCAGCACGCGGAAGGAGACTTGTTCACCGATCTCGCGCACGCCGTCCTCACCGCGCAGCCAGAGCTGCGCGAGGTAGGTGCCCGGCGCGGCGCCGGTGCCGCCGCGACGTCCACCGCCTGCCCAACGCAGATTCCAGCGCGCGCGTTGCAGGCCGGCACCCGACGGCGCGTTGAAACGATTCACCACGGTGCCGTCCGGCAGGGTGATCTCGCAGTAGAGCGCGGTGGATTCCTCGATCTCTTCGGCGGCAAGCGCCTCCCAACCTGGAAAGGAAATCGGCGCCTCGTCCTTGATCGCCTTGCGTTCGGCCTCGCCGCGCACCTGCTTGCGAGTCTTCCAACCGTCGCGCACCCAATAGCTCAACTCGGCACCGGTCCGCGGATTCTCTGCCGCGAACCAGGAGTCGCCCTGGGAACCACGCGCTCCGGAGAGGCGACTGCCGGGCTGGTAGGAGAGCGCGTCGCGCGCGGGGAAGAGCACGAGTTCGCCCTCGAGCAGCTCCTCGTCGAGCAAGCGCAGCGGCGAGTAGTCGTCGAGCACGTAGAAACTCCGACCGAAGGTCGCCGCCACCAGTGCGTCTTCGCGGTGCTGGATCTCGAGATCGCGCACCGGGATGGTCGGGAAGCCGCTGGAGAGCTTGCGCCACTTGGCACCACCGTCGAGCGTCACGAAGACTCCAAACTCGGTGCCGAGGAAGAGCAGATCAGCGCGCTCGTGGTCCTGGATGACCTTCCAGAGCAGATGGCGGGCGGGAAGATCGCCATTCGCGAGCGTCCAAGTGCGGCCGCGGTCGGCGCTCCGCAACAAATAGGGAGCGAAATCTCCTTCTTTGTGGCGGTCCACGCAAGCCCATGCCACGTCCGCGTCAAAGCGGTCGGCCTCGACGTCGTTGACGAAGAAGCGGTCGGCGACGCCTTCCACGGGTGCGGATTGACTCCAGCTCGCGCCCCCATCCTCGCTGACCTGGAGCAGCCCGTCGTCGGTGCCGGCGTAGAGCAGGCCCGCGACTATCGGACTCTCGGAGAGCGCGCTGATGCTGGCGTACTGCGACATCGCGTCCAGATCCCAGGCAGCGTCCACACTCCAGGTGCGGCCCATGATCTCGAGCTCGAGGCGATTCTCGCCGCGCGTGAGATCGCCGCTCACCTCCTGCCACGAATCCCCGCGATCCGCACTGCGGAAGACGCGGTCCGCCGCGAACCACAGCACCGCTGGATCGTGCGGGCTGATCAGGATCGGCGAATCCCAGTTGAAGCGGTAGTTGGGCGCGCCGGCGGGCGGCTGCGGCCGGATGCTGACGGCGCCGTCGGCGGCGCGGTCGAAGCGCTGCAAATAGCCCTCCTGGGATTCGCAGTAGATCAGGTTCGGATCGGTCGGGTCAATCGTGAAGTCGTGTCCGTCGCCGCCGATCAGCACGCGCCAATCGCCATTGGTGACGCCCTGCCGATCGAGCGTGAAAGCCGGCCCGTACTGCGTGGCATTGTCCTGCGTGCCCCCGCCGAGGTGCCACACCGGCCAGTCGTAGTCCACGTCCACCTTGTAGAACTGCGTCAGAGGCAAATTGGGGAAGAATTGCCAAGTGCGGCAACGGTCGCGGCTCACGTAGAGGCCGCCGTCGCAGCCGGCGAGCACGAAATCGGGGTCGTGCGGATGGAAAGCGACCGCGTGGTTGTCCACGTGTTTGGCGTCGTTGCCGACACCTTGCCAAGTCTTGCCCTCGTCGTCGGTGCGACCGAGCTCCACGTTGGCTTGATAGAGCGAACCGGCGCGATGCGGATCGGCCCACAACTCTTGGTAGTAGTGCGGCCCGGTGCCGCCGCTGACGTAATCACTCTGCTTGCTCCACGAGGCTCCCGCGTCCTCGGAACGCCAGAAACCACCCCTGCGACCGGGGAGCTCGATGGTGGCATAGACCACGCGCGAATCCTGCGGCGAAAGGGCGAGTCCAATCTTTCCCTTCTCGCCGCCGGGCAACCCCTTGCGCAGCTCGGTCCAGGTCACGCCACCATCCACCGATTTGTGGATCCCGCTCTCGGGACCGCCGTTCATCAGCGCCCACACCGTGCGATGCCGCTGGTGCAGCGCTGCGTACACGACGTCGGGATCACTCGGATCGAGGAGGACGTCGGTGCAACCGGTGTACTCGCCCTTCGCGAGCACGCAGTTCCAGGTGAGGCCGCCATCAGTGCTCTTGTAGAGCCCGCGCTCGCCGCCTGCGGACCACAACGGTCCTTGCGCCGCAACCCACACCACGCGCGAATCGCGCGGATCCACCGCGATCTTCGCGAGGTGCTCGCTGGCTTCCAGCCCGAGCTTCTTCCACGAGCCGCCGCCGTCGAGACTGCGATAGACGCCGTCGCCATAACCGACGTGCCGACCGCCGACGGCCTCCCCGGTCCCCACCCAGACCACCTTGGGATTGGATGGATCGAGACTCACGCAACCGATCGAGTAGGAACCTTGGCCGTCGAAAATGGATTGAAAGGTGGTGCCGGCGTTCTCGGTCTTCCACACGCCGCCGGAGCCCGCCGCGACGTACCAGGTGTTCGGATGCTCGGAGTCCACGGCGAGATCGGAGATGCGACCGGACATCAGCGCCGGACCGAGCGCACGCCAGCCGAGTCCGCCGAGCGCAGTGCCGATGCGATCCTTCTTCTCCGCGCCTTCGTCCTGTGTAGCTTCGGCAGCTTCCGCGGCCGACTCCGCCACGGGTTCCTGCGGCTGCACCCACTCCATGGGGACAAAGAAACCGGCGAGCAGGGCGGGGGCGAGCGCAAGCATGAACAAAGCGTAGCGAAACAGTGCGCGGATGCCGGAATGCGCTATCATGGACGGTTCAGGAACATGAAGACTGCCGTCGTGGAATCAATGCACACTGCCTGGAACGCTGAGAACTGGCAGACCACTCTCAAGGGACTGCGCAAGGACTATCCTCGCTATTCCGACAACGAGCTCTACGTGATCTGGTGTCACAACCTCAGTCGCGTGCCGCTCGATCAGAACGGTAAAGTGATGATCGAACAGTGGCAGATTCATGCCTCCGTGGACGGTCACCACGTGCAGGAGGGCGGCTTCAAGGTCTCGCGTCCGCTCTACGGCCGCGCACTGAAGGCGCGCAAGGGCATGCCCAAGCCGAAGCAGGCTCCGCGCGGCTCGCGCAAGGCTGCGGCTGAGGCTGCCGCCGGGACGCCGCGCCCGGCCTCCACGAATCCTTCCGCGTTCAGCCCGCGCGCCGCCGAACTCGCGCGCAGCTACGACCGCGCGACCTTGCTGATCCAAACCCTGCTCGCCAAGCGGCGCGAGTATCGTGAAGTGATGGATCAATTCCGTTCCTTCCCGGACGGCGTGCTCACCGAGCTGGCCGCCCACAACGAGGAAGCGGGCGAGGCCCTGCGCGAAGCGGGCCTCTGCAAAGGGGAAGAATGATCCCGCGCACCGTGCTGCTGCTGCTGACGCTCGCCGCCTGCGGTACGCCCGGCACGCGCGGAGAGCGGCCGCCGCGCGAACGCACCCCGCGCGCCGAGCCGCCGCCCCGCGAAGAACCCAGCAATCCGCGCGGCACCACGGGTCCGGCAATCGCCGGCACCCTCGTCTTCGGCGCCATTGCCGACTGTCAGTACGCGGACCAAGCCGATGACGGCGAGCGTCGCTACCGCAGCGCAAGCGCGAAGCTGCAGGAAGCCGTCACTGCGCTCAATGGTCAGGAGTTGAACTTCACGGTCCATCTCGGCGACTTCACCGACCAAGGTTGGGCTGCTTACGGCCTCGTCGCGCCGCTCTACGGAGCGCTGCGCGCGCCGGGTCACCATCTGCTCGGCAACCACGACTTCGCGGTGCCCAACGCCGTGAAGACGGAAGTTCCGGCACGACTGGGAATCCCCGAGCGCTATCGCTCCTTCGCGCAAAACGGCTGGCGCATCGTGCTCCTCGACGGCAACGACGTCAGCGTGCACGCGTGGCCCGACGGCGAGGCGCAGGCGAGCGCTCGCGAGTTCCGCGATCAACACGCGCCGGGAGCGCCTGATTGGAACGGCGGACTCGGTTTCATCCAACTCTTGTGGCTCGACAACGTGCTCGCCGCCGCCGACGCCGCCGGCGAGTCGGCGATCGTGATGTGCCACTTCCCGCTGCTTCCGGAAGGCGAGCACGTGCTGTGGAACGCCAAGGAGGTGCTCGCGGTGTTGCGTGCGCACCCGAGCGTCAAGCTCTACCTCTCCGGTCACGATCACGACGGCGACTACGTCGAGCAGTACGGAATCCACTTCCTGACGCTACGCGCGATGCTCGACACCACCCAGAATTCCTGGGCGATGATTCGCGCTGCACGCAACGAGATTCGCGTGGACGGCAACGGCCGTGAACCGGATCGCGTGCTGAACTTGCGCTGATCCCCTAGCGGGACAGGGGCGGCCGGCGAGCTCAATCCTCCTCGAAGCTCCCGAAGAAGCTCGCTTCCTCGAATCCGAGCCGCTGCACGCAAGCGAGTACCTCGAGAGCGTCTTGCACGATCACCCCTCTCCGTGCGTCAATGCGAGCCGAAGCGCGTCGGTCGTAATTGTTCAGAATTCGGCCGAGCTCCTCGAGGCTCTGCGTTTGATGCGTGCCGAGCTCGTAGCGCAACACCCGATCCGCATGGCGCCAACCGCCAGAATCGAGGACGAGTTCGCCCGGACGGGCGAGATAGATCAGGATCTGGGGCTCCACGAGCACCTCGGGATTGCTCCCTCAGCCGCCTCAGCCACTCATATCCTTGGGCAGTGCAGCATGCAGGTGCCCGCCCAAGGGAGTGAGCTTCCCGGCCACGAGAAAGAACGCGAGCAGCAGAAAGGAGAAGTCGCCGAATGGAAGGGCGTAGGCTCCGAGATTCGGGCCGCAGGTTGTGATGGGTCGCCACCGCATGATGGCTCTAGTGCGCGCTGCGGCATCGGCAACCAACGCTAGACTGCCGCCATGCTTCTCGCACTGGTGATCTGGTCCCACGGCTTCCTGCAGGAGCCGGAAGAGGTGAGCGTGCCGCCGACGCCCCCCGCGTGGCTCACGCTGCCGCCAAGCGGCTATTCCGATCCCGCTGAAATGCCGCGTCACCTCGCCGACTTGGCGCGCGCGCACGGCGGCAGGCTCGTCGAACTGGCGCGCACGGCGGAAGATCGTCCGGTGCTCGCGCTCACTCTCGGCGAGTCGCAGGCTCCGGGGCATCCTGAGGTGTTGATCGTTGCCAACCTCGAGGGCAATCGCATCGCGGCCACCGAACTCGCGCTGCGGCTCGCGCAGCACTGCGGCAGCGGCACACCACTGCTCGGCGCAGCCACGCTGCACTTCGTGCCGCTCGCCAATCCGGATGCAGCAGCGCGCGCCTTCGCCGGCGACGATCCTTGGCGTGGCGCGCCAGTGGACGAAGATCGCGACGGCTTGCTCGACGAGGACGGTCCGCGCGATTTGGATGGCGACGGACGCGCGCTGTGGATGCGCATGCCGGAACCGGGAGGCGTCTCGCGACCGGATCCGGCGGACGTCCGCGCCACTGATGCCGCCGAACGCAGCGAGGGCGAAAGTGGCGGTTGGCGCCTGTTGCGCGAAAGCGCGGACGAGGATGGTGACCGCCAATTCGGAGAAGATCCCGCCGGCGGCGCGCGCGTGGACGCGAACTTTCCGCAGCGTTGGCGCGAGCATCATTCGGAGTCCGGCCCCTTCCCGCTCTCGAGTCCCGAAGCGCGTGGACTCGCGGATTTCGTGCTCGCGCATCCGCATCTCGCCTTGGTGATCGTGCTCGACGACCAGGACAACAGTGCGGAACCGGCGAAAGGCAAGGAGCGCATCGAGCGCGACGCCGCAGACCCGCTCACTGACGACGCAACGCTTTTGAAACTGTGGTCGAAACGTCTCTACGGCGATGACGGGAAGGCCGCCGGGTCCTCCAAGCCGCGCAAGGGCGCGGACGGAGCCGGCTCCTTCGCCGACTGGAGCTACTTCCAGGTCGGCGTACTGACGCTGAGCTCGGCGCTTTGGTCCCCCCCCCTCGACGCCAAGCTCGAAGGGGCGGAGGATCTTCCCAAGGACGCCTCGGAGGAGGCGAAGTTGTTGCGCTGGGCCGACCTCAGCTACGGTGGCGAGGCATTCGTGCCGTGGCAGGAATTCGTTCATCCTCAGCGCGGCGCGGTGGAGATCGGCGGCTGGCTGCCGCTGGTGCTCGCCAATCCGCCGATCGAGGAGTTGGAGGGGATCGCGACGCGCTGGACACCGTTGCTGGACGAGCTGGCGGAGGATTTCGCGCGACTCGAGTGGGATCAGGTCGAAGTGACTCCCCTCGACGACGACGTGTACGAGGTCCGTGCAACGCTCGTGAACCGCGGTCTCTTGGCGACGATGAGCGCCGCCGGTGCCCAGAATCGTCGGCCGCGTCCGGTCATCGTGCACTTCGAACTCATCGGTAGCGAGCTGCTCGCGGGGCGTCGCACGCAGAGCGTGGATCGCCTCGATGGTCTCGGTGGAACACGCGAGTTCCGCTGGATGTATCGCGCGCCGGGCGGCGCTGCAGTCCAATTGCGCGCCACTTCTCAAACTGCCGGCGAAGCACTCGTGACCCTGGAGGTCCCCCGATGATTCTTTCCCTGTTCCTCTCCTTCGCCGCCGTCCCGCAGCAAGCCGGTGGGCAGTGGACTCCGCGGCTCGAACTGGCCTGGAACCGCTACTACGACTACGACGGCATCCTCGAGATCGAACGCAAGCTCGCCGAAGCGTGGCCGGAGTTCGTCGAGCTGCGGGACATCGGCGAATCCCACCAAGGGCGACCGCTGCGACTGATGATCCTCACCAATCGCAGGACCGGCGCGCACGAGAGCAAGCCGGCGATGTGGGTGGACGGCAACGTGCACGGCAACGAGGTGCAGGGTGCTGAGGCCGCGCTCTATCTGGCGTGGTGGTTGCTCGAACATCGTGCGGACAACGAACGCGCGCGCAAGTTGCTCGACGAACGCACCTTTTACATCCTGCCCTCGCAGAATCCGGACGGTCGTGACCATTGGTTTCACGCCGCCAACACCGCATCGTCGTCGCGCAGCGGGGTCGAGCCGACCGACAACGACCGCGACGGTCTCTACGACGAGGACGACGCCAACGATCTCGACGAGGACGGCGAGATCACGCAGATGCGAAAACGCGTACCGCTCGGCGAAGGCACTCACCGGCTCGACCGCGACGACGTGCGCGTGCTGGTGCCGGTCAGCGGCAAGGAACTCGGCGACTGGATCATGCTCGGCCAGGAGGGCATTGACGACGACGGCGACGGCCGCATCAACGAGGACGGCAAGGGCGGCTACGACATGAACCGTAACTGGCCTTCGGATTGGCAGCCGAACCACATCCAGTTCGGTGCCGGCGACTATCCCTTCTCCTATCCGGAGACGGAGGCGATCGGGCGTTTTCTACTCGCGCGCCCGAACGTGGCGGCCGTGCAATCCTTTCATAATTCCGGTGGAATGCTGCTGCGCGGTCCGGGGGCGGACTACGTCTCCTATCCGCGCTCCGACGTGCGCGTTTACGACGTGATCGGCGAGGAAGGCGAGCACATGCTGCCCTTCTACGACTACATGATCATTCACGCCGACCTCTACACCGTCCACGGGGGCTTCGTGAACTGGACTTACGAGGGTCTTGGCATTTTTTCCTTCACCAATGAGCTGTGGGCGGATCAGCAGTACCGCGGCGGACTCGGTCAGGATGCGGCGGATTCCGCCTCACGACGCGCCGACGCGCGTCTGGAGTGGAACGACTCGGTGATGCTCGGGGATCTCTGGACCGGCTGGAAACCCTTCCTGCATCCGGAATACGGTGAGATCGAAATCGGTGGCTTCAAACGCCAGCACGGGCGCGTAGCGCCCTCCTTCATGATCGAGGAGATGCTGCACCGTAACGCGATGTTCTGCGCGCGACATGCGGAGGAGATCGCCGAAGTGAGTTTCGCGCGCGTTTCCTGCGTCGACCTCGGCGAAGGCTTGTGGCGCGTGACTGCGGTGCTCGCCAACCCGCACGCGATGCCGAGCCGCTCGTCAATGGCCGCGCAGAACGGCAACGGCACGCCGGATCGGCTCACGATTTCCGGAGACGGCATCCGAGTGATTGCGGGCGGTGAACAACGCGACCGCTTTCGTCCGGAACTGATCGAGTCCCCAGTGCGTCAGCCTGAACGTCTGCTGCTCGACGAAGGCGTGCCCGGGCGCGGAAACATCACGCTGAGCTGGCTGCTGCGCGGCGAAGCCGGTGCCGCACTGAAGCTTCGCTTCGAGGCCGAGAAAGCCGACGCCGTCGAGTGGACGGGGACCTTGACCGCCGAGTGATCGAGAAGCTCAGTTGAGGCTGAAGAAGCCTGAGTCACTGAGATCGCCGAAGGCGCCCGTCGGAGGATCGTGCACGACGGACGCATAGTGAATCGTCGTTCCGGACGGAAGTCCCGGCGGAATGATCGCGCCCGGCGTGCTCCCGCCACCGGCTGCGCCGATCGTCGCGCGCAGTAGCGGCGATGCGGAGGAGGCGCTCAACCAGCGGCCCGGCGCGAGTCCGAGACTGCGTCCATCGCCACCCGGCAAACTTGCGCCGCCGGCAGCATGTGAGAGAAAAACGCGCAGCTCGAGACCAGCATCGGCGCGACGAAATTGTTGCGCGGTGAAACTGAGCGAAGAGCCGGGAATGAGGGCGCCTTGCGGCTCGACGAATGGCGCTCGCCATCCCCCGACCCAGACTTCAGCCGCCCCGAGCGGGCCGTCGAGCCAGAACGCGAAATGATGCGCGTATTCAGCATCAAAAGCGGCGCCGAAGAGCTCGATCGGAGCAGTGGAGCCGGCGCCGACGAAAGGCGTGAGCGGATCAGGATCGGCGGCGCGCGAAAGGCTGCCGCGCAAACGCGCTCCTGCGCGCCAGCAAAGTCCAAAACTGCCGTCCGCGGAGTCGCCGCCTATCCACGGATCCTCGCCGGCGAGGCTACCGAGTCCACGCTCACTCCAGCTCGCGCCGGCATCGGCCGTCCACGCCAACCACGGACGCAAGGATCCAGGAGTGGTGCGGTCGTCGCTCCAAGTCACCAGCGTGAGCGCGGGAGCGAAGAAGATCCGCGGACGCGCTGGCGTGACCGTCGGACTGCGCGAGTTCGCCACGCGCAGCGGAACCGGCAGCCAACTGGTGCCTCCATCTGGGGAATGATTCGATCCGACGGCGTGAATGGCAAAAAGGTCCTGGAACACCACCGCCACTCGCGCACCGTGTGCAGCAAGGCGCAGACTCTCGGGCATCACGTTGATCGTGCCGCTGATCGCGATCGGTGCCGGCAACCAGTTCGCGCCTCCGTCGAGACTGCGCTGATAGCGCGCGGCGTGGATGCCCGGCGTGGATGAGTCGTCCATCCAGAGGAGGTGCAACGCCGCGCCTTCGAGCGCGAGGTCGGCGCGCGGTGCGGAGCCGCCGGCGTGCATCAACGTTGCGGCACCGAAACTGCGGCCGCCGTCGAAAGAGTTCACCACGCGCACTTCGTCGCCGCCCGGCAGGCCGGTGAGGCAGAGCGCGATGGCGATGCGCGCGCCGTCGGCCGTCGAGTCCGGCCGCATGAACTGCAAGTTGGCGACGCCGGGCGGATGACCGTCGTCCACGCGCAGTTCCGCGTCCCAGGACAGGCCGCCGTCGCGGCTGGCGCGCGTCCAGAGGTCGGCGGCGCCGCTGCGTTCGTCGAGCCACGCGACACGGATCTCGCCGCTCACCACCTCCACCGAGCCTTCCGCGACGCTCGTCGCCGGCGCCGCGCCTCCGTCCAGTCGCACGGGCAGCCGCCAAGTGCGTCCGCCGTCGCGCGAAATCGCACACCACACACCCCCGCCACCGCTCGCTCCCGCGCTCCAGGCCACCGCATGCAAACCGTTGGCGGCATCGCCCGCAAGACTTGCGGCGGATGCCGTCCCCAAGTCCAACCGCTGCGGCGCGCGCACGGGCTGCGCTTGCGCGAGAACCAGCAAGACGACCGAAAGGAGAACTCCCATGAACCCTGAAGCCTATCCTATGAGAGAGTCGCGGAGCCGGAGTTCCGCTGCCTGATGCTGCGACACCCTTGGACGCCCGGACAGTGGACACTCCACCGCGTTTTGACCGCAGTCTTGCTGGCCTGCGTGCCGCCGGCCGTCGAACCAGGTTTCCAAGCCGCATATTGGTTCCTTCTTCTGCTCTACGGCATCGGCGCTCTGCTCCCTTGGCCCATCGTGTTGCTGCTGCTTGGGCAGGCAGCTCTCCTTTTCACCGATCAGATCGAGCGCGTCCATTTCCTCTGGTTCGCCTTGGGAGTGGGTTGGGTGGGACATCATCCGAAGAGTGGAGCCTTCCACCCCTTCACCATCGCAGTGCCGCTCTTCGTCGGACTCAACTGGATGGTCGAGTGGTTGGACTCCACGGATGCAGGCCTCGCCAGTTGGATCGGAGTTCTCCTCCTCGCGCCCTGCTTCCTCGCCGCTCTCCATCCGCGCGGACGCCTGCTCGCGTGGTGCGGACTCGTCCTCGCTGGCGTCGTCTTCCATCTCCTGGGTTCGCCCCCCGCCCCTGAAACCTGGATCCTCCAGGTCTTGATCTTCTCACCAGCATGGTTCCCGCGAAGTCGGCGCGCGCTCCCACTCACCGTTTACTACGACGGCGAGTGCGGCTTCTGTCATCGCGGCGTGCAATTCCTGCTCAAGGAAGATCCACGCGGTGAGGCCTTGCGTTTCGCACCGCTCCAAAGCCCGAGCTTCGCCGCGGCGGTGCCCGAACCGGTGCGCGCCAACCTTCCCGACAGCATCGTGGTTCGCGATGCCGAGGGCACGCTGCTCGTCCGTTCCTCCGCAGCGCTGCGCGTCGGCGCCGCGCTCGGCGGCTACTGGCGCCCACTCGCCGCGTTCGGCGCTCTGGTGCCGCGCTCACTGCGCGACACGCTCTACGACGCCATCGCCAAACGACGCAAACGCTGGTTCGCGAAGCCCGAGGGCCACTGTCCGCTGCTCTCGGCACAGGAACGCGCCCGTTTCGATCCCTGACGCGCCGCGAGGTATCCTGGACGCATGTTCGGATTCCTGCGCCAGTTCGCGCGCCTCCTCACCGGAAAGGTGCAGCCCTTCGAGATCGCGCTTGGCGCCTTCTTCGGAGTGCTGCTCGCACTGACGCCGTCCGTGGCGGTGGATCCCGGCACGGGCTTCGCCGGCTTCAGCACGCTCTGGCTGCTGCTCCTGTTCTGCTTCCTCGGCTTGCGCGCCTCGATTCCGGTGGCAGTGTTTCTCATCGCCATCTTCGAGATCCTCGAACGCCTTTTCCTCGGCGGCCTGACTTCGGGCTTCGGGCGATGGCTGCTCGAGGACGCACTCCCGCAAAGCGCCGCGATCGGCTTCTCCGACGCCTGGCCCTCCGCGCAGTTGCACACCTGGTGGGGCTTCGGTGGTTTCCTGTGCGGCGTGCTGCTCGGCGTGGGGATTGCGCTGCCGTTTCATCGCTTCGTGAAGCAGCGCATCCCGGCGTGGCGCGAGCGCTACGGTCAGTCGAGGCTGGTGCGCGCGGCGGGCTTCTCGCTCACTCAGAAAGCCATGAGCTGGTGGATGGGCTGATGTTCAAGGTCCTCCGCAAAGGTTTCCTCATTCTGTTCCTGGTCGCGCTGTTCGGGATCGTGATCGGCGTGGTGATCGGGGCGGACCGCCTGTTCTCCTACTCGCTGCGCTCCTACGGTCCGGCGGCCTTCGGTGGGCAGCCAGTCGAGTTCAGCGACGCCGAACTGGCGATCTTCGGTGGCCGCGCAGGAGTCAGCGACTTCCGTGCCGGAACCACGGAGAACCCGCTGCTCGAACTCGAGCGCGGCGGGCTCGCAGTCAGCGTCGGCGCGGCGCTGGCCGGACGCGTGCACATCCGCAACGCCGAGTTGGTGGGCACGCGCCTGCATCTGATCGTGCGCGAAGACGGCACACTTTCCTTCGATCCCGGTCCGCCGCCGGCGGAGGTGCGCGAAGCCAATCCGGTGCCGCCGCGCGAGCGCCCGCTGCCCAAGGCCGAGAATCGCGATCTGGTGCAGATCATCACGGAATACTGGGAACGATATCAGACCTACCAGGAGTACTACGACGAGTACGGCGGCATCTTCTCCGGCGGTGCCGGGGAGAAAGCCCCGCCGAAGCCGCCGACGCTCTTCCCGGGGAAGCCGGAGTTCGTCACGGCTGCTCAGGAGCGGCGGAAGGCGGCGGAAAATGCGCGCGGGGCCTTCTGGATGGAGCGCGCCGCGATCGAGAATTTCCGCTGGGAAACCCTCGACCGCCGCACCGGCAAGCCCTTGCTCCCCGAGCTGAAATCTTTCACCTTTGCGCTCGAGCACCTCGGCACTCCGCCAGATGGTGAAACGATGCCGGCGACGATCCGCGGCGACGGGGAGCTCGCCGACGGCGGCAAACTGGGCTTCCGCCTCGATCTTGCCCGTGACGGCGCGAGCAATGCGCTCGAGTTCAGCGCACTGGGCATTCCCACCGATGCGTTGGCCGGATTGGTGAAGAACGCGGTGCCCTTCCAAATCGGCGGCGGCGCTCTCGATCTGGTCGCCGACGGCTTGCGCTTCCGCGACGATGCGCTCAGCGGCCGCGTGCGCGTCGAGTTGCGCGGCGTGAAGGTGCAACCGCGCGCGATCTCGCCGCAAGTGCTCGGCGTGGATCCGAAAGTTTTCTGCCAGCTTCTCAACGACGCGATGGCCACTTCGCCGGTGGCCTTCTCGATCGTGCTCGGCGGCACGCCCACGCGCCCCAGTTTCGACGTCGAGAACGAGACCGATCTCGGCGATCTGCTTGGCGGGGCGGTCAAGGCGGAAGTCATGCGCCGCGCGGGCGCGCTGATTGACGAGCAGGCGGGCAAGCTCCAGGAGAAGGCGGGCGAACTGCTCGAGGAGAAGCTCGGCGGCAAACTCGATGGCGTGCTCGGCAACGACGCGGCCGCCGGACTCGGCGGCGCCCTCGGCGACAAGGCCAAGGAGTCACTCGGCGATCTGCTCGGCGGCAAAGAGAAACCGAAGCCTCCTGAGAAGCCGAAGCTGCCGGAAAAACCCAAGCAGAAGCCGCTCTAGCAGGCCGCTAGGCGAGTTCCGCGGCGTGCACCTCGAGCGCGAGGCGCGGAGCAAGCGCCCCGAGCATCGCTTCGGCTTGCAATCGCTGCGAGGCGCGGCCTGCGACTTCGACCAGCACTACCCGCACCGGCGGCGCGAACGGGACGCCACGCGCGCGCGCCATCGCCAACGCGGAGAGCGCGGCTGCCAGCGCGTCGAGGCTCGGATTGAAGGCGACGCTCTCCAGACTGCAGCCCGTGAAGCTGCGGCCGTCGGCGCTCAACACCGCTGCTCCGGCAGGCGCCTGCGAGTACGGCGCGTAGGCCGCTCGCGCCGCCTCGAAGGCGTCGCAAACCAGCGCGTCGCTCGATCCGTCCCGCAACTTCAGTGCGAGCGGTGACGCCGCGAGCATCCCCGAGGTGCCGTCGAGCGCAACAGGCTGAAAAGAATGAGGAAGCAATTCCTCGAGCCGGAAATCGGATCCGCCGGAGACTCGCAGCCTCAGCGCTCCGCCATCCTCGAGCTCCAGCAGAAACTGCCGACAGTGGCCGCAAGGCGCCGCCGTCAGGCTCAACGCGTGGATCCGCCGTGCGCCGCGACGGCGCGCCAAGGAAACGACGGCCTGCTCCGCGTGAATGCTGCAACTCAGCGGTGCCCCCAGGCATTCGAAGTTGGCCCCCAATACGAGCGCCTCGGCCCCGTCCTCCATCCGCACCTGCGCAACGGCTCCGACCGCGAGACCCGAGATCGGCGCGTGCGCGCGTGAGGCTGCTTCCGGCAGGAGCTCCGCCGCGAGACGCTCGATCCCGTCGCCCGTCTCCGCGAGTGCCCGCTGCAGGGCGGAAGCACCCAGCACTCCGTTGCTCTCCGCCACGCTCGTAGCGACCCACTCCGGGAGCCCGTGGCGCATCCAGGAAGGATACGCACCTGCGAGTGACCGATCCTGCATGTTCCGATAGAGTCGCTCCTGCGATGACGCGCTCACTCCGTCCCCGCATCGCCGTTGGGCTCTTGCTCGCCATGCTCGCCGTGCTGAGCTGGCTGCTGCTCAGCCAGGATCGTCGGGCCGCGGAGCTCACCTCCGGAACGCACACCTCGGATCACGCGGAGCTGTCAGAGGCGAAGATTGCGGCCACCTCCACTGCGCGAACAGCGGACTCCGGACTCACCCGCAGCAAGGTGACCGACGACGAAGCGGACGAGGCCGGTGTCTTGGACGCGGCATCCGGACCGCCGGTGCATCTGCGGGTTTTATTGCGCGTCTACGACGAGGAAGGTGAGGAACGCATCCCCGCCCGTTGCGCCGGATGGGTGGTGCGCGCGCAGTCATGGCTGAGCGAAAGCGGAGAAGTCGTGCCACACGAGGCGGTCGCCGACGCTCAAGGTGTGGCTGAATTCACCTTCCCAGGAGAAGTGCACGTGGATTGGGCGGGTTGCCTCCCGCCGCCCGCGAGTGGTTTCGGCTTCAGCCAAGTCTCGCACCACCAAGATTTCGACGACGGCGATCAGGAGGAATGGACCGTGATCATGCAGCCGAAGGGCGGCGCGCGCGGACTAGTGCTCACACTGGACGACCAACCGCTCGGTGGCGCCGAAGTGCACGCCTTCGATCCCTCATGGTCGAGCGGCTTCGAGGACTGGTCGCCGGGATTCCTCATCACCCGCAGCGCCGCAGACGGTAGTTTCGAGTTCGGTTCGCTCAGCGAAGGGGAATGGAGCTTCGCGGTCGCTCCCGGCGAGCATCTGCAGTTCGATCCGATGCTCGGCGATGTCGAAGAAGGCAAGGGTCGGGCCCAAATCACCGCAGGCGAGACCGCCGACGCCGGCGTGTTGCGCGTGATCGCCGCCGCCGAACAGATCGTCCGCGTCACAGATTCCGACGGCAACGGCGTGCCCCACCTGAGCTTCACGATCGCAGCGCGTTCTTTCGTTTCGCCTCGCCTGAGGCCGCAAGAGATCTACTTCGAGGACGTGGATCTGGAGGTGGCCGTGGAAGACCACGAGCCATCTCTGATGAATCGTTTCTTGAGCGGTGAAGATCCGGATGCTTGGATCACGCCGCCGTCCGCGGACTCCACCGAGGAGATCAAGGACGAGCGCGTGGACTGGCCATACGACGGACTCACGCGCGAGACCGGCGCCGACGGCAGCGCGCGCTGGCAGCTCCCGCAGGGCCGCTACGCGGTGGAATGCTGGTCATCCGTGCCCGGGATGCCGGAGGGAAGGATTGCGCCTTTCGAAATTGTCGTCCCCGGCGCGCCGGTGCTGATCCGCGTGCCGATTCGCCACTCCTCCTGGTACGGCAGCGTCGTGGACGACGTCGGCATGCCGGTGGACTCCGCCTCCGTGAGCTTGCACTGGCAGGACGAGAACGGTGAATCGTGGAGTGACGCCGTGGACGCCGATGCGAACGGCGCCTTCCGCTTCAATGCCGTGCCGCAGCTCCGCGACTGCGAGATGGAGATCTCCAGTGGAGGCCATGTGAGCACCTCGTGGCGCGTTTCACTCCTCGAGCTGCCCACAGCACCCTACTGCCTGCCGCGCGGAGGTCTCCTGAACGTGGTCTTCCGTGGGCCGGAGGGCATCGCTCTGCAGCTCGGCAGCGCACGAGTGAGTCTGCGCCCACTGCGCGTGGAAGTCGCGGCGCCTGCTCCGGGCAGCATCGGCGGCGAAAGCCGGGGCTTGGACGACTATTTTGACTACAGTCTGATTCAGAACCAGTTGCACGCGTACCAGTTACCGCGCGGCAGTTATGAACTGACGCTGATCCTGCAGAACTTCTCCCAACTCAATTTCTTCAGTCCTGATTTCAGCCCCTCCGTGGTTGCATTCACCGGAAATCTGCGCCTCGGATACTCCATCAGCCGTTCGCAGTCCTCGACGGCAGTGGAAATCGGGCACTGGACGGTGGAAACCGGATCCCAGACCCAGGTCATCACGCTGAGCCCCGAACAGTGTGCGATTCTGGATCCCCCGATCGTGCGGCACGCCGGCGTGGTACTGGACGCCGAGAGTGGACGGCCCGTGAGCGGAGCGTACGTGCAGGCGTCGAGCCTCAACCTCGTGCATTCGGTGACCACCGATGCGGAGGGCCGCTTCGCCATGGAGATCGCCGCAGCAGCCTGCGAGTTCGAGATCCGCGCCAACGGATACGAGGTCCTATCCGGCCTCCAGTCACAGGCTTCGGGAGCCGAACGCGAGCAGGAGTTTCGGCTGCGTTCCTCCGGTGCCGACATTCACCTGCGCATCCTCGACCGCGACGGCCGCCGACTGCCCCCGTGCACCTTGGACCTGCTGTTCCCAGGCGTGGCTGGTGCTTTTCCGCCTGCAGATGCGCAGCAGGGCATCGCGGGTTTGAGTCTTCTGCACGGCGAAGTCCTTCTGCAATCGCGTACGGCGGGGCTCCATCGCCTGCGCTTGAGTTTCGCGCCGGGCGTGCAGGTCGAGACGAATTTCGTTTTGAATCAGACGCGCGGGAGCCTCGAGCAGGACTGCCGCATCCCGTGGTCGCTCGTGGAACTGCGCGCCGCCTTGCGCGCCGCCGCGCGCTGAATCCGCCACAGCGGCCTCAATCTCCGGCTTCGGGCGTGCGCCGCATCCAGAGTTCGCGCTGCGGGAAGGGAATCGTGATCTGTGCGCGCTGCAACGCGAGGTAGATGCGCTCGAGCAAATCGTCCACGCAGAGGCCGCGCAGCTCCGGCTGCTCCACCCACACCAGCAACTCGAAGTCGAGACTCGACTCGCCGAAACGGCGGAAGCGCACCCGCGGCGTCGGATCCGCCTGCACGTGGGGACAGGCGGCGGCCGCCTCGAGCAGCGCCGCACGCACCGTCCCGACCTCGGAGCCGTAGGCAACGCCTACCGGCACGCGCACGCGCATCTTCTGATGGGAGCCCCCGGTCTCGTTGACGATCTTGGCCTGGCCCATCATGCGGTTCGGAATCGTGACCTCCGTGTCGTCGCGCGTCACCAACCGCGTGCTGCGCAATCCGATGTGATTGACCCGCCCGCGCTCGCCACTGTCGAGCACGATGTAGTCCCCCACCTGATAAGGGCGGTCGGCGAGGATGAAGACGCCCGCAAAGAGGTTGGCGAGGGTGTCCTGCGCGGCAAATCCGATCGCGATGCCCATGATTCCGGCGGAGGCGAGCCAACTCGTGGTGTCGAGCCCCCACACCTTGATCACCAGCCAGGCGCCGAGGAAGAACAGCACCACCTTGAGCGCGTTGTCGAAGAGCGGGAAGGCCGGTCCCGACAAGACTTGGAAGCGCCGCGGATTGGTGGCCATCGCGCGCAGCACCAGGCCGGTGCACTTGAAGGCGAACACGATCCACGACAACGCCAGCAGGGTGAGCAGTCCGCGCTCCACCCAGTCCGCCTGCTGCTCACTCGCGATCAACAGGCGCACAGTGACGGCGAAACCGAGCAGCACCACGCTCTGAATCAGCGGCGTCTCGAGCCGCTGCACCAGCAGGTCGTCGAGATTGTTCTTGGTGCGCCGCGTCACCGCCCGCACTGCCACGGAGAGGAAGAGGTGGCCGATTTTCGCCAGCAGAAAAGCTGAGGCGATGGCTGCGAGCGAGAGCAGCCAGGGATCCTCGGTGACCGGTTGCCACAAGGCGCGCCACTGCTGCGCGAGCAGCACCGGAATCTCGCCGCCCCAACCCTGCGCCGCCGGGAACACCGGTACGGCCGGCGGCATCGGCACTTGAGGATCCTGAATCACGAGCGCTCCAGCTCCAGAATACGGCGCTGCACGGCCTCGACCTGAGCGACGCTCAGCGGCTGGCGCATGAGTTCGAAGAGCACGGCACGCGCCTCGTCTTTGCGCAGGCTATCGTCGAGCAGCGTGGCGAGCAGAAGTCCGGCATCCACGCGGCCGGGGTGGAGTTCAAGCGTGCGACGCAGCGCCGACTCGGCGGCGCGCTCGTCGCCGAGCCCGGTGGCGAGGCGACCGAGCATCCACTGGGCCTCGACGTGCTGCGGATCCGACTCGGCGAGCGATTGCACCAACGCCAGCGCGCGTTGGCGCAGCTCCGGAGTCCCGGCTGCTTCGGCCGCGGCGAAAGCTCCCGCCGCGGCGGCTTCGCGTAGCGCCAGGTCCTCAGGATGCGCGAGCGCGATGCGCTCATGCACCGCCAGTGCTTCGGCGTGACGCTCCGCGCCGGAATAGGCCGTGGCGCGCAATCGAGCGAGTTCGAGACCTTCGCCGGAGCCGACCTCGTCCGGCAACTGCTCGAGGTAGAGCAGCGCCGTTCCTGCGCGGCCGGCACCCAGCGCGGTGCGTGCACAGGCTCGCAGGAGCATCGGATCCAGCGGAGCGACGTCGAGCACGCGTTGATACGAGGCCAACGCCTCCGCCGGATTCCCTTGCAGTTCGGCGGCGACGCCGAGCGCGTAGTTCAGAGAGGGTTCCGAGGCGCCATGCTCCGCAAGACCGTCTCGCGCCACGCGCCAGCCATCGGCAACGCTGCCAGCGTCAAGCAAGGCCCAAGCGTGGAGCGCAGCAAGCTCGGCGCCCCAAGACTCGCGCGTGCGCAAGTTCTGCAGCAGGACTGCCGCCTTCAAGGCTTCGCGGCGCTCGAGCAGCTCGACCGCACGGCGCAACTCCTCTGCACGCAAAAAGTCCTCCACCGTGGGGCGCACCCACTCCGGAATGCGTCGGAAGGACTCCGTGTAGGCCGCCGGAACTTCGCCGGTGGAGTTCGCGCCGCCGCGGTCGCCGAAGAACAGCGAGCACGACGGGGTCACGAGCAGCAGCGCGACGGCGACGGCACGCGACCCTTGTTTCATTCGCAAGCATTCTATCGCTACAATCCGAGCGACGTCCCCATGTCGCGATCTCCGATCCGCGCGGTCTTCCTCGACGCAGGCAACACGCTCTTCACCGAGCGGCGTCCTCGCGCCGCAATCTACGCAACCGTTGCGCGCGCGCACCAGGCGCGCGTCACCGAGGATATTGCCGCCGAATGGATGGCGCGCGTGCTCGCCGAACTGCCGGCGAGCGTGGACGGGAGCTTCCGCTACAGCTTGGCGTGGTTTCGTGCCTACAACGAGCGCGTGATGGCTGCGTGCGGGGTGCCGGAGAAGCAGTTGGGGAAGGCACATGAGGAATTGGTGAGACGTTTCACCTCGCCGCGCACCTACAAGGTCTTTCCGGAAGTCGAGGCAGCCCTGGGCGAACTCGAAGCGCGCGGAGTCCAGGTCGGCATCGTCTCCAACTGGTCGGAGCGTCTGCCCGAACTCTGCCGCGGGCTCGGACTGGCAGAGCACGTCCGCTTCGTGCTCTCCAGCGCCGAACTACGCTCGGAGAAGCCGGATCGGGCGATCTTCGAGCGCGCGCTGTTCCGCGCCGGAGTGCCCGCCGAGGCCACCCTGCACGTCGGCGATCACTTCGAACGGGACGTCCGCGGCGCGCTGCAGGCGGGCCTACGCGCGGCGCTGATGGACCGCGCTGGCACCGGCGCGCAGGCGTTGCGAGAAGGAGTGCCCGTGCTGCGCGACCTGCGCGACCTGATCACGCTCCTCGACGCTCAGCCGCTCATTGCGGCCGCTGAGGCGACGGTATCTTGAGCCGGCCAGGGGAACAGCTTCCGACGCGCTGAGGCGCGCGGTCGGCGTCCCCGCCCCGCATGGACTGCCGCGTCGTCCTCTGCCAGATGCGCCCCCGGCTCGGGGCGCTGGATCCCAACTTCGACGCCCACCACGCGTGGCTCGACCGGGCGGCCGCGGAACAAGCCGACCTCGCCGTCTTCCCGGAGCTTTCGCTCGCCGGCTACTTCCTGCGCGACCACACGCCGGACGTCGCGCTGCGCCTCGACGATTCCCGCGTACAGAAATTGGTGGAGCGCTCGCGCGAACGCAGTTTCGTGTTCGGACTGGTGGAAGAATCCGAGGACCATCGCTTCTACAACTCCGCGGTCTTCGCCGAGGACGGGCGCATCCTGCACGTGCACCGCAAGGTCCACCTCTGCGACTACGGCATCTTCGAGGAAAAGCGCTACTTCGCGGGCGGCAATCGCATCGAGGCGGTCAAGAGCAAGCATGGTTGCTTCGGCATCTTGGTCTGCGAAGACGCTTGGCATCTGCCGAGCGCATGGCTCCACTTCCTCGCCGGTGCCGACGCGCTGCTGATTCCGTCGGCGAGTCCGGCGCGCGGCTTCGACGCACCGGAGGATGCCGAACTTTCTACCCAGGCGTCGTGGCGCTCCCTGACCACCGCGCTCGCGCGCTTCCTGCAGACCTGGGTGGTGTACGCCAACCGCACCGGCTTCGAGGACGGCGCGCTCTTCTGGGGGGGCTCGATGATCGTGACGCCTTTCGGTCACGTCGCGGCAGAGGCGCCCGGGGCCGAAGAATCGCTCCTCGTCGGTCGGCTCGACGCCGATCCTCTGCGGCGCGCCCGCATCGCGACGCCGCTGCGCCGCGACGCACGCCCCGGTCTGGTCCGGCTGCACCTCGCGCGGCTGCTCAACGATCCGGACGCACTGCGCGCGGGAGCGGAAGACGGCGCGCAGCCATGAGCCTGCCCGCCGCCCCGGGCTTGAACGCCGAGTTGACGGAGCGGGTGCTGATCGCGTTTCTGCGCGAGGAGATCGAAAGGGTCGGCGTGCAACGCGCGGTGCTCGGGCTCTCCGGCGGCGTGGATTCGGCTCTGGTGATCGAACTCGCGGCGCGCGCGCTCGGACCCGCGCGCGTGCTCGCCGTGGCGATGCCCTACCGCAGCAGCGCGAGCGCCAGCCTCGAGCTTGCGCGGGCTTCCGCAGCGCAGGCCGGAGTGCGATTGGAGGAGCTCGACATCAGCCCGACCGCGGACGCGCTCTTCCACTCCGCCTCGATCAGCGAAGATCCCTCCGACGCACTCGCGCGTCGGCGCCGCGGCAACGTGCTCGCGCGACTGCGCATGGTCGCGCTCTACGACCGCAGCGCCCGCGACGGCGCGCTCGTGCTCGGTACCTCCAACAAGACCGAACTGCTGCTCGGCTACGGCACCCAACACGGGGACATGGCGAGCGCGCTCAATCCCATCGGCGATCTCTACAAGAGTCAGGTGTACGCGCTCTCCGAACATCTCCAGGTTCCGCGCGCCATTCTCGATCGTGCACCGAGCGCCGACCTGTGGGAAGGTCAGACCGACGAGCAGGAGCTCGGCGCTCCCTACGCAGTGCTCGATTCCTTACTCCACCGCATGGTGGACCGCCGCTACTCGCGCGCGCGCCTGATCGAACTCGGCTTCGACGGTGAGTTCCTCACCGCGATCGCCGAACGCGTACGCACGACGCACTTCAAGCGGCGGCCGCCGCTGATCGCCAAGCTCGCCAATCGCACGATCAATCTTGACTGGCGCTATGCCCGCGATTGGGGGACATGAGCATCGAGAGCGGCCATTCGCGGCGCGGCGTGGGCGGCGGCACCAGCCGACCGTCGCGCAGACCCGGACCGGAGAGCCAAGCGTGCAGGATGTCGCCGGCCTCGCGGACGGCGAGCTGCGTGTCGCGGCAGCGCGCGAGATGACAGGCCGCCAGCGTTGCGAAAGCGCAGCCGGTGCCGTGCACGGCGGTGGCGCCGGGCAGTCGCGGACGCTTGAATTCGACCGGATCGTGCACCACCGACCAATAGCGGTCGCTCACCAGCTCGGCGTCGTCGTGGCCGCCTTTGCGCACGACTGCGTTGCAGCGCTCGTAGGCCTCGCCGGAGCCGTACTCCATGCGGTTCGGGGTAACCAGATCAACGAGCGGAAAAAGCAGTTCCTGCGCGCATCGCGTGCCGGCCGGCGTATTCAGCGCGACACCTGTGCGCGCCACCTTGCTGGCCTGCGCAACCGGATCGAGCACGATCGCCAGATCGGGCAGCCACGGATCCAGGGTCTCAGCGACGGTTTCGGTGAGGAGCTCGTTGCCGAGCGCGCCGATCTTGACTGCGTCCACGCCCTCCATCAGGGCGCTCACGATCTCGCGCGTCACCGCGCCCGAATCCCGCGCGCGCACGACTTCGAGGCCACGCTCCGATTGCTCAGTCTCCACGGTCACCACGCAAACAGGTTCGAAGCCGAGCGCGCGGCAGACCGCGGCGTCCATCTCGACGCCGGCGCCCATGCGCGGGTCACTGCCGCCGATGCACAGAATCCTGAACGTGGGATCGCCGTCCACATCTCCAGTCTAGCGGAGGCTGCAAGTCCCGCCGAGGTGACGGCGAGTTACGAATTTGCTTCGTGTCGGCGCACGCAGGTGGGCGCCGTTTGATGCAGCGATTGCCCGGAATCGTGCTGGCACTACTGGTGGCGATCGCCGCGTTGGGAGTGCATCGGCTGCTGCCTGCGCAAATCGGCGCGCCACTCGGGCCAGTGCTGCTGGCGGTGCTACTCGGACTGCTCGTCGGGAATCTCTTCCCACTTTCAGAAATCTTCGCGCCGGGCCTGCGCTTTGCCTTCGGAGCACTTCTGCGCTGCGCGATCGTGCTGCTGGGTGCCACGCTCTCCCTGCAGGCGGTCGCAGCGATCGGCTCGAAGGCGCTGCTGATGGTGGTGCTGCTGATGCTCTTCGCTCTGGGACTCGCCCAGCTCCTAGGGCGGCTGCTCGGCGTGCCTCCGAAGCTCGCCACGCTGCTGGGTGTCGGCACCGCGGTGTGCGGCAACACGGCGATTTCCGCGACGGCGCCGGCAATCGGTGCCTCCGACCGTGACCTCACCGTAGCGATCGCCACCAACACTCTGTTCGGCACCCTCGCCGTCTTCTTCTATCCGTTGCTCGGCCGCGCCCTCGGTTTCGACGAGGCTAGCTTCGGCACCTGGGCGGGCAGTGCGGTCAACGACACCTCGCAGGTGGTGGCCACCGGCTTCGCCTACGGCGAGACGGCGGGTCGGATCGCTACCACCGTCAAGCTGACACGCAACGCTCTGATGGTTTTCGTGATCGTTGGTGTCAGCATTGCGCACCGCGGCGAGGCTGTGCGCGGGATGCCGTTCTGGAGCATGCTGCGTCGCAGCATCCCCGGCTTCGTGTTCGGATTCCTTGCGCTCGCGCTGCTCAACAGCCTCGGCGTGCTGGAGTGGCTGAGCGCAAGGATGCAGAGGCGGATTGACGCCGACCTCCATGCGCTCGCGAAATTTCTCACCCTCGTGGCACTCGCGGGCGTCGGTCTTGCGACCAGACTCTCGCTCCTGCGTCAGACCGGATTGCGCCCCGTGCTCCTCGGCCTCGCCACCGCAGTCGCGGTCTCGGTCGGCAGCTTGCTTTTGATCCGGCTGTTCGGCCCGGCAGGCGCCTACTAAGCGCCGGCTTCGCGCGTGATGAAGTCGGCCATGATTCCGTAGCCGCAGTCCACGTACAGCACCTGGCCGGTGACGCCGTGTGCGAGGTCGCTGAGCAGGAACAAGCCCGCGTTGCCGACGTCCTCTCCGGTGACGTTGCGCCGCAACGGTGCCGCGATCTGCTGCAGATCCACCTTGTCCTTAAATCCTTTCACAATGGAAGCTGAGAGCGTCTTGACCGGTCCTGCGCTGATCGCATTGACGCGCACGCCGCCGGGGCCGAGGTCGTTGGCGAGATAGCGCACTGCGGACTCCAGCGCCGCCTTTGCCACGCCCATCACGTTGTAGGAGGGCACCGCGCGCACCGCGCCAAGGTAGCTGAGAGTGAGAATCGAGGCGCCGGGGCCGAGCAGAGGTTCGAGCGCGCGGACCAGCGCCACCAGCGAATAGACGCTGATGTCGTGGGCGAACTGGAATCCTTCGCGTGAAGTGTCGAGGAAGCGACCCTGCAGCTCCTCGCGCTTGGCGCTTGCGATCGCGTGCACGACGAAGTCCACGCGGTCGGTGAGACCGCGAATCTGCGCGGTCGCGCGTTCGATCTCACCGTCGTCGGCAACGTTGCAGAGCACCGGCGCCGGCGCCCCGAGTTCGGCGGCCATCGGAGCGACGCGCTTGAGGAAACGCTCGCTGGCGACGCTGAAGATCAATTCGGCCCCCTGCGCGCGCGCCGCGCACGCGATATGCCAGGCGAGACTGTGCTCGTTGGCGACTCCGAAGATCAGGCCCTTCTTGCCCTGCAGCAGCATGCTGTGCAAATGCTAACGTCGCCCGAGGTAGCGTTTCCGGAACAGCGCTTGGGCCGCAACTCCGGCAAGGAGCGCGAAGACCAGCAGCACGCCGAGTTTGCGCAACATCGCCGGATCGGTCCAGGATTGTCCGTACCAGAACATGCCCTGATACCCGCTCACTGCCCAGTGCGTCAGCGTGCTCTTCATCGCGATCTCGACCGGCAGCGGCACTGCGAAGGCCTGCAAGGGGAACCAGGAACCGCCTAGACAGGACATCACCAGGATGACGAGCGTGCTCACGCCTTCGGCCTGTTTGCTGGTGCGCGCCCACGCCGCCACCAGCAGACCGAACGCGCTCACGGCGGCAGTCACCGCGAGGGAATGGATCAGCAGCGTGAGCGGGTCGCGGAAGATGCCGATGCCGAAAGCCATCTCGCCGAGCAGGAACAAGAAGCTCAGTTGGACGAAGCCGACCGCGAAGATGAACAAGAACTTGCCGAACAGAATGCCGGAGGGCGACATCGGTGAGACGAGCAGCCGACGCAGCGTGCCGGTCTCGCGCTCGCGCAGCAGGGTGGTGCCGCAGGCGACCATCCCGAACATCAGCATCATCACCGCAATGCCGCCGACTGATTGAGCCTGCATGAAGCCGACGTCGGCGTTGCGCTCCGGCGGCGCGATCGCTTCATCCTTGCGCAACGGCACCATCGAGTTCATGGCGGTTCCGATGTCGAAGGCCTCTTCTGCACCTGCGTCGGAGTCAACGGCGTCCACGTGTCCACGGATCAGCGCGTACTGCTCCTCCGACACGCGCCGGAGTCCGGCAAGCATTGGCTCGGGCATGCCGGATTCCTTCATCTGCCGCTCGAGCATGGTGATCCAGCCGCGCCCCTCGGTTTGCTGCAGCCAGGCGCTCATCAAGCCGATGCGCACGAACTGATCCTCCATCGCCCGTCCCGGATCGCGCAGCAGATCCAGCGGAGGGTCCTCGCCCGCGGCGAGCGCTGCGCCAAATCCTTCGCCAATCACGAGCACGTGATGCGCATCGCCCTCCGCAATCATGCTGCGCGCGCGCTCGGCGTCGGGCTGTTCCTCCGCCAAGGACCCGTCCTCCGCGAGCCGCGGGCGCACGCGCAACACCTCCGATTTGCGCAGATCCGCGACCAGGGCGCGGCTGGCGGTGCTGCCGTCGTGGTCCGCAACCCACAATTCGGCGCGGCCCATGACACCGTCATCACCCATCACGAAGGTCATGATGAAACCGAAAACCAGCACCAGACCGGCTGGCAGTGCGAAGCCGAGCAGCAGACCGATGCGGTCGCGCGCGTAGATGCGAAGATCCTTGGCGGCGACGGCACGCGCGGTGCGGAGCAGATTCATGCCGCTGCGTCGCGCAGACTGCGCCCGGTGAGTTCTAGAAACACGCGTTCGAGATTTGCACCCGGCACACCGGCCGCGTGCGCGAGCTCCTCCTGCGTTCCGCAGGCCGCCGCGCGCCCGTCGTTGAGGATCAACACGCGCTCGCAGAGCCGCTCCGCTTCCTCCATGTAGTGCGTGGTGTAGATGAGAGTGCGTCCTTCGGCGCGCAACGCTTGCAGTGCTTCGAACAAATGGTTGCGCGATTGCGGGTCCACCCCCGCAGTCGGTTCGTCGAGCAGCAACAGCTCCGGACGGTGCAGCTCGCCGGCGGCGAGGTTGAGCCGACGCTTCATGCCACCCGAGAAGGCCTCGACGCGATCCTTCGCCCTTTCACGTAAGCCCGCGATGTCGAGCGCGCGATCCACCGCCACGGCGAGCTCGCCGCCGACGAGTCCGGCAATGCGGCCGAAGAACTCCAAGTTCTCACGCGCCGAAAGTTCCTCGTAGAGTGCCAAGTCCTGTGGCACGAAGCCGATGCGCGCGCGCAGTGCCGCATCGCGACCCGGACGACGCTCCTCCCCGTCGAAACGCAGCGCGCCGGTCCAGCCTTCGAGCAGCCCGATGATGCAGGAGAGCGCGGTGGTCTTGCCGGCGCCGTTCGGTCCGAGGAAACCGAAGCACTCGCCGCGTTGCACCGCGAAGCTGAGTCCGTCCAACGCCCGGCGGGCGCCGTAGGAATAGGCGAGATTCTCGACCGCGAGCAGCGGAACCGCGCCGGGGGAGGACTCCATGCCGCCCTTAGAATAGGCGCGAGGATGGCGCAGGACCCGCAGGCCCCGCGCCGCTTGGAGGAGATCCTCGGCCATCGGTTCCGCCGTGCGGAGCTGTTGCGGGAGGCGGTTACCCACGCCTCCTCAGCCGGGATCCACAACGAACGGCTCGAGCACTTGGGCGACGCGGTCCTGAACCTCGTCGCGGCGGAGATGCTTTTCCGACGCTTTCCCAAGGCGCGCGAAGGCCTGCTCACGCAGTGGAAATCGCTGCTCGTCGCACGCGAAACCTTGGCGCGCGTCGGCGAACGACTCGGACTCGCGCCGCATCTACTGGTCGGCGGCGGACTCGAAGGCGGCACGCTGCCGCGCTCCTTGCTCGGCAACGCCGTCGAGTCCCTGCTCGGCGCGGTCTATCTCGATGCCGGTGGTGGACTCGACGCAGAGAGCGGCGGGCTCGCCGCCTGTGCGCGCCTCGCCGCGCGTTGGCTGGAGCCGGAACTCGCCGCGCTGCCCGAACGCCACGTGCGCGCGCACGCGAAGATGTTGCTGCAAACCTGGGCGCAGGCGGAGCGCGGTACGCCGCCGAGCTATTCGGTGACCGACACTCACGAGCATCCGGACGCGCGCGCCTTCCGCGTGTGCGCAGAAGTCGCGGGCCGACGCTTCGCGGGAGCGTGGGCACCGAGCAAGCGCGAAGCCGAAAGGCTCGCGGCCTGGGAAGCCTTGATGAGCTTGCGCGCTGAAGGAGAGAGGATCGGAGGCGATGGCAGCGAAAGCGCCTGATCCGGGTCCGGTCGGCGTGCTGCGCGCCACACCGGGATGGCGCGCCTTCGCAGCGCGTTGGGGCGCGCAACCGATGCGACTGCGCTGGGGCGGGTTGTGGGGCTCCTCGAAGGCGCTCGCCACCGCGACGCTTGCACGCGAAGCCGAAGCTCCGCTGCTGGTGATCACCGCCGATTCCGCCGCCGCCGAGCTCGCGCACGACGACCTCCTCGGCTTCGGATGCGGTGCCTCGCTGTTTCCGGCACGCGAGTCCTCGCTCGGCGCCGAGGCCGAGGTGCTGCGCGGCCGACATCACGCGCTCGCGCTGCTGCGGCGCGAAGGCTTCTCAGGCACGCTGGTTGCGCCACTGGCGGCCATGATTCAACCGGTACCGCCCGCGGACGAAGGCGCGACGCTCGAGTTGCGCGCGGGCATGCAACTCGATCCGGAGGAGCTCGCGCGCAAATTGCTCGCAGCCGGATTCGAGCGCGTGCCGGCGATCGGTGAACCGGGAGAGTTCGCGCGCCGCGGCGACATTCTCGACTTCCACGCGCCCGCGCTCGGCGAACCGTTGCGCCTCGAGTTCTTCGGCGAAGAACTCGAAAGCATTCGTGTCTTCGACCTTGCCACGCAACGCACGCGCCACGTGCTCAAGCACGTGGAAGTGCCGCTGCGCAGCGATCTCCCGGAGGCAGCGGGCGCCAACGACGCGCTCCCGCTCGAGCGCATGCCCGCGAGCCTGCGCGTGGTGCTGTGGGAACCTGCCGCCGTCGCCGACGTGCGGCAGCGACTGAGCTTCCTCGGCGCCGATGCCGTGCAAGCCCTCGCGCGTTGGGAAGGATTGCTCGCGACGCGCGCGGTCGCCGAGTTCGCGACTCTGCCAGGCCAGGACGGCACCTTGCCGACGTTGAGCGTGGAGGAATATTGCCTGGGCGTCGCAGCCGGTGCCGCGCGCCTGGCCGAGCGCGCTGCCGCCGGCGAGCGCATCCATCTGCACTGCTCCACCGAAGCAGAGGCGGACCGTCTGCGCCAAGTACTGCGCGAAGCCGGCCATCCGCCAGACACGCTGCAGTTGATCGAAGGCGGATTGGAGCGCGGCTTCCGCGTGCCTGAAGCTCGGCTCACCATTCTTCATCACCGCGAACTCGTGCCGGGGCACGCTGCGCAGCGTCCCCGCGCGCGCCGACGCCGCGAGCACTCCGGCGAGACGCTGCAGAGCGCGCTCGCCCTCAAGCCCGGCGATCTGGTGGTCCACGCCACGCAGGGTTTGGCGCGCTTTCGTGGCCTCGAAGCGAGCGCGCGCGAGGACGGACAGGACCTCCTGGTGCTGGAGTTCGCCGACGCCGCACTGCTGCAGGTGCCCGCCTCGCGCGTGGATCTAGTGGAACGCTACGTCGGCGCCGGCGGCGCGCCGCCCGAGCTCGACCGGCTCGGCAGCGGCGCCTTTCTCCGCCGGCGGCGCAAAGTCGAGGAGGCGGTCGAGGATCTCGCCGCCGACATGCTCGACACGCAGGCGCAGCGCGAAGCTCTGCCCGGATTTTCTTTTCCCTATTCCGAGAAGGAGCAGCGCGCCTTCGAAGCCGCCTTCCCATGGGACGACACGCCCGACCAAGCCACCGGCACCGGCGAGATCCACGCCGACCTCGCGCTGCCACGCGCGATGGACCGACTGGTGTGCGGCGACGTCGGTTTCGGCAAGACCGAGCTCGCGGCGCGCGCGATCTTTCGCGCCGCGCAGGCCGGCAAGCAAACCGCCTTCCTGGTTCCCACCACTCTGCTCGCCGAACAGCACGCGCGTTCGCTGGCGGAGCGTTTTGCCGACTGGGCGCTGCGCGTCGAGCGCCTATCGCGCTTGGTGCGACCCAAGGAGCGGCGCGAAATCCTCACCGCCACCGCCGACGGCAGCGTGGATCTGCTGATCGGCACGCACCGCCTGCTCTCCCAGGACGTGCGCTTCAAGGATCTCGGGTTGGTCATCATTGACGAGGAGCAGCGCTTCGGCGTGCAGCACAAGGAGGAGCTCAAGCGCAAGCGCGCGCAGGTGGACGTGCTCACGCTCACCGCCACACCGATTCCGCGCACCTTGCACCAGGCGCTGGCAGGCATCCGCGACATCAGTTCGCTGACCACCGCGCCGGCCGGACGACAGGAAGTGCACACCGAAATCCGCTATCGCGACGAAGACGCGCTCATCAAGGAAGCCCTCGAGCGCGAGCTGGCGCGCGGCGGGCAGATTTTTTTTGTTCACAATCGCGTGCGCTCCCTGGAGGCTGCTGCCGCCAAGCTACAGCGGCTCGCGCCGCGCGCGCGCATCGTGATCGGCCACGGCCAGATGGAGCCGGAACAACTCGAGGACGCGATGATCAGCTTCGTGCGCGGTGAAGCCGACGTGCTCTGCTCCACCACCATCGTCGAGAGCGGAATTGACATCCCGAACGCGAACACGATTCTGATTGACGATGCGCATCGCTTCGGCCTCGCCGATCTGCACCAATTGCGCGGACGCGTCGGGCGCGCCACGCGGCGCGGTTGGTGCTATCTGCTGATCCCGCGCAACCAACCGCTCCCGCTCGACGCGCGCCGCCGCCTCAAGGCGGTCGAAGAGATGCGCTATCTCGGCGCCGGCTTCCAACTTGCTCTGCGCGATCTCGAGATTCGCGGCGCCGGCAATCTGCTCGGCGCGGAGCAGAGCGGCCACATTCACGCAGTCGGCTACGAAACCTACCGCCGTTTGCTCGGACAGGCCGTTGCGCGGCTGCGGCGGCGCGGCGAGATCGCGCGCAGCGGCGTGACGCCGGCCTGCGACCTGAGTCTGGGTGTCAGCGCGGCACTCCCGCAGGCCTACGTCCCCGACGAGGAGACGCGCCTCTCCGTGCTCCGCGAGTTCGACCGTATGCGCGAACCCGAAGATCTCGAAGCGGTGCTCGAGGCACTGCGGGATCGTTTCGGCCCGCCGCCGGCAGAACTGAGCAGCCTAGGCCGCCTCTTTCTGCTCAAGCACCGACTCGGTGCGATCGGCCTCGACGCCATCCAGCGCGTGGAGGACCACCTCAACTGCACCATGCGCGACGCCAAGGCCTTCGAGCGCGCCCTGCGTGGCTACGGTGCCGATCTGCGCGTGCTCTCCGTCCGCCGCGCGCTCTGGATGCTGCCTGATCCGACCGCCACGCCGGCGCAGGTGCTCGACCACGTCTATGCCGTGGCTACGGGTTGTGCGCCGCCTCCGGCCGGGCGAAAATCCTGATCCGCCGCGCGACGCCGTCCGTAGGCTGCCGTCTTCCGCATGAGTCCGCTCCCGCTCTTCCTGCTCTCCGCCCTCGCCGCTCCGCAGAACGAGGCGTCATCCTCCCCCTGGGAAGCACTGGCGCAAGGGGAAACCGTCACGGTCGAACAGGTGCTCTTCATCCTGAACGAAGAAATGGTCACTCTGCACATGGTCGAGGAGGCTGCCGCGCGCCTGTTGAAGCAGCCGCGGCCCCCGGCCAGCGTCGAAGAAGCCATGTCACGCTCGCTGGCCGATCTCGTCTTCAATCTCATCGCCTTGGAGGGCTTCCGCCGTTTCGGCCTCGACGAGAGTCTGCTCGAGGAACAAGTGACGCAGCAGATGAACTTCCGGATCGAGTCCTACGGCTCTCGGGCGAGGCTTGAGGAAGCACTCCTTGCCGACGGCTACACCCTCTTGAGCTACCGCGACTTCCTCCGCGCGCAGGTGATCCGAATCCTCTGGCGAAACGTCGTCACCGGGCAGCAACCCTCCCCTCTGCAAGGCTTCCGCAGCCGGCTCGACGTGACCCCTGCGGACATCCGCGACGAGTTCGAACGCGACCCCAAGCGCTGGGAACAAGGCTTTTCACTTGTGTGGAAAGTGCTCCAGTTCCACGACAACAGCACTGGAAGCGGCCTGATCCGTGCCGAGGCCATAGCGACGGCGCTCCGGAAGGGTTCGATGAGCCTGCGCGAGGCCGAGGCCGCCGCGCAATCCTCCCAGGAGTACCGTGGCGACCCCGCGGAGCGGAGCCTGCGGCCCGAAATCCGCTCCTTCCTGCTCGGGGCGACCGTGGGGCAGGTCAGCGCGGTCGAGCCGATCCCGAGTCTGGGCGGCCTCATCTTCGTAGTAACCGAGCGGAGTCCGGCGCGCACCATCGGCTTCGCCGAAGCTCAATCGCGGATCAGCATCGAACTGCGCGAGCGTCGCGAAGCCATGATCGTGGCGGGCGCGGCCGAGGAGCTGATCCGCACTTCCTACCACTGGTACCCGAGCCAGCTCGAGGACTTCATGAGCTCGCTCCTCCACCAGCCCGCGAACCCCCGCGAGACCGAGTTCTAGCCGCGATTCGGAAGCCCCCTCCGGGCAGGCCGCTAGAATCCGAGGACCGGGCGTGATTTCCACCCAGTGGGCTGAACCTGCCCTGGGTTGGCCCGTTGACCCATCAGAGCCATGTCGGAGACCTTCCAACCCATTGACAGCCACCACCATTCGTGGGATCACCAGCCGAGCTTCAACGAGGTTCTCGCTGAGCAGCTCAAGCGCGCGCCCTACTTGCTCGCTTCCGCTCTGATCCACGCGCTGGTCGGCTTCATCCTCGCGAGCATCATGCTGCTCACGCGTGATAAGCCGGAGATCCCGACCCTCACGGCCAACATGCCTCCGCCTCCGCCCGAGGTGATCGAGGAAGAGGAGCCACCGCCGCCGCCCGAGGAGGAAGTGGTCGAGGAGCCGGTGGTCCAGGAGTCCGAGATCGAAGAAACCACCGAGCAGGAAGCGCTCGAGGAAACCGGCGATCCAGACATGAACGCCGACGCGGCCTTCGACAGCGACTCGTGGAACAACGCGGTCGGTCTTGGCGGCGGTGCGGGCGGTAAGTACGGCGGTCGGGGTGGTCGCGGCGGACGCCGCGGCGGCAACGCCACCGAGCAGGCCGTGGCCGACGCGCTCAAGTGGCTGCACGATCACCAGGCGCCGACCGGCTTCTGGGACGCAGACGAGTTCCCGGTGTACGACATCTATCCCGAGCAGCCGCCCAGCGATGGCAAGGGCAATGCGGTGGTGGACGTCGGTCTGACCGGACTCGCGCTGCTCGCCTTCCTCGGCAACGGCAACAACCTCCAGGACGGTCCGTATCGTGAGACGGTCGCGAAAGGCATCACGTGGCTGAAGGACAACCAACGTGATGACGGATTGTTCGGTGAAGAGGTCGGCAACCCGACTCTCTACAACCACTCGATCGCCACCATGGCGATGGGCGAAGCGACCTACTTCGCGAAGATGCCGCCGAACTTGACCAAGCCGCTCAAGAACGCGGTGAAGATTATCGTCAACGCGCGCAACAACTACGGCGCGTGGCGCTACCAGCTCGAGCCGAACGGCGACAACGATTCGTCCATCACGGGTTGGATGATCTTCGCACTGAAGACCGCTGAGGACTGCAAGATCCCGGTGGACAAAGGTGCCTACGACGGCGCGGAAGCTTGGTTCGATTCGATGACCGATCCGAACAGCGGCCGCACTGGCTACGCCTGGGGTGACGGCGGCGGCGGACCTGGCTCGCTGCCCTCGCGTCCGATCCACATGATGGACAAGTTCCCGGCCGAGAAGTCCGAGTCGCTGACGGCGGTGGCGCTGCTGTGCCGGATCTTCATGACCGACATCGACGTGGTCAAGTCGTGGAAGGATCACCCCAACTACGACGAGATGAAGAAGCACGCCGATCTCATCGCGGCCAAGCTGCCGAAGTGGGACAAGGACGGCTCGATCGACCTCTACTACTGGTACTACGCGACCTTCGCGATGAACCAGTGGGGCGAGCAGCACTGGAAGAACTGGGAGAAGGCGATCGGCAACGCGCTGGTCCCGAACCAGCGCCGCGACACCCCGGACAAGAAGGACAACTTCTACGGCTCTTGGGATCCGGCTGACGCCTGGGGCGAAGAAGGCGGCCGCGTGTACAGCACCGCGACCGGCGCTCTGATCCTCGAGGTGTACTACCGCTACGCGAAGGTGCTCGGCGCGCGCTAGGCGTTCGCAGGAATCCTTCCCAAGAAGCCCGGAGCATCGCGCTCCGGGCTTCTTGCATTCCAGGCGAACCGGGAAGGATTGGCTGCGTTCTCCTTGCTGAGATGCACGCCGAATCCTTCAACGAAGTTCTCGCGGAGCAGGCGCGCCGCGCTCCCTATCTGCTCGCCTCGCTGCTGCTGCACGTACTCATCGGCTTCGTGCTCGCGAGCGTGATGCTGCTCGTGCGCGAGCGCGTCGAGGTGCCGGTGCTCACCGTGCAGGCGCCGCCACCGCCGCCGCTGGTCGAGGATGAGGAAGTGATGACCCCGCCGCCGGTGGAGCCGACGCCAATCGAGAACCCCACCCTAGTGGACGTGCCGCTCGACGCCGATCCGACCGACTTCGAGGACGCGGGTGATCCGGACATGAAAGCGAATGCGAGTTGCGACAGCTTCACCGACGGCCTCAACGTGCTCGGCATCGGCGGGCCTCCGGGCGGTAACCATGGTGGACCCGCAGGGGGCACACCGCGCGGCGTGCCGCAGCCCATGCAGCAGGCGCTCGCCGATGCGCTGCAGTGGCTCGCCGACCACCAATCGCCGGAGGGGATGTGGGATGCGGACGCATTCATGCATCACGACCGCTACGCCGACGCACCGCCGAGCGACGGCCGTGGCAGCGCCGTGGTGGACGTCGGTCTCACCGGGCTCGCGGTGCTCGCCTTTCTCGGTGACGGGAGCACCACCAGTGATGGGCGTTGGAGTCGTCAAGTGGCCAGCGGCGTGCAATGGCTGCGCAGCGTGCAGCAAGAGGACGGACTCTTCGGCAGTGAGGTCGGCAACCCCACCCTCTACAACCAAGCCATCGCCACGCTCGCGGTGTGCGAGGCTTACCGCTTGAGTGAGCGCAGCATCGCGCTGAAAAAATCGGCGGAGCGCGCAATCTCGGTGCTGGTGAAGGCGCGCAATCCCTACGGCGCTTGGCGCTACCGGCTCGAGCCGAACGGAGACAACGACACTTCGATCACCGGCTGGATGGTCTTCGCGCTGAAGAGTGCGCAGGAGGGTGGTCTCGCAGTGGACAAAGGCTGCTTCGACGGCGCCGAAGCCTGGTTCGCTTCGATGACCGATCCCGCCACCGGCCGCACCGGCTACGCCTGGGGCGAGGGCGGCGGCGGTCCCGGTTCGCTGCCTTCCCGCCCGGTCGGAAAGGGGGAAAGATTTCCGCCGGAGAAGTCGGAGGCACTGACCGCCGTCTCGCTGCTGTGCCGCATCTTCATGACCGACGGCGGTGCCCTCAAGAGTTGGGAAGCGCATCCGCGCTACGCCGAACTCCGCAAGCAGGCCGATCTCTTGCGCGCGAAGCCGCCGCGTTGGGACGAGGACCGCGGCGCGGTGGACTTCTACTACTGGTACTACGCGACCTACGCGATGAACCAATGGGGCGGCGTCGCCTGGCGCGATTGGGAGAAGGCGCTCGGCCGCGCGCTGGTGCCGACGCAGCGCCGCAGCGCGAAGCCCGACAACTTCCACGGTTCCTGGGATCCCGTGGACGCCTGGGGCGAGGAAGGCGGCCGCATCTACAGCACGGCGCTCTGCGCGCTCATGCTGGAGGTTTACTATCGCTACGCGCAGGTGCTCGGCGGGCGTTGAGCTCCGGTGATTGCCTCCACTCGAGTCCCAACCGTCCGGCGTTCGCGCATGCGTCGTCGAGTGCCGCAGGAGTCACATCTGAGACCCTCTCCTTGGGCGAGCCCGGAGGGAAGCTCGGAACCGACCGCAACTGCCTCCATGGCATGCCCTTAAGTCCTTTCCTGAAAGGAGTTTAGGTCATTTCGGACGGAATTTAATAATATAGGGTCTTTATTTCTTCTATGCGCCCTATAATGCTGCCCCTCCTTTCGGGAGGTCTCCCATGAAGAACAGTCGAACCATCCTGATTCTCGGCGCCGCCCTGATCGGCGTCCTCCTCGCCGCGAGCGCCTGCTCCGACTCGTCCTCCTCTGCGACCGGCTCGCAGTCGGGCGGCGTGGTCGCGCAGATGAAGGCGCGCAACTTGAGCGAGGCGGACGTCTCCGCCGCGCTGAAGACCTACACCCCCACCGGCAAGAAGGACGAGTACATCTCCTTCGCCTCCGGTGGCCATGGCGGCAACGTCATCGTCTTCGGGGTGCCGAGCATGCGCCTCTTGAAGTACATCGCGGTGTTCGGACCGGAACCGTGGCAGGGCTACGGCTACGGCGACCAGACCGATGCGCTGCTGGCCTCGGGCAGCCTGCCGGGTGAGGAGTTGTCGTGGGGTGACGTGCACCACCCGGCTCTCTCCGAAACCAAGGGTGACTACGACGGTGAGTACCTGTTCGTGAACGACAAGGCCAACGGCCGGGTTGCGGTCATCGACCTGCACGACTTCGCCACCAAACAGATCGTGCAGAGCGGCCTGATCGAGAGCGACCACGGCGGTTGCTTCGTGACGCCGGACACCGATTACGTGATCGAGCCTGCGCAGTACCCGGCGCCGCTCGGCGGTGGGTACGCCCCGATCGAGGATTACCAGCAGAAATACCGCGGTGCGATCATCTTCTGGAAGTTCGACCGCGCCCAGGGCCGGCTCGATCCGTCGCAATCCTTTGCGATGGAACTGCCGCCCTACATGCAAGACTTGGCGGACATCGGCAAGCTGGACTCCGACGGTTGGATGTTCCTGAATTCGTTCAACACCGAGATGGCTTGGGGTGGAACGCTCGAGGGCAACCCGCCGCTCGAATCCGGTGCTTCACAGAACGACACCGACTACATGTCAATCATCAACTGGCGCAAAGCCGCGCAGGTCGCGGCGGCCACCGGCAAGACCAGCACCATCGCCGGCATGAAGGTGATCTCGATCCAGACTGCGCTCGCCGAGAACCTGCTCTACCAGGTGCCGGAGGCGAAGAGCCCGCACGGTTGCGACGTGACCCCCGACGGCAAGGAGATCGTGGTCTCCGGCAAGCTCGACACGCACACCACCGTGTACTCCTGGGCGAAGATGAAAGCCCTCATCGATGCGAAGGATTTCATCGGCAAGGACACCTTCGGGATCCCGATCCTCGATCTGCAGAAGTCGATCCGTGGCCAATGCGAAATCGGCCTCGGACCGCTCCACACGCAGTACGACGACAAAGGCTTCGCCTACACCTCGGTGTTCATCGAGTCGGTGGTCGCGAAGTGGTCGCTCAAGGACCTCAAGGTCGTCGAGAAGATGCCAGTTCACTACAACATCGGCCACTTGATGTGCCCCGAGGGCGACACCGTCAGCCCGGACGGCAAGTACGTGGTGGCGATGAACAAGTGGGCGTTGGATCGCTTCAACGACGTCGGTCCACTGCTGCCGCAGAACTTCCAGTTGATCGACACCACCGGCGAGAAGATGCAGTTGCTCTACGACATGCCGATTCCGCTCGGCGAGCCGCACTACTCTCAGATGATCAAGGCTGACAAACTCAAGCCCAGCATCCGCTACCCGATCGGCACCGATCCGCTCACCGACGCACTCGACCCGCACCGGGTCGCCGCCGGCGAGGAACGCATCGAGCGCAAGAGCGACGGCGTGCATGTGTACATGTCGGTGGTGCGCAGTCACTTCACTCCGGACATCGTGCGCGTGAAGAAGGGCGACGTGGTGCACATGCACCTGACCAACGTGGAGCAAGCGCACGACGCCACGCACGGCTTCTGCATCGGCTCCTACAACATCAACGTGTCGTTGGAACCCGGCGAGCACAGCAACATGACTTTCACCGCCGACCGGGCGGGCACCTTCCCGATGTACTGCACCGAGTTCTGCTCGGCGCTGCACCTCGAGATGATGGGCTACTTCCTGGTCGAAGGCTGATCGCATCCCCTACGGCGGGCGGAGGGGTGCATGCTCCTCCGCCCGTTTTCTTGAGCAGATTGACCGTGATGAGCAGCAACACCCTCCAACGCGCGACGCGGCGACTCACCGTTCTCGGTGCAGCGGCGTGCGGGCTGTTGGTGCTGGCCGCGTTGCTTCCTTCACGCGCGGCCGAAGCGGCGCGTGCACTTCAGCCGGAAGTCGGCACCGCGCCGCTACGGCCGGAGCGACCGCCGCTGGCGCAGTCCTTGAACAGTGCCGAGGCTCTCCGCGCCGCTCTCGCCGATCCGTCGGGACCTGCCGTGATCGCACTCGAACCCGGCGAGTATCTCGGCCCCTTCGAGATCGGCGCCGGACGCGTCGTTTGGGGTCCGCCCGAAGCCGTGGTGCGCAGCGACGGTGAAGGCACCACCTTGCGCATGAGCGGCGTCGGCTCCGCACTGCTCGGCGTCACCGTCGACGGCAGTGGCGGACGCTACGACACCATGGACGCCGCCGTGCGCGTCGAAGCCGACGACTGCCGCGTGGAGGGCGTGCTGGTGCGCGGTGCGATTTTCGGCATCGTCACCGAGCAGTGCACGCGCGTCGTCGTGCGCGGTTGCTGCGTGGTCGGCACCGGCGGCGACACCATCGGACTGCGCGGCGATGGCATCCGCGCCTGGGAGACCACGGATTCGATCTTCGAGGACAACGTGATCACCGATTCGCGCGATCTGGTGGTGTGGTACTCCTCGCGCAATCGTTTGGCGCGCAACCACGTGACTGGCGGTCGCTACGGCAGCCACCTGATGTACAGCCACGACTGCGCGCTGATCGACAACCGCTACGTCGGCAACGTGGTCGGGATCTTCGTGATGTATTCGCGCGGCGTGAACATCGAACGCAATCTGATCGGCGGCGGCACTGGTGCCGCCGGCATCGGCATCGGGCTCAAGGAGTCGAGCGATGTCACGATCCGCAGCAACGATCTGATCCGCAACACGCGCGGTATCTACGTGGATTCGACGCCGTTCCAGCCGGACAGCCTGCTCACCGTCGAGGCGAACCATCTGCGGCTCTGCCAAACCGCAATCGCTTTTCACTCCGCGCCACGCAGTGGCGAATTCCTCGGCAATCAATTGCGCGACAACGCGATTCAGGTGGAGGTCGAAGGCGGCGGCGATTGCTCCGGCGCAAACTTCCTCGGCAACGACTGGGACGACTACCGCGGCTACGATCTCGATCACGACGGCTACGGCGACGTTCCTTACGAGTCGCGCAGCGGCGTTGCGCAAATCCTCGGCACGCGTCCCGAAGCGGCTTTCCTGCGCGGCACTGCAGCCTTCGCAACCTTCGACGCCGTGACGACCGCACTCCCTTTGTGGCAGCCTGAACTGGTGCTGAGCGATCCGCGGCCGGCGTTCCGCAACACCGCGGCCAGAGAGGAGGCGCTGTGAAGCTCGAGCTCCGCGGAGTCTGCAAACGCTACGGCACGCACGAAGTGCTGCGCGACGTCTCGGCTGAATTTCCGGCCGGCAGCCGCACCGCGCTGATCGGTCCCAACGGTTCCGGCAAATCCACGCTCGCGCGCGTGATCGCGCGGCTGGTGCGCGCCGAAGGGAGTGTGCTCTACGACGGCGCACCCGCCGGGGACGAGGCCGTTCTGCTGCGCAGGATCGCCTACTTGCCACAGATCGCACCGCGCATTCAAGCGCCGGCCTCCGAACTCGTCGAAGCTATCTGCACCTTGCGCGGCATTGCGCCGCAGAGCGTGTGGACGCTCGCGGAGAGCCTGGGCTTGACGGTCGGCTCTGCGCGCGACACCGACTTCCAGGATCTGTCGGGTGGCATGAAGCAGAAGTTGATGCTCGCGCTCTGCCTCGCGCAGCGCGCGGAACTCATGATCCTCGACGAGCCCACCGCGAGCCTCGATCCCGACGCGCGCGCGCGGTTCTTCGCAGCCTTCAGCGAGCTGCCAGAGGAGACCACGGTACTGCTCTCGTCCCACCGGCTCGAGGAGCTGCGCGCGCTCGCCGGACGCGTGCTGATCCTCGACGAAGGCCGCGTCGCCTACACCGGCGAAGCCGGCGGCTTCCTGCGCGAGCGTGCAACCACTCGCATCGAAGTGCGCTGTCACGCCAATGGACCCGCCGCCGCATGGCTGCTGGATGCCGGCTTCGCGCGCGGTGAGGGTGGGCGCTGGCGCCTCGAGACTCCCACCGAGCAGAAGATGGCGACGATCAAGAGCATGATCGCAGCGCTCGGAGCGGCGGTCGAGGACCTGCAGGTGCACGAAGCAGAACGTCTGGAGAATCCGCAGTGAAGTACGCTGCGCTCTTCGTCGCCCTGCTGCTACTTTTTGGCGCGGGAGTCTGGTACTTGCAGCAGCCGCCGAGCGGACCGCTCGAGCCGGTGTGGGACAAAACCGCCTGCGCCGCATGCGCGATGCACGTCGGTGAACCCGCCTTCGCGGCGCAGTGGCACGCGCAGGACGGTCTCGTGCACTGGTTCGACGACCCCGGCTGCCTGATGCTCTACTGGCGGGACTCCGGCGATTCGCCGCGCGGTGTTTGGTTCCGCCACTACCGCGAGGAGCGCTGGATCGCCTCCGCCGACGCCGCGTTCGTGAAGGTGGACCACTCGCCGATGGGCTTCGACATCGCCGCCGTGGACGCCACGGAGACTTCGGACCTCGATCTCGCGGCCGCTCGCCGTTGGGCGGAGGAGCGTTTCTAATGAACGATTTCCGCAGCCGCCTGCGCGCCGTCGCTGGCCTCGAGATGGCCGAAATCGCACGCTCACGCTGGATGCCCTTCTGCTTCGCGGCCTATGCGCTGCTCGCCGGCATCTTCGTGCTGGTTGGCATGCGCGAGTCCTCGGTGATGGGCTTCACCGGCATGAGCCGCGTGCTGTTCTCCTTCTGCCACGCGCTGGTGCTGTTCCTGCCGCTGCTCGCGCTCACCGCCACCGCGCCGGTGCTGCCGCAAGCGCGCGCCAGCGGAGCGCTCGAACTTCTGCTCACCCAGCCGCTCTCGCGCCGCTTCTACTTCGGTGCCGTCGCCGGCGTGCGCCTCTTGGTGCTCGCCGCACCGCTCGCGCTGCTGCTCGGCGCGCTCGCCGCCTGGGGCAAGATCGGATTCGGCGAACCGGTGCCGTGGGGCTTTCTCGCCAAGAGCCTCGGCGTCGCCTTCTCGCTGCTGTGGTCCTTCGTCGGCATCGGCATGCTGATTTCTTCGTTCGCGCCGAATGCGGCGCGTGCGACGATGTGGATTCTGCTGGTGTGGATGGCTGCTGCCGCTCTGATGGACTTCGCTCTGGTCGGACTGATGCTGCAGTGGCGCCTCCAGCCGCAAGCGGTGTTCGCGATCGCCGCTCTCAATCCGGTCGAAGCTGCACGCCTCGCGCTACTCTCCGCCGCCGAGCCCGAACTCTCGGTGCTCGGACCAGTAGGCTTCTTCCTCGCCAACCGCATCGGCGCCACCGGCCTGCTCCTGCTCGGCCTGCTGTGGCCCGCCACCCTTGGCACGCTCTGCTTCCTGGCCGGTTCCCGCCGCTTCCGCCGCCGCGATCTGATCTGATCGCGCGCCACGCCTTCTGATGAAACAAGCCCTCGAACGCTTCGAACGCTACCTGGACGGCACCATCAGCATTCCCGCGCGCGGGTTGCTGGTGCTGCTCTCGCTGCCGCTGCTGCTCGCCTTCTGGTTCCCACTCTGGAACATCACGATGGTCGCACCGCAGTACCCGAAAGGTCTGGAACTCGACATCTACTCCTGGAAAGTGGAAGGCGGCGACGGCGGCAATCACATCAACGAAATCAACACCCTCAACCACTACATCGGCATGGCGCCGATTGACGAGGTGGTGCTGAACGATCTCGACTGGATTCCGTTCCTGGTCGGCCTGCTGGTGATCTTGGTGTTGCGCGTCGCCGCAATCGGCAATCTGCGCATGCTCGTAGACCTCGCGGTGCTCTCGACCTACCTCGCGGGCTTCCTGACGTTCCGTTTCTGGTTCCACCTGTGGACGCTCGGGCACAATCTCGATCCGAAGGCGCCGATGGACGTCGAACCGTTCATGCCGGCATTCTTCGGCACCAAGCAGATCGCCAACTTCACCGTGACCAGCATGCCGCGCGGCGGCACCATCGCAACCTCGCTCAGCGTCGGCGGCGTGATGCTGGTCACCTTCTACCTACTGTTCCGCGGCTGGCGTGATTACCGCCGCCAGCTACGCTCGGCCGGTTCCTGAACTCACCCCAACCCCGACATCGATCATGATTCCCTGCTCAAAAACCCTTCTCGCCGCGGCGCTCGCTGGCGGCGCCGTGCTGCTGGCCGCCTGCGGCGGCGACGACTCCGACGGCGGTGGCGGCAAGACGCTCTCGCCCGAAGTCATCGCCGAAGCCAACGAGTACTTCACGAACACCTGCGTGTCCTGCCACGGCACCGGCGGCCAGGGCGACGGTCCCGGCTCCGCGTCGCTGAATCCCAAGCCGCGCAACTACACCGACAAGGCCTGGCAGAAACAGGTCACCGACGAATACCTCGGCAAGATCATCGTCTACGGCGGCACCGCAGTCGGCAAGAGCGCGACGATGCCGGGCAATCCGCAACTCGCAAGCAAGCCGGACGTCGTCGCCGCCCTGGTGGCGAAGATCCGCGGCTACGCGAACTGACCGAAACTAAGCCGGCTGGCCCGCCGTTCGCAGTCCCTGGACCGCGCGGGTCAGCTGGGACTTCTTGCGCGCCGCCGTGTTCGCGTGCAGTTGGTTCCACTTCACGTTCTTGTCGATCAGCTTCGTAGCCAGCGTCAGCGTGCGCTCGGCCTCGGGCAGATTGCTCTCGGCGACGGCCTCGAGGGTCCGCTTGATCCAGGTACGCATGGTGGAGCGGCGGCCACGATTGCGCTCGCGGCGCTTGAGGCTCTTGCGCAGTTCTGCGCGGGCGGTCGGAGTGTTCGGCATGTCTCGGGAGGGATGCTCCCCGAAGTGGGTCGGCCATTTTAGTGCCAGCCGCGCCGCTGGCAAGGGCAGAGCCCCGGCTACTTGGAATCGCCGTCGAGTGGCTCGCCGCGGGCGGCACGCAGGAAGGCTTCGGTGTCCAATCCGCTGCCGCCCCCGTCCCTGGGCCGGGCCAGTAGCGCCTGCTCGGCGGCCAGATTCTTGCGCGCGCGCATGGCCTCGGTGTCGCGCGGGTTGGCCTTGAGCGCCAACTCGTAGTAGCCGAGGGCGCCCGTAACCTCCCCCTGGGCGGCGGCCAGGGCGCCGGCCCGTTTGGCGGCCTCTCCGTTCTGCTCCGCCAGCCCGCCGAAGGCTCCCAGCGCAGCTCCCGCGTAACCCGCGCGCTCGAGTGCGTCTCCCCAGGCAATCCCTTTCGCAAGGTCCTTGGGATGCTTGAGGAAGGCGCGACGCATCTGTCGGGCCTCCGCATCCGGATTGCGTGTGAGGCGGCTGAACTTGGCGGCCAGCCCGCCACTCATGGCGCCGAGCTTGCCGAACAGCGAAGGCTTCTCGGCCAGCGCCAGCGCGGCCTTCGCGAAGAGTTCCGCTGCGCGTCGCTCTCCCGGCGCGAAGTCGAGGACCTGATCGCAGAGTTCGGCCGCGAAATCGGCCTGCCCGTTCTGGAGGGCCTGGGCGGCCCGATCGAGGTGCTTCTGGAGGTTCATCCTGGGGGTCGCGGGAGTCTTCGACGACGCGTCCTAAGATAGGGAGGATAGCCGATGGACGTCGTCCTGTACCCGGATCCGCGCCTGCGCGCGAAGAACGCCCCGGTCGAGCGCTTCGACGCGGAGTTGGCGGCCACCGCGCGCGGCATGTTCGAGGCCATGTACCGCACCGAGGGGGTTGGGCTGGCGGCGCCGCAGGTGGGCATCAACCGGCGGCTGCTCGTCTACAACCCCAGCGGTCAGGCGGCGGATCGGGACCAGGAGATGGTCTTGTGCAACCCGCGCATCGCGTGGAAAAGCCGCGTGATCGAGCCGGGCAAGGAAGGCTGCCTGTCCTTCCCCGGGATCAACGGCCAGATCGAGCGGCCGATCGCGGTCAAAATCGAGGCGCAAGGGCTCGACGGCGCGGCGATCACCCTGGAACTCGAGGACTGGGACGCGCGGATCTTCCTGCACGAATTCGATCACCTCGACGGCGTGCTGTTCACGGACCGGATGACCCCCGCCGACAAGACGCGCAACGCGCCGGCGCTGGAGGAATTGGTCGGCCGCTATCGCGAGAGAGTTGCGGGTTCTTAGGGGCTTCGACGCGCTGCCGGATCCGGCGCGCGAGGAAGGTTGCGCCGCGACGGTCGGCGTCTTCGACGGCGTGCACCTCGGGCACTTCGTGGTGTTGCGGCGCGTGGTGGAGCGCGCGGCGGCGCGCGGCGTGCGCTCGATGATGGTGACTTTCGCAGGGCACCCAAAGGAAGTGTTGTTGGGGCACGCGCCGGCGACGGTGACGAGCCTGGAGCACCGGCTGTTGTTGTTCGAGCGCGCCGGGATCGAGACCAGCTTGGTGCTGGAGTTCACGCCGGAGCTGCGCGCCTTGACGGCGGAAGCTTTCGTGCGGCGGGTGTTGATCGAGGGTTTGGGATTACGCGAGTTGGTGTTCGGATTCGATTCCAAATTCGGGCGCGATCGAGGCGGCAATCCGGCCTCGCTGGCGCCGTTGGCGCGCGAGTTGGGTTTCGGCATCGTGGAGGTGCCGCCCCTGCGTCTGGGCGGCCGCGCAGTATCGAGTAGCGCGGTGCGCGAGGCGGTGAGTCTGGGCGATCTGCGCAGCGCTGCGGCGATGCTCGGTCGGCCGGTGAGCGTGCTCGGCACGGTGGTGCGCGGCGACGGGCGCGGGAAGACCCTCGGTTTCCCTACGGCCAACCTCGACCTGCATCATGAACTGCATCCGCCGGCGGGCGTGTATGCCGCGTTCGCGCTGCTCGACGGCGTACTGCAAGCTGCCGTGGTCAACATCGGGAGCAAACCGACCTTCGGCGCTCACGAACAAGGCATCGAGGCGCATCTGCTCGATCTCGAAGCCGACCTCTACGGCCGCGACCTCGAGATCTTCTTCCTCGGGCATCTCCGGGGCGAGCAAACCTTTCCCAATCCCGCCTCTCTCCGTACCCAAATCGCCGCCGACGCCGCCCAAGCCCGCGCCATCACCGCCGCCGCCCCCCACCACTGGCGCATCCCCGGCCAATACCTCCCCATCGAAGGCACTACGGTACCGCACACTCTTTAGCACTTTTCGAGCAGCAAAGTACCCGACGAGTCCTCGGCTCCAGACGCGTGCGAGCCAAGTGGCCGATGCCGTTTTCCGCTGGGGCGTTAGGCTGGAGGGGTGCTCCTCGCACTGACCCTCGCCCTCCTGCAGCAGCCTGCGGAGCCGGCCGCGCCGGCGGAAGCGCCGCCTGCGGAGGCACCGGCGCAAGCCCCGCGGCTGGAAGTGTCCGAAACGATTCTCTTCACCATTCCGGAGGAGTTCGCGGAGGCCACGGTCTGGCCCGCCTTCGCACCCGGCGGCGGTCGCGTGGCGGTGGCGGTGTACGACGTCGGCGAGCGCGCCTTCCTGGTGGTGGACGGCGTACAAACCGAAAGTCGGCACTACGTGCGCCCGCCGCGCTTCTCCGCCGATGGCAAGCACGTCGCCTGGGCCTGGGGCGAGCGTGGCAAGAAGGATCGTGACGAGTGGGAGCTGTGGTTCGACGGCAAGCGGGTCAAGAAGGCGGATTGGATCGGCGATCCGGTGTTCGCGCCCGTCGGCGACGATTACGCCGTGTGGATCGGCGAAGACGTACGCGTCAGCGACGAGTACGGCGGCGAGAGCGGCAAGTACGTCTGCACTTGGGGCCGCAAGAAGGCGGATGGCTTCACCGCCAAGCCGTGGCGGGATCCGCAGTGGAGCGCCGACGGCAAGCATCTGGGTTTCCTCGGCTATCGGCACGGCCGCCACATCGCGGTGCTGGACGGCAAAGAATTCGGTCCCTATTCCTATGCTTCAGGATTCTGCTGGAGTCCCGACGGCAAGCTCGCTGCCTGGGTGGGATCGAAGAGTTACAGCGACTTCCGCATCCACACGCCGAAGAAGAGTTTCGGCGAGAACTACGAGCAAGTCGGCGCACCCGCGTTGGGCCCGGACGGCGCGATGGCGCACCTCGCGCGCATTCGCGGACGCGCCGCGCTGATCTTCAAGGAGGAGTTGGTGCCCGGTTTCTACGACGACCTGGGCACGCCCGCGGTAAGTCCCGATGGCGCGCACGTGGTGGTGTCCGCGCAGAAGGGCGGCAAGGAGGAGGACGGCGATTGGTTCGTGGACAATTCTTGGATGGATGGTGGCGTGGATGAAGCTCGCGACGCCGTGGCGGCGGCTGAGAACGGTCGGCGCTGTCTGCTGTTGCGCGATGGACTCCCGCTCGGCGGTGAATGGCGGCGCATCGTGCGACCCTTCTTCTCCCCGGAAGGCGGGCACCTCGCCGCGCGCGCGCAGAGCGCGGAGGGTTGGCACCTCCTGCTCGACGAACACGCGAGCCCCGGCTATGAGGAAATATTCGAGCCGCGCTTCAGCGCCGATGAGAAGTCGCTCAGCTTCGGTGCGCGACGCGGGCGCGAGTTGATGATGGTGAAGATTGTGGTGGAGTGAGCTCCTGTGGGGTGATCATTCGCGAGGGTTTGCAAAGCGCCGACTGTCACTCTCATTCACGTCCAGATTTCGGGGGTCCGGTCAATCTGGTCAACATGGAGGCTCCCCGTCAAGCTCACTCTCCCCAAGTGAGACGAACGACGATCGTTTGATTGGCCTCAATCGTCACGGTTTCTTCGACTCGCATCGCACTCGACCAAGAGTCAGGACGAGTCACCGGAGGATAGCTCGATCCGCGTCCAAGAGTGGCTGCGATCTGGTAGGTGCCCGGCTCCAATTCGACTTCACAGCGACCACTCGGCCCCGTCGTCAGCAGCACCTCTCCATCCGCCGGCGCCGCGCGACCGACCGTTACTCGCGCCCCACTGACCGATGACCCGGACGCATCCACGACTTCTACCCGCAGTGTTCCGGTCATCGTGCTCAAGCTAAGGTCGAGCACCTGGTCTGCCACCAGTACTCCAGAATAGATGGGTGGCCGCCTCACCTCGAGCGACTCACCCGTGCGATAGAGCCGAGCCGTCACGCATCCAGCAGGGACTTGCACACTCTCGAGCCTTCCGGAGACCACCGGCACGGCGAAGGCTTGCGGGAACTGCAAGCTCGACTGTTCGGATTCTGCCAGCGCGAGGAGTTCCTCGGAAAACATGTAGTTGGGGGACGGCAACTCTTCCCATTCCTCCGTTCCTGGCGCACAGGTCAAGTGCAGCCACCCGTCGAATGGAATGCTGTCCACGAAGATCTTCCCGTTCAAGGTGGCCGTAGGCATGGTCCATGAACCGGCCAACTTGAGATCGAGCATCAGAGCTGCGCCACCCTCGGCTTTTACGCCGGTTGCGTACACCAAGGGTCCGAATCCGCCGACTTCGGCCGAAGTCACCTCGAGTACGTAGGTGCCCTCGAGTGCGCGCGTCTCGAACCGTCCTTGATCGTCTGCGTAGAAGTGCAGCTCGTTGTGGTCCTCATCGGCGAAAGAAAGCATCGCATGGGCGACTGGCTTGCCCTGAAAGGACACAACCCCATGGACCGAACTGACCGGTCCGACATCCACAGTCAACTCCGAAGTAGTTCCATCCCAGTCCAGATCGTAAGCCGTGGCTCCGATTCGGACACCGAAAGTATCACCGAGAGCACACAACTCTCCGGCGTCCCATCTTCCTTGCTCGTCAGTCACTCCCAACCTCGGCAAGAAAGTCGAAAGTTCGCCGTGCAAGGGGCAGCGCGGTTCATGGCTGGACCAGCGAGTCCAAGGACCGGACTGGATCAATGCGCTCTTCACGGGTGCACCTTCCGACAGGATTCGCACCACGAGGGAGCGGGCATCGTGCAGATCCACCTCGCCGACCTCGTTCCAATCGGGTGCGACCATGTACGTCACAGGGTCCAAGAACTCCCATCCATACATACCGAGCGCCTTGCCGGGAGCAGTGATCATGACGGCGACAGATCCTTCAAGTGCACTCGGGTTCCATGTGTAAATGCCAGGATCGGGCTCCTGCCAGACTGACAAGTGTTCACTCCGTACCCCAGGTCCAGCGGGAATGGGAACGAAACCATCCGAACCGAGGCCCCGCACGGTCGCGCCAACGACCGGGCGCTGAGCTTGATCCAACACGCGCAACTCAAGCCTGGCTGGCGAGGGCAGTTCGAGGACTCGTGGAACGTCTTCCATGTACAGGTCCGAGCGCACAAACCATGGATCGGAATCCGATCGGCGTAAAGCCGCCGTGCAAATCGAAGGGCTCTCCGTGAGGTAGAGGACTCGACCATCCGCCTCGTCGATCGCCACCGGCTTCAGAAGGACGTAGTCAGGCAGGCAGGAAGAAACGGGCACGGCCGCCTGCGCTCCCGTTGCAGGTGTGCCACCTTCGAACATGAAGCCGAATCCCGCCTGCTCCAAAGGATGGGCTCGCAGCGTGACTTGGTTCCAGCCGCTCGGACTTCCACAACCCAGGAAGTGTGGAATTCCAGCCGCATCGACGTAGCAAAGAAGCGGGTTGGCGAACCTGCCTTCGAAGCTGAAGCTGCCATGTTCGTCGGTGATGGTCTCGAGCACGCCCGAATCCGGTGAGGGTGGAGTGCTTCCCGCAGAATCGAAAGTCCAGCCGAGGTCATCGTACTCACTCAGGAAGAAGCCGGCAGGGACGAGGTCAAACACTCGATCAGCTTCGCCGATTCGCACGCTCCAGCCAGCGGCGGCCTGGCCTTCGGAATCGAGCACGATTCCCGCAACGCGAGAACGCTGCGGCACGCGTAGCATCCCGAGCGCTCGATCCGTCTCTCTCAAGGAGCGTCCGCCCCACGGGAACCAGGTGATGCCCTCATCCTGCACTCCGATGAGGAGGTAATTGACATCGGAAGGAAGCTCGCACGAGAAGTGCCCTTTCTCATTCGTTGTACAGACTCCCAACCGCCGCCTCCCAGGAACGAAACCACCGAGCCCTTGGCTGATCGTAGTGAATATTTGCAGTTCGGTATTCGATTGGGCACTTCCACTCGAGTCATATAGCCACCCCTGCACCTCCACACTATGGGTAGGCGGACGCGAGGGGTCTGAATGAGGGACCCCAGGCGAACTGGGCTCCTGCTCGACTCCGCAGGCAGCACAGAGCCCCATGAAGAGTGCGACGTGAACCCAATGCATGAGCATTTCCTTCGTCAGCGGCATGCCTTCAGTTTAGCGGTACGACTCATCTGTATTACCAGTCTCCTCGCCATCGTTTGATGATTCTGTATTGTTGGAGGACCGCGAGATCCGCCTCGCGTTCCGCACCATCGCTTGAGCCTTCTTTCAGCTCAAGTATCCCCGCGGATATTCGCTCATTAGACGGAGTGTTCTGCGGTACGCGAGGTGCATTTTCACTACTCGTTGCGAATACCCTGGACTCGGCGCCGCGCCGTACCTCCTTGTCATTACATTCGACAATCCCACTTTGCCGGCAAGAACAAATCAGTCGAATCGCCGGCCATTCTCCTCACATCCCAATGCATACTTTTCGGATAGCACTTTGAGCCGTAGCTGATGCTCCCGTACCCACGGTGTGACCAAGGCCGCATTCTTCTCGAAATCGCCGAGCGTCGTCGAATCAACACCGCTCCTCCTCACTGCCCCGATCGCAAAGCGCGTGGTGTTGTACAGGTTCGCCAAGTGTGGCGCCGACTCGTTGTAGATTCGGATTCGCAGGGCGCGGATCTGGGAAGCAGTCCGAGACCGATCAGGATCCTCCCTCCACCGAAGGGTCGCCTCACTATATCCCGCTTTCGTTTCAGTACCCGGCGAGGGTCGGACTGGAACCCTCGCGATGGGCGTCGAAGCCTGCACCGTCGAAGCCGGAGCCAGATCAACTTCCCGAACCATCGGGGTGGTCTTCGAGCTGGAGTCGGTCTTGCCAAATTGATAGCCTGCGGCGGCTGCCAAGCCGATAACCACGAGAACGATGAAGTATTTCACGAGCGTTGGACTCCAAGGTCTGAACTAGGTCCGTCCAGCACAGAGGTTGCCGGAGCACAGGTTCCTCCTGCGCGGACAGCAAGAGAGATTGGTCCTTCGTCCTCATGCACGCCATTGCTGAATGGACACTCGAACGGTCACCAGATACCTCCCGGTTGCCCGATCGCAGCAGCCCTCAGGCGGAGAGCCCCAGGTAGCCACCCCACCCCCGCCCCGCTATCATTCCCCCGCTCGGGCGGATAGCTCAGTTGGTAGAGCAACGGATTGAAAATCCGTGTGTCGCCGGTTCAACTCCGGCTCTGCCCACCAAGTTTCGGACGGGGCGGCTTACTCGGCCGCCCCGTCTGTTTTCTTGGTGCCGCCGGCGATCATGCTGCGCCAGTCCGGCGCGATCGTCGCACCCGTCGCGCCCACCTTCGGACCGGCCGGAGCCTTGGTCTCGGGCGGCTTGACCGGCGCGGGAGCCGGTGTTGGCGCGGGATGCTGCGCCGGAATCGGCGTCGCCGTCCGTGCACGAGGAGCAGCAGGCCGCGGCTCGCGCGCCCGGTCCGATTCCATCATCGGTGCGCCTTCCGGAGCGTCCTCGTCGCGTCGGCTGGGACCGCGGCGAGAGCGTGATCGGGAACGATGCGCCATCGGCGCCTCCTCCTTCTCCTCCGCCTCCACGGATTCCGGCTCGGTCCCGACGACCGCCGTCAGCTCCGACTCCTCAGCCTCTGCGGACGGCACGGAGCTCTCGTCTCCGTCGCCCTCCGCGTCGGCGGTTCCCGCCTCGGCGCCTTCCGCCGCAAAGGGGGAAGGCTTCGCGCCTCCGCGACCCCGTCCACCTCGCCGTCCGCGACGACGACGCGGTGCGCCGCCTTCGGAACCCTCGGCGTCGGATCTCTCCGCCGCCGCGCCTCCGCCCGTCGCGCGCGCCTCCGCACCCGCGTCGTCGGAATCCTTCCCATCTTCGGATTCGGAGTTTTCCTCGCCGAAGATCTGCAAGGGCTCAAGCAAGCGCCCGCCGGCTCCGCCCGCACCCGTCGCCGAGGCCGCCGCGCCAGATCCACCGCCGCCGCGCCTCCGACGACGACGCTTGCGCCGACGTCCGCCACCTTCGCCCTCGCCTTCGGCCGCAGCATCCTCCTCACTCGCAGCGGAAGCCACGCCACTCAAACTCACGCGGCCCAATCGCCGCGCCGGAGCCACGTTCTCCAGCGGCTCGCCGTCTTCCTCGGACTCGGAGCGCGGTTCGCCGCTCTCCATGTCCACGTTCGAGTAACGATCCTCGACCGCTTCGCCGCTCTCGGAAGCCATGCCCGCCAACAGCGGTTCGCTGCCGGCCTCGACGCCGAGGAAACGGCACAAGAACGCATCCACTTCCTGCAGCGGCAGCACCGTCATGTCCAGCATGTCGGTGGCGCGCGAACGCGTGCTCGCATCGGGTGCGCGCAACAGCAGCAAACCGCTGGAGTTGCGATCCACGCCGAAGGTCTGCACCAGCCCGCGGAAGCGCGCGGAGTAGTCCTGCCAGTTGCCGGTCTTGCACTCCAGCCAGAACATCCGCCCTTCGACCACGGCCATGATGTCCGCCTCGAACTCGCGGCCATCCGGCAGCGCGCCCTTGACGTTGTAGAGCATCTGGTACTTGGCCGGGCTCAAATGCGCGCGCAGCCGCTTCGACAGCAGCATGCTCACGAAGATCTCCAGCCAACCGCCGGTCAGGAACTGCCCGGTCTTGCCGTCCTTGGTCGGGATCACGCGCAGCGCCTTCTTCGGCGAGCGGTGGTAGTAGAAATCCTTCAGCATCCCGTGGCGATGCAACAGGGTGCCGAACTGCACCGCGGCCGATCGCTCCTGGTCGGTGAAGTGTTCGACTTCGAACTTGGAGCCGCGGCCGCTGGCGACGAGACGCTTGGTCTTCTCGTAGAAGGGCGCGAGCACGTCGAAGTGCGCACCGAGATGGCGCGCGAGGTGCTCGAAGGCCTCGTTGCGGTTCAGATCGTCCTGACCTTCGTAGACGATGATCCCGCGCTCCTTGAGGAAATCCACCAGCGGGCCGGTGGGCGCATCCTCGGGCGGCGGTCGCGGCGTGCGCACGCGCTTGGCCTCGATGGCCTCGCCGTCGTCCTCGAAGAAGTCCGAGGTGCGTTCGTTGCGATCGCGACGCGGGGGACGATCCTCGCGGTCGCCACGGTCGCCACGCTCACTGCGTTCACTCCGCTCGCGCTCGTCACGCGGCGGTCCGCCCTCGTAAGGCCGGTCGGAACGATTGCGTCCCCGTCCGCCTCGGCGGCGTCGGGAACGGCCCTCGGTTGCGTCGTCCGCGTCCGAGGAGGGTGAAGAATTGGAGAGGGAACCCGTCCCCGGCGATCCGACGGCGGAACTGCTTCCACCTCCCGGGTGCGCCAAAGACTCGCGGAGCGCTCTGATTTCGGCCTTGAGGGCGCGCAGTTCCGCGACGAGATCGTCGCCGGACTGGCGTGCACGGCCGGAGGATCGCTCCGATGAATGCTCTGATTCGTTGGGTTCCGACGCTCTCCCTAAGAGGCGTTGGAGCAAGCCCATCTCTACGGATTGTGGCGGCAGCACGAGTTTTCCACAAGCAAAAAGAGACCAGTCCCTACCCCTGGGGGTGGTCCGGCGACCAGGGGCTAGACTCAGGGGAGATCGCCCCTTCCACGCCTTGTCCACAACCGCTCCCACCGAGGATTACCGGGTTCTCCCCGCGCAGCAGGAGGCTTTCGACGCCCAGGGCTGGGTCCGCCTGCCCGGCCTGCTTTCGGAGCCCGAACTGGCACCGCTGCGAGAAGTCTTCGAGCGCTTCCGCAGCGGGGTGGTGCCGGTCACCGGACGCGATTTCTGCGACATGGCCGGGGGCTATCGCCGCGCCGCCGAGGACTTCGCGGTCGTGAACATCATGTTGCCGCGCGTCTATCTGCCCGAGTTGCGCGACAACCTCTACGAGCGGCGGGCGGCGGCAGCGGCGCAGCAGCTCGCCGGCCGCGAACTCCGGCTCGACTACGACCAATTGCTCGCCAAGCGTCCGGGCGCCGAAGACGCGCGCTTCGCCTGGCATCAGGACTTGGCCTACTGGCCCCTGACGCCGGATCCGTTCACCGTCACCTGCTGGCTCGCCCTCGATGACGCCGACGAGGACAACGGCTGCCTGCGCTTCGTCGCGGGCTCGCATCTGGAAGCGGAACTGCGCCCCCATCATCCCTTGCACTCCGATCGCGAAGAATCGCACACCCTCGTCGCCGAGGTGGACGAGTCGCGCGATCGGGTGATTGCCGCGCCCGTGCGCGCTGGCGACGTGCTCGCCTTCCGCGAGCGCATTCTGCACGGCTCGGGCGGCAATCGTTCCGCTTCGTCGTGGCGCCGCGCCTACGTCGTCGCCTTCCGCACGCCGGACACGGTCGCGCGCGAGCGCGCGATCGGCTTCACCCACTCCCACAACGACTCGACCGAAGCACGCGCAGCGGTCGCGGCCATGCGTTCGAACATTCCGCAGTGACGCTCACCCTCGCTCTTCTGATGCTCGCCCAAGATCCCGTGCACGCCGAGAACCACCTCGCGGGGCAGACCTCGCCCTACCTTCTTCAGCACGTCCGCAACCCGGTGGACTGGTGGCCGTGGAGCGAGGATGCGCTCGCGCGCGCGGTCGCCGAGGATAAACCGATCTTCCTGTCGATCGGCTACTCGGCTTGCCACTGGTGTCACGTGATGGAACGCGAGTCCTTCGAAGACACGGAGATCGCTGCGTTTCTGAATGAGCATTTCGTCAGCATCAAGGTGGATCGCGAGGAGCGCCCCGATCTCGACGATCTCTACATGGATGCTGTGCAGCGCATGACCGGGAGCGGCGGCTGGCCGATGAGCGTCTTCCTCACCCCGGAGCGACAACCCTTCTACGGCGGCACTTACTTTCCGCCGCGCGCGATGCACGGGCGCCCTGGCTTCCTCGACGTGCTCGTCGGTGTCGAGAGGGCGTGGCGCGAACGGCGCGCGGAAGTAGTGGTGAGTGCGCAGCAACTGGGAGGCATGCTCGCCGTGGCGCTACCCGCGCCCGAGGCGGATGCAGAGCTTCCGTCCGCAGCGGAGCTGCGCGTGATGGAAGCTGCGTGGGTCGAGGAGATCAGCGCCGGCTTCGATCCGGTGCACGGCGGCTTCGGACGCGCGCCGAAGTTCCCGCGCGCGGAAGACCTGCGGTTTCTGCTCGCAGCTTCTGCGCGTCTGGGCGGAGCCGAAGGCAAGCGTGCGCTCACGATGGCGACGCTCACGCTGCGCAAGATGGCCGCCGGTGGGATGTACGACCAGATCGGCGGCGGCTTCGCGCGCTACAGCGTGGACGCGATGTGGCTGATTCCGCACTTCGAGAAGATGCTCTACGACCAGGGCACCTTGATTCCGGCTTATCTGGATGCGTGGCAGCTCACGGGCGAGGAAGACTTCGCGCAGATCGTGCGGGAGAGTTGCGACTACCTGCTACGCGAAATGCAGGGGCAGGGCGGCGGCTTCTACGCCAGCACGGACGCAGATTCCGAGGGCGAAGAAGGCAAGTTCTTCGCTTGGACACAGGAGGAATTGGTGGCGGTGCTCGGCGAATCACGCGCCGAGTTCGCGCGACGCTACTACGGCGTCACCGAGCAGGGCACCTTCGAGCACGGCAGCAGCGTGCTGCAGCGCGCGATGCCGGCCGACGAGGCGATCGCGGCGGCGGGTCTGCGCGTGGAGAACGAAGCCGCGTTCGTCGAAGAGGTGCGCGCCGCGCTCTACGCCGCGCGCGAGCAGCGCGTGCACCCGTATCTGGACGACAAGATCGTGCTGTCCTGGAACGGCCTCGCGATAGATGCGTTGGCACGCGCGGGGCGAGTACTCGACGAACCGCGCTACGTCGAAGCGGCGGAACGCTGCGCTCGTTTCCTGCGCGCCGAACTGCGCGCAGAGGACGGGGCGTGGCGGCGCACCTGGCGTGGCGGCATCGCCAAGCATCGCGCGGTGCTCGAGGATCACGCCTACCTCCTGCGCGGCTTTATTTCCCTATTCCAGGCCACCGGCGAGGAGAGCTGGCTCGCGCAAGCGTCGGAGCTCGCCGCCGAGACCCTCGCGCGCTTCGGCGACGAGCAAACCAGCGTGTTCTGGGACACCGATGGCGCCGACGAGAGCCTGCTGCATCGCCGCCAGTCACCCTGGGACGGCGCCACCCCTGCCGCAAACGGCGTGATGTTGGAATGTCTCGCGGTCCTGCATGCGTTCACTCAAGACGAACGCTGGTCCTCCACCGCACACCGCGGGCAGATCAGCGTGCTGCCGATGCTCTTGCGCAGTCCACGCGGCTTCCTCACCACCGCGCGCGCGCTCGCCGATGCCGTCAGCGAACCCGCCGTCGCCGTCGTCATCGGCCCCGGCGATCCCGCCGCGCTCAGCCCTTGGCGCACAGCGCTGCATCGGCACTCTGAGCACTTCTCCACTCTCCCCATCTTCCGCACCGCCGCCGCCCCCGACAGCCCGCTCGCCCTCCTTACCCATCGCGAAGCACGCGAAGGCCGCGCCACGCTCTATCTTTGCCGCGGAAAGACCTGCGAAGCCCCGAATACGGTACCGCACACGCTTGAGCACTTTTCGGACAGCAAAGTACCCGACGAAGACCGGGACTGAGTCATCGCCCACCAGCGGAGCGCTAGAATCCGAATGATGCGAGCGCTCACGCGCGAAATGGTTGCGGCGATCTATCGCCGTCCGTTGCTGGAGTTGGTCTTCGCTGCGGCTTCCGTGCATCGCGCGCACCACGATCCATCTGAGGTGCAGTGCGCCACGCTGCTCTCGATCAAGACCGGTGCCTGCCCGGAGGACTGCAAGTACTGCTCGCAATCGGCGCATCACGAGACCGGGCTCGAACGCGAGACGCTGTTGGAGCCGGCGGCCGTCGTAACCGCCGCAACCCGCGCGCGCGCCGCCGGTGCCGACCGCTTCTGCATGGGCGCAGCTTGGCGCGGGCCTCGCGACGGCCGCGACTTCGACTCCGTCCTCGACATGGTGGCGCGCGTAAAAGCGCTCGGTCTCGAGACCTGCGCGACGCTCGGCATGCTCACCGCCGATCAAGCGCGGCGACTCGCCGCAGCAGGCCTTGACTACTACAACCACAACCTCGACACCTCACCCGAGTACTACGGTGAGATCATCACCACGCGCACTTGGCAGGATCGCCTCGACACGCTCGCCGAGGTGCGCGCCTCCGGCATGAAAGTCTGCTGCGGCGGCATCCTCGGCATGGGTGAATCGGAGGACGACCGCATCGGTCTGCTGCACGCGCTCGCTGAGCAGGATCCGCCGCCGGAATCCGTTCCCATCAACGCGCTGGTGCCGATCGCCGGAACCCCGCTCGGTGAAGTCGCGCCACTACCGTGGGAACAACTGCTGCGCGCCGTCGCCACCGCACGCATCCTGATGCCGCACGCCTGGGTGCGGCTCTCCGCCGGACGCGAATCCATGAGCGAGGAACAGCAGGCGCTGTGCTTTCTTGCCGGCGCCAATTCGATCTTCCTCGGCGAACGCCTGTTGACCACGCCCAATCGCCGCCGGGCCGACGATGCCGCGCTGCTCGCCAAGCTCGGCCTGCGCGGGGTTCGCGCACCCGAGCCGGTCGCTTCGCACGCGATCGAAGTGTGAACGATTCCCTCGGCGAGGATCTGCGCGCCGAACTCGCTGCCTGGGAGGCTTCGGGCCTGCGGCGAGAACTCGCCGAGCCAGACGGGATTGACTTCTGCAGCAACGACTACCTCGGGCTCGCGCGCGAACCGCGCGTTGTGGCGGCGGCGCGCGCAGCACTGGAGCAGTACGGTGCGGGCGCGGGCGCCGCGCGCTTGCTGCGCGGAAACCTCCCGCCCCACGCCTCCGCCGAGCGTGCCTGCGCCTCCTGGCTCGGCGAAGAAGCGGCACTGCTCTTTCCGAGCGGATGGCAGGCCAATGCCGCGCTGCTGCCGACGCTCACGGACGCCGAAGACCTGATCTTCTCCGACGCGCGCAATCATGCCTCCTTGATCGAAGGCGCACGGGCTTCGCGCGCACGACGGCTGATCTTCGCGCATTCGGATCTGGAACAACTCGCCGCCCAACTCCACCGCGGCGTCGCCGCGCGCCGCCGTGTGGTGGTGGTCGAAGACGTGTACTCGATGGACGGCGATCTCGCGCCGCTCGGCGCCTTGCTCACGCTCTGCGAGGAATACGACGCGCATTTGGTGGTGGATCACGCCCACGCCGCCGGACTCTACGAGGAACGAATCTCGCCGGCGCATCCACGCGTGCTGGCGCGCATCGTCACCGGTGGCAAAGCACTTGGGGTCGCGGGCGGCTTCGTCTGCGCGCGTCGCGAGGTCATCGAGCTGCTGATCAACCGCGGTCGCGCCTTCGTGTTCACGACTGCGCCTCCACCGGCCGTCGCCGCAGCGCTCGAAGCCGCGATTCGCATCGTGCGTGCTGAGCCCGAGCGCGCCGAACGCGCACACGCGCTGGCGGCGCGCTTGCGAACGGCTTTACGCGCGGGAGGATTGGAAGCGCTCGGTGAATCCCCGATCGTCCCGGTGCAGGTCGGAGCAGCCGACACAGCGATGAGCGTCGCCGCCGCAGTGCGCGCGCGCGGCTTCGACGTGCGCGCGGTGCGCCCACCCACCGTGCCGGAAGGCAGCAGCCGTCTGCGGCTGGTCTGTCACGCCACTCACGAAGACGCGCAGGTGGACGAGCTCGCCGCCGCCGTGATCACCGCCGTGCGCGCGCACCGACCGCGCACTTCGATCCTGAATCCAGCGCCGGTCGAATCCCCCCCCCCTCGCCTCCTCGTCGTCACCGGCACCGATACCGACGTCGGCAAGACGGTGGTCAGCGCTCTGCTGGTGCGCGCCGCGCGCGCCGCGCAGCAGGAGGTCGGCTACTTCAAGCCGGTGCAGACCGGGTCCGACGACGACACCGGCGCAGTCCGCGCGCTCGCCGACCTCTCCCCGGAACGCGCGCCGCGCCCTGCGGTTTCGTTGCCACTACCTGCATCCGTCGATCAAGCTGCGGCCGCAGCCGGATTAGAGATCACGTCGGCAGCGCTGCTCGCAGCGATCCGCCGCACCACGCATGCGACCGGCGCCCCCACCCAGTCCGCAACCTGGATCCTCGAGGCCGCCGGCGGTCTCCGCGTTCCGCTCAACGCGCGCGAGGACCAGGCGGACCTCCTCCAACGCCTCGGAGCACCGGTGGTGCTGGTCGCGCGCAGCGGCCTCGGAACCCTCAATCATTCTCTGCTCACCCTTGAAGCACTCGCCGCGCGCCGCATCGCCTGCCTCGCCCTGTTCCTAGTCGGTCCGCCGCACGCGGAGAACGTCCGCACGCTCGCCGGACGCCATCCCGAACTCCCGCTCTTCGAACTCCCCCGCTTCCGCAGCCTCACGACGAAGGCGCTGGACCTCTGGCTCTCCGCCCACGATCTGCGGCCCCTCTGGCGATCTCTGCCAGCGGGAAACCCTCATCGCGCGTAGCTTGTTGCGCATGGCCGCCTCCCCGTCCACCTTCGCCCGTCGCTTCGCGTCCACGATCACCGGCAGCCTCCTGCTCACCGTGCTGGGCGCCTGCTCGGACGGGAGGAGTATCAGCACGCACAGCGTCTGGGGCAGCCACTCCTTGAGCAGCGAGTCCAAGGGAGAGGTGCGCTTCACGGAAGACGAGTCCGACGTGGCTTCGCTCTCACCCAAGAGCAGCTTCAAAATCACGGAGGAACGGGACGGTGTGGAGCGCGAGTACCGCGTGCAGGCAGACGCCGACGGAGTCCTCACGCGCATCTATCGCGTGGACGGCCAGGAACGATCCACAGACCAGGCAATCGAGACTTGGCGCGCCGAAGCCTTGCAGCGTCTGTTCCGCAACGGCTACGACACCATCGCGCACGCTCAACGACTGTTTGCACGCGGTGGTGCCGAACTCGTACTCGAAGAGGTAAATCTTACCGACAGCGACTTCGGGAAAGCTGCCCTGCTGCGCGCGCTGCTCGAAGACGCGAAGTTGGACGAAGCCGGGCTCGTACGCTCCTTACGCGCGGCGGGAGGGCTGGACTCCGATTTCGAACGAGCGCGCACCCTGCGCGACGCGGTTGCGCGCTTTCCGCTCGCAGAGGAGGCAGCCTCGGCGTGGCTGCAATCGGCGGCGGGGATCGATTCGGATTTCGAACTGGCTCGCACCCTCGAAGACGCGGCCGAACACGCCGATGCGAGCGCGAGCTTCTGTGTTCAGCTCGTCGCGACTGCGCGCACAAAACTCGAGTCCGATTTCGAATTGGCTCGCCTCCTCGACAGCCTCCTCCCACGCGCGCAGGATCGCAGCGTCGCCAGCGCTTGTCTGGAGGCGATGGCGAGCGTGGATTCCGACTTCGAACGCGGCAAGCTCTTGACCGAGTTCGCGCCCTTCGTCGCCAGCGATTCCGTACTCCACGAGCGCTATCGTGCGCTCGCGCGCGAGCTCGGCGACTTCGAGCGCGGCCGAGCACTCGCCGCGCTCGACGACGCGACTCCGCGCTAGCCTCTGCGCGCGCCGCGGAGAATCGCCGCAGCGACTTGCGGTCACACGAGGGCTGGCAACCGGGTTCCCTATGATCCCCATGATGGCTTCCAGCTTGTCCGAACGCGACGCCCGGGCGCTCTGGCATCCCTACACCCAGCACGGCTTGGACCCGGAGCCGCTCGGCGTGCTGAGCGCGCGTGGCGCTTGGCTCGAACTCGCCGACGGCAGCCGTAAGTTGGATGCGATTTCCTCTTGGTGGGCCTGCCTTCACGGACACGCTGAGCCCAGTATCGTGGCCGCGATCACCGAGCAGGCAGCCCGATTGGATCACGTGCTCTTCGCCGGTTGCACGCACGAGCCCGCGGTCGGTCTCGCCGAGGATTTGCTTGCGCTCGCACCACGTCAGAGCGGTCGGCCGCCGCTCAGCCGGGTCTTCTACACCGACGACGGTTCCACCGCGATCGAGGCTGCGCTCAAGATGGCGATCGGCGCCTGGGTTCGACGCGGCGAAACCGCGCGCACCACGATCGTGGCGCTGACCGGCGCGTATCACGGCGACACCTTCGGCGCGATGTCCGCGGGCGATCCGCAGCCCTTCTTCCGCGAGTTCGGACCCTTTCTCTTCCACGTCGTGCGCGTGCCGCCGGATCCCGCGGCGCTCGAGGAGGCGATGCGCGCCCAGTCCGGTCGCGTGGCGGCGGTGATCGTCGAACCTCTGGTACAGGGTGCGGCAGGAATGAGGATGCATTCTGCAACCTTCCTCCGCGATGCGCGCCGCCTCTGCGACGAACACGACACCCTGCTGATCGCGGACGAAGTGATGAGCTTTGCGCGCACCGGCGCCACGACTGCCTGCGAGCAAGCGGGAATCACCCCCGATCTGCTCTGCCTCGCCAAGGGTTTGACCGGCGGCACGCTGCCATTGGCTGCGACCCTCGCCACGGAGGAAGTCTTTGCCTCCTTCCACGGCACGGAACGCGGTCGCGCCTTCTTTCACGGTCACACCTTCACCGGCAATCCGATTGCCTGCGCTGCAGCGCGCGCATCCTTGGCTCTGTTGCGCGAACGCGCGGTGCCGGCGAGGCTTGCAGCGATCGGTCAACTGATCGAGACCGAGCTGGCGCCGCTGCACGCGGATCCTCGCGTGCGCGAGTTGCGTCGCTGTGGTGGTATCGTCGCGCTGGAACTCGAGGCGCCGGACGCGGGCTATCTGGCTGGCCTCGGCGAGAAGCTGCGCGTCACCTGCCGCGCCCAGCCCGAAGTGCTGCTACGACCGCTCGGCAACGTGCTCTACGCGCTGACTCCCGCGTGCCTCAGCGACGACGAAGCGCGACGAGTGGCCTCCGCGATCCGCGCCGTGGCGCGCGAGGCATGACACCCACGCTCTGGGATCACGGCTTCGTCGTCGTACTGCTGTTCGCGATCCCGATCTACGGACGCATCGAGTATCAGCGACTGGTGCGCCGCTTTCTGGCGGGTGAAGAAACCTCGCGCGAGGAGATGTATCGCTCCACCATCGGGTTGCAGTGGCTGCTGGTGGCCGTGCTCGGATTGGTGTGGGTGCTGCACGGGCGCGGCCCCGCCGAGCTCGGACTCCAGCTTCGCTTCAACGCCGAAACTGTGCTCGGAGCGGCGATCTGCGCAGGAGGTCTCGCCTTGCTCTGCGCGCAACGCTTCGCCGTGCGACGACTCGGAGCGGAGAGCCGCGCGCGCCTGCGCGCGCAGTTCGCGCGCACCTGGGCCTTGCTACCTGCGAACGCACGCGAGTTGGCTTGGTTTCGCGGACTCGCGGTGACCGCTGGGATCTGCGAGGAACTCCTCTACCGGGGCTATTTGATTCCCTATGCCGGCGCCTACTTCGGAGAGAGCGCGAGCGTGCTGGTCGCTGCCGCCGCCTTCGGCATCGGCCACTATTACCAAGGCGTGCGCGGCGTGCTCAAGACTGGTCTGGTGGGCGTGGCAGCCGGTTGGTTGTACATGAAGACGGAATCCCTGCTGTGGCCGATGATTCTGCACGTCGCACTCGACCTGCAGAGCGGCGCCACCGGACGCGCACTGATGGCGGATGGTCCTGCGACGGAGCGCGCTTAACGCTTCACCACCAGTTGCACACCGTCGCGGACGGTGAGCAAGACATTCTCGACGCGCTCATCCACTGCGATCCGCGCGTTGAGCGCCGCCACCGCGCGGGTGCCCTCGTCCACAGGCGCGAGCACGCGCCCTGACATCAACATGTTGTCGAGCAGAATCACCCCACCCGGACGCGTGCGCGCCAGCAACTCTTCGTAGTACTCCGGGTAGCCGGTCTTGTCCGCGTCAATGAAGGAAAAGTCCACCGGCTCGCGAATGCTGCGCAGAGTCTGCAGCGCCGGACCGAGCCTCAGCTCGATCTTCGCGCCGTGCGGACTGACGGCGAAGCTCTCGCGTGCCACCCGTGCGCGATCTGGATCCAGCTCGCAAGTGATGACTCGCGCGCCAGTCTCCAGCCCCTCGGCGATCGAAAGTGCCGAGTAGCCGGTGAAAGTGCCGACCTCCACCGCCAGCCGCGGACGCAGCATCCGCACCAGCAGCTTGAGCAAGCGCCCCTCGACGCGGCCGGTCAGCATCTGCGGATCCTCCATCTCCGCGTGCGTGCGCCGCTCCAACCGCTCGAGCAACTCCGGCTCCGCGCGAGTCGCGGCGTAGGCGTAGTCCTCGATCTCGGGGCGCGTGAAGCCGTCCATACCGGCATTCTGCCCTGGGGCTTCGCTGAACAAGTCATTCCGTCTCGGACGCGGCCCTCACGACCGGCCTCGGCGGCGCCGGAACCTGCGCCTATTGGCCAATAGGCGCAGAGCCCGGCTACTTGATGCCGGCCGCGATGACACGCGCCGAGCCGAAAGCACTTGTTCAGCGGAGCCCTAGAATCCGCTGCGATGCCTGATGACCCCGTCCTCGCGCGCGTCCGTAGTTGGCTGCCGGGACTCGTCGCCGATCCCGCGCGACACGCGCGCTTCGTGAACTCCTTGGCGCGCATGGAGTACGTTGGCGTGCGCAAGATGGTGAAGGCACGGCGCGCGGAATCGCTCGACGTCGACGGCTTGCAACACCTGCTCGAGGAAACCGGGCACGCACTGCGGCTCAAACGCGCCGCGCTTGCACTCGCGGGAACCGCGAGCGACGCGGTGGCGAGCTTTTGCGCTGAACACACCTTGGCGGGCGACTCCGCCGAAGGCTATTTGCAGGAAGTGGATCGCGCTTGCGAGGCGTTGCTCGCGCCACTCCCCGAAGCGCTGCGCGCCGAGGCGAACTACTTACTGTCCTCCGTGGTCATCGAGGTGCGCGCCGCCGCCTTCTATCCGATTTACGAGGAAGCATTGCGCGCTGCAGAAGTGCCCTTCTCAGTGCGCCCGATCTTGCGCGACGAGGATCGCCACCTCGCCGAGGCGCGCGAACGCCTGAGTGCGCTCCTCGGCGCCGACGCTGAGGCGCTGTTGCGCCGCGCACTGGCGGCGGAGGCGCCGGCCTTCGCGCGCTGGGAAGCGGCGCTGTCCGCTGCTAGTGGATCTCGATCAGTTCCAGGCGTTCGCCCGTCCGCTGGTTGATCTCGAGCACCAGTCCGGTATTGGGCGCGTAGTACTTGAGTACCAGCTCGCGCACGTCGAGCGGACTCCACTCCTGCACCACCACGCAACCGTCGAAGCTGCCGGCGGGCACCGTCACGCTTTGATTCACCATGGTCACCCGCCCGAGATCCTCGGCGGAACCGAGTAGGAATTCCATGCGGAAGGAATCTCCGACCGCCATGAGTGCAGGAAGCTGGAGCCCTGGCATGGCGCCGTCCACACCAGCACGCCAGGAGCCATCCATCGTGATCGGAAGGCCGTCCTCGAACTCCTGAGTGACTTCGCCGAGGTACCACACGTTGCCCGCGGCGTCTTGGCTGTACCAGTCAATCGTGCGCTCCTTGAGTTCGCCCGCGACGTGTTCGATCGTGCTCACACTCCTGCAAGGAACGCCGCCGACCTGGTGGACTCGGTCGAGCACCGTAGTCTCGATGCGCTCGAGTCCTGCTGCCGTCTGCGCCTCGTAAACGTAGGTCGAACCCACCGTCAGCGGGTAGTAACTGGCGTTGACTTGCGCGGAGAACTGCGCCGGCGAGAGCACCGGCGCGTAGGTGCCGTGCCCGAGTTCGTGACAGGCGCTGAGCCGCGCGTCGTACTGAGTCAGGGCCTCGGCCAGTGCATCGCGCCGCGCGACCCACGCCTGCTTGATGCGCACGTTCATCTGCTGACCGGGTTCGTTCACGGCGAGCGCGATGCTCATCCAGAAATCGGTTTCGGCATCGCTGCGCGCGGCCGTGTACGCGGCGCGCGCCATCGCTTCGCAAGGTCTCTCGAGTGCGGGCTCCGCCTGTGCGAAGCCGGTGCCGGATTGGGCGGAGAGCGGGAGCGCCGCGCACAATGCCACGGCAGCGGTGGTCAGTAGGAAGCGGTACTGCATGGGAAGTCTCCAGCATCAAGACTACTGCCCACAGCCTGAAGCAAGTCTGAATCTCGGGCCTTCTTGCTACGATTTCCGCCGCAATGGCCGCCGAGAACGCGGATTTGGCGGTCCTGGGCGCGGGAGCGGCCGGATTGATGGCGGCCCGCTTCGCAGCGGAGTCCGCCCCCAGCGGCACACGCATCCTGCTGCTGGAGGGTGCCAAGGAGCCCGGACGCAAAATCCTGATCAGTGGCGGCGGACGCTGCAACGTCCTGCCCTCCGTGAGCGAGACCGCAGATTTCTTCACGCAAGGCTCGCGTCCGGTGCTGAAGCGCATGCTCGGCGCATGGCCGCTGGCGCAGCAGCGCGAGCACTTCGAGCATGAACTCCGGCTCCCGCTGGTTTTGGAGGAGGAATCCGGAAAACTCTTCCCGGAAGCGCAGAAGGCGCGCGTGGTTCGTGACGCCCTCTTGCAGTCCGCTCGGCGCGCCGGCGCACGCTTGCTCTGCCCGTGGCGCGCCGCCTCCGTGCGGAAGGAAGGCACAGAATTTCTCATCACTTCCGATGACGGACGCGAACTGCTTGCGACGCACCTGATCCTCGCCACCGGAGGTCAATCCGTTCCCAAGACGGGCAGCGACGGCGCCGGCTATGGCTTCGCGCGCGAGCTTGGGCACACCACCCTCCCGACCTATCCCGCGTTGGTCCCACTCACCTCCTCGGACGCACGCTTCACCGCGCTCTCCGGCATCGCGCTGACGGTTCGCTGGCGCGCGCGTTTGAACGACCGCGTGGTCGAAGAGCGCGAGCGCGAGCTTCTCTTCACGCATCAGGGCTTCAGTGGTCCGGCGGTACTCGACGCGAGCCACTGGTTCACGCGCGAGCGCGCAGAGATCCGCGTGGATTGGGGTGCGCGCGGCGCCGTCGCCTGGAGCCGCAGCCTCGATGCCGCTGGCGGCGGGCGCCGTTCCGTGGGAGCAGCCCTCGAGGAGCACCTGCCGGCACGCTTGGCCAATACGCTCTGCGCGCTCGCTGAGGTGCCGCCGACCACCCAACTCGCGCAGCTCGAGCGCGCGCGTCGCGAACGTCTGCTCGGCGTGCTCAGCGATCATCCGCTGCCGCTCCACGGCAGCCGTGGCTTCGCGGTCGCCGAAGTCAGTGGCGGCGGCGTGCCACTCGGCGAAGTGGATCCGCGCAGCCTGCAGAGCCGCGCCTGCGCAGGGCTCTTCCTGTGCGGCGAAATCCTCGACGCCTTCGGTCGCATCGGCGGCTTCAACTTCCAGTGGGCGTGGGCGACCGGCCGCAGCGCTGGACTCGCTGCCGGCGCCTCGCTCACAGCGCGCCGAGCAGGTGCGGAAGGCTGATCTCGTAGCGCGCGTCCATCTCGAAGTGACCGCCGGCGTAGTACTCCGCGCGGTGCGCGATGCCGAGCTCGCTCAGTTTCGCAGCGAAGCGGCGCAGCCCCCACTGCAGCGCGAACTCGTCGCTCTCTCCGGCATCGAGGTAGAGCGCCTTCAGCGCACGCAGCGCAGCAGCCTCACTCGCTTCGGCGGCGACGCGCCGCAGCGGATCGAAGGCCAGCCACCGCGCAAAGACTTCGGGACGCGGTTCGCCGCGCTCGGGGTCCACGGGAAGCTGACAGCCCCAGGCCGACTTCGCATCCGGCGAATAGCAGTGCCCGAGCGCCAGCATCTCAGCGCCCGCGTGTTCGCTGAAGCCGAATTTCTCCATCTGCGGCATCGCGGCGAGGAACTGTGCCGGCCCGCCGGCCTTGCGCCAAGCGTTGAGCGCGTCGGCAAAGCCGCGCACGTGGCTCATGTCGAAGCCGAGATCGCCGCAGTGCGAGCCCGCTGCCGCGAACAGGCCCGGGCGTCGCATCGCGAGATGCAGCGCGCCGAAGCCGCCACTCGACTTTCCGACCACCACGCGCCGTCCGTCCCCGCCGCAGCCGTGCGCCTGCTCGACCGCGGGCACGACCTCGTCGCAGACGAAGTCCTCGTAACGGCCAGTGCCGACCGAATTGACGAACTGTGAACCGCCCAGCCGCGTCTCGCAGGCGGGCCAAATATAAACCGCGGGCGGAATCCGCCCCTCCGACGAGGCCCGTGCGATGCGCTCGGGGAGGTTCTCCACCCACATGGAGCTCTTATTGAGCACCTTGTGTGCAAAACCGGTGTAGCCGAACAACACAACCACCAGTGGTAGGCCCTGGGTGCGACCACTCGGCGGAATCAGTAGCGGGTTCGCACGCAGGTGCGGATCTCCGAGCGGATTGCCACGCAGAACCTCACTCTCGGTCTCGAGGAGAGTGAGGACAGCGCCCGCGGCGAGGCTCCGGCGATACTCGAAGTGCATGGCCGCAGGATAGCGAGAAGCATGCAGACTGGAATCGGCGGGGTACCGCGCGATACCTTGAGCGTCACATGACGCCGCGCGTCCCGATTCTCGTTGCCTCCGTGCTCCTGGCTGCTGCTTGCGCCGCTCCGCCGGCCGAACCGGAGGGAGTCTCTCCCTACGACTACGAACTGGGCGAAGGCCAGGTCGGGCTGGTGCCGCTACCGGTCGGCGAATCCTGGCCGGACTTCTCGATCGGCTGGCAGATGCGTGGAGAGTTGATCGAGGCGGCGGCGCGAAGCCTCGTGTATCTCTCCAAACCTTCCTCCAAGACTTTCTTTCCCTACGGTGAGTACGGTGAGATCACGCACGACCACATGATTGCCTCGGTGACGCGCTTCCGCGAGGTGCTGGAGACCTCCACTAGCGCGGAGAACTTCCTGGACCGACTGAACCAGGATTTCGAGGTGTGGGTGGCTCGCGGAAGGAGCAACAGCGGCGACGTGTTCTTCACGGGCTATGGCACGCCGATCCTCGACGGCTCGCGGACTCGCAGCGAGACGTTCCAGTACCCGCTCTACAGCAAGCCCGACGACCTCGAGAAGGACCCGCGCACCGGCGAGATCCTCGGCCGCAAACTGCCGGACGGCGGCTACGCTCCCTACTGGACTTCAGCCGAGCTGATGGGCAACGGCTCCCTCGAAGGCAAGGAGCTGGTATGGCTCAGCAATCCCTTCGACGCCTACATGGCGCAGGTGCAGGGCAGCGCGGTGATCCGACTGCCGGACGGCGCCCTCTACGAAGTCGGCTACTCCGCCAAGAACGGCCACGAGTACCGCAGCATCGGGCTGATCCTCGTGGAAGAGGGAAAGATTTCCAAGAGCCGACTCTCGCTGCAGACGCTGCGTGACTACTTCGCGCAGAACCCGACCGAGGCTGATCGCGTGCTGCCGATGAATCCCTCCTTCGTGTTCTTCCAAGAGAGCGCGGGCGGTCCCTACGGCTGCTTGGGACAGAAGGTCACCGCGCTGCATTCGATTGCGACCGACAAGGACGTGTTCCCGCGCGCGGCACTTGCCTACGTCGAAGTGCGCCTGCCGGACTTCGCCGAGAACGGCAGTTTGGTGCAGCGCCCGCACCGCTTCTTCGCGCTCGACCAGGATCGCGGCGGCGCGATTCGCTCGGCAGGCCGCTGCGACGTGTACATGGGTCTCGGCGACGAGGCGATGGCGCGCGCGGGGCAGGTCGCCAGCCGCGGTCGGATGTACTACTTGTTCCTCAAGCCCGGGCGCTCCGGAGTCGCCAAGGCGAGCACCACCTGGGTGCCGTAGGGCGGATACTCGACGCGGCAGCGGAAGGAGCGTAGTTCGGCCGGGTTCCAGCGCACGCGCTCGCACAGCCGTCCGATCAGCGCCGGATAGCGCGGCATCTCGACGGCATCGAGTGCGTCGAGTCCGGTGCCGAGCGCGCGCACGGTCTCGGGCAGATCGAGCCGGTCGAGATCGCGGACGGGATCGTTGACGTCTGCAACGCCTTCGAAGCTGGTGTCGTAGAGGAAGAGATCGGGCTGTTGGCCGGGGAACAGATCGCGATGCACGATCAAGTCGAAGACCAGAGTGCGCACCGGCGTGCTGACCTCCGCAAAATAGTGATTCAATCGCGGTTTGGAGCCGGACGGACGGCCGTACTCCAGTTCCGCGCGGTTGACCTCCGCGAGCAGCATGTCCACCGACGAGCGCAGTCCGAAGGCGCGCCCGCCGAGCAAATAGTGCATGGTTTCGCCGATGCGACGCGGCTCGACCGGAGCCGGCGGCGCGGTGCAGAACTCGTGAAGCGCGAAGGGATCGGAGCCGTCGGCGAAGCCGGCGTGGGCTTCGGGCGCGCGCTCAGCGCCGTTCGTGGTCAGGCGACGCGTGGCGAGCTTCACGGCAGCGCCTGGGCGCATGCGTCGCAGACCGAGCAGGCCCATGAAGCACATCAAGTCCATGCGTCCGACGGTGGCGCTCGGATGCAAGATCACGCTGACCATGCTGGTCTCCGCGACCGCGCCCTTGATTTGGCTCCAAGCACGGTAAACGTCCTGCTTGCGGCCCTGTGCGAAGTCGCCTTGCTCGTCGGGCAGCCAAGCGGTGAGTAGCGCGTTGAGACCACCGCGACCACCGGTCTCTTCACGGAAGAGACGTTCGAATGCGTCCACCGCGTCGGCGGCCTGCTTGCGTTTGGACTCCGACACCTTTGCCTGTTCCGCGCCGGCCAGAAAGCGCCGCAGCGGTTCCGGTCCTGGCACGTGGTAGATGACCGAGAGTGGATCGTCCTGGCGCAAAGCCTTCAGCAAGCGGCTCGCGAAGACTTTGTTCATGCCGGCCGAGTTGCGCACAGCCTGCATCGCGCTGGCATCCTCCGGAAGTGCTCGCACCACGGCGAGCAGCGACTTCTGCAGCTCGGCACCGAGCGCTGCGATGCGATCGGGCGCGAGGTCTGGAGAGGAATGCGGCTTCATTCGACGCAGAGAGGCTAGCAGCGCCAGAACGGCCTTGGTGTAGGAATCCAGACTGGCGTGCCTGTTGCCTTCCCTCCTGCTTTGCGCCGCTCAAGCCGGTAGCGCGCTCGACGACTTCGACGCCGACATGAATCCCAACGGCTGGAACTTCGCGCCCAGGGACGTGATCCGGGCCGACGGCGGCAATCCGCTCGGCTGGCTGCACGGCGACGGCATCACGCGGATTTCGTTCGACGCACAGGCGATACATACCGATCTCCCGGTCGTGGGAGGATACAATATCTCCCTACTCCTGCGCGACGACAAGGGCACCGCGAACGTTAAGGATGACGACTGAGCGTACTTCGCAGGGCTGGAATTCCCACTTCCGGGCAACGGCGGGAGCACGACGAGTTCGCGGTGCCGAGCCGCTCTGCGGGTTCGCAGCGCGGTTCCACGATCTGGATCCTCGCCCTCAGCCGAGACCGCTCTGAGGCCTCCCCAGTTATGAATGCGCGCCTGCAGTCGCCGTCCGCTCGCTACTCTGTGGCATCGCGACCGACCACGGTCCCAGCTTCACGCACCCGAAGACGATGCGCCCCCTACCGATCCTCGCCCTCTGCTCCCTCGCGCTCACGCTGCTGCCGCAGTCCGAGCCTGTGCTTCAGGAACCCGCTGCGCCGCCGCAGCCCATCTCCATCATCGGCACGCTGATTCCGACCGAAGCCGAGCAGCTCGGGCTTTGGCCGCAAGCGTGGAGTGGTGAATGGATGATCACGGAAGTCGCCGCACACGGCACTCAGGTCCAGGAAGGCCAAGTGCTGGCCCGCTTCCACGCGCGCGCGCTGCAGGAAGCCTTCGAGCGCGCGGAAGCGGATTTCGCTGCCGCTCGGCTGGAGCACCGCATCAGCGTGGCGCGCGCGGAGCTCGAAACCGACTCCGAACTCGAGCGGTTGCAGACTGCCGAAGCCGCCCTTGCCCGCGCCGAGGCGGACTTCGCATCCTGGCGAGAGTTCGAGCTGCCGGCGCGCCGCGAGCAAGCAGCGTTGGCTGATCTCTATGGGCAACACGGTCTCGAGGATCAGCGCGACGAACTCGCGCAGCTCGAAGCGATGTACGGCGCCGACGAACTTACCGACGCCACCGAGGAGCTGGTGCTGATGCGCTCGCGCCGCAATTACGAGCGCAGCAGCACACAGCTCGAGCTCGCCCGCCGGCAGCGCGCGAAAACTGCCGAGCACGACTGGGTGCACGAGGATCAGGAGAAGGCGGCCGCCTTGGAACGCCAGCGCGCGGGCTTCGAGCGACTGCGCGGGGGCGCCGAACTCGACGCTGCTGCACGCCGTCTGCGCGTCGAACGCGGCCAACAGGAGCTCGATCGCAAGGAGCGCGACCTCAGCCGCATGCGGGAAGATGTCGGACTGCTCACTCTGCGCGCCCCGCGCTCGGGCGTCTTGCTGCACGGTGCGCTCAAGGACTACGAGTCGGGCGGCACACCCGCACGCTTCGCGAACGGTGACTACGCGCCGCAGAAGCGCTGGATCTTCACGATCACCAGTGGCGAGGCCCATGAGGTGTCGCTCGAGGTCGGCGAAGAACTGCGCGCCCGCAGCGGCGCCGCCGTCCAACTGAGCTGGGCGGGGAGCAACGGAACTGCTCCGAGCGGACGCCTGAGCGTCGAAGGCTTCCCCACCCCGCGCAGCGGAAGCGCCGACGAGTCGCGCTACGCAGCGCGCGTCACCGGCCTCGGAAGCGTGGCCGGCGGCGTCCCCGGCATGCGCGTGAAGGTGCAGATCCAGCCGTGATCCTGGCCTCGCTCGTCCTTGCCTGCGCGGTTCCGCAGCAGCAGGCCGCCGACAATCCCTGCACGCAGGTCGGTAATGATGAAGCATTGCGTAGTGCGCTGGCCTGGTTGGTGGCCGCGCAGAACCAAGACGGCTCCTGGGGAAGTCATCGCTCGCCGCGACCGATCGAAGTGCTCTGCGACGTGCCCGGCAGCCACAACGCCTTCCGCATGGCGACCACCGCGCTCTGCGTGATGGCGCTCGAGCACGGTCCGCCGCCCGCCGAGGGCGGAGCTGCCGCTCGCGACCGCGGCGTGGACGCCCTGCTCGCCGGCTGGGACGTCAAGCGTCCGAGCGGCTTGGAGCACTACACGGTGTGGGCTTTCGGTTACGGGCTGCAGGCGCTGGGCGAGCATCTGCTTGCCCATCCCGAGGATCCGCGCGCGGAAGAGATCCGCACAACTTGCGCGGAGATTATCGCGAAACTCGGGCAGTATCAGCATCTCGACGGCGGCTGGGGATATCTCTCCCTAGACGAAGTGCCGACCTTCAAGCCCTCCTTCACCTCGATGTCCTTCACCACCGCCACGGTGATGATCGGCCTCGATCGCGCACGCACGCTCGGCATCGCCGTGCCGGAGCCGATGCTGCAAATGGCCGTGGATTCGATCGCGCGCTGCGAGACCCCCGAGCACGGCTTCGTCTACGGCGAACTCTGGCGCACGAGCCCGGGCGGCGGCGTGAATCGCCTCAAGGGCGCAGCTTGCCGCGGTCCTGCTTGCTACGAGGCCATGCAGCTCTTCGATCGCCTCCCCCGCCACGGCAACGGGCTGCAGGCTTGGCGCGATTCCCTCGCCGCACTGCTCGAGGATCATGCGCGCTTCCAAGTCGCCGGTCTGCGCCGTCCGATGCCGCACGAGTCGCACTACCAGATCAGCGGCTACTTCTACCTCTACGGCCACTACTACGCGGGCATGCTGTTGCAGCGACTCTCCGCAGAGGATCGCGCGCGATTCGCCCCGCGACTCGAGCGCGCCGTGATGCTCTGCCGCCAGCCCGACGGCTCCTTCTGGGACTACCCGCTCTATTCCTATCACTCGGCTTACGGCACCGCTTTCGCCGCTCTCACACTCGCACACGCGGCGAAGGCCGCCGCGCACTGAGACTCACACCTGAGCACGCGCGCGTGAAGGTGTCGTGCTCGCGGCAATGGTCGCCGGCGCCGCTTTCGGTCGGAACACCACCAGTGATGCGAAGATCACACCAGCACCGATGAGTTGGATCCAGCCGGGCAATCCGTCGCCCATCGCAGCGCCCAGCGCCATCGCGAAGATCACGCCCACGTAGCCAATTTGCGTCGCGTGCGCCGCGGTCAGCGAACGCAGCGCGTAAGTCAGGCAGACCTGACCGCCCTGCGTCGCGAAGCCGAGCACCAGTAGCCAGCTCCAGTCCCAACCCACCGGCATCACGAAGCCTCCGCCTCCCGGCGCGAATGCGAGTACGGCAGCGAGGGGCACGCTCACCAGCGGGAAGCACAGCACGATCATCATCGGATGCTCGCCTTCGCGGTTCATCAGGCGCACCGTGGTGTAGGCGCTGGCCGAGAGAATCGAGCAGGACAAGCCGAAGGCGACCCCGTCCCAGGTCACCGCTTCACTCCACCCGCCGATCAAGGCCACGCCTGCCAACCCGACGAGCATCGAGATCACCTGCCGCATGGTGAAGCTTTCCTTGAGGAAGAAAACTCCCACCAAACCAGCCCACAGGGGTGCGGTGTTGTACACCGTCACCGCCGCACCGAGCGGGATGCGCGCAATGCTCTCGAAGTAGCAGAACAGCGCCACGAAGCCGAGCAGACCGCGCAAGAGCATGCGCCCCGGCTTCTTGGGCCGAGCGGCGGCGCCGACGCCGCGCAGTGCCCACAGCGACAACACCACGCTGATCACGCTGCGCGCAAAGATTTTCTCCATCACCGGGATGGACGGCGTCATCTTCGCGGCGCCCGCCATCACCGTGAAGGAGCCAGCGGCGGCGATCATCCACAGAGTGCCGGCGGCCGGGCGCTTCAAACTTCGATCCCGCAGCCTTCGTCCCGCGGCGTCCACCAAGCGTGCGACATCACTTCCGAAGTCCAGTAGCGAAAGGGGCCGCCTTCGCGGGTGATCAGAATCGCGCCACCGATGCCGCCGAAGCGGTCGCGCACGCGCTCCAACATGCTGCGCAGTGCTTCCTCCGGCGCATTTCCGTAGCGCACTTTGTCCGCGAGGCGCGCCGCGAACACCGAGCGCAGAAATGCTTCCCCATCGCCGGTGGCGCTGATCGCGGCGTGATCGTCGGCGTAGGTCCCGGCACCGATCACCGGTGAGTCCCCGACGCGTCCTGGCAACTTGCCCATGGTCCCGCCGGTGCTGGTGCCCGCGGCGAGCCGCCCCTGCGCGTCGCGCGCCACCGCGCCGACCGTGCCTCCTGCAAAATTCGACTTGCCAGTACCGTTCACCACGTCGCGCCAGCGAGCGCGCACGTATTCGGTGATCATGGAATCCTCCGGCACTTGCCGAAATCCATGACTCTCCGCCCAACGCGTCGCTTCGATCCCCGCCATCATCACCACCGGCTCGTAGAGCATCGCGCGCGCGATGCGGATCGGGTTCTTGAAGGGCGCCAGCGCTGCCAACCCCGCCGCCTCGCGCGTCTCGCCGTCCATCAAGGACACGTCGAGCGTCACGCGGCCATCCAAGGTCAGCGCGCAACCGGTACCGGCGTTGTACACCGGATCGTTCTCGAGCACTTCGACGGCGGCGACCACCGCCTCGACCGCCGGACCACCAGCGGCGAGGACCCGACCGCCCGCCTGCGCCGCTTCGAGGCAGCCGTGGGCGTGGCGCGCACGCCGCTCCGCCGGAACGTCGCCGGCGCCGCCGTGCACGAGAACGAGAGGCTCACTCATGGAAGCCGCGCATTGTAAGCGGGAAGACCTTCTGCGCGATCAAGGCAGCGGTACGCGGAAGTCGAGCCGCGCGCGCACGCACACTGCTTCCGGCGCGAGACAGAGATCGAGCAGCAGATAGCCATCCACCTCTCCGCCGCCCTTGCCGGTGCGACGAAGTTCGAACTCGAGCCTGCGCGTTGCGCCCGCGCCGCCGGGTTCGCTCGGAGCAGCGATGCGTGCGCGCGGGCCATCCACCAATTCCCAACCTGTGGGCGCACGCAGCCAGGCCTCAGCGGGCTCCCCTTCGTCGTTCCAGGTCGCAGCCTTCGCGACCGGAGTCAGCAGCACATGCACCCGCACTACCGGCTGCTCCTGGGTGCCGGCCACCACGGCGGACTCCAGATGCAGGCTTCCGATCGGCAACGGCGGCAGCGCCCGATCAGGGTCAGGTTCCTTCGCCGCTTCGACCGGCGACCCCACGCCCTCACGGCGCGGCTGCGCGAGTTCTGCACCCGAGGGCTCCACGCGGAGCGCGGTCGGTTCTTCACCGCGGGCACGGATCTCCGCGCGCGCGGTGGCCACCCAATCGTAGAACGGGTACGGCTTGTCGAGCTGCGGACCGTACTGCTGGATCCGACGCCGCCAGACGTATTGGGAAGGACTTTCTGCGAGCGCGGCGCGCCAGTCTTCCAGCGCGGCGGCGAAAAGGCCGGAATCCGCTGGGAAAAGCTCCGCCGCCGCCATGCGCGCCACACCGAGCCGGAAGCGTGTGCGGCCTGCGTCCTCTTCCCCTTGGACCCTGAGGCTCAAGTCCTGAATCGCCTTCGCAAAATCTCCTTCGAGAAAAGCGAACTCACCGATCATGCCGGGGTACGGGGGCCACGGCGGGGGTTTGTTCAGGCCGACGGATTCCGGTGAGGACACGAATCTCCGGATAGCTTCCTCCGTCGGATTGATCGCGACGACGACCCCGTTCCCGTCGAGGAGGAAACTCATCGGCACCGCTGCGAGATCGAGCAGATCCATCGCGTCGGCGTAGATCGGCCACGCAATCTGCTGCCACTGCGCAAACAGGCGCGCGCGGTCCGGATGTTGCTCCAGCACGATGCCGATCTGCCGCAGCGAGCCCTCCGCGACTAGACCGGCGAGGTCGCGGTTCCACACGGGAATCCGCTTGCGGCAACCCGCTCACCAGCTCGCGAACACGTGCACCAAGACCGGCCGCCCCGCCAGTGCGGAGCGGTCGAAAGCCGTCGTGGCACCGCTAACGGCCGGGAACCGGAGGTCCGGGAACGGCTCACCGACCGCAGGGCCTTGATTCAGCACGGGAAGGAGCAGCATCGCGACGAGGGCGCTCATGGTCCCAGCATAGACCGGGGCGGTTCGACCAGCCTCACGCACTGCCCTATCCTGATGTCCGGCATTTGCCGGAAGCCGCCGTGGCCCAACGTCCCACCGACTACCTGATCGTCCCGAGCATCCGGATCCACAAGGGCGAGGGTCTGGCCGAAGCTCTGCGCTGCTTGCGCGAGTTCGACCCGCGCGTGTTCCTGGTCTTCGGCGGCGACGCCGAGGACGTCGCGTGGATGCACGAAACCCTCGAGGAGCAGGCCGGCCATCCGATCCTGATCTGCGCGGATCTGGAACGTGGCGCCGGTCAACAGTTCGAAGGTCTCACACCGCTGCCCGATGCCTGGGCCTTGGGCCAACTCGGACCGGAAGCTTCCTACGCCGCCGGTCATCGCACCGCCGCCGAAGCCGGCGAAGCGCACGTGCGTTGGATCCTCGCGCCGGTCCTCGACCTGCACATGCTCGGCGACGAGGCATGCAACTCCACCATCGTTGCGAATCGCTCCTTCGGCCAAGAGCCGGAGCGCGTGATCGAATGCGCGGGTGCCTTCATCCAGGGCATCCTCGACGCGGGCGGGATTCCTTGCGCCAAACACTTCCCGGGCCACGGCGCCTGCTCGCAGGACACCTTCGTCGAGACCGGACTCTCGCTCGAGGACGACCCGAGCGCGCACCTCGAACCCTTCAAGGCGCTGCTGCCGAAACTGCCGAGCGTGATGCTCGGACACCTCGAATGGCCTGCGCTGGATCCCGAAGGTCGGCCCGCCACGCGCAGCCGCGCGATCGTGGACATCCTGCGCAAGCAGTGGAAGTACGACGGCGTGATCGTCACCGATTCGCTGCGCATGGCGGGCTTCGGCGAAGGTCCGCCCGAGGAGCTCGCGATCGAATCCATTCACGCCGGCTGTGACCTGCTCCTCGACCCCGAGGATCCGGTCGCGCTCGCCCTCTCCTTGCGCTTCGCAATGGAACGCGGTGAGCTGGATCAGCAACGCGTCTTCGAAGCCGTGGGCCGCGTCGAGAAGCTCATCCGCCGGGTGATGGACACCGAGGTCGCGCAGCCGCGGCCCTTGGTGCTCGGCGGCGGAGCGCGCTCGCTGATGAAGCCGCTGCGCGGTGGCTCCGGCGGACGCGAGCATCCGCGCCCCGACGTGGCGCTCGATCTCGCCAGCACCTACGACGCCAACCGCTATCTGGAGGATTGGGGCGTGGAAGTCTTCCCCGCCGCCGCACCGCCCCCGGATCCCATGCCCGAGGCACTCCTGATTCTGGTCGGCGCCAGCCCTGGTCGTGGCCTGCCGAACATCCCGGGGCCGTGGCTGGAAGCGATCCAACGCCACCACCCGATTCTCTACATGGCGGGCGCGCCCGAGGCGGCCGGTCTCGCGCCGGCGAGTGCACGCGGCTGGTCCATTCCGGGGCTTTCTCCGGCGCTGCTCGGCATGCTGCTGGCGAAGGCCGGCGATCCCGCCTAACGGCCTGGAATTGCAGCCCGCCGCGCCTCATACAATGAGGAGCGATGGCAGACGTCGTCAACACTCCTTACACCGCGACTGGCGAAGTCGCGGTCGCCTACACCGACACCGCGACGCGGCTCGGTTTCCTGCGCAAGGTCTACACGCTGCTCAGTGGTGCGTTGATCCTGTGGGCAGGTACGGCGTACTTGACGGCGGTGAACGAGACACTCCTGGGCTGGTCGCTCAAGTTGATGACCGGCATTGGCGGGTTCCTGGTGTTCTTCGCCGTGGCCTTCGTCGTACTGAAAGTTTGCGCGAAAGCCTTCCCGCTCAACCTGCTCGGATTGGCGATCTTTGCCATCCTCATGGGCTTCAACTCGGCGGCGCTGCTGTTCTACCTTCTCGCCGAGAACCCGAGTGATGTCACAGAGATGCATGCCGTGATCGCGCGCAGCGCACCCCTCCTGCTGCAAGCCTTCAGTCTCACGGCGATCGTGTTCTCCGGCATCAGCGCCTACGCGATCACAACCAAGAAAGACTTCTCCTTCCTGGGCGGCGCGGTGCACATGATCTTCTGGACCATGTTCGGCATTGGCTTGCTCTCGTTGTTCGGAGTCGGTGGCGGACTGGTGACCTCCTGGGGCTGGTCGGCAGCCTGGGTGCTCCTCATGGGAGGATTCGTGCTCTACGACACGCAGGTGATCATGAAGCGCTTCCCTTCGCACATGGCCGCCATGGGCGCCGCGATGCTCCTCTGGGACTTTGTGCTGATGTTCCAGCGCATCCTGATGCTGCTCTCGCGCCGCGACTGATCTGCCTGCGCGGGTGAAACGTCCCCGGTATCCTTGATGCCGCGGACATGCTCGGGGCCTCCTTCCTCCTCCTCCTCGTCGCGGTACCCGCGCAAGAGGCGCCTGCGGTGCAGCCCGGACCCTGGGTGATCCTGGGTCCGGTGCCCGCCCCCGCCGCGCCCGCCACCGAGGACGATCCGCTCAACATCGAGAAGCGGCTGCGCCGCGGACTCGATCAGGCGCTGTGGCCCGAACTGGCGGAGGACTACTCCGTCGGCCGTGGACGCGAGAAGCGCAGCCTGCGCTGGTTGCAGTGCGAGCGCGAGCAGAACCAAGCGCCGGAGGGCGGACTCGCGCTCGACACCCCGGTCCTCGACTTCAACGATCTGCTCGGCGCCGTCGCGCCGGCGAACGAGCGCGTCGCGGCGTATCTCTATCGGGGTTTGGTGGCATCCGCCGCCGGCAGCTTGCCGGTGCGGCTCGGCAGCGACGATGCGCTGCGCGTTTGGCTGAACGGGGTGCTCGTTCTAGATCGCGCGGTCTCGCGCGGCCTCAACGTGAACGATGATCAGTTGAGTCTGGAGCTGCGCGCCGGACTCAATCACTTGCTGGTGAAGGTGGTGAACGTCGGCGGTGCCTGGAACTTCCAGATGAAGCAGCCGATGCGCGTCTCGCAGGCACGCATCAACGAGGCCATCGAGCGCGGCGTGGCCTGGCTGCTCGATCAGCAGTTGATTGACGGTTCATGGCCGGATCAGCAGGGCGAGTACCGCAACGGCACCACCGCGCTCGCGCTCTACACCCTACTCAAGAGCGGCGTGAATCCGCGCCATCCGGCGGTTCTGCAGGCGCTCGCCTATCTGCAGGCGGCACCCTCAGAGCGAACTTACGCAGCGGGTTGTCAGTTGATGGCAGCGGCAGCGCTGCACGATCCGCAGCAGCAGTGGTGGGCGGAGGAAACCGCCGGCGATCTGCTCACTTGGCAGGAGCGCACCGGCGGTTGGTCGTATCCGGACGGCCACGACGACCTCTCGCTCACGCAGTACGCCGCGCTCGGATTGCGCGCGGCGGCGCAGCTCGGCATCGAAGTCCCGCCCGAGATCTGGAACGACATGGCGGAGTTCGCGCTCCTCCACCAGGAGTCCTGGCGTTCGGTGGACAAGGCACCGGCAGCGGGTTTCCGCTACCGCCTCGATCACGGCTTCACCGGCTCGATGAGCACGGCCGGAATCTCGATCCTCTCGATCTGCCGCCAACAGCTCGGCGATCGCATGAAGACCACCATCCGCAAGGAAGTGGATGCTGCGATCCTCGCCGGAGGCCGCTGGCTGGATCGCAACATCCAGGTCAACGCGAACCCCGGCGACGCCGGCTGGCACTACTACTACCTCTACGGGCTCGAACGTTGCGGCGCGTTGCTGATGACCGAAACCTTCGGTGGTGTCGAGTGGTACTGGGACGGCGCGGAATGGCTGCTCGGCGCGCAAGGCGCCAAAGGCGTGTGGGGCGATCCTTGGGGCTGGTATCAACGCAACACTTGTTTCGCGCTGCTCTTCCTGGAACGTGCCACGGCGCGCGCCACCACGCAGCCGGATGCGCAGCAACAGGACAGCGGACGGCTGGTCTCTTCGGCGGCTGAAGCTGGACCGCTGCGTCTCAAGATCGTGCGCCAGACGCCGGCGGTGTTCTGGGTCGAGAGCAAGGCGGAGGGCATCCGCAGCGTGGAATACTTCCTGCGCCCGGAGCACGGCGAATGGGAAATGGTGATGGAAAGCACGGAACGGCGCTTCGCCGGGCGCTGGTCGCTGCCGCGCCCCGGCATCTGGGAAGCGCGCGCCGAGGCGATTCTCGCCGACGGATCACGCTTGGTCTCCGGCGTGGTGCGCTTCAAACACGAGGAGGGCATCGGCGACGAACGACTCGCCTATGCCACCGACGCGCAGCGCAATCGGTTGTCGTCGGTGACGCCGCAGATCACGGCTTCCAGCGAGGCCGGAGGATTCCCCGCCGTCCACGTCGCCGACAACTACTTCGGCACGCGCTGGGTCTGCGCCGGCGAGGATGCCGATCCTTGGATCGAGTTGCGCCCGCGCAAGGCGGTGCGCGCGACGGAGTTGCGATTCACCCACTCGCGCACCTGCATCGCCGAAACGGTGCAGGAATCCGGTAATCCGCGTCCCACGCTGCTGGAAGTCTGGCTGGAAAAGGGCGGTGAGCCGCTGATCGTCGAGATGAATCCCGATCCCTTCCGCAAGACGGTGTTGCGCTTCGCGGAACCGAAGCGGATCAGCTACTTGAAGATCCGCATCATCGCGATCACCGGCGGCGAAATCGGCAAGGGTGCCTGCGTCGGGTTCACCGAGATCGAACTCCACGAAGCGCGCTGAGCAGGAACGCCCCTGTGCGCGGCGGCGCCAGCCCGGGGTTCAGACCGGATCCGGATGCGCGAGCCGCGCGCAGAGCGCGTCGAGATCGGTCTCGCGAATTTGAGTCTGTGTGATCGGCGTACCGTCGCCGCGCAGAGCCGCCCGCGCCTTTCGGCAGACCTGCAGCGTGGCCTCCACCTGCCGGCGGACGTGGAACAGACGCTCAGCGTCGGCGCCACGGGCCGCGAGGCCGGTGAGGACTTTGCCACGGGCCAATTCGAGCACCACGATGAGTGCCTCGACCTTCGCCAGCATCATCGCGCGCTGTTCGTGCTGCGCGGGGCCGGGAAGACCGGGGATCCGTCGGGCGGGGCCATTCATGAGCTTCGTCTCGCCCAAGAATAGCCCTCAAAGGGGCGACGGATCCGCGCTTTTTAGCGGGATCCGTCGCCGACACGCGCCGGGGAGGCGCCCTAGTAGGCGCGCAGGGTCTCGAGCAGGCGGGACTCCTGGAGGAAGTCCATGCCGGCCACGAGGCCGTCGAGGGTTGCGCCCTGGTGCAGATCTCCGAGGAATCCGAGGCCCAAGACGAGGTGGGCTGCCGAGGCCGGCACTTGCTGCTGCTCGAGGCAGCGGTGCAACTCATCCACCAGCACGCGCAGCGCGTCGTTGGAACGCGCGTAGGACAGCGCGCGCGCGCCAGCCCAACGCACCTCGGCGCTCGAATCGTTCACCAGCATGCGCGCCAGAGCGATCGTGCTGCGCTCCGTCGAGCACAGGCCGAGTCCGACCGCGAGACCGCGGCGCGTCTCCGCCGGGAGCGTGTCGCTGGCAGCAGCGAGGTCGAGCAGACGCTCCTCCGCCTCGGGGGTCTGCAGCATGCCGAGCGAGGTGGCCGCGTAGCCGGTGAAGGAAGGATCCACGCCGACGACGTCGTCGAGCACGCGGTCGAGCAGATCGAAGGACTGCGGATTGCGGAACAATCCCAGGCCAATCGCCGCCGCGCCGCGCACGGTGCCCTCACCGCGTTGCGCCGATGCGTTCTGCGGACGCGCGGCCTCCTTGCCGTGCACGCCGGAAGCGAGCACCTTCTCCATGCGCGGGTAGGCATCGCCGTGACGCGCCAAGCCGCAAGCGAGCAGCCATGCCGCCTGCACCGAGTCTTCCGCACCGGATCCCGGCTGAGCGCGCTTGAGTTCCTCCAGCGCGCGGTTGCCGCCGATGCGACCGACCGCGATGAGGCAGAGCGCGATGGTCTCCGGATCGTGCGAGACGCGTGCCTTCGCGGCGAGAGCACTCACGGTGCCCGCCGAGCGGATGCGCGCGAGCGCTTGCGCGGCGGAGCGCGCAAGATCACCCTTCTCCTTCTCCAAGGCGGCGGTCAGCGCCGCCGCGGCACGCTCGTCCTCGAGTCCGCCGAGCGCTTGGAAGACGCAGCCGCGCAGGCGCGTCTCGCGTGCTCCGGATTGCTTGGCGAGCCGCGCGTCGAGTTCGAGCAGCAGCGGCACGAAGTCGCGCGAGCCGTGCACGCCGGCAGCGATGATCACCGCCTGGGTGAGCACCGGATCCTGCAACTGTTCGCGCTCCGCAATCACGGCGTTGAGATGGATCTTCAGCGCCGAACCGCCGCCGACTCGGCCGCTCAGACCGAGACCGAGCGCCGCAAAACCACGCGTGATTTCGTCATGGGCGCCGGACTCGAAGAGTTCACGGAGTGCCGCCTCTGCGTCGTCGGTCGCGAGCAATCCCAAGCCCAGACAGACCGCCTGGCGCACCGAGGACTGATCGTCCTCGAGGGCGCGGATCAGCAGACTCTGACTCGCCGGGTAACCGATGCGCCCGATCGCGATCGCCGCGGCTTCGCGCAGCGCGGGATCTTCCTCCATCAGCGCGCCGATCAGCAGCGGCAAGGCCGTGAGCAACAACTCTTCCCGCTTCACCGCCCAGTCGCTGGTACCGTAGCGGCCGTCCTCGCTCACAGCGCGTGCCGGGAAGTCCGGCTCACCGCGGAAGAGCAGTTCGCGCTCGTGTTCGAACCAGGCTTCCCAGCCCGCACGGCGCTGCGCCATTTGCAGCAGCGGCGAAGCTACCAGCTCAGGATCGAGGCCGAGGGTGCGGTCCTGATCCGGTCCACGATAGGCACCGGGAACCTGAGGGGTCTCCTGGCCAGCGGCCGGAAGCATGAGTCCGAACAGAAGAAGAGAGGTCAGCATGAAGGGACCTCGCTCGCAGACCGCGAGCGTGGCCCTCCCTCTGCGGACGCTTCAGGCGCCGACTTGAGCCGGATTCTCAGCCCGGAAGCTCACTCGTACAGCGCGCCGACGACCATCAGGACGTCGTTGCGGGGCAGCATACCCGTCACCACGATGCGGCGATCGACGGCATCGCTCTCCACCACGACGATTCCGCCCTCGGCGCTCAGACGCGCGACCTGCATGCCCCCGCTGGTGCCGCCGGAGCCCATGGGCGGGTGTTGCATCAGGAACAAGGTGCGCAGGCCGTCGCTCCAGTATTCGAGGTAGACGTGTTCCACCGGTGATCCGTGCGCGGAAAGTGCTTCGACGACCGCCTTCTCGCGGTAGAAGCCGGTGGGCGGGAACAGCAGAGGGCGCGGCGTGAAGCCGAGTTGCGCGTCATGCACGTTGGAGTCGTAGGACTCCTCGGGCAGCAGATCGTTCTCCCACACCACGGCATTCAAATTGGGATTGGTCTCGATGTCCGTGGTGGTGAGACTCTGGAGCACCTGCGCACCCTCCTTGTCCCACACCTTCCAGCCGAGCAGGAGATCCGTGCCGATCTCGGAGATCAGATCAATCGGGCCGTGACCATGCAGGGAATGCGCGCGCGTGGTGCGGCAGATGCGTCCATCCACGATGACAGTGCCCGGCAGCGGCTCCCAACGGTAGTTCGCGTAGAGCCCGCGCGCGTGCAGATGCAAATCGCGATGCCGAACGATGAAGTTCGTGCGCTGCGGATAGAGTGCCTCGAGCAGCGGATGCGGCGGGATCCAGGTCTGCGTCGCCTCGTCCCAGACGTCGAGCACTTCGGATCGCAGTTTGCCGAGGCCGTCGGAGTACAGGACTTCACGAAGGCGCAGCAGCGCGCCGGAAGGCAGACGGCTCTCGAAGATGCGCTCGAGGCGCAGCGAGAATTCCTCCACAGACACCAGCGTGGGCGGCTGATCGGTGCGCTTCTGCGCGCCCGCCGGACTCTGCAGACTGCTGCCGCCGTAAAGCGCGTTGCTGTTGCTCCCGACGCCGGAAGTCTGACCACTGCCCAGCGAGTTCGCGCTCTTGCAGGCTGCGAGCAATGCCGCCGCTCCGAGGAGCAACGCGCCGAGGTGGCGGTGCGGCGCAGAGCGCACGGACTTCATCCGTCCCTCCTCATCGGCACCATTCCGCTCATCATGAAGGAGCGCCCGAGCGGCGAGAGCTGCTCCGGCGTGACCTCGATCACCGTGAGCTTGGCGATCAGCATGCGCCGGGTGGCTTCAGGCACTTCTTGCGCGAGTCCGGCTTCTTCGTAGCGGGAGCTGGCGCTCGGCCCGAACGGATCGGCACCTCCGAACCAGGCCAGACCGGCGAGGAGGAGTACGCCAGCAGCAGCGGCCCAGCGCGGCCAGCTCAGCACACGCGTGCGCGGTGCGGGAATCTGCGCGAGCGCTGGCACGGCCCTCGGCGCGTCCTGACTCAACTCGGCGGCGACGCGCACCCACAGTTCCGGCGGCGCAGAAACGCGCGGCAAACGTGCCAGCTCCACCCCGTCCGCCAGCTCGGCGGGCGCACGCTCTCCGCCGAGCGATCGCAGGATTGCGATCAGCTCTTGCGAGAGCCCTTCGGGGTCGAGTTCAGAGGCCATTTCAGTGGGGATGGTGGGAATCGTTCCAGCCGCGCGCTTCCAGGAATTCACGCAGCGCTGCATGTGCGCGGTTCAGGCGGGATTTCACGGTGCCGAGGTGCGTCTCTTGCACTTCGGCGATCTCCTCGTAGCTCAGACCCTCGACGTAGCGCAGGGTGAGCAGCGCCGCAAACCGGGGGTTGATCTGCTGCAGTGCTTCCTGCACGAGGATCTTCTCTTCGGCGCGCGTGGTGGCCCCGACCGGATCCGCGTGCGCGGGGTCGGAGGGGTGTTGTTGCAGCACGCCGTCGCCGTCGCCGGACGCCATCTGAACGCGCACGCGCCCGTGCGGCGCATCCAAGCGGCGGCGGCGCACGTCAATCGCGGCATTCACCGCAATCCGGTAAACCCAGGAGGAGAACTTGCTCAAGAAGGCGAAGTCGCCGATGCGTCGTGCAAGCGTCACCATGGTTTCCTGGGCGGCGTCGAGCGCGTCGTCGGAGTTGCCGGTGACGCGGAGACAGACCGTGTAAACCCGATCCTGATAAAGAGCGAAGACCTGACGATAGGCCTCCTCGAACTCCTGGCCGGTCGCCGTCTGGCAAGCTTCGACAAGCGCGCGGTCAGGGTCGGACAAGGGGGACAATCGCCGGGGATGAGACGGTCCTGCCGAAGACGGGGTTCCGCGAAAAGGGGTTTCTCTGGAACTGAGCCGGGGGGTGGCAGGAAGGCTTCATGGATGGTTTAACAGCCTCCGGGGGTAAAAAGGAGGACCCCCCGGAGGCTGGTGGCTCCCCGGGGGGTCAAGGGCGGCATTTCCGGCCGCCTACTGGAGCAGGGAGGGTAGGTCCAGGCCGATGAAGGTGTCGTTGATGCTCTGTTGGCAACTGGACAGGCAGACCGCCCCGAAGAGGGTGTCGCACTCGGCGTCCTGCACGCCGTAGATCACGCCCAAGCCGACGAGCCCGACCGCGCCGACGGTTTGCACGCAGACTTGGTTCGCCAGGTTCTCACCGATCGGGACGCCCGCAGAGGGATCCGCCGGGAAAAGACCGCCGGAGGCGCCGCCCCCGTGGACTCCGCCTTGGAGGCTGTTGAAGTCCGCGAGCTTGAGGTCGCCGTTCCGCCACTCCACGAGCATGCCGTTCATGGTCGTGAAGCGCACCTCGTCCGCAACCTTCACGCCGTTGTCGAGCTCAGCGACGACCGCGACGGCGAAGGATTCGTAGGAGAGGAGCGGGCTCACCGGCAGCACCAGACGCATGCTGTTCACTGCGTAGCCACCCTTGGGGAAAGGAAGGGTTTCGTTGCGATCCAGGAACTGCGAATAGACGTGGCTGCCGAGACGTTTGACGATCGGCGGCGCAAGCGGATTGCTCAATTGCGCCGGATTCTTGTGCGCAATGTAGAAATGGACCTTGTGTACCTTCTGCTTGCGGAGCAGGAAGCTCTGCAGCACGAAGGAACTGCCGGCCTGGTAGGCCTCGAGCCGGGCCGAAGGCTGGGGACTGGGAAAGGATCCAGTCGGATTCGGACTGTTGGGATGAGTGCCGAGAATGATCTCGGCGAGATCGCCCATCAGATCGTTGTCGGAGTTCGCGAGATTGGGGTCCGTGCCGAGTCGAACCTCCGTGGCGTTGTCGAGGCCGTCGGCGTCGTCATCCAGGAAAGGGAGGAAGTGACTGTTCTCTTTGGCCTGGATCCCGTTGTACATGCCTACCGTTCCCACAGCCGTGGCTGCGAGGAGGATGCCGGCGAGCGTCAGGGGGACTTTGTGGAGCTGCATTCGATTCGAAGGGTCTGAGGGAAGTCCTTGCAGGATACCAAGGATTCTGAAGGACGGGGGGAGATCAGAGCCCAGATCACGCCCCTCTAAAGCTAGGGGCGGATCAGACCCTGGTAACGGGGCTTTGTCCTTTGGCGGATGCTGCAGCGCGCTTCGTTATTCTGCGCGGCTCCGCGGCCCGCGCACCCGTAGCTCAGCTGGATAGAGCGACAGCCTCCGAAGCTGTAGGTCAGAGGTTCGAATCCTCTCGGGTGCGCCATTTCAGCCCCTCAGGACCCGAAGTCGCCGGAGTCAGCCTGCCAGAGGGGGCATGACCACGGGCGAAACTGGGATCGTCCCCGTGCCGGGAAAGGCCCCCAGCGCTTCCCGCTCGCGCCAGAGGCGCTCCGCCACCCGTTTGGCTCCGCCGAGGATGGTGCGCATCCCGCCGCGATGATGCGAAGAGCCATCCGGCACGCCGTCCACATCAAGGCCAGTCTGGCGCATGACGATGGTGCCCACGAAGCGCCCGGAGGAGTCGAAGACCGGCTCGTAGAGGTCGTAGCCGGCCATCCAATGGAAGTCGGGGCTGTCGGAATAGACCCAGGTAATGACGCGCTGTTCGGCGTTTAGCTCGCTGAACATGCGCAGCCGGAAGGAGAAACTGCCGAAGGGAAAGGGCAGATCGCTTTCCATGTCCACGCAGATCGCGCTCCGCGCGGCGCGGGGGAGTCCGGCGGCCGGTTCGCAGTCGGGCTGCAGTTCAACGCAGTAGCTGTGCGGAACTGCGTCCACCTGCAGATAGTTGCTGTCCGGATAGCGGAAGTAGCCGGGGAAGTCGCACTCGACGATCTTGATGCAAGCGAGATCGGCAGCGATGAAAACCGCGCACTGATCCACGTCGCGATTCCCGCCGTGGCGAGGCCAGCAATCTTGCGGGAGCTCCCAACTCTCCCCCGTCAGGAATCCGCTGCGGCGCTCGTCGTCATCCGGGTCCCACTTCGGCGAGAGAAAGGAATGAATGTCGAGCAGCGCTTCGACTTGCGGCCACAGCGCGGAAGGGACGCGCGCGCGCGCGTCGGTGAGCACGGTTTGGAGTTCCTTGCGCGCATCGGCGAGCTCGGGCTTGCGCGCTGCGGCGGTCGCGCGTGCGAGCAGATCACCGAGCATCAGGACCGTGCTGGCTGGTGCATCGCTCGCGGCACTCAGCGGCTCGCGAATGAGGCGCAAGACCTGCTGCTCGAAACGCGCGTTGGGCAACGCATTGCCGGAGCGGTCAACGCGCGGGAGCTTCCAGGAGGCCGGGAACTGCGCGCAGAGATCCTCCGCCGCTCCGGGCCGCGGTTCGAAGCCGTTCCGTACGCCCACGCCTGGACCCGAACTCGGTACGGGCTGCTGCAGGGCGGCGAGCAGTAGGGATTCGATCATGGTGAAGAATTACGCGCGGCGCCTGTGGCCGTTAGCGGCCACCAGCGGGCTCGCCTTCCTTGCCATAGACGTAGCGATGGAAGAGTCGCCGTACCTGCTCCGGCTTGCCGCCCTTCTCGGCGAGCAGCCGCTCCATCTCCGCCGTGGTGGCAGGGCTCGGCGAATGCGCGACGTAAAAGTCCGCCATCAGCTTGCGCAGCTTGTCGTCGCCGATCGCGGCGGCGACCCGCGCGAAGAAGACCGCACCTGCCCCGTAGGAGTCGCCCGGCGTGATGCGGTTGTAGGGATCGGAGGAACAAAGTGTGACCGGTGCGCCCTCCTTCGAAGGATCGCCGCCGCGGCGGCTGCCGCCGGTGACGTACATGTTCCAGGCTTCGTCCCACCAACCGTCGTTCTGCGAGGCGGGCTTGGCGCCGCGCCCGTACCAACTGTGAAACATTTCGTGCTCAAGCGCGCCGAGCGCGGTGGTGGTGCCGCCGTCGTACTCCATCGAGCGGCCGCCGGTCCAGACGTAAACCGGCACGTAGGCGGAGTGCGCCCACTTGGCGACTTCCTCGTCGTATTTCTTCACGATTTCGGCGGTCTGCTTGGCGACCTCCTTCGGATCGTGGCCGGCTTCCTTGCGCACGAAGGCTTCGACTCGCAGCGGGCGACCGCCCTTCAGCTTGCTCTCGTGGACCGCGACCTCCACTTCGGAGGCCGGCACCAGCACGATCAAATGGCTGAACGCGGTGAAGGTGGACGGGAAGCTGAGGCTCCAGTGATGCTTGTCGAGCGGCTCGACCGTCGCGTTGGTGATCAGGTGGTGATCCTCCGTCGCACCTTTCAGTTGGATGGTGAGGAGCGTCGGATGCTGGTCGTAGATGAGGTTGGCGGGGAACCACGACTCGAGGTAGCGACCCTGATTGAGGTCTGAGAACCAGGTGTCCCACAAAACGCCGCCTCCTTCGCGCCACAGCACGCCTTGGGCTTGCGGTGCATCCGGCACGCCGAGCTTGTACTCGAGCAGCAATTCATGACGATCGCCGGTGGTGAGGCTGCGCTCCAAGATGCGCATCGAACCGCAGGCCTTCGACACCGCGTGGGAGGCGAGCGCCTCGACCGGAATGCTCTCGCCGTCGAGCCAAGCCTTCACCACTTCCTTCTGACGGAGATCGAACAGCGGAAAGCCCTCCGCAGTCATCTCGAAGCTCATCGCAGCGGTGGCGAAGGCGGTCTGCGCCTTGGCGTCGAACACGATCTCGGCGCGCAACTCGACGACGTCGATCGGGATGCCTGTGAGCCCATCCACTTCCAGGGGCGGCGGCGCCAAGTCCTTGTCGCGGCCGGATTGCGGCGCGGGGGCGGCGAGCAAGGGAAGCAGGGCTGAGAGCAGCGCGAGCGTGGTCGGCATCGGCTCATCCTAGCGAGCCTCTATTCTGATGCCGTGAAGTCCCGACTCCTGCTGCTCCTCCTTCTGATCGCATCCTCCGCAGCCTGTCAGGCCATGACCCCGAAGCCGAAGACCCTCTGGAACGGCGGTCCGCTCGACGGTTGGAAGATGGCTGGACCCGGCGCGTTCGTGATCGAAGACGGCGCGCTCAAGGCCACGGGCGGCATGGGCTTGCTGTGGTATGCAGCAGAGTCCTATCAAGATTTCCGACTCGAGCTCGAATGGAGCGTCGAAGAGCTGAGCGACAACTCCGGCATCTTCGTGCGCTTCCCCGACCCCGGCAACGATCCGTGGGTCGCGGTGAACGAGGGCTACGAGCTCCAGATCTGCGATTCCGCCGATCCGCAGCATCGCACCGGCGCGGTGTACTCCTTCGGGGCGTCGTCGCACGTGCCGACCAAGCCGGCCGGTGAATGGAATCAATACGCCGTCGAAGTCGTCGGGCAGAACTACACCGTGCGCATCAACGGGGAAGTCGTGACCCGCTTCCTCGGATTCCGGAGTGCGCGCGGACACGTCGGCCTGCAGAACCACGACGACGGCAGCCCGGTGCGCTTCCGCAACATCCGGGTGACGAAGCTGTAGTCGAAATTCTCGGCTAGAGTGGAGGCGTGATTCACGTCATCCTCCTCAGCCTCGCCGCAGCGCAACAGTCTGCGGTTTCCACTCATCTCGAGGTCCGGCCGGAGGGTGCGTTCTGGGTCCAGAGCTCCCAGGTTTCGCCGATCTCGGCGGCGAGCAGCCCTTCCGCACCGCAAACCACAGCCCGCTGGGAGGACAATCACGGCGGACTGGCGTGGATCGGCATGAGCACTTCCGTCGGCGACAACGGCGCGATGGTGATGGCGGGCAAGGAGTTGAACAACGAGTCGGCCGCGCTTTACGCCGCTGGTTCGGGAACGCCGCTGTTCGAGCTCGGCTTGATCGGTTCGCAACGCGTGCGGGTGGCCACGGCGGCGCGCGCAACGCTGGCGGCCGTGCTGGAGCACGCGACCCTCGGCGTCGGCAGTTATCAGGCCATTCTGAGCGCCTACGACGGTGCCGGGAACGGGCTCCCGCTCTGGACCTACACCTTCCCCGCCAGCGGCGGCGTGACGGCGAGCGAAGTGATGATCAGCGGCAACGGGCAGCGCGTGGTCGCCGTCACGGGCTCGAATCTCAGCAGCATGAACATGATCCGTGTGTTCAACGCCGCTGGCGCACTGCTGACTACCCTCGATCTGCCCACCGGCGCCTATGTGCGGCAAGCGCGCTTGAGCGACGACGGCCAACGGCTCTACCTCGGCCTCTACAACGGTGTCGCCGAGATCTGGGACACCACCACCGGCGCCAATCTGCTCACTTTCCCGATCGGTTCGAGCTTCGACGCCCACGCGCTCGCCGGAGATGGGAAGAGTTTCGCTTACGGTGACTTCGGTGGCCTGCACGTGGTGCGCGAGACCACTTTCGGCGTGTGGAATCAAATCGCCTTCATGCCAGTCAGCGCCGGCGGTCAATACCTGGGCTTCGTGGATCTCGACGCTGACGGCTCGCACGCGGCGTGGCAGCAGCAGCGCTATTCCCCCGCCTACGATCACATCGAAGTCGGGCTCTTCGACGTGGGCGCGAACAGTGTGGTGTGGAGCGACAGCCACGATGCGCCCGGCACCGCCTTCCAACTCGTCAGTTCGGGAGTGCAGATCTCCGCCGACGGCAAGCAAGTGACGGGCTGCTCCTGGGGTGACTCGCTCAACGCAACGCCGGAGCTCTTCGGCTACGACGCCACGGGCACATTGAGCATGAGCCTGGACACGCCGGGTTCCGCCTTCGCGCTCGATCTCGATGCCGCCGGCGACGTCGCGGCGGCCGGCACCAAGTCGGTGCATGCGAACACCTTCGGCAACGGTGGCTCAATCTTCTGCATCGAGCCTTACCAGCCGACGCTGCGCGTGCTCGGGCAGCCGCACGTCGGCACCGCGCTCTCTCTGAGCACCCCGGGCGGTGCCAACAGCCTGCGCTTCGCGGTTTGTTCACAACTCGGCGCGAGTGCCAGCCCCTTCGGCTTGACTGAGGTGCTGCTGACCTCGGCCATCGCGACCTTCGGCCCGATCGCCATTCCCGGTGGCGGTCTGAGCATGAATCTGCCCCTCCCGCCGAATCCGAACCTCGCGGGCATGGCCATCCATCTGCAGGGCGTTCGGCTCTCACCGGGCAACGGCGCGCTCACCAACAAGGTTTCTCTGCGCCTGCTGCCGTAGCATCGGCACGGATGACTCGAGGCTCCCCCGCCGCGCTGCGCACGCGGCTGTCGGTGATGATGTTTCTCCAGTACGGGATCTGGGGCGCATGGTTGCCGCTGCTCTACCCCTTCTTGGTGTGGCGCGGCTTCTCGGCGGGGGAAATCTCGGCGGCCTTCGCAGTTGGCGCGATCGGCGCGATCATCGGTCCCTTCATCGCGGGTCAGGTGGCGGACCGTTGGTTCGCCACCGAGCGCTTCCTCGGTCTCAGCCACCTCGCCGGCGCAGCGCTGGTGTGGAACCTCGCCGCGCTCGAGAGTGCAAACACTTTCCTGCTGGTGTCCTTCCTCTACGGCTTGATCTACGCGCCGACACTCGCGCTGACCAACTCGCTGACCTTTCATCATTTGGAGGATCGTGATCGCGACTTCGGGCCGATTCGGCTGTGGGGTACGATCGGATGGATCGCAGTGGGCATCGCGATGGGGCATTGGCTGGCGCAGATGCACACGCCGGAGGGAGCGGTCGGGGTGGCACTGGAAGCGGCATGGAACGCCGGGCGCGCCGACGCTTTCAAACTCTCGGCCGTGCTCGGCGGGGTGATGGGCGTCTATTGCTTCACGCTTCCGCACACGCCGCCGGCGCCGAGTGCTGGTCGGCGCAACGCCACCTTCGAGGCGATCGGCGAGGTGCGGAGGCAACCGCTGATCACGCTGTTTCTGCTCGCGGTGCCGATCTCGGTGATCCACCAGTTCTATTTCGTGCACACCAGCGCCTTCCTTTCGGCCCTGCAAGCGGGCGACGCGGCGGCGCAGGGTCTGGCCGGCAAGATCAACGCGTTGCTCGGCGTCGGCGGCGGCGGCTTGATGACGATCGGACAGATCGCGGAGATCGCGGTGCTGGCGGCGATTCCCTTCGTGGCGAGGCGCTGGTCGCGCAAATCGCTGCTGGCGCTCGGCATCGCGGCCTATGCGGCGCGCATGGCGATCTTCGCCTACGTGGATTCGGTGCCGCTAATCCTGCTCGGCGTGGCGCTGCACGGACTCTGCTTCGGCTGCTTCATCTTCGTTGCCTTCATGGTGGTGGACGAGGAGACCACGCGCGACGTGCGTGCGAGCGCGCAGAATCTGTTCAACCTGGTGATCATCGGGCTCGGAATCATCGTGGGATCGTGGTTCGCAACCAGCGTGATCGGCGAATGGGCCGGCGGTGACTGGGAAAAACTCTTCAGCATTCCAATGTGGATGGCGATCGCTTGCCTGTGGATCCTGATGGTGGCCTACCCGTCGAAGCAACGCGCGGGCGCGGGCGGGACGCGATGAGCGCGCCGCTGCGCATCGGATTCGTCGGCGGCGGCTTCATCACGCGCTTCCACATTCAGTCCCTGGTCGAGGTACGCGGCGTCGAAGTGGCGGGCGTGGCGAGCCTTACGCGTGCGAGCGCGGAGGCGGCGGCGGCGCTGGCGCGCGAGCTCGAGGTCGGCAACGCGGCGCGCGCATACGACTCGGTCGAAGAGTTGGCGGCGGATGCGGCGGTGGACGCGATCTGGATCTGCGCGCGCAACGACACCCGGGTGAGCACGATGCGTGCGGTCCTCGCCGGTGCGAAGCGGCGACCGCCGTCGGCGCCGCTGCGCGGGATCTGCATCGAGAAGCCCCTCGCGCGTACCCTCGGCGAAGCGCTCGAGGTCGCAGAAATTGCGAAGGAAATCGGCGCGCCGACCGGTTATCTGGAGGACATGCTGTGGGCACCGGCGCTGGTGCGCGGCAAGGAAGTGCTGTGGCGGCGCGGCGCGGCCTCGAGCGGACGTCCCTACCTCGCGCGCGCGGCCGAAGAGCACGCGGGTCCGCACTCGAAGTGGTTCTGGCAGCCGGAGATCGCCGGCGGCGGCGCGCTGCTCGACATGATGTGTCATTCGATCGAGGCCGCGCGCTGGCTGCTCACCGAGCCCGGCGCGCCGCGCGCCAGCCTGACGCCGCTCGAAGTCAGCGCGACGATCGCCAACCTCAAGTGGACGCAGCCGAAGTACGCCGCCGAACTCGCGACGCGTTTCCCCGGCGTGGACTGGGCCAAGCATCACACCGAGGACTTCGCGCGTGCGACCGTGGTGTGGCGCGACGAGACCGGCCGCACGCTCCTGACCGAAACCAGTTCTTCCTGGTGCTACGTCGGCGCCGGATTGCGTCACAACTTTGCGCTGCTCGGCCCAGAGTACTCGCTCGACGTGGACATGGCCGACACCGGCGTGCGCGTGTTCTTCTCGCGCAACGTGACCGGCGCCGCCGGCGAGGACCTGGTCGAGAAGCAGAACGCCGAGCAAGGCCTGATGCCAATCTCCCCCAACGAGCCCGCGCACTACGGCTACGTCGGCGAGAACCGCCACTTCACTCGCGCCTTCGCGCGCGGCGACACTCCCGACCTCAGCGTCCACGACGGCGTCGAAGTCATGCGCATCCTGATGGCAGCCTACAAGTCCGCCGCCGAGAGGCGCAGCGTGGATCCAGCGGACTCAGCCCTGACATCCTGGACGCCGGTCTAGTCACACGCGATGCACTCGGCTCATCAACGGACGCAGCACCTCGAGCTCGTGCCGATGACCCGAGAGCAGGCCCTTGAAATGGTTGATGCTCTCAGCGCCGAAGATCGAGCACAGGTTTCTCCCGAATGGCTTGCCCGACTTCATTCAACCAAACCGCCAGACCCGTGGTCACTCGGATTCAGCATTCTTGAACGCAGTGGCGGCGCGATCGTCGGACAGTGCAGCTTCAAGGGACCACCCTCAGTCCAAGGGATGGTCGAGATTGCCTACGGCATCAATCCTGAACATCGAGGGAAGGGATACGCCACGGAAGCTGCGGAGGCGCTTGCAGCATGGGCCTTCGAGGACCCTCGCGTGCGCTCGGTTTGGGCGCACACCCTACCGGAACTGAATGCCTCGACTCGGGTTCTCGAAAAATGCGCGTTCCGATGGATCGGCGAGGTGGAAGATCCCGAAGATGGCTTGGTGTGGCGCTGGGAACTTACTCGGAAACGCAAATGAGGAGTCAATCATCACGGACTGGACGGGTCATCGGGATCTTGCTGTTGCTGCAGTTAGTCGGCTTGATCCTGCCATTCGTCCTACTTTTACCTATTGCCGCGGGTTCCGAACGCGCACTCGTGGACGCTGCTGAAGCTTCCGCGCCGATCAAGATCGCCGTATTGCTCCTGGTCGCCAACTGCGCGATAACGCTGGGCATTTCCGTCGCGGCGTTTCGAGTCTTTCGACAGCACAGTGAGAGCATGGCGCTTTGGCTCCTGAGCGCGAGCCTGATCATGTTCCTGATGCAAGCCGTGGACAACGTTCAGGTGCTGTCCATGCTTTCACTGAGTCAGCACTGCGCCTCGGACGGTGGCCCGAACGAGCTCTATCGGACTCTCGCCGCGACGGTCTATGCGACGCGGCGGTGGGCGCACCTCGCGGAACTCCTCTCGATCGAAGTGTGGGTACTACTGTTCTACGCCGGGCTGTACCGTTTTACTCTAGTGCCACGCGCAGTCGCCGCCTTCGGTCTGATCACTGGCGTGCTGCATTTTGTGGGGATCACGGCACGGGCGTATCTCGGCTACGAGCCGGTGGTGCTCATGGGCGCCGCCCTTGCTCTCAGCCACATCACGCTTGCAATCTGGCTGGTCATCAAGGGCTTCGCCGATGGCACGCGGCCGACATGCACTGAACTCCGAGTGAACTGAGCGACATATGCAGCTCACGCAACTCGCTCATTGGAACGACGACGAATCCATCCCCGATCGGGTGCCGCTGCTCGACCGATGGCTGGAGCTGCAAGGCGACGCACAGCCGCTGGCCGGGGTTTCGGTGCTCTTCATCCAGCACCAACTCGGCAACCAGGTGCCGCAGGCCCTCGCGATGATGAAATTGGGCGTCGCGCCTGAGAATTTCTGGTGGCTCGACATCCCCTACACCTCGCGTGCCCGTGTGCGCACGCGCATGATCGAACACGGCTTCCTCGCCGAGCATTTCTTTCCCAGTAGCTACCGCACGCTCGAAGCTTACGGGCCCTACCAGCGCAAGCGCACGCAGGCGGTGCTGCAATTCCTCGAGAAGCAGGTGCGCGGAAAGCTGGTGGTGGTGGACGACGGCTCCTACTTCCTCGAGGCGATGGCCTGTCAGAAGGATCGCCCGCGCGATCTCGCGATCGTCGAGCAGACCACGCGCGGCTTGATCAAGATCGAGGAGAACGCAGCCATTCGGCTGGCTTCACGACAGGTGCCGATCGTCAACGTGGCGCGCTCCGACCCGAAGACGCTTTTGGAACCACCGTTCATCGGACACTCCGTGTGTCATTCACTCACGCTCCGCCTCAGAAGCGGGTGGAAGCCCGGTGCGCGGGAACGTTGCCTGGTGCTCGGCTTCGGCGCGATCGGTCAGCAGGTCGCACGCTTCTGTGTCGAACTCGGTTTCGCACCTTCGAGCATTCACGTTTGGGATCACGATCCCGCGCGGATGCGCGCCGCCGACGCACAGGGCTTCCGCGCTTGGGACCGTGAGAAGTTCGAGGCGCGCTTCAGTCTGGTGTTGGGTTGTTCCGGGCGCGCGTCCTTCACACTGGGCGACTACGTTTATCTCGAGGACGGTGCCGTGCTCGGCAGCGCTTCTTCGGGATCCGTCGAGCTCTCGCGCGAGGAGTTCATCGAGCTCGCCGATGCGAGCGAGTCCGATCAGATCTGGATCGATCGCACGGGATTGGACGAGTCCAAGCTCCACAGCGATCTGAAGTTCCACTTCGTGGATCGTGAAGCGCAATTCCTCAACGCCGGCTTCCCGCTGAACTTCGACGGCCGCGTGAACTGTGTGCCGATGCACTACATCCAACCGACGCCGACGATGATGGTCGCCGCCACCGTTCAAGCGGCGCAAGCGGTGCGGCCGGGGCTCCACGAGCTCGATCCCGCCTTCTGCCGCTGGGTGGACCGCGAGTTCCGCCGCGAATTAGGCGAAGAAGCGGGCCTCCTCGCCCCACCGTCCTACGGTGTCAGGCACCGTGGGTTGGAATCACACCACGGTGCCTGACACCGTATGGGCTGCTAGGCTGGGGATTCCACCCATGAGCTCCTCCCGCCGCCGCTTTCTGAAGACCACCGCTGCCGCGAGTGCCGCTGCGGCGCTCACGCATTCTTCCCTGCCGGCCGCCGCCTACCGGCGCGTGCTCGGCGCGGCCGAGCGCGTGCGCATCGGCGTGATCGGACCGGGCGGCATGGGCTCGGGGCACGTCGGCTCCTTCGGCGACTTCCACAAGTCCGGGAAGTTCCCGGTGGATCTGGTCGCCCTCTCCGACGTCGCGATCCCGCACATGGAGCGCGCCAAGGCCATGGCCGACGAGCGCCAGAACGGCGTGAAGATCGCGCTGCACCAGGACTACCGCCGTCTGCTCGACATGAAGGACGTGGACGGCATCGTCAACGCCACGCCGGAGCACTGGCACTGCCAGATCGGAGTGGACGCGATCGAAGCCGGCAAGGACGTTTACGGCGAGAAGCCGCTGACGCTCACCATCGAGGAAGGATTTCGCGTCAAGGCCGCGGTGGACGCGAGCAAGCAGATCTTCCAAGTCGGCACCCAGAAGATGGCGCTGTCGAAGTACCGCGCCGCCCGCGAAATGGTGAAGGCCGGCAAGATCGGCAAACCGCTGTGGTCGCAGACCGGCTACTGCCGCAACACGCCGACCGGCGAGTGGAACTACTACGGGATCGAGATGGATCTCAAGCCCGGCGTCAATCTCGACTGGAAGATGTGGTGCGGACCGAAGGGCGACCGCCCGTGGGATCCGCTCATCTACCACCGCTGGCGCCGCTACAAGGATTTCTCGACCGGCATCATCGGTGACCTGTTGGTCCACGAAATGACGCCGCTGATGTACGCGCTCGACTCCGATTATCCGGTGCGCGTCCACTGCGCCGGCGCGCACATGATTGACCTGGACATGGAGAACCACGACCAGGTGCTGATCACCGCACAGTTCCCCGACGGCCACACCATGCTCGTCGCCGGCAACACCAACAACGAGCAATCCTTCACCAACATGATTCGCGGGCAGAAGGGCACCATCTACCTCGGCGGCAAGGACGCCGAGCTGCGCCCCGAGCGCCCCTTCGCCGACGACGTGGAAGCCGAGAAATCGGATCTCCCCGACGTCGCCGACCAGGACATGCTGCGCCTCAACTGGCTCGAGTGCATCAAGTCGCGCGAGCCGAACTTCAGTCAGGTCGAATTCGCCACCAAGATGATGGTGGTGGTGGATCTCGCCACGCGCAGCGCCTGGGACGGCCGCGCCTACGCCTTCGATCCGGGCACGCGCAAGATCGCGTCGGCCTAGTCGCCGAGCGGTAAACGCAGCACGACGGCGGGCGGGGGCACCTCCTCACGGCCGAGCCCCCACGGCGCGTTGGCGACGTAGTAGAAATCGCTCCCAACGACGACGCCGAGGGTCGGCTCACCGTGCTCCGGGTGATTGCGCTCGAGGACTTCGACCTGCGTGACCCGCTCACGCTTCTCGTCGAGGAGAAGGCGCAGCACCCGGTGCACGCCGATGCCGTTCTGGATGGCGATCAAGTCGTCGCCGTGGCGCACGAGGCCGTCGATGCCGAGCAGACAGGCGTCCGCTGGACCTTTGAGCTCGCGCAGTTTCTCTGGCGCGTCGAGCGGGAAGGCGAAGATCCCTGCTGAGTAATCCGCGAGCACAATCAGCGGATGCTCTCCAGGAAAGCACACAATGCCCTGCGGATTCGGCAGGACACCCGTCGGAATCAGAGTGTTGAACTCATCGTGGCGCGACGCGATGACAACGGCGTTGTTGAGAGAGTCACTGAACACAAATTCTTCGCCGCGCCCAGTGCTGCACAAATCGCCAAGGACTGCGCCATCATACGACTGCATGGTTCCCGCGGTGAACTCAGCGTCTCGACCGAACTTCAGATGGAGCGGGCTGCGCGGACCCCGCTTGCCGAACGCGCCACCCGTTCCGACGTGGAGATGATCGCCATGCCACAACATCCCGTAGCAGCCATAGGTCATCCAGGGCTTGAGCGTCGAGAACGACTCAGTGATCCACCTGTCCTCCATCCTATGGACTCGCGCAATCTGGCTGTAGCCGAAGGATGAAAGATAAAAGTCGCCCGTCTCTGCATCATGCGCAATCCCCTCCGCGTAGAGCGGCTCCTCCGCCTCGAGCGAAGCCCGAAACGCAACTTCGCTGCGGACGAGCGGCGCTGCATTCGACTTCATCCGAGCGAGGACTTTGCTGAAGGTCACGTCCTCGCGAAGGGAGATGAGCGCTACGTCTTCCTCCAGATCGAACCCGAATCCCATCGCGGCAACCCGCTCGAGCGCGCTGAGGGCTTCGTCCCTCTTCCCGAGATGAGCCGCGGCTCGCGCTTGCTGAACCAGCAAACCGCCGTGCATCGGCCGGAGTTCGGAGGCGGCGCGGAAAAGGCGGAGGGCCTCCTCCGTCCGCCCGGAGTCCCACGCTTCCTGAGCTGACTCGGCAGCCTTCCTCGACTGGGCTACCGCCAAAGCCGGCCGGCAGGACTCGATCGGCTCCGGAGGCGGCTGCTGGAGGGCAAGGAGAAGCGGCAAAAGCACCGCCGCAGCTTAGGGTGGGATCGGTCCTGCCCATCTGGACATTGAGAATGCGTCTCATTATCATCTCGGCCCGATGATCCCGTCCCTCATTCTGATGGCCTGCGCGGCGCTGCCGGCGCAGAACTCCTCCACCGGCCAGATAGTGCTCGACGCCGAGGCGCTGCGCTCTTTCGGCACCACCGAATTGCGTCTGCGCAGCACGGAAATCGGTGCCCCGGCCCGCATCCTGCTCGGTCGCCCAAGCCTCCGCCTACTCGCGCCGCCGCACGGCGTGCTCTTCGTGACCCCGGCTTCGGCTTACGCCAGCTTCACTGGAACGATCAACACCGACGGCCTCTTCACCGCCGCCGCCTCCCTCCCCAATCTCTCAGCATTCGTCGGCGCGACGATCATCGCCCAAGGCGGCGTGCGCACGGCGTCCGGACACGTGCTCACCTCCACCCCGCGCGCACTCACTCCCGACGCCGCCGCTGCCGCCGGCTTCGCTGACCTCAGCGCCTCACTCCCCGCTTCCAACTTCCAGGAGAGCGGCATCCCAGCCGCCGTGGACTTCGACCGCGACGGCAAGACCGATCTCGTCGCCACCGGCACCACCGGCCTGCGTTTCTATCGCAACACCGGAAGCGGATTGGTGGACGAAACCGCAACTCGCATCCCCTCCGCGGACAATCCGGAATGCTACGCAGTGCTCGCCGCCGATTTCGACGGCGACGGTCACGACGACCTCGCCGCCTGGACGCGCTTCGAGAACGGCGCCGCGCTGCCCGCTGCGATCTACCTCAACGACGGCACTGGCCACTTCGGCGGCGCCGCCGGCCTCACTCCTCTGCCGATCACGCTCGCCGGGGTCAGCGATCTCGCTGCAGGGGACGTGGACGGTGACGGCGACCTCGATCTCATCGCCTGCGACGGCGCGCAGCACAGCCCCTCCACGGGCCCGCAAGTGCTCGCGCTCGTGCGCGATCAGGGCGGCCTGCAAGGCGGCGTCCCCGGCAGTTACCTCGAGGACGGCGCCTTCAAGAACGCCGCCTTCAACGTGGACTTCGGCTCCGCTGCCGGTCTCGCACTCGGCGATTGCGACAACGACGGCGACCTCGACCTCGCGGTCGCGCGCACTTCCGGTGGCAACGGCGTGCCGAACTTGCTCGTCCTCAACGATGGCCTCGGCAGCTTCCACGACGCTTCATCGCAGCTACCCTTCTTCCTCGACAAGTCCTCCGACGCGCGCTTCGCGGATCTTGACGGCGACGGCTACCTCGACCTGCTCTTCATGAACAGCCACGTCACCGTCACCCCCGCCGACTCCGGCGACGTGCTCTACAACCTCGGCGCCTCCCAACCCGGCATCTTCGCCGACGGCGCCGTGCGCTTCCCGGATCAATTCGACGAAGACCTCATGATCCGCCTCTATTCGCAAGTCGCCGACGTGGACGCCGACGGCGATCTCGACGTCCTCATCCAGCCGCACGAGTTCTTCGGGAGTAGCACTCCCTTCGTTGGCTTCCCCGCGCTCTTCCTCAATCAAGGCGGCGCGCAGCACGGCACGCGCGGCGATTTCCTCGAGGACACCGCCTTCTTCCGCAACGCTGCCCAACCGTGGGGAACCTTCATCAGCAGCGGCGCCGCCTTCCTCGACTTGGATGGCGACGCCGATCAGGATCTCTACGTCGGCAGCAAGGGCGGCATCGTCAACCCGATCGCCAACGGCGATTGGCTGCTGCGCAACGACTTGTTCTAGCTCCGATCAGTTCTCGATGTGGAGCGCGGTGATGTCCGCCCCGGTGGGGATGCCCACCGCGCTTCCGTCGAGGTAGAGCGTGAAAGATCCGGCGGTGCTCGATCCGAGCGCCGTCGGAGTGAAGCGGAACACGTCTTCGTCGGAGCCGCTCGCTCCGGTCACGGCGAAGTTGCCGAGCGTGGAGAAATAGAGGCGGCCGAGGGCGTCGAGATGGAATGCATCCACGTCCTCGTCGGCGGAGGTCGAGAGGCCGACATCGCTGCCGTCGAAGTACCACGCGAAGCTGCCTGCCGTCACCGAGCCGAGGCTGGTGGCATTGAACACGATGAGATCCTCATCCTGCACACTGCTCACGCCATTGGCGCTTGCACTACTGGTGACGGAGAGGATGAGCCGGCCNNGTCGCTGGCGTCGAAGTAGAAGGTCCAGATGCCGGCAGTGTTCGGTCCCAGCGAAGCAGGCGTGAAGCGCACGATGTCACTGTCGTCGGCCGTGGTCGAGCCGCCTGGTCCGCCTTGAAGTCCGGCGATCGCGAAGGAATCGGTGAGTGAAATGAGCAGATCCCCATCCGGCAAGACGGTGAATCCGTCCAGAGCCGCCGAGCCGAGTCCGACGTCGCTGCCGTCAAAGTACTGCGTGAACCCGCCGCTGCTGGGGTCATACGCCACGATGTCCTCGTTCTGCATCGAGGCCAGTCCCGGATAGGACTGCGTCCCGTTCGACGCGAACAGCACGCGCGGTTGCCCGCCGATGGCGGTGATCGTCGCGGTGGCACTATCTACGTCGTTCAACTGTCCGTCGCTCACCGTCAGCGTCACGGTATAGACGTTCGCGGAGGCGAAGCTGTGCGACACGATCATGCCACTCGCGGTCGGCGATCCGTCACCGAAGTTCCAGGTGTAGGTCAGCGGATCATTGTTCGGGTCGCTCGAACCGCTGCCGTTGAAGCTCAAGGACTGACCGACGTTTCCCGCTTGGTCCGGTCCCGCGTTCGCCACCGGGGGATCGTTGACGCCGCCGCCCTGAACTGCGTTCACCGCCGCTGTGAAGTCCACGCGCCCGTGGTTGTCCCAACCAGCACCGCCGTTCGGGGAATCATTCGGGTCATCCGGCATGTCCACCGCGGTGTTCTGAATGATGTTCTCGACGTCGTCGTTGCTGAGTGTCGCGCTGAGATCGCGCGCGCGGCTGATCACCAAAGCGGCGAGACCCGCCACCAGAGGTCCGCTGAAGGAAGTGCCGCTGGAGAGCTGGTAGTTCGGCGTGCCCGCGCTACCGTTCGCCACTGAGTTGACGCCGGCTCCCACCAGCAAGGCGCCCGGCGCCACCACGTCCACGGCGGCAGTGCCGTACTGCGAGAAGGAGGCTCGCCCATCAATGTCGCCGCTGCCGCCGCCATAAATCGAGCCTGAATCACTCGCGCCCACCGAGATCACATGCGCGTAACTCGACGGATACTGCGAGGAAGAAGAGTTGCCGTTGCCGGCGCTCGCTACCTGCACGCAACCCTGACCCCAGGCGTAGGCGGTGGCACTCTGCACGGTCGAGGAGAAGCCTCCGCCGAAGGACATGTTGATCACGTCAGCGCCATTGTTCGCGGCGTAGGTGATGCCATCCGCGATGTCGCTGGTGTAGGCACCGCCGTCGTCAGTGAAGATCTTCGCCGACATCAGCTTGCAGCTCCACGCCGCACCAGCCAGGCCGGTGCCATTGTTTCCGACTGCGCCCGCGCAAGAGGCACTAAAAGTTCCATGGAAGGTGTTGCTGTCAGCGCCACCATAGTTGTCATTGTCGAGGCCGTCGCCAAGGTCCGGGTTCGGGTTGTTGTCGTTCCAGTAGAAATCCCATCCGTTGACGTCGTCGATGAAACCATTGGCGTCGTCGTCGAGGCCGTTGTTGGGAATCTCTCCCGGATTCGTCCACACGTTGGCGGCCAGATCCGGGTGATCGAGATCAATGCCGCTATCCACGATCGCGATCACCACGTCGGAACGGCCGGTGGTGAGATCCCATGCGGCCTCGGCGTTGAGGTTGCGATCCACGCCGATTCCGTCGAAGCACCACTTCTGCAGATCGGTCGTGACGCCGGCGTAGTTGTCGTAGAAACCGTCGTCAGGAACGCCTTCCAGATACCAGATCCAGTTCGGCTCGACGTACTCGACGCCTGGACGATTGCGGAGCCGGCGCAGACCCTCGGCGACGCTCACTCCTTGCGGCAGCAGATATCGATGTACGCCGATCGAAACGTTGAATGAAATCGGCGACAGGCCATGAGCAGCTTCCATGCTCTGGACGAATGCTGCTCCCGGCGACGCGCCGCCGCTCCAACGCACCAGGAGCTCGGCTGCGGCGAATCGCGGGCGCAAATCGAGCGCGGGATTCGCGATTCCGCCGGCAGTGGTGGGGCGCGCGATGAATTCCTGGGCCGGCAGCTTCGGAACGGCGGACAGCGTGAGGAGGCACGTGCCGACGAACACGAAGCGGGAGGAGTGGAGGGTCGAGTTCATGAAGTGATCGGGGGGGGCTGCGGCGCGGGGGGAAGCAGCGCAGTCCTGCATTGCTTCTACTCCCGACTTCCGGCTTCCGGCAAGTCATAATCCCCCCATGACCGTGTCCGACAGCGGGTGGACCACCGGCGGCTGGCGCAGCCAGCACCTGGAGTGCTGCCGCGTCGGCCGCCCGGATGGGCTCGAGCTGGTCCTGTTCGGGGATTCCCTCCTTCAGGGTTGGGGCGGGCCGGGACGCAGCGTGCAGGCAGTGGACGCAGACGCATGGGCGACCCACTTCGGCGCGCGGCGAGCCGGCAACTTCGGCATCGCGGGAGATCAAGTGCGCCATCTCGTCTGGCGCGTCGAACACGGCGCGCTGGACGGCCTCGCGCCACGCGAACTGCTGCTCCTGATCGGCACCAATGACCTCACGAGCGGTGCCAGTCCCGAGCAGACGGCGGATTCCATCCTCGAACTCGGTCGGTTGATCCTGGGCCGCCTCCCGCGCTGTCGGCTCCTCCTCCATGCACTACTGCCGCGCGGAGCTGCGACCGAAGATCCCCTCCGCCAAGCCGTGCGCGCCACCAATGCGCTGCTGGCGCGTCGCGTCCTCGAGCTCGGAGTGCGCGCGCGCTTCGTGGATCTTGGCGCACGCTTCGAGGAAGCCGATGGGCAACTCGCGAACGAACTCTATGAGTCGGATGCGCTGCATCTGAGCGCCGCCGGTTACGCAGCTTGGGGAGAAGAGCTCGACACGGTGCTCGCACCTCCCCCCCCCTCCTTCGCCGACGGAGTGCCGCGGGCCCTCGAACGCGCGTGGATCGAAGCGGAGCGTACCGCGGGAGCAATTGTTTGCGGACTGATTGCACTCGGCGCGGGGATCGCTCTCGCCGCTTGCATCGCCCTGAACTTGGTCGAGGCACCCCTCCACTGGATCCTCCTCGCAGCGTGGCTCCTGCTCGCGCCGACCCTGATGTGGATCACGATGCGCTGGCCACACTGGGAATATCCACGCACTGGCTATCGCGTGCTGCCCGACCGCATCGAAGCCTGGCGCGGACTCTTCTGGCGCAAATCGTGGTCCATCCCCTGCGCCCGCGTGCAATTCACCGACGTCAGCCAGGGGCCTCTGCAACGTAAACACAGCATCGCCACTCTGCAGGTGCACACCGCTGGTACCGCGAGCAACGAGGTCTCCGTGCCTGGATTGCCGCATGCGCTCGCGCTCGAGATTCGTGATTGGCTGGTGGACCGCACTTCCGATGACGCGGTCTGATTCCGCACCGGTGGCCGGGCGCCTGCACCCCGCATCGCTCGTGTTTCGCGTGATCGGACACGTGCGCGCCTTGCTGGTGCCGGCCTTGCTGGTGCTGGTCTTCTCGCAAGGCGACCGCTGGCAACTCTGGCTCGGAGTGCTCTTCATTCCGACGGTGGTCTTCGACGTTTTTCACTACTTCACCCTGCGCTGGCGCTACGAGCGCGACGAACTGGTGATCCAGCAAGGGCTGATCTTCCGGCAGGTGCGCCACCTCCCCTATGCGCGCGTGCAGAACGTGGATTTGAAGCAGGGGCCGCTGCATCGGCTCGCGCGCGTCGCCGAAGTGAGGATCGAAACCGCGGGCGGCGGCGCCGCCGATGCGGTGTTGCGCGTGATCAGCCTCGAGCAGTACGAGGAGCTCCGCGCGCGAATCTTCGCCGGACGCGCGGAGGCGGCGGCACCTGCCATCGCCGGGCAGCCGCCGCCGGTTCCGACGACGACGCTGCCGCTCCTGCGCCTGCGCGCCACGGACTTGCTGCTGCTCGCACTCAACCCCGGCCGCGGGCTCGCGTTGATCGCGATCGGTTGGGGCTTCGCTTGGGAGTTCGACCTGCTCGATCGCATCCACTTCGGCGACCGCATCGAAAGCTGGCTCGATCAGGCCGGCAACACGGCACTCCTCGCGCAGATCGGCGTGGCGTTGATCTCGCTCGCAGTAGTGGTTTATCTGCTCTCGGCGGCGGCATCATTCCTCGCCTTCTGGGACTTCCAGCTCGATCAAGAGGGGGAAGTTTTCCGCATTCGGCGCGGTCTGTTGACCCGCCAGGTCGCGAGCATCCCGCGCCGGCGCATCCAGGTGGTGACGGTGCAGCGCTCGTGGCTGGACCGCGCGCTCGGACGCGCGCGCGTGTTGGTCGGCACCGCCGGCGGCGACGCGTCCGAAGCCGCCAAGGGTCAGGACGGTGGCGCGCACTTCGCGCCGATCCTGCGCGAGAGCCAGGTGCGCGCCTTGCTGGCGCGCGTGCGCCCCGATCTCGATCTCGACGCGCAGGAGTGGCGTTCACTCGGGCCACGCGCAGGGCGGCGCATGCTCATGATTCCGTTGTTGATTCGACTCGCGCTGCTCGCCTTGCTGGCCTGGGGCTTCGGCGCGATCGGTGCCGCGATCGGCGGCGCGCTGCTCTTGCTCACGTTATGGTTCACACGACTGCGCTGGCGCGTGTCGCGTTGGGCGCGTCCGTCGTGGGGATTCGTCTGGCGCAGCGGGGTGCTTGCACACCGCGTCAGCGCCACCTTCGACGACAAACTGCAGGCCGTGTTGATCGAGGAGAGCCCTTTCGACCGGCGACACGCGCACGCCACCCTGCAACTCGACACCGCGGGAGGCGCCAAGACCGGACACGCACTCCGAGTTCCCTATCTACCCTTGCGTCTCGCGCAGGATTTGCGAGCGGAACTGCTCGGCGCCGCTGCCGGAACGCGATTCCGCTGGTAGCGATTGAGCTCAGCGCACAGCGCGCATCCGCGCCGTCCATTCGCGGAATGCTGCGATTTCCGCGGGATCGTGTGGCGTGCCGTCGGGTTCGAGCAGATCGTGAAACCAGCGTTTCGGCGCACTCGCCCCTTCCGGAGATCCCCACGGAAACACGGCGTTGCTGCGCCCGCGCACCAAGCCCCAATGAAAGGCGGCAACGTTCTCTCGCGCGAACACCGGCAGGCAGTCGAGGACCTCACTATGGCCCCGACGCAGCCACTCGGTGCATACCAAGGGACGGCCACGCAACTTCAAGCCCTGGATCTGCGCGCGCAGGGCGTCGGCGCCGTCGTAATTGTGAAAGCTAAGCACGTCGCTCGCCTCGACCTGGAAGTCGTTGAGTGCCTGGAACTCCGGTCCTCCGGACCACACGGCGGCGGTGAGTGGCTGACGTGGGCCAACGGCGCGCGCCCAACCGAAGACGGCGCGCAGGAGCGGCAAGGATCGCACGCCCATGCCGCTGTTGCCGGGCTCGTTGTAGAGATCCCACATCAGGACGCGCGGATCCTCGCCGAAGCGGCCGATCACCGCGCTTACGTAGTCCTCGAGCGCAGGCCACGTTTGAGCATCGAGCGTCGCCTTGGAGCCTGGGCTGCGCGCCCAACGCGAATTGTGCACACCCGGTCGCGGCTCCGCCTGCGGTCCCGGCTTCGGATCGTCGTTCCAGCAGTCGTCGAAGAGCACGAGCACCGGGCGGATGCCGCGCTCGGCCGCAGCGTCGAGGAAAAGATCCACGCGCGCAAGAAAACCCTCAGGGTCCTGCTGGTAGGCGAGATCGTGCAAATAGGTGCGCACGCTGTTGAGCCCCATTTCCGCCGCCCAAGCGAGTTCGCGACGGATGCCGAGCAGGTCGAAGGTGTCGGCCTGCCACATCTCGAGTTGATTGCTCGCCGAACTGGGAATGAAATTGCAGCCGACGATCCAAGGCTGCGCCGCGTACCACCTCAGGGCGCGCTCGGAACTCCAGCGCAGGTGTGGATCGTCTGGAGGGCGCGGCGCGCCGGTATCGAGCGTCACCTTCCACTCGCCGGCTGCGTCTCGCCGCCAGAGCGTCAGGTAAACGCCTTGCGCAAGCAGCTCTTCTCCGACCGAGAATTTCCATTCCCCGCGCGTGAGACCCTCACGGCCCTCGGCGAAGACGGCGGCGTGCAAGGGTTCCCAACTCAGGCGCGCCGCGGGGTCGGCGAAGAGGCTGGCGTCGGCGGCGCGAATCGCCTCGGGACCTTGCGCCACCTCGCCGAAAAGATCCACGCGGACGCCATCCGCAGCGTATGCGCCGACCCACGCCTCAAGACCACGCGCCGCGACGTCGGCGCTGTAGGCGCGGTCGGCGGTGCGCAACTCCGCCAAGGCGTGCTCGTCCGTCGGCAGCGGAGCCTGCTCCGGAGTGGAACACGCGGCAAGGAGCAGCAGGCTTGCAGCGATTCGCATGCGCGAATCCTACGCGCGGCGCTGCTGACGCTCGGCGCGCCGCGGCGCTTCGCTCGGGTCGCGCGGCCCTGCGAGCGTGCCGAGTGCGCCCGCGGCGAGCGTCAAGATCATGAGTCGGACACCCATGAACTCACCCTCCGTGCGCAAGAGCAGCTCCAGCAGCACGCAAACTCCACCCGCAACGAGCCCATAGGGAGCGGCCGACGTGGCCCCTCGGCGCAATAGGGCGGCCAAGGCTCCACCGAGCGCGAACACGGCCCCCAGCAGAATCCCCAGTCCGGCGATCATGAACGGCAGCCCCGGAAGCCACTGGTATCCGGCCAGATTCTGTTCCTCCGGCACCGCATTCAGGATGGCCTGGAACATGGCGGCCAGCGCGACTCCGGTGGCAGCGGCAAGTCCGAAGGCAAAAGGTTCGCTGCTTCGTCGGGTGGCGAGACTATCAAGCATCTTCGAGCGCTTCCGCTGCCGCGAAGGCCTGGGTCCTCTACGCAAGATCATCGCGCCCGCTGCGAGCGCCGCGAGACCGCAGGCTACCGACAACAAAGTCGTCCCCTCAAGGACGAAGGAGATCGCGAGTGCGAGAATTCCACAGATCGCACCCGTCAGTCGGAGGGCTCTGCGCGAAGGAAGCTCGCGCTTACCGCCGAAGGCGAGCATCGGAATGAGGAAGTAACTCGTCGGCACCAAAACGAAGACGAGCGACCACTGCGTCAGGCTCACCAGCCAGAAGAAACCTCCGAGCAACGTCATCGGCCAGTCGGGGCCTTCCGCGTGGAGGTTGAAGGCAACCAGGATGGCCGTCGGGAGCAGGGCGCCGAGCACGAAATGGCCGGTTGCGCCGAAGGCCGGATGCCAGGCTGAGGAGTTGCGCGCGCGGAGAGCTGCCGAGCGTTCGAGCATGTGGGCCAGGCAGGAATTGCCGACTCACCCAGCCTACCCGATTCGGGGGAAGCCGCCGCGTAGGCTGAGAGGGTGCCTTCTGCCGCTCGCGCGCTTCCGGTACGGCTCGCCGCCGACGCGATGCGTACGCGCTTCGAGTGCGTGCTGTACGGCGAGGACGAACGCTCCCTGCGCGCCGCCGGCGAGGCCGCGCTCGCGGAGATCCACGCCACCGAACGCTGCCTCTCACGATTTCTTCCCGATTCCGAGCTCTCGCGCGTGCATCGGGAGGTGACGAGCCAGAGCTGTAGAGTCTCCGTCCCACTATGGGAAACGTTGATGTGCTGCCGCGAGTTGCACGCCGCCACGGGGGGTGCCTTCGATCCTGGCGCGGCGACGCCGCCGGGCTTCGCATCGCTCGTGCTGGATGAAGAAGTGCGCGCACTGCACTTCGCCGATCCTCGCGTGCGCCTCGACTTCGGCGGAATCGGCAAGGGCATTGCGCTTGATCGCGCGGGCATGGTGCTCCGTGAGGCCGGAATCACGAGCGCGCTTCTGCAAGGCGGAACCAGCAGCATTCTGGCGATCGGCGCACCTCCTGAAGCCTCGAGCTGGCGCGTCCAGATCGCGGACCCTCAGGAGGCGAACGCAGCGATCGCCAGTGTGGAACTCCTTGACGCAGCACTCGCGGTCTCGACACGCGCGCGCGCGCTCGATCCGCGCACCGGTGCGACCGCCGCGGGTCACACGCAACTTGCCGTCGTGCGCGCAAGCTGCGCCGCAGACGCGGATGCCTGGGCGACCGCGCTCCTGCTGCTCGGCACGGCACCGCTAGAGTTCCGGATCGTCTCATGAAGGATCTCCCCCGCCGCGACTTTCTCCTTCAGGCGGCCGGAAGTCTGGCGGCAGTGGCACTCACTCCAGAGTTCCTCACCCTGAGAGGTCGCTCCGCCGCACTGCCGCCGGAAGCGAAGCTGGGCGTGGCCGTGGTCGGAACCGGCGAGCGCGGACGCGAGGCGCTCGACGTGCTCGCCAGCATCGAGACCGCACAAGTCGTGGCCATCTGCGACGAAGATCCCGGCCGTCTGAAGGGCGGCGAGCGACGCGCACCCGAAGCGCAGGCCTTCGGCTCCGTGGCCGAGATGCTCGACAACACCTTCGGACTGCAGGCCGTGGTCGTGTGCACGCCGACGCATCGGCACCTCGAGGTCGCGCTCCCCGTGCTCGACTCGGGACGCCATCTCTACTGCGAAACGCCGCTCGCGCACGAGCTGGAGGACGCGCGCGCGCTGGTTGCCGCCGCGGCAGCCACGCCGGGCCGCGTGTGCGCCGCGGGTTTCACCACGCGCGCCAATCCGCTCGCCACGCGCACGCGCGGCGTCACGCAATCCGACGCGGTGGGAGCGCTGCTCTCGGCGCACGTGCATGCGCATCGCCGTCTCTCGTGGCGACAGGCCGCTCCCGATCCGGCCTGGGAAGCGCGTCGCAACTGGCGATTGGATCCGATGCTGAGCACCGGCCTGCCAGGCGAGATCGGCGCGCACTGGCTCGACTATCTGCTGCTCGCGACGAAGCTCACGCCGCGTACCCTACGCGCGCAGGGCAGCGTCCTCGCTTGGCGTGATGGCCGCGAGCTCGCCGACACCGTGCAACTGCAAGTGGAATGCACGGGCGGCGTGGTTTGGAGTCTCGATCTCACGCTCGGAAACTCCTACGGCGGCGAGCAGGCCCTGGTCCACGGTGCGCACGGTTCGGTGCGCATGGCCGAAACGCACGGCTGGCTCTACAAGGAATCGGATTCGCCGACGCAGGGCTGGGAGGTGTACGCGACGCGCGAAAATCACCAACGCGATCAGGGATTGGTGCTACTCGCCAACGCGACCAAGCTCGCCGAGCAGGACAAGTTGAAGGAAGGCATCGGCTTGCCGCATGCGCCGTTCTGGTATGCGCTCGACGATTTCGTGGCTGCCTGCGTCGTCGGCACCGCGCCAGCCTGCACCCTCGCCGACGCGCTGCCCGCCACCGAACTCGCTCTCGCTGCGTCTGCGGCCTTGCGCAGCGGTCTCGAAGTGCAGCTCGCGGACTGAGGCGCGCCGCGAGTCCAACCGCTACGCAGGATCACCAACCGCGCAGCCACAGCCGCACCACGAGCGCGGCGACCATCGCCAGTAGCAGCAGCCAGGTCGTGAGCGCCGCGCGCGCCGCGCGCTTGGCGCGTTCGCCTTCCCACCAAGTGCGCGGTCGCACTCGGCGCAGCAGAAAGGTCGCTACGCCGGCAGCGTTGACGCAGACCACGTTGGTCAGGAGCAGGAGCAGTGCGCGACCGGATTCAGGTACGTCACCTGCGCCGAGGAAAAGACCTGCGGCCACCGTCGGCGGAAGCAGCGCAACCGCCACCATCACGCCGATCAATGCTGCGGGGAGTCCCGTGGTGAAAGCGAGCACGCCCGCGCTGCCCGCCGCACTGGCGAGCAGCAGATCGGCGGGATGAACTTGCGCGCGCAACGCGAGCTGCGGCAGGTCCGGCGCAGGCTGAAACAGGAGTCCGATCAGACAAGCCAGTCCGAACGCGATGCCGAAACCGCCGAGGTTCGCGCGGAGCGCGCGCAGTGCGAGTTGACGATCACCGAGCGTTGCGCTGAGCGAGAGAGCGACGTTTGGGCCGAGGAGCGGCGCAATCACCATGGCGCCGATGAGGATCGCGAGATCGCCGCGAATCAATCCGATCGCCGCGACCACGGTGGAGAGCACGACCGTGGCAGCGAAGAGCGCGGTGAGTTGCGTCTGCTCCGCGAGGTCTTCGTAGAGCTCCTCGCGGCTCACGCGCGCGCCAACGGCGGGCGCGCCCGGCACCACGACGGCCTGAGCCTCCGGCGCGGGCAGCGAAGCCTCCACCGGGAGCAGAAGCAGCGTGAATCCCTCCGCATTGCCGAAGCGCGCCTGCAGTCGGTCGGTCAGCGCTTCCGCGCGTTCGGCGGCAACGACCGCCTGGAGGAGCACGTGCGATGCGTCCAAAGGCTGCCACCACCAGCGCGTCGCCCCTGAGTCAGTCAGACAGGCTTCGCGCTCGCCTTCGCCCGCAACAGGCAGCACTGCCTGTAGGAGTCGTTGCGCCACCCCGGAATGCTAGCCTGTGCGGCGATGGCGATGACGCTCTTGCCGCTCTTGCTCGCCGCGCTCTGGATTCAGGATCCGGTCGCTGGAGCCGATCCGTTGAAGGACATCAAGGACAAGGATCCGCTGACGCGACTCACCGCGGTGGCGGCGCTCGAAGAGCGCGCCGGTGCTGATCCGAAGGCGGCGAAGGCCTTGCTCTCCGCTCTAAAGGATGCGGATTGGGAAGTGGTCGAGGCGGCGGTGGCCGCGCTCGGGCGCGTGAAGCCGGAAGACGCCGCCAAAGAGCTCGCCGACCTCGCCGCGGAAGCGCCGATCCGCCGACTGCGCGCGGCGGCTGCGCGTGCGCTCGCCGCTTTCGCCGATGCGAAGGCACTCGACCGGCTTGCGGCAGCGTCGGGATCCAAGAAGACCGGTGTGGCCGCGCTGACTTCACTCGGGGAGTACGCGGCCTCCGCCGAGACGCTGAGTGGTCTCAAGGCGATCGAGCGCGAGTTCGGCGACAAGGATCCGGAGGTGCGCGCCGCAGCGGCGTCGGCTCTGCTCCTCGCGCCGGAAGAGGCGCGCATGGAGCTGTTTGCGACCGCGCTCGCGGACGAAGACCTGCGCGTCGCTTGCGCCGCACTCGAGGCGCTGGCGCGCAAGCCGCTCGTGGAGTTCTTCGAGCCGCTCGCTGCGGCGACGGCGAAGCTCGGCTGGAACGACGTCGTCTCGCGTCGCATGACGCGCGCACTGATCGCCTGCAGCCTGCTCGAAGAGGGTCAACCGAAAGCGCGCAAGTTGCTCGCGGGCGACGCCACGGTGGCGCTCGCTGGATCCGACTCCGGCCCGGCGTTACGTTTCGTGATCTGGGCGGGTGCGCTCGGCGCGACAGAGACTGCCGCCGACGAAACGCAAACGGAAGCGTGGAAATTGCTTCACAAAGCGCTTTCGGCCGGGAAGCCGGAAATCCGCGCCGGCGCGGCGTATGCCCTGAGCGCATGGAAGGATTACGAAGCGGCGCGCGCGCCGCTGATCGAAGTGCTGCAGTCCGACGTGCACCCTCGCGCGCGGCGCGCCGCGCTCGATGCGCTGGCGCAGGCGCACGGATTGTCCAACGCCGAGACTCGCGCCGCCGTGATCCGCGTGCTCGCCAAGGATCCGGATCTCAGCGTGCGCGAGAAAGCCGCCGTCACGCTGGCCGTTCCGGAACTCGCGGACGCCGCTGGTGCACTCACTACGGCCTTGCTGGATCCGGAGTGGCAGGTTGCGGTGTGCGCGGCAGTTTCGCTCGGTCGGGTGCGTGGCCCAGAGGCCGTCGCCGAGCTCGCCAAGCTGAGCAAGCATGCGGACTGGAAGATGCGCGGCGCTGCTGCGGTCGGCTTGATGCACGTCTATGACAAGGGTGCGTTGCCGCCACTGATCGCACTGCTTGACGACGCTCACGGCACCGTCGCACGCACTGCGCACGAAATTCTGATCCGCCTCACGCGCCAGCGCTTCGAGCGCAACTCCGCTGCCTACTCCGCGTGGTGGGAAAAGAATCAGAACCTCGTGCAACTGCTTACGCCGGAAGAAGCCGCCGAGCGTGGGCGCGCCTACGGGGCTACTCCCGAATCGCGCGCGAGCTCCTTCGTGGACCTCGACGTGGTGGTCTTTCAGTCACGCGGCGATGCCATCGAGACATTGCTCGAGCGGATCGGGATCGGGCATCGGCGCACCGAGGCCGGCAAGATCGCCGGGGTCGAATTGCATCCCTACTCGATCTACGTCTCCAATTGCACCGGAGAGATCGAACGCGACGATCTGGAGCCGCTGCAGTGGTACGTGCTCACCGGAGGCTACTTCTTCGGATCCTGCTGGTCGCTCGGCCACACCATCACGCCGATGTTCCCGGGCGTGCTTCGCATGTATCCGAAGCACGAGGAAGGCACCATTCTCGACCGCGTGCAGGCACTCGCCTGCGACCCGCGCTCACCCTACCTGGAAGGCGTGTTTCCGCACGAGACGGTGCCGATCTACGACTTGCAAGGCGCGCACCTGATCGAAGTGCTGCAACCCGAGCGCTGTGAAGTATTGGTGGATTCACCCGGCTGCGCGACGCGTTGGGGCTGCGGCAACCTCGCCGCGTGGTTCGAAGCAGGGCACGGCATGATCCTGGACAGCGCGAACCACTTTCAGGAGCAAGGAATCGCCAACGCGCCGAATCTGAAGAAGCCGGAGGAGCGCATGGCTTACGCCTTCGATCACATGGCGCTCGACTACGCCGCCTGGCGCGAGCACCAGGAGTCGAAGTGGTGGAAGAACACGCGCGACACCGCACAAAACGTCTTCGACGAATCGGCGTTTCGATTCATCACGAACTTCGTGCGCCAGAAGCGGCTGCGCGATCTCTAACGCGCAGCTTTCTCGACTTCGCCAGCGCTGACGCGCTGGAATCGGATGAAGATGACTAGGCTCTTGCCGTCCTCGAGTCCGGAGGCGGTGAGCAGAACGCCACCGCCGTCCTCCACCAGCACGGTGGCGTCCACCTGTGCGGTGCGGAGCTGCGGCATCGCGACCTCGACCTCGTTAGGGTGCGCAGGCGAGAGCTTGAAGCGGCGCGTCGGAATCGGGCGCTCGAGTTGCGCGGAGCTGCAGGACAAGCGCAGACCATAGAGCTGATCGCCGGCCTGCAGCACGCGCAGAGTCATGCTCTGTCCCTCTTGAATCACGTCCACCACGGGATCGGCAATCTCCTGCCGTCCGGGCTCTACGATCTCCAACTTGTACTCTTTCACGTAGGAGATCTGGTTGAGAGTGGAGATCTCAGCGTGCTGTCCGGGAAAGGCACTGACCTTCGGCGCAACGAGGTACTGTCCACTCGCCGCCTTCAGGCGCGCGAGCCACTGTTCGGCCTGCGCGGCATCGTCCATCAGCAGAGCCGAGCCTGACAGCTTCAACTTGCCGACCTCGGCATTACTAAGAGTGAACCAATGCGTTTCGACGTTCGCAATCCAGTCGCGCGCGCCGACTTCCTGCAGCTCGATGAAGCGCGCGAGCCACTCGTGCTGCTCGGGGCGTAGATAGCACACCAGCCAGCCTTGATCATCGGCTTGCATGCGCTCGAACTTCGGATCGAGCGGCGGCTGGCAGAAGCGGCTGGCGATCTCTTCGAGCTCCTGCACGGATTCGAACTTGCCAGTCTCGGTCGGGAGTGGCTGCGAAGGAATCGGATTCATGTGCCACTGGAGCAGATATGCGCTGACCTGACGCTGCCACTGCGCACTCGCATCCGTCGGTCCGAGTTCCAGGCTGCGGTACAGCCCAGGCGAGATCAGATAGCCCGCCTCACGCACGAGTCCACTGACCGAGTGCAAACGTAGATCTCGTTGCACGGTGTCAGCGATGCCGATTTCTTGAGAAGGTAGGAGGAGGAGCAGTGTGGCGAGAATCATGGACGGGTGACGGTGAGGGACTGTTGATGCTCGAGGACGCCGACATGCAGCGCAGGGGCGTGTTCGAAGGAAGTGGTCGCGTTCGCGAGCAGGACTCTGCCACGCACCAGCGCCACCTCCGGAGTGGAGGCGGCGAGGCTGGGCAAAGCGCTCGGCGGCAGCTCGCGTGAATGTGGCCAGAAGCCGACGGCAAGGAGCAGCGCCGCGGCGGCTGCGATCGCGATCGGCAGCAGACGGCGGGCCGGTGCGGCGAGACTCGGCTGCGTTGCAATCCGTATTGGTAGGCTCGTGCGCAAAGCGGCGATCTCCGCCAAGCTCTCCGGTGCCGCTTCCAGAGCAGTGATCACCGCGGGATCTTCGAGCGGATCACGGCGCTGATCGAGTGCGGCGTTCACCGCAGTCCAGAGTTTCTCGCGCGCGGAACCATTCATCAGAGCCAATCCTCCGCGCAGGCGCGCTCAGCAAGTCGACGCCGTGCTCGATGCAACCAGGACTTGACGGTTCCTTCCGCTGCGTCGAGCGCGCATGCGATCTCGGCAATGGACTGTCCGCGGAGATGAAAGCGCTCGAGCGCTTCGCGTTCGGGTCCGGGCAAGCTCGCGAGCAGACGATGAAGATCGGCGACGAGCATTGCGTCGGTCCCGGCCGGCGAAACGGTGGTGGCCTCGACGCCTGCGGTGGCGACAGTGCCTGCCGTCTCGCCTAGTGAGGCAGGCTGTCGGCGAAGACGCGCGCGTTGGTCGAGGAACACGCGCAGGGCGATGCCGTGCAGCCAAGCCCCGAGGGGTTGACCCGGGTCGTAGGACTGGCGGTAGCGGAGCGCGCGTTGCATGGTTTCCTGGAGGAGATCCTCGGCATCCAAACCGGGATTCCCGGCCGCGAGCCTCCGGAGGGTGACTCGCAGCGCGGGTAGCTCGGCCGGCAGACCCGCTTCCAACGTCTCCTCTACCGGCTCAGCCGGGAAGAAGTTGCGCGGAAGGGGCCCTGCAGCATCCACCACCGGTCAAGCCTAGACGGTGGTCGTACTTAAGTACTTAAGCAATAATATTGTTAAACCTTTTTATGTTTTATTGAGTAGGCTGAGAGCATGGCCGCTCCCGCCTCCCATCCACTCGACGCCCTCACGGCCGCCGAGCGGGACCTCGTCCTTGCGCTCACGCGCGCCAGCGGTTCGCTCAAAGCCGTCGCCGCGCTGTACCAGGTCTCCTACCCGACGTTACGCGCGCGACTGGATGCGCTGCTCGCTCGCCTCGCGGAGATCGAAGCCGGCCGTACCCCCGACCCGATGGCTGAGCACCTCGCGCGGCTGGTCGAGGAGGGCTCCATCACTCCGGCGGCCGCCAAGGCCACCCTCAAACTCCATCGGGAGATGCTTCCATGAACCACCTGATTTCCTTCCTCATTCAATCCGGTACCGAAAGTACCGAACCTTGGTTCGACCCGCAGAGCTTCGGCACCTACTTCGGGGCGTTCGGCGGCGCGGCCGTCGGTCTGCTCGGTGGCTTCTTCGGCAGCGTCGGAAGCTGGGCGGCGCAGCGCAACAAGTGGCGCGGACTGATCCTCGGCGGAATGGTCCTATGTGGCGGTCTCTGCAGCGCCGCCCTGATCGTAGGACTGATCGCTGTGACGATCGGACAACCTTACGGAGTTTGGTATCCGCTGTTCTTGATCGGACTGATCGGCGCCATTTGCTTCCTGGGCTTGCTGCCGGTGATGCACAAGCGTTATGCCCAGGCGGAGAATCGCCGCATGGAGGCGAGCGCGCTGCGAAACTCCTGAGCATGCCGCGCGTACCGTCCCCGAAGCTGCGAATCGTTCCGTTGACGCCGGAGCGATGGAAGGACTTCGAGGAGTTGTTCGGTCCCCGAGGAGCCTGCGGCGGCTGCTGGTGCATGGCGATGCGGCTTCCGCGCGCGCAATATCAGGCCGGGAAGTCCGGGGGGAACAAGCGGCGCATGAAGGCGCTGGTAAGGAAGGGGCCGCCGCCCGGAGTGCTCGGCTACCTCGGCAAGGAATGCGTGGCCTGGTGCGCGATCGGTCCGCGCGAGGAGTTCGACTCGCTGGCGCGCTCGCGCATCTTCAAGCCAGTGGACGACGCGCAAGTTTGGTCGATCACCTGTCTTTTCCTGCGCAAGGACGCTCGCGGTCGCGGCTTCAGCACCGAGATAGCCCGCGGCGCAGCAGCATGGGCCAAGAAACAGGGAGCGAAACTGATCGAAGCCTATCCGACCGAGGGCCCGAAGGCGCAGCCCGACGTCTTCCTCTGGACCGGCGTCGCCAGCGGCTTCACGCGCGCAGGATTCAAGGAAGTCGCGCGGCGCTCGAAGAATCGGCCAATGATGCGACTGAGTGTTTGATCGAGATTGGAGACACTGGCCATCCGTCTTGTGCGGCACTTCTGTGGGGTGAAATCACCCCACGGAGCCTGACTCCGTATATGAAGGTCTGACGGCGGCGCGCTGCGCTCAGGGCAGGGGCTTCCCAGGCTGCCATCCGGCGGCCTGCAGCTCGGTCAAGTAGGCGAGCACTTCGACGCGTTGCACGAGCGCGAGGATCAGGAGCAAGTCGCCGGGGCGCGCCCAGGCCAGCGCGGCGCGTGTGGCTTCGACTTCGTCGGGCAGAATCTCGATGCGCTCCGGGGCGCAGCCTTCGGCGAGCAGGGTCTCGCGCAGTAGGGAAGGAATCACTCCCGGCGCGCGGCCGCGCAGCACCTTGGCTTGCTCCTTGATCAGGATGCGGTCCATACCGGCACGCCAGGCGGTGCGCGCAACCTCGCGGATGTCTTCGTCGCTGCGATCTCCGGCCTGACCGATGGTGACCAAGCGCCGGCGTGCCGGCAGCGCGCGTGCGGTTTCGTAGAGCGCCTGCTGGCCGTGGGGATTGTGAGCGAAATCCACCAGCACTTGAACGCCCGCGAAGTCGAACTGATTGAGGCGGCCGGGGTTTCCGACGAGATCGCTGGAGAAGTTGCGCAAGCCGGCACAGATCGCGTCAGTCGGGAGGTCGAGCGCACGCGCCACGCTCACCGCGGCTGCCGCGTTCGCTACGTTGAAACGCGCAGCGCCGCCGAGCGTGATCGGGATCTCAGCGAGCGAGAGCAGGTATTCGCGCCGCGCACCCTCGCGCCAGATCAGTGCGCCGTCTTCTGCCACGCAGGCTGAACCGCCCGCCGCGAGGTGTTGCTCCACCAGGGGTAGGTCCGCGCGCGTCGCAAACCAGGTGATCGGCTGGACGCACTGCGGCGCACGCTCGACCGACTTCGCATCCTCGGCGTTGAGCACCAGGCGCGCAGCGGCGTGACGCACCACGAACTTCACGTCGGCCAATTGGTCCAGATCCGCGATGCCCCATTCGCCGAGGTGATCCGGCGCAACGTTGGTGATGCAGGCAACGTCGGCGCGCGGCACCCCGAGTCCGCGCCGCAACATCCCGCCGCGCGCTGTCTCGAGCAGAGCGACTTCGACCTCGCGATGGCGCAGAATCATGCGCGCGCCCATCGGGCCGGCCCAGTCCCCGATCTCGATGCTGCGCTCACCGACTTTCACGAAGTCGGTACTGGTGAAGCCGGCCACGCGGCCTGCTGCTGCACAGATCGCGGCGAGTAACCGCGTAGTGGTGGATTTCCCATTGGTTCCGGTGATCACGGCGACCGGGATGCCGTGCAATGCTTCCCAGTTCACGTCAGACGGATCCGGCAATTCGCCGATCGGCCACGTCAGTGATCCGGTGCCGGAACCGGCCGAGGCATAGCGATCATCGCGCATGAAGAGCAAACCGCGTCGCTCGGCTTCCGCCTTGAGCGCCATCAGCCGCGGATTGCTCTCTGCGGCGATGCGCGCACGCAGCCGCGCGGCAGCGCTTGCGAGCGGTTCGGCGGGTGCGCGGCCGTCGAGCTCGGCGTCGGCGGCTTCCCACGCCCATTCGTTCACGAAAGTGGCCGAGTAAAGCGCATCCACCGGCGCCGAAACCACGAGCGTGGCGCCGCCGGGGAAGACGCGCGCGGCCATTTCCTCGCCGTCCCAGCCGACGCCGTCGAGGAGTGCGCGCGCGTGGCGCTTCCAGATTGCGACTGCGCGCGCCGTCTCAGCCTCAGGTAGATCCACGTCCAATACCGCCCCCGGCCGCGGCCAGACCACGTTCGGCCCGGGGAGGCGCCGTGAATCCTTCATCACTCGAGCCATGTCAGTCGGCCTGCTCGTCTGCCGCCGACGCGGAGGCGATCCGCACGCCACGCTCGTCACGAATCAGTTCGACACCGCCTTCGAGGCCGAGATCGGCAAAGGAACCGAGGTCCACTTGACTGGGTGCGCTCGGCGCGGACTCGCGGCGCGCGCCTTCGCCCGGTACGAAATCCTGGATCTGCTTCCAGCAGCGCGTCAGTTGATCGCCGAAGGCCAACACCAGGTCGTCGGGGCGCGCGGCGTTGAGGGCGAACTCGAGCGCCTTCGGCTCGTGCGGCTGGATCTCCACGCGCTTTGGATCCACACCTTGGGCGATCAGTGTTTCACCGAGCATGCGCGGAATCTCGTCGTGCTTGCGCCCACGCGCGTTGTCGTCACGTCGGCACACGTAGAGATCGAAGTGGCCGGCGCAGAGGCGCGCGATCTCCCGCACGTCCTCGTCGCGGCGATCACCCGGCGCGGCGACCACCACGATGCGTCGGCCGATCGGTTTGAGCCGCTCGACCAACTCGACCATCGCCTTGACCGCAGCGGCGTTGTGGCCGTAGTCGAGGATCACCTTGAAGGGGTGATCGTGGAATACGTTCATCCGTCCGGGCGCCTGGAAGAAGGAAGTGTCGAAGGTGGAGAGTCCGTGGCGGATCTCCTCCAGCGAAACCTTCATCGAATAGCTGATCGCGGCGGCGAACATCGCGTTCTGCACGTTGTGCAGCGCGCGGCCGTCGAGCGTGGCCGGGATACGGTGCGCCCACATCAGCGGGATGTGCTGACCGGCGTCGTAGATCGTGATCATCAATCCGCCCATGCCCTGCTCCAGCACCACCGCGCGACCACCAGCCTGGATGTGATCACGCACCAGAGCGTTGCGGGCGTTCATGGTGACGTAGCAGACGTGCTTCGCGGGCGTGTGATCCGCCATGCGCAGGCAGTTCGGATCGTCGCCATTGAGCACAGCGGTGTCCCGCGCCACCTCCGCGACGATGCGCTTCACGCGCGCGAGTTGCTCGAGCGTGTTGATGCCGCGCAGACCGAGGTGGTCGGACTGCACGTTGGTGACGCAGCCGACGTCGGTCCAGCGGTAGCCGAGTCCACTCCGCAGCAGTCCGCCGCGCGCGGCTTCGAGCACCGCGACCTCGACCTTGGGATCGCGCAGCACCATGCGCGCGCTCGACGGCCCGGTCATGTCGCCGGCCACCGAAAGATGACCGTCAATGTAAACGCCATCGGTGGTGGTCAGACCGACGCGCTTGCCCGTCATCTTGAACACGTGCGCGACCATGCGCGCAGTGGTGGTCTTGCCGTTGGTGCCGGTGATGGTGGCGATCGGGATGCGGCTGGGTGAGCCGGGCGGGAAGAGCATCTCCATCACCGGCGCGGCGACGTCGCGCGGCTTGCCTTCGCTGGGCGCGACGTGCATGCGGAAGCCCGGGGCGGCGTTCACTTCGCAGATCGCGCCGCCGACTTCTTTGTAGGACTGCGTGATGTCGGCCGTGAGGAAGTCCACGCCACAAACGTCGAGCCCGATCGCGCGCGTGGCGCGCTCCGCCATCTCGCGGTTGTCGGGGTGGACCGCGTCGGTGAGATCCACCGCGGTGCCACCGGTCGAAAGATTGCCGGTCGAGCGCAGATAGAAGACTGCGCCCTTAGGCAGCACACTGTCCTTGGTGAGACCGGCGAGTTCCATCAAGCGATTGGCCTGGAAGTCGAACTCGAGGCGCGTCAGCACTTTCTCGTGGCCGATGCCGCGCCGCGGATCGGCGTTGACGACGTCCACGAGTTGCTCGATGGTCCGCTTGCCGTCGCCGACCACGTGGCCGGGCACGCGCTTCGACACGGCGACCAGCTTGCCGTCCACCACCAGCATGCGGTGGTCGAAACCGACGACGTACTTCTCGACCAGCACCGAGTGGCTGAACAGCTTCGCCTTCTCGAAGGCCTGCTTGACGTGCTCGACGTCGCTGAGGTTGATGGAGACGCCGCGTCCGTGGTTCGCGTCGAGCGGCTTGACCACCACCGGAAAGCCAACCTTCTGCACGGCGCGCAGACATTCTTCCTCGTTGGTCACGCGGTACTGCTTCGGCACCGGCAGTCCGAGGTCGCCGAGGATGCGGTTGGTCTCCTCCTTGTCGCTCGCAATCTCGACCGAAATGTGTTTGGTCTCGCTGGTGATGGTGGCTTGGATGCGCTTGCCGAAGCAGGCGTGGCCGAGTTGCACGAGACTGTAGTCGTTGAGGCGCAGCCACGGGATGTCGCGTTCCTCAGCAGCGCGGATCAGCGAAGCCGTGGACGGGCCGAAAGCGCGCTTCTGCGCGAAGCGGATGAAGGTGTCGCGCGCTTCCTCCCAGACGAAGTCGGGGGGCAGGACGCCGTCGGGACGCAGCTTCTCCGGCAAGAGTGAAGCAATCAGCTTCTGGGCGAGTTGCCCCGCCTCGACACCGACGTCTTCCTCCTCGTATTCATAAACGACGTCGTAGAGCCCAGGTCGCTCGGCGGTACGAGTCTTGCCGAAGCTCACGTGTTCGCCGGCCGCGTTCTGCAGTTCGATCGCGACGTGCTCCAGCACGTGACCGAGCCAAGTGCCCTCGCCCTCGGTCATCCGCCGCACGAAACCGCCGGCCTCCTCATAGGAGCAGGTGTGTTCCTTCAGGCCAGGGAGAGCCGCCAGCAGGGCCTCCGTGAACTTTTTCCCGAGCCGCGCGGTGGGCCACTCTTCGAGCGCGCCAAGATCCAGCAGCAGCCGGATGACCCGAAAGTGCGCATAGAGATTGGGGCCGACGTAAACGTTGCGCTCGAGGATCTTCATGGACGGGGGAGGCTGCGCGCCGGAACGCTCCAGCCTACCCACCCCCAAGAATTCCGCCTACGGTACCGCACATTCTTGAGTAGTTGTTAAACAGGAAAGTACCACACAGACCAATGCATTTCGCCGTTGCCAACCGATCAGGTGCTGAACGGGGCTCCTCGGATCTCAATCTCCAATGGGCGGTTGAGTGTTAATGCCGTCGCGACGAAGCTCCTCCACTAAGGCCGGCGAGGCAACCGTCCCCGATGGATGCTGAAACCACCCCGGTTGCTCCCCCGCAGCGAGATGGTCACGGACCTTGAGCAGCGTGAACATGCCACTCATGGTTACGAAGCCGAAGGGGCCGGTGAGACCGACCATCGGCAAACTGTTACGCGGGCGCGCATAGTTGGGCGCTTTGAAATCGCCCTCCGGTTCCATGCCCATCATTCCAGCCATGCCGATCTCGGCGTACTCCGGAACGATGCGCTCGAGTTGTTCGTCGATGAGCGTTGGATCCACGCCGAGGAGATTCGGGATCCCGTGCCCCATCTGCGTCATGACGTGGTGGGTCATGTGGCAGTGCATCGCCCAGTCACCTGGATTGTTCGCGATGAATTCAATGGTGCGCGTACTGCCGACAGGAACGAGAACGGAGACTTCCGGCCATCGTCCCTCCACCGGAATCACTCCGCCGTCGGTCTCGATCACTTGAAAAGCGTGGCCGTGTAGGTGGATCGGATGGTGATCCATTGCGCTCAAGTTCCCGATTCGAATGCGCACTCGTTCGCCAGTGCGCGCAAGCAGCGAGTCCGTTGCCGGCGCGATCTTGGCGTTGAAGGTAAGGACGTTGAAATCCGCCATCTCGTTCGGATCCGGACGGTCCGTGCCAGGAACGATCTTCCATTCACTCAGCATGTAGGCATAATCGCGGTCGGGCGGCGGACCTTCGGGTTCGCGCGGGTGAATCACGAACATCCCCATCAACCCGAGAGCCATCTGGGTCATCTCGTCGTGGTGTGAGTGGTACATGTAAGTGCCATGCTGGCGTAGCACGAACTCGTACTTGAACGTTTCTCCCGGCATCACCATGCGCTGATTCAATCCTGCGACGCCGTCCATACCGTTAGGGATCAGCAAGCCGTGCCAGTGGACCGAACTCGGCGCATCAAGCCGATTGGTGAAGTAGATGCGCACGCGATCGCCCTCAACGGCCTCGATGGTGGGACCGTGGACGCGGCCGTTGTAACCCCAACACTTCCCTCGGAGACCAGGAGCGAACTCGTGGTCAACCGGTTCGGCCACCAGGTGGAACACCTTGGCGCCCTCCACCACGCGGAACGGCAGAGTCGAGCCATTGGGCGTGACCACCGGTTGGTAATCCTCACCAGGCAGTCCGGGCACGCGTTCGCCCACGGGCTCCACCGTGCGAGACGGTGCGATCGAACGCCGTGCACTGGCACTCGCTGTGCCTGCAGCACCGAGCATCGCTCCGGCAGCGGAATGGATCAGAAACTGACGACGGCTACTACTCATGACTCATGGCTCCCTGCTCGAGACGATCGTGGTGGAAGTGACCAGCCAGCAACTCCTCGAGATCGAGCCTGGCGGACAGTGCTTCAGTAGCGGTCTCGACGAGCTCACGGCGTGCCTCGAGTTCGTCCTGCTTAGCGAGCAGTACTTCGAAGACTCCGATTTGCATGCCGTTGAAGTTCTGCAAGGTTTCGAGCACGAGCCGCGCACGCAGTGGCACGATCTCGTCCTCGAGGAAGGCCGCGCGATCCCGTGCGCCAATCCAGCGCTCGCGGAAAGTGCGCGCTGCCGATCGCACCTCGACCGCGGTTTGGTTGAATCGATTCAGTCTGCTGAGCAGGATTGCTTCGCTCGCAGCCGATCTCGCGCGTCCGGGATCGAGGAGCGGAATGCCGAGCACGACCTCAGGCCCGAAGCCCCATTCGCCAGTGGCCGGCTCGCGCTGCCCGCTCACGCCCGCCTCGAAGGCCGGGAACCAGGCTTCCCAGTCCACAAGTCCGGCGCGCTGCGCGGCGGCCTCGGCATCTGCGCGCGCGTGAGTCAGTGCGAGTGACGCACTGATGGCACGAGTCTCCAGATCGCGTAGGTTCAGGTCACGACGAGCCAACTGCTCCAGACTCTCATCCGCCTCTGCGAGCTTCCATTCGACGTCTTGCCCCCACAAACCTAGCTGGACATTGAGCCCCTCGCGGAGTTCGCGGAGGCGCTGCTGCTGCCGCGCGAGACTCACTCGCGCGGCGGCGTGCGCGACCTGGGCAGCCGTGAGCATCGGGTCAATCACGTTGCCCGCACGATGCAGTTCCTCGGTGAGGATCAGAGCGGCGTCTTCGGCAGCGAGGAAATCCTCGTGCAAGGCAACCAAGGCAGAGCCCAGACGCAACTCCAGTACGGCGCGTCGCACTTCGAAGACCATCCCTATCAACTCAGCAGTGACCTCAGCTTCAGCGGCAGCCAGCTCTGCCTTTGCAACCCGGAGTCGCAGCGGTCTGAAGAACACGTCAAGGAATGACTGCGTCAATCCAAACTCGAGTTCGGTGCCGTCGTCAAAAAACTTTGCGTTCACTGCGAGAATTGGGTTGCTCAGGAGCCCTGCCTGTACGAACTCGGCGGCAGAAACGCCGAGCTCCTGCATGGTCGCGTGGAAGTCCCGGTTGTTCAGCAGGGCGATGCGCACCGCCGTCTCCTCAGTGAGCGGCTCGCGCAGAAAGGTCTGCACACGCTCCTGCACGCCCCCGACATCGCTGCTGTCTGCGTAATCGGACTCCACGCCTCCAAGCCGGACGGCGAGTTCGCCACTGACCCGACCTCGCGAATCCCGCTGCGCTTCGGGTGCGCTGGCGCAGGATGCCCCGGCGAACAGGAGTAGAGCAATCGGCCAAGAGAGCCGCTGGTCTGCACTCATCATCATTGCCCTCCGTACCCGTCATGGTGCTTCACGCTCGTCACTTCAGAGGTGGGCATGAGCTCCGTATCCACAAGCAGTGCCCGGCTCGGTTCAGTCGCCTCGGCCGCCTCCGTCGACGCTGGGTGATGCGCGTTGGGAGCGGGTAAGGGCGGGACAGTTGCGCAGCTCGCGAGGATCGCCGCCGCGCCAACACTCAGCCTGAGGGAGGATCGCATTACTGAGGCACTCCTTCCTTCTTCGCACGCGCAGCCGCTTCGGCCTCCTCAGCGAGCTTAGCCTTCGTAAGCTCGTCGGCACGAATGGCGCGCGCCTTTTTCAGTGCGGCAGCGGGGTCCTTCTTGATCGCGGTCAGGCTCTTGATGGACTCGACACGCACCATGGTCTTGCCGATCAGTACGAAAGTGTCCGGGGCAACCTGCTCGCTCGTCATCGGATCAGTGCCATTGCCGAGGTCCTCGATCTCGGGATCGGAGAGCTTGGTCAGGACCGCTTGAAGATTGGCGCGGACCTCAGCAGCGTGCTCAGCCTTGCTGATTGCAATCTCGTGGCCCTGCACGAGGATTGTCGGCGAGTTCTCCAGGATCTTCTCACCGCTGATCGGGCAGATCTTGTTGCCAACCTTCTTGGTGGTTGGATAGGACGCTTTGTAGGCCGTCTCCACGTCGTCCTGAATGTCCTGGATGCAGCTCTTGCAACAGATGTAGATGCGACCGTAGTCAGTCAATGTGTACTGCCGGGTCGAAATCGGTTTGCCCATGATCGGGCAGGCAATGTTGTTGAAGTGCGGGATGCTGACCTCCAGCGGCTTCGCGGACTCTTGCGCGCGGAGCTGCGTGGGCATCATCAGGATCAGGAAGGGAACCGTGAGTGCGAGTGTGCGAATCATGATCAAATGGATTCGAGGTGATGGCGGAACGGAGAGAGGAAAAGCACGAATGTGCTCGGATGGACCTTGGGCCAGAATGGCCACGGATGACTGGTCGCAGAAACGCGGCGGGACCGAACCCCCCGAGGGGCTTCAAGTCCGTCAAGAGCCGCTACAAACGCAAACTGTGATAGCGCAGGAACAGTACGTCCGGCGCAACCTCGTCGATGCTGTCCGCCGACCTGCTCAGGGCGGGACGCGGCAGCCGCAGTAGAACGCCGGCGACGGGGTAGTCATCGAGGCCTTGCACCGAGGAGTCGTTCGGCAAGGGTGCCGGAGTGGCGGGAGTCTCCTTGGGATGGGGCGCTGACGGCACATCGCAGCAGCAGGATCTCGTCAGCAGCGCGCCACTTCCCTCATGGTTGTCGGTCGGGCATCCACAGTCGGATGCTGAGCACGCCACTCTCTCCTGGCAGAACTCGTCCGCAACCATCCGCCCCGGGAAGAGGCAGTGGACGGCGAGAACGCTCAGGAGAAGACGCCGGATCATGGTGTCGTCATGAGTATATACGGACAGGTCAACGGGCGGCTGAACGAATTCTCGTTGAACCATGTCACTGGCCATCCAGCTGAACGACGCGCAGCCGCAGAGCATTCAGGATCACGGACACCGAGGAAAGGCTCATAGCTGCGCTGGCGATCATCGGGTTGAGCGTGAGGCCAGCCCAGGCGAACCCTCCAGCTGCGACCGGAATCGCCAGGGCGTTGTAGCCGAATGCCAACCAGAGGTTCTGGCGAATGTTACGCATGGTGGCACGACTCAAGCGACGAGCCCGCGCTACACCGCGCAAATCGCCCTTCACCAGCGTGACGCCCGCGGCTTCGAGCGCGACGTCGGTGCCGGCGCCCATCGCGATGCCAACGTCGGCGGCTGCCATCGCCGGCGCGTCGTTGGTGCCGTCGCCGGCCATCGCGACGTGGCGGCCGCTGTTGCGCAGCTCTTTGACCTTGGCAAGCTTGCCGTCCGGCATCACGCCCGCCACGACCTCCTGGATGCCGAGTTGGCGTCCGACCGCCTCCGCGGTAGCTCGATGATCGCCCGTCAGCATGATCACGTGAACGCCCTCGCGCTCGAGATCGCGCAAGGCAGCGGGAGTGGTTTCCTTCACCGGATCGGCGACCGCAAGAAGTCCGGCGTCCTGTCCGTTCACGCGCGCGAAGACGACGGTCGCGCCCCTACTGCGCAACTCGTTCGCCTCGTGTTCCAGGGCTGGAATGCTCCGGTTGGAAAGTTCGATGCGCTTTCCGTTCACCATTCCCTCCACTCCCACGCCGGTCGTCGCGCCGAAGTTGCTGACGTCCCGCAGCTCAAGGCCTCGCGCCTTCGCGCCAGCGACCACTGCTGCTGCGATAGGGTGCTCGCTGCCACGCTCCAGGCTGGCAGCAAGGCTCAGGAGCTCCCCGTCATCAACACCGGCGACGGGCGTCACGCGAGTCAAGCTCGGCTTGCCTTCCGTAAGTGTGCCGGTCTTGTCCACCACCAGCACGTCCACCTTCTCCAGCCGGTCGAGCGCCTCCGCGTCCTTGAGCAAAATGCCAGAGCGCGCGCCGCGTCCGGTGCCGACCATCACCGACATCGGCGTGGCCAGGCCGAGCGCGCACGGGCAGGCGATGATCAGCACAGCGACTGCACTCGTCAGCGCCAAGGCCGGTTCACCGAGCGCCATCCACGTGGCGAAAGTGCCAGCCGCGATCAGAATCACGACCGGCACGAACACGGCCGCCACGCGATCCACGAGTTTCTGAATGGGCGCGCGGCTGCGTTGTGCGTCTCCCACCATGTGGACGATGCGTGCGAGCAAGGTGTCACCGCCGATCTTCTCGACGCGCATCACGAGGCTGCCGCGACCGTTGAGGGTGCCGCCGGTGACGGGATCGCCCGCGCGCTTCTCCACGGGGAGAGATTCGCCGGTCATCGCGGATTCATCCACTGCACTGGTGCCGTCGAGCACGACGCCGTCCAGCGGCACGCGCTCGCTGGGTCGGACGCGCAAGCGGTCGCCGCGCTGAACATGCTCGAGCGGCACGTCGTCCTCGCCTTGCGCGGTGATGCGGCGCGCGGTCTTGGGCGCCAAATTGAGAAGCGCGCGCACCGCCGAACGCGTAGCTCCGCGCGCGCGTAGTTCCATGACCTGCCCGAGCAGGACCAACGCGATGATCACCGCAGCCGCTTCGAAGTAGAAATGATCGCGCATCTCGGCAGGGATGCGCGCGGGAAGCAACCACGCGAACACGCTGTAGAGGAAAGCGGTGCCGGTGCCAATCGCGATCAGCGTGAACATGTTGAGGCTGTGGCGACGGACCGACATCCATCCGCGCGCAAAAAAGGGCGCACCGCCCCACAGCACCACCGGAGTGGCCAGCGCGAACTGCAACCACGCCGGTCCGATCCCGGCCATGGCGAGAATCAGCAGGGGCAACGCAAGCATGCTGCTCACCCAGAATCGACGGGTCATGCTCGCCAGTTCCGGGTCCGGCGCCTCGTCGGCGCTGGCCGTCATCGGTTCGAGCGCCATGCCACATTTCGGGCAATCGCCAGGACCCTCTTGCACCACTTCCGGATGCATCGGACAGGTGTAGCGGGCGCCGGGTGTGGCCGGCGCGGCGGCAGCCTTGAGGTGATCGTCATGAGGACGGTCAGAGTGGCAGCAGGCGTGGGCGGATTCGTGCTTCATGCCTTTGCCGACGGGCGAGCCTCCGGCTCCTTACAGTGACAATCCAGGCAACCGTGCTCGGTGCAGGTGCCGCAGGCGCGCACCAACTGGGCGTGCAGGGCTTGACGGGCTCGGTGCAGGCGCACGGAAGCATTGTTGGCGGTGATGCCGATCTCGACCGCGTAATCCGACACGCTCGTTCCATCGAGATCCACTCGACGGAGGGCGACGGCGTATTCGGGCTTGAGCGTGGTGAGCAGTTCCTTCACGCAGGAGCAGATCACCTGATCGAGCGCCGCCACCGCCTCCGGCTCGGCCACTGGAGGCGAAAAAGTGCGGCCCTCAAGCGCTTGGCGTCGCGCATGATCAGCCAGCGCGTTGCGAAGCAGTCGGAAGAACCAGGCCGTGGCGCGTTCGTCGTCACGCAAGGCTCCGCCGCGCTCGATGCCGCGCACGAAGGCGTCTTGCAGAATCTCCTCGGCAAGCGCGCGGTCGCCGAGGCGCTTCTGCAAAAAGCCCAGAAAGCGCCCGTGGTTCTCGATCAGGATCCGGGCGGCCTCAGCGGAGATCGGCGCGCGTTCCACGCGCCTCATGCTAGCGCCTGGGCGGCGGGGCAGCCTTACGCGTGCGGACGTCGAAGGTGGCACCTTCAGTCAGCACGTGCAGGCGCACGTTGGTCACCGTCACCGGTGCGGCGCGGAAGGCGGAGTCCATCGTGCTCGCTTCGATCTCGGAAGGATCCACCACCGTGATCGCGCCGGTGCCGACCACTTCGATGCGATCGTCGGAGTCGAGGAAGGCAGCAGTGTCTTCATCGAGTCCGATGCCGATCAGTCGCGGGTTGTAGGCCACCGCCGACAGCAGTCGCGCGAGCCGATCGCGCTGCACGAAGTGCTGATCAATGATCGCGAGCTGCGTCAGACCCATGCCGGGCGCGAGCTGCACCTTGTCGGCGCGCGGCACCCCGCCGTCCTCGCCGTAGGCGATCATGTGTTCGGACAGGAAGGAGGCGCCGGCACTGGAGGTAGATTGACCCTTGCGCCATGATCGGCCATCTCGTTCACGCCCCCACCTCGTCGTCGTTCACAGCCATCCCGAGAGAAGGGTTCCGTGGATAAGAGCGAAGGCTTCAGGGATTCGTGTGGGTTCACTGGCCCTCCAGTGTGTTCAGCTGGAGGCAGATCGCCTGAGGCGCCAGCACGTGGAATCCTGTAACAGTTCCGGACCTTCGCTGTAAAATCCGTTGTGCTAGTGTTAGGATCCCATGACGTCGGCCACCTGGCTATGATCCCTCTCCACACCATCAAGAATAGAGAATAATTCCCATGCTCGCACTCCTTGCCGACGCGCTGTTGATCGCCCTGCAATCAAGCCACGCAGAAGGCCCTAATCCGCCCACGGAGTCCTACTGTGAAACCGTGTACAACAGTGGAGGCTTTGACAAAGCTGCGGATGGCGACGATGGAGCGAATGGTCCCAACGGAACTCCCGGTGCTGCGGGCGGGCCGGGCGTGGATGGCGAGGTGGGCGACGACGCCGTAGTCCTGGTCGGCGGAACTGATCAGGCGTGGGCCATGGGAGGTGAGGGTGGCCATGGTGGATCAGGAGGCAATGGCGGGAATGGCCAGTCTCCAAGTGGTGGTGGCGGGAAAGGTGGGAAAGGGGCAAGAGGCGGCGATGGAGGTGATGCGTTCGTCCAAGTGGAAGATGGAATGGGTGGCGCCTTCGGCGGCTTTGGAGGGTGGCCCGGTCTCGGTGGTGATGGTGGAGATGGAACCGGATTTGGCCTTGGGGGAAATGGTGGCAACGGCGGAAACGGTGGTAATGGTGGTGATGCGTTCGTCTCATGCATCGGGAGCGGTGGAGCCCGCGCGAAAGGCGGCTTCAAAGGCTTCTATGGACTCCATGGGAATGCAGGGATACCGGATGCCATCGACGGTCTAGACGGGGCTTGGGGGTCCAATGGATCTGCTGGAGAATGGGAATGATTAATACTCCTACAACTGATACGTAGAAGGCCCTTGTACTAGATAGCCTCGCAAATGCTGAATCGCCCCGTGATTCTGGTCTCCGGTGGTGCTGCAGTAGTGCTCTGCGTCTCCTTGATATGGCGCTGCCAGCCTGAACTTCCGGAACCAAAGTTAGAGTTGTCCGACTCCGCCGGCGAGTCCGGCTTGATGGCCGACGCGCTCACCCGTAGCCAACTGCGGGATGCCCTCTGGGGACGGCTGCGGATGTTCGACAGCGTCTCAGGTGCCGAGCTTGAGAGGGTCGCGACGATCACACCTGAAGTGACAGAGCAGTTAACCGTCGCGAGCGGTGACATGGTCGACCTATCGGAGTTCGCTGAAGCTGCCACGATCTCGCTCGACGAGAGTTCCAATGGCGATCCTCTGGTTGTCTCACTCGGGGATTCCACCAATTGGACCGGGGATGAATGGCATGCCACCCTTCCATACAACTCCGGACTCTTCGTAACGATTACAGGCGCTCCCGGTGGAATTGAACTGCCGAGGAGTGACTTCTACCTCCTTCCACACCCATCAACGCTATCCGAGGAGCAATTAGACGAAGTCGGCATCGGACCATTCGCACTCCCGGTGTCAGGCATGACGCTTACAGGAAAAGCAAAATGGCTGTTCAGGAAGGGAGTGCTGAAGCCGGTGCATCACGAAGCGGCAGGTCAATCCCCATCGCTGAAGTTCTTCAAACCTCTTTCGGGTGATTTCGTCGTGCTCTGGGTGGACAACGTCGGTAATCAGGCCTTCGGGGAGGTCACTCTGGTCCGTGGAGAACGGAGCGAGCTCTTCCTTCCTTATCTGCCAAGGCCGATCCTCGTGGGCACTCTCATGGATTGGAATGGCGATCCTGTGCCTAACGGACGCATCAAGGTCATCGTGAGTTTGGATCTGTTGAACTACGACTTCCTGCCAATGGATCCACACGCGCTCGGTGCGATTCGAACCGACGCCGAGGGTTGGTTTCACACTATTCAGTTGTCCTACACCACTGATGCAAGTGGTCATTTCTCTTGCACCACTCCGAAGGGATCTGAATATGCGATTCAATCCTTTGCACTAGGCAGTTACGCATTCTGGAGCAGCCTTGATTCCGGCCTCTATCCTGCGGAGGGCATGAAGCTTGAGTTGCAGCTCATGAAGCCGGATCAAGCTCAGACGCGACTGATCATCATGGCGCCAACAGAACACGCTCTCACCGGAGCAGAAGTGATTGGTGGCTTAGTGAGTGACCTTCCGTTCATGAGAAGTTGGCCTCGATTAACGATTGATGATGAAGGCGCGGTCACCTACGCCGGACTGGAGCCTGGGAGATTGGCGACCTTCTTCGTCAAGCATCCTTCTCTGAAATCTGGAGTCCACGCAGAACGCATAGTGATTCCGGATGTTCGAGAGATCCGACTTTCAATCCCTGCGACAGCCTTTCGTTTACAATAGAGTCAGCCAGGCCGCAAGTTGTGAACGCGGAAGCTCCTGGTCCGTGCTCGACTACCGCCTGGGCGGCGGGGCAGCCTTACGCGTGCGGACGTCGAAGGTGGCACCTTCAGTCAGCACGTGCAGGCGCACGTTGGTCACCGTCACCGGTGCGGCGCGAAAGGCGGAGTCCATCGTGCTCGCTTCGATCTCGGAAGGATCCACCACCGTGATCGCGCCGGTGCCGACCACTTCGATCCGATCATCGGAGTCGAGGAAGGCAGCAGTGTCTTCATCGAGTCCGATGCCGATCAGTCGCGGGTTGTAGGCCACCGCCGACAGCAGTCGCGCGAGCCGATCGCGCTGCACGAAGTGCTGATCAATGATCGCGAGCTGCGTCAGACCCATGCCGGGCGCGAGCTGCACCTTGTCGGCGCGCGGCACCCCGCCGTCCTCGCCGTACGCGATCATGTGTTCGGACAGGAAGGAGGCGCCGGCACTGGTGCCGGCGACGTGCAGCTCGTCCTCGCGGTTGCGCTGGCGAATCAATTCGGTGACGCGTGATCCGCCGATGGTGGTGGCCAATCGCAACTGATTCCCGCCGGTGAAGAACACGCCGCTCGCCTTGCCCAGAAAGCGGAACCACTCGTCGTTGGCAGCGTCGGAGCGTGCGTCGTAGGCTAGCACCTGCACCTCGCGCACGCCGAGATCGCCTTCGAAGATGCGCGCGTAGTTGCGTCCGGTCTCGCGCAGCGAGGAGGCGGTGGGAATCACCGCGATGCGTGCGTGCTTGCCCCCCGCCACCTTGGCGAAGCGCCGCAGGATCGCTTGGTTGCGGAGTTTTTCCTCCGCGCCCCCGATCGGGATGATGTAACCGCGCGTTTCGCTCATGATCTCAGTCGAGTTCTCCGCGAAGTCTATCCCGCGATCGCGCCCAACGCGCGCTCAATCACGCCGGCTTGTTCGGCGAGGTGGCGCGAGTAGGTGCCGGTGGCGGGACTCGCGGCGGAGGGACGGCCCGCGTACTCGGCGCGGATGCCGCAGTCGGCGAGGCGATCGGCGGCGAAACTCCAAGCGCCCATGTTGCGCGGCTCTTCTTGCGCCCAGATCCAGGTGGCCTTGGCGTGGAGCTTGACGACAGCGGCGAGCGCAGTGCGCGGGAAGGGATAGAGCTGCTCGAGCCGCAGCACCGTCACGTCGCGCCGCTTGCGCTCGTCGCGCGTGGCGATCAGATCGTGGCCGAGTTGACCGCTGCACAGAATCACGCGTTTCACCGCTTTCACGTCCGCGCTGGCGTCGTCGAGCAGCGGCTCGAAGCGACCTTGCGCGAGCGCGCCGATCGGACTCATCGCGCGCGGATCACGCAGCAGCGATTTCGGCGTGAACACCACGAGTGGGTGCTTCATGCCCTCGGCGGCGTGGCGGCGTAGCAGATGGAAGTACTGCGCGGCGGTGGTGCAGTTCGCGAGCGTCAGGTTTCCCTCGGCGCACATTTGCAGCCAACGCTCGATGCGCGCGCTGCTGTGCTCCGGTCCCTGACCGTCGTAGCCGTGCGGTAGCAGCATCACGAGTCCGCTGCTCTGCCCCCACTTCGCGTTGCCCGCCGCGACGAATTGGTCAATCGGAATCTGCGCGCCGTTGACGAAGTCGCCGAACTGCGCTTCCCACGCCACGAGAATTTTCTCGGCGGCTTGGGTGTAGCCGTACTCGAAGGCCACGGCGGCTTCCTCGGAAAGCAGCGAAGAGCGGAACTCGACGTGCGCGCCCTCACGCAGCCCGGCCAGCGGCACGTGATCGGCGCCGGTTTTCTGATTGCGGATCACAGCGTGACGATGACTGAAGGTGCCGCGCTGGCTGTCCTGTCCGGTGAGTCGAATGCCGAAGCCATCCTGAATCAAACTGCCGAACGCGAGTGCTTCGGCGCAGCCCCAGTCCACGTCCTTGTCGCCGCGCACCATCTCCTCGCGGCGCTTGAGTTGACGCAGCAGGTTCGGGTGCACGGTAAAGCCTTCGGGCATCGCGTTGCTGCGCTCGATGATCGACACCAGTGTGTCGGTGGCGACTCCGGTCTGCGGCGCAGTCGCCTCGCACCAGTCGGCGGCGTGGTCGTCACGCGCGAAGACTTTCGGTTGCACGTCGTCCTGAGTGACGGGCTTCCCGCCGCCCTGCGCGCGCCAAGCTTCGAGCGCCTGGCGCAATTTTTCATCATACGCGGCAGCGACTTGCTCGGTCTCCGCGAGACTCATGTCGCCACGCCGCACCAACAGGTCAATGTAGTTCTGACGCACCGTCGGGTGCTTGGCGATGCGCTGATAGAGCAGCGGCTGCGTGTAAGCCGGCTCGTCGCCTTCGTTGTGGCCGCGACGGCGGTAGCCGATCAGGTCCACCACCACGTCGGACTGGAACTGTCGCTGGTAGTCCACCGCGACGTGCGTCGAGCGCAGCACCGACTCGGGATAGTCACCGTTGGCGTGCAGGATTGGCGCCTGCACCATCTTGGCGAGATCGGAGCAGTAGTAGGTGCTGTAGCAGTCGGCGGGGCCAGCAGTGAAGCCGATCTGATTGTTCACGATCAGATGAATCGTTCCCCCGGTGCGGAAACCGGCGAGTTCGCTCATCTGCAGGGTTTCGGCAACCACTCCTTGTCCGGTGAACGCGGCATCGCCGTGCACCAGAATCCCGACGGTGCGCTTGCGTTCGGCGTCGCCTGCGCGATCCTGATAAGCGCGCACCATGCCGCACACCACTGGGTCCACCGCTTCGAGATGGCTCGGGTTGGCGGTGAGGATGACTTCGATCTCGCCGCCAGCGGGCGTTCGATAGGTCCCGCGCTGGCCGACGTGATACTTCACGTCGCCACTGCCTTCCGGCATTTCCGGCACCGCAACGCCTTCGAACTCCTTGAAGATGCGCTCGTAGGGTCGCCCGAGAATCGTTCCCATGAGCGCGAGTCGCCCGCGGTGCGCCATGCCGATCACCACGCGTTGGACGCCGTCCTCGGCAAGGCGGTCCAGCATCTCCGCCAGCGCCGGCAGCATCATGTCCGAGCCTTCCAGCGAGAAGCGCTTGGTGCCCGGGTAGCGCGTCTGCATGAAGTGCTCGAAGTTCTCGGCCTGTACCAAGCGCGAGAGGATCAACTTGCGGTGTTCAAGATCGAACACTGAGTCGTTGCGACGCGGCTCGATGCGGTCGCGCATCCAGGTCTTGCGCTCAAGATCCACGATGTGCATCGCCTCGGCGGTCCAACGGCGGCAGTAGGACTCGCGCAGCACTTCCAACACCTCGCGCAGCGTCATCATGCGCTTGCCGCAGAGGCCGTCGGTCAGGAACTCGCGGTCGAGATCCCAGATCGTGAAGCCGTACCACTCGGGATCGAGTGAGGAGTGGAGATCAGGCTTGTATTCGAGCGGGTCGAGGTCGGCGAGCTGGCAGCCGCGCGTGCGATACGCGCTGATCAGTTGCCAGACGCGCGCCTGTTTGTCGGTGGCGCGGGTGTCACGCGCGGTGGCGGAATCCCGCTCATCGCGCACCGGACGCCAAGGCACTCGCAAACTGTGAAATATTTCCTCGTAGAACTCGTCGGCGCCGTCGAGGAGGGCCTCGACGCGCTGTAAAAGGTGGGCGCTCTCGGCGCCTTGCACCGTGCGGTGGTCGTAGGTGCTGGTGACGGTCATCACCGGTCCGATCGCGAGCTCAGCGAGTGCCAGCGCACTCATGCCGCGCACGTGCACCGGCACACCGATCGCACCGGTGGCAAGGATCAAGCCCTGCCCCTTCATCAGCCGCGGCACCGAAGCCTCGGTTCCGATACCGCCCGGATTGGTGAGAGAAAAAGTGGTGCCTGCGAAGTCCTCTGCAGTCAACGCATTCTTGCGCGAGCGTGCGATCACGTCCTGATAAGCGTGATAGAACTCGAGGAAGTTCATCGCCTCGGCGCCCTTCAGGTTCGGCACCACTAGCGAACGCCCACCGTCGCGCCCTTCCACGTCCACCGCGAGTCCGAGGTTCACGCGCTTCGGCGTGACTTTGAAGGCCTGGCCGTCGCGCTCCTCGAAGAAAGACTGCACGTTCGGCTGTTCGCGCACCGCGCGCACCATCGCGAACGCGACAATGTGCGTGTATGAAGTCTTGCCGAGCGCGCGATCGCGCATGTGCGCGTTGACGATGCGCCGGTTCTCGTCGAGCACTTTGACGGGCAACGTGCGGACTGAGGTGGCAGTCGGCACCTCGAGACTGGCCGTCATGTTGGCGGCGATGCGGGCAGCGATGCCGCGTAAAGCTTGGTAATCGCGGTCCTCGGTCGGGGCGGGAGTGCTGGGCGCGGAGGTGCTGGGCGCAGCAGTCGCCGAAGCGGCGGCGCGTGCTGGCGCCAAGGTGGCGCCATTGCCCGCGGTGAGCCCGGCGAAAATCCGCCCCCACTCCTCGTCCACCGAGGCGGGATCGCCCTGCCACTGCTCGTGGAGGGCCTCCACGTAGCCGGCGTTGACGCCGAACTGCTCCTCGAAGTCGATCGTTTTCACTGCGGGTCGCTGAGAACGGGGGCGCAATTCTAGTCGAAGCGGCCCCTCAGGATCTCACTACCTTATGGGGCATGCGTGGACGCTTCTCCCCCGTTCTGATCGGTGCGCTGCTGCTTGCTCCGTGTACGAGCTCCTGCCAGGCGCCCGCCCGCTCTGGCGCCCGGCTCTACGACGGTTATGGCGACTTTCATCGCGCCATCACCACGGATTCGGTCGCAGCGCAGCGCTGGTTCGACCAAGGCATGCAACTGCTGTATGGGTTCAACCATGACGAGGCGATTCGATCTTTTCGCGAGGCCGCACGGCTCGATCCGCGCGCGGCAATGCCGTGGTGGGGAGTCGCCTATGCGTATGGCGTGCACGTCAATCGGGCGGAGATGAGCGAGAAGGCGAACGCGGGAGCCTTCGAAGCCGCGCAGCAAGCCATGCTACTGCTCGACGACGAGACTGCCGTCGAGCAAGCGCTGGTGCGTGCTGTCGTGACTCGCTACGCCTGGCCGGCTCCGTCGGATCGTAGGCCGCTCGATCAGGCTTTTGCCGACGCCATGCAAGACGCGTGGCACGCCTTTCCACAGGATCCGGACGTCGGCGCGCTGTTTGCAGAATCATTGATGAATTTGCAGCCGTGGGATTATTGGACGAAGGAAAAGCTTCCCAAGGGGCGCGCGGCGGAGATCGTGGAGACGATCGAAGCGGTGTTGGCGTTGGTGCCGCAGCACCCGGGGGCGCTGCACTTCCACATCCATGCGCTCGAGGCTTCGGCCGAGCCGGAGCGCGCCGAACCATCCGCCGATCGACTCAAGGCGCGTCTGCCAGGGAGCGGACATCTGGTGCACATGCCGAGTCACATCTTCATCAACACCGGGCGCTTTGCGGAGGCGGCGGCGGCGAACGAGCGCGCGATTGCGTCGGATGCCGCCTATTTTGAGGTTGCACCTGCGCCGGAGTTCTACTCGCTGTATTACGTTCACAACATTCACTTCCTCGCCTATGCAGCGATGATGCAGGGTCGTTACGAGGTTGCGTTAGGAGCGGCGCGACGGATCGAGAGCGACATTCCGCGCGAGTTCCTGGAAGGCTTTGCGCCGATGGCGGACGGCTTCATGGCGACGGAGTTGCACGTGATGATTCGTTTCGGGAAGTGGTCGGAGGTGCTGGCTGAGCCGGAGTTCGCGGAGTTCCAGTTGCTCTCACGCGCCCAGCGTCACTATGCGCGCGCGGTGGCCTATGCGAATCTTGGGGACACGGCGGATGCGCGCGCCGAGCTCGCCGCCTTCGACGCGGCGGCGGCGCTGGTCCCCGAGAATTGGTCGCTGGGAGTCAATCCGGCGTCCACGGTGCTGCCGATCGCGCGCAGCATGGCGCTCGGAGAGATTCTGTGGCGCGAAGGGCATCGTCAAGCGGCGTGGGATGCGTTGCGTGCAGCAGTGGCGGCGCAGGATTTACTCGTTTACGACGAGCCGCCGGGTTGGATGCAGCCCACGCGGCATGCACTCGGGGCTCTGCTGCTTGCCGGAGATCGCCCCGCAGCGGCCGAGGAAGTCTTCCGCGAGCAGCTCCGCCGCCTCAATAGTGATCCGTGGGCGCTCCTCGGCCTCGAGCAGACGCTTCGTGCGTTAGGCCGAACCGCCGAAGCCGAAGCCCTCAGCCCACAGCTCCGCAAAGCGTGGGCCGAAGCCGAAGTCACCCCACCCGCCGCCTGCTACTGCGCGAAGAATACGGAGTCAGGCACCGTGGGTTGAAATCACCCCATGGAGGAGTGCGACACCTTTGTGTGGTTGGCAGCACTGGCGCCGCTGTACGGCACCTTCGTGGGTTGACTCCGACCCACGGTGCCTGACTCCGTATCAGACTCCGTATCAGTATCACGTGACTCCGTATCACTCGGCCCAGAGGGGGAGTTCTACACCGGCTCCGGCGCTGAGCCAGTGGTCGTAGAAGTTCCAGGTCAGACAGCCGTCGTCGGCGCGGGGGTCGAGGAGCTGGAAGATCAGGCGCGCAGAGGGCTGATCGAGATCCACGCGAAAGGAGCCGGCAGGAACGAGGACGGAATCGCTTCCCAATTTCCATTTGGCGGCGCGCTCATGATGGCCCTGGAAGGCCTGCGTGGCGCGGGTGGACGACTCGAGATGAAAAGTGGTGAGCTGGGCCTCGCGCGGCGCCTTCAGGTCCTCGACCAACACGCCGTGCACACGTAGCAACGCGGCAACCGTGGCGAGCTCAGGGCTCAAAATGTAGGCGCGCGGTGCGTTCACGCTCTGGGTGGCCGTGAAGCCGACGTAAACCGGAACTTCGACCGTGGTGCGCGGACCAGCAGAAACGCGGTAGGACTCCCCTGTCACGGGGTCGCCGCCGAGTTCGAAGCCGCGCAGCAACAGAATCTCGCGTCCACGCAGGACGAGATCGGCGGCAAGATGCTGGGAGAGCGTGCCCGCGCGAGCCGAAGCGCGGGTCTCAGCATCCAGCCGCGCGCACAGCGCCGGCAGCTTCGGACCCTGCTCGGCGGCATAGTGAACGATTTCCTGCACGAAGGCGCGCGTCGCGGCGATGCGCGTGCGGAAATCCGCGTAGGAGTACGCCTCGGATAGAATCGCGAGCCGGTTGCGCAATCCCGTCGCGTTGGTGACGAAGCGCGGTCGGTGGTCGTAAGTCCGCCAACCCTTGACGAGATCCACCTCGTCCACGAAATCATGCTCCCCATCGGACATGAAGTTGCCGTAGTCGAAGACCTCGAAGCCGTGGCGCGCACGCATGCGTTCGCGCAGCTCCGGCAACCAGCGTCCGTTGAGTTCCTCAAGCAGATCCGGATGCGCCGAAGGAGTGAGCGGCGGCGCATAGGTGAGCTCGTAGCCGTGCGCGCTGCCGTTGGTGGTGTGCAAATCCACGAACACGTGCGGATCCCATTCGACCAGCGCACGCGTGAGGTTACGCGCTTCCAAATTCTCGAGCTTGAGCCCATCGCGATTCAGATCCAGCCCGCGCGCGCTCGGGCGTTGCCCCGGATTCGACGGGCCTTGCTGCAGCGGACGATTCTTCGGCGCCATGCGATCGTTGCCGTCCGCGTTGTAGATCGGCGCGATCAGTACGACCACCTGCTCCACCGACCACGGCTCCGGCCCCCACACCACTTCGCGGATCAAGGCGAGCACCGCCTCCTTCCCCTCGACCTCGCCAGCATGAATGTTGGCATTGATCCACAACACCGGCTTACCGCTCGCGCGCGCTTCCGCCGCGCTGTGCACCGGCGGAGCCGCGATCACCACCAGCGGTTGCTCGCGCCCCTCCGGCGTCGCACCAAAACGAGTCAGAACCACGCGCCGATCCCCCGCCGCATCCACCGCCGCGAGAAACTCCATCACTTCAGCGTGCGTCGAGGTCATCCGGTAGTCGGTGCGCTCGGGCACGGTCACCGGCGGATCAGGCAAGAACATGTGCGGCATCGAACAAGCGGCAGTCAGCGTGAGGAAACAAAGGGCGAGGCGGATCATCCCCCTGCTATTGTGACGTAGGTATCCCCGATGGCCAGCCCCACCCGCCGCCGCGCCCTGATGTGGACCGTGTTGCCGATTCTGGTCGTGCTGAACTTGCTGACCTGGTTCGAGTTCGAGTTCGAGGATGCAGCGAGGCCGAACAGTCGGCCTCTCGAGGGTTTGGCGGAAAGCGTTCTCGCACCAACGGCTTGGCTCGACGCCGACGAAGAGCACAGATCCAAGATCGCCCAGGGTCTGGTTCCCGTTCTGGTTCGCGACGCCCAGAATGGCACACCAATCGGGAACGCGGCAGTCTGGTTGGTCCCTCCGGGCGAAGCTCCAGGCGTGCGTATCTGGTTCTCGCCCATGGACCTGCTCCCGCTCCCCGCAGGTCAAGAGTTCGTTCGAACGGATGCGCAGGGACTCGCTTGGATTCCTCGCCCGCGCCGATTTCTCGACAGCATCGCCGTGCACGATCCTCGCTTCGGATCCGGTTGGGGCCACTTCACCAGATTGAGTTGGCCCAAAGCGTCCGAGGTCCAACTTCGAGCCGGCGCGGTGTTCGCAGCCGTGAACCTCATGCCTCCCGTGCTCGAGCTCACACTGGACATCCAAGATCCAGGATCGCATGCCTCCGGTGAACTCGCGGCATTCCTTCTGAACCGGGACGCCAGTCGGTTCGTGCCTCTCTATCCCACGGGCGACGGCGTGCACTGGCGCGCACAGACACTCCCGGATCCTCCTGACGGCGCGGACGAAATGCTCGAGCTGGAGTCGTGGCGCTTGGCGATCGGCACCGCGTGTGCATCCAGTGTCGCGGTTACTCGAGCACATTTCCGCGGGAAGCCTTTGGCGGTCTCGCTGGAAGGACGCGGCAGTCTCGAGATCGAACTCGTGAGAGAAAGCCGACGCCGCCTGAACCCGGTGCAGATTCGCTGCGAAGCGGCGGATACCGAGCAGGCACCCAAGTCATCGACCATTTTCGCGGAGCACTCCAGCATGCTGGCGACGGACCGCATCGAGCTCTGCGGCATCGAGAGCGGGCGGAGTTGGCGCGTCGGCGCACCTTTGCTCGCAGACGGCCGTTGGTTCTGGACGCAGGTCGAGGGTCCAACATCTGCCGGTACTCATGCCCGCGCCGTGCTGGACTTGTCGACGACCAGCACGCGGTTGCAAGGCGTCCTGCTCGACCTCGCAGGCGAACCCTTGGCACACACCGAAATCTGGGGTGAGCTTCGTTCCGAGGACCAGAGCGAGCGCGCGGGGGTCGCCCTGACGACGGGCGAGGGGGGCAACTTCGTCCTTCACCTGCCCCATGGCGACGGCATTCAATGGAGCGAGGCGGAACTGGGTGCCGGCGGCTTCAGTGATGGGGCTCGCGTCACGATCGAGTTACCTGCGTCGCGGGGACTCGAAACCTTGGAGATCGGTGAACATCGCATGCATTCGATTGGAAATGGCATCGTATCCATCGTGGACGCATCAGGGGATCCCATTCGGAATGCTGAGTTGTTTCTCCGTTCGCTTCCCATCCATGAGAACGGCGATCCCGGGCCCTGGACAGAACACCAGGCGGACGACGGATTGTTCAATCTGAGTCCGTCGGAAGTCGAGGGTGATCCACCCTTCGAGGTCGTGGTCAACCATCACGCGCACCTCTGGTCGCCAGGCGTCCTGCGCGACTGGGAAGAACCATTAACCCTCACCATGGCACCCGCCGCGCGGGTGCGCGGCCGCGTGCTGCTGCCGCCGCATGCGGAAGTGCAGGTGGAGATCCTTCCTGCCTTCGCGTACGCACCTCCGTGGGCGACGGCCGCGGACTACACCAACACCAGTGCCACCAGTCCGCTCGGCTATTTCGACTGCGGCCCGTTTCCCGCCGGCGTTCAAGACCTCGAGCTTCGCGTGGCAGGAATCCTGATGGCGCGTCTAGGACGCGTGAGCCTGCGCGCTGGCGAGACCGTCGCACCGCCGGGCTTCCAAGGTCTGGACCTGCGCTCCTGCACTCCGATGCGCATCCACCTCGCGCATGCGCCGCGCTCAGTGCGCGAAGCGGATCTACGGCTGCAAGCCGAGTTCGAGGACGGGCATCTGGAACTCCTGAGCAGTCGTTTCCTGCTGCTGCCGCCCGAGGTCGTGCGCGTGAAGGCAGAGGCCCCCGCCTGCAAGGTCGTGTGGCTGCCCGTCGAAGCCGGCGTCACTGCGCTGACGCTCGTCGCCGAGGACGACTGACCGGTGCGCGTGGCTCTCGCCGGTGCAACGGGAATGGTGGGCGCATTGCTGCTGCAGGCGCTGCGCAATGATTCACAAGTGCGCGAGATCCATCTCGTCGGCAGACGCGCGCCCGATGGCCTCGGCGACGACGCGCGCCTGCGCTTTCATCCAAGCGATTTCGCGAGTCTGCCGAGCGATGCGCCTTGGGCAAATGTGGATCGCGGCTACTGTTGCCTCGGCACGACCATTCGCGCTGCCGGATCGCCAGAAGCCTTCCGCGCCGTGGATCACGATGCCGTCCTCGCCTTCGCCCGTGCGCTGCGTGCCGCCGGCACGCCCGACTTCCGCGTCGTGTCTTCGGTCGGTGCCGATCCCGCGGCGCGCTCCTTCTACTTACGCGTCAAAGGCGAGGCCGAGCGCGACCTCAGCGCGTTGGACTTCCCCCATCTCACGATCTTCCGCCCCGGCCTCCTGCGCGGCCCGCGCGCCGAGTTCCGCCTTGGCGAACGGATCGCCCTCGCCACCGCGCCGCTCTGGCAACTCTTCCTCCAAGGCGATGCGCGTCGCTATCGCACCACCCAAGCGACCGACCTCGCTGCCGCCATGCACGCGCTCCCGCCCGCCGATGGCCTCCGTGTCTGGCATGATCACGAGCGCAAGACATGAAGTCCCTTCCGTGCGTCATCATCCTCCTTACTGCCTGCAGCGCGGAGCGCGATGCTGAGCGTCCGCTGCACCGGTTCGAGCCCACTGCTCAAGATTTAGAGCGTCTGGAGGCCGGAGAACTTCCACTCTTAATTCTAAAGGAAGGTCAACCTTGCCCAGGGGCCCTCTTCACGACTGAGGAATGGATTCCCGATCACCCCAAGTTCGGGGAGTATGGTCTCCGTGAACGAATCCTCGCCGATCGTGAACCTGGTGTGCTTCGAGCAGATGCACGCGGCATCGTTTGGTACACACCCGCGGCTGATTACTACTGGCTACGCAGAGCCAGCTCTGGAGACCACGTCTGGTCACATCCGTTCTTAGGATGGAACCAGTTCGAAGTCCGCGCCGCTGCTCGTGCAGGAATTCTTTGGCCTGCTGCCGAGCTCCTTGAGACCTCCACGTGGAGTGTCCGCATCAAATTGCATGAGTCGTTTGCGGAGCAGGCTCCGCCGGTGTTTTTCCTTCGCAGCCTCGATGACCCTGAGGTTCTTTTCCAAGCAGCGCGTCGATCCGCCAGCGAGTACCGCACTCCGCGCTGGCAATGGAATTCCATCGACGAGCACGTCAAGGGCCCACCGCGACTCTGCGCCGGGCTCGATCTCATGCGCGCTGTGCCACTTCCGGAACCCGGCGAAGCTGCGGAGTTCGATCTGCGTGACTGCGGCGCGATCGAAGTACAGCTGCTCGACGAGATCGGCGCGCCCATCCTCGAGCCCCGCGCCGTCTATCTTGCCGAACTGGAATCGAAACGCGCTGAGGAGTTTGCGACAAACCGCTGGGCTATGGTCGAATCTCCGCACGTGGTCTCCGAGAACGGTCGCGCGTTGTTCATCGGAGTGCCGCCCGGAAAGCGGTGGCGCATCGGTGCGCACTTGGTACCCGGTTCCGCAGCGGTCTCCGTCGAAGCTGAAGGCCCCGTCGAACCCGGACAAACGCTCAGCCTGACGCTCTCCACACGCGAGTCAGCCGTGTTGGTCCGTGCGAGGATCACAGGCGAGGACGGACTCCCGGCGATCTTCGCGCGAGGTGAGATCCGGGGTGAAGGAAGGCTACTCACTCGCTTCCGCACGGATGCCGATGGCCGGATGATCGCGCGCGTGCCAATCGCTTTAATCAACGCCAACGATCGGCTGGAGATCGTGGAGGAGTTCGACGCTTCACAAATCTCGCGCCGAATGGAGTTGCCCGCCGCCGCGCTGCTCGAACACGTCGTCGAACATGCTTGGCTGTGGCGCGAGGATACGAGTGAGTTGTTCGCTCAGGGGCGGGTGGTGGATCGCGAAGGCTTCGGCATTCCATTTGCCGACGTCATGGCGCTCATGGATGGAGGGACGGCGCATGCGGACGCTCGTGGATACTTCATCGTGAATCGCATGACGCAACTCATGGATCCGGACGAACTCGACGCGGATTCGCCTTGGCACTTGACGGGAACCGTGAGCTTGGAGCCGGGCCAGCGCAATTTGATGATCCAATTGGAAAGGGGAGCTCGCATCGCAGGTGTACTCGCACCATCATTCCGGAATCACCACCCGACGGTTAGTTGGCTCCGACCGGGTGCGACGCAGCGGACGAGCACTTGGCAGGACTGGTGGTCGCGCGAAGGCGAATTCGAGATCGGCCCAATCCCGGTGGATGCGACCGAAGTGCAACTCGAGTTCAACGGAGAGGGAACGGCCGTGCTGCGCAACCTTGTTTTGGAGCCCGGCAAGGTGTTTCGGTACCCTGAACCCGTGCAGCCGAGGAAGTGAAGCGCGCGGCGCGATCACAAAATGGCTCCCAATTCCTAGAGTTTCAGGAGGCGATATAGCCGGCCCGCGCTTTGCCGTCGGCGAACTCGCCGTCGAAGAGACCGGTAGCGGACCAGCGCATCCAATCGCGCACGGCTTCGCTGAAGACGGCGCGCATGTCGGTCTGCGGACGCTCGTCACCGTCGTCGAGATCGGCGAGGTCGGAAGGACGACCGATCAGACCGCCGCGCACCCCGCCGCCGAGCGCGAACATCGGCGCCGCCGAACCGTGATCGGTGCCGGCACTGCCGTTTTCGCGCACGCGCCGCCCGAACTCGGAGTAAACCAGCACCAACACGCGTTGATCGGTGCCATCGCGGGCGAGGTCATCAGCAAAGGCGCGCGTCGCGCTTGCGAGTTGCTGCAGCAGCGCCGCATGGGTGCCGGCCTGCGCAGCATGCGTGTCGAAGCCGCCGAGCCGCGTCCACATCACCGGCGGTCCGCCCTCGGCGCGACACAGCCTCGCCATCAGACGCAGCGGGGCCGCAAGACCGTTCTCGGGATAGCCGCCGCCTTCGGGAATCGTCTCGACGGCGCGCCGCAGAGTCGCCGCCGTCGCGTAAGCCGACGCCGCCGTCGCCGCGATGCGATCGGCGAGATTCGTGTCCGCGCCACCCATGCGCTCCTCGGCGCCCGCGTCGAGCGCGCGTTGCCGCTCCTCACGCTCCGCATCCGTCACTTGCACGCGGAACTCGTCGAGCCCGCGCACGGTCAAACCACTGCGCAGCGCGCCCTTGAGCAGCAGCGGCGCTTCGTCGGTGCCGAGTGCCACCGGCGGCAGAGCTCCGGCTGCACCCGACGCGGATTCCAAGGCCCGCGCCACCCAACCCGTGGCACGCGCCGGATCTTCACGCAAGCCACTGTGCCAAATGTCGCGCGAGACGAAATGGGAACGATCCGGGCGCCCGTAACCGACGCCACGCAACACCGACAACCTGCCCGCATCCCACAAACCGCGCCAAGGTGCAAGCTGCGGGTGCAGCGCGGCCAGCTCGTCGAGCTTCACCAGATCATCGCCGCGCAAGCCGAGCTTCGGACGTGCCGCGTGATAGAGCGCGTCCTCGAAGGGAATCACCGTATTGAGCCCGTCGTTGCCGCCTTCGAGGAAGAGCAACACGAGCCGGCGATCGCCGGCGCCGTGCGCGCCGGGCGCACTCCAGGCGCGCAGTCCGCTCGGGAACAGAGACACACCCGCCGCGGTGGCGGCGAGTCGAAGGAAATCGCGGCGAGCGAGCGTCATGCGAGGTGGTACTCCGGAGCGCAGAGGATGGCGTGGGCGGCGGCGCGAAACGCGGACTCCGCATTGGAAGAGCCGTCGAGTGCTCCACGCAATGCTTGTGCACGCGAAGTCGGAAGATCACCTCCGAGGAAGACCGCGGCGAGGTCAGCGAGCGCCGTTTCGGCCGACGCGCGTCGCTTCGGTGGGAACAGAGAATCCAGGGCCGCGCCGCGCGTCCACGCCGCAGCGCCTTCGGCAACACGGCCCGCGAAATTGGTGCGCGCCAGCCAACTCGCGCTGTGAATCCAGGATTCGCCACCGGCCCAGCCTTGCACTCCAGGAGGTTCGAAGAGCTCCTGCCCCATCTCGGAGCAAGCGCGCGCGCAACTCTCGAAGTCCGGCTGCGCGCCGAGCGCGCGCACAGTGCCGACCACCAGATCCACCGGCGACTTCACCAAGGAACGATACGACTCTGCACTGAAGAAGGCGCGCGAGGCGAGCAAGGTGCGCAGCAACCAAGTCAGATCGAGATCCCGCTCGCGCCAGCGCTCCGCAAGGAGCGCAATGACGTCCGTCGACGGTTCCGGCGACACGTAGAAGCGCCAGAGCTTGTCCGCGAGAAAGCGCGCACAGGCCGGCTGTGCCGCTGCGATGCGGCACACGGCGTCACCATCGGGCGCGTCCGTACCGAGCACGCGCTTGACGCCCGGATCGTGATAAGCCTCGACGAAACGATAATCGCGTCCGCGCACCACGCGCCCGGTCAATGCGCGCGCGGCTTCACGGATGTCCTGCTCGGAGTAATTGCCAACGCCGAGCGTGAACAGCTCCAGAATCTCGCGCGCCAGATTCTCGTTGGGAAGGCCACGACGATTCGAATCACCGTCGAGGAAACGCAGCAGCGCGGGATCGCGTGCGATCGCGAGCAACAAGGGCAGGAAGCTGCCTTCGCCGAGCGTCACGAAAGTTTGGTGTTGGCGGAACAGAAAGCCGAGATCGCCGACCTTCGACTGCGCGCAGGCGAAGTGGTCGTGCCAGAACAAACTCAACCGCGCCCCGGGCGCGCGTTCCTCCTGTGCAAGCTTCATCAACCACCAAGCGGCGAGGCGCGGGCGCTCTCCGCCAGTAGCAAGCGCCGCACCGGACTGCGACCAAGCCGCCTCACGTGCCTGATTGCGCGGCGCGAAGAGGGCCTCCACGCCTGCGGAAGGTGTGCGTTGCGCGAGCGCTGCAGCTTCTCCAGGGCGTGGGCCGCCGAGCGCGCGTCGCAAGAGATGCGCTGCCAATCGTTCATTCCACGGCCCATGGCCGCGCGCCGGATCGTAGGCCTCCAACGCCGCGCCCGGATCCCGCGGGCACCCGGACAATCCTTTACCGAGCACGCGCGAAGACCTCCAACTGCACCGCGCAATAACCGTCCACCGGCCCGATCCGTAGCCGTGCGCCGTCGAGCAGACCGGCGGCGGCATCCACCAGATCCGCGAAGTGCTCCGCGGCGGCGAAGTTGCCGCCGTTGGTCAGCAGTCGCTGCGCCACCACCGCTCCGCGCGCGCGCGTGAGCAGGTCGGCAAGCGGCGCCAGCTCGAGCTCAGTCCAACTGGCATCGGAACGCACGACCTCCACCGGCGCCGCGAGAATGTCGCGCAGCAGTCCGACCGAGCTGCTGAGCCAGATCTGTCCGTCCGCGCCCACGTAGAGCGCGGGCTCAGCGTTGTGCGCGAGCGGTGCGCTGGTGCCAACGCCGAGCGCCGGTCGTCGTGCAACGTAGAGCAAGCCGTCCTCGCCGAGCGTCTCCAAATTCATCAATAATTGCTTCTCGTCGGCCGCGCCGGACTGAAAGTTGCTGAAGGTCACTGCGGCCATGAAGGCATTCACGAAGCCCTGACCGAGCCCCTCCGGCGCATCCTGTTTCAACTGCAATCCAATCGCTCCCGCCGGAAGCTCCAACTCGAGCGCGCGCCCCGCCGCATCCGGGTTGCGCGCCGCGAGCAGTCGCACTTGCGGCTCCAGCCACGCCAACACTTCGGGGCCGAAATCGCGCCCGAAGAGCAATCGCAGATTTCCGTCGCCCTCGACCGATCCCGCCACCGCGGCTTCGCTCGCGTAGAGCTCGCGCGCGTTGTACCACGCTCCGAAATCGCGCACGATCACGCCGCGCAGCATCCCGCCGCCGATCTTCGGCAGCGACACCGGTTGTGCGCTGGGACGGAAGGGCGCGTGCGTCTCGTCGAAGCGATTCGGCTCCGGCGCGAGAAACTCCGCGCGCACTCCGCCACCGTCCACGCGCAGGGTCGCGCCCGCCCACCCGGCGAGCCGCAGCGCCTCGTGAAGATCGCCGGTGAAAAGACTCGCACCGAGATCTTTCGGCAGCGCGGGATAGCCGTTCGCTCGCAACACGGCACCGTCCACCCAGACCCAGAGTCCAGGAGGCCCGGCGCCAGCGCGCGCACGTGCGCGTAGCGTGCTGATTCCTTCCGGCAAGGCGACTGTCGCCGTCGCGGTGTCGCCATGCGCGTGGAGCCGCGCGCGCGCTTGCTCCACCCAATCCATCTGCGAAGCAAAAAAGAGCCAGGAGCCTTCGCGCGCCAGCACCACCTCTCCCAGCGGCAAAGTCCAGGACTCGCCGCTCAGGCTGCCGGTCGGAATCTTCGCGAGCCGCGCGATCTGGAGCAGACATTCTTCTCCTGCTTCCGCATCGTTCATGCGCGCGACGACCAGCAGGCCGGGCTCCGCTTCGGGCCGGGCGATGAGGGCGGCAGCAGCGCCGCCCCCGATCAGGGCATCCACGAAGCGCGTCGGATCGCCACCGACCGGCGCGCCGAGCGCCGACCAAGCGAACATCGCCATGCCGAAGCCGGGTTGCGCTTCAAGTTCCTTCCAGAGGCCGCCGGCTTGCACGCGTCGCCAGATTTCGCCCTGGCTCAGCGCGCGTACGGTCTCGGCCGGCGCCTCCCAGGAGGCGAGTGCGAGCGCCGGTTGCGGCAGAAGATCGAGCGGCTGCTGCGCGCAGAGAAGCAGGAAGTGAATCAGCATGGCTGCTGCTGTGACCCGGCGGCCACCGCAACGGTTGCGCGGCCTGCGGGAAACCTCCCCAGCCTATCCGAAGCTCACTTCACCTGGAGCACCTGCACACCTGCGCGGTCCTTGTCCATTTCCTGGCGCAATTTCGTGGAGCGACCTTCCTGACGCTGCATGTTGTCCTCGAGGACGTTGCTGAGGTAGTCGGTGGCGTCGAGCTGCTTGTAGCGCTCTTGTTCCAGTTGCTTGTTCGCGCGCTTCGATTCCTCGGCCCCGAGTACTTGGGCACCGCGGAAGAAAGCGTAGTGCCGCTCGTCCCAGCGCGCGATCACGGTGCTGGTGCCTGCCAAACCGTCGGCCACGAAAATGCCGCGCGGGTCGGTCTTGCCAGAAGTGAAGCCCGCGTTGCCACTGCCGATCACGCGCACGTCCACTTCGCGCAGATAAGCGCCGGTACCACGGTCCATCGCTTGCACGCGCAAACGTCCCTGTTGCGCGTCCTCGCGGATCTCGATCTCGAGATCGGTGACCAACACCAGTCCACTCGCATGCAACTCGTCGCCGCGCAGCATCACCAGGTAGGCGCCTGCTGCGGGCAGTTCGAGTTTGAGCTCGGTGGTCTGCGGACGCATCGCGGCCGATTGCGTCAGCGGCAGGCTGAGGCGCATCGTCGGCTCGATGCCGGAGAGGTTGACACCGGTGACCCCCGCTAGGTTTCGCTCTCGCAGGGTGAGCGTGAGCAGATCCACCGGATAAACCAGCACTTCGGCCTCGACGAGGTTGCGGTGTTCGACTTTCACGATCGCCGCTTCGCCTGGCCGCGCCGTCGCCACTTCCTCGATGCCGAGTTGCTTCTCGCGGAAGTCCGTGAGCGCGTCGCGCGCGTCGCTGAACACCTGCGCCACCTTCTCGTAGTACTCCGCCGCCGCGCCGAACTCCTGGCGCGCATGATGGATCTGGCCGAGAATGTAGATTGCCAGTTCGCGATTAGCGCTGCGCGACTCCGCGCCGTCCTTGCCGACGTACACCGCTTCCGCGATGCGCTTCAACAGATTCACCGCCTGCTCGTCACGGCCGAGGTACCAGTCGGCAACCGCTTCGGTGTAGGCGAAGGTGTCGGACCAGCGCGGCTCGACGAAGCGCGCAGCCATCTCGGCGGCGAGTCCGGCGGCGCGCTCGTAGTTCTGCAGGTCGAGGTGCGCGCTGACCAAGTTCAGACCCGCGTCCGCAGCCAGCGGATCCTTCGCGTAGAAGGTCTGGAAGGCGCGCAACAATTGCACGCTGACGCCGATGAGGGCGGCGCGGTCGTAACCGGCCTTCGCCAGCGCGGCGTCGAGGTGCGCGTCGGGCGCGCGGCGCAGCAGCTTGTCGGCAAGCGTAAGCGCGCTCTCCGACACCACCGGCAGATCCGGATATTCGAGCCACAGGCGATAGAGCGCGTCGGCTGAACCGGCGAAGTCGCCTTGTTGCTCCAGCACACCGGCCACGCGCAGATCTTTTCCGAAAGTCTCTTCGATCACTGCCTGGAAGATGCGTGCGGCGCGCTCGTGTTCACCGAGTTGTCGGTAAGCGCGGCCGACGACGATCACCTGTTCGAACGGAATGGTGAGATCGGGACTCTTCTCGCGCAGGATCTCGAAGGAGCGCACGATGCGCGGCGCGTCCTCGCGCTCGATGGCTGCGTAGAGCAGCATCTCGGCAGTGGCGCGCAGCACCTCATCGCGCAGCACGCGCTCCCAACCGTCAGTCAGAGCCTGCAGGCGCTCGGCCGCCCCCACGAGATCTCCAGCCGCGTAGAGCGCGCTGCCGGTGTGAAACAATTCGTCGGGCGTGACGCGATAGGCTTCATCCGGAACGGCACCCCGCGCCAGGACGTGCAGCACCCCGGGTTTCCCGTCCGCGCGCCGACCGAAGTCGTAGGCCGAACGCAGCACCGCCGGCGCCGCCTGCCAGGATCCGGGCACGGTGCCGACCAGACGGTAAGTCACGGTGCCGCCGTTGCGCGTCCGTCCGATGCGCACGCGCAGAACCCCTCCATCTTCCTCGAAGGAGGAAAGATTGCCACTCACGCTACCCGGCACCAGCCGCGCGCCACGCGGCAAGGGGATCTCGAGCACCAGATACTCGCCGTCGAGATCGGTCTCCTGATTGTTCCAGCGCTTCCACCAGCTCACCTGGCCGATGACTTCGGCGCCGAATCCGCACTGCGTCACGACGTTCTGCCAGGAATCCTCGACGCGCGCGAGCACCCCGAAACCGGTCGGAATCTCGCGTCCTTCGATGACCGGCGGCGCGGCGACGAACTGTTGATGGGTCAAGCGCAGATCTGCGTGCGTCACCGGCACGATTTCGCGCGAGCTCGCGCTCAAGCGGGCGGTGAAGACCGGCTCGCCGCGTCCGCGTAACTCCAGGCGCACGCTCACGCGGCCGGCGTTCGCATCTTGCAGCGGGAAGGCGAGTCGTTGCATCGTGCTGCTCGCTGCGAAGCGCATCACCTCGGTGCGACCGGCAGCCTCCACCGTCACCTCGAAGTCGTCGCGCGCGAGCGCCGCATCGCCACGCGCCGACGCCAGCGCGGCCAGCGCCATCCCGCGTGGCCCACCAATCGGCCACGGCCGCGCTGCGAGCAGATCGGCGGCAGCCTGCGTCGTCACCTCGTTGTTCACTCGCGCGGCAAGCAGCGCCTGTAGCGTGACCGCAGTGCGCTCGACGCGCACCAAGTTCCATCCGCGACAGTCCTTGCCGCTCCAGCCTTGCCCCGGCACGTAGCGCTCCACCAGCAACGCAGCGACTTCCTCCGCCATCTGCGTGCTCGCCAAGCTGCTCAACGCGAGCGTGGTGTAGGCGAGCGCCGCGACATTCATCTCGTTGCGCGAGCGATGCAAGCGATTGGCAACGCCGAAGTCGCCGGCATCTGCGCGCGCCAAGGCGTGCAGCAGCATCGCGGTTTCTTCGAGGGCGTGGCCGGGCAATGCGCGCAACGCGTTCTGCAAATACTTCACGGCGCTCTCGACGCTGGCGGAAGGCACGTGCGTGCCCCGCCCGCGGGCTTCGCACAGCGCCCACAAGGCACGCGCGGAAGTCTCCTGCGAATCGGCACCTTGCGCGGTCCACGACCACGAGCCGTTGCGATTCTGCGCCGTCACGAGCGCCGCCGCCAATCCCGCGGCGCGTTCGCGCAGCGCGAGCAAGTCCTCACGCGCTGCACGTCCGCCGGTTTCAGCGTAGGCGAGCACGGAGCAGACCCCGATCAGCTCGGAGGCGAGATCCGGGCGGAGGGGCGGCAGCAGCGTCGGCGCACCGCGCCATGCGAAACCGCTGCCAAGCGCCTCGGCAACCAGAGTCGCGTCGAGTCCACGCCCGATCGCGAGTTCGAGCACGCCATCGTGCCAGCCGTGCCCCGCGGGCAATTCCAAGGTGAAGGAATGGCCGGAAGTGAGCGTGCCCGAAGCCGTGACGTCGAACTCGGTACCCCATGCGCGCACCGGTAGCTCGCGCGTTGCCGTGGCGAGCAGGTCGGCGTCGCCGAACACACCGAGCGCGCGTACGCGTACGCTGAGGATGCCGCCCGGCGGCAGCACCAGATCGCGAGGAGTCTCGAAGGAGAGATCCGCGGTGCGCGTTCCACCGGCGAACTCCGCCCGCGCGGGCACGGTCCAGGTGCGCGCGCCATCCCCGAGGATGAGCTCGACCTCGGCACTTCCGTCGGTTCCGGTGAGATTGTGAATCAAAGCGCCGAACACCGGGCGATCACCCTCGACCAGACGCGACGGCGAGCGCAGCTCCACCAGGAAGTCGGCGCGCGATTCGAGCGTGATTTCACTCTGTCCGAGCAGCGTCTCGGGGCCAACGCCACGCGCGAGCGCACGCCAACGAGTGCTGCGCTGCGGCATCGGAAAGCGCACGCTCGCGCGACCCTCTGCATCGGTCAGCACACGTGCATTCCAATGCGCGAGCGCTTCGCCGAGCGCGGCTTCGACCGAGTTCTGGGACTCCGAGGAGCTTGGACTGCCCGGGGCCTTCGCGGCGCGGCCGCCGCGGCCGCCGAAGGAACCGCCGCTGGCACCGCCACCGATCGCGCCGGTGGACTCAGCCATGTCCTGAGCGGAGTAGCCGAGTTCCATCAACTCCACTTGCGGTTCCGAAACGAGCAGTGCACGCGCCGCGGACTGCGGCTCCATGCCCGCGAACTTGAGCACACTATCCACTTGCTCCCGTCGCGCGTCCCATTCCATCGCCGCCTCGCGCGCGAGTTTCTCGTCGAGAATCTCCTGCGCGACAAAGCGCGTCTCGCCCGCGTAAGCGAAGAGCGCGGTGGTGGCGGTGCGCATCTCGGCGCGCCGCAGCACTCCGTTGCGGAACCACGCGTCGAGCGCGGGCGTGAGGTCCGGGAAGATCGCGAGCAGCGCATGATCCACCACGCCCAGCGCGATCTCCGCCTGCACTGGATTGCCGAGTTGATCGCGCGCGACCAACTTCAGCTCTACTTGTTCTCCCGGCAGCCAACGCGCCTTGGTCGGCTCCAGGCTGATGCGCAGCTCGCGCTTGGCGAGCAGGGCCAATGCCGTGCCGTGCCACGAACGCTCGCCGATCAAATCGGCGGAGATCGCGAAGTTGGGCCAGAAGTTCGAGCCGGCCTCGAACTCGATCTCGTTGGCACCCTTGCGCAGCTTCACGACGCGATACTCCAACACGCCACTCCCGAGGAAGCTGATCAGGCCGACGCCCGCTTCGGCGCGGTTGTTGAGCACGAGCTTCACACGCTCGCCGACACTCACTTCCGTGCGGTCGGAGAGGAAGCGCAGTTTGTTCGCATCCTCCTCACCGGAGACCTGCAGCCGGCTCTCCGCCTGGACCGGATTCGCGAAGCGGTCAGTGCCGAGCACGCGCAAGCGGTACTCACCGCCCTCCTCGAGGACAAGCGTCGTGCGTGCCAAGCCAGTGGCGGCGTCGGTGGTGAGATCGAGTTCGCGGACGATGCGCTCGGTCCACGAATCCGGCACGTGGATGCTCTCGCCTTGGAAGCCCTCGATGCGCTCGCGCCGCACGATCGTGAGGTGCAGCTTGGTGGCGACCGGTTTTTCTTCCCAATCCTTCGCGCTCACTTCGACTGGGAAGGATTCACTCGAGAGCACGAGATCCCGGGTGGTGGAAACCGTCGCGCGGAAGCCGGTGGGCGCGATGAAGGCCTGCGCCGCGGCGGTGATGCCGAACTCGTCGAGCCGTGCCGAGAAATTCAGCCAGCCCTGTTCCTCGCGACCACGCGTGTCGAACTCGGAGCGGACCGCGCCCTCGGCATCGGTGCGGAGTTCGAGCCGACGCCCGTCCGGTAACCACAAGGAGACCGGCGCACCGACGAGCGGCTCACCGAACCAACTGCGCGCGGTCAGGCGCAGTGCGAGCTTCTCCCCCGGAAACAGCACGCCGCGATCCACGCCGAGCACGAGTTCGGCCTTGGGCAGTTCGAAGTTGCCGACCGCGAAGTTGCCGTCGTGCGTGACGCCGTCCGGTGCGGTGCAGCGAAGTAGGTAGCCGCCGACTTCGGCACTCGGGGCCAGCGTGAAGCTGCCGTCCAGCGTTCCGAAGGCAGACAACTCGAGAATTTCGCTGCGCAGAATTCTTCCGAGCGGATCGCTCAGAGAGACACGCCACTTCTCGCCGGGGCGGAAGGCATAGTGATCGCGCTCGGCGCTGCGCAGCACGGCGCGCCAATTCACCACTTCACCGGGTCGGTACGCGGGTCGGTCACTGACCACGTGACCGCGTGCGCCGAGTCCTTGGGAGACCGGCAGCCCGCCGAGTCCGAGATGCGTGGAGGCGCCGCCGAGGGCGGAGCTCGCATAGACGCGGAGGTCGTCCGGCGCGGAACCGCCGTGATCGCGCCAATCGAGGCGCGCGACCCCGTCAGCACCGGTGGTGAGTTCGACCACCAACGGGCCACCCGCCGCGGAGGACGGCGACGCCGCCACCAAGCGCACGCCGGGAGCGCCCGCCGACTTCTTCATGTCCACGGCGAGGACCAGGAGTTCCTCGCGTGAACCTTTCACCAATAGATCCAGATCGCTGCGCAGCACCAGGGTGGTGGCGCGCAGATCCTTGCCACTCACGGCCACCGCCCAGGCGCCCTGCCCCTCCACCGGCAGCTCGATCTCGCGGCTGAGCGGAGCGAAGGGCGCGTAATCCCTCACCTTCCAAGCGAAGGACTGCGTCGGCGCGATCAAGTCCAAGTCGAGACCGCCGATCCCCTCGTGCGAAAGATGCTTGCGGAAGTAGGCTTCGAGGTCGAGCGGATAGACCTCCACCTGCAACTCGTCGAGGTTGCGCAAATCCACGCTCACCGTGACACCTTCACCACTGCGGAAGACGCGCGCGGTGCGGATGCTGAGGTCGTCCTCGACCATGCGCTCCAGACGCGCACGCGCCTGCCACTCCCAGGAGCCGAAGTTGCAGCGGCGATAGGCCGCGATCGCTTCGCTGAGTCGGCCGAGCCGGTCTTCGAGCAGTGCAGCACGAGCGAAGAGTGCGTGCGAGGCCTCGTCCGAGCCGGGCCAACGCGCGGCGAGATCGTTCCAATGCGCCGCCGCTGCTTCGAGCAACGGGATTGCGCCCGCCTCATCCACGTGACGCGCTTCGAACACGAACAACTCGCCGATCGTGAAGAAGGTGTTCTGCGCGGAAGGGTGCAGCGGATTCTCCTCGAGGAAGCGCGTCCACGCACTCCGCGCCTCAGAGAATTCGCGGCGGCGCAGCAGATCGGCGCCGATCTCGTAGGCCGAGCGCACCACGCCCTCCTGCGCACTCGCCCAGTCGGGACCGGTCGGAAAGAGCGCGGTGTAAGCGGCAAAGGCGCGCCCGGCTTCCTCGTAGCGGCCGAGTGCGAACAGCGCCTCAGCGATCATCGAGTGAGCCTTCATGCGCAGACGCGCATCGGTTTCGAGTGCCGCTGCAGCGTCGAGCCCCACACCAACAATCCCGTCCGTGGAAGGCTTCGGGCGTGCCAACAACTCTTCCCAAGCCAGCTTCGCCTCTGCGTATCGGCCCGCCGTGAGATGCGCAGCCCCAATGCCGAAGGCGACTTCGGAGGCGCGCGGATGCCGCCCGAACTCCTCCAAGAAACGGCGATGACCGCCGATCTGCAAGTCCAATCGCCCCGCAGCGGCGTGGGAGGAGCCCGCCCAGAAGAGCGCTTCCCCGCGCATCTCGACCAGACGCGCACGCTCGGCATCGCTCAACTGCGGCAACTGGGCGGCGAGCAGCCCTTCGCCCGCAAGGAAGCTGCGCAGCATCGCTTCGAGATCCTCGAAGCTGCGCGCGGCGCGCGCCGGATCCTGCGCGCCCGCCTGAATGGCGCGTGCGTGCGCGAGTCGCACCTCGAACACGCGCACCGGAACCGCGCCGGCAGGACGCGCGCGCCGCAGCTCATGTGCCGAGCGCCAAATCGGATCCCATTCCGCGAGCCATGCTTCCCAAGTCTGGATCGCGCCGTTCCAGTCACCGCTCTCGCGCGCGCTGAAGCCCAGGCGCCAGGTCGCGTACTCCCGCGTGGATTCCGGGACCTCCATGTTCAGCACCTGCTGATAGAGCGCACGAGCACGAGCAAAATCCACGCCCACACCGGGAGGGAGGTTTTCACTCTGCGTGCTCGAAGCGTCAGCGAAGCTCAGCACGACGGCGGCGAGCTCCTCCTGACGCGCGCTCGAGCGCAATCGATCGGTCTCAGCTTCGAGCACCGCTTCGACCTCCTTCCACTGGCCGAGCGCGCGGTGCGAAACCGAGCGCGCGAAACGCAATTTCTGCAGCCACGGACTTCCGGTCGTCGCGGCCAGAAGTTCCGCGCTCGCGAAGGTGCTCAGCGCCTGCGCGTGGTCTCCCGCTTGCTGCAGGATCACCCCCTCGAGCAAGAGCCAGAAGGGACGCCGCTCCGCGTCGTGATCGGCGAGCTCGCGCGTCTGGCGCAAGGCGCGATCCTTCTCGCCAGCGAGGACGGCTTGACGCAACGCGTCGGGGACGCCGGGCAAATCCTTGAGCAAGTACTCGGCGCGCAGCTCGTTCGCCGTGCCGTAACCCACGCCTCCGTCGGCAGCCGCCAGCGAGCTGCTCGAAGTGGCAAGGGCGAGAATGGCGGCGGCGAAAAGCGGGTGGCGAATGAACATGGGCTTCCTGCGGGACCGTCGAACAACGACACCGGAGCGGACGGATTGGCTCTGATTCTGCATGATGGCAGCCCCGGGCCTCGCTCGGGTACCAGGATTGTCACGAATGCGCCCCCGTCCGACTCCTCCGCCGCCGCCTGAGCCGATGGCGACGATCGCCGCGACGGCTGCGGCGGCAGGACTGTCGCTGCGCGGGAGTCTTCCGGCCGAGCCGCTGGACGAGGAGGTGAACGAACGCATCACGCGCTGGTTCGACGAATCGCGCGCCGGAGAGATGGCCTACCTCGAACGCGGACAGCCGGTCTTCCAAGACCTGCGCGCCTGGAAGCCTTGGGTGCGCGGAGCCTTGCTCTTCGCGATGCCCTATGCGCGCGCCGCGGGCGGCTTTCGAGGGGGGGGGCGCGTGGCGCGCTACGCCCTTGGCCGGGACTACCACCACGTCCTCGGGCGCCGGCTGGAAAAACTCGGCCGCGCGCTGAAAGCCACCGGATTCATCTCCCGCTTTCGCGCCGTCGTGGACGCGGCTCCGGTGCTCGAACGCGAATGGGCAGTGCGCGGAGCGGTTGGATTCCGCGGCAAGAACACCCTTCTATTGCATCCGCGCTACGGCCCGTGGGTTCTGCTCGGCGAGCTGCTGTGCGACGCGGAAATGCTTCCCTGGGCCCCCCCCGCGGAACGAGCCGGACACTGTGGGTCCTGCACGCGCTGCCTCGACGCCTGTCCAACGCAGGCCTTCGACGGTCCCTTCCTGCTCGATCCGCGCCGCTGCATCTCCTATCTCAGCATTGAATCGCGCGGCGCCATCCCCCCCCCTTTGCGAACCCTCATGGGCGAATGGGTCTTCGGTTGCGACGTCTGTCTCGAGGTCTGCCCCTTCGGCTCCCATGCCCGGGACCATGCGGAGGAATGGGGCATGCACCCAGCTCTGCTCAGCCTGGGATTGGAGGAGCTTCTCACCCTTTCCCCACCGGTTTTCAACACCTTGTTCACAGGCAGTCCGCTGCGGCGGGCCGGCTCGGAGGGCCTTGCCCGCAACGCTGCCATCGTGCTCGGCAACCTCAGGCGCGGGGCGCCTGCCCTGGAGGCGGCGCTCCTGGGGCACCCCTCGGCCCTGGTGAGAGGCCACGCGGCATGGGCGCTCGGGCGCCTGGACGGCGGACGCGCCGCCCTCCTCAAGGCCCTGGGGGACCCGGAGGCCAGCGTCCGGGGGGAAGTCCAGGCTGCGCTCGAGGCTTCCTGAGGCGAAAGAGCAACTTCCTTTCCTTCCCCCAAAATCCACGGAATTCGCCCCCCGAACTTTCGATTGCGAGCTAGATTTCGTTTGCCCCTTGGCGCTGAATTCCCCTTCCCTTTCAGCCATGCGCCACTCCGACTACTACCAGGAGTCCAAGTACTGTCCGCGCTGCGACGCGTACGTGAGATTCCTTCAGAACATCGAAGCCTGCTTCTGCGTCGAGTGCGGCGCCAAGGTCAGGCTTTTCAGCCCTCACGACAAACGCGCCTTCCTCCGTTCGCTCCAAGGCGGACGCAAGGAATCCGGTGATCAGCAGAAGCGCGTCTCCTGATCCATCCCCCCAGCAGAGCTTTCTTCCCCCCATCCCTGACACGAGTGCGTCTCGCGCTGCTTCCCTCGAGCGGCGCGGGGCGCGTTTTCTTTTCCCCGTCCCCTAGCATGGTGCGCGATGTTCGAGCGGCGCTTCCGGCTCTGCCTGGTGATCAGCCGTGAGCTGTGCCGCCTGCCTCCGCTGCGCGTGATCGAGGAATCGGTCCGCGGTGGCGCCGACCTGGTTCAACTGCGAGAGAAGGGGCTGCCTGAGCGAGAGATGCGTGCCTGGACCGAGGACGCGCTCGCCGCCTGCCGCGCGCTGCGCACACCCTTGATCGTGAATGATTTCGTGGAGATCGCGGCGGCGAGCGGCGCGGACGGCGTGCACCTCGGTCAGCAGGATCTGCCGCCGACGGAGGCGCGGCGACGACTCGGCACGCAAGCGCTGATCGGGTGGAGCACGCGCACGCTGGAACAGATCGAAGCCGCGGCAGGCATGCGCGAGGCGGTGAACTACCTCGGCTTCGGTCCGGCCTTTGCGACCGCGACCAAGGGCTACGCCGCGGGCGTCGGCGTCGAGCTTCTGCGCGCCGCCGGACGACGCGCGGCCAAGCTACGCCTGCCGATTCTCCTCATTGGCGGCATCACGCCCCAGAATCGGGCGGAGCTCGGCGAGCTCGAAGCCACCTCGGGGCTCGCCCTCAGCTCGGCCCTCTGCGCTGCGGAGCGCCCCGCGGAGGTCGCGGCCGCGCTGCTCGGCCTCCCAACGGACTCCCCGCCCCGTACATTGGGGAGATGCTGACCCGTCTCACCCTCCCCTTCCTCGCCGGCGTCCTGGCCGCGCCGGGTCTCGCGGCCCAATCCACCATTTCGCCGGGGGACGTGCCGGAGTATTCCTGGCGCACGGAACTCTTCCAGGGCTCGGCCGCCTCGAGTCTCGCCGATTTCCGCGGCAAGCCGGTGCTGGTGGACTTCTGGGGAACGAAATGAGGGACTTGCACTTCGCAGTCCGTGCCGGCTGCCGTCAAGCTTCAATCGGAATACGGTGATGCAATCCAGGTCATCTTGGTCGAGTCGCAAGGCGCGAGCGATGAGCTGAGCCTTTCCTTCGCACTGAAGAACAAGTGGCTCGGCAACGACGCGATCTGGACTACCGAGCGCCCCTTCAGCACGGGAGGCCGAGGTCTCCCTTCCTACGCCCTGCTCGGACCGGATGGCAAAGTGTTGCTGACCGGCAACAGCGCGAGCGATCACTCCAAGATTGACAAGGCGATCGCCGAACTCGTCAAGCGCGGCTCCAGCGCGCCGGCCGAAGCGCCGGAAGCGCTCGCGAAGGCCTACAAGCTGCTGGACGAGGGCGATTTCGCGAAAGCAAGCGCCGAGGCGCGCAAGGTCGGCGCGAAGGCGGCCGGCAAGGACGCCGTCGTCGCCGAAGCCGCCACCAAGTTCGAGGCGCAGATCGCCGAGAAAGTGGGAAGGGAAGCGGCGCGCGTGCGCACGCTCGCCGAGCGCGGTTACTGGCGCGCCGCCTCCGTCCGCCACGACAGGCTGAAGAGCGGCGTTGCGGGCGAGGACTCGCTGGAGGAGAAGACCGCCGAACTCGGTGCGCTCTTCACCGGAGCCGAGGTGCAACAGGCGATGAGCGCCGAGAAGGAGCTGCTCCGTCTCGCCGCCGACGCCTACGCCGCCGGCAAGGACGAGAAGCTCGTCAAGAAGCTGCGCAAGTTCGCGACCGACCACTCGGGCTCCCCGATCGGCGATCGCGCCAAGCGCATCGCCGAGCTCGCCGAAGCAGCCCTCACCCTCAACTAACGCGCGCTTCGGCCGAGTGATCCACGAGCACCTGCGCGACGCAGGCGGTCAGAGCTTTGCCGGTGGGCACGTGCAGGAACTCGTTGGGACCGTGGGCGTTGCTTGCCGGGCCGAGCACGCCCGTGATGAGGAACTGCGCGGCGGGAAATTTCTCGCCGAGCATGCCCATGAAAGGAATGGAGCCGCCTTCGCCCATGTAGGCGGGGGCGTTGCCGAAGAAGGCACGGGATGCGCCGTCCACGGACTGCTCGAGCCAAGGCGCGAGCGCCGGCGCGTTCCAGCCGGAGGAGCCTTTCTCGGCTTTGAAGGAGATGCGCGCTCCGCTGGGCGGATCCGCTTCGAGCACCTGCTGCAAACGCGCGGCAGCGCGCGTGGCATTCGCGGTCGGCGGGAGACGGAGAGAAAGTTTGAGCGCGCTGAAGGGTCGTAGCACGTTGCCGGCATCTTGAAGGGCCGGGAAGCCGCCGGCGCCGGTGACGGAGAGCGTCGGTCGCCAGGTGCGCTGGAGCACGCGTTCGCTGCGCTCCTCCGCCATCGCGCGCACACCGGGCACGAAAGGGAACTTGCCCGAGACGGCTTCGCCGAGCACTTCGGCAGCGACGCGCGCCTGCTCGACGCGCTGCGCCGGGATCGGCACGTGGAATTCTTCGAGCAGGATGCGTCCGGTGGTCGCGTCCTCGATGCGGTCGAGAAGTTGGCGCAGCACGCGGAAGGAGGACGGCACCACGCCGCTGGCGTCGCCGCTGTGCACGCCTTCGGTGAGCACGTCCACGCGCAGATCGCCGGCGATCATGCCGCGCAGCGAAGTCGTGCTCCAGAGGCGCTCGTAGTCACCGCAGCCGCTGTCGAGGCAGATCACCAGATCCACGTCGCCGATGCGCGGCGCAAGATGCTCGATGTAATGCGGCAGATCCGGACTGCCGCTCTCCTCGCAACCTTCGATCACGATCACGAGACGACGATGACTGCCGCCGAATTTCTGCACCGCCTCGATCGCGGTCAGCGAAGCGAAGGCGGAGTAGCCGTCGTCGGCGCCGCCACGTCCGTAGAGCCGATCACCCTCGCGCTTGGGAATCCAAGGGCCGAGGTCCTCGCGCCAGCCGCTCATCTCGGGCTGCTTGTCGAGGTGTCCGTAGAGCAGTGCCGCAGGCCCGGAATCCGCATTGGGATCCGGAAAAGCCGGCACCTCCATGAAGATCAGCGGAGTGCGGCCAGGCAGACGCGCCACCTCCACTTTCAACCCGCGCACGGCGCGGCCGCGGCACCAGCTCTCGATCTGGGCGACCGCGCGATCCATGTGTCCGTGCTCCTGCCACGCCGGATCGAAGAGCGGCGACTTGTTCGGAATGCGAATGTAATCCGTCAACTGCGGGAGGATTTCCTTCTCCCAGACGCTGTCGCAGTGACGGGCCGCCGCTTGGCGGTCGAGGACGGATTGAACGCTCATGAGTGCAGGATACGCAGCGCCGATAAAATGGACCAATTCGTCTTGATATCGGTTAGGATGAGGAAATGGAAGCACGTCACGTCCTCTTGACCACGGACCTCTCCGAAGAATCTCGTCGCACCTTTCCGATCGCGCGCTCGATGGCGCGCCCGGGCGCGAAAATCACCCTGCTCTATGTCGTGCCTGACCTCGCGGTGACGCCGCATGGCGCGCCTTTCGCGCCGCCGGTCGCGAGCGCGGGGCTCAGCGAGCACATGGAAGCCGCACGCAAGGAGCTCGAAGCCCTGAGCAAGGAGCTCGGCGACGGCAGCCGCATCCAGTCCGAGGTGGTTTCCGGGAACGACGTCGCGCGCGAGGTCTGCAAGTTCGCATCCGAACACGGCTGCGATCTCATCGTCACCAGCACGCACGGGCGCACCGGATTCCGACGCATGATGCTCGGCAGCGTGGCCGAGGGGATCCTGCGCCACGCGGAGATGCCGGTGCTCTGCATTCCGCGGCAGAACTGAGCCGCGCCGCGAACGCGCGGCGACTCAGTGGTCAATGATGTTGCCTTCGGAGTCGAAGACGTAACCGAGGGCGGCGAGATCGGCCTGCTCCTGCGGGGTGAGGTCGCGCTTGGCGAGCGGTGCTGCGAGCCGGCGCGCCTCTTCCGCGAGGCGGCGCAGCCGGTCAGCCGTGGCTGCATCCGGCACGCTACTGGCGTCCGCTTCGCGCTCTGGGTCACCGCTCCAACGCAGCTTGAGGGCGGATTGGCGCGGATCGGCCGTATCCCAACCGAAGATCGCCTTGCGGCCACCGTCCAAAACGGCGAGCAGATTCTGGTGCGCAGCGAAGAATGAGAAAGGTGCCGCCGACTGCGGCTGCAGGAGATCGCGACCGCGACCGAAGGAGGGGGCTCCGATCCCCGCAGCGTGCAGCAACGTGAGGCCGACGTCTTCCAGCAGCGGAGGCGTCTCGAAGCGTCCGGGTTCGACGCCGGGACCAGCCAGCACGAAGGGCACGCGCAGCATTTCTTCGTAGAGCGTGCTGCCGTGGCTCATCTCCCCGAACTCACCGAAGTGCTCGCCGTGATCGGAAAGGAAGAGCACGACCAGCGGACGACCGCTGCGCTCAGTGCGCTCGAGTATCCGGCCGATCTCTTGATCCACCGCCATCAACTCTTCGTCGTAAACCAGCCGCATGTGCGCGACCGCTGCCAACGCATCGGTGCGCGCTGCCGGATCCTCGCTCAGCAGATCTCCCTGCACCGCGTTCGCAAGCAGCGTGGTGAGCCGTGGAAAACGCTGATAACGAAGTGGAAGGACGCTCCCAGACGACAACTTGCCGGCGAAATCCGCCGGCGGCGCATAGGGCAGATGCGGGTCAATGAAGTGCAGCAGGAAGAACCACGGCCGCTCCTGCGCATAGAGCTGATCGAGGTAGGCGAGCGCGGCGTCGGCCACGGTGGGCGCGCCGACCGTCGAATAAAGAATGTGAATGTCCTTCGGGACGTTGGTGCGCAACCGCGCCAGTCCCACGCCGATGCCGACGCAGGAATTGTCGTCCGTCAGCAGCGTGAACGTCGCCATGCGACGTGTCGAGAGCACGAGCTCCGTCATCACGTGCCGGGCTTCGGAGTCGTGCGTTTCGAGATTGCTGAAAGCTTCAAAGCCGCGTGTGAAGCCAGACTGCAGATTCAGCACGCCGTTGGAGACGGTCGCGATCGCGCGCCAACCGGCGGCGCGGAAGACTTCGGGCAAAGAGGCGCCGGGTTCCGACCACATGAAGCCGGCGTTGGTGTAACAACCGGTCTCGAGCGGATGCAGACCGGTGAGCATCGTCACGTGGCTGGGCAGAGTGCTGGGCGCGGGGGCGCGCGCGTAGTCAGCCCAGCGGCCGCGAGCGCGCAGTGCGTCGAGATGCGGCGTCGGCACCTTCGGATCGAGGAAATCGTCCGCGCGCAACGTGTCCACCGAAATCAGCAGCACGTCGGGACCGATGCCGACGCGCATGTCGGCGGCGGCGGGAGGCAGTGGATCCAGACCCTCCGGGACCTGGATGCGCTCGCCGTCAATGCGTTCGGAGAAGCCAATTCCGCCGAAGAGCACGGCGATGGCCGCCAGTGAAAGGATTCCGAGTCCGCGGGTGAGCGCGCGCGGCGGCGCGGGCACGGGCGCAAGCACACCAAGCAGAAGTGCGGCCAACACGCCGTAGCGCACACCGGCGTGGAACTCGAACCAGTGAAAGAGCCAAGCGCCGAGCAGAGTGCCCAGTCCGACGAAAAGCGCGGTGTGGAAGACGGCGGATCGCAGGCTGTCGGCAGCTTGGGATTGCGGGCGCCCGGCGCGGCGCGCGCGGAAGGCCGCCACTGCGGCGGCGAGCCCCGCGCCGAGAATGCCCAGCGGCACGATGCCCGCCGCGGCGAGCACGAACTTGACGTCGAGGAAGCTCAGCCGGGGCGTCGCCGGCCACAGCAGCGCGTCCATGAAGGAGCCGAGCCCGGCACCGGCAATGGCGGCGAGGAAGAGGTCGGCGGCAGCGCGGGTGCGCGTCATTTTCTGCTCCCAGGATAGGGTCACCACGAGGGTCGCCGCTATCGTGAACGCATGGGTCTGTTCCAACGCGCCCCGCGCAGCTCCGAAGACTTGTTCGCCAGCCGGCCGCTGGAGATTCCGCCCGCCGAGGTCGCCGAGATGAGCGAGGAGGAATGGTACGCGAAGGCCTACCGCGGCGATCGCGTTCCGCAGCTCACCGCGCGCGCAGTGCTGATGGGCTCAGTGCTCGGCTTCTTCCTCGCCTTCACCAATCTCTTCGTGGGCTTGAAGGCGGGCTGGCACCTCGGCGTGGCGATCACCGCCTGCATCGTGTCCTTCTCGGTGTGGCGCTTGTTCTTGGCAGCCGGACTCGTGCGCACGCCGATGTCCATCCTGGAGAACAACTGCATGCAGTCCACCGCGTCGGCGGCCGGCTACTCGACCGGCTCGACGATGGTCTCCGCGATCCCAGCGCTGCTGATGCTCTCCGCCACCGCCGCGAATCCCGGTGGCACCCATCTCGCGTGGCCGGTGTTGATGCTCTGGACCTTCTGCCTTGCGGTGCTCGGCACCTGCTTGGCGATTCCCATGAAGCGCACCATGATCAATCGCGAGCGATTGCGCTTTCCGTCCGGTCTCGCGGCGGCTTCCACCTTGCAATCACTCTACGCCGACAGCGCGGGCGCCGCGCGCAAGGCGAAGGCGCTGCTGTGGAGCGGTTTGGTGGGTGCCGTGATCCCGCCCTTGATCAGTCTGCAGTTCCTTCTCAAGGAAACCACTGCGGCGGGCAAGAAGGTCTATGGCTCGCTCTTCGAGGACAAGTTCAAGTGGTTCGAGTGGCTGCCCGGATTGGGAAAGAAAGCGGACGGCAGCGCTTACGCGCCTTCGGATTGGGGAATAAAGATTGACAAGGATCCGGTGCTGATCGGCGCCGGCATGATCATCGGACCGCGCGTGACGCTGTGGATGCTGGCGGGCGCGATCGCCCTGGCCTTCGGCGCGGGGCCTTGGGGACTGGAGCAATTCTGGACCGATCCCGACGGCAACGTGGTGGCAGCCGTGACCGCACCCGCATCCGCGTGGAAACAGATCGGACTCTGGTTCGGCGCGCCCTTCCTGATTGCGGCGGCGATGACCTCCTTCGCCTTCCAAGCCGGTTCGATCGGCCGCGCCTTCCGCGGCTTCGGCAAATCCGCGCCGGCCGGACAGGATCCGCGCGTGGCCGCCACCGAAGTGCCGAACTCCTGGTTCTTCGCGGGCAGCGCGATCGCGGCGACCGGCGTGATCTGGCTCTCCGCTGTTCAGTTCGGCGTGCCGGTGATGTACGGCGTGCTCGCGGTGGTGATGACCTTCGTGCTGTGCTTGGTGGCGAGCCGCATCACCGGCGAGACCGACGTGACGCCCACCGGCGCGATGGGCAAGATCATGCAGCTCTCCTACGGAGTAATGATTCCGCAGCAGGCCACGCCCAACTTGATCTCGGCCGGCATCACTTCGGGTTCGGCTTCGGCCTGCGCCGACTTGCTCAACGACCTCAAGTCCGGCTACTTGTTAGGTGCGAACCCCCGCCGCCAGTTCGCCGCCCAATTCCTGGGAATCTTCGCGGGTACTGCGGCTACGGTCATCGGTTTCTATTTGCTGGTGCCTGACGCCACCGCGCTGCCGGTCGCCGGCGTCGCCGAACCCAAGTTCGCGGCGCCCGCAGCCGTTCAGTGGAAGGCAGTCGCGGACATCTTTGTGAAAGGTTTCGGAAACTTCCACTCCACCTACCAGAACGCGATCATGGTCGGACTTGCGCTCGGCGTGGCCTTCTCGGTGCTGGAGAAGCTCGTGCCGAAGCGCGTGAAGCAGTGGATGCCCTCAGCCACCGGCCTCGGCCTCGGCTTCATCCTGCCCTTCTACAACTGCTTGTCCTTTGCGATCGGCGGCTTCGCGGTGTGGGTGTGGAAGCGCGCTTCGGAGAAGAGCGAAGACGAATACTCGGTCTCAATTGCATCGGGCTTGATCGCCGGCGCTTCGCTGATCGGCGTGATCGTGGCGATCCTGAACAACTTCGTGTTTGTCTAAATGAAGCCGTGCGCCGCCGTGCTCCTCCTGCTGGTCGCCGCCTGCCAAGAGCCGGCGGCGGATCCGCCGGAGTCGTTCCAGACGGAAGTGCGCGCCGCCATGGAGAAGGGCGCGATCCCCGGCCTGCAAGTCGCGTTGGTGGTGGACGGAAGCCTCGCGGGCACATGGGCGTTCGGCACAGGGATCAGCATCGAGACGCGGTTCAACGTCGCCTCGGTTTCCAAACCGGTAACGGCGAGTTGCGTGGTGCAGCTCGCGGAACGAGGAGTCATTTCGCTCGACGATCCGGTGGATCCCCTCCTGCCCGATCCCTGGCTCGCCGGAATCGGTCTCGATGGAACCACGTGGCGCGAACTATTGACCCACAGCTCCGGTCTGGCGGACGTCTTCGACACCGGACGTTGCGGCTACGGCTACGCATGGCTCGGACCGCCGTCGAACGGCGAGTTTCTGCCGGCTCCGTTACCGCTGGCCGAGTTGCTGCCGCGCATGCTCGTGCGCGCCTCGGGGCCAGGACCCTACGCCTACTCCAACGACGGCTACGCGCTGCTGAGTTTTTTGGTCGAGCGCGTCACTCACGAGTCTTTCGAGGATTACGCCATGCGCGAAGTGCTGCTGCCGCTCGGAATGGAGCGCAGCCGCTTCCTGCGCGCATCCTTGCCCTCCGATTGGCCGATTGCCGAAGGTCACGGTTATCCAGGAGGAGCAGACGCGGATCCGCTGCGACCCTGGCCACCGTACGAGAACTGCACCAAGGGTGACGGCGCGCTATGGAGCACGGCCGAAGACCTCGCGTTGTTCCTGGCCGCTCAGATCGAGTCGGCGGGACCGGCGGGCGGGAAAGTTTTGTCGCGCGCGAGTGCCGAGTCTTTACGCGCTCCGTTGGTGGACGACGGAGAGGGCGGCAGCCAAGCTCTGGGTTTCGGCGTCGCGGACGATGGCTGGGCCTTTCACGATGGATCCAATCCCGGTTACATGGCTGCAGTGGCCTTCCACGCGGAGTGGCGCTGCGGCTACGTCCTGCTCGCCAACCAAGATGAAGAACTGCGCAGCGCGAGCCGCGCCTTCGAACGCGTGCGACGCGCCGCTCTCGCCGAGCTGCGCGCGCGCGGCGCGATCCGCGAGATCGGCAACTAAGGCATCAGCACGCGTAGCGCGCGGGGCAGCAGATCCAGGCGTGCGGGGAGGCGACCGACCGGTTCCCCGTCGCATTCGATCATCACGACTTCTCTCGCGTCGGCGGCCACCTCGCGGCAATCGGCGTAGCGGATGAGCGGATGCTCGATCTCGCCTCCATGGTAGGTCTCGCCGAGCCGACGGATGGCCTCGAGACGGCCGAGCGCGCCGAAGATCACCAAACGCAGCCGGCCGTCGTCGGCGCGCGCACCGGGGGCGATGCACATCCCCCCCCCTGCGAAGGGTGCGTTGGCGAGGAACACCGATTTGATGCGTAGGCGCTCAGGCGCGCCGCCATCCACGCGCAGTTCCACCTCCGGGTCGCGCCATGCCAGCAGCGCGCGCACCGTGGTCCAGAGATAGGTGGCGCGTCCGCCGCGACGCACGCGCGCGTTGATGCGGCGCGTCACCTCGGCACCGATACCGAAGTCGGCTTCGTTGACGAAGTGACGATGCACCGCCGCCCCGTCGGCCCCGAGTCCGGCGCAGCGAATGCGGCCGACGTCGAGGGAACGCGGCGTCCCGCTCGTCAGCAACTCGACTCCGCCCGCCGGATCCTGCGGCAGGCCCAGACCGCGCGCCAAATCCGAACCGGTGCCGAGCGGCAGCAGACCGAGCACGCAGTCGCCCCGCCGCGCCGCGCTCGAGGCCATCAAGCCGTTGACGACTTCATTCACGGTGCCGTCGCCTCCGGCGGCAATCACCAGTGGCGCCCCGGCCTCCGCCGCTTCAGTGGCAAGACGCGCCGCGTCGAAACTACCGCCGGTGCGTGTGACGCGTGCCCCTGGAAGACGTGCGAGCAGTCGCGCCTCCCACTCCGGCCAACGCGCGCCGGCGCGTCCGCCGCCAGCGGCTGGATTGAGAATGACGGTCGGCCCCTGACTCACGCCGAGCAGCCTAATCGCCGCGCTACCTTGAGCGCATGTCGCTGTTCCAGAAGGCTCCCCGCACTGAGGAAGAAGTCGCGCTCGCCCGACCGCTCGAAATCGGGCCCGATCAAGTTCAGGAACTGAGCGAAGCGGAGTGGTACGCGAAGGTCTATCGCGGTGATTCGGTGCCGCAACTCACCATTCGCGCCGCGATCACGGGTTCGATCTTCGGCTTCGTCCTCGCCTTCACCAATCTCTATGTCGGTTTGACCGCTGGCTGGGCGCTCGGAGTGGTGATCACTGCGGCATTGGTCTGTTTCGCCATGTGGCAACTTTTTCTGGCGATCGGCATGGTGCGCACGCCGATGGGGCCGCTGGAAATGAATTGCATGGCCTCGACGGCCTCCTCCGCTGGCTACGCGACGGGAGGAACCATGGTCTCGGCAATCGCTGCCCTGATGATGCTGTCGGCCACGCCCGAGAATCCGCAGGGCGAACACATCCCGCTGCACGTGATCATGATGTGGACGGCGAGCCTCGGCTTCCTCGGCACCGTCATGGCGATTCCGATGAAGCGCAACATGGTGAACCATGAACGATTGCGCTTCCCGACCGGCACCGCAGCCGCCGTCACGATCCAATCGCTTTTCACGCAGGGGAAGGAGGCTCTGCGAAAGGCGCGGGCGCTGCTGTGGACGGCAGCGGGCGCAGGAGTGTTGCCTTTTCTGTTCGAGCTCAACGTCGGCGGGAGATTGGGGCTGAGCCGCGGCACGATCCTGCCGACGCAAATCAACTTCCTCGACTGGCTGCCGGCCCCGGCGCGCATGCCCGGAACTGGAGCGCCGACCAAGCCTTCGGACTGGACTTGGCACCTCGAGCTCTCCGCTCCTTACATGGCAGCCGCGGGCATGCTCGTCGGGCTGCGCACCACCTTGTCCATGCTGCTCGGCGGCATTGTCGCCTACTACGTACTAGCGCCGACGGCGGTGAGTTGGGAATGGACGAATGCCGCGGGCGAAGTCGTGACGGCGATCACCGATCCGCACCGCGTCTATCGCGAATCCGGCCTGTGGCTCGGCGTCTCCGTGCTGGTGGCGTCCAGCCTCTTGGTGTTCGGCTTGCAGTGGAAAACCATCCTGCGCGCCTTCAGCGGGCTCAGCAAGAAGAATGGATCGGCGCGCGTGGAAGATCCCTTCGAAGCCAAGGTCCGCGCGACCGAAGTTCCGATGTCCTGGTTCCTGTGGGGCACCGCAGTCTTCGGCGGGATCACCGCTTGGTTGGCAGACCGCTACTTCGAGGTTCCGCTCCTGCTCGGCTTGCTCGCCGTGGCGATGACCTTCCTACTCTCGCTCGTTGCATGCCGCGTCACCGGAGAGACTGACATCACGCCGATGGGGCCGCTCGGCAAGATCATGCAGCTCACCTATGGAGTGCTGATCCCGCGCAACGCGACCGCCAACCTGATGGCGGCTGGCATCACGGCGAACGCGTCGGGCAACGCGGCCGATCTGCTCACCGACCTCAAGTCCGGTTACCTGCTCGGCGCAAATCCGCGGCGACAATTCCTCGCGCAGTTCCTAGGCGTGCTCTCCGGAACGGTGGCGACCGCCATCGGCTTCCGCATTCTCGTACCGGACGCGACGGCGCTCAACGGCAGCGTCAACGCGGCCGGAGAAGTCATTGCGCCGGACTTCGATGCTCCCGCTGCCGCCACTTGGAAAGCGGTGGCCGACGTGTTTCAGCACGGCTTCGGATCCATGCATCCGATGCATCTGCAACTCATCTGGTGGGGCCTCGGAATTGGCGTCTTGATGGTGTGCCTGGAGCAAATCATGCCGAGGCAGCGCTCGCGTTTGCCTTCTGCCACCGGATTCGGATTCGGAATGATCTTCGGGTTCCAGTACGCGATCCTGATGCTGATCGGTGCGCTCGCAGCGGCGGCGTGGAGTCGCAGCTCGAAGAAGAGCGCGGAGGACTACCTCGTCCCGGTCGCAGGCGGTTTGATCGCCGGCTACACCCTGCTTGCTGTGGTCGTCGCATTGCTGAATACGACGGTGCTCAAGGATGGATGAGCATCGGGATGCATAACCGCGCCGCTATCATGCCGCGCGCATGAAGCGCAGCATCGCCGTCGCCGCGCGAACCACCATCGGCGCCAAGGGCGTGATGGCGGTCACCGGCGTGGTCCTGCTGCTGTTCGTGATCGGCCACATGGTCGGCAACCTGCAGGTATTCGCGGGACCGGAGAAGTTGAACGCCTACGCGGCCTTCCTCCAAGGACTCGGCCCCGCGCTTTGGGTGATTCGATTGGTGCTGCTCGCGTGCTTGGTGCTGCACGTGTGGGCGGCGGTGGTGGTGACGCGCCGCAGCCGCGAAGCGCGCCCAGTGCCTTACGCGGTCAAAGTGGACCGCGTCACTTCCTACGCGGCGCGCACCATGATCTGGAGCGGCGTGCTGGTGCTGGCCTTCGTGATCTACCACCTGTTGCACTTCACGGTCGGTGTGGTGGATCCGGCCGACGCCTACGGCGCCCTCGACGCCGCCGGACGTCACGACGTCTATGCCATGGTGATTCGCGGCTTTCGCCACGTGCCCACCACGATCGCCTACCTCATCGCGCAGGTGGTTCTCTGCCTGCACATCCAGCACGGCGCCTCCTCACTGGTGCAGACGCTCGGACTGCGCACGCAACGCTGCGCGAGCTGCAGTGATCGGATCGGACCGGCGATTGCCGCTTTGATCTTGATCGGCAACCTCTCGATGCCGTTGGCAATCGTAACCGGATTGATCGGAGATTGAGGTGAGCCTGAAACTCGACGCCCGCATCCCCACCGGTCCGTTGGCCGAGAAGTGGACTTCGCGCAAGTTCAACGTCAGGCTCGTCAACCCGGCCAACAAGCGCAAGTTCAAGATCATCGTGGTCGGCGCGGGGCTCGCGGGCGGGAGCGCCGCCGCCTCGCTCGCCGAACTCGGCTATCAGGTCGAATGCTTCGTGTTCCACGACTCGCCGCGGCGCGCGCATTCGATCGCGGCGCAGGGCGGCATCAACGCGGCCAAGAACTACAAGAACGACGGCGACTCGGTGCGCCGCCTGTTCTACGACACGCTCAAAGGCGGTGATTATCGCGCGCGCGAGGCCAACGTGCATCGGCTCGCTGAGAACGCCAATGCCATCATTGATCATTGCGTGGCGCAGGGCGTGCCCTTCGCGCGCGAATACGGCGGTTTGCTCGACAATCGCTCCTTCGGCGGCGCGCAGCTCTCGCGCACTTTCTACGCGCGCGGACAGACCGGTCAGCAGCTCCTGCTCGGTTGTTATCAGGCGATGGCGCGCATGGTTGCCGCCGGCAGCCTGATCGTGCGTCCGCGCAAAGAGATGCTCGATCTGGTGGTGGTGGATGGCCATGCGCGCGGCATCATCGTGCGCGATCTGGTCAGCGGCGCGATCGAGCGCCACGCCGCCGACGCGGTGTGCCTGGCGACCGGCGGTTACGCCAACGTCTTCTTCCTCTCCACCAACGCCAAGGCCAGCAACGTCACCGCGGCTTGGCGCGCGCACAAGCGTGGCGCCGGTTTTGCGAATCCTTGTTTCACGCAGATCCATCCCACCTGCATTCCGGTGGCGACCGGACATCAGTCGAAGTTGACGCTGATGTCGGAGTCGCTGCGCAACGACGGCCGCGTGTGGGTGCCGAAGAAATCCGGCGACAAGCGTCCGGCCGCGCAGATCCCCGACGCCGAGCGCGACTACTACCTCGAACGCCGCTATCCCTCCTTCGGCAATCTGGTGCCGCGCGACGTCGCCAGCCGCGCGGCGAAGGAGCGCTCGGACGCCGGCTTCGGCGTGGGCGACACCGGACTCGCGGTGTACCTGGACTTCCGCGACTCGATTCAGCGCCTCGGCAAGGACGCGATCGCTGCGCGCTACGGCAACTTGTTCCAGATGTACGAGAAGATCACCGCGGAGAATCCTTACGCAACTCCGATGCGGATCTATCCGGCCGTCCACTACACCATGGGCGGCCTGTGGGTGGATTACGACCTGATGTCCACCGTCCCCGGCCTCTTCGTGCTCGGCGAAGCCAATTTCAGCGATCACGGCGCCAACCGGCTCGGCGCGAGCGCGCTGATGCAGGGTCTCTCAGACGGTTACTTCATCATTCCCTATACGATTGGCGACTATCTGGTGCAGCACGCGCCAATGGAAGCGAGCAAGAAGGTCGGCACCGAGCATCCAGCCTTCGCGGCGGCCGAGCAAGCGGTCAACGAGCAAGTCGCGCGGCTGCGCGGCATCGGCGGCAAGACCCCGGTGGACGTCTTCCATCGCCGGCTCGGACGCATCATGTGGAATCATTGCGGCATGGCACGCAATCGCGCCGGCCTCGAGCAGGCGCTACGCGAAATTCCGGCCCTGCGCGAGGACTTCTGGCGCAACCTACGCGTGCTCGGCAGCGAAGCTGAGTTCAACGTGGATCTCGAGAAGGCCGGCCGCGTCGCCGACTACCTCGAGTTCGCTGAGCTCATGTGCCGCGACGCTTTGCATCGCGAAGAATCCTGCGGCGGACACTTCCGCGAAGAGCACCAGACCCCCGAGGGCGAGGCCAAGCGCGACGACGAGCAATTCGCCTTCGCTTCGGTGTGGGAACACCGCGGCGCGGGCGCGGAACCCGTGCTCAACCAAGAGCCGCTCTCCTTCGAGGAAGTCATTCCCAGCACCCGGAGCTACAAGTAGCCATGAGCAAGCACGACATGCGCATCACGCTGCGAGTGTGGCGGCAGCCGGCACCCGGCAAACCGGGCAAGATGGAGACCTATGCCGCCGACGGCATCTCGCCGGACATGTCCTTTCTCGAGATGCTCGACAAGGTCAACGAGGATCTGGTCACGCGCGGCGCCGAGCCGATCGCTTTCGATCATGATTGCCGCGAGGGCATCTGCGGCGCCTGCTCGCTGATGATCAACGGCCTCCCGCACGGCGGCGAGCAAGGCACCACTACCTGCCAGTTGCACATGCGCTCCTTCCGCGACGGAGCGATGATCACCATCGAGCCGTGGCGCGCGAAAGCCTTCCCGGTGGTGCGCGACCTGGTGGTGGATCGCTCCGCCTTCGACCGCGTGATCGAAGCCGGTGGCTTCGTGTCGGTGAACACCGGTGCGGCGCCCGACGCGAGCACCATCCTGGTGCCGAAGAAGGATTCGGAGGCGGCCTTCGATGCCGCCGCTTGCATCGGTTGCGGCGCCTGCGTGGCAGCCTGTCCGAACGGTTCGGCGATGCTCTTCGTCGCCGCCAAGGTCAGTCACCTCGCACACCTACCGCAGGGGCAGCCCGAGCGCTGGGAGCGCGTGCGCAAGATGGTCGAGACGATGGACGCCGAGGGCTTCGGCGCCTGCTCGAATCACTACGAATGCGAGGCCGCGTGCCCGAAGGAGATCCCGGCAAGCGTGATCAGTGAGATGAACCGCGATTTCTTCAAGGCGTCGGCCCTCGACGTCTGATGCCGCTCGAAATCGAGGCCAAGCTCGCGGCACCGAGTGGCGCCGCGCTGGCCGGTCTGCCGGGGATCGCGCGCGCCTGCGGCTTCCTCACTGGCGAGCCCGAGCGTCACATCCTGCAAGACCACTATCTGGACACTAGCGATCTCCATCTCTATCGCGCCGGATGGGCGCTGCGAGTGCGTGATAGCGGCGTGCGTCAATTGCTCACCATGAAGGCACTCACGCCAGCGCGTGAGGGGATCGCCGAACGCGAGGAGCGGGAGGAGCGCATCGAGTGGCGGATGGGGCAGGGTTGGCATGCGGCGGAGCACGGACTCGCAGGTGATCCGGCGCGCCTTGCCGACGGTCGTCCGCTCGAGCGTCTCTTCACCATTCGTCAGGATCGCAGCGAGTTCCCACTCGCCGGAGAACAGGGAAGCGAATGGGAAGGATTCTGGTGCTTGGCGAGCATGGACTTAGTGCGCTGGAGCTCCGCCGACGGCCGCCCGAGCGAGGCCTACGAAGCCGAGTTCGAACTCAAGCAAGGCGAAGTGGGCCAATTGCGCGCCTGCGTGGCTCGGATCGCCCACGCCGCCGGTTGGCCGGAGGCAAGTTCCTCCAAGTTCCAGCGCGGACTGGAAGCGGCGGGATTGGCCTGAGGGCGTGACGTCGGTCACGTTGACGCTAGCCTGGGGGGATGAGCCGCGCCGCGCTCTCGGCCGTCCTGCTGCTGCTCCTCGGTGGCACCGCGTGGTGGCTGCTCGCGGGTAGCGGGCCGGATACGGCGCCGGCGAGCGGAGCGCCGTCTGCCGAGCAGAAAGAGGCTCTCGAGCCGGGACGCCTCGCCGCCGCCTCTGCGCCGGGTGCTACCGATGCGTTGAACGCAGCGACGGAGGCTCCGCAGCGTGAAGCGGTTGCCGAGGACGAGTCCCGTCCCGTGGCAAGCGTTGCCTGGTTTCGCGGACGGCTGCGCGTGATTTCTGGAACGCTCGCAGCGCCGCCGACCCTCTCCGCATCCCTGCATGACGCAGAAGGAGGCTTCCGTGAGGATCGCGAGGTCCCGCTCGCCGCGCCGGGGCTCTCCTTCGAGGTCCCGGCCGCGGCCACCGAGGAGTCCTGCCTGATGCGCTTTCCGGATCACCTGGAACCCGTCGCGGCTGCGGGCGGTGCCACGCTTGCAGACGGCGTCGTCACGCTGAGCGCGCCTGCCGACGGCTTCTTGATTGACGTCGCGGTGAAACCGCACCTCGCCGTGCAGTTCCTGCACGACCCCTCCGGTGAACCGCTCGCGCATGCCGAGGTGACTTCGCGGCTCTCCGCGCAAGGCGGTTCCACTTCCTGGGGCGAACGCCTCGACGCTCAAGGCATGTTGGTCTTCGATCTCGGGCGGCGCCGGAACATGGAGGAGGCAGAATTTTTATCGTTCACCATTTCACGTCCTCCGGACGTCGGCAGCAGCGAGTCCGCACGGATTCCTTGCGCGGATCTAGACCTGCTGCCCCAGCCGCTGATCCTGCGCTTCGCGAGCACGCCGCAATTGCAATTTCGCGTGCTCGATCCCGACCGCAATCCGGTGGCGAGTGCCACCGCGCGGCTTGGCGGCCAGTGGACTGGCTCGAGCAGCGATGAGGAAGGGCGCGTCCAGGTGCTGCAGTCCGCGCCGCCCGCGGAAGTGATCATCGTCGAAGCGACGGGTTTCCTGAGCGCGAACGAGCCGGTGACGGCCGCGTCGTCCACGCCCGCCGGTCAGGATCTCACGCTGTGGCCGAGCTCCTGGATCCTGATCGTAGGCGAGAAGGAGCCGCCAGATGGTTGGGGACAACTCGACGTCAAG
>CXWK01000230.1_pt2 | contig 185934 bp, 158 predicted proteins | sample 590851 | NCBI WGS metagenome assembly CXWK01 (sample SAMEA3498364, study PRJEB10139) | wastewater metagenome | biome: wastewater treatment plant; material: activated sludge | place: Denmark | collected 2014-08-01
GAAGCGCTGATGGAGTACGCGCAACTGCGGCGCGACGCGCTGGACGCGGCGCCCGAGGCAGCGCCGCCACCGGAGCGCGCACTGCGTGAGGTGGTGCTGAGTTGCGGCGATGCCTCCGGTGAAGAACACGCTCTGCGCCTGCTGCGCATCCTGCGCGCGCGCCATCCGGGAGTGCGCGTGCGCGGCTTCGGCGGTGCGCGCCTCGCCGCTGAGGGCATGGAGATGTGGGAGCCCCTCGCCGACCTCAACGTGATGGGCTTCCGCGACGTCGCCGCGCAGCTCCCGTTGTTCTTCCGCTGCGTGCACCGCTTCGCCGCCGAAGTGCGTCAACGTCCGCCCGACGCCGTGCTGCTGGTGGACTATCCCGGCCTCAACCGCGTGCTGCTGCGCATTGCCGCGCGTCGCGCATTGCCGGTGGTGGATTATGTGGCGCCGCAACTCTGGGCCTGGGCGCCCTGGCGTGTGCGCGACTTCCGTCGTGCGGATGTCCTCCTCACGATCCTGCCCTTCGAACGCGATTGGTTTGCACGTCGCGGCGCGCGCGCGGAATACCTCGGGCATCCGCTCGGCGATGCGCTCGCCGAAGCAGGCGCGGGAGAAGCTCCCCCCCCCTCCGCCCTGGCCGAGCCGGGCGGAGCGTGGATCGGCATCCTTCCGGGCAGCCGACGCCGTGAAGTCCGCGAGAATCTGCCCGGCATGCTCGCCGCCGCCGCCCTGCTGCGCGCGCAATTCCCGGACGCACGCTTCGTGCTCCCGCATCTGCGCGCGGAGCTGTGGCCGCTGCTGCGCGAACACCTGGCGAACTCACCGGTGCCGGTGCTGGAAGCGCCGGGCTGCTTCCACGCCGTGTTGCCACGACTTGCGGGTGCCTGGAGCGTCAGCGGCACGGCGAGTCTGGAAGCGGCGCTCTGCGGCGTGCCGACCGTGATCAGCTACCGGATCCGCTCGCGTTTCGCGGCTTGGTACGCGCGTCGCGGCCTGAGCGTGCCGCAGGTGGCGGGCGTGAACCTGTTGGCGGGCAGGGAGCTGCTGCCGGAGGTGGTCGGGCTAAAATGCCCTTCGGAGCGGTTGGCGGCAGAGCTCTCAGCGCTCTTGGAGCCGAACCGTTCGGCGCTGCTGCGGGCCGAGCTGGCGCGCCTGCGAAGCGCGCACGCGGCTCCCGGAGCGGCCCTACGCGCCGTCCTGGCGCTGGAACGCGCCGCTGCTACCCGCTGAACCGCTCGCCGCTCCCGCCGTTGTCCTAAGAGAAGTCACGATGCTCGTCCTGCTCGCCCCACTGCTCCTGGCCCTGCCGCAGGGTCCTTCCGAGAAGGATCTCTTCGACGAGCAGCTCGCCATCCTGCGCACCGGTCAGCAGGCCGATGGCCACTACGGTCAGAACCTCCGCGAGACCGCGCAAGTGGTGGCCGCCATGGCGCTCTCGCCGCGCGCCTATCGCGTGGACGACGGCCCCTTCCTGCGCGACGCCGTGCAGTGGCTACTGCAGCATCGCGAGGACGCCGTCGAAGCCCCTGATCAGGCGCTGCTCGCCCTCGCACTCTCGCGCGCGCATCGCGATCTCTACGCGCCCACAGTGAAGGAATTGCTCGCGCCGCACGGATGGCAGAGTGCAGAGTTGCCGCGCATCCTGCTCGCGCCGGACGAGACGCGCAGCGCACTCGACATTCTGCTCGCGATCCCTGAACAGGCGAGTTACGCCGAGCGCGCCGAAGCGGTCGCGCGCGCGGGCATGGTGCGCGCACTGGCTGTCAAGAAGTCGTCGGGCGGCGCCACCGACGCTGCGCAGCTCTACGAGAAGGGCGTGGACTATCTGCTCGCGCAGCGCAACACCGCGGGCACTTGGGAGATCTTCGGTCAGCCCGAACCCGGTGTGACCGCGATGGCGGCGCGCGCGCTGCTCGGCTCCTCGCGCGCCGAGGCGCGCGCGGCGGCGGAACCGGCGCTCGAATGGTTGCGCAGTCTGCAGCAGGCCGATGGTTCGATCCACGGCGGCCGCGTGCAGGTGTACACCACCTCGGTCGCGATCGGCGCACTCAAGGCGGCCGGCCGACCGGGCGACGAGGAAGCGATCGCGCGCGCGGCGGCCTTCCTCGCCAATACGCAATGCGACGAAGGCGAGGGCTACACCCCGGAAGACAAATTCTACGGCGGCATCGGCTACGGCGGCGATCTGCGCCCCGACCTCAGCAACTTGCAGTACGCGATGGAAGCGCTGCGCGAGGCGGGCGTGGCGAGCGAAGATCCCGCGATGCAGCGCGCCATCGTCTTCTTGCAGCGCACGCAGAACCGCGCCGAGAGCAATCCCGGCAAGTACTACGACGCGGAGAGTCTGCAACCGGTGCGCGCCGGACACGACGGCGGCGCCGCGTACTACCCCGGGAACTCGCCGGCCGGCATCGAAGCGCTGCCCGACGGCAGCTCGGTCGCGCGTTCCTACGGTTCGATGACCTACGCACTGCTGAAGTGCTACGGCCTGGCCGGACTCGACCGCTCCGACGAGCGCGTTGCCGCCGCAGTTCAATGGATCCAGGACCACTGGACGCTCGAAGTCAATCCGGGCTTCGACATGCTGGCCGATCCGCGCGGCGGCTTCCAAGGTTTGTATTACTACTACGAAACCCTCGCGGAAGCGCTGCGTACCCTCGGCATCGAGGAAGTGGTGACGCCCGGCGGCGCGCGTCACGACTGGCGCGCCGAACTCGTCAGCGTGCTCAAACGCGCGCAGCACGAGGACGGCTCCTGGGTCAACGAGATGGCCCCGCGCTGGTGGGAAGGAAATCCGGTGCTGTGCACCGCCTACGCGCTCAACGCGCTGCACGCGACGCGACGCTAATCTGCCGCGCGTGGTGCAAGGGCTGTTTCGCGCGCAGGATGCTCAGGGTCGTGAGCGCTGGGCCTTCGGCGATGCCGAGGGCACGCGTGACGTGGACGAGGCGATCGGAGGCGGACTCGCGGCGGCCGCCGCCTGGTTGCTGCGCGCACCGGAACCGACGCGTACCGCCGCCCGCTTCGGTCCCCCACTGCTGCCCGGCCGACCGGGCAAGGCACTCTGCGTCGGCCGCAGCTTCGCGGAGCACGCGCGCGAACTCGGCAACGCCGTGCCAGAGGATCTGATCTGGTTCGCGAAGTTGCCGAGCGTGCTGGTGGGGCCGGAAGCGGTCGTGCGGCTGCCGGCGTGGCTGGACTCACGCGTGGATCCGGAAGCCGAGGTCGTCGCCCTCGTCGGCCGACCGCTCGCCGACGGCGCGAGCGTCGTGGAGGCGGAGGCGGCGATCGCGGCCTACACCCTCGGCCTCGATCTCACCGCGCGCGGCGTGCAGAGTGAGGACAAGCAGCGCGCTTGGCCGTGGACGCGCAGTAAGAATCTGCCCGGCTTCGGCGTGATCGGTCCGGCTTGGGTGCCGCCACGCATGTTGCCACCGATCGGCGAGATCCTGCTCGAGGGTCTGGTGAACGGCGCCGTGCGTCAGTCGGCGCGACTGGGACAGATGCTGCGCACACCGGCGCAAGCGCTCGCCGAAATCGCGCGTTGGACGCCGCTGGAGCCGGGCGACGTGGTGTTCCTCGGCACGCCGGCCGGGGTCGCGCCGATCCAGCGCGGAGACTTGCTCGAGGTCCGCGCCAGCGGATTGGGGAGCTTGCGCTGCAGTCTCGCCTGAGGGCAGCGGCGCGCGGACCTTGCGACGCAAGAGCGTGCCGCGGCGGGGCCGCGATTTGGCCGAAATAGGATCACCGCCCGGGTCGGCAGAGCCGTTCCCTCCCGGGCGGTGTGGAGGAAGTCACTCGCTCCGCGTTCCTCTTCGGCAGGAGTCCCCGCGCGACTTGAATCGGCGCGTCGGGATTTCAGAACGGGTTGCGTTCGACCGTTTCGAGACCGTCGGGACAGGTGCCGTGGCGGGCCGTGACGGTGGTGGCGATGCCGCCGCGGGTGGCGAACTCCCCGCGCACTTCGAGCCAGGTCGGCGCCATCGCCGCGACCAGAGCGTCGAGGATGCGATGCGTCACGTCCTCGTGGAAGTGACCCTGCTGACGGAAGCCTTGGAGGAAGAGCTTGAGCGACTTGAGTTCGAAGCAGAGCGCGGCCGGCGCGTAGCGGATGCGGAGGGTCGCGAAGTCGGGCTGTCCGGTCTTCGGGCACAGGCAGGTGAACTCGTGCGTGACCGACTCGATCAGATAAACCCGGCCGGGCCGGGGATTGGGGAAGGTTTCGATCGCGCTCATGCTCGGATCGGTCGCGGGCCAAGGAAAACGCCGGACGAGCGGCAGCCCGTCCGGCGGGGACTGGTAGGGGAAGAGGGATTCGAACCCCCGACACGAGGATTATGATTCCTCTGCTCTGACCAGCTGAGCTATTCCCCCGTGCGCCCGGGGCGGGCGGCGGCAAATGGCCGGACAGTCTAGCCGTCTACGGCGATTCCTCCAAGGGCCGGTGACGGACGGTTCACCTGCGGATAGCGAGTATCCTCAGCGCCCGAGCGCTCTTCCCGCACTCCCATGCTCGAACTCCTCACACTCACCGTTCTCGCGCAAGCCACGGCCTGTAGCCCGCGCGATGCCCTCGACAACTTCCGGCACACGGAAACCGGCGTGCTCACGGTCATGAGGAAAGGAGCCTGTTCGGGCCTCCAGTTCTCCACCCAGTGGACGGAGGTCGCAAAGTCGGAAGGTCTTCCTGGTCCCCACGAACCCGGCGCCCTCCGCACCAAAGAGATTCAGTGGAACACGCTGACCATGAGTTCGGAGTCGTTCCTGCTAGGAGTCGCCGGGATCAGCCCTGTCGCGGAGCCGGAGACTTGCACGCTTCCCAAGGACGGACGCCTCGTCTTTCATTGGAACACCGCAACGGGACGACTGTCGGCGCAGATCGCGTTCGATTTTCAAGCCAAGGAGGTGCGCGCGCAGTCGCCGCTGCCGACTTGGAAGGAACGGACGGTGGGCATGATCATCCGACGATCGAGTCCTCCGATTGCGCACGCCACGGCGAGCGGCGGAGTCGCGTTCACGGGGAGCTTCGACCCGGACCTTCCGCCGACGCGCTATGAAGCATTTCCTGGCTCTCAGGCACCGACCTTCGAGGCGGCGTTCGAGAAGGACCCACAATCTTTCCTCGGTGGCCTGCTCCTCGTAGCGACCGGCGAACAGGTGAATCAAGTGCCGACCTATCGCTGTCAGTTCGATGCGTGGCGCGAATCCTCCTGCCAACGAACCTTGATCGCTGCGCGCAGCGCCGACGAGAGGACCTGGTATCTGTGGTTCGAAGGCGATTCGCCGACGGCCAACCAGTAAGAACTTACGGCGACGCTTCCAAGACCTCGATGCCCGCGGGGACGCGTGCCCAGAGCAGCGCGCCTTCCGGACCAGCGGTAGCGGAATGGACGGTGCCTGCGGCGTTGACGAGGAAGTCCCCCGCTGCGTGGGTGCCCCAGACATCGGCGTAGGAGCCGGCGAGGACCAGCACTTCTTCCTCACCGAGGTGGCGGTGGCGCGGATAAGCACAACCGGGATCCATCGCGATCAGCACCGCACGCGACGCGCCGTTTGCGTCCATGAGGAAAGAAAGCCGGATGCCCGGCCAGGAGGTGCGCTTCCACGGACGCGCGGCGAGCGCGGAGAAGGCCGACTCCGGCGCGTTCATGTGCTCAGGCGCTCATGCGCGCGATGCGGGCGCTCCGGCGCGCAGGCGGGCGAGCGCGCGCTCGCGGCCGAGCAAGCGCACCACGTCGGCGAGTTCGGGGCCGCCGAGCGTGCCGGTGAGTGCTGCACGCAAGGGCTTCATGAGCGCACCGAACTTGATGCCGGCCTCGGTCGCGGCCGGTTGCAACACGGCCTTCAGATCGGCGATCGGCCACGCGGTGGTGGCGATCGCTTCGGCGGCAGCGGCCAAGGCGGGTGCAGCCTCCGGCGTTGCCAGTACGGCGCGCGCCGCGTCGTCGGGCACCAGTTCCGCCGCGAACAGGAAGGCGGACTGCTGCGGCAATTCACCGTAGAGTGCCACCCGCGGCAGGAAGGCGGCTGCGATCTCGGCGAGTCGCGCGTGCTCGGCGGCGTCGGGCGCGGCGGAGGCGAGTCCGGCCGCCTGCATCCACGGCAAGGCGCGCTCGGCGAGCAGTGCCGCGCCGCCGCGCCGTTGGTACTCGCCACATAGCCAGTGCAGTTTCTCGGGATCGAAGATCGCACCACCCTTCTGGAGGCGGTGCAGATCGAAATGATTCACCAATTCCTCCGGGCTGAAGACCGTGGTCTTGTCGTCAATCGAGAACCCGAGCAGGCAGAGGAAGTTGAAGAGCGCCTCGGGCGGGAAGCCCTTCGTGCGGTAGTCCTCGACCGCGGTATCGCCGGTGCGCTTCGACAACTTCTTGCCGTCCTGACCGAGGATCAACGGCACGTGCGCGTACTCGGGCTCCGGCAACGCGAGCGCACGATAGAGCAAGGACTGCTTGGGCGTGTTCGAAAGATGTTCCTCGCCGCGCAGCACGTGGCTGATCTGCATCTCGGCGTCGTCCAGCACACAGGCGAAGTTGTAGGTCGGCATGCCGCCGAAGCGCAGCGCGACCCAGTCCTCGACCTGTTCGGAGGCCACCACCACTTCGCCGCGGACGTGGTCGGGGATGCTCACCGTCACGCCGTCGGGCACCCGCACGCGCAGCACGTGCGGCTCCCCCGCCGCCGCGCGACGTTCGGCCTCGGCGCGCGGGAGCGCACGCGACACCGCGTCGAAGCGCCAGTTGCGCTCCGCCGTGCGCGCTGCCTCGCGCTGCCGCTCGATCTCTTCCGCGGGCGTGAAGCAACGGTAGAGCCAGCCTTCCTCGAGGCCCCGCGTCGCCGCCGCCGCGTAGCGGTCGAGGCGCAGAGTCTGGTAATAGGGACCGAAATCGCCGCCGACCTCGGGACCCTCGTCCCAGTCGAGACCGAGCCAACGCAAGGAGGAGAGGATCGAGCGCAGCGATTCCTCGCTGTTGCGCTCGGTGTCGGTGTCCTCGATGCGCAGTAGGAAGACGCCGGCATGGCGGCGCGCGAAGGCCCAGTTGAAGAGCGCGGTGCGCGCCCCGCCAAGGTGGAGCTTGCCGGTCGGCGAAGGCGCGAAGCGGACGCGGACGGGCCGACTCACTCTTCGCCCACGACCGGATTCAGATCCTCGTCGAAGCTGAGCTGGTAGCCGTAGCGCACCGCCTCGGTGGCGCCGGGCGCGATGCGCAAACGCCAGCGGTAGAGCCCGCGCTCCTCGCGATCGAGGAGGTCGGCTTCGTCGCCGAGCGCGGCGGGCTGCAACTGCACCACTTTCACTTCCACGCGGCCGTCGCGGCTCAGCGGCAAGGCTTCCTCGACGATCACGTCCACCGAGCTGCGCGCAGTCGCGGAGAGGCGCAAGGAAGCGCGATAGACGCGCGTGATGCGCGCGGTCGAGGAGAGCGAGAAGCGGCCGGGGTTCTCGCGGTCGTCCTGAATCGTTTCCCAAGTCACGCTCAGGTTGGGATCCACGCCGAGGTTGAGAGTGGTGCCGTCCCCGACCTTCATCAAGGGGAAGGCCGCCTCGCCGAGATAGTCTGGGCCGAGGAAGATGCGCGCGCCTCCGGCGAGCAGAGGCGTGCCGCTGGCCAGGGTGACGTCGGCGCGCAGGTAGGCACGGTCGCTCAGCGAAGGCACCACGTAGCGGTAAGGCTTGACCTGCAACGGCACCTCGCGGATCGCGAAGCGATGCGGCTCGTTGTTGGCCGGCACCGTCTTGCGCCCGGGCAGAACGAACTGCGCCGAGAGGCCGAAGTCGCGGTAGCCAACTTCCGGAGCGGCGAGTCCCCCCGCGTCCTCACCGGAGCGCTCCGGCTTGGTGTTCGCCATCGCGTCATCCGCGTAGCCCAGGCTGCTCAGGACGCCGCGATCGCGCGCCCAAGCACCCACCACGCGCAGCGGCGGCTCGGGCGGATCCAGGCCGATGCTCGGCTGTGAGGTGGAGAGCAAAATCTCAGCCTCGTTCCAGTCCTCGCCGGTGCTCTGGCGCACCTGCGCGACGAAGCCGACGCGCACGCCGGTGAGATCCGGTGCCACGCGCACGTCGTAAGTCGGCTCCCAACTCGCGCCGCGCACCAAGTACGAGACGCGCACCGTGGCAGTGCCCGGTTTGGTGAAGTGAAGCGCGAGCCGCAACTCCTGATAGCGCTCCGGACCGCGCCGCTTGCCGTTGGCGAGCTGCAACTCCAGATCGGTGATGCGCGCCTCCAGCTCCACGCTGCGTCGTTCGAGCGCCGCCTGATCGGCGTCGAGCAGTTGGATCTGGGCGCGCACGAAGGAGACCATCTCCTCGATCGCAAAAGTGGTCATGGCTTCCTTGCCGCCGTTGGCGAAGCCTTGGATCAGACTGCTGATCGTGTCTTTCGCCGCTTGCACCGCCTCTTGCTCGGTCCGCACGCCGCGCAAGGCAACGCGTTGCGCCGCCAGATCCGTCGCCAGCGCTTCACGCTCGCCTTCGGCCAGCAGGCCACCGGCGCGACTGCGCAGCTCAAGACCCTCCACTACTACCTCGCCGGAGGTGACTTCGGTTTGGAAGGAGGACTCGTTCGCAGCTGCCGGGAAGGGCCCGAGCACCAAGGTGAGCGGACCGGCGAGATCGGCCTGAGCCGCCACCAAGCGCTCAACCAGAGCCTGACCGTCATAAACCGTCACGCGGTCGAGCACGGTCGGCACGGTGCGCAGCGGGACCTCGGGCTCTTGCGCGCAGAGCGCCAAGATCAAGCAGAGCGGCGTTCCCATGATTCGTCATTCTAGCCGGCGCTACCCTAGGTCTTCGAGTATCGGCGGACTCCCGGCCTACGACGCTCGCCGCAGAATCTTGGCCGCATCCTCGGAATTCGTGACCGTCATCGGCGCCGGACTCGCTGGCTCGGAAGCCGCCTGGCAGCTCGCCGACGCCGGCCTGCGTGTGCGCCTCTTCGAGATGCGCCCCGAGCGGGGAACGCCCGTGCACCGTAGTTCCGACTGCGCCGAGCTGGTTTGCTCCAACTCGCTCGGCTCACGCTTGGCCGACCGCGCGGGCGGCGTGTTGCAAGCCGAGCTGCGCACCCTCGGCTGCCGCCTGCTCGAGGTCGCCGAGGCGCACTCCGTGGCTGCCGGCGGTGCGCTCGCGGTGGATCGCGACGCCTTCGCCGCGGCGGTGACCGCCGCGTTGCAGGCGCATCCGCGCATCGAGTTGCGGCGCGAGGAAGCCATCACGGTGCCGGAAGAGCGCCCCTGCGTGATCGCGAGCGGACCACTCACCAGCGAACCGCTCGCGCGCGATCTGCAACGCTTGACCGGTGCCGAACATCTTTCCTTCTTCGACGCCATCGCGCCCGTGGTGCTCGGCGAGAGCCTCGACCGTGAGGTGGTCTTCGCCGCCTCGCGTTGGGGCCGCGGCGGCGACGACTACCTCAACGCGCCGCTCGACCGCGAGCAGTACCAGGACTTTGTGCGCGAACTGCTCGAAGCTCCCGCACACCCGCTCAAGGATTTCGAAGCCACCGATCCGCGCGCACCGGTCTTCTTCGAGCGTTGCCTCCCGATCGAAGTGCTCGCGGCACGCGGCGCCGACACCCTGCGCTTCGGTCCGATGCGTCCGGTCGGACTGCGCGATCCGCGCACTGGTCACCGCCCCTGGGCTACGGTGCAGTTGCGGCGTGAGGATGCCGCCGGTCGGCTCTGGAATCTGGTCGGCTTCCAGACCAACGTGCGCCACGGCGATCAGGAGCGGCTGCTGCGCCGGATCCCCGGGCTCGAGCGCGCCGAGTTCGCCCGCCTCGGCAGCATGCACCGCAACACTTTCCTCGACGCTCCGAAGCTGCTCAGTTCCGGACTGGAATTCCGCGCTTCGCCAGGCCTCTTCTTCGCCGGGCAGATCACCGGCATGGAGGGCTATCTCGGCAACGTGGCTTCCGGGCTGCTCGCCGCGCACGGAGTGCTGCGCCGGCTCGCCGGAGAGGAGCCCTGCGCGCCGCCGCGCACCACCCTGCTCGGCGCGCTCGCCCATCACGTCGCCGAATCCCCGGCGCGCTCCTTTCAGCCCATGAAAGCCGAGTTCGGGCTGCTCCCGCCACCGCCGCCAGGAGCGGAATCCCGCGGTGCCGCCCATGCTGCACGCAGCGCCGCGGATCTGGCAGAATTCCGGCTCGCGCGTCCGCTCCCCCGTCCCGTGACCGCGTCTTGACCGCCATGCGCACCCTCTCCGACCTCACCCCCTTCGTCAACGAGCCCTTCACCGACTTCGGCAAGGAGCCGGAGGCCAGCGCCTTCCAGCAGGCCTTGAGCAAGGCCGAGGCTTCCTTCCCGGTGGTGGTGCGGCTGTGGATTGACGGCCAGGACCGCGAAGGCGGCGCCGGAACTTTTGAGTCCCTGGATCCGGGCAAGCCTGCGCGCGTGGTCGCGAACTCCGCCAAGGGCAGCCGTGAAGACGCGCTCGCCGCGATCGTCGGCGCGCACAAGGCCTTCGGTCCGTGGTCGCGCCTGAGTGCCGAGGAACGCGCCGAGTTCTTCTTCCGCGCCGCGCGCATCATGCGCCTGCGCAAGCACGAGTTCTCGGCGATGATGGTGTACGAAGTCGGCAAGAACTGGGCCGAGGCCGACGGCGACACTGCGGAAGCGATTGACTTCCTCGAGTTCTACGCGCGCGAGGCCCTGCGCTACGCGCGTCGCCAACCCATCACTCCGGTCGAGGGCGAGCAGAACGAATTGGTCTATCTGCCGCTCGGCGTCGGTGCGACGATCCCGCCCTGGAACTTCCCGCTCGCGATCCTGGTCGGCATGACCAGCGCTGCGCTGGTGACCGGCAACACCGTGGTGCTGAAGCCGTCGAGCGACGCGCCGGGCATTGCTTCGATGTTCGTGGATTTGATGAAGGAAGTCGGACTGCCGCCGGGAGTCCTGCAGTTCGTGCCGGGCGGCGGCAGCGAGGTCGGCAACACGCTGGTCGAGCATCCGCTCACGCGCTTCATTTCCTTCACAGGTTCGGCGCAAGTCGGCTGCTCGATCTACGAGAAGGCCGCCAAGCTGCAGTCCGGCCAGCTCTGGCTCAAGCGCGTGGTCGCCGAGATGGGCGGCAAGGACTTCATCTTCGTGGACGAAGACGCCGATCTCGACGAAGCGGCGCGCGGCGCTCATTCGGCGTCCTTCGGCTTCCAAGGCCAGAAGTGCTCAGCTTGCTCGCGCTTGATCCTGCATGCCAAGATCAAGGAAGCCTTCATGGAGCGATTCCTGCCGCTGGTGGAAGCCACCGCGATCGGGCACCCCTCCGAGAAGCACAGTTGGCTCGGTCCGATGATCCACGAGACCGCGTTGAAGGACACGCTCTCCGCGATCGCAAAAGCCAAGCAGGAGGGCAACACCCTCGTCGCGGGCGGCGCGCGCGCAAGTGAGGATGGCTGGTACCTCCAGCCGACGGTGTTCACCGGCGTCGGACGCAAGGACTTCATCTGGAAGAACGAACTCTTCGCGCCGGTGGTCGCCGTGCACGAGGTCGGGTCCTTCGAGGAGGGCATCGAGGCGGCCAACGATTCGATCTTCGGCCTCACCGGCGCTTACTACGGACGTGACGAGAAGCGTCTGGCCATTGCCAAGCGCGATCTGCACTGCGGCAATCTCTACCTCAATCGCAAGTGCACCGGCGCGCTGGTGGGCGCGCATCCCTTCGGCGGCTTCAACATGTCCGGCACCGACTCGAAGGCGGGCGGACGCGACTACCTGATGCTGTTCCTGCAAGCCAAGACCATCTCACGCAAGCGCTGATGCGCGCCGCATGAGCGGCGTTCCTTCCCAACCGCAGCGCGCCCATCGCCGGGTCGAGCCGGTGGCGGAACACGACTTCACGCCGGAGCTGCGGGAGGACCACAGCGGCGCGCGCCGCGTGCTCGCCGTCTGGCTCGCGCTGGGGCCGTTGACTTCCGCCGCGGGTTTCCTCGGTTGGCTGCGCTTGTGTGCCGGCTTGCGGCAGGAGAGCTTCGATGGGATCTCCTTCGGCGCGTTGGGACTCGACCTGTTGCTCGCGCTGCAGTTCGCGCTCTCGCACTCGCTGTTGGCCCGCGGCTTCGGTCGCCGCTTGCTGAACCGGCCCTTTGGCCCCGCCGCGGAACGCCCGCTCTACGTGCTGGTGACGGGAGTTTCCCTTTGCTTGATGGTGCTCGCATGGCAACCCTCCGGCCCGCTGCTGTGGGCCTGGCCCGGATGGTGGCGGGTGCTGCCGTGGCTGATGCAAGCTTGTGGACTCGGCATGATCGCATGGGGCAGTTGGGTAGTGGGCAGCACTCTGCTGCTCGGCCTTCCGCATCTGCGCGCGATCGAAAGCGGCCAGCAAGAGCCGCACGCCGAGTTCACCGCGTTGCCGCCCTACGCCTACGTGCGCCAGCCGATCAACGCCGGCTTTCTGATGGTGTTGATCGGCATGCCCGTCATGAGCACCGACCTACTCTTGATGGCGCTGGTGATCGGAAGCTGGATCCTGCTCGCAGCTCCCTTCGAGGAGCGCGACCTCGAGATCGAGTTCGACGGCTACTCCTCCTACCGCGAACGCACGCCGCGATGGTGGCCGCGTCTGCACGGTCGCGACCGATGAAAGACGGGCGCGAAGGGCTGCTGCGCGCGCTGCGCGAAGCCGTCGGCGCGCGCGCGGTGCTCGCCGATGCCGCGAGCTTGCTGAGTTACGAGTCCGACGCCCTCACCCTGTTTCGTAGTCAGCCCGCCGCAGTCGTGCTCCCCGAGACTGCGGAGCAAGTTGCAGCCTGCGTGCGTGTGTTGCATCACGCGCGCGTGCCCTTCGCGGCGCGCGGAGCGGGCACCGGACTCTCGGGCGGCGCCTTGGTACCGGCGGGCGGCGTGGTGATCGCCACTTCGCGACTGCGACGCATCCGTGAGCTGGATCCGCAGCGCCGCCTCGCGGTGGTGGAGCCGGGCGTGGTGAACGCCGATCTCTCGCGCGCCGCAGCCCCGCATGGTTTGCGCTACGCGCCGGATCCCGCCAGCCAGAACGTCAGCACCCTCGGCGGCAACATCGCCGAAAACGCCGGCGGACCGATGTGCTTCTTGCATGGCACCACCGGACCGCACGTGCTGGAACTCGAAGTGGTGCTCTCGAACGGAGGTCGCGAGCGCTGGGGTTCCGTCACCGCCGCGAGCGAGGACTTCGACCTGCGCGGCTTCTGCATCGGCTCCGAAGGCAGCGTGGCGGTGGTGGTGAGCGCAACCGTGCGACTGATTCCGCTTCCGGAGCAGGTGATCACCATGCTCGCGGCTTTCGACACGGTGGCCACCGCCTGCGCCGCGGTCGCGGCGATCGTCGGCGCGGGTCTGCGGCCCGTGGCGCTGGAAGTCATGGACCAGCGGGCGATCCGTGCGGTCGAAGCATCGAGTTACCGCTCCGGATTGCCACAGGACGCGGGTGCCGTGCTGCTGGTCGAAATCGAGGGACCAGCGGCGCGCGTGCCGCGTGAGGCCGACGAGGCCGAAGCCCTGCTGCGTCGGCACGCACCACAGCGGATCGAGCGTGCTGAGAACGCGGCACAGCGACTCGCGATCTGGAAAGGTCGCAAGGGCGCGGGCGGCGCGCTCGGCCGCCTGGGACCGGATTCCTACGTGATGGACGGAGTGGTACCGCGCTCGCGACTCGCGGAGGTGATGCACTTCGTCGAGCAAGTCGAGGCGGAGAGCGGATTGCCGGTGGCCAATCTCTTCCACGCCGGCGACGGCAACATTCACCCCCATTTCTCCTACGACGCGCGCGATCCGAAACAGGTGGCCGTGGTCGAACGCGCCGGTGCACGCATCCTGCGCAAGTGTCTGGAGCTCGGGGGGTCGCTGAGCGGAGAGCACGGCATCGGCCTCGAGAAGCAGCATCTGCTCGCGGAGCAATTCGGCGCCGCGGAGATCGCGCTGATGGAGCGGGTGCGCCGAGCGCTCGAACCTTCGGGTTTGCTCAATCCGGGCAAAGGCCTGCCGATGCGTCGCGGTTGCGCGGAAGCATTTCACCGACACGGGAGCATCGCCTCGTGATCCCCCCCCCCTTCGCGGCTGAAACCGCGCGCGCGCGCGACTTCCTGCGCGCCGCGGCGGCGGACGGCGCCTCGGTCGCGCCCTGCGGACGGCGCACGCGTCTCGCGCGCCACCGCCCGCGCGCGAAACCCACGCGCTGGCTGGAATGCACCGCCTTTTGCGGTCTGGTCTGGCTGGACGCCGCGGACCAGACTTGTGAAGTGGGCGTCGGCACCTCTCCCGCCGCGCTCGACGCGGAAATCGCTCCGCTCGGCCTCATGCTCGCAGTGGATGCGCCGCTCGCGAACGAGGGAACCCTCGGAGGCCTGTTCCTCGCGCCGGATCTGTCGTTGCTGCACGCTGCCTACGGTCCGCCTCGAGATCAGGTGCTCGGAGGTAGTTGGATGCTCGCCGACGGCACGCTCGTGCGCACCGGCGCGCGCGTGGTGAAGTCGGTGGCCGGCTACGACCTCACGCGCCTCTTCCTCGGATCTCGCGGACTCCTCGCCGCAGGTTTGACTCTGGTGTTGCGCCTGCAACCGCGCCCCCGCGCCTTGCACACGGCACGCGTTCACGCTGCTCTCACCATGCGCAGCGGCGGATTGGCCGATCCCCTGTGGTGCTTCCAGGAGGCCGAAGGTCCGGCGTGGGCGGCATGGGAAGGATTTCTTCCCTCGCACTCATCACTCACTCCTGTTGCCGAGTCGGAGTTCCACGCAGCACGCCTTCGCACCCTCGCACAGTTCGCCACGCTTCCGCGCCGATTCGCACACGCACGCACGCCGCAAGCCACTCCCCCCGGCCCGATGGATTGGAACGCCTTGCAGGAAGGTGCGACGAGATCGCTCGCCGTGCCACCGCAGGCCGTCTGCTTGCCCGCGTCCCGTGCACCCCACTGGTGGAGCGCGCTCACCCAGGCTTGCGCTCCCGACGCGCCGGCTTTCGCGCGCGACGAGGAGACGGCATGAGCGAACACGAAGCGGTTTGGATGCGTCCCGAAGGCGACACCTCGCTGCCGCCGAGCGATCCGCTCGCCCACTTTCCGGGCCTCCTCGACTGCGTCCACTGCGGACTCTGCCTGGAAGCCTGTCCCACCTATCGTGCGACGGGCATCGAAAGCGATTCCCCGCGCGGACGCATCAGCTTGATGCGCGCGCAAGCTGAGGGACGTGCCGAAGCGGCAGACGTGGCCGCCTGGGTGGATCGCTGTGTGATGTGCCGCGCTTGCGAACCGGTGTGTCCGTCGCAGGTGCAGTACCACGGACTCGTCGAGCGTCAGCGCGCGGGATCGGGCGCTACGCGTCGACCGAGTTTCCTCGAGCGCTACGCTTCCTCCGCACGCTGGCAGCGCTACTTCGGCGGTTTGGCGCGCCTCGCGCGGCGCTTGGGTTTGCTGGCTCTGATCACTCGCTTCGGACCGGCACGCTTGCGCAGCCTCGCGCGCGCGGTGCCGCGTCGGCCACGGCGCTGGCGACCGGCCGTAGGCCGCCGCTTCGAAGCGCGCGGCGAGCGTCGCGGCATCGTGGCGCTCCATCTCGGCTGCACCTACCCGGAACTGCTCGGCGACACCCTACGCGAAGCGGTCGCCGTTCTGACTGAGGAAGGATTCGAAGTGCGTATCCCCGAACAGCCCGCGTGCTGCGGCGCGCTGCATACGCACGCCGGCGCGCTCGAAGAAGGCGCGGCCGCCGCCGCGGCCACGCTTGCTGCACGCGGCGAAGCGTCCACCTGGATCCTGCCCTCGGCGGGTTGCGCAGCGCATCTCTTGAGCAAGGATCCACGCGCCGCCGTGGCCGAGCCGATTGCCTACCTGCAGGCGCAGGGCATTCGCGGCAAACGCGCTCCGCTCGCGCGCCGCGTCGTGCATGCGCCGCCTTGCCACCTCCTCAACGTGCTCGGCAAGGCATCGGCCACCGATCAGATGCTCGCGGCCACGCCCGGACTCACGATCTGCCCGCTCGCGGGAGCCGCTCTCTGTTGCGGTGCCGGTGGCGCCTCCTTCACTCAACAGCCGGAAATGTCCACGCAGCTCGGCGCTGCCAAGGCGGCGGCGATCGAGGCGAGCGGCGCGGAATGGGTGTTGGCGGGCAATCCGGGTTGCCTGCTGCAGATCGAAGCCTCCTTGCGTGAGCGGGGCGTGGCGGCGGAGGCGATGCATCCCCTGCGCGTGCTGCGCGAATCGCTCGGTGCCGAACTTCCGAAATAATCAGACGGCAATCGGCTCGGCAGCGAGCAGCATCCAGACCGCGGTGAGGATGGACAGCACCGTCAGAATGACGAAAGAAGCGACGGCGCGCTGGTGCCCGGAACGGGCGTCAGCCTTGAGCCGCAGGCGCAGCCCGCTGTACACCACCCACGGAATCGAGAGCAGCGCGGCGAAGGCAAAACTCAAGTGGACGCGCAGCCGCAACACGGGAAAGTCGTAGTCACGACCGAAGAGTTCGGCCTGCACGATGGCGCCACCGAGCGCCGCGAGCGTCATGACCGCGCACGCGTAGTGCGTCCGGCGGCGATGGCTCCGACCAGCCCAGATGGTCAAGCCGAGCAGAACGACCGTGATGCCCAGATTGAGGACGAAGAGGAACGGGCTCAGGGCGGCGAGGATACCATCCTCACGCATGATTCCTGGCTGCGCTGGCATCCTTTCGATCCTCTCCCTGCTGCTTCCCGGTGCGCCGCAAGAAGCCCCGCCGCCGCGCGACGCCGTGTTGCTGAAACAGGTGCGCATTTGGGAAGGTGACTCCGCCAACGCCGAACGCCGAGAGGACGTCTTGTTCCGTCGCGGCGAGGCTGCATTGCGCGGTGTGATCGATCCCAGCGCCTGGCCTGCCGCGCACCAAGTGGAAGCCGAGGAGGATTGGATCCTCTACCCGGCGTGGCTGCACGCAAACTATGAAGCAAAACTTGGTGAGGGCGTCGAGAACCCCTATCGCAGCGAGCAGAGCGACGCCGGCTCCGGTCCGGTGCCTGCGATGGAGTTCGGCGCGCGCGCCAGCTTCCGCGCCTGGGAACGCGTTGCGGATCTGGTGCAGTGGGGAACCGACGAGGGCAAAGCTTGGCGCGACGTCGGCGTCACTCGCGCGCACGTGCTGCCGACACGCGGCCTGCTGCAAGGCCGCGCGATGCTTGCCTCGCTGAACGCGTTGCCGCTGGGCGACGCTCTGCTCGTGCGTGAAGGCTTCGAGCTCCGCTCCCTGCGCGGCACCGGCGGTTACCCGAGCACTCCGATGGCAGCGCTCGCCGTACACCGCCAGTTGATCGCCGACGCCACCTGGCGCAGCACACGCGACGCCACGCGTCCGGCGCCCGACCTGGAGCTCGGGGAGCGGCCAATCTGGCGCGCACGCAACGCGCGTGAGCTGGAGAACCTCCTCGACCTGATGGAAACCCAGCCGCCGGGCTGGTTGGTGCTCGGCGGCCGCGATGCGGTGCGCCACGCCGACCGCCTGCGTGCCGCCCAGGTCGGCGTGCTGTACGAACTGAATCTCCCGGAAGCGCCGAAGACCGAAGCAGATCTCGGCTACGACGACGGCGACGAGCGCAAATGGTGGCAGGATCCGCTGCGCCTGCGCGAGGAACTGCGTCGGCTCCATCAGGAGCAGGTCGCCGATTGGATGCTCCTGCGCGCGTCCGGAATTCCCTGCGCCTTGGTTCCCGGCGGAACAGTGAAGGATCTCGGCGAGGATCTGAAACTACTCGTCGAAGCCGGCGCCGATGCCGAAGATTTGCAGCGCGCACTCAGTACGGATCTCAGTGCGCTGCTGGGCCTGTCGGTGAGCGATGACGCCTTCGTCAGCCGCGGAGCGCTGGATCTGAGCAAGCCCGATCTAGCCTGGGTCTTCGCCGACGGTCGCGGCTTCGAGCACCCGAAGAAAGAGGAATCCAAGAGCGAGGAAGGCAGTGGCGCGGAAGGCGACGGTGGCTCCACGGCGCTCGCCGGAGAATGGGCCATCACTGTGGAGACACCGATGGGTGAACAGAAGTTCGGCATCGCGCTCGATCCCACGGCGAGCACCGCGAAGGTCTTCGACCTCGAGAATCCCGCCGAGCGCAATGATGGCCGCAGCGTGAAGTATTCGGGCGAGGGTGTGAGCTTGGAGTTCACCGTGCCGGAGCTGGAGCTGGACGTCACGCTCTCGGTGAACCTTGTGGGCGAGAGTCTCACGGGGGAGCTCATGACCCCCTTCGGTCCGTCGCCGGCCAAGGGCGTGCGCCACGGGGGTGCCGCCGGTCCGCCGCTCGCGGCCGAGGAGAGTCCGGGCCAAGCCCCCGGACGGCCTGGACGACGCGGCGGACGCGGTCCGCGCGGTGCGCAAGAAGGTGGCGCGGAGGCGACGCCCGCCGCAGCCTCCGAGACGAAGACCGAATTACGCACCGGTCATCCGGCTTGGCCGGTGGAAGCGGAATCCGACCGCCTGCCCACTTCCGAATGGGCGCGCGCCCGCGATCGTTCGGTCCTGCTGCAAGGCGCCACGTTGTGGCGCGTGGACGGCAGCGCACCAGAAACCGGGGACCTCCTCATCCTCGACGGTTTGATAGCGAAAGTCGGCGGGCGCATCGGCGCACGCGAGGGCGTGCCGACGGTGGACGCCACCGGTTGGCACCTGATGCCCGCGGTGATCGACGCGCACTCGCACCTCGCGCTCGACTCGATCAACGAGGGCTCCATGAGCATCACCGCCGAATGCGAAGTCGGAGAGATGCTGCACGCGCGTGACGTCGGCATCTACCGCGCCGCCGCCGGGGGGACCGCCGTGGCGCAGGCGCTCCACGGTTCGGCGAATCCGATCGGCGGTCAAGCGGCGGTCTGGGAGCTCGATTACTACGCGGAACGCATCGCCGACTTGCGCTACCCGGACGCGCCGCAGGGCATCAAGTTCGCCCTCGGCGAAAACGTGAAGCAATCCAACGGGAGTGCGCCGACCAGCCGTTTCCCTTCTTCGCGGGTCGGCGTGGAGGCGGTCTATCGGCGCGCCTTCAGCGCCGCGCAGGACTATTCGCGCGCACGCGCCGAGGCGGCCTCCTCCGCAGTGCCCTTCCGTCGCGACGTGCGCTTGGAAGTCCTGGCCGACATCCTCGAGGGCCGCGTTCACGTGCAGTGCCACTCCTACCGCGCCGACGAGATCCAGATGTTTCTGCGCATCTGCCGGGAATTCGGCATCCTCGCGCCCACCTTCCAGCACGTGCTCGAGGGCTACAAGATGGCACCCGAACTCGCGGCCTACGGAGCGATGGCCTCAACCTTCAGCGATTGGTGGGCCTACAAGTTCGAAGTCAACGACGCGATCCCGTGGAACGTCGAAATCCTTCACAAGGCTGGCGTCACCGTTTCCATCAATTCGGATTCCGACGAAGTGATCCGCCGCCTCAACACCGAGGCAGCCAAGGCGATGCGCTATGGCGGGCTCGACTGGGAGTCGGCGATGCGCACCTGCACCCAGAACAGCGCTGCGCAACTGCACCTGCCCGAGCGGCTCGGTTCGCTCGACGTCGGCAAGGATGGCACGATCACGGTTTACGATGCGCCGCCGCTGTCCGGCTACGCACGCTGCGTGCTCACGATCGCCCGCGGGCGCGTGCTCTACGAGCGCAACCTCGCGGCCGAGCAGCAGTGGCTCGACTACGCCGAAGCCGCGCGCAGTTTCGCAGCCGAAGCCGAAGCGCCCGCAGCGCGCACCCCGGCGGCGGCCGACGCCGCCGCCTGGGAGCGTTGGACGCGTGCCGGACTCGGTCTCAGCTACCGCGTCGAAAGCGCCACCATTCACACGCCGGGCCGCGCGCCCTTCGTGGGTTCCGTGTTGGTCCGCGACGGTCGCTTCGCCGCTGTCGTCGAAGCAGGCCAGCCGCTACCGGCCGCCGCCGACGCCCTCGCCGTGGATGCTTCCGGCCTCCACCTCTACCCCGGCTTCCTCAACTGCGGTGACGTCACCGGCCTCTTCGAGATCGGCGCGGTGCGCAGCGCGCGTGACGATTCGGAGATCGGCGCCTTTCAGCCCGACCTGATCGCGGGGAATGCCGTCCACGCCGACTCCGCACACATCGCGGTCGCACGTTCGAACGGCGTTGCCTACGTCCTGCTCACCCCAAGCGGCGGCACGGTGCGTGGCCAGGCTTCCCTGATCCAACTCACCGGTGTGACCTCCGAGGACCTCGTGGTCGAGCCGAGCCTGGGCATGCTTGTGGACTTCCCGCGCGCCGGTCGCACCGATCCGAAGAAGGGACCGGGCGAGCCGCGCGGCATCGAGGAGCTGAATCGCTTCCTCGACGAAGTCCTCGACTACGGCACCACCGCTGAGCGCGTGCGCGCCGCCGGTCAGGAGTTGGAGCATCGCGATCCGCGACTCGAAGCCATGCTGCCTTTCGCACGCGGCGAGCGTCCGCTGATCGTCGAGGCCGCCGACGCAGCGACGATCATGGCGGCACGCGCGTGGGCCGCCGAGCGCGGACTCGCCGTGACCTGGCTCGGAGCGCGCGAGGCTTGGAAAGTCGCCGGTTATCTCGGAGCCGACCGCGCGCGCGTAATCACCGGGCCGGTGCACGCCCTACCCTCCTCCGATCAGGAGCCCTTCGACGCGCCTTTCCGCGGTCCTTCGATCCTGCGCGCTGCCGGTTGCACCATCGCGCTGCGCACCGCGGACCCGGAGTTCACGCGCAATCTTCCCTACCAAGCAGCGACGGCGGCCGCCTTCGGCCTGGGCCAGGACGAAGCGCTCATGGCGCTCACGCTCGGCGCCGCCACCGCGCTCGGCGTCGAGGAACTCGTCGGCTCGATCGAGACCGGCAAGGTCGCTAGCTTCTTCCTCTGCGAAGGAGACCCGCTCGACTTCGGCCTGGTGCAGCGCATGTGGATCGGCGGTGGCGAGCAGCCGACCGGCAACCGCCAGAGCGAACTCCGCGAGCGCTACCTGCGCCGCCTCACGCCCCGGTAGAATTGAACGCGTGACGCGCACCGGCGAGATCCTGCGCATTCCGCCCGATTGTGGCGCGGAAGACGCGCAACGCAGCTTTTCCGCGATGGCGCGCGCGATGTCGGCGTCGAGCATCCTGACCATCGCGAACGAGATCCGCGAACTCAAGGAATCCGGCGTGACGGTGGCCGACATGACGGTCGGCGACTTCTCGCCCGGACAGTTCCCGATTCCGGCGCGCTTGCGCGAACTGGTCGAGGAAGAGCTCAAGGCGGGTCGCACCAACTATCCGCCTTCGCAGGGCGAGAAAGCCTTGCGCGAAGCGGTGCGCGCCCACCTGATCGAGACGCAGGGCATGGACTATCCGCTCGACGGCATCGTGATCGTCGGCGGCGGACGACCCGCGCTCTACAGTGTCTATCGCGTGCTGCTGGACCCCGGCGAGTTGGTGCTCTACCCGGTGCCGTCCTGGAACAACAACAACTTCGCCGACGTCAGCCAAGTGCGCACGCGCGCCGTGCAGGCGCGTCCCGAAGACGCTTTCCAGCCGACCGCTGCGTTGCTCGCTCCGCACCTGCGAGACGCACGCCTGATCGTGCTCAACACGCCGCAGAATCCCTCCGGTGGCGTGATGCGGCGTTCCGAACTGGAAGCCTTCGGGCGTCTGCTGGTCGAAGAAAACGCGCGGCGGCGCGCGCACGGCGAGCGTCCGCTCTACCTGCTCTTCGATCAGATCTACCAAGGCTTGGTGTTCCCGGGCCACGAGCACTTTTCTCCGGTGCAACTGGTCCCGGAGTGCGCGCCGTGGGTGCTGCACGTGGACGGCATCTCGAAGAACTACTGCGCCACGGGCCTGCGTTGCGGTTGGCTGGTCGGTCCACCCGCGATCATCCGCAAGGTCACCGGCTTGCTCACGCACCTCGGCGCGTGGGCGCCGCGCCCGGTGCAGACCGCCACCGCGCGCTTCCTGCGCGAGCGCGAAGTGCTCGCCGAGTGGCAACGCGACGTGATCATGCGCGTGCGTGAACGGCTCGAGGTGCTGTACGAGATCGTGCAGACCTTGCGCGCCGAGGGCTTCCCGGTCGGCGCCATCGAACCGCAGGGCGCGATCTACATGTCGGTGCGTTTCGCGCTACTCGGGCGGCGCACCGCGCAGGGTCGCACGCTCGAGAGCGGCGAAGCCGTGCGCTCCTGGCTGCTCAAAGAAGCCGCCTTCGCACTGGTTCCCTTCTCGGCCTTCGGCGTCGCGCCGGCAGACGAGGATGGCTGGTTCCGCGCCAGCGTCGGCGCCGTCTCCGCCCAGGACGTGCGTGACGCTCTCCCGCGTCTGCGCAAAGCACTGGCCTCCCTGCAGCCCGTCTGAGCGAAGCCCGTGCCGCCGCGCCGTCCGGATTCCGAGCCGACCGATCTCAGCCAACATTTCGACTTCGGCGAGGGCGAGCATCTCGCGCGCATCTCCCCCGCCTTTGCGACGGCTTGTCTCGGTGGCATCAGTCTGCTGGTCTCCGGCGCTGCGTGGCTTCCATCTCTGGCGTGGGTCGCCTGGATCGATCTCCCGCTGACCTTTCTCGCGTTCCTGATCGCCGCTTGGACCTCACTAACCGACCAGCGCGAAACTGCCAGGGCACTCCCCGGGCTGCTCGCCTGCGCTCTGGCCGTGACGAGCTCCGCCGTGCATCTCTTCATCAGTCCGGCGCACCCCTGGGTGGGTTGAAGCCGCGCAGACGCCTCAGCTCCGGCGCAGCTCGAAGACACAGGATGCGCACTCCTCGCCGTTGAGGAAGAAGCGAACGCATCCGGGACCGTCCATCAGCCGCGCCGAGCGGCGGTCGAAGATGCGCTCGCGCACGATCAGGCGCACACGATCCTCCGCAGGCAGGAAGTAGGTTCCGGCCTGGACGCGCTGCCGGCGCGGTCGGCCGACGAGCTTGCCGGTGGTTTCGACTTCGTACACCAGATTGGCCGCCGCCGCCGCACCGAGGTTGTGGACTTCGAGGTCGAAGACGAGGCTGCTGTTGGGTGCCACCGTCGCAGCCCCGCGCAAATGCACCTGCAGCTCGACGCGCAGCTCGGGCAGTCCGAGTGCCTGAAGGGCGCGCGCGTCACCCGCCTTGAGCAGGCTGCGCAGCGCGCGCCTTGCGATCAGCTCGTGCAGCGCGCCAGCCCCGTCCTCGCGCCAACGGTGCAACAGCGCTAGCACCAACTCGGGACTCGTGTGGCTGACGTCGTTGAGCGCATTCGCAAGAGCACCTGCAACCGAGGGATCGGTCTCGGTGCGCAGCACGTCGAAAAAGGGTGCCAGAAGACTCGGGGTTTCGATCGCCCAACTCAAGTGCGCGACCCAGGTTCCACGCGGGCGCAGCGCGACGATCACGGCGCGGCGCACTGCCGGGTCGGCGTCGCGCGCCCACGGCATCAGCAGCGGGAGGATCTCGGGTCCCAGGCGTTCCGCCCACGGTCGCAGTCCGAAAGCGGGAAGGAAATCGGCGAGCAGGACATCGGCATCAGCGCACCACGCGCGCAACTGCGCGAGCGCGTCGGCGGGATCCATGTTGCGTGCGAGCCGAGTCCATGCGCCGGGCACGAAACAGCGAACCCGCGGATCGGCGGCGGCAAAGAACGCGCGCAGTGTGTGCTGCGGGTCCTCGGTCTCCTCCGCGTGCTCAGCGAACAGGACATGCAAGATCTCCCATTGTTGATGGAGAGTGCTGGCGTAGAAGCCGCGTGCGCACGCGCTCGCGGCGAGTTGCCCCGCGCCCGGGAGACCGCTGCTCCAGGAATCCGCCTCGACCAGGGTCAGCAAGCCGCCCGCAGCAGTCTCCGGACGCAGCGTTCCAGCCAGCTGCGGAGATCGCGTGCGCTTCCTCATGCTTGACTTCTCGGAGACCGCGTAGCCGGCTTCAAGCCAGCTCGCGGCTCAGCCAACGCAGAGCTTCGAGCACCGCGGGCGTGGGATAGGGACGCGCGCCCTCGTCCACGCGCAGAATCCCCCCCCCGCTCGCGCGTTCGCAGATGCGCGCGAAGAAGCGCTGACTGAAGCCACCGTCCACGGCGAGCAGTTCGAGCAGCCAACCGTCCTCTGCGCGGTAAGCGTCCTTGAACTCGCAGAGTCGGCCGGGCACGGTGGCGGCGTGGCGCTGCCCGCGCAGGGCGTAGAGACGAGCTTGATCGGGGACGCGGGCGAGCGAGAAGGTCTGCATGATGCTGGAATCGGAAAGCGGAAGCTGCGGTCGCGCGTGACGCAGCACGGCGCGATAGCGCCAGATGGTGCGGCCATCCGCGAGCCAACGCCTTTCGTAGCGCGTACGAAAAGCGCGCGGCGGGTCGGCGAGCGGAGCTTCCGCCACGAAAGCCGCGTCCCCCGCGAAGGCTTCGGCCATCTCCTGCGCGAAGCACTCCTGGTCGGTGACCAGTTCGAAGCGACCGCCCGGCGCGAGCGCGGAGGCGAGGCCGTCGCGGAATTCGGCGTCAGTGAGCCGATGTTTGGCGTGCCGTCGTTTCGGCCAGGGCATCGGAAATTGCATCAACACGCGCTCGGCGCTACCGGACGGCACCAACTCGCGCAGCAGATGCCGCGCGTCCCCGCGCACCAAGCGAAGGTGCGCGCCAACCCCGGCAGTGACGATCGCACGCGCCGCGCGCGTGACGCACTCCGGCGGCTGCTCGAAGGCGAGAAAGTTCCATTCCGGACGCTGCAGCGCCCACCAAGCGAGCGCCTCGCCGCCGCCGAATCCGATCTCGACCGCAAGCGGTGCGCGACGACCGAAGACGCGCTCGAGATCGAGCGGAAAGACCTGCGAGTCCTCCGCCGGGCGCAGCAGTACGGCCGCGAGATCCTCCGGGCGCGGCTTCACGGCGTGCGCCAGGAAGGATCCTGTGCCAGCGCATCGAGGACCCGTTGTGCGGCCTCGACCGCGCGCAGCCCGTCGATGCCAGGGACGCGCGGCGCGCGGCCCTCACGCAATGCGGTCACGAAGTCTTCGAGTTCGGCGCGCAAAGGCTCGTCCTCCTGCAGCGTGAGTTCCTCAGTCTGCAGCAGATCGCGGAAGGCTGCCTGCGGATTCTCGGCACGTGCCGCTGCCGCCACGGCTTCGGCACTGAAGCCCGGCGACTTGCGCACCAGCAGCGCGTAGCGATCCTGGCTGTCCACCGAGACGTAGCAGTCGGGACCGAACACGCGGAAGCGGCGCATCGGCTTGAGTGAAAGGCGCGAAGCGGTGAGGTTGGCTGCCGCGCCGTTCGCAAAACGCAGCCGCACCGAGGCGATGTCCTCGCTCTGCGAAAGCGTGGCACCGCCGACTGCGTCCACGGACACGATTTCCGAGCCGGTCCAGGCCAGCGCGAGATCGAGGTCGTGAATCATCAGGTCGAGCACCACGCCGACGTCGGTCGCGCGGAAGGGATAGGGCGCAAGACGGTGCGCTTCGATGAAACGCGGAACGATCCCCAACTCCATCGCGCGACGCACCGCAGGATTGAAGCGCTCGACGTGTCCGACCGCGAGCGTGGCGCCTCCAGTGCGCGCGTCCTCGATCAGGGCGCGGCAATCGGCCGGCACCGCCGCCAGCGGCTTCTCGACCAGGCAGTGCACGCCGGCGCGCAAGAGCGCCCCCGCGACTTCGCGGTGCAGCGAGGTCGGCACCGCGACGACGGCGAAGTCGGGACGCACGGCGAGACTCGCGGCGTTCTCACTCCAGGCACAGGCGTGCCGTTCCGCCGCGGCACGTCCGCGTTGCGAATCCGGATCCACCACAGCGTTCAAGCGCACGCCCGGCATGCCGGCAAGGATGCGCGCGTGGTGCCGACCAAGATGGCCGACGCCGAAGACTACCGCCTGCAGGATGCGCGTCATGCCTCAGGAGGAGGCGGCTACGTCGCCTTCCGGCCGACGCAGCGACTCGCGATAGCGGCCTTGGAAGCCGCGTTCCATGTCGCGCAGGAAGGCAATCAGCCGACGCGTGTCGGGAGCGAGTTCCGTGCGAGTGTCGTACTCCTGGAGCGCCACCGACATCGGCTTCTCGTCCGCGAGCAGACTCCGGTAGGCCTCGCGCAGCTCCGCAACGGCCTCCGGTGTGCGTCCGCGGCGGCGCAGTCCGACCACGTTGACGCCGCGCGAACGCGCGGGTGCGCCTTCCGCGATCATGAACGGCGGCACATCCTGCACCACGCGCGCCATGCCGCCGATCATCGCGAGCGTGCCGATCGTGACGAAGTGATTGATGGCGGTACCCCCGCTGATGATCGCATTGCTTTCGATCCGCACGTGTCCGGCAAGCAGCGCGTTGTTGCCGAGAATGATCTCGTCCTCCAGCACGCAGTCGTGCGCGACGTGCGCGCAGGCCATGATCAAATTGCCGTCGCCGATGCTGGTGACCCACCCGCCCGCCGCGGTGCCGATGTTGACGGTGACGAACTCGCGGATCACGTTGCGATCGCCGATCACTAGCGCAGATTCCTCACCGGCGTACTTGAGGTCCTGTGGCAAGCCACCGATCGCGCACTGACCCACGAAATGGTTGTCGCGGCCGATGGTGGTGCGCCCTTGCACGGTGACGTGCGGCCCGAGCCGCGTGCCTGCTCCGATTCGCACGCGTCCACCGACGTAGCAGAACGCGCCGACGATCACGTCCTCGGCGAGCTCGGCGCCGGGCGCGAGATAAGCAGTTTGGTGGACGTTCGGCACGCGCGTCAGGACTGGGAAACCATCGCGAAGGAGAGGATCGCCTCGCTCACCACGCGCCGGCCGATCTTGGCCTGCGCCTTGATCTGTCCACGGCTCGCCGAGAGCTTGAGCGTTTCCACTTCGAGTCGCAGAGTGTCGCCCGGCGCCACCGCACCGCGGAAACGGACTTTGTCGATCGAAGCCAGCACCACGATTTTACCCGCATGTTCGAGTTTGCGTTGCAGCAAGAAGCCGGACAACTGCGCGAGTGCCTCCAGCTGCAACACTCCGGGCATCAGCGGCTGATCCGGAAAGTGGCCCTGGAAATAGGGCTCATTGATGGTGACGTTTTTGATTCCGACCGCGCGCCGGAATCCTTCTACTTCGATCACGCGGTCCACCAGCAGGAAGGGATAACGGTGCGGCAGCAGCCGCATCACGTCGGTGATGCCGTAGGAACCGTCGGCGGGCGGAGCGGCGAGATCGGCAGCCTCGAGCTGCTCGCGCAACGCGACCACCGCCTTCTGATTGAGTGAATGTCCGCTCCGCGAAGCAATCACGTCGGCGTGGAGGTCGGCGCCGAGCAGGGCGAAGTCCCCGATCAGATCGAGGAGCTTGTGCCGCGTGGGTTCGCGGTCGAGGCGGAGTTCCGGAGTCGTGGTCGCGCCGAGCACCAGCGTGTTCTCCGCGCTCGCTCCCTTGCCGAGACCCGCAGCGAGCAACTTCTCGATGTCCTCCGCCACCACGAAGGTGCGCGCCGGAGCGATCTCACGCGCGAAATCCCCGCTCGCGGTGTCGAACTCGACGGGTGTGGCATCCACACCTACCGGATAGACCGGGAGATAGCGCAGGCGCAGACCGGCGCCGCTCGGCGGGAGAATGACGAGTTCGGAGCCGTCTTCACGAAACACGCTCGGCGCGTCCACGTGCAGCACCTTGCGCGGACGCTTCTGCTCGACGATGCCAGCCTTCTGCAGCAACTCCAAGTAGGGTGCGGCCGAGCCGTCGCCGCCGGGCATCTCAGGACCGTCCACGCGCACGACGAGGTTGTCCACGCGCAAGCCAGTGCAGGCCGCGAGCAGGTGCTCGACCATCCCGATCTCGGCCTCGCCTTCGCGCAGGACGGTGCGCCGTTGCGCGGTCGCCAGTTGCGCAGGACGCGCAGGCACGTCGGGCGCGTCCGGGAGGTCGCTGCGTTGGAACACCACGCCAGCGCCCGCCGGAGCCGGCTCGATGCGCAGTTGGACGGGCGCTCCGGAGTGGAGCGCGACGCCGCTCATCTCCGCGGGCCGCCGCGTCGTGCGCTCAGCCCGGGCGGCGTGCCGACGCTGATCCTCCGGCGAATGCGGCATAGGAGCTCCTAGCGGCTCTCGCGCAGGATCGCGAGCACCTGCTCGGTGACGTCGTGATCATCGTGCGACCAGATCACCCAACGGTTCTCCAGCTCGCGCAGCGCGCTGCCGTTCTGCTGCTCCGGGAGCGGCGCGGGCTTCATGAGCAACGATCCGACGCCACTCCGGCGCCCGTACTCCGCGCAGGCCGTGTAGATGAGAGAAACGCTCGCCTGCAGCAGTTTCTCGCGCTCGCGCGACTGCGCGGTATTCCAGAATTCGAGTTTGGTCGCGAGGGTCTTCTCGAGCAGCTCGATCTCGAAGCGGACGGTGCGGTACTCCTCGCTCTTCTCGTCCATCGCCGCGAGTTCACCCCGCTGCGCCTTGATGCTGTCGTTGAGTTGCCGCAGGCGCTCGAACTCAGGCTTGTAGCGCGCCGTCATCGCCAAGTAGGCGGCGGTGAAGGGCTCGTGCTCCTCCAGCAGGCGCGAGATGTCCACGGTGCGCACGAGTTCGGCGGGCTCGGCAGCGTCGCGGTGCGCGAAGGCACCGACGGCGAAGGCAGACGCGCTCGCCGTGGCGAGCAGGAGCAAGGTGGTGAATCGCTTCATGAGTTAGAAGGTGCCGAGAGTGAAGGAAATGGTGCGCGAGTCGTCGCCCGGCTCGTCGGCGATCGGCCAGCCGAAGTCGAGGGTGAAGGGAACGAGCGGCAACATCGGCAGGCGCATGCGGATGCCGATGCCCACCGAAGCGCGCGTAGAGGACAGGTCGCCGAAGTCCGGTCCGAAGGAACCGGCGTCGAGGAAGAAGGCACCGCGCACCCACTCGTATTCGTCCACCAGACCGCGCTGACGCGTCGAGAGCATCGGGAAGCGCAGCTCGAGGCTGCCGTCCCACGAGGCGTCACCGCCGCGCGCGAAGCCGTTGACGTCTTCGCCGATGCCGCGATAGTCGAAGCCGCGCACGCTGGACTGTCCACCGATGTAGAACTGTTCGGTGTAGGGCAATTGGCTGAGTCCGTCCGAAGCCCAACCGTTGCGCGCGCGTCCGCGCAGCGCGAGCACCCAGTGACGGCCGAGATCGTCCCGCCACAGCGGCAGGAAAGTCTCGCCGGAGAGCGTCGCCGTGAAGAACTCGGCGTCGCCGCCGAGCAGCCGACCGGTTTCCGCGAAGCCGAGGCCGATCGAACCGCCGTCCACCGGCGAGAAGGGATCCTCCACGGTGTCGTAGCGGAAGCCGAAGTTCAGGGTGTTGAACTGAGCGTTGCCTTCCTGTGCGAGTAGGTTGGCGGGCGCGCCGGGCGAGAGGTCACTCACCGTCAAGCCCTCGAACTCCGGACCAGCATAAACGGTGAAGAAGCGGCCGAAGCGTCGGCCGAGGTTCACGGATCCGACCGTGCGATTTTCGTCGTAGTTCGCAAACAGACGCACGCGCTCCGCACCAGTCGCCGTGAAGGAGAGGCGGTCAATGTGTTCGCGCAGCAGGTCGGGTTCTGTGAAGGAAATCGAGTAGGTCGAGAACTGCGTGCCGGGGTGGAGGGAGAGGCGCAGCGTCTGCCCGGCGCCGGTGAAAGCTTCCCCATCGAGGATCTCGGAAATGATGCGGCCCGGTGAAGACGGCAGATCCGTGATGTCGAAGTTGCGCTTCTCGAGGTCCAGGATCAGTGCCGGACCGGCGTCGGTGTTCCACGCGCCGCCGATGCGCACTTGGCCGGTGGAACCGGCGTCCTTGAGGTCGAGCAGGTAGTCCACGTGGCGGTCGTCGCCGAAATCGCGCCAGCGCCAGTTGACGTAGGGGATGCGATCGGCATCGGTGAAGAAGCCTTGGCCGACCAGTCGCCGCGCGCTGCGCTGCCCCTCTTCCTCGCTCGCCAAGGCCCCGGGCTCGACCGAAAGCTCGCGGCGCGCGACGCGATCCTCAGTGCGCTCGAGTCCGCGGATCACGACGTCGCGAACGGTCTTCGGCAGACCCTCGTGGATCTGGAACTCGAGGTCCACTTCGGCGTTCTCGGCATCGAACACGACGCGCGGACCGGGTCGGCGGCGGTTCTCGTTGCCTCCCACGCTGAAAAACTGCGAGCGGCGCAGTTCGGCGGTCTCCGCGCGCTGCTCCGAAGGATGACCGATCGCGGCATACATGCGCGTGACCTCGGCGATGATGGCTTGAACGCGCGCCGCTTCGTGCGCCGTGCCCGGCGTCAACTTGACGTTCTTGAGGAATTGTTCCGGAGTGAACTGGAGCTCCTCGCCGTCGCGGCCGACGAAGTTCACGCTGCGGATCTTGTAGAGCGGACCTTCGTTGATCAGGTAGGTGAGGCGGATCTCCGACTGGTCCTCGCCGAGGAATTCCACCTGGTACTGGACGTCGGCATCGTGGTAACCGTAGTCCGCGTAAACCTGTTCCAGAGCAACGACGTCTTCCTGGATGCGCTGCTCGGAGTAGAGGCTGTCGCCGATCAGGAAGAATCCTGGACGATGCTTCACGGTGCCGAAGAGATCCAGACCGGGATAGAAGCGTCCGCCCGCGCGAATGCCCTGGGCGCCGTCGAACTCGATCTCGCTGATGCGCACCTCGGGACCTTCGTGAATCGTGAACACCACCTCGCTGGTGTCCTCGTGGAAGGACTTGTCGATCACGACGTGGGCGAAGCCCTGCTCGCGGTAGTGATCGCCGACGCGGCGAATCACTTGCCCGATCGCGTCGATGTCAATGGATTGGCCGAAGAGCCCGGCGCGCAACTCGAGCTCGGCGCGGTCGAAGGCTTCGTTGCCCACGAAGACTGCGCGCCGGAAGGACTGGAAGGCGTGCACTTCCAGCACCATCACCGCCTGCCCCGCGCTGCTGCCGGGAGCGAGCTCGGCAAGATCCACGCGAATGCGGCGCCAGCGCCACAGCCATTGCACGTCGCGCCGCAGGCCGAGGCGGTCGAAGGGAGCGCCGATGCGCTGGCGCAGACCCGCGCGCACTTCGGCCTCGCGATCGCCGGCGCCGTTCACCTCGATCCGTTCCACCATCGGCGCCTGCGTGGGGGCCGCGAGCGCGGGAGCTTCCGGCTCCTGCGCGACTGCGGAGGCTGGGAACGACGCCGCGCAGAGGATCAAAAGGGGCGCGCAGGCGCCGCGAAGGAAGGAGGGAATCATTCGAAAGCGGTAGCGGTCGCGGGGGTATGGGTCGCCGGCGCGCCCCGTTCGGCCGCCGCCTGCACGAAATTCTCGAAGCGCATGAAGCGCTTGTCGAAGCGCAGCGTGAAATCACCGGTGGCGCCGTGGCGGTTCTTGGCCACGAAGATCTGCGCCTTGTCGCGATTGTCCTCAGTTTCACCGTAAACCTCTTCGCGCATCAGCAGCAGCACGAGGTCGGCGTCCTGCTCGATCGCGCCGGACTCGCGCAGGTCGGCGAGCATCGGGCGATGATCGGTGCGCTCCTCCGCCTTGCGGTTGAGCTGGGCGAGCGCGAGCACCGGCACGCGCAGATCGCGCGCGATGGACTTCAGCGTGCGCGAGATCAGGGCGATCTCGGTCTGGCGGCTCTCCGCGCGCGCCTGGAGCAATTGCAGGTAGTCCACGATGATCAGGTCCACGGCGCCATCGCGCTTGAGCCGACGCGCCTTGGCGCGGATCTCGGCCAGCGTCGGCTGCGAGGTTTCGTCGATGTGTACGCGCGCATTACGCAGCGCGTTGCCGGAAAGTGTGATCCGGCGCTTGTCCTCCGGCGTCAGCCTTCCGCGTCGCAGATGCTCGTGCGGAATGCGCGCGTTGGAGGAGAGCAGGCGCATCACCAGTTGATCACAAGGCATCTCAAGCGAGAACATCAGCACCGCCTTGGATTCCTTCAGCGCCACCCGCTCGAGCAGGTTGAGCGCCAGCGCGGTCTTGCCCATGCCGGGGCGCGCCGCGAGCACGATCAGATCGCCCGCGCGGAAGCCGTGCTTCTCGTCGAGGTCGAGGAAGCTGGTCTGCAGTCCCTGTTCCTGGCCTTTGCCCTCGAGCAGTTGCTCGAGCGAACGATCCACGAGTTCCCGCATGGACTCGGCGTTCTTCGAGACCAGCCGATCCCCCACCTTATAGAGCACGTTCTCCGCCTGCTCGACGATTTGGCCGATCTCGTCCTCTTCCGGCGCGAACACCAGACGCTGCACCGAAGCGGCTGCATCCAGCAGCGCACGCTTGATCGCGAGATCGCGCACGATGCGCACGTGGTTCTCGAGGAAGGCGATGGACGGCACCGTCATCGCCAACTCCTGCAGATACGCCGGTCCTCCGAGCTCCTCCGCGAGTCCCGTGCGTTCCTGTTCGTGCGCCACCGAAACCGCATCGCAGTGTCCCGCACTACGCTTCTCCATTTCCTCCATCAACAGGAAGAGACGGCGATGGCGCGGCGCGTAGAAGTCCTCCGGCGCGAGGTGCGCACAGACTTCCGGCAGGCAGCGCGGATCGCGCAGCACGGACCCGAGCACGGCCATTTCAGCCGTCAGGTCGTACGGAACGCGATCAGTCGGGCCACGCTCGGCCATGGGGGCTCAAGTGTAGGACCCGGGCCGCCGGGGGGTACCCCTGCTGCCCGGGTCCTGCGGCCGGATTAGACCTCGGCGGGCTCGGCGGGTTTCTCCGGCTGCACGGCAACGACCCAGACCTTGATGGCGGCCTTGATGTCGGAGTGCACATGGATCGGCACCGTGTATTCCCCGACCAGGCGGATCGGCTCCGCGAGGCGCACGTGGTGCTCAGGAATCTCGACGCCGGCTGCAGCGAGACGCTCGGCGAGCCGCCGCGCGTTCACCGCCCCGTAGAGGTGACCTTCCTCGTTGGCCTTCTCTTCGAAGGTGATCTGAAGTGCAGCCAGACGCTGCGCGAGCGCTTGCATGTCCGAGCGCATGGCAGCACGCCGCGACTCGGCCTCGATGCGCCGCTTCTCGATGCGGCGCACCGCATCCGAGGACCACGGCAGCGCCAGCCCCATCGGCAACAGGTAGTTGCGCGCGTAACCAGGAGTCACCTCGATCACGTCGCCGGTGTCGCCGAGTGCCGGAATGTCTTCGTTCAGGATGAGACGAGTTTTCACAACAGTCCTCCTAAGCGGTGTAGGGCAAGAGAGCGAGGAAGCGCGCTTGCTTGATCGCGCTCTTGAGGCGGCGTTGCTCGCGTGCATTCAGTCCGGAACGCTTGGCAGGCAAGAGCAGACCTTGGGAGGTCACGAAGACTTGCAAGCCCTCGACGTCCTTGAAGTCGAAGTGGCGGGATTCTTTCTTAACCATCGTTCTCCTCCTCGCCGCCGACGGCGACGGATTCAGCTTCTAGTGCCGCATCCTCCGACTCAGCACCAAAGTCCTCGTCGGACTCGGCGCGCTCTTCCGGGATCACGAGTTCGCTGTCGGCGATCGCGGGAATGCCGAGGGCGAGTTCGTCTTCAGGAATTGCTTCCTCTTCCAGGAAGAGGCAGCGGAAGACCGGGCCGACGAGGTAGAGCTCGCGCTTGGCCTGGTTGATGCCGAGGCCACTCGACTCGAGCCAGCCGAGCAGATAGGTCGCGCGCGCGCGTCCGCCGATGCGGTAGGTCATCTCGCGCTCGCTCCACAGGCGTAGCACCGGAACGGCGATCCCGTGTTTCTCGAGGGTGGCGCGCACCCAGTCGCGCACGGCATTGAAGCCCTGCTTGCGGACCTCCTGGTTGTCCAGGAGGAACATCGCTTGGTAGTAGTGTTTGTGATCGGTCATGGCTTGCCTTTCCGGTCCTGCCGGTGCGTCCCGACGAGAATCGTCAGGATCCCGCCTGCGGCGTGCGGCGGTTGTAACGGGTCTGCAGATCCCCCAGAGGGGCACCGCGGACCCAGTCCTCCGCGCACCAACTGGCGGTCTCGAGGGATTCCTCGAGGACGCGCCGCTCGCTGGCGGAGAAACGGGAGAGAACGAAATCCACGGTATCCGCGCCGGGCTCCCCCACGCCGATGCGCAGTCGCGGGTAAGCAGGGCTGCCGAGGGTGGCCTCGATCGAGGCCAAGCCGTTGTGGCCGCCGGTGCTTCCGTCAGGTCGCACACGAAGTGCGCCGAGCGGGAGGTGGAAATCGTCCGTCACCACGAAAATGGAGGCCGGCCCGTCCAGCGCATGCGCGCCCGCGAAGTGGCGGAGCGCGGCGCCGCTGCGGTTCATGTAGGTCAGGGGCTTGAGGAGCGCGCAGTGCGCGGCCTCGTCGAGGGCGCAGAGCGCCGGCCCGTGAACCTGCCAACGGAGCCCGCGGCGGGTGGCCAAAAGATCAAGTGCCTCGAAGCCGACGTTGTGTCGCGTGCCGGCGTATTCGTCGCCCGGATTGCCCAGGCCGATGACGAGACGCCAACCCGGAGAGGCCGACGTCTCGGAGGGACGGAACATGGTAGGGACTTCGGGCGACACCGGCAAGGCGTCGCCCTCTGCGAAGCCTTCCCAGGCCTACTTGGAGGCACCCGGCTTGGCCGGAGCGGCTCCCCCTTTGGCTGGGGCAGCCGCACCCTTGGTCGGAGCGGCGGCGGCGGCGCCAGAAGCACCGGCAGCACCCGGTACGGCACTGGCTGCAGCGGCGGCAGCGGCGGCCTCGGCGGCTTTGCGCTGGGCCTCTTCGAAGGCGTGGTGCTCGATCGCGGCCTCGACCATTGCCTTGCGACGCGCCTCGGCTTCGGCGGCTTCGCGCACGAGGCGCGCGCCGATCTCGCCGGTGGGATCGCGCAGGAAGTCGAGATGCAGGATCTCGTCGCCCATGCGGTCGTACTGCACGTCGCGCAGAGCGACCTGCTCCTTCTGGGAACCGAACTCGAGTTGATACTCGATGCGCCGGTCCTTGAGGGCGCGCTCGAATTCGCGCTGATCCACCGAAATGGACTGGCTCGGCGTTCCCGATCCGAAGAGGATCGCGGGGATGCGTCCGGCGGCGCGGATCTTGGCGGAAGCGTTGGATCCGACGCCCTCGCGGGGCTCGGCTTTCAGGGACACGATGTTCATGACGGTCGTACGGGCGGCGGGGTCAGACCCCTTGCTCTTCGAACAGGGCGCTGACCGACTCCTCTCGGTGGATGCGATTCACGGCGCGGGCCAGGAGTGGCCCCACCGAGACGATCTTGAGCTTGTCGGGCAGTTCGCCGCGGAGGGGTATTGTATTGGAAACCAACACCGTTTCGGCAGGGGAATTTTGGAGCCGATCGGCCGCCGGACCGCAGAGGACGGCGTGGCTGGCAGCGATCAGAACCCGCTCCGCACCGCGGTCCTTGAGGATCCGGGCCGCCTCCGTGATGGTGCCGGCGGTCGAGATCATGTCGTCGGTGAGGAGGACGTTGTAACCCTCCACCTCGCCGATCACGTGCTCCATGACCACCGAATCACTGCTGGTGCGGCGTTTGTCCACGATCGTCAGCGGCACCGAGAGCGCCTTGGCCCAGGCGCGCGCGAGCTTCACGCCGCCGACGTCCGGCGAGCAGACCACCAGCTTCTCGAGACCGAGGGCGGTGATCTCCTGCTGGAGGACGGGGCGAGCCCAGAGGTGATCCACCGGGATGTCGAAGAAGCCCTGGATCTGCTGGGCGTGGAGATCCACCGTCACCACGCGGTCCACGCCGGCACCCACCAGCATGTTGGCGACGACCTTCGCGGAGATCGGCACGCGGCCCTCGTCCTTGCGGTCCTTGCGCGCGTAACCGAAGTAGGGCATCACCGCGGTGATGCGCCCGGCACTGGCGCGGCGCAGCGTGTCAATGATGAGCATCAGCTCGACGATGTTCTCGTTGACCGGCGGACTCGTGGGCTGGATCACGAAGACGTCGGAACCGCGCATGTCCTCGTGCAGCTTGATGTCGATCTCGCCGTCCGGGAAGCGCCCGATGTAGGCCGAGGTCGGCGCAACGTCGAGGTAGGAGGCGATCTCGTGGGCGAGCGCCGGATGGGCGGAACCGGAGAGGATCTTGAGGCGGGAGTCCTTGAAGCCCATCGCGAGAGTGCGGGTCGGAGATTTCACCTGCGGGGAGGAGGTGCGGGAGGAGATGCGGAAGGAGGAGTGCCGAGCGCGCGCGCGGGCACGCCGGCGACACGGCCACCATCGGGAACGTCGCGCCCGTGCAGCACGACCGCGCCGGCGGCGGTGGTGGCGCCATCGCCGATGCGCACCGGCGCGATCAAGACCGTACCGCTGCCGATGAAGGCGCGCGCGCCGATGGTGGTGCGGTGCTTGACGCGGCCGTCCCAGTTGGCGGTGATGGTGCCGCAGCCGATGTTGGTTTTCTCTCCCACTTCGACGTCGCCGAGGTAGGAAAGGTGCTTGGCTTTGGCACCGGCGCCGAGCCGCGCGTTCTTGGTCTCGACGAAGTTGCCGATCTCGGCGCCCGCTTCCAGCACCGTGCCGGGCCGCAGATGCGCGAAGGGGCCAACCACGCAGCCGGCGCCGACCCGGACGCCGCGCCGCAGCATCGAGCAGGGCTGGATGCGCGCACCAGGCGCGATTTCGACGCCGTCTTCGATCCAGGTGGTGCCCGGATCGTCCACCACCACTCCCGCGAGCATGTGCTGGAGCAGGATGCGCTCGCGCGCGACAGCCTGCACCGTTGCGAAGTCGGCGAGGTCGTTGACGCCGAGAATCTGTTCCCAATCCTCCTGAAGGCAGACCGCGGCGCCCTCTTGCTCGTGGAGCACGCGGAGCGCGGCGTCGGTGAGGTAGAGCTCGCCCTGCGCGTTGTCGCTGCCGAGCGCGGCCAGTGCTTTGCGCAGCGGCGCGATCGGGAGCGCATAGACGCCGGCGTTCACTTCTTGGATCGCGCGCTGCTCGGCGCTGGCGTCGCGCTCTTCGACGATGCCACTGAGGGCGCCGTCTTCGTCGCGCAGAATGCGGCCGTAGCCGCTCGGATCCGGCACTTCTGCGGTGAGCATGGCATCGCCTTCGGTGAGCAGAGCTTCGAGCACCTCGGCGCGCAGCAGCGGAGTGTCGCCACAGAGGATCAGCACCCGACCGGTCGCCGGCAGCGCGGCGAGCGCACAGCGCACCGCGTCGCCGGTACCACGCGCGCGTTCCTGCAGCGCCACCTGCCATCCGGCGTGCGGAGAGTTCTGGAGCCAAGCCTCGATCGGTGCGCGGTGTCGCGGTCCGATGACCAGACTGCGGCTCTTGGCGTGGGCGAGGAGGCCGCCTTCGGCGCCGGAGGCGGCGCGCAGCACGTGCTCCAGCAGAGGCACGCCGCAGAGGTTGAGCAACGCTTTCGGTCCGCCGGTGCGGATGCGCGTGGACTCCCCTCCCGCGAGCACGACGACGTGGAGGTCCGCTTCAGCCATGGCCAGCCAGGCCGCGCAGTATAGCCCCGAGACGCGCGTCGCCTGCGCGGACTCAGACTGGGGTGCGCGTGTCGAGTGCCGCGAGCAGATCGAGCACCAAACGCGCCTGTTCCGGCGCTTCTGCAGCACGCCGCGGCAAATGCAGGAAGCCGATCACCGGCGGTGGGCGCCGAGCCGCCGCGGCATGCAACGCGCAGTAGAGCAGTGCGTTGCAGCAGTGTGCGCCAGCGTCCTCCGAAAGCCGGAGTGCGTGCCCGCGAGCGCGCATCTGCGTAGCCAGTCCCTCGCTCGCAAGATCGCAGTCGAGCATCCCTGCGGCACCTGCGATGAGTTCCCCCTGCAGCGCTTCACCCGCGGCACTCTCCGCATCGCTGCGCAGGTCGTAGTGATTGCGCGCGTGCAGCTCGAGCCGCGCCTCGCCGTCTTCACCGGCTTCGCCGAGTGCGAGCCAGATACGCAGGTCGGATTGGCCGACGCGCTGCGCCGCGAGGCTGCGTACCCAGACCAAGTCCACCGGCAGGAGTTCCGCGCGCCATCCGGCCGGCAAGCGCCGCAGCGCGAGCTCGAGCACGCTCTGGCTCTGGTTCACGGCGCGGCCCGCGAAGGGGCCGAAGGCGGTCAACAACGCGCGCACGGCGCGCCATCCTAGGATGCGCGGGCAGAGAGTACCTTCCGCATGGATCTGCGCGTCCTCTTCACCTTGCCCGGAGTGCCGCGGATCGCTTTGTCGCGCTTCGCGGGTTTCTGCGCGCGGCGACGCGTCCCGATGTTCCTGCGCGGCCACCTCTGGCCGCTGCTCGCGCGCCGACTCGGCATCGCGCGCGAGAGCGTGCCGGGGGAGTGGACCGACTACGCGAGCTTCCTGGATCTTTTCACCCGACCGCTGCCGCCCGATGCGAGGCCTCTGCCAGAGGACGAGACGAGCTGGCTCTCCCCCGCCGACGGTTTGTTGGTGGCACAAGCGCGCGTCACCGGCGAAGGCTCCTGGACGATCAAAGGTTCGCCGTATGGCACGCGCGAGCTCCTTCCCGGACTCACGCCGTCACAGACCGAAGGTTGGAGTGCGCAGCAGATCTACCTCGCGCCGCGCGACTACCACCGCTTCCACGCGCCGTGCAAGCTCGAAGTGCTCGAGGCGCGGGTGGAAGACGGCGGGCTTCAGCCGGTGGATCCGGCGCTCACCAAACGCTCTTGGCGCGTCCTCAAGAGCAATCGCCGTGTGTTGCTGCACGCGCGCACTCCGGAGGGCGAACGACTCGCGCTGCTCTTCGTCGGAGCGCTCAACGTGGGTGGCATGCGCTTCGGTTTCGACGCCACGCTCGGCGCCGAACCCTGGACGAACTCGCAACGTCGCTACGATCCGCCGCCGCGGGTCGGCCGGGGCGAGGAACTCGGACGCTTCGAATTCGGCTCGACCGTCGTGCTCTTCGCCGATGCGAAGCGCGTGCCACTCGCCGGCCCCGGCGAGCGCTGCCGCGCGCGCGAAGCCCTGCTCGCAGCTCCCGTCGCACGTCCAGTCGAGACGTACTCCGCGACCGAATCCGCGACCTCGGACGCGCGGGAGTCCGCTTGAGTGCGGATCGTGTCGCGGAACTGCTGCGCTTCTGCGCCTCGGCGCTGCGCGCGGACGAGGCGTGGCCGCAGGAGGCCGCCGCCTTCGCAGAACGGCACGGTGCGGCGCTCGGTCGCGAGCTCCTGCGCACGCTCACGCTCTTCGCTGGCTTCCCGCGCTGCCTCCACGCTCTCGACCTCGCGCACGAAGCCTTGGCGGTAGGTGCGGAACCCGTGGCAGCCGCGACCTCCGAAATGAGGAAGGATTGTTCCGCACTCGGTGCCGCCAGCTTCGCGCGCGTCTATGGAAGCGATGCCGAACCGGTGCTTGCCCGACTCGGCGCGCTCGACCCGGTGCTACGCGAGTGGGTGCTCGAGCACGCCTACGGCCGCGCCTACCAAGGCACCCTGCTGGGCCTCGAAGAGCGTGAGCGCATCGCGGTGATCGCTTTGGCCTCCAGCGCTTGCTGGAAGCAGTGCGAATCCCATCTACGCGCCTGCCGACGGCTCGGCGTCACGTCGCAGCAGCTCCGCGCCGACGCGGGAGCGAGTGACTGGCTGGATCGGACCACGCGCGCGCGCCTGCTCGCCCGCCTCGACGAGGACGCATGAGCGCCGCACCGCTGCTCCACCCGCGGTCCTTCTGGCTCCTCAACGGAACGCAGTTCCTGACCGTCCTCAATGACAACGTTTTCAAGCAGACGGTGGTGTTGCTCGCGATCGCTGCGCAAGGGAGCGAAGGCAGCGGCGCCTCGCTCGCGCAAATTCTCTTCTCGTTGCCCTTCGTGCTCTTCGCGCTCTACGCGGGAGATTGCGCGGACCGCTGGCCGAAGCGCGACGTGGTGGTGCTCACGAAGTGGGCGGAGTGCGCCGTGATGCTGCTCGGCGCCGCCGCCCTCGCCAGTGGTAGCTTGAGCGCCGGACTCGCCGTGCTCTTCCTGATGGCGCTGCAGAGCGCCTTCCTCGGACCCGCGAAGTACGGCGCACTGCCTGACTACGCCGGTCGCGCCGCACTCGCGCGCGCCAACGGCTGGTTCCAAGCGCTGATGATGATGGCGATCGTGATCGGCACGGGCGCCGCCGGCTACGCCCTCGAAGGCGCCGGAGAACGGCGCTGGCTGATTCCGCTCGCGCTCGCCGGGATTGCGGCCTGCGGCGCCTTGGTCGCCGCCCGCATGCGGAGGCTTCCCGCCGCTGCCCCCGGGCGCAGACCGCGCTTCGCACCACTACGCCGGATGGCGGAAGGGTTACGGCAAGCCGCCGCGCAACCGGGCATGCGCTCCCTGCTCTTCGGCCACGCGCTCTTCTGGTTCGCAAGTTCGCTCGCCTACGTCGGCTGGAACGAATTGATCGCGCTGCAGCCGGACGGCTCCCAACTCGTGCCCGCCAACCGCGCCACCTGGTCGCTCGGACTCGCCGCGCTCGGCATGGGACTCGGCGCAGGATCTCTGGCCTGCGGCGTGCTCGCGCGGCACGTTCCGCTCGGGCAGATGGCGCTCACCGGAGCGGTATTGATGGCGCTCGGCTTCGCCGCTGCGGGGACGGTGCCGCCGCGTCCGAACTTCGTGCTCGGCTGCGGGTTGTTCGGAGCCTTCGGTTCGGGTTTCTTCGTAGTGCCTCTGCGCACCCTGATTCAGGGACTGGCACCGCCTGCGCGCATCGGCGCAACGCTCGGAGTCAGTCAGACCCTCGATTTCGTCGGCATCGCGCTCGGCGGTGCCACGCGACTCGCGCTGCGCCCCCTCGGCTGCGACGCGCGCGAGGTGTTGGTGGCCGTGGCGCTCTCACTCCTGCTCGGCACGGCGCTGTGCGCGCGCGGCATCAGCGCGGCAGGAAGCGCAGCCGCGCGCTCGTGAGCCGGAAGGGGTCGTCCGAGGAAGCGCTAAAGCTCAAGCGACGATGGGCGGTGAGACTGCCGACCGCGACGCCGTCGAGGCGCACCGTGCCCTCGCTCCAGGACAGGCTCTGCTCCCCGACGCCGGGCAACACGCCGAAGCCCGGGTGTCTTTTTCCGCCGAGCAGGATCTCGGGCACGCCCGGATTGGAGGAAAGCATTTCGACCTCGTCGCACCAGCGCACACGCCGCGGTGGATCCGTGCCCGAAGGCAGTTGCCACGAGAACTCCCAACTCTCGAGCCGCCACGCGTTGCGGATCTCGTTGCGCAGGTCGAGGCTCCAACCCGCGCGCAGGTCGAGATCACTGAACGCAATCTCGACGCCTTCGCCCTGCATGGTGAGCGCGGCGGACGGATAGCGACTACGCAATCGTTCAACGAAGGCAGCCTGTGGCGAGGGCGCGCCAGCCTCCGGCTCCGGCGGTGGCGCCGGCTCCGCGTTCTCGGCCGCCACCGAGTCCGCCGCATGATGCGCAAGTTCCTCGCGCCACTCGGCGGTCCACAAGGGTGGCGAGCGATCTTCCGGATACTCGCCAGCGTTCAATCGCTCCATGCGCGCTGCCGCTCGCTCGGTGCGACCCTGACACCAGAACAACTGCGCAGCCAGCCAAGGCTCGACCTCGCCGTTCAGCCACTCGAGAGCAAAGTCGGCGTCGAGCTTCAGCAAGTCGAGGGGGACCTGCGATTGCCCGCGATAGTCCACCGCGTGGCCCGCGGCGTTGGGGAGCAGCACGACGATGCCCTCCATCAGCGTGCCGTCCGCCAAGCGCAACCCGATGGGTTTCCCGACTTGCTCGCGCAAACGCGCCTCCATGCGGCCCTCCAGCTCCAGCAGGGCGTCCACGCGCGCGAGCTCGCAACGCGCCTCGCGCGCGTGCAGGAAGAGCGCCGGCTCGGCGAGTTCGAGCAGTCGGCGCGCACCGAGGAAATCCCCGCGCAGGAGCGAGTTCGCCGCCGCAGCGCGCAGCCGCGGCAGTCCGGCAAGGGCAACGCGTAGCCGCTCCTGCGCGGCTTCGCGATCGAGTGCGAGTCCACTGCGGCGCAACCGCCCGCTGGGATCGGCGCCGCCCTGCCAGAGCGGAAGATCGCCGAGGCGCAGACCCGCGGCGCGCCATTGTTCCTCCACTGCTGCCGTCCATTCCGCCGCATCGAAAGCACCCAGCGCGATCGCCTTGCGCGCCAGGACGATTTCGTTGTCGAGGATCTCGAGCGCCTGGCCCGAGACACGTTCGGTCTCGGCGCGCAGCGCCTCGGTGCGGTCGCTGATCCATTCCTGTTTCGCCGTGCGCCAGCCGACCGGAGCGTCGGCAGGAACTCGCGCGTGGCGCACCACTTCGATCTCGGCGCGCGCGTCCTGCCAGCGTCCGGAGGTGAGCGCTTGACGCAGTCGGAAGTCGGCAGCCTCGTTCCAGGCCGCGAAGGCGCGCGGCCCGCGCTCCGGATCGAGGCGCTCGCCGACGTTCGGCGTCGCAGGCAGGCTCTCCTCCTCACGCAACTCCGTGCCCGGTTCGTCGCGGGTGACGAGCTCGGGAATCCTTCCCGGTTCGGGCTCAGGCGCGGGTCCGGACCTGAAGGCCCAGGTTCCCACAGCGAGCACTGCGGTGGCGCCGATGCCGATCAGAATCCGTTGTTTCACGCGCCGACGTCGGCGCGTAAGCAACTGCGGCGGGTAGCCGAGCATCACGCGCCCGAGGTCGGCGCCGAAATCTTCCGCACGGCCGTAGCGTCGTTCGGGATCCTTGGCGAGCGCGGTCGCGAGCACCCGCTTCAACACTTCCGGCACCGTGTCCGGCAGCGGCTCCGGCTCGACGTGCATCACGCGATGGATCACCTCGCCGACGCCGGCGCCGGTGAAGGGCGGATGTCCGGCGAGTGCGTGGTAGAGCGTGGCGCCGAGGGAATAGACGTCGGCCTGCGCGTCCACTTCGCTCGGATCGCGCGCTTGCTCCGGACTCATGTAGGCCGGCGAACCGAGCGCCGCGCCATGGCGCGTGAGGGTGGGATCTTCGTCGCGTCGCACCAAGCCGAGATCGGCGAGTACCGCGCCCCGGTGCGGATGCAGCAGCACGTTGTGCGGCTTCACGTCGCGGTGGACGGCGCCATGGCGGTGCAAGCGGGCGAGCGCACGCGCGATCTGCACGCCGTAGCGGGCCGCCTGCTCCCATCCGAGTGCACCTTCGCGCAGGACGTCGCGCAGCGTGCGTCCTTCGACGAACTCGAGCAGCAGCGCTGGCCGACCGTCCACCTCGAAAGAACCGTGACAGCGCACCAGATTCGGGTGATCGAGTTCCGAGAGCAACTCGGCCTCGCGGCGAAGACGCTCGGCCACGCGGGGATCGGTGGCGACCGAAGCGCGCAGCACCTTGAGGGCGAAGAAACGCCCGCTCTGATCCACCACCAGCAGCACCTCGCTGGTGGGCGAGTCGCCGAGCGTGCGCAAGGCGCGCAGTCCATTCGGGAGGGGCGTGGAAGGCGGCGGGCGCTCGGCTTCGGCCACGGCGGCGCTAGCGCTCCCCCGCCCCGGGCTTGTTCGGTGCTTGGTCGCCGAGGCGGTCCTCGTAACGCGTCATCATGCGCTTGAGCGCGAAACGCGTGATGCCGAGCAAGTCAGCGGCGCGCGATTGATTGCTGGGTTCGCGCTTGAGCGCGTCGCGCAGCATGCCGAACTCGAGCGCCTCCAAGCGCTCCCTCAAAGTTGCGCCTTGGCCGGGATCTTCCGCGGTCGGCATGCCTGCCGCCGCACCTTCGCGCACTTCGTGGGAGAGATCGGTGGCGTGCGCCGGTCCCTCGCCAAGGAGCGCGAGGCGACGCGCTTCGTTGCGCAATTCACGCACGTTGCCGGGCCAAGCGTAAGCCTCGAGCACCTCGATCGCTTCGGGGGTCAGCGTGCGCGGTAAGCGCCCCGACTCCGCGGCCTCGAGTTCGAGGAAGTGCTCGGCGAGCAGGCGTACGTCGCCGGTGCGCGCGCGCAGCGGCGGCATCTGCAGGCCGAAGACTTTGAGACGGTAGTAGAGGTCTTCGCGGAACTTCCCGGTGCGCACGCGCTCGGTCAGGTCCACGTTGGTGGCGGCGATCACGCGCACGTCCACCTTGAGCACTTCATTGCTGCCGACGCGGCGGATCTCGCCCTCTTGCAGCACGCGCAGCAGGCGCGATTGCATCGCCTCCGACATTTCGCCGACTTCGTCGAGGAAGAGCGTGCCGCCGTCGGCTTCCTCGAAGCGGCCGATGCGGTCGCGCGTGGCGCCGGTGAATGCACCTTTGACGTGACCGAAGAGTTCGGACTCGAGCAGAGTGTCCGGGAGCGCGCCACAGTTCTCGACCACGAAAGGTCGAGCGCCGCGCGGACCGTGCACGTGCAGCGCGCGAGCCACCAACTCCTTGCCGGTGCCGCTGTCGCCTTGGATCAAGACCGGCACTTCCGTGTGGAGCACGCGCTCGATCTCGGCGGTGAGCCGCTGCATCGGTTGCGAGACGCCGATCAGGCCGTGCAGACCCGACGAGGCCGCCGGTTCCTCCGGTCGCGAAGCGGCGCGATCCTGCACGCGTTTTCCGAGTTCACGCTGAAGGGTGGTGATGCGCCGGTGCGCGGAGGTGAGCGCGCGCCGATCCTCGGCAGCGGCGAGATGCAAGCCGGCGAGCGCGGCGAGTCCTGCGAGCAGGGTCACGTCCTCCTCGCGGAAAGCGCCGGATGCGAGCCGGTGATCCACGAGCAGCAGCCCGAGCACACGACCGCAACCGCGCAGCGGTACCGCGAGCAGCGAACGCAGCCCGAGATCACTGATGCTCTCCACGCCCGCGAACTCGCCGTCCGAGGCGGCGTCCTGCAGCAACAGAGGTTGCGTGGTGGCGAGCGCGCGCTGCAGCAAAGTGCGCGAGACCTTGGCTTCGGGTGCGGCTACCGGCTCGCCCGCGAAGTTGCGCCCCACCGCGAGGCTGGTGCGCCCTTCCTGAATCAGGAACACGAAACCGCGCTCGGCGCGCGTCAGGGAGATGCTGGCGTCAATCAAGAGCGCCGCCATGCGCTCAACGCGATCCTCGGCCTCGAGCGCACGCGCCACCGTGAGCACCAGCTCGAGCATTTCGCGCTCGCGCGTGTGCTGCTGCGTCTGCGTGGATTCCCCGGCTGCGAGACGATCGGCAAGGGTGCCGACCAAGCGCATCATGGTGCTGCCGACCCGCACCGATGCATAGGCGCCGATCGAACGGCGCTCCACGCGCAGACCGTCCACCCAAGTGCCGTTGGCGGAACCGAGGTCCACCACGTACACCTCGCCCCCCAGTCGCTCGATGCGGCAATGGCTGCGCGAAGCGAGCGGATCTTCGATGCGCACGTCGCACTCTGCGCCGCGCCCGATCACGGCACGGTCGCCGGCAACGCGCACCACGGTGTGATTGCCGTCGCGTTCGACGCGGATCTCGAGGGGTTCGGACGCCAAGGTTTGCTCCACGGTAGCCTACGACTGATGCCGGCTTGGTGGAATGACGGCCTGCCCTTCTCGTGCACGCAGTGCGGCAAATGCTGCCATGCTCGGGACGGGTACGCGCACGTGATCCTGAACCGCCGCGAGCAGTTGCGGCTCGCCCGCCATCTGGGACTGCCCCTGCGCGACTTCCTGGAGCGCTATACCGAGGCCGACGCCGATGGTCACCGCAGTCTGCGCTTCGAGGACGGCCACTGCGTCCTGCTCGACGGCAAGAGCTGCTCAGTGCACGAGGCCAAGCCGACGCAGTGCCGCACCTGGCCTTTCTGGCCCGAACTGATGAGGAGCCGCGCCACCTACGCGCGCGAGGTGCAGTCCTTCTGTCCCGGTTCGCGCAGCGGTCCGGTCGTGCCGGCGGCCTCGATCCGCAGCCAACTCCTGCAGATCACACGCGCCGACGCCGACGCGGAGGACGAGGCGCGCCGACGCGACTGAGCGCGCGCGACGGGCGGGCGTTGACGGCCTCACCGGTACAATGCCGGGCTGTCATGAGCGAGAACCCGAACGAGTACGCGCTGCAACTGCTGCGGGTCAACAAGTTCTACGAACGCTCGCAAGCGCTCAAGGACGTCACGCTCGCCTTCTACGCCGGCGCGAAGATCGGTGTGATCGGCGCCAACGGTTCCGGTAAGTCCACCATGTTGCGGATCCTGGCCGGCGAGGACCAGGATTTCGAGGGACGCCGCATCCTGCTGCCCGGACGCACGCTCGGTTACGTTTCGCAGGAGCCCAAGCTGGTTCCGTCGAAGACGGTGAAAGAAATCCTCGACGAGGCGGTCGCGCACGTGCACGCCATGACCGACCGCTACAACGAGGTCTGCGGCGAAATGGGTGAGGCCGAAGGGGAAGCGCTCGAGCGCTTGACCGAGGAGTTCGACCGCCTCCAAACCGAGATTGACGCGCACGATCTCTGGAACGTGGACCTCCACCTCAAGGTCGCGGCGGAAGCACTCCAGCTCCCGCCGATGGAGCGCAAGTGCGGCGTGCTCTCCGGCGGCGAGGCGCGGCGCGTGGCGCTCTGCCGCACCCTGATCGAAGCGCCGGACATCCTGCTGCTCGACGAGCCCACCAACCACCTCGATGCCGCCACCGTCGAATGGCTCGAGCACCATCTCAAGGAGTACGCCGGACTGGTGATCGTGATCACCCACGACCGCTACTTCCTCGACAACGTGGTGGAATGGATGCTCGAAGTCGAACGCGGCGTGTGTTCGCCCTACAAGGGCAATTATTCCGCCTATCTCGCGCAGAAGGAGAAGGAAGTCGGGCAGATGGAGCGCTCGGAGGAGAAGCGGCTCAAGCGGATCCACCGCGAACTCGAATGGGTGCGCAGCACCGCCAAGGCGCGCAACGTCAAGAACAAGGCGCGTCTCAATCGCTACGAGCAGTTGATGGACGAGCAGAAGGAACTGCGTCCGGACACCATTGATCTGGTGATTCCGCCGGGACCGCGCCTCGGCAACAAAGTGCTCGAAGTCGAGAAGGTGACCAAGGCCTACGGCAAGCAGGTCCTCTTCAAGGACCTGAGCTTCACACTTCCCGCCGCCGCACTGGTCGGCGTGATCGGTCCGAACGGCGCCGGCAAGACCACCCTCATGCGCATGGTTGCCGATCTCGAGAAGCCGGACTCCGGCAAGATCGAGCGCGGCCCGACTGTGGAAGTCTGCTACGTGGACCAGCGCCGCATGGAACTCAGTGGCGAGCGCACCGTGTTCGAAGAGATCTCCGACGGCCTGGAATTCCTTCCTTTCGGCACCGGCGAGATCCAGTCGCGCGCCTACGTCAGCCGCTTCGCCTTCAAGGGCAGCGACCAGGAGAAGAAGGTCGGCCAACTCTCGGGCGGACAGCGCAACCGCGTGCAACTCGCGAAGATGCTGCGTCTCGGCGGCAATCTGATCATCCTCGACGAACCGACCAACGACCTCGATCTACCGACCACGCGCGTGCTGGAAGAGGCGATCGAACACTATCCCGGCTGCATGTTCGTGGTCTCTCACGACCGCTACTTCCTCGACCGCATTTGCACGCACATCCTGGCATTCGAGGGCGAGGGCAAGGTGGAGTTCTTCCACGGCAACTACAGTGAGTACGCGGAGTGGAACGCGGAGCGCCGGGAGAAGGCTGGATTGGGACGCGAATCCCAAGCCGGAAAGTACCGCAAGCTCACTCTGTGATGCCTACGGCGGACGGCGTCACCGGGATCTGCACCTCGTAGTAGCGCCGCATCCCGAAGTAGCGCGGGCTGTTGTACTCCAGCACGCGGAGCGGGCCCACCGCACGCCAAGCGGAGTCCGGCGCGCCAAGTCGGGCGCGCAGTTGCCGCTCAGCAGCACGAATGCTCGTTGCATTGGCGTATCCCCTTGCGCCGAAGGAGAGCACGGTGACGGCCTCCTGATCGAGCACCTCCACCGCGCCTTGCTCCCCGGCGGGACCGCGATCCTGCCGATCGTAGAGGAAGGCCATCGAAGCGGGTCGCGAGGAGCCGTCGAGCCGCGGCGGACCGTAGTCGGTCTGCACCGGCGCGGTCATCGCGATCTCGCTGCGTTCGATGTGACGGAACAAACGCCAGAACGCGCCCTTCGAGTTCTGCATCGAGGTGCGCGCGAGCCGGCAAGCGGGATATTTCAGAATCATCATCTCCCCCACGGGAGTGAACGCCGGATAGCCGTCCGGAACCGGCGCCTCGAGAGTCGGCGTGAAACCGAGCCGATCCATGGCTTCGCGGCAGACGCCGCGGAGATAGTCCCGACTGCTCAACGGATCTGCGAGGCCTCTTCCCAAGCTTGCCGCGGCCCGCAACCTCGCAGTTGCATCGGGACCGAGGTCCTGAGCCGCCGCATTCTCGACGGCTTGAGTGAGCCAGTGACGCGCCACGCCGGGTTCGAGCTGCACCTCCTTCATCAGAGCAACGCGGAGGAGTTCGGCCGCCGTAGCGCGCCGCTCATGCAGCGCGTCGAGATCGGGCGACTGGAGCGAAGTGATCGAGAGCAGCAGAAGGGACAGCATCGCAAGCATGGAATGGTGGGGAAATCAGCGGAGAATGAGAATGCGGAGACCCGCACGGGGCGGGCCTCCGCGGAATGCTTCACTACTGAGGAAGCAGCACGCGATCAATCACGTGGATGACGCCATTGCGCGCCGCGAGATCGGTCTTGACGATCTTGGCGCCACCGATGCTGGCACCCGAGTCCGTGACCACCACGGCCAAGGATCCGCCCTGCAGCGTGGCAACCTTCTCCATGCCGAGCACCTGGTCGGCGAAGTAGCGACCGGGCACGACGTGGTACTTCAGGACTACCACCAGCCGCTCGCGGTTCTCCGGCAGCAGCAGTGCTTCGACGGTGCCCTTCGGCAGCGCCGCAAAGGCTTCGTCGGTCGGTGCGAACACCGTGAACGGACCCTTGGACTTCAGTGCCTCGACCAGACCGGCGGTTTCGATCGCCTTGGCGAGCGTCTGGAAGGATCCCGCGTTCACCGCGAGTTCCACCACGTCGGCGAGCTCGGGCACCAGCACGGTGTCGATCACGTGGATGACACCATTGCTGCACTCGAGATCCACCTTCAGCAAGCTGGCGTCACCGAGCGTCAGCCGATCCTTGACCTGCTTGACGGCGAGCCGCTGGCCGCCCGCGGTGGGCACCCAACCGCGCTTGACGGTCTTGACCACGTCGGTGGACACCACCTTGCCGGTGATCACGTGATTCATCAGCACCGCTTCGAGCAGCGGCTGGTTCTTCTTCTCCAGCAGCATCTCGAGGGTGCCCTTTGGCAGCTTGGCGAAGGCATCGTCCGTCGGCGCGAGCAGCGTGAACGGCCCCTTGCCCTGAAGGGTCTTGTCGAGGCCGGCGGCCTTGGCGGCCGTCAGGAGGGTTTGAAATTGGCCGGCTTGCTGGGCCGTCTCGAGAATCGAGACCAGCTCGGGGGATTGGGGAGCGGCCGGGGAGGCCGCCAGGATCAGAGAGAGGGTGAGAATCATGTCCTCCCACTCTAGGCCCCGGCGGCCATTTGTTCAAATTATATATTAGACAATTCTAGAGCTTCAGCTTCTCCGCGTGCTTGCTGCAGGCCTGGTGGCTCTTGGAATCGCAGTTCTCGCAGCTCGGGCTGTAGCCGGCCTTCTTGCCCTCGTGGATCGCCTTCATCGCGGTCTCGGCGTTGGCAGCGATGCGCGTGTCCTTGGCCTTCTTGGTGACGGAACGATAGGTCTCGAAGGCCTCCGTGAACTCCAGCGCCTTCTCCTGCGCGACGGCCTTCTCGAAGAGCTCGCCACCCACCATCTCCTTCTTGAGCTCCGGGGTTTCGCTCTCGATCTTCGCCATCCACTCCTGCATCGCGGCGGCTTGCGGCAGCGGAGACTCCGCGCCGGCGTAGGCCTTGACCTTACTGATCGCGCGGTACAGGTAGCCCTGACCGGCCAACGCCTGCGCGGATTCGAAGGCCGCAGCGGCTTGCTCCTCGATGTAGGTCTTCACCCGCGTCGCCCATGCCGCCGTCTCGGCGTCGTATTTGGGCTCGTTCTTGAGGATCTCGGCGTAGGCGGAGTCCGCCTTCCCTTCCCGCATCAAGGACCGCACCTTCGAGAGTGCCTTCGGATAGATGCTGCCCTTGTCGGCAGACTTCAACGCCGCACTGATCGCACTGCTGGCGCTGCTCGGGTGCCCCGTCCAGCTCAATTCGCCGTTGCTGAACACCGCACTGGTCGGGAAACCCTCGACGCCGATCAACTTCTCGAGCTCGTCGGTCCTCAGGATCACCACCGGGTGCGTGACTTGATACTCCACGACGAAGGCATCCACCAGGGCCGGATCTTCGTCGGTGATGCTGATCACGACGAGGCCTTTCTCTTCCAACTCCTCGGACTCACGGTTGAGGGTCGGAATCTGGGTCTTGCAAGGTCCTCACCAGGTGCGGAAGACCTCGATGAGGACTGCCTTGTTCTGCAAGTCCGCCGCAGCGATCGGCACGCTGTTGTACCACTTGGCCGCGTCGAGTTCGGGCAGCTTCGCGCCGAGCGCAGGACCGCGGAAGGCGCCGGAAATCAGCGGAGCGGCAATCACCGCGGCCGCGAGAGGAAGCAGAGTGCGAGTACGCATGCTCTGCATCCTAGCCGGTCAGGTGCCGTATTGGGGCGGGCGGAACACCGGCAACTCGTCCTGGAAATCGGGGATGCGATGGCGCGTCGCGGGCACGACCTGCCAGGGCTGCAGATAGAGCATCACCGCGCCCTCCTGCGTCGTGCGCCGCCACACCACGGCGCGCAAACGCAGCACCGTGCCCGGCATCTCCTGGTAGCGGTGCTCGGGTTCCCACGCCATGTCTTGCTTCACGCGCGCGTAGAGATACACGGTGAAGATGTCCGATTCCACGCCGAGCAGATCGGTGAGCTCCTGTTCGACGTCCGGCGGCAATTGCCCTTCCTCGAAACCGGGCACCTTGCGGATGTCCTCCAGGGAAGTGAAGACCTGCTTGGGATCCTCCTCTTCCTCCCCGAAGAGTGCATCACGCAGCGCACGATCCTGGGAATCCACGTCTTCACTGTCGCGCGCCTCGACCGCTTCCTCGTCCACCTCGTTGCGCCAACGCAGGAGTTCGGTGGTCTGACGACGCGGAAGTCGGAACTCCGGCATCAAACCTTCGATCACCGCGCGCGGTGCCGTGTTGATGTTGATCTTGGTGCCGATCGGAGGACTGCCGTCGAGTGCACCCGCCAAGCCGCCTTCACCGCGCACTTCGGCCGGCTCGCCCGCGGTCGGACCAGCAGCCGCACCGGCGGCGGCGGCGGCACCGGCCGCCCCGGCCGCTCCCCCCCCTGCGGCGCCGGCCGCCGCACCCGCCGCGGCCGCCGCATTTGCGTCGCTCAGATCACCGCTCTCGGCTTTCGCGAAATCAATCGTGGTCCAGATCGTGAACGCCGTTTCCAAGCCCGGCGCAATCTCTTCACCACGTCGCTGGTCGTAGAACAAGCTCTGGTCCACGTGTTCGAGCAGCAGCAGTTCCTCCAGCGTGCCGAGCAGAGCGAACTCTGCATCCTGACTGCTGCCGAGCGAGTGGCGCGGATTGAGCGGAAGTTCGGAGTGGCGCGCGCGTGGATCCATCCACTTGATCAGCTCGTCCACGATGATGCGGCCCTCGGTCTCGTCGAGATCGTCGTCGAAGTTCTCGCGCAGTGCGTCGATGATGCGCACCACGCGCTCCTTCTCGATCTCGCGCCGCGCCGGATCCTCCACCGCCAGCAGATGCAGGTTGTACTTCGAGTTCTCGTCCTGCACGAAGGTGGTGATCTCAAGATCGCCGATCATGATGCGCATCGGCTTGGCCCAGGTGTCCTCGAAGGAATCCACTGCAGCCTCCTCCTCGCCTTCCGCCGGATCACCGCCCGCGCCGGCTCCGTCGCCGGTGCCGCCCGCGCCCGCCGCGCCTCCCACCCCACCCGCGGCCCCACCTGCGGCCGGTGGGAAGCCACCGCCGCCGAGCGCGGAGCCCATCGCACTCATGCCGTCGGCGGCGGCGGCGACGTCATCGCGCAGCATGTTGAGCGCTTCTTCGGCCGCCGAGCGGCAGGCCCATTCCATGCGCACGGCGTCGGCGCGGTTGCGCATGGAAGCGTGCGCCACCGAAGAACCGATCGCAAGCTGCGCCACCAACGCGATCGAGATGAACAACACCGCCAGGGTGAGCAGCAGCACGATGCCGCGCTCATCGCGGCGTTGCAACCGGCCACGGGACGAAAGACGCATGCTTGGATTCTAGACGCAAGTCCCAGGCCGCTTCTTCCCGGTCAGCGCGGACGCCCGGCCTACTTGGCGAAGGGGTCGAAGATGTCCCCGATCCGCTCGATCGTGGGCACCGGCTTCACGGTCGGCGTGATCACGAAGTAGATGGTCGTGTCCTGCGTGACATCCTGAGTGTTCGAGAACAACCAGCCGATCAGCGGGACGTCACCGAGAATCGGGACCTTGGACTGCTGCTTCCTGGTTTCCTCCAAGCGCAGACCACCAAAGATCACGCGTTGACCGCTGCGGACCAGTACCTCGGTCGACGCGATGCGCTGCGTGGTGCTCGGCACGGTGATTGCATTATTGTTGGAGTCCACGCCCACCACGAAGTCGCGTCCGAGCCGACTGACCTCAGCGTTGATCACGAGGTGGAGGGTGTCCCCTCCGACCAGGAACGGAACTACGTTCAGCGTCACGCCGACGCTCTTGACCACGATGCTGTAGGTCACGGCGCCGGCAAGGTTGATGTTGCCTTGAGGCTGCAAGAAGGGGATGTCCTCAGTAGCCTTCAACAACGCAGCCACGCCGTTCCGCGTGACGACGCTCGGCTGAGTCGTGATTTGTAGGATGCCTTCCTGTTGGAGGAATTGCAGGTACGCGTCAAGCTGGAAGTCGGCGTCCACGAAGCCGAGCCGGAACACGCCACCCAGTCCGCTGCTGCCCTTGCCACCGCCGAATCCAGGGTTCGAGTTGCTCGGAAATCCACCACCCAGTGCCTTCAAGAATGTGCTCGGGCTGACATTCTCGAGGATCGGCTGCCCGTCGGCTTGAATGATGCCGCGCTCGAACAGCTCGTTGTTGGTCACGTCGATGATCGCGGCCTGAATCTCGATCTGCGGTGACGCGTTGTACCAGAGGTCAATCGCATCTAAGACCTCGACCACCTCAGTCTCAGTGCCGGTGATGAGGATCAAGTCCTCGAGATCCTTCCAATTTGCGGCGGGGCTGACGGCATCCCACGGCTTCTTCGATGCGTCCGCGAGAAATACGCCGCCACCCCCCTTCTCCATGCGCAGTTTCGGGTTATCCGTGCTGCTGACCACACCCTCAACCGGAACGGGCTCTGCCTCATCATCCATCGTGCAGAGGAACTTCAAGCGGGAGAGCATCTTGTCCCCGGCTCCGGAGGGCACCGTGACGAGTGCCGTGTAGGTATCGTCCGGGTGCGACAGGAAGCGCAGATAGGGGTAGCGGTCGGGCAACGCACGCGGTCCCTGCGGCGCCGGATCTGCAGCGATCGCGGGGGCGACCTCCTCTTCGAAAATCATTCCCTTGCTCTTCTCCCACAGACTGCAACTCGTGCCAGTCGAAAGGACCGCCAGGGCAAGGACGTGAAGGCTACGCGCGGGGAACGCCACGGGGCGCTCACTCTAGCGGCGCGAACAAGAACCGGAAGGCAGCCTCAGATCGAAGCGATGACCGAAGAAGTGCAATCGCTGGCATGTTCGTAGCCGGAGATGCCGCCTTCCTCGACGATCAGGACGAAGCTGTTGTCGGCGGCAACCTTGCGCAAGGCGGCTTTGTAGGCCTCGGTCGCTTCCTTCATCAACTGCTGCCAGCGCGCGGTGCCTTCCTGCACGCTTTCCTTCTTGATCGTCTTGTAGGCCGGAATCGCTTCGTACACCTCGGTCGAACGCACGGTGCCGACCTTCTGCGCCTTCTTGGCGTCGAAGGTGGACGCGTCGCCGTAGCGGACCTTGTCGCGGTCCAGAGTCACACCGTCCTGATCCGCCGACACGCCCCCCAGGACCACCGCCTGCGCGTCGGGCGCGATCGGCAACAACAGGGCGAGCGAGAGGATTGCGAGAGGGAGAGGACGAATCATGGGAGGGGCGACTCCAGGTTCCAGTCTAGGCAGAGAACGGCCGCAACGGAACCCGGTTTGGACTTTTTCTTCGAGGAAGTCGGCGACTCGCTATCGGCTGATCAGCCCCATGCAATTGACCCCCGAACGGTGGGAAAGAAAACGCCCCTCCGGCTTTAGATCCGGAGGGGCGCAACCACGCCAGGAGAGAACTACTCTCCGGCGTGTTCCGGGCGCGGGCTGCGCGAACGCTCGCCGTCCCCCCAGCCGCGGTCCCCGCCGTCACGGAAGCGCGGGCGATCGTCGCGCTCCCCCCGTCCGCCGCGATCTCCGCGGTCGCCGCGGTCGCCGCGATCCCCCCGGTCTCCGCGTCCACCGCGGTCACCACGGTCCCCGCGATCCCGTCCGCCTCGGCCACCCGGGCCGCTGCGCGCGGGACGCTTCGCCGCTGCGATCGCATCCGCCACCTGCTCCACGGGCAGCATCGCCACCCGGCGGCTGGCGCGGATCTTGCCGGTCTTCGGATCCACTTCGACGACGACGACTTCGATGTCATCCCCCTCGACGCAGACGCTCTCGACCGTGTCCACCCGTCCCATGTCCAGTTCGGAGATGTGCACCATCGCCTCCTGGCCACCGCCCAGATCCACGAAGCAGCCGAAATCTTTCACCGAAGTGACCTTCGCCTGGAAGCGTTCGCCCGCGCCGATGACCTTGGTCTGCTGCTGGATTCGTTCGATGCAAGCCTCGACCTTCTCCCACGGCGTGCCGCTGATCTGGATCGTGCCTTCCTCGTCGAGCACCGCGATGGTGACCCCGTAGGTCTCCTGCAGCTCGCGGATGTTGGCGCCCTTCGGTCCGATCAGGAAGCCGATCTTCTCGGCCGGAATCTTGATGGACTTGTTGATCGGCGCGTACGGCGAGAGGTGATCGCGGTGCGTGCCGAGAGCCTTGTTCATCTCCCCGAGGATGTGCAGTCGGCCTTCGCGCGCCTGATTCAGAGCGGCCGCCATGATCTCGGGCTTGAGGCCCTTGACCTTGATGTCCATCTGCAGCGCGGTGATGCCGCTCTTGGTGCCGGCGACCTTGAAGTCCATGTCGCCATGGTGGTCTTCGGAACCGAGGATGTCGGTGAGCACTGCCCACTTCTCGCCCTCGACGATCAGACCCATCGCGATGCCGGCCACCGGCGCCTTCACGGGCACTCCGGCATCCATCATCGCCATGCAACCGCCGCAGACCGAAGCCATGGACGAGGAGCCGTTGGATTCGGTGATCTCGGAGACGATCCGAATGGTGTAGGCGAAGTCGCCGTAATCCGGCAGCATCGAGCGCAGGGCGCGCTCGGCGAGCGCTCCGTGGCCGATTTCACGCCGCGAAGTGCCGCGGATCGGCTTGGCCTCTCCGGTGCTGTAGGGCGGGAAGTTGTAGTGCAGCATGAAGCGGTTCTTGCGCCGCTCCTTGCGCAGTCCGTCAATGAACTGCTCGTCGTCGGCCGAACCCAAGGTCGCCGTGACGATGGCCTGGGTTTCACCGCGCGTGAAGAGCGCGGAGCCGTGCGTGCGCGGCAGCAAGCCGGTCTCGATCTCGATCGGGCGCACCGTCTTGAGATCGCGGCCGTCCACGCGCTGGCCTTCCAGCGTCATGATCCGCTCGACGTCGTTGAGCACGGTGCCAGCGGCCTTACGGACCTTCTCCTGCGCGGCCTTGGAGGTTTCGTCCTCGCCGGCCGGAGCCAGATCGCTCACGCACTGCTCGGTGAACTTCGCGAGCGCCGCGTAGCGCTCGTGCTTGCCCTGGGTGAGCAGCACCTTGCGCATGCCGGCGTCGGGGTACTTGGCGCGGATCGCGGCCGGAGTCTCGGTGTCCTTGACCGGCGGCGTGACGGCGCGCTTGGCTTTGCCGCACTGGCCGATCAAATCCTTCACCATGCCGATGATCTCGCGGCAGACCTCGTGACCGGCGGCGAGCACCTTCACGACTTCGGAGTCGGGCAGTTCGCGCGCGCCGGCTTCGACCATGACCACCGCGTCCTGGGTCGCGGACATGATCAGGTCGAGCTTGTTGGCCTCGTCCTCGAGGATCGAGTAGGTCGGGTTGACGATCACGTTGCCGTCAATCCAGCCGAGCCGGACCGCCGCCATCGTGCCTTCCCACGGGATGTCGGACAGCGCCAGCACGGCCATCGAGCCGATCATCGCCAGCACTTCGGGCTCGTTCTCCTGGTCGTAGGAGAGCACCATGTTCATGAGCTGGACTTCGTTCTTGTAGCCCTCCGTGAACATCGGGCGCACCGAACGGTCGGTCAGCCGGCAGGCGAGGACTTCGCGCGTGTCGGGACGACCTTCGCGCTTGAAGAAGCCGCCCGGAATCTTGCCGGCGGCGTAGGTTTTCTCACGGTATTCGACGGTGAGCGGGAAGAAGGGCAGCAGCCGAGGGCCGCCGTCCACGACGGTGGAAATCACCGCAGTTTCTCCGTAGGAGACGAGCACGGACGCCGAGGCTTGCTTGGCGATCCAGCCGGTTTCAATGGTCAGGGTGCGTCCTCCGATCTCCTTGGAGACCGAGCGCACGTTCTTGTTTTTCGAGATGGTCATTTCGCTTGTTTCGCGAGGTTGTGATCCGCGGGTTGTTTCGCGTTTCTGTTTGCCCGGATGTGGGCAAGAATGCCGCCTTCACGGCGGCTCCCTGGAACGGTCACCGGAAACGAGCGCGGGCGCCGTTGTGGGCGCGCGCTCAGGTGCCGATTAGCCACGCAACCCCAGTCGGCCGATCAGCGCTGCATAACGCCCGGCGTCGGTGTTCTGGAGATAGCGCATCAACCGGGCGCGGCGCGAGACCTGCGAGAGCAGGCCGCGGCGCGTGCCGTTGTCCTTCTTGTGGACGTTCAGATGACCCGAGAGTTCTTTGATGCTCTCCGTGAGGAGCGCGATCTGGACTTCGGCGGATCCGCTGTCGTTCGCCCCGCGGGAGAACTCTCGGATGATTTCGGCTTTGCGTTCGGTGGAGACGGGCATGGATTCCTGATGTCCGGTCGTTCGGGCTCCCGACGGGAGCCGCTACGCCCAGTTCCCAGAGCAGGTACTCCAGAAAAAGGGACGGGAGATTGTAGCGGAACGCGCCTCCCCCGTCCACGCCGCGAGCGGGGTTGCGGCACCGCGCCTGCCCTAGAAGGCCAGGGCGGGACCCACCACCGAGCGCGCGAAGCCCGTGGCGTCGCGGCGCAGGCTGGTCCAGAAGAAGCCGATCTCCGTGAAGGTGCCGGGCATCCGGTAGGCCTCGACGAAGGCGCGCCAAGTCGCACCGGGACCGCTCGCGAGCGGCGGCGTGCCGACGGCACCCGCAGGGCTGGTCTTCAGGGTCGGGAGCGTCACGCTGCCGCCGAGACCGGCGGTCGCCGGAATCCAGACGTGCCAGGTGTTCACCGGCACCGCGTTGTCGCGGATCACGACACGGTAGTACCCACCCCCGGCGGCGAGCGTCGCCGTGAAGGAGCGGGTGAAGGGATGGCCGGCGCCGGTCCACGCGCCGAGGACTTCGGGAATGCCAGGGAAGACCAGCGGCACCGCCGGCGGCGAGGCAGCCAACGCCACGGCCGAGCGCGCGAGGGCGAAGTCGCCGTCGTCATCCACGCCGAAGGCTTCGATCAGCACCTCGCCGGCGGTCGCGCCTTCTTCCACCGCGGCGGCATGCAGAACGATTTCCACTTCGGCTTCCCCGCTGGCGCCAGCCATCGCACCGGCGCCGACGGCCGCGAGGTGATCGAGTCCCGGCACGCGCGCGAAGGCCATCGCGCCCGAAGAATCCGAGGGGAGGTCGTAGCCACCGCCGAGCGTCAGGCTCACGGGATACTGGAAATCCGTGGCAGCGAGCACTTCGTTGCTGCTCTCTCCGAGCGGGAAGCGGGGCGATTGCAAGTTGCCGCCCGTCGAAGGCTCGGTGATGACGGCCGGCTCGAGCGCGAAGAAGCGGAAGTAGGAGCCCGCGGCCGGAAAGTCCACGATTTCGTGGAAAGCGGCGAACCAGCCCGGACGCTGCAGTCGGGCGAGGAGACCAGAGCCGAAGAAGACTTCCAGATCCACGCTCTGCACGAGGTCGGCATCGTCGAGACCGTCGCTGTCCGCAAGCAGACTGCCCGAGACGGTGGTGATCCCGGTGGTCGCGCCCGTGACTCCGGCGCTGAGTTCCGCCAGCGGCACCAGAGTCTCGGCGAGCGGCAGCGAGAGTTCGGTGGACACCACGCCGACCACGGTGATCGCCTGGCGATCCTCGCCGATGACGGTGACGGTCTGCGCGCCGCTGCGTCCGGCGAAACTGATGGAACCGTCCGAACCAGTGAGGCCCGAGGCCTCGGCGCCGCCACCGAAACTCTCGACGAAGACGGTGGCATTGGGCACCGGCGCGAGTGTGACCGGATCGTACGCGCTGACCCGGAGGCTGCCACTGATCAGCGGCACCGGACCGACGAAGCCGCGGAAACTCGCGCTCGCCGGGATCGCGGCCGGAGCGGCGTTGCCGGAGGCATCGGTCAGGAGCACGTCGAAGGGGAAGGGACCCGCGCCGACGAAGGCGGGCGTGAAGGCGGGACCGGCGAAGAATCCGGAGTCCGGTGGCGTGAAGACGTCCCGTGTCTTGGCCGTGCCGCCCACCGGGACGCGCACGCGCACCCGTCCGACGGGTTCGGTCGCGCGCCCGTAAGGCCGCAACTCGGGTGCGTCGGTGAGGAACTGACTGCCGAAGGTGCCGCTCGGCGGACCGAAACTGGTCAGGAGCGGCGGAGTGGAATCCACCGCGATCGTCGCGGGCGCACCGCCCGGTGCGCGCGGCACCTGCACCGTGCTGCGGAAGGGTCCGCGCTTCACGAAGGCGGCCAACACCACTTCGCTGCCGGAGCTGAAGACCGGCGCACCCTTTTCCGAGAGGTCGAGATGGAAGCGCGGAGCGCCACTTCCGGCCAAACGCGTTTCACGCCGCGAGACGGGCGCTGCGGCGGCGTGCGCGATCAGAGTGACGAAGTCACTCGGCTGCGCGCTCACACCGGTCGTGACGTCCACTTCGAAGTCGGCGAAGTTGTTGCCGTTGATGGCCGGCGCGAAGGGATCGTTGGGATCGGCGTCGAAGGGCACCACCATGCTCGGGCGCGCGAAGCCGAGGGTCTTCCAGGTCGAGACGAAACCGGCGGCGAGCGGATGAGGAAAGAATTCCAGATCCGTGAGCGTGGCTTCGACGACCAAGCGCACGTCGACGTAGAGATCGTTCGCGTCCGAGCGGTGCGGAAATTCGAAGACGCGGTTGCCGGCGTGGCGGAAGTCCACGTCGGCGGCGGTGTCGTAATCGGCGAAGCCGCTGGTGTCGAGGTTGATGAGTCGCACCGCCGAGGAAATGCCGGTGAAGTCCATCGGCTTGGAGAACACCAGGATCACCGGGTGATCGTTGGGTTGGTTGATCGCGCCGGCGGGCGGGAAGGATCCGAGCACGCGCGGCGCGAGGCCGCTGGTCTGCGACGAGGTGCGGAAGTTGCCGAGCACTCCAGTGGTGCTCACGAGCAGACGCTTGCCGTCGAGATCGAGGAGCTCGTCGTTCGCAACCACCTCGTACTGCGTGTTCGGCAGCAGCGGCACACCCGGCTGCAGCACCACGCAACGATCGCCCGCGAGCCAAGTCGTGACGTAACCGACCTGCACCGCGGTCGAGTTGCCGACGCCGACCGGTCGTAGCACGAGCGTCTGTGGCGTGACGCTGTCCGGCTGCATGCTCTCGCGGAACCACAGCGCGATCACCGCCAGCACGTCCACGCCGGTGGCTCCGGAGCGCGGTGCCATCGCCAGCAGGCTCGGCGCGCCGTCCACGTAGAGGGCACCCGCCACGGGTGCGGCCGGATTGCCGTCGGCCTTGGGCGGCACACCGCCCCCGCCCCCGCCGCCGCCACCCGGATTGTCCGGATCCAGGATCACGCCGGGGTTGCCGGTGGAGCAGGTCGCCCCCGGAAGCAGGAGGAGGGCGAGCAGCCCTCCGGCAAGGAGATGCGCTACGGTGCGCGGCAAGGTGCGAGGATGCGGGTCGAGCATGCCTGTAGCCCTATAATGACGCAGATGGCGGTCGGTTTCCGCAGCCTTTTTCCGGGCTTCCTCGGTCGCTGCGCGATTTCCCTGGCGCTGCTGAGTGCTTGTCAGGGCGTTCCGACGCCGCCGGCCCCGCCTCCGCAGCCTCAGACCCCGAGTCTGGCGGATTTCCGGGCCATGCGCGCCGATGGCCTCGGCGCCACCCTCGCACGCATGGACGAGGCGGTCGGCGCGTATCGGGAGAACGCGGATTTTTGGGTGCTCTACGCGGAGACCACGCTCGCCCTCTTCGAAAGCGAGCTTGCAAGCGGCCGCACCCTCGGCCATCTGCCGCCGGACGCGGCGGCGGCCTACGAAACGGCGATCGCCCTCGCTCCGCAGCAGCGCGACGCGCGCATCGGAGCAGCACGCGCGCAGCGGCTCGCCGGGCAAGCGCAGGCAGCGGCGGAGCATGCGCAGCAAGCCTGGGAGCAGCACCCCGACAAGGACTCTTGGGCCACGGCGGAGCTGCGCGAGGTCGGGCTCGCCGGCCTGCACCGCACCGTGGAATGCGTGCGGGCGGGTGAAGGCGTGCCGGCGGTTGCCGACACTGCGGCGCGCGCGCTCGAGCGTGCGGCTGCGCGCGCCGACGCCGAGGCTTGGCTCCCCCTTTTCGATCTCTACTATTGGCAGGGTCTGCAGGAAGCCGCGGCGGAAGCAGCGGTGCGCGGGCTCCGCGCCGGAGCCGCGCGCGAGGCCCTCTTCAGCCGCATGCGCGGCCTCGGCCAGGTGCAACGCAATCTGCAAGTGGCCGCGCTCGAGGAAGTGCGCCGCGCCACACCGAGCGAACCCTTGCTGCTCTGGTACCTCGGCGAAGCGCTCTTCTTCCAAGGGCAGGAGACGCGTCGCGCGCACGACGTGCTCAAAGCGGAGGAATGCTTCGACCGTTCCGAGGAATGTTTCGTGCTTGCGCAGAGTGCAGCGCCGTCCTTCGCGAGCACTTGCGAAGAATGGCGTCACCTCCTGCGCGTGCAGCGCGGCTGGTTGCGGCGCGACGACTTGCGCATCGCCGAAGCCGCGGAGCTCGCGGCTTCGGCGCTCGAGCGCGCCCCGCAGCGGCTGGAGGCGGAGGCCGAGCCGGACAGCTTGCGACTCCTGATCGACGCGCTCGCTTTCGACCTGTTCTCCGCGGGCAAGCTCGCCGAGGCCAGCGCCTTCTTGCGCCGCGTCTGCGCCGCGCACGATGCCAGCTCCGACTGGCTCAACAATCTCGCCTTCTTCCTGCGCGAGCAAGGTGTGGCAGCGGCGGAGGCCGGCGACGCGGGTGCACGCGCGATCTTCGAAGAATCCTGGACGGTCTATGGGCGCGCCGTGCAGCTCTCCCCCGCCGACGCCCGCCTCATCAACGACCGTGCCCTGATCGCGGTGTACTACCTCGACGAGCACCATGAGTTCGCGGAACGAGAGTTGCATAGGTCCATCCAGGTGGGCGACCTCCAACTGGCCGAAATGTCCCCGGATGTTCCCGAAGCGGAACGCCGGTACGTGGACGAGGCCGTCGGTGACGCCTGGGAGAACCTCGCCTATCTGCAATTGGTTCGGCGGCAGCGCACCGAGCGGGTCGAGGAGTTCCTCGACGAGAGCGCCAAGCACTACCCTTTCGCCCAGCGCGGCGGGGTCGCCCAACTCCGCGCCCGGCTCGCCGAACTGCGCCGAGAACCCTGAACGCACGCCCATGACTCCGCTTCCGCTCCTCCTCGCCCTCGCGGCGCTCGTCGCGCCGCAAGATCCCGCACTCGACAAGGCGATGGCCACCGCCGCGCGCTACGCGAGCCAGAACAACTACCAAGCCGCGCTCGCCGCGCTCGAAGGCGCCGGCGCGAACACTTGTCAGGATCCGGTCGCGCGCACGCAGTACGGCGTGTACCAGATGCGCATGCTCGAGGCGCGACTGCAGCGCAATGATCCGGAGCTTGCGGGATTCGCGGCGGTGGACGCATGGAACGAACTCGCGGATTCCTTCACCACGATCCAGAAGCTTCCGCGCGCCGGAGATGCCGCTTGGGAGCACGGATCGGAATGCCTGCTCAACGCGGGCGATCTAGGACAAGCTTTGAGCATGGCCGATGACGGGGTGAAGCAGCATCGCGATTCGGTGGCGCTGCAGTTGCAACGCGGACGCGTGCTGATGGCGCTCGCCCGCAAGGCCGCACAGGTCGGTCGCGCAGAGGAAGCGAGCAAGCACTACGGAGAGGCCGAGGCGGCCTTCCGACTCGCGATGGAGAAGGGCAAGAAGCTTGCAGCGCCCTGCCTGCGGCTTGCCGAGTTGAAGATCACGCAGTGGGCCGAAGCTGGTTCCAGCAACGCAGCGCTGCGCAAGGAAGCCGTGACGCTGTGGACCGAAGCGGTGAAGCGCGAAGCGGCGGGCGTGGATCTCGGCGCGACTTACAACTGGCTTGGCGCCGACGCGGTCGGACCGTTCACGGCGTTTCTCGAGCAGAATCCCGATCACCTCGACGCGACTTGGTTCCGCGGCCTCGCCTACTGGCAGTCGAATCCGATTGACTGGCCGGGGATGCGCGACGACCTCCTCAAGGTGCTCGAAGTGAACCCGGGGTTCACCGACGCCAACTTCTATCTGGGTGACGGTGCGATGCGCCGCGGTCAGGATTTGAGCGCCGAGGGCAACACCACTGACGCCGATTCCGCCTACCGCGCGGCGGCGAAGTTCTGGGCGGCCTACCTCGAAGCGCGCGCGACGGTTTACGCCGGTTCCCTGCGCCAGAGCGCCGACGCCGGCGCGAGCATGGCGGAACGCCTGACTTGGCTCGCCGGTCGTGCCGCCGGCTTCGGTGAGAACGGCCACGCAGCCGCGATCATGCGCTGCGTGGTGCAGGTCACGCCGCAGGACGGCTTCGCTTGGCAGAACTTCGCCTTCTTCCTGCGCGATCACGGCGAGCGTCTGTTGCGCAGCAGTGAAGGCGCGGAAACCGCACCGATCTTCGAGGAATCGCGCAGCGCCTACGCCCAGGCCTACCGGCTGCTACCGGACGATCCGCAGGTGATGAACGACTACGCGGTGATTCACCACTACTACCTGCACGACGAGGACGAGTTCACTCTCGAGCTCTACCGCAAGGCCAAGGCGCGGGCGCAGGAGATGCTGGACGCGGGCGGACTCGATCAGGCCGACCAGCAGCGGATCGAGATCGCGCTGCGCGACGCCACCAACAACCTGCGCAAGCTCGAAGCGGGCAACCGGCGCAACGGTTGAGGCGCGACGGAATCGGCTCCCCTGCCCCGCCGGGCGGGGGGGCCGTTTCCTTATGATGAGCGCGCATGCGCATCGCCATCGGCGGCGAAGATCACGTCGCGTTCCGTCTCGCGGAGGCGCTGATGAGCGACCACGAGGTGGTGCTGATCATCCCGGAGGACGCGCGCGAAGCCGCGCTCGACCGTCTCGACGTGCAAGCGGTGTACGGCTCGATCACTTCCTCCGAGGTGCTGAAGGCTGCTGGGGTGGACAAGGCCGCCTTGTTCGTGGCCTGCACTGCGGTGGACGAGCGCAATCTGGTCGCCTGCGCCGAGGCCAAACGCTTCGGCGCCGCGCAGGTCACCTGCTTCCTGCGCAGCCACACCGCACAGACCAACGAGTCCGACGCGGTCTCCCTGGCGCGCTCGCTCGGGATCGATTCGGTGATCCTGCCCGCGGCGCGGCTGGCGCGCGAGATCCTCAAGATCGTGATGGTGCCCGGCGCGCTCGATGCTGAAGCCTTCGAGGGCGGCCGCGTGCGCTTGGTGAAGAAACGCATCGAGGCCGGTTCGCGCCTGCTCGGCGGACCGCTCAAGGAGATCGGCGTGGCCAAGGGTGTGGTGCTGGTGATGGGACAGCGCGGAGAGGAGGAATTCATTCCCAGCGGCGACACCGAGTTCGAGATCGGCGACAAAGTCACCGCGATGGGCAGCATGGCGGGCATGAATCGCTTCCTCACGCAGTACCTCGACTCCGGCGGCGCGGCGCGACGGGCAACGGTGGTCGGCGGCGGCGTGGTCGGCTACACGGTGGCACGCGGCTTGGAAGACGCAGGCTGGAACGTGACGGTGATCGAGTCCAACGAGGAGCGCGCCAACGAGATCGCGCCCAAGTTGAAGTCCTTGGTGGTGCACGGCGACGGCACCGATATCGAGCTGCTGCGCGAGGAGCGCATTGACGACGCGCCGGTGCTGATCGCGGTCACCAGCAATGATGAAAAGAACCTACTGGTCTCGCTGATCGCCAAGCGCCTCGGCGTGCCGCGCATCATCACCCGCGCCGACCACCTGGCCAACGAGCGACTCTTCGAAGCGGTCGGCATCGACGTCACGCGCAGTGCACTGGGCGCTGCCATCTCCACCGTGGTGCGCCGCGCCAACCGCACCGACCGCGACGTGCTCGCCGAATTCGAGCACGGCGACGTGCGCTTGGTGCGCCTGCAAGTGCCGGAGGACTACCCGCCGACTCCGCTCGCGGCGATGCGCGCGCCGGTCTTCGCGATCGTCGGCGCGGTGCTGCGCGCCGGCGAGGTGATCATTCCTCACGGGGCCGACGAGGTGCAAGGCGGCGATCAGTTGCTGGTGTTCTGCCGCGCAGACGGACTCGAGGAGACGCGCGCCTTCTTCGCCCGCCACCCCGCGCCGGAGGCCTGAGTTGCGGCTCGCGCTGGTCGCCGGAACGCTCGGCAAGCTGCTCCAGATCTTCGCGCTTGCCTTTCTCGCGCCCCTGGCGCTCGCGATTTTCGACGCACTCGACGGCGGCGCTTGGCGCTCGGTGCTGGTCTTCGCGGCGGCGGCCGCAGTCACCGCCGGCTGCGGCTGGCTCGCGGCCCGTCAGTTCCGCACGGGCGCCTCCCTGATGCGCGCCGAGGCGCTCGCGATCGTCGCTGGCGCCTGGCTGGTTGTCGCACACTTCGCTGCGCTTCCCTATTGGTCGCTCGGCTTGGGCTACGTGGACGGTTTCTTCGAGTCCATGTCGGGGCTCACCACCACCGGCGCCACCATCTTCACCGCCGCCGACTTCGAACACTGCGACCGCGCAACCTTCCTGTGGCGCGCGTTGACGCAATGGATCGGCGGCCTCGGCGTGATTGCGCTCTTCATCGTGGTGTTGCCGCAGCTCGGCATCGCGGGGCGCCAGATCTTCTTCGCGGAGTTCTCCTCGGCCACCACCGAGATCGTGAGTCCGCAACTGCGCGCGACCGCGCGACGACTGTGGCTGCTCTACGTCACGTTGACGCTGACCCTGGCGCTGCTGCTGATCGCCGCCGCCGGGATGCCGGTTTACGACTCCTTCTGCCACGCGCTCACCACCACTGCGGCGGGCGGTTTCTCACCGCATCCTCTGTCGGTCGGCGGCTACCAGAATCCGACGGCGGAATGGATCATCACTTTGTTCATGGCGCTGGCGGGCATCAGCCTGCCGCTGCTGTGGGTCGGCTGCTTCCGCTCACCGCGCAGCCTGCTGCGCGACGGTGAGCTGCAGCTCTACGGCGGTGCCTTGGTGGTGATCGGTCTCGGCATCGCCTTTCTGCGCACCGGCGGTCTACCGAGCGGCGACACCCTGCGCAGCGCGCTCTTCCACGCGGCCTCGGCGATCTCCTCCACCGGCTACGCCACGGAGGACTGGAACACCTGGGGCGCCGAGCCCTTGGTTTTGATCATGCTCCTAATGCTGATCTGCGGTTGCGCCGGCTCCACCGGCGGCGGCGCGAAGGTAGTGCGCTTGATCCTTTCCTTCAAGACCGTGCACCGCGAACTGCTGCGCGTCTTGCATCCGCGCGGCGTGCTGCCGATCCGCCACCGCGACCGCCCCATCCCGGAGACGGTGCTGCGCACCATCCTCGCGGTGGTGGCGATCTACGCGCTCGGTTGGCTCTTCACCGGAGTCGCGCTGGTGCTGCTCGGCGTGGAGATGCTGCCCGCCTTCTCGGCAGCGGTCGCCTGCATCAACAACGTCGGTCCCGGGTTCGGTCCCTTCGGTCCGATGGACAGCTACGACTTCCTGGCACCTGCGGGCAAGCTGGTGTGCAGTTTCGCGATGTGGCTCGGACGCTTGGAGTTCGTCACCGTGCTGGTGCTCTTGCACCCGGACGTACTGCGTCGCCTGAGTTGGGGCAGCGAACCGCAGCACGACGCGACGAGCGGCTGATCAGCCGTCGGCGAAGGCGAGATAATCGCGCATCTCGTCCACTTCGTCCTGGATGAGGTCGCGGATCGAGAGCACGCCGAGCAAGAGCCCTTGCTCGTCGAGCACGGGCAAGTGGCGGATGTGATGGCGCTGCATGAGCACGCTCGCGTCGCGGGCGCGTTGGTTGCCCTGCGCACAGACGATGGCGGTGGTCATCACGCTCTCGACCACGACTTCGTCCACGTCCAGGTTGCGCAGCAGCACGCGCTTGAGCACGTCGCGCTCGGTGAAGAGTCCGATCAAACGTCGGCCTTGCACGATGGCGGCGCAGCCGACGTTGGCCTCGGCCATCGCCTTCGCGGCATCGCGCACCGTCGCCTTCGCGCTGATCGAGACCACGCGGCGCTGGCGGTTGACGAGATCCTTCAGAAAGGTCATGGGGGGATACCTCCTCCATCCAGCAGAACCCGAAAACGCCGATCTTTCAAGTCGGATCCGACGGAAATCCGGTGAAAGCGGCGTTTCGGGCATGATGGAAGATCAGCGAGGTTTGGATTCGGCCGACTTCCTTGCGTGTCGTGAAGGTCTCGAGTGTCAATTCGCGCAGATGCTCAGCGTCGCGGGCGCCGACGTGCACCAGAAAATCGTCCTCGCCGGTGAGGTGATAGAGCGCCAACACCTCAGGCCGCGAGAGGGCGTGGCGTTGGAAGGAGTCCACCTCACGGCGCGAGTGGCGGGCGAGCCGCACCCGGATCAGGGCCTGCAGGGCGACCCCGATGCTGGCCAGCTCAACTTCGGCGTGGCTGCCGAGCAGCACGCCCTCGCGCTGCAGGCGGCGCACTCGCTCCAGACAGGAAGACTCGGCCAGTTCCACGCCGCGTGCGAGCTCCTTGTTGCTGATCCGAGCATTCTTCTGGAGCGCGGCGAGAATTGCGCAATCGATTCGGTCGAGAGGCTTGGTGGAGGCCATCAACCGCATTCTAATCGATGGACTCACTGCCGATCCGTGGATTATTCTTAATTCACGATGCGGATCGAAACTTCCTCCGTCCACGCCGGCCGCGAAGACTTCGCAGCCCTCGGCGTCCACGCCCCGCCGCTCGACCTCTCGAGCACCTATCCCCTCCCCGACCTCGAGGCGGCAGGCGCCGACTTCGACCGCATGGCGGCGGGCGGCCGACCGGAGGCCGGGAACTCGATCTACGCGCGCCTCCACAACCCCACCGTCGCGCGCTGGGAATCCGCGCTCGCACGCCTCGAGGGCGCCGAGCAAGCGGTCGCCTTCGGTTCCGGCATGGCCGCAATTCACGGCGTGTTGCTCGCCTTGCGCGCGCGTGAACTCGAGACCGGCGTACGTCGCAACCGCATCGTCGCGGTGCGCCCGCTCTACGGTGGCACCGACCATCTGCTCGCGAGCGGACTCCTCGGCTTCGAAACCGGGTGGGCCGAGGAGCACGAAGTCGCCGCGAAGATCGCCGACGACGTCGCGCTGGTGCTCGTCGAGACGCCTGCGAATCCGACGCTCGCATTGCGCGACGTCAGCGCGATCGTTGCTCAGACCGGCAGCGTGCCGGTGGCCGTGGACAGCACCTTCGCCACGCCGGTGCTGCAAAATCCGCTCGCGCTCGGGGCGACGATGGTGATTCACAGCGCCACGAAAGCACTCGGCGGACACGGGGACGTGATCGCCGGAGCCGTTGCTGCGAACGCGGAGTGGTGCGCGCGTCTGCGTCAGGTACGCATCTTGACCGGAGGCTTGCTGCATCCTTGGGCAGCCTTCCTGTTGCACCGCAGCTTGCCGACCTTGCCGATGCGTGTCGAGCGCACGCAGGACACGGCATTCGAGTTGGCGCAGCGGTTCGCGGCACATCCTGCGGTCCGTGCGGTGCATTATCCGGGCCTTCCCGGCCAGGATCCGCGTGGATTGATCGGTACGCAGATGCGCGGTCCGGGCGGCATCCTCGCGATCGAACTGAGCGATTCCGCAGCAGCCAAGACTTTCTGTGCGCGTCTCGAACTCGCGACCGTGGCCGTGAGTCTCGGCGGCGCCGACACGCTGGTGCAGCCTCCGGCCGCCTTCACGCACCGGCTGGTGGATCCCGAAGCACGCGCGGCGACCGGCATCGTGCCCGGATTGGTACGCATTTCCGCGGGTCTTGAGCACGTCGAGGATCTGTGGAAGGATTTCTCCCACGCGCTGGGAGCCTTGTTGCAAGCGCGGGTCGCCGACGATCCCGGCGTCAAGGTCGCCTGAGCTCGGAACGGTCGGCGTACTGCTGGAGCGCATCCGGATTGGCCAGCGCCTCGGTGTTCTTGACGCGCCGCCCGTGGACCACGTCGCGCACCGCGATCTCGCTGATCTTGCCCGAGCGCGTGCGCGGGATGTCCGTCACCGTGGCGATCACGGCCGGAACGTGCCGTGGTGAGGCGCGCTCGCGCACGCGCGCGCGAATGTGCGCCTCGAGTGCCGCATCGAGGATGGCATCCGCGCGCAACTTCACGAACAGCACGACGCGCACGTCGCCGTCCTCGAGATCCTGTCCGATCACGATCGACTCCTCGACCTCGGGAATCTGCTCGACCTGGCGATAGATCTCGGCAGTGCCGATGCGCACACCGCCGGGGTTCAGCGTCGCGTCGCTGCGGCCGTGCACGACGAAACCACCGTGCACGGTGTGCGTCGCCCAATCTCCGTGGCGCCAAACCCCGGGGTAGTGCTCGAAGTAGGCGGCGTGGTATTTGGCGCCGTCGGCGTCGTCCCAGAAAGCCACCGGCATCGACGGAAACGGATGGGTGCAGACCTGCTCGCCGGCTTCGCCGACGACGGACTTTCCTTCCTCGTTCCAGACTTCCACGTTCTGACCGAGGCCGGGTCCCTGGATCTCCCCGCGATGCACCGGCAACAGCGGATTGCCGAGCACGAAGGAGGAGATCAGATCGGTGCCGCCGCTGATCGAGACGATCGCGCGGCCGGGCAAGTGCTCGGCGATCCAGTCGAAGGACTCCGGCACCAGGGGTGAACCGGTCGAGACGAGGGTGCGCAAGGTCGGCAGCGCACCCGGCAACGCGCCGCCCTTCTTGCAGGCGTCCACCCACTTCGCCGAAGTGCCGAACACGTTCACCCGCTCGCGTCGCGCGAGTTGCCACAGCGCGTCAGGCGTCGGATGAAAGGGATTGCCGTCGATCAACACGCAGGTGAGGCCACTCGCTAGGCCGGTGGTCAGCCAGTTCCACATCATCCAGCCGGTGGTGGTGAAGTAGGACAGGCGCTCACCGGGTTTCAGATCGAGGTGCAGCACATGCTCCTTGCGATGCTGCAGCAGCGTGCCCCCGTGCCCGTGGACGATGCACTTCGGCTTGCCGGTGGTGCCGGAGGTGAACAGCACGTAGAGCGGATGCGCGAAGGGCAGTGGCTTGGTCTCCAGCCGTTCGCCGTCGTGCGACTGCAGCAACTCCGGCCAGCGCGTGCTGCCGGCGAACTCTGCGTTCGGATCTACGTAGGGAACCAGGATCGTGCGGCGCACGGACGGCAGCTCCGCCAGAATGCCGCGCAACTTGTCACGCACGTCGAGGCGTGCACCCTTCCACGAATAGCCGTCGCAGGCGATCAGCACCTTCGGCGCAATCTGGCCGAAGCGGTCGAGCACGCCGGCGACCCCGAAGTCGGGCGAGCACGAAGACCAGATCGCACCCAAACCGGCGGTCGCCAGCATGCCGATCACGGCTTCCGGTGAATTGGGAAGGAATGCCGCGACGCGGTCGCCCTCCCCCACGCCAGCTGCGCGCAGCGCCGCCTGCAACGCACCGGCTTCGCGCGCGAGCTGCGCGTAACTGAGCTCCCGACGCAGCCCGTCCTCGCGCACGAAGATCAGCGCAAGGGCCTCCGGCGACGGCGCGCCGGCCAGCAGATTCTCTGCGAAGTTCAGCCGCGCGTCCGGGAACCAGCGAGCACCGGGCATCGCGTCGCCGTTCTCGAGCAAGCGCTTGCCCTTCTCGCCACGCACGCCGAGAAAGTCCCAGAGTTCGCTCCAGAAGCGCCCGCGGTGCTCGACGGACCACGCATGAAGACGGTTCCAGCCGCGTCGGAGTGCTGCTGCCTGGTCGCCACCTTCCGCGGTCGGGATCGGCAAGTCCACGCGCGCCGCGAAACGCGCCATCGCACTCGCACGCGCGCGGGCGGGATCCGGCGTCCACAGAATCGATGGCGAAGGTCGAACGTCGTTGCTCATCGTGACTGCGCAGACAAGGCATCCGCTCGCACGGGATAACCGCTGCGCACGACCACCGAACCAGCGATGAAGTCGTGCAGCGCGCGCCGCTTCGGGTTGAACGCCATCGTCAGCAGTTCGGCAAGGAACCAGCCGACATTGGCCAGGGCGAGGATTCCTGCGCCGATCTCGTACCGCTCCAAGGCGGACTCTTCCTTGCTGAACAAGTAGGGCAGTTCGAGAGCCAGCGCAAGAGTGGTGATGATCAGCGGAATCAAATCTCGCAGCCAGGCTTGCCGCATGCTGAGCGCGCGCTCCGAGAGATCGAGCACGCGCACCCCGGCGAAACGTTTGCCGAGCGTCCAGCCGAATCGGCCGTGCATCCAGATCGAGTAGGCGGAGTAGCTGTAAAGGCTCACCACGTAGAGGGGTAGCCACAACGCCATCCAGGGAATCCTGTGCAGCAACCAATCGAAGCCAAAGAGGAGTGGCCAGAGGATCAGGGCATCAACAAGACCTGCGCCGAAACGTGGCCAGAAGGTCTGATACTTACTGCTCATGCCCTAAGAGAATGCCTCCGGCACCAGGTCGGTCTGCAACCGCGCGTTCGCTGCGGGCACTTCGGTCACCGGCAGACCGAGTTCCTTGCGGACGAGGTTCGTCCCTTGCGCGATCGAGGCCGATTTGAAGAAGGCGATCTCGCGGTTGCACCCCTGGCGGCCGAAGCCGCAGTCGGTGGAGATGATCAAGCGTTCGGGCGGGACGAAACGCAAGGCATGACGGATGCTCTCCGCGACTTCCTGCGGAGTCTCCACTTGCAGCCGTCGGTGACTCACCACGCCGACGCAAACCTTCTTGCCAGCGCGCTGCATGTACGGCGCCAGCAGTTCCACTTCGCGCATGCCGCGGTCCTTGGTCTCGATCGTCCAGACGTCGCCGCGCGCTTCGCTCATGTACATGTCGAGCGAGGCGGCGTAGGAATCGTCCTCGATCACGCGCTGCATGTTGGGATTGCCCCAGCAGGTGTGGATCCAGATCTCGGTCTGATCGAGGCCTTGCACCTCGCGGTTGTAGCAGTCGAGGAAGAAGCGCACCTCCTCGTGGTCCTTCCCGTAGGTGTTGGCCATGAAGTGCAGGCAAGGTTCCTCGACCTGAATGCTACGGCAACCGGCCGCCTGCAGCGCAAGCAGTTCACGGTTCATCGCGCAGGCCATGTCCCACAGGAGTTCGCGTTTGTCCTGGTACTTCGGGGTGTGGATGTCCAGGAACAAACCCATCACTTGCGTGCAGCAAGTGCCGAAGCGTACCGGTTTGCGCGTGCGTGCTTGGGCCATGCGCCAGATCTTCGGGTAGTCGAGCGGACGGTACTCGATCTTGTCCACGACTCGCGGCCAGCGCCAGCCGGTGTAGATTTCGTTCAACAGAGTGCCAGGCGGATACTTGAGCCAGGGCGAGCGCGTCTCGAGGGACTGCAGGTGATTGCCCTCGAAGCCGCCCCAGCGTTGCAGCGGGTAATGGTGCCAGGAGCGCCCGGCGAAGTCCTCGTCGCAGTGGAGGTCGCCGTGGCAGAGGAGATCGAGACCCGCGCGTTCCTGATCGCTCAAGAGCACTGCCAGCGCGTCGCCGAACTTCTCGCGGAAGCGCACGTCGAGCATCGCGGTGTCGAGCGGACGCCCCCACAAGCTCTCGTCCATCCAGCGCGGCCGCGGCCAGGAGCCGGTGATCGTGCAGGGAAGGATTTGATCGGCGGTGAGCGTGTACATGCGTGAAGGGTTCAGCGCGTCGCGAGCGTCGGCGCCTGAGAGGCGAGGTTCTCGAGGATCTCCTTGGACCACGCGACCGGGTCGGCATTACCGTGCGGCACTCGGGAGCGCAGCAACTTGTAGTGAAGTTTTTCGAGGCCGCGCAGAGGCGCGCCATCGCGGCAGAAGGGCAGCAGGCGCGCGAGGCGCCGACGCAGTCGCTCGCGGTGCGGCGCGTAGGCGGCGGCGCGCGCTTCGGGAAGGCGTTGTGCCCAGCCGATGGACCCCGTTACGCCGCAGGGACCGCACCAAGGCTGCGTCAGGACGCCCTCAGCAAAGGCGCGTACCGGACCGGCGAAACCGTGGAGCACGTCGTGCAACGCGATCACGCCGCCGGGGACGAGGAAGGGTGCGAAATCCTTCACATCGGCGCAAGCGCCGGCACCGGTGTGGTCGCCGTCAATCCACAGGAAGCGGAGCGGTCGCTTCCAGGTGCGAGCGAGCTCGCCGGAACGCATGCGATGGAACTCCACCTCGTTGGCGACTCCCTGTTCGACGAGATTACGGCGGAAAATCGCGGGGAGGTCTTCGGCATCTGCCGGCCGAAAGTCGGTCGCCGCAGGCAGAGTGAGCGGATCCACGGCCACCACGCGGGTTCCGCCGGCGGCACGCACCGAACGCGCGAGGATCACCGTCGAAAGACCGCGATAGCTCCCGATTTCGAGCACTTCGCCGAGATCGGGAGGCATCGTTGCGGCCGCCATCGCGAGAAAGCGCACCTCCTTATCCTTCAACAATCCGAGCAAGCGGTGCGAAAGCGCGACCATCTCGTACCCGTGCGCGACGAGCTCGTCGGCGCTCAAGCCGCCGCGCGTGAGCGATCCCGCAGGCTTCATGCTTAGCAGCAGCCGGACTTCGCGTGTTCGGGCTTGTGCTCGACCGTCACCATCCATTGCACGCCGAAGCGATCTTTCAACATGCCGTAGAGCGGCGCCCAGAAGGTCGGCGCGAGCGGCATGCTGACCTCACCCCCGGCAGCCAGCGTCTCGAAGGCGCGCGTGGCTTCGGCGGCGGTCGGCAGCGTGATCGCGAGCGCGAAGCCGTCGAACTTCGCCGACTCACCGCAGCCGTCCGAGGCCATCACCACTTGCTCGGCGACGCGAAAGCTGGCGTGCATCACCTTCTGCTCGAAGCCGGGCGGCAACATGCCGGGCGGCATCGGCTCGGGGCTCTCGGCGAAGCGCAGCAAGAACTCCAGCTTCGCGCCGATGGCGGTGGAGTAGAACTGGATCGCCTCTTCGCAGCGACCGCCGAAAAAGAGGTAAGGGGTGAGCGGCTGGTGGTCCATGGCTGTGGCCGCACAGGTTAGCGTGACTCGAAGTTGCCGGGAGTGGGCTCCCGGGCCGGGTCCACTGCATCCTGCGGCGAACACGGCAGTCGGCGCTCGACCACGATCACAGCTTCCGTCGAGGTCGCGGCGCGCTCATCGCCACGGTCCTCCCGGTGGCCAGGTCATTTCGAAGGATTCTCCTGCGACGACATGAATGCGAAGAGGCACGAAGAACGCTCGGATCCTTTCGCCGATCGCGTCGAAGAGGACGGGGGCTGAAGTGAGGAAGGTTCCGCTGCCAAGATATTCGGACCAGCGGCGGCGCAGTGCGTCGCCGCTGTAGAACGCCGATCTCAGAACGTCAGGCTCTTCTTCCGTCCAAGGTGTTCCTCGGCGCATCAAGCACGCCACGACTGCTTCGCGGAGCACAGAACCTTCGAATGCGAACGCCGAGGATAGCGCCCACACATCGTGAAAGTCCTTCATGCGGCTGTTGCGGCGACCGAGCTGAAGCATCGCGTCGAACTTCTCAGCGATGCTGACCTCCCGCCGGTAAACACGGATTTGCGGTGCGGGAAGGGAGGGCAGGAGCGTGGGGTACTCGCGTTCCTCCGGGGGCGGGATCACGGCGTCGCCGAACCCGAAGTCGGCCTGGAAACGGATCCGAGACCTGCCGAGGAAAGCGGTCATTCGCACGCGCTGCCCGTGGTACTCCTCCGCGTTGCGAATCGGGAAAACCACAAGTGAGTCTTGATCGAATACGATGCCGTCCTCTTCGCACTCGACTGCGCAAATCGTGCGAACCAGCGCCGCGATGGATTCCGCGTCGCTTGCTCCAGATGCGAGGAAGTCCAGATCGCGGGTCATGCGATAGGGTTCGGACAGCCACAGGCTGAGCAGCCCGGCGCCCTTCAGCACGCAGCGCGTGCGTTGCTCCGAGGCACCGAGACGATAGAGGAACCGCTCGCACGCGTAGCGCACGAGGTAGAGCTGGAACTCCACTTCCTCGCTCTTCGCCCGATTGAGCAGGCGCGCCATGATCGAGGCGGCCACGTCGGGACTCACGGCATCGCCTCCAGGGCAGCGCGTAGCCGAGCCGAGGGCAGGACGTCGAGCGCCCGGTAGAGCGCGTCCACGGTCACCTTGCGTTGACGGAGTGCGTCGTAGAGAGCCTCCTTGGCGGTTTCAACGCCCACGCGCCGCTGGTAGCGGAAACAGTCGAGCACCGTTCGCGCGGGGCTGGTGATGCGCGCACGCACACCTTCGAACTTGGTCTCGACGATCCCGAAGTTCCATGCAGCACCGGAGAAGCGCACGAGCCGCAGCCGGATCCCCTTCACGCGGGGCGCGCGCGCCTTGTTCGGCACCGCGAGCCAGACTTCCGCCGGCAGTCGCGTCCCGATGCCGTGCACCTGCAGCGCGGTGAGCAGGCACAGCACCGAATCGGGGACGCGTGCACAAACCGCAGCCAGGTCGTGGTTCTCCGTGAGCTCGAGGTCCTCACGCCGATACAGACCCCAACCGACGCGCTCGACCTCTCCTTCCTGCACCATGCTCTGAAGAGCGTCGTAGCCGATGCCGAGCGCTTGGGCCTCGGCCGGGCGAAAATACGCGCCCAGGCGGTTCAGCTTGGCTCGGCGGCGGGGAGGCATGGTGCGGGTCCTGAATGATGTCGGTACTCATGGGTAATGTACCGACATTTTTTATGGGCTGCAATCCCCCGAAGCGGAGCGCAGATGGTGGTTGCTGGCGAGTCCTTTATGGCGGGCTCCCCTTCCGCCGCCAGCACGTCTACGTACCGTCGATGGTGGCCGCGGTTAGTCCCGTCGCCTTCACGAGTGAGGCCGTGGTGGCGATTTCCACGCAGCTTCCGGGAGTGGGCCTGTTCATAGGGCGGCAACCTCAATGAAAGCTTGGCCCTATTTTAGGTTCGAGGCTTATCGTCAATCACCGGCCTCCATTAGTTTAGCTTGGGAGCCGGCCACAGCATGCGAGGACCCGTGGCGTGGAAGCTTTTGATTCACTCTTGTGAGTCCCTCGGAGGGTTCGTTGTCAAGACCCTCGGTCCTTGGCCTTCACGAGAATCACGACTTCTAGCTGGAGATCCGGGGAAGCGCGGCGATGCAGCTCGCGGAATCTTCGGCTCCCGCGGTGCCCTTCCATTCCGTTCTCAGGCCTGAGCGATCCGTGGCCGGCCGCAGGCAGCTCCACTGCCTCGGCGGGTTGGCGGATAGACCCCCATGTTTGCCATCTCGACGCCGATGGAGCGGGCGTTCGTGAAGCGGCCGTGCCACGCCTCGTCGCGCAGATCGAGCGTCTGGTAGAGCGTGCCGTCCACGTCGAGCAGGAAGTGCGCGGAAAGAACACGCTCGTCCTGCAGCAGGCGGAAGCAGCGCTGGCTGAAGCCGCAGACGTCGTAGTGCAGCACGAAGAGGTCCAGGTGTTGCGCGAGGTCCGCGAGCTGGATTGCGGCGGGGTCGGACGCCCACGCACGGCCGGGCCGGTAGCGCAGACCGGCCGGACCTTGCGCGTCGTAGATCGGACCCTCGACGTAGGCGTTGAAGCCGCCGGGATCCGTCCAGAGGACGACCGGCGCGCCGATCGAGATGCGCTCGCCACAGACGACGATGGCATCGCCGGGTTCGAATCGCGTTTGCGTGGCACAGGCGGGGAGGAAGGCGAGCAGGAGAGTGAGGCAGGTGCGGGCGACTGCGGAAGTCGGCGACGAGCTACTAATGCCATGCGGAACAATTTCCGGCTCTCTCGGCGTCGTGTTCATTCTCAACTTCCCACTTGGAGTACCCTCACAGCCCTAGCCGTGAGTCAGAGTTCCGGCCATAGGCTGGTCAGTCTAGCGCCCGGCCCAGGCGCCGCAATCTGGCTCATACGACCCTGGTCGGGCCTTCGACTCTCTCCTACTCCTCCGACAATCGATCCACCAGGCTGCTCATGCCTACGGCGCGCATCTGAGAACTCGGAAGTGCGTGACTTGGGGCCGCCCCGTAATTCCTGGCTCGTCGAACGCGATCGTTCGTCCTCCAGAATTTTCGCAGCAATCGAAGGCCGTAGGGAGGGCAACTCTCTCAGCTACCAATGACTGCCAACGCCCGCCCCACCTTCACGAACGCCGCGTGCGCGCGCTCGAGCATCTCCTGCGTGTGACCGGCGGAGATCTGCACGCGGATGCGGGCTTGGCCCTTGGGGACCACCGGGAAGGAGAAGCCGATCACGTAAATGCCCTCGTCGAGCATGCGGCGCGCGAAATCGGCGGCGAGTTTGGCGTCGCCGAGCATCAGCGGCACGATCGGCGTGATGCCTTCCTTGATCGTGAAACCCGACTTCGTCATCGCGGCGCGGAACCACTTCGTATTGGCCTCCAAGCGGTCGCGCAACTCCGTCGTGCTCGACAAACGGTCGAAGACCGCGATGCCGGCGGCCACGATCGGCGGCGGCACCGAGTTGGAAAACAGGTAGGGCCGACTGCGGTTGCGCAACAGGTCCACGATTTCCTTCTTCGCCGCAGTCACCCCCCCCGCCGCGCCGCCGAGCGCCTTGCCGAGCGTGGTGGTGATCACGTCCACCCGCCCCATCACGCCGCAGTGCTCGTGCGTTCCGCGCCCGGTCTTGCCGAGAAAGCCGCTGGCATGACTGTCGTCCACGTGCACCAGCGCGCCGAACTCTTCCGCGAGCGTGCAAATCTCCGGCAGTTTCGCGACGAAACCGTCCATGCTGAAGACGCCATCCGTGGTGATGAGAATCCGCCGCGCCCCCGCCGCGCGGGCGTCCATCAGGCACTTGCGCAGCTCCGTCATGTCGCCGTTGGCGTAACGAAAGCGTTTCGCCTTGCACAAACGCACACCATCAATGATCGAAGCGTGATTGAGCGCGTCGCTGATCACCGCGTCCTGCTCGCCGAGCAGGGTTTCGAACAATCCCCCATTGGCGTCGAAGCAGGAGGTGTAGAGGATCGCGTCTTCGAGACCGAGGAAAGCCGCAATCTTCGCCTCGAGCTGCTTGTGGATGTCCTGCGTGCCGCAGATGAAACGCACGGAGGACATGCCGAAGCCGCGCGCATCGAGCGCACCACGCGCCGCTTCCACCACCGCGGCGTCGTCGGAGAGACCGAGATAATTGTTGGCGCAGAAGTTGAGGACTTCACGGCCCTTGACCCGGATCGCAGCCTCTTGCGGCGACTCGATCACGCGCTCGTCCTTCCACAGTCCCGCCGCGCGGATCTCGTCGAGTTCGGCGCGCACGCCGCTCAGAAAGTCTGCCTTGGATGCCTTCGCCGTGCCCGTTTCCATCGTTCGGATTCTATCCGCGCCTCCCTATCATGCCCCCGTGAGTGCGCTCCCGCCCGTCGTTGACGTCCGCGGCCGCGTACTGATCTGGCTGACCGGCGGCTTCGTCACCTGCCTGCTGCTCTCCAATCTGACCGGGTCGAAGTTCTTCTTCCTCGACCTGTTCACGCTTCCGAACGGCTTCGAGTTCGTCCACCACTCGGTCGGGATGATCTCCTTCCCGGTTGTGTTCCTGCTCACCGACCTGGTGAACGAATACTTCGGCGCCAAGGAGACCCGGCGCATGACCTGGTTGGCGGCGGGCATGAGCCTGCTCGCCTCGGGCATCGTCTACCTCGCGCGCCTGATCCCGGTGGATGCCAACTCGCCGGTCTCGCAACCGGCTTTCGACGAGGTCTTCGGGCAGTCGAATCGCTTGCTGATCGCCTCGCTACTTGCCTTCCTGGTCGGACAATTCTGCGACATCTGGGTCTTCGGCAAACTCAAACGCGCCACCCAGGGCCGCATGGTGTGGTTGCGCGCCACCGGCTCGACCGTGATCTCGCAAGCCCTGGACTCCTTAGTCGTGACGATGGTGCTGTTCTGGGGCACTCAGCGCAGCACCGACGGCGAAGTGTGGACGATTCCGCAGATCCTCGCGATCGGCGCCACCGGCTACGTGCTCAAGTTCCTGCTCGCGATCGCGCTGACGCCGCTGATCTACTTCGGACGCTGGTTCGTGCGCGTGCGCTTCGGCCTGGTGCCGGCACCGATCGAGAACTGAAGCGACGCCGCCTCAGCGCGACGGATCCAGCACCACCTTGTGCGCGGCGCCCGCGTCGAGCAGTTCGATGCCCTGCTTGAATTCGCTCATCGGCAATTGATGCGTCACGATGTGGCGCACGTCGAGCCCGCGCTTGAGCAGGCCGAGCATCTCGATCCAGGTGCCGAACATGCGCCGCCCGACCACACCCTTCAGCAGCAATCCCTTGAAGATCACGCGCTGCGAAAAACGCTCGATCAGCAGATCCTTTCCCGAAGGAATGCCGAGCATCATCAGCTCGCCGCCGGGATAGAGCAGCTCCAGTCCGAGGTTGATGGCACTCGGCGCGCCGCTCATTTCCAGCACCACGTCCACGCCGCCGCCGGTCGCGCCCTTGATCGCAGCAGCCACACTCTCGCCCTCGCTGCGCGGATCATGGATCCGCACCGGCACCTTCCCGCTCAGCGCCTGCGCCCACTTCTTCGCGCGCGCCAGATGCTGCGGATGCACTTCGGTGATGGTCAGACTCGCCGCGCCTTCGAACTCCACCACCGCCGCCGCCATCGCGCCGATCGCGCCGTAGCCGGAGAGCAGCACGTGCCGCCCCGCAATGCTCGAAGCGGATTGCACGGTGTGCACCGCATTGCCGAGCGCATCCAGAAAGGCGCCGATCTCCGGCGGCACCACTTCGGGATCCAGCCGCACCAGATTCCCCACCGGCAGCACCACGAATTCGGCGAAAGCCCCATCACGATGCAAACCCGCAATCTTCGTCCGCTCGCAGACGTGCTGATTGCCAACGCGGCAGGCGCGGCAGCTTCCGCACACCAAGTGCATCTCCGCGCTGACGTAATCGCCCACCCGCCACTCGCTGGCACCGGCGCCGAGCGCCTCGACGTGGCCGCAGAACTCGTGACCGATCGTCACCGGCGGTCGCAGCATGTGCGCCACCGAATCGTCCCAGTGATAGATGTGGCGGTCGGTGCCGCAGATCGCGGTGTGCGCGACGCGGATGCGCACTTCGCCAGGACCGGGTTCGGGAACCGACACACCCTCCACCAGCCCGGCCGCGCCCGCCTCGGGACGCAGCATTTGGATTGCACGCATGGCGCGCAATTCTAGCCGTCTGCGAAGTCGCGATCGGAGAAGGCTGGCGGGCGCGCGCGCGCTGCCGCCCAGGCGATCCCCAACATCAAGCCCGCCGCCATCATCGAACTGCCGCCCTGCGAGATGAGCGGAATCGGCAGGCCGGTGGTCGGCCACAAGCCGGTGGTGACGCCGACGTTGAGCACCAGATGGATCAGGAAGTAACTGCCGGCGCCTGCCAGCAAGAGGCGCGTGAAACGGTCGCGGCGGCGCGCCGACCAGCCCAGAGCGACGAAGCCGAGCGCCGAATAGAGGGCGAGGAAGAGCGCCGATGCCACCAAGCCGCCCTCTTCGGCGAGCACCGGAAAGACGAAGTCGTTGTGGCGCTCCGGCAGCAGATCGAGGCGATTCTCCGGTCCTTGGCCCCAGCCGTGACCGTGCAAACCGCCCGTGCCGATCGCGATCTTCGCGTGCCAAAGGTGATAACCCTCCGCCGACTTCTGCCGATCGGTGAGCTGCTCCTGATTCCACCAAGTCAGCACGCGCTCCTTCTGATAATCCTGGATGAAGGGCCACGCGAGCGGCGCGAGGAGCACGGGAGCGATCAGCAGCACGGCGAACAGCCGCTTCGAAGTCCCGGCCAACCAAGCCAGGATCAGGAACAAGGGCACCACCGAAAGCGCCGTGCCGAGGTCCGGCTCGATCAAAATCAATCCGGTCGGCAGTAGCGTCAAGGCCGCCGGGCGCGCGAGATCGCGCAAGCGCTGCGGTCGCGGACGGTCCGCGAAGTGCCGCGCGAGCAGGATCACGAGCGCGACCTTGAGGAACTCGCTCGGCTGCAGCGTGAAGCCGCCCGGCAGATGGATCCAACGCCGCGCTGCGTTGACCTCGCGGCCGAGCAGCAGCACAGCGACGAGTCCGGCTAGGCAGGCCAAGTAGAAAGGCCACGCTGCGCCGCGCCAGCGACGCTGGCCCCATAGTGCGGCGAAGACCGCCGCGACGAGGGCGAGCACCATGCGCAGCAAATGCGAGGAGGGCACCGCCGTGGCCCCCGCCACGCTCCACTGCAAGAGCAGTCCGAAACCGAGCACCGCCGCCGTGCAGGGCAAGAGCGGCCAACAGCCGCGCCGCGCCTCGTTGCGCAAGCGTCGCAGCAGGCGCGCGGGACCACTCATGCATCCTCCTGCATGAGTTCTTCCCACGCGGTCTCGAGAAAACGGTAGAGCGCGACCGCTGCGAGATCGCCGCCGTGTACGCCGGCGTTCTCGCACAGCACCGCAAAGGCGTAGCGCGGGTGCTCGTGGGGAAACCAGCCGGTGAACCAAGCGTGCACGGGAGCGCCGCCGGCGGATTGCGCGGTGCCGGTCTTGCCGGCGACGTGGAACTTCTCCAAGGGCCAGCGCGCGTCGTGCGCAGTGCCGCGCGGGTCCTCCACCACGCGCCGCAGACCTTGCGCGATGAGCGCACGGCCGCCGACTGCGAGTTGCGGTGCCGCGAGCAGAGCCGATGGCGCCTCGCGCAGCAAGTGCGGGCGCCATAGATCGCCGGTCGCGAGCCAGCCGTAGAGACGCGCCATCTGCAGCGGACTCGCCGCGACCGAAACCTGCCCGATGCCGGTGCGTGCCACGGTGTAGATATGGCGCGCGTCCTCGGGCGGCATCAAGAAGTGTCCGCTCGGTCCGACCTCGAGACCGCTGGGCGCGCCGAAGCCGAGATCGAGCGCCAAGGCGTGCATCGGCTCGTAGCCGAGCTCCTCCGCCAGCGTGTAGAAGTACACGTTGCAGGAGCGCATCAGCGCTTCTTCCATGTTCACTTCGCCGTGCGCGCGGCGGTCGTCGCATGCCAATTCGCTGAGGCCGGCCGGCAAGCCGCGCCGCGGCCGCCAGGCGCCGTGGCAGACGATGCGCTTCTGCCCAGCCTGCGGATCTCGCATCAGTGCCGCAGCCGCGATCAAGGGTTTGTAGGTGGAACCGGGATACGGCGTCTCGTGCGCCCGATAGTGCCCGCCCAGCGCACGCTGGCGCAGGGGGCCGGCCTCGTCATCCCGCAGCTTGGTGTAGCCGTTGCGGTAGTCCCCTGCCTCGTAAGTGGGAAGAGTTGCGAGCACGGGTGTCGCCCCGTCGCGCAGATCGAGCAGCGCGAAGGCGCAGCGCGGCTCGCGTAAGGCTGCCAGGATTTCCGCGGACCAGGCCGGATCCGGCGCGGCGAGGATCTCGGCGTAGGCGCGCGCGAGCGCGTCCTCGGCGAGCCGATTCCACCGCGCATCGAGCGTCAAGCGCACGTCCTCACCATCCTGTGCCGCGACGAACTCGACCTCCAGCGGCTGCGCGTCCTCCTCGGCACCGCGCAGGACGCGCAGAACGCCGTACTCACCACGCAGGCGCGCGTCGAAGGCGGCCTCGGCGCCGAAGGAGCCGATCAACTCGTCGTGACGCGGCGCCTCACTCGCGAGCACTTCGCGCAACGCGCGGTAGCGCGCCTCCTGCTCGGCACTGCGCTCGAACACGCGCGCGAGTTCGCGGTATTCCTCGCGCTGCTCGGTCCAGTCGTCGAGTTCTTCCTGGCGCGGCACGCGCACCATGCCGACGAGGTGCGGAGCTCCGCCTTCGGGATACTCACGGCGCGGCACTTCGCGCACCGCGAATCCCGGATAGACCGAGGCCTCCTGGACCAAGAGATCCACCGCGTGAAACTCGAGTTCGCGGCGCAACACGAGGCTGCGGTTGGCGTGGAGAGCGAAGCGCTGCGCGCGCAGCAGCCCCGCGAGATCAGCGGGCGCGCTGTGCGCCACCGCTGCCAGTACGGGCAGCACCGCTGACTCCGGCTCGCGCGCGAGCAACAGCCGCGCCAAGGCTGCGGCCTCCAAGGGCGGCTGCCAACGCGCGTGCAGCAGCCGAATCAGAGGCGCACCGCTCACCGCGCCTTCGTCCCCGCGCAAGGCCGCCACCACGCCGCCAACGTCCAGTTCGCTGGCCCGCGCCGCGGCTTGGCGCAAGGCACGAAACTCGGCCTCGGCCTGCAACGCGAGGCGCTGCTGATCGAGCCGCTCCATCAGCAGGACCTCGTCTTCGCCGAGCGTGCGCGCCAATCGCCGCCAATCCGCGCGCGCGCGGCGCAAGGCTTCGAGGTGGCGTTCCGCCGCCCAAGGGAACTCCGTGCCCAAGGCTTCGCCCTCGCGCGCGCCGCTCCAACGCGTGAAGGCTTCGGATTCCGCCGCGCGCACGCCGCAAAGGCGTCGCAGATAGAAGCTCAAGTCCTCGCGCTCGCGCGCCGGGAGCGCCGCGAGCTCCTGAGGTCGGCAAGCCAGCCAAGTAGCCGCCAACTGTTCGGCGCGCGCGAAGGCCGCATTGAGTCCGCCGGTGGGCACGCCCAGCAAGGCGCAAGCCTCGTGCAACTGCGCCGCCGGATGTCCGCGGCGGAAATCGCGGTACTGCCAAGTCAGGTCGTAGGAACTCCGATCCTCCGCGAAGACGCGCCCGGTGCGATCGTGGATCTGACCGCGGCGATAGGGAATCTCTCCGCCGCTGAGTCGCGCGCGCCAGGCTTCGCGCTGCCACTCCTCGTGCTCAAAGGCCTGCAACTGCACGAGGCGCGCGAACAGCGCGACCACCAAAGTCGCAAAGACTGCGGCGAGAATCCCGACGCGCCGTGCTCTCACGAGGAAGGCTCCCGATTCCAGGCCGCCGGCGAGGACAGCAGCATCCAGAACACGCCGACGGCGAGCGTGCGCACCGCGAGTACTGCAGGCGGCAGCACCGTCTCGGCGAGGGCTGCGGCGCGCGCGTCGAGCAAGGTAGGCACGGCGGCGGCAGCGCTTCCGACCACCAGTCGCAACGGCACGAAGTGCTCGCTGAGCCGACGATGCAGCAATTCCCGCACGCACACGGCAGCGCCGAGTCCGGCGCAGGAAGTGATGAGAGAAAGGCTGCTCACGGTGGCGCGCAGGACTCCGAGCAACAGCACGAAACTGGCGGCACGCCGCCAGGAGTACGGCGCGGGCACGGGCACGGCTCCCAGCGCGAGCAGCAACCATACGTCGGGATACCAATCGCCTCCAGGCAGGGAGCGCAGCGCAGGAGCGAGCACCGTGACGAGCAAGGCGATCGGGAGCAACAGGCGCCAACGCGGCGTGCGCATCAGAACTCCCGCGTGAAGGGTGCGGCGAGGAGCTGTGCCTCGCCCGTGCGCGGAGGAGGGTCGCCGGCGATGCCGAGCCACAACCCGCGTGGCACCCGGCCGACGCCGCGCGTGAACCAGCCCGTTGCCGCCGCACCCGCCGGGGCGGCGATCGCCTCCGCGCGTTGGCGCCAGGCTTCGGCGTCGTCCACACGAATCCAACACAGTGGGCCGCGCTGACGGAGCACCGGCCCGAGCACGCGGCCCGCGCGCTGCGCGACGGCCGGCGATTGCACGAACTCCTCGGCGAGCGCGAACGCAGTGAAACGCGCGCCGAACACGGCGTCCCAATGCAAGGCTTCGACGGCGGCGGCGCGCGCGGGCGCCGGCGGTGCCACCGGCACGGCCGGCAGCGCGCCCGCCGCTACGAACACGCGCCCCTCGGCAAGCGTCGGCAGCGCCCCCTCGACGGCCCAAGCCTGCTCACCCCGTCCGACGTCGCCGAAGCTCGTGCAGCGACCGAGCAGAAGTCCCGCCGCGACGAGCGCGGGGGGATCACTGCGACGCCCGCGGAATCGCACGGCGCAACCGGCTTCGGGCGTTCCGCCGTTCTCGATCGGCGAGAGCAGTGCCGGCCTGCGGCTGCGACCGATGAGGATCGCATCCAAGGCGTCCCCATGCTCGGAGAGCAGGCGCACTCCTGTGCGCACGTCCGCGGCGCGGAAGTGCAACAGGAGCGCGCGATCCTCCTCCACCTCGGCGACGCGCCCCAAGTAGAAGCCGCCGCACGCCGCGACCATGCCCTCCGCGAGACCGATGCCGCTTCCTGCCCCCAACCGCAACGCGCTGCCTTGCCGCTCGATTCCGAGCACGGGCACTTCGATCCACGCGAGTCCGGCGACCGGAGCCGGAGTCGCGGCGGCGCGTTCCGCCGCGTTCAGCCAACCTTCGGCTGGCGCGGTCGCCAAGGCAGCTTCGCTTGCGCGCGGTGCCACCTGTTGCGCGATCCAGTCGGCCGCGACCACGAGCGGACGACTGATCGGTCCGAGCGCGCGATCGCAAGCACGCTCCAAGGAGTCCATCGGCCACCATGCCAGAACCACGCCGAGCAGCAGCCCGGCGCCCAGCAGCAGCGCGCGGCGTTCGCGCTCCGCGCCGGGCAGGAGCAGCACTAGCCCAGGTCCTCGCCCTCGGAAAGGAAGGGCGAGTACAGATCGAGGTCTTCGAGGAACTTGGCCGTGCCGCGCACGACCGCAGTGAGCGGCTCAGCATCAATCCGCGTCGGCAGACCGGTGTTCTTGGTGATGAAGTCGGCGATGCCGGGCAAGAGCGCGCCACCGCCCACCACCACGATCCCGGTCTCCAGCAGATCGCTGCCAATTTCCGGCGGAGCTTGCTCGATGCAATCCAGAATCACGCGCAGGATCCCGCGCAGCGGATCGTCGAGGGCGTCGCGGATCTCGCTGCTGGTGATGATCGCTTTGCGCGGCATCAGATTCAGCGTGTCGCGGCCCGCGATCTCGAGCGTCTTTTCGTTCTCGAGCGGAGACGCCGAACCGATGGTCTTCTTCAATTGTTCCGCAGTCTGCGGTCCGATCTGCAGATTGTGCGTCTTGCGCACGTAGTCCACGATCGCTTCGTCGAGGTTGTCGCCCGCAAGCTTCACCGATTTCACCGCCACCGCGCCGCCGAGCGCGAGCACCGCCACTTGTGTAGTGCCGCCGCCGATGTCCACGATCATGGAGCCCTCGGCCTCGGTGATCGGCAGACTCACGCCGAGCGCGCCCGCCATCGGCTGCTCGACGAGATACACCTTGCGCGCGCCCGCGCGCTCGGCGCTGTTGATCACGGCGCGACGCTCGACCGTGGTGATGCCGCTCGGCACGCCGATCACCACGCGCGGGCGCACCCACGCGCGCCCTTCATGTGCTTTGCGCAGAAAGTAGCGCAACAACTTCTCGGTGATCTCGAAGTCCGCGATCACACCGCCTTTCATCGGGCGCACCGCCTCGATGTTGGTCGGCGTCTTGCCGAGCATGCGGTAGGCCTCGACACCGACGCCCATGCCGTCGAGGATCACGTCGTTGGTGCCCTTGTACACCGCGACCACCGAGGGCTCATTGAGGATGATGCCGCGCTCGCGGGAGGCCACCAGTGTGTTGGCCGTCCCCAAATCGATGCCGAGGTCCTCGGACAGAGAGAATCGCGAAAGCAGCCAGTCCATGGTGCAGCGCGGGCCTTTTCAGCGAATCCCGGCTTCGAACGGAGTATAGGAACGGGCAGCGGCGCGTGAAAGCAGAGCGGCCGACCTCCGAGGAGGCCGGCCGCTGGAAGACACCCGTTTGCCCTCTACCTCGACGACTCGTCGTAGGAGCCCTTGAAGAAGAGACCCGTGCCGTAGTCGCGGCCCTTGGTGTAGTCCACCAGGAAGAAGGCCACGATCAACATCAGGCCGGTGACGACCGCAAGCACGGATTCCACCGGCGGACCGGGGCTCGCGACCTTCGGCTCCTTGACCGGCTTTTGCTTCTTGGGGGCGGGCGCCTTGGCGCGGGCGGCCTTTGCGGGAGAGCGGCGTGCTGCCATGCTGTTTCTCGGGCTTAGAGGCGCGTGGCGACGCGGTCACCCGCGGCGATCGGGGCAGTTCCGGCGAGCATCACGGATCCCGCCGACTTGGACTGGTTGACGGTCTCGATGCGGATCTTGCCCTTGTAGGTGGAGCCGTTGAAGACGTCGTAGGTGTAGCCGACCTCCACCTTGTTGGCGGTGCCGAGGTCAATCACCACGTAGGCGGCGTTGGCGAGGTACTCGACGGAGAGCACGGTGCCCTCCATGACCGGTTGGTTCTTGTACTGATCGGCGGTGGTGCCGTGGACGGCGACCAAGGTCTTCACCTCGGTCTCGGCGTTCTCCGCGCGGCGCTGCATGGCGGCGAGCGCGTTCTGCAGATCGGAGGCGCGGCCTTCGGTCAAACGCGCCTTCTCTTCGGCGGCGGTGGCGCGAGCATCCGAGGCGGCGCGCGCGCTCTGCGCGGCATCGCGCTCGTCACGCAGCGTCGTGTTGGTGCGCGCAGCGTTGGCGAGCTGACCCGCTTGATCGCGGTTCGTGGACTCGAGGTTTCCGAGTTGCGCCTCGATGCCGGTGAGCTTCTCGGTCAACTCACTGTTCTTCTGCGAGGCCGTCTCGAGGCTCTCAGTGAGCGCCTGCTTGTCCGACTTCAGCGTCAAGGCCTCGGAAGAGAGCCGATCACGCTCGCCGCGCATTTGCGCGAACTCTGCGCTCATGGCACCTATCGTGGTTTCCTTCTCAGCGAGCGTCACGGCGTGCTTGCCGGTCGCCTCTACGAGATCCTTGCGGTAGGACTCGCCGGAGCCGATCAGAGAGGCGGAAACCCCAACGAACAAAGCCGCGAGGGCCAAGTTGAGGACGACGAAGAACTTGCCGATGGTACTCATGGGAGCAACGAGGGAGTCAACGCGGACAATCGAGGTAGCGTCTAGGCGCCTGGGTTCGCAGGGTATCCGTCCGCGTGCCGAAAACTCTAGCCCTCCCCCGCAGGGTGGTCAACGGAAGAAAAGCTCAGCTTTTTCTGGGCGCCAGGACGCAGACCGCGCCGATCGCCGCGAAGAGCGGGAGAAGCAGCCATCCGAAGCTCAGATAAGGCGTGCGCGTCTCTGCCGCCACCCACGGCAGCTCGACGGCCCAGGCTTCGGCGACCCCAGGCGGAGGACCACCGGTCACGCTTCCGTCCGCAGCCACGAGGACGGTGTGCCCGGTGTTGGTAACGCGGAGAATCGCGCGGCCAGTCTCCACCGCACGGAGTCGGCTGATGGCGACCATCTGGACCATTTCACGGCTCTCGTCGCCGTACCAGTCCTCGTTGGAGAGCACCAGGAAGGCCTGCGCCCCGGCGAGGGCCTGCCGACGGAAAACGCCTTCGAAGACGTTTTCCCAGCAGGTGGCGAAGCCGAGCGCCGGAAGAGCATCGAGCAGCAGTGGTCCTTCCCCGGGCGGACGGGCGAAGTCCGGACGCAGGCCGGAGAGGGCTTGGATCGCGTCCACGAGGGCGTCGGAGAAGGGCAGGCGGCCCCAGAACGGGAGCCGCTCACCGAAGGGCACCAGCTCCCGCTTGGGCAAGTGCGCTCGCAGGCCGCCTTCGTGATCGAAGACCAGAGTCTCGGAGGAGCGCGCCGAGAACTGATCGGTGGGTGCGTCGGCCGGAACCGGCCGGTAGAAGTGCGCGCCGGTGATGAGGAGTGCGTCCGCTGGCGCCTTCGCGAGCGCCAGGCGCGCAAGCTTGGGCTGCTCCTCCACCCAGTCCGCGTAGGAGTCCTCAAGTGGGCCGTCGGCGAAGGATTGCCTCAGGAGTCCACCGACGCCGACCGGATCGGCAGGATCCACCCCGGGGTAGGACCACAGGGTTTCCGCCCAGAGGATGAGGCGCGGCTGCGCACCGGACGCGAGCCCGGCTTCGGTGGTTCGGAGTTGACGCAGGAAGACGTCGCGCGGACTGCGCACGGCCTGCACTTTGTCCTTCACGCGCACGTTGCCTTGCACCGCGAGGCAGGAAATCTTTCCCTGTTCCGACGGAGCATACGGTGCCAGCGCGAAGCCGAGCAGCGCGAGCACGGCGAGCGCGATCCAGCACGGATTGCGGTGCGCACCGCGGAAGCCGGAGGCGAGCGCGCCGCCGAAGGCGGCCACCAAGGCGATCAGTCCGCTCTCGCCGAGCACGCCGCCCCAGGCCAGTAGTGGGGAATCGGCGAGCGGCCATGCCCACGAGGCCCACGGCACGCCGCCCGCTCCGATCAAGAAGAACTCGCGCTGCAACCAGGCGGCGGTCGCGAGCGCGAGCGCACCGGCCACGGCGAAGGGTAGGCGACGCGCGATGCGGCGGAAGAGCCAGCCCTCCACCACGCCGCTCAGTCCGAGCAACAGCGCGGCGCCGAGCGGCGCGATCGGATGAATGGCGCCGAGGAAGGAGAAGGCAATCAGCCAGAAGAGCACGCCGTGCGCGTAGTCCCACGCGAGACTGGCGGGCCGCTTCCAGGCGAGAATGCGCAGCGGCGCGGCGACGAGCAGCAGCGGCCAGCCGATCCAGCCCGGCTGCGCCAGTCCACGCAAGGCGGCGGCGCCGAGAAAGAGAACCAGCGCGCGCGCCTTCACTCGAGAGGAAGGTAACGGAGGGGATCGCCAGCGGCTAGTTCGCTCTGCGCGGGCAGATGGGCGAGCGCGCGCACACCGGCGAGCGCGCTCCAGTCGCCGGAGCCGTTCCACGGCTCGAACTGGAGGAGCGGTAGGCCGTCGGCCTGCGGCACGAGTCGCGCCGGTAGCCAGAGCTCGCGTCCGCGGCTGCGTGCCGCTCGTGCGGCGCGGCCGGGCAGCAGCGGGTGGGGCCAGGGCGCCGCCTCGCCCCCGTCGAGCCGCGCAAGCAGTGGGCGCGCGAAGAGTTCGGTGACGACGAAGGAAGAGAGCGGATTGCCCGGGAGTCCGATCACCCAGCAGCTCGCGCTGCGCCCGATCCACACCGGCTTGCCCGGTTGCAGCGCGACGCCGTGGAGCAGGGATCGCACACCGAGCGCGGCGAAGCTCGCGGGAAGGAAATCCTTCTCGCCCATCGAGACGCCGCCGATCGTCACCAGCAGATCTGCGCCGGCGAGGGCACGCGCAAGACCTTCGCGCAAGGGCTGCGGATCGTCGCGCAAATGGGATTGATGAACGATTTCCGCGCCGAGCGCCGCGAGCCGCGCCGCCACGCCGATGCGATTGGCATCGCGCACCTGATGCGGCAGCGGTTTCTGCTGCCAGGGCACCACCTCGTCGCCGGTGGAGATCACCGCGACTCGGACACGGGCGCGCACGCGCAGCGGATCGGTGCCGCAGGAGGCGGCGATCATGAGTTCCCCGGCGCCGAGCCGTGCGCCACGCCGGAGGACCACGCGTCCTACCGCTCCGATCTCGCCGATCGGCCGCAGATGACGCCCGGCGGTGGGCGCTTCGTCGAGATGGAGCAGGGCGCCTTCGACCCGCACCTGTTCGACCGGCACCACGCAATCGGCACCTTCCGGCACGCTGCCGCCGGTCATGACGGCCACGGCTTCCCCAGGCTGCAAGCGCGCGGGCGCTGGGTCCCCCGCATGCACCACGCCCCCGATGCGCCGAGTTTCAGCCCCGCCACTGCTCGCCACGGCGTAACCATCCATGGCCGAGCGAGCGACCGGCGGTTCATTGCGATCCAGCCGCAAGTCTTCGGCGAGTACCCGCCCGCCCGCCTCGGCCAGCGCGACCGACTGCGTCTCGCAGGTGCAAGCTGCCACTTCACTGGCCAACACCTCGCAGGCCCTCCCGTAGGCGAGCAGAGGCCTGCCCCGATGCTCCCGAGCGTGAAGGTCCGCAACCATGATCCCGTCGGACGGATCGTAGAGCGGTCATCATAGGGCGTCTCGCGCTCCGCGCCCCTGCCCCCGTCCCGCTTGCGACCTTCCACTCTCCTTCTCCCGCTCTTTGGTTTACTCCTCGCCTGCGGACCCAAGCCCGCTTCCGAGAGCACCGAAGCTTCCGGCCTCAAGCCGGTGAGCACCCTTCTGAAGGAGGCGGTGCTGGTGCGGGTGCGCCCGGCCGCCCGCGGTCTCATCGAGAAGCGGCTGGAGGCCACGGCCAACGTCGAGTCCCTCGACGTGGTGGACGTGATGCCGGAGCGCGCGGAACCGGTCGTGGAGATCCTGGCCGAGGAAGGCCAGCGCGTAGCCGCCGGCCAGGAACTCGCGCGGTTGCGGCGCGATCAGGCCGCGCTCGCGCGCCAGGAAGCGCAGGTGCGGCTGGGTGAGACCAAGTTGGCCACGCTGCAAGCGCAGCGCGACTTCGAGCGCAATCAACGGCTCTGGCAGGAAGGCGGCAATACCCCGCGGCTGATCGCCGAGCAGGCATTGGAAACCAGTCGGCAAGCCTGGGACAGTGCGAAATCGGCGGAAGCCAGCGCGCTCGTCGCCGTGGATCGCGCGGATTGGGATCTGGAGCGCTGCACGCTGCGCTCCCCAATCGCCGGCACCGTGACCTTCCGCGATCTTTCGCTCGGCGACATGGCGAGCGTCGGCCAGCGCGCCTTCCAGATCGCCGACCTCACGGCACCCAAGTTGATCTTCTACCGACCGCAGCGCGAACTCGGTTTGCTGCGGGACGGCCAGCCCTTGCTCGCCACCAGCGAAGCCTTGCCCGGCGCGCAGGTGCCCGGAGCGATCGAGCGCGTCTCGCCCGCGGTGGATCCGGCCACCGGAACCGTGAAAGTAGTTGCCGCGCTGACACCCGGCGAGACGCGGGTGCCGCTGGGAATCTTGATGCGCCTCGTGCTGGTGCTCGAGAGCCGGCCGAACGCACTGCTGATCCCGAAGGAAGCGCTGCTCTACGAGAGTGGCGGCGCCTACGTCTTCGTGGTGCGCGAGGGCCGTGCTCATCGCGTGGCCGTGATTCCCGGCTTCGAGGACGCGCGCCATCTGGAAGCCGCGGCCGGCACCGCGCTCGAAGACGGTGAAGCGCTCGTGGTGGTCGGCGGCGATCGCCTCGCCGATGGCGACCCCGTCGAGGTCGCCGCGGAATGAGCGGCGAAGCTCCCCGCGACGGCATCTTCGCGCTCGGCGTCCGCCGCCCGGTGGCGATGGGCATGGTGGTGGCGGCAGCCGTGGTCTTCGGCATCGTGGCGCTCGGCAAGCTCAAGGTGGATCTGCTGCCGCCCTTGCAATACCCGTCCTTGACGGTGCGCACGGTGTATTCCGGTGCGGCGCCTGAGGACGTCGAGGAACGCGTCACGGAGCGCCTGGAGGACGTGCTCGCCACCGTCGGCGGTCTGGTGCGCATTCGTTCCTCATCCCGCGCCGAGGTCAGCGAAGTGCTGATGGAATTCGAATGGGGATCGAATCTTCCCTTCCTGGTGCAGGACGTACGCGAACGCCTCGACCGCGTGTTCCTGCCCGATGGGGTCGAGAAACCGTTGATTCTGCGCTACGACCCGAGCCTCGATCCGGTGCTGCGCCTCGCGCTCTCGGGCGGCAGCGATCTAGTGCGACTGCGCGACGTCGGCGAATTCGAGATCGAACGACGACTCGAAGGTCTGCCGGGCGTCGCCGCCGTACGCGTGAAAGGCGGATTGGTGGATGAAGTGCAAGTGCTGCTCGATCCGCAACGGCTGGCGGCTTTCGGGATCAGCGGCGAAACCATTCGCCGACGCCTGCAGGAGGAGAACCTCAACGTCCCCGGCGGCACGCTCGAAGAAGGCTCCTTCGAGTACGTGGTGCGCACGCTCAACGAGTTCCGCACCCTCGCCGACATCGAGGATCTGCCGATCCTCCAGCGCGACGACCGCATTCTCAAGCTGCGCGACCTCGCCGTGGTGCAGCGTTCTCACCGCGACCGCGACCTCATGCTGCGCGTCGGCGCCGCGGAAGCGGTGGAGATCGCGATCTTCCGCGAAGCTGGCGCCAACCTCGTCGAGGTGGCGCAGACCGTGCGCGAACGCCTGTGGGGCCCCGGCGCGACACCTGAGAGCTCCGCCGAGGCGATCGTCAAGTCAGCGGGTGAGCGCGCCGCCGCGCGTGAGCGGACCGAGACGGCCCTCGCTGCGGGCACCATGGAGGTCGGGGAGGAAGGATTCGGCGGCAAGCGGCCGGACTGGATCGCGGCACGCCTTCCGAGCGACGTGCGCCTGACCCTGCTCTCGGATCAGTCGGTCTTCGTGCGCGGCGCGATCCGCGAAGTGAACGAGGCCGCCCTGCTCGGCGGACTGCTCGCGGTGGCCGTGTGCTTCCTCTTCCTCGGACGCTTCGGCCCGACGCTGGTGATCGGACTGGCGGTGCCGGTTTCGATCATCGCCACCTTCGGCGCCATGCTCTCCGCCGACGTCTCGCTCAACATCATGTCGCTGGGCGGACTCGCACTTGGCATCGGCATGTTGGTGGACAGCGCGATCGTGGTGCTCGAGAGCATCGAGAAGTGCCGTGAGGAGGGCGATCCGCCGATGCAAGCCGCGATTCGTGGCGTACAGGAGGTCGGCGGGGCGGTGATTGCCTCCACCCTCACCACCGTTGCGGTCTTCGCGCCGATCGTCTTCGTGGAGGGCGTCGCCGGCCAGACCTTTGGCGACCAAGCGCTGACGGTGGTCGCTTCACTGACCATCTCGCTCGCGGTCGCGCTCTTCTTCGTGCCCGGTCTCGCCGCGCGACTGCGACCCGCCGACCGCGGACCGAAGGAACTCCTCCGGCAACGGATGGCGGCGTTGTTGCCGCACTTGCGCGGTCGCCGACCCCTGTTCCGCGGCCTGCTGATGCATCTGCGGCCGCTGCCTTACCTCACGCTCACGCTGTTTGCGCTGGTGACCGCCGCGGTCGGCCTTTGGCTGATGCAAATCCACGTGCCGGGTCTCGACGACGCTTGGAATCCGCCGCCCCCCCCCGGTTCCCCCCCCCTTCCACCCGATCCGCTGCGCGAAGCCGTGCCCGACGCGGTGGTTTCCCGCATGGCTCTCCTGCGCTGGGTCGGACTGGCGTTGACGCTGCCGCTGGTGGTCGTCTTCGGCCAAGTGCTGTTCGGTTTGCTTGGCCGCATCCTCTCCGACCTCCTCGGTCTCGTCATCGCGCTGGTCGAGGGCCTCGTCGCTGCCGTACTCGGATTGGTGTGGACGATCCTCTGGCTGCCGTGCTGGATCTTCAAACAGTGCGTGAACTGGCTCTCCGGGCGCGCCTATCCGGCAGTGCTGCGCGGATCTATGCACTTGCCCCTGGTGGTGCTGCTGCTCGCCGGCGGCCTGAGTTGGGGCGCGTGGCGCTCGCTCGACGGACTCGGCAAGGAGTTGTTGCCGGAGGTTTTGCAGGGCGAGATGACCGCCGAGCTGTTCTTCCCCGCCGGCATGCCCCTCGAGGAAACCGATCACAACGCGGCGCGCATCGAACAGGCGCTGCGTGCGCTGCCGGGAGTGGCGGAGAGCGCGGTTTCTTCGGGCACGGACCGTGAAACGATTTCCACCGAGGAAACCGGACCACACACCGCGCAGGTCCTCCTGCGACTGCGCGCGGAGACGGGCGCAGATCCGCGTCAGAACGAGCTCCAAGTCGAGAAAAGTGTGCGCGCACTGCTCGAACGCGAGCCGGCCTTGGCGCGCTACGAAATCCGACGCCCCACTCTGCTGGCGCTGCGTTCGCCACTCGAGGTCGAGATCATCGGTGAGGATCTCGATGAAATCCGGCGTGCCACCCGCGTGGTGCAGGACGCGATCCAAGGTCTCGACGGCGTGGTGGACCTACGTTCCTCGCTGCGTCGTGGCAACCCCGAGGTGCGCATCGTGCTCGATCGCGAGCAGCTCGCACGCCACGGACTGACGGTTGCGGAGGTCGCGAGCCGCCTGCGGCTCGCGGTGGAGGGCGAAGTCTCCTCGACCTTCCCCGGCCGCGACGAACGCGTGGACATCCGAGTGCGAGCTGATCAAGCACTGCTGGCGCGCGTGGACCAGTTGCGCGATCTCCCCGTGAACCCGGAGAGCGCGCGCCCGATCACGCTGGGCTCGGTAGCCGAATTTCAAGTGCAGGACGGTCCCAGCGACATCCGCCACATCAGCGGGCGGCGCTCCGCCACGCTCAGTGCCTCGCTCGCGGGCTTCGATCTCGGCGAAACCGCACGCCGCGTCGAGGAGCGACTCGAACCGCTCACGCTGCCGCCGGGCACCAGCGCCGCTCTGGCCGGACAGACCGGGGAGATGCGCGCCTCGCTCGGCTCGCTCACCTTCGCGTTGCTGCTTGCCGTGTGCTTGGTCTATGCCGTGATGGCGGCGCAATTCGAATCTCTGCTGCAGCCGCTGCTCATCCTCTGCAGCGTACCGTTGGCGGGCGTCGGTGCCGCTTACTCGCTCGCCTTCACCGGCACGCCGATCTCGGTGGTGGTGTTGCTCGGCGCGGTGATCCTGGCCGGCATCGTGGTCAACAACGCGATCGTGCTGGTGGATCGCATCAATCGCAACCGTGCCGGCGGCATGGGAATTGATGAAGCAATTCTCGAGGGCGCACAGGCGCGCATGCGCCCGATCCTGATGACCACCGTGACGACCGTGCTCGGCATGCTGCCACTGACCGGCTGGTTGGGAAGCTCCGAAGGCATGGAACTCCGCGCACCGATGGCGATGGTCGTGATCACGGGCTTGATCGCCAGCACCCTGCTCACTTTGATCGTGCTGCCGACGCTCTACCGCCTGCTCGCGCGCTCCGGACTCGATCAGCAGACGCGCCGCAACGCGGCGGCGGAGAACGCGCTTGCCTGAGCCGGACGACGACCGCGCCCTGGTGCGCTTCTTCCGCATGATGGTGCAGCGGCCGGTGGCGGTCCTCGTGCTGTCCTTGGCGCTGATCGGCATGTCGTGGATCGCCTCGCAGCGCATTCCGATCGAGATGGTGCCGCGCGGCCTCACCGGCAACGAGGTGCAGATCAGCGCCGACTGGCCGGGCGCGCTGCCCTCGGAGATCGAGGAGCGCATCGTGAAGCCGCTCGAGAAGGAGCTGCGTTCGGTGCAAGGCGTCGAGGAGCTGACTTCCTACTCCTGGTCCGGCGGCTGTGCGATCCAGGTGGAGTTCCCGGGCAACGTGAACATGGACTTCGCCTATGCCGAAGTCGCCGATCGCGTCGAACGTGCGCGCCCGCTGCTGCCGCCCGAAGTGGACCGCGTGCGCGTCGGCCGCTTCACGATGAGCGCGATCCCGGTGATGTTCTTCGCGGTGATCGAGCCGGAGGGCATGGATCACGACGAAGTGCAGGACCTCGTCACCGACGTGCTGCTCCCGCGCATCGAGGCGGTGGACGGGGTGGCGCGCGCGCGCGGGCAGGGTCTGGAACCCTCCTCGGTGCGCATCTGGCTCGACGAGGAGCGCGTGATCGCGCAGCGTGTGGACATCGGGGACTTGGTGCGACGCCTGCAGGGCGACAACCTCTCCGGTCCCTCCGGCGATCTCGAGGACGCAGGTTCACGCTTTCTGGTGCGCGTGGACGGTCGCTTCCACAGCTTGCAGGAGATCGAGGAGTTCCCGGTGCGACCGGGCCTGCTGCTCAAGGACGTCGGCCGCGTCGAACAGGTGCGCAGCGCGCCCGAGTTCTTCTTCCGGGTGAACGGCGCCTTCACGATTTCGATCGGGGTCGAGAAGGAGACCGGTGCCAACACCTTCGCGCTCTGCAGCGAGATCCAGCGCGTGCTCGACGAGGAGTTGCCGAAGGATCCGCGCCTGGCGCGACTCGACTACGTCACCTATTTCAACCAGGGCAGCGTGATCGGCACCGCGATCCGCGACCTCGTGCGCGACACCGCGATCGGCGGGGGCATCGCGGTGCTGGTGCTGTGGGCCTTCCTGCGCCGACTCAGCTACACCTTACTGATCACGCTCAGCATCCCCTTCGCGGTGCTGATCACGCTGGCGTGGCTCTACTTCACCGGCGATTCGCTGAATCTCTTCACCATGATGGGCATCACCATCAGCGTGGGCATGCTGGTGGACTGCGCGGTGGTGGTGGCGGAATCCATCTTCAAGCGGCGCGAACAGGGAGAGGAATCTCTGGCCTCGGTCACGCGCGGACCGTCCGAGGTGATGCTGGCGATCGTCACCTCCACCGCGACCACCATTGCGGTGTTCCTGCCCTTCATGCTGCTGACCGACGACAAGAACGCGCGCGTCTTCAGCACCGCGATCGGCGGACCGTTGTGCATCGCGCTGGTGTCCTCGCTGTTGATCGCAATCGTGATGGTGCCGACCGCCGCGCGCTTCCTGCAGCACCGTGGGCGCCGCACCGATCCGGGCGCGGCAGCGGCGGCGCGCCCCAGTCGGATGACGCGCATGCTCGGCACCCTGGTCGAGTTCTCGCTGCGGCGTCGGCTGATTGCCGCCGCGGTGGGCTTGCTGTTCCTGGCTTCTTTCCCGGTCGCCTGTTCCGACAACGGCTTCAGCGAGCAAGCCGGCGGCTTCGGTGGCGGCCAGATCGAGGCCGATTTCGAGCTACGCGTGGACCAGGACCTCGATCGCGCCTACGCGGAAGTGCAGGGCATGGAAGCCGTGCTGCTCGGCGAAGGATTCGAAGCGCGCTACCCGGACGTCACGATCGGCATCGGTTTCCACGACCGCGGCGGCGAAATGATGATCTGGCCGGATCGTCCGATGCACCCGAATGAACAGGAAGAGCTACTGCTGTGGCTCGCCGAGAACCTGCCGCGACGCTCCACCGTCGAATACCATTTTGGCAAGCAGTACGACCAGCGTTCGGCGCAGAACGCACGCTGGACACGCGTACGCATCGAGGGCCCCGACAGCCGCGTGGTGCAGGAATTGGTGGACGAGGTGCGCCGCCTCGCTGCTGAGAGCTCCGACTTCTCCGAGGTCAGCCGCGCCGACGACCTCGCACGCGAAGTCACGGTGAGTCTCGATCGCGAGGCGATGCAGCGGCTCGGCGCCAACAGCCAGGCCGTGCTCGGCAACATCGAGTGGAACCTGCGCGGCTTCATGATCTCGCGCTTCCAGACCGCGCGTTCGGACATCCCGATCATTCTCGAATACGACAAACCGGGGAATCCCGATCGCGGCGACCTCACCGGCATGGAGATCGGCACGGCGGCGGGCATGGTGCCGCTCTCCGCCTTCGCCGCCTTCGCCGACGCGCGTTCGACCTCCACCATCGTGCGGCGCGACGGGCGCATCAGCGATTCGGTGGGTTTGCGCACCGGGGACGAGGACATCCGGCGCAACTACCTCGCGGTCGAGCGGTTGATGAGCGGAGTCGAGATGCCGGAAGGCTATCGTTGGACTCAGGACGGCGGCTGGGAGGAGTTCCAGCGCCAGAACCAGGAACTCATGCGCGGCCTCTTCCTCGCCCTCGCGCTGGTCTTCCTGCTGATGGGCGTACTCTTCGATTCACTCATCCTTCCACTCTGCGCGATCCTGACCGTGCCCTTCGGCATTCTCGGCGCGGTGTGGGCCTACAAACTCACCGGCACGCCGATCGGCGTCCTCGAAGTGATGGCCTTGGCGGTGCTCTCCGGCGTGGTGGTGAACAACGGCATCGTGCTGATTGACCGCATCCTGCAAAACGAGCGGCTCGGCCAGCCACGCCGCGAAGCGATCGTGCGCGCGGTCCAGGATCGCGCGAGGCCGGTGCTGATGACCGCCCTCACCACCATCTGCGGGCTGCTGCCGATCGCCTTTGGTGAACCCTCCGGCGACGGCTTCTCCTTCAAAGGTCTGGCGGTCGGCGTGTGCGCGGGCATCGCCGTCTCCACCTTCTTCACGCTGTGGTCGGTGCCGCTGCTCTACTCGTTGATGCGCAGTCTCGGCGAGTGGCTCTCCCATTGGTTCACCGGGCGGCCACTGCCGCCGCCGGCGTCGCCACGCTTTCCGCCGCTGCAGGACGCGACTAGAATGCCGCGTCCCGATGACTCGGCTCCTTGACGAAGTCGCGCCCGATGTCGCCGCCCGCTGGGCGGTCGTGGCGGCGCGTTTCCACGCCGAGATCACCGATGCGCTGCTCGCCGGCGCCGAGGCCGCCTTTGCGGCACGCGGTGTCGCAGCCTCCGCAGTGGACGTGGTGCGCGTGCCGGGCGCATTCGAACTTCCGCTCGCTTGCCAGACGCTGGCCGCGACCGGACGCTACGCGGCGGTCATCGCGCTCGGCTGCGTCGTGCGAGGCGAGACTTCGCACTACGAGTTCGTCGCTGGCGAATGCTGCCGCGGCGTGATGGATGCCGGACTCGCCACCGGTGTGCCGGTGATCCTCGGCGTCCTCACCACCGAAACCCTGGCGCAGGCGCAACAGCGCGCCAGCCGCGCCGCCCTGCGCGGCAGCGCGCCGCGCAGTGGTGAGCTCAAACAAAGCGGTCAGGCGCCGCCGGCTTCCAACAAAGGCTGGGAGTCCGCCGAAGCCGCGCTTGAGATGGCGGCGGTGCTGCGCAATGCGCGCGCGGAGGCCAAGCGATGAGTCAGAACACGCCGGTCCGCCGCCGCACGCGTGCGCGCGAACTCGCGCTGCAATTCCTCTACATGCTCGAGGTCCGTGGCGCCGACGCCTTCCAGGAGCTCGAAGCCTTCCTCGAACACCACACCAAGGGTGGCGAGCTCAAGGGCCGCGAGGACGTCTCGACCTACGCCGCCGAGCTCTGCCGCGGCGTGCATGCGCACCGGCCCGAGATTGACGCTTGGATCGAGGCGATCGCGGAGAACTGGCGCCTCTCGCGCATGGCCGCAGTGGACCGGAACGTGCTGCGCCTCGCGACCTGGGAATTGCTTCATCAATCCGAGGTCCCCTACAAGGTCGTCATCAACGAGGCGATCGAGATCGCCAAGCGCTTCTCGACCGCGCAGAGCGGAGCCTTCGCCAACGGCATCCTCGACCGTACCTGGGTGCTGATCGAGCGCGGACGCGCGGCCACTGGTCAACGCGTCCCGCCGGCACCCAACGCCGAGGAAGTGCTCGCCGTGCGGCGCCGTGGCGCTGGCGATGCGAGCGCGCCCGTCGGAACCGCCCACCCGCCGTCCACGCCGGAGCCGGCCGCCGCGCCGGTGCCGCGTCCGCGCCCGCGTCCGCGACCGCCGCAGGTCTGAGATGGTGTTCTCCCGGCTCCGCGCGAGCCTCTCGCGCACCCGCAACAAAATCGCGCACGCGTGGCGGCGGATGTCGGGCGACGCGAGCGCACCGGAAACCCTGGCGGCGCTCGAAGAACTCCTCTACGCCGCCGACCTCGGCCCGCTCGCTGGGGAGTTGCTGGTCGAAGCCGAAGCGGCGCTCGCCGCCGGCCGCTTCAGCCACCCACGCGAGATCGGCGGCTGGCTCCGCGAGCGTCTGACCGAACTGGTGCATGGCCCCGACGGCGAGCCGCTGCCGCGCGCCGCCTCCGGCCCCACCGTGGTGCTGGTGGTCGGCGTCAACGGCAGCGGCAAGACCACTTCGATCGCCAAGCTGCTGCATTGGCTGAACGCGCGCGGCAATCGCGTGCTGGTGGCCGCGGGCGACACCTTCCGCGCCGCGGCAGTGGAACAACTCGCCGTATGGTGCGAGCGCGCGCAGACACCACTGGTGAAAGGCGCGCCTGGTTCCGATCCGGCGGCGGTGGCGCACGATGCCGCACAGGCCGCCCTTGCGCGCGGATCGGATTATCTGGTGGTGGACACCGCCGGACGCCTGCACACGCAGAAGAATCTGATGGCGGAGTTGGAGAAGATCGGGCGCGTGCTGGCGCGCGTGATCCCCGGCGCTCCGCACCACGTGCTGCTGGTGCTGGATGCCACCACCGGACAGAACGCCATCCAACAAGCGCGCCGCTTCCGCGAAGCAGTGCCGGTGGGCGGTGTGCTGCTCACCAAGCTCGACGGCACCGCCAAGGGCGGGGCCACGCTCTCGATCGGACGTGAGCTCGGCCTGCCCGTGCTCTTCGTTGGGGTCGGCGAGACGATCGAGGATCTCGAGGTCTTCGATCCTTCCCAGTTCGTGAACGCGCTCCTCGAGCCGCAGACGCGGCCGGCCGAGGCGTGAGCCGCGCGCCGGCCGGAACGATCGCGCTCGGCGTGCTCACTACGGCGGCCGCCGCTGCCGTACTCGCGCCGCTCTTCGTCTGGCATCCCGGCGCGCTCGACGATGCGCGACTCGACGGCGGCGTCCTCGCCATCGCCGCCGCGCTCGCGACCCTCTTGCAGGTGCTGATCACGCGTCGCGCACCCTGCGCCCCTCCCGGCACCTGGCTGATCCTCGCCGCGCTCGGCTTCGGCCTGCTGCCGCTGCTCTTCCTGCCCTGGCAGGAGAACGCCGCGGGTCTCGCCGATCGCGCGCCGCTGCTCTCGGCCGGTGCGCTGGCAGCACTCGCCGCGTCGGGCTTGATCGCACCGCTGCGCCTGACCGCCGTGGTCCTCGGAGGCTGCGCGCTAGCAAGTGCGATCGCGCTGGCCGGCAGCCTCGGCTTCGACCCGCTGGCTTGGGTGCCGTGGGAAGGCGCGCCGCCAGTCGCGCCCTACACCGGACTCAATCACGCCGCGGAATTGCTCACGCCGCTCCTGGTCGCGGCTGCCGTGCTGCTCCCCTCGCCGCGACGCGCGCCCTTCTTGTGGGCGGCGGCCGCGCTCTGCGGCCTGCATGCGGGCGTGCTCGGCACCCTTGCCGGTCGACTTTCGATCACTGCCGGACTCGGTCTCGCCGCCTGGCGTCTGCCGGCCGCGCGCGCCGGTGCCACGCTGTTGATGGCCGCGTTCTTGATCGGCGAGCTCACGCGCGGCGTGTTCATGCCCGCCCCCGCCGCGCCACCGCCTGCGACGAGCGCCATGCCGCCGAGCCTCGCGATTCGGGCCGCCCTCGCGCAAGCCGCCCTGGCCCAGGTCCCCGATCGTCCGCTCGGCATCGGCATCGGCCGCTTCGAAGCTTCCTATCCGGAGTGGCGCTCGCAGGAAGAAGCTCGGCTCGCCAACAACGATTGGCAGTCACGCGACTTTCGCGCACCGAAAACTTTGCACGACGATCCGCTGCAACTCCTGCTCGAGTGCGGTTGGCTCGGCGGTGCGCTGCTGCTGGCCGCCATGCTGCTGCTGCTGCGCGGCGCGCCGGCTTGGTTCCTCGCGCCGCTCGGCGCCTTCGCGGTGCATGCCGTGGTGCGCGCGCCGCTGCTCGACAATCCTTCCGCATTGGCACTCTTCGCGCTGCTCACCGGCTTCGCGGCGCGCGCCAGTGCGCAGTTGCTGCTGGTCGCCGAGCCCCGCCGCGCGCTCGCAGCAGGCACGCTGCTCGGTCTCGGCGCGCTCACGGCGCTGATCCCGGCGCGCGGAGCCATCGCAGGAGAATTGGCCGTGGCCGAAGCTCTGCGCCCGGAGCAGGAGAATCCGGCGCGTTGGCTCGCGCGAGCTACGGAAGTTCGTCCCTGGGACGCGCGCTCCTGGGAGATTCGCGGTTTGGGTTTCCTCGGCGCCGCGCTCGCGGACGCTGCGGAGAGTGCTGACCCCACCGCTTCCTTCGAATACGCCCGCCGCTGCTTCGAGCAGGCGCTGGCGCGCCAACCCGCTTCGGTGAGCGCGCTGACCGGCCTGGTGCAGGTGGAGATGCTCGCCACGAACGGCGACCGCGCGCGCGGGCTGAGTCTGCTCGCACGCGCCGAGAGCTTGGCCGGTGAGCATCCGGCAGTGCGTCGGGCGCGCCGCGCTTGGCTGGAGTCGGTGCGCGTCGCGCACGAGAACGAGGGTCAGGCGCGACTCGCTGAGGGTCGCACCGGCGCCGGCGAGTGGTTGCTCTCCGCTTCGATCACCGAAGCGCGTGTGCACCTACTCGGCGAAGAGCCCGTGCTCGCGGCACTGGCGCTGGAGCGCGCGGCGCGCATCGGCACTTCGCACCGCGCACTGATCGAGCGCACCGCGCGCAAGCCCGAGCTCGACGACGCGCTGCTGCAGGATCTCACCCTGCGACTGTTCCCGGGCTGGCCCGGGGACTTGAGTCTGGCCGCTCCAGCGCGCTGAGCGCCCTTACTGCTGCGGCTCGGTGTTGAGCACCTTGGTCAGACTCCACGCTTTCGCGAAGCCTGCGAAGGAGAGCTGTTCGTCGCGGTACGCCGACGACACCTTCTGCTGCGCCAGCGAACGCGGACGCATCAGCTCGCCCGGCCAGATCTGTGCGGCATCCGGATCACGGCGCCCGGCGAGATGCATCACCACGATGCCTTCCTCCTGGAAGTCCTCGGGCCCGAGCACCTGACCGTCCTGAAGGTCGCCCAGACGCGCAGCGAGCACGCCGCGGATGCGGCGACGCAGCAAATCGTCTCCCAGGGCGATCGGATCCACCGCCACGCGCGGGGTGCGCGCCAGCCAGTCCTGTTGGAGCTGGGCGCGGCGTTCCGCGGCCAGAGACTGCGAGAAGGCCTCTTCCCCGATCACGGTGGGATCTCCATCCACCCAGTCTTCCTGCTTGGGCAGGGACTGGATGAAGGCGTCGGCAGCCTCGCGCGCGAGACGCTTCTGTTCGCCCTCACGCCAGTAACCGATCACCTCGTCGCGGACCTCGGCGAGCTCGGGCATCGCGCGCGGCAGCACTTCGACGGGCTTCATGAGGTAGCCGACTTCGGTCGGCAGTAGTACCGGGTTGTCCATCCAGGTGCCCGGCGTGCCGGAAAACACCGCGCGAAGTTGGAAGGAACCGAAGTCGGGCAAGGACTCCGCCTCGCTCATCTTCACGGCTTCGTCCTGCGTGACGATGTGCAGACCATGCTCGGCCGCGAAGCTCGCGGCGTCGGCGCCGCCGACCAGGGAAAGATAGGCCTGCTTGAGTGCGGCGTGCATGCGGAAGTCGCGCAGCAGACGCTCGCCGACCTCTTCCTGGCTCAACACAGGGCTCTGGCCTTCGGGCAGCTTGATCTCGCCTTCGGGCAGAGGGCGCCGGTACAGGCTCAGGGAGCGGCTGTTGTAGAACTCTTCGAGTGCGGCCGCCGAAGGCTCGAAATCGCTGCCGATCAGGCGGCGCACGCCTTCCGAAGCAGCGGCTTCGGCGTTCACCACCAACAGCTCGAAGCGCGCCGACTGCTCGCGCTCGAGAGCGACGCGCTGCAGCGGGCTGAGCGCGTCGGCGAAGAACTTGGCGAGATCTTCCTCGCTCGGCTCGACTTCGGCGGCGGCCTCGGCGAACTCGGCGGCGGTCCAGATCGCGTAGGAGAAGCGGATCTCGCGGTAGAGATCCTTCCACTCGCGCAGCACGTCCGCCTCGGTGGTCACGGCCGCGGCGGAGAGCAGTTCCTCCATGGTCTGGAGACGCACCACGCGCGCGAGCATGGCCTCGAAGTCAAGCGGGTGCCGGTAGCCCATTCCGTTGTGGAGCCGGGCGTAGTCACTGCCCACGCCGCCGGTGAGGCCGCGCACGATGCTGAGCAATTCCTCGTCCGTGACCACGACTTGGTAGGCGTCGGCCAGCTTGTCGAGGGCGGCCCGGTAGAGGAGGATCTCCTCACTGTCGTCGCTCCGGCGCCCGAGCAAGCGGGCTTCGAACTGTTGGATGCCGATTGCCGTGCGGTAGTCCTCGAGGCTGATCTCGGTGGTCTCCCCGCTCGGCAGTTTCATGGTGGCGTAGGTGTCGGAGCCACCGCTGAAGAACCAGCGTCCGAAGGTGTCCGTCATCGGGCCGGTGACCGAGAAGATCAGCAGGCAGAAGATGGCGATCGCCATCAGCAACAGCCGGCGGCCGTGGGACATGGTGTCCGGACGCACCGGCGCGTCGTCCGCAGGCGTGGGGCGCCTCTGGGCGCTTTCTTTCGAAGCTTTGCTCATGGGCCGAAACGGAGCCGGAAAGTGTACCGGCGCGGGGGTTGCCGCGCCTACTGCGCGGCGGGAGTGACGGAAGCGGGATCGGCGGCCGACGGCGCGCTGGCACGGGACGGATCCTCGGCCATGGCCTCCGCGAGTTGCTCGGCAGGCGCCGTCAGGCGGCCGGCCTCGGGCAGATCGCGCAGACTCTCCAGACCGAACCGATCCAGGAACTCGCGCGTGGTGCCGTACAGGAAGGGGCGGCCGGGCAGGGCGGCGCGTCCGACCATGCGCACGAGGCGCAGATCAAGGAGATGGCGCAGATGCGGGCCCGACTTCACGCCGCGGATGGCATCCACATCGGCCTTCAGCACCGGCTGGCGATAGGCGACCAGGGCGAGCACTTCGAGCGCGGCCGGGCCGAGACGCTCGCGTTCGGCCTGCTTACGCACGCTCTCGAGCGGATCGGCGACGTCCTCGCTGGTGAGCAGGCGCCAAGCCTTACCGACGGAGCGCACCACCAGCGGAAGTTCGCGCGCTTCGATCCAGGCTTCGAGCGCTTCGAGGTGCGCGCGCGGGCTGAACTCTTCGGCGTTGTCGGTGGCCTCGGCCGCGCCCGCCGCGGCGGGATACAGGACTTCGCGGATGCGCTCGAGCGAGACCGGCTCCGGCGAGGAGAAGAGCAGCGCGAAGAGCAGCCGCAGGCGCTCGGGCGGGATGCCCGGCGGGTTCGCGTCAGCGGGAGGACACAAAGGCGGCAGCGGGCGCCGTGATCGAGGGCGCTCCTTCGTTCGCAGTATATCGGGAGAGCATGGCCTCGAACCATGCGCGGCTTTCGAGAGGCGAGAGCGGGGCACGATCGAGCTCCGAGAGAAGTTCCGTGACCGGTGGGAGCGCCGAAGAGGCTTCCAACCGCTCGGCGACGCGACCCACCCACCACGCGCGATCCCCTTCGAAACGGAGCGGACCAATCACGCTGCCGACCGCAGCTTCGCGCAGCGCGTCGGCGTGCGGCAGAGGCAGTCGGATGCTGGCGGCCGTGAAGGATCCGTCTTCCTCCGTGCCGCGCACCAGCGACTGCGCGGCGAGTGCGCGCGGATCCATCCCAGCACCGAGTTGCCGAGCCCAAGTGCGCGCCTGCGCCTCGTCCTGCGTGACCAGCCAGTGCAGGCGCACGCGCGCTTCGCCGCGCGCCGCGGCGCGCACGCAAAGCTGATAGAGCTGATTGCGCGCGAGTTGTTCGGTGAGGACGATCCGCGCCTCACTCCAACGCCGTCCGTAGCGGGCGCGTGACCAGGAGTCGTAGTCGGCGCCCTCCACAAGAGTGGTGCTGAGTTCGCGCTCGAAGGCGGCCAGCTCTGACTCGACGCGCTCACGATCAGGTGCGAGTCCGAGCCGCTCCGCCTCGCGCAGCGTGAACTCGTTGCGTAGGAGGCTGCGCACGACTTCGCGCGTCTCGTCCGGGAAAACGAAGGCCGCCTGGGCGACGAAGGCGTGGGGATCGAGCAGTGCCTCGCCGATGCGTACGTCCTCGAGTCCCCGCGCGCGTAGGCCTGAGGCGGTGGCAGGTTCCGGCGCGGCGCAGGCCGACGCAAGGAGCGCCAGCAGCATCGCCGCTCGAAATGCGCGCACGCGCACCGGGTTCAGCGGAAGGAAAGTGCGCGCTTCACCGCGACGCCGTGGCAGATCGGGCAGCGCAGACGCTTGTTCTGCGAACCCTGCGCCCCGGTCTCGATGCTCTCGATGACTCCGGATCCGCCGCAGGTCGGGCAGGCCTTGAACTCGAGACTGGTGATCGCGAAGTCGCCGGTGAACTCGGCGTAGTAGGCGAGCAGGAACTGTGCGCGTTCCGTCACCGAAGCCGCGCGCCACCAATCGTCCGGCGTCGCTTCGCCTTCGGCAGCGCCCCCGGAGGCGGCGCGGCGTTGCGCTTCGAGATTCTTGAGATAGCGCTGCATGCGCTCCTCCATCTCCTTCTGTGCGGCGGTCTTGCCGTCATCCTTCTCCTCGGGCTTGGTGGATTCCATGCCGGCGCGCGCGCGTTCCTCGCCAAGGATCCAGGTGCCCTCGCCGTAACTCGCGCGATGACGCGCGACGTTCTGCTCGGTGCGGCGCGACCACAGCCGATCGAGAGTGGACGGATCGAGTTCGTCGTCCATGCCCTCCAGTTCCCCGATCAGGCGCTGACGCACCGAGGTCGGCAACTCCGATTCCACCCAGGCCAAGAGCTGATCCACGCCGGAGTCGCGGTCGAGCGCGCGGCGCTTGACCTCGTCCATCGCCCGGACGTACCAGTTGCGCGCGAGGTAGCGCGTGATCGCCAACTCGCGCTCACTCTGGAACTTGCCGCGCAAGTCGAGGAACTGCGTGCGCAGACGTGGCTGCGGAAAAGTGCTCGCGAAGGCGACCAACCCGGCCTCGGCTTCCTCGAACTTCTCGCGGTACATGGCACGGCGGATCGCCTCCAGTGCCGCAGCTTCGGCCTGGTTCACGATCAGCTCCGCGAGTTTCTCGGTGGCGCCGTCAATCCGCGTGATGAGCGGTTGATCCTGTGCAGTGGCCGCCAAAGCGCGCGCCACCTCGTAGCGCTCTTTCGCGCGCTCCAACGCGAACATCTGCTGCAGCTCCTGCGCGAAAAGGAATTGCGCATAAGCGTCCTCGGCAGGCACCGCAGGCAATTGCTCGGCGTAGAACTGCTCCGGCGTCAGCACGGTCGCCGCATCCACCACGATTTCCTCAGGCGGCGCCGCGACCATGCGCGGCGGGATCAGCACGGTGGAGTCAAGAGTCCTCACTTCGATGCCGTTCACGTCGGAGCGCAGGATGCGACCGATCACCTCCTTGCCGTTCTTGAGCAGAACGCGGTGCGCGGTGGTGGTGGGCACCGAGACGAGTTGCCGGTAACCGAGCTTGAGCCGCAGGCGCTCCGCCTCGCCGGGGAACATGTCACTCCAACCCAGCCGCAAATGACCGCCGCTGCGCGCCAGGCCGAGATTGAGGCCGTCGAGATCGTGGTCCTCGATGACGCCGAGCAGCAGGCGTCCGTCGCGCAGGCGCACCAGTTCATCGGGCGCGGCCTCGAGCGCGGGCTGCTGGAGGAGCGGCGAAAGCACACAGGCGAGGAGGAGGAAGACGCTCATGGACGTTTTTGGAGGCGACGCTCGACCGGGATGCGCCGCGGAAGCAAGAAGGAGGCTTGGGCCAGTACGCGGTCCGGTGCCGTGCGCCAGAAACGCAGTTGCGCGCGCACCAACTCCGGATGATCAACCGGGCCAGGATACACCATCAGGTCGTAGTGGTAGTCCGGGGCACCGGGCACCGTTGCCCCGCTCGGCGACGCCGGCTGCAACCAGTTGCCCTGTGGATCCTGTTGCCAGGTCTCCTCACGGAGCGTGCGGATGAGCGGTTCCATCGCGGGCGCGAGTTCGGCCTCGACGCGCGCGCGCGCTTCGAGTCCGCCACCGAGCTGAAACAGGCCGAGCACTGCCGTGACTCCGAAGATGAAGATCGCCATCGCGATCAGCACTTCGATCAGGGTCATGCCGGCACGACGGATCACGGCAACCTCCGGCCGCCGGCGATCAGCGGCGCGACGCAAGCGTCGAGTTCGGGGATCCAAACCGGTGCGCCACGCTCGTGCGGGGTCGCGAGGCTCGCGCGCACCCCGCGCTCGATGGCGTGGAAGCGCGGCCAACTTCCGCCGAGATGCAACCACTCGCGGCCGATCATCACGCGATCCGCCATCTTGAAGGGCGGGGTGCCGCGCAGGAGGGGTTGCCCGCCGCTGTCCTCGAGCGCATCGTCGAGGATGGGCGGTTTGCGTCTTTGGCCGCCGCTGACGCGCTCGACCTGGAATTCAATTTCGAAGGGAAAACCGTAGGGCGCGTAGGACGCGATCTGCAGCTTTGCCTCCGCTTGGGCCGTAGCGACTTCGCGCGCGCCGAAGCTGGCGTGCAACACGCCGTCGAGCACCACCAGTCCGGCACCGGAGCGCGCGAGACTGGTGATCCAACTCTCCTCGCGCAGCGAGCGCGGCGCGCTCTCCGCCTGCACGATGCGCATCAAACGCGTGAAGCGCGTGCCAGGTTCGGACTCCGGCACCAGCAGCCAGGCGACCTCGACGGCGCCGCGTCCGGTCGGATCCACCTCCGGGAAGGCCGCCCCTTCGGCAAGGAATCGCAGGCGCGGCAGTCGCCACGCCGGCTGTCCGCCGAGTTCGGGTTCGGCCTGCCAATCGTCGAGCTCCATCCATCCACGCGGACCGGTGTGCGCCGCGAGCACGTCGGCGCGCAGACGCTCGGCGGCGGCGGCAAAGGCGAGATCACCACGACCGCGTCGCTCGCCAGCCTGCCAGAGGTTGAGCACCGAGTTCACGATGCCGACCACGAAGGAGGCGAGGATGCCGAAGAGCAACAAGGCCACCAACACTTCCGCGAGGCTCATGCCGCTCCGCCGCGAAGCTGCTGCTCTCATTCGATCACCTCCACCGCGCGCTCGATGCGCGTCTGCGCGAGGTAGTCGAGCAGGATGCGCCGAATGCGCGGTGCCTGCGTCCATCCGGTGGCGGTGAAGCTGACCGGGTCGAAGGCACCGGATTCCCAGTCGAAGAAGAAGCGCAGGTCGAGACGGTCGTCGCGCAGGTTGAGCGGGACGAAGCCACCGTCGGCGCGCGTGCCGCGCTCGATCAGCACCAGGCCGGGCGTGCGCTCGGGATCGTCGTCCCAACGGGCAGTGCCGCTGCGCGCGAGCGCGCGCACGCGCTGAGTGCCGTCCGGGATTTCGCTCTCCCAGGCGATGCCGCGCCAGGAGGCGTCAGGCGCTTCGAAGCCGAGCTGCAACCAGCTCAGGGCGGGGTCGTCACAACGCGCTTCCCAACCGTCCATCCATCGAGTAGGGAAGGAATAAACCAGCTCACCGGCTTCGTGCGGCTGCGCCAGCGTGCCGAAACGCCCGCGCATGGCGCCCGCACCGGTCTCGAAGCTGCCCGGCTCGGGTTTGTGGCGCGGCATCGCCACCACGCCGCCACCCACCGGGCGCAGGGGGGCGTGTAAGAGTTCCTGACCGATCAGGAGCAGTCCGCCGCGCGCGAAGGCGTTGGCATCGGAAACTGGAATGATGGAGTCGCCGACACCGACGTCGGAGCTCAGCGTGGTCGCGAAGCGCGCGTCTGCGAGGTGGACGCTGGCACCTTCGGTGTGTGCACGGCGTTCCGTGCCGTGGAGACCGCGTCCGTTCGGCGCGAGCGAGATGCGGCCGGCGCCTGCATCCACCTCGACGTAAGCAATGCGCTCGCCGTCCACCTCGAGCAGACCCGTGGTTTCGAGTTGCTGGAGGAAGGCACCCTGAGTCGGCGCGTAGGTCGGGTAGCCGTCCACCAGCACCATCCACGGAGAAACCAGCAAGCTGCGCTCCTCCCCCTCCGTCAGCTCCTCCTCGAGCACCAAACAAGCACGCCCTAGCGGCGAACTCGGATTGCCGAAGCCGCCCGCGGTGTGCACCACGGCCTCGTCCACGTAACCGTCGAAGTTCGCACTGCCGGTGACGTCGGAACCCCAGGTCATGGACTCGAGGTTGAGCGGGCGTTCCCGGCTCGGAAACTTGATCAGGCGCGCGTAGTTGCGGATGTCGTCGTTCTGATCCTGCGCGTCGAGCGCTTCGAAGTCGCTGCCGAGGTAGGGAATCCCGGGATACGCGTCGAAGGCGACGTAGGTGACGTTCGGGCGCACGCGCGCACGCTGGTAGGGCGCCTGCGCCCACTCGACGGTGAACCAATCCGGAGCCGCGTCACCGGCCTGCGGCTGCATCACCGCCACGCGATCGAGACGTCCGACGTAGCCGGTTGCCGCGTTTGCGCCGCGCATCGTGCTGAAGATCGGGATCAGGCGCGCCCCGGGCTCCTGCGCGTGGTCGAAGGTGCCCATGGTGCCGCGGAAGTCGTAGTCCTCGAAGATTTGATCGAGCACGTCATCGCGATCCGTGATCTCGTCGCCGATGGTGGGTCGGAACTGGTACTCGTTGGTCGGTTCTTGCGGAAGGTCCAGGCTGCGGCGTGCGTCGGGTGCGTCCACTGCTGCGAGCGCCGCGAACTCGGGGCTGGGCGGCTCTGAGAGGAGCGCATGCCAGAAGTTCGGGGCGTGCGCCAGGTGGATGCGGCCCGGAATTCCGTTGGAGCCCGGGCCGCCGCCGCTGCCACTACCGCCCGGACCGCCTCCTCCCCCGCTACCGCCGCTACCGCCGCCACCCCCCCCTCCACCGGGTCCGGTCTCGAACTCCTCGGGATCGTCCGAGTAGAAATTGCGGATCGCGAAACTGATCGCGTCCCAATCGTCGCGCAGGAAGCAGTTGTTGAGGATGCTGTCGTAGCGCACCCACTCGGTGAGCGAAGAGTCGCCCGGGGTGCTGATCTGCACGAAGGCGGAGAACTCTTCGACCCCGGGCACGTAGGCCAGATCGGAAACGCCGCTGCCCTTGATCGAGATCGGCATTACGTGGACGCGGTGGCGCGGATTCTCGAAGATCGGACCCTCGTTGGTGACGAGCGCCTCGTTCCACTCCATGATGAAAGAATTGCCGTCCGGGAAGTAAACTTCGTTGTCCTTGGTCTGGGCGTAACGTGGTGTGAGCACGTTGCGCTCGCTGATGGTGATCTTGGTGCCTTCACGCTTGGTGTACTGCATCACCTCCAGACCGCCCAGGCGCGAACCATCCTCGGTGAGCGCTTCGGTGCCGTTGACCAACCAGTTGTAGGTCTGCCACATCACCAGATAGCCGCCGTCGGACTGGAAGGCTTCTGCGTAATACTCGTCGGCGGCGATCAAGGGACCGATCTCGAGTTCGCCGACCCATTGCGGCCCGATCCCCTTGCCGAGGTAGAGCGGAAAGCCGCCGAGCAGGATCAGATTGATGTCAATCACTCCCTTGAAAGCGTGCGCGAGTGACCACGGACCGACGCTGCCGGAGAGCGCGCCGCCGCCCGGCGCGATGTCCCGATCAATCACGGCGCTGTAGCCGTAGAGCTCGACGCCGGAACCTTCCGGATGAGCGCTCGGCAGGATGATCGCGCGCGTGTCGTCCTGCTCGCGCACCGCGCGACCACCGAGGTAGGCATTGGCCGCCCCGCCAGTGACACGATCGAGCACGAAGGAGGTCTGCGTCTTCGAGGAGTACTCGATCACTTCGCCGCCGACGAGCAGCGCGCCGCGACTCGGGAAGCCGTCGGTGCTCTCCACCTGCAGAGTGCCGCCGACGTCTCCGGGCGCATAGGACTGGGCCGGCGTGGTCAGCCAAGTGCGTCCGTCTTCGCGACCGCGCGGCACGCCGTCCACGGCGAACTGCACGCCACCAGGACCGACGCCGCGCAGCAGGGCGCTGAGGTGGAAGGGCCGATTCGCGAGCGGGAACTCGGCGGGATCCAGCCGCACCGTCCACGCCTGCTCCTGCGCGTCGGGATCGAAAGGATCTTCGCCAGCGGCATCCCAGGCGCGCAGCAGGAGCTCGCCGTTCTCGAAGAGCGCGGCGAAGCGGTTGCGACGCAGTTCCGCGCCGGCCACGTCGAAGAGCACGGAGTCGCGGATCCCCTGCTCGGCTTCGAACCAGGCTTCCACTGCGAGCGGTTCGACCAGACTGAAGCCATTGGTGAGCGGCAGATTCCACTGCGCCAGACTTTCGGCGACGGGGCCGCGGCGCGTGACCTGTCGGCCGTGCGGCGTCGGCTCGAAATCGAAGTGTTCGATGCGGCCTTGCGTATTGTCTCCCCATGCATCGGCCTCGGAGACCGACTCCGGCATCAGGGCGAACTCCTCCGGATCCTCCTCCGGCAGCACGCGACCGACCTGTGAAAGAACTCCCAGCCGCAGACTCGGCAAACTCATCCCGTTGTGGAAGCCTGCGCGCAATCGTCCGAGTGCGTTCGGCAGAGCGGTGACGCGATGCAGGCCCTGCCCCCAACGCGTCGCGTCGTCGAGGGAAAGTTGGTCGAGCACGAAGGCGGTGAGCGGACCGTCGGGCGCGACCTCCACTTCGATCCGTTCGGAACGTCGCGCCAAGCTGCGGCCGAGGCGCGAACGGACCGCGGTCTGCACCCGCGCGAGGTAGCGATCGCCACTGCGATAGGTGAAGGAAGTGGTGCTCTGGCGCAGGCTGCCGTGACCGGGATCCACGCTGTTCAGCCACAACGCCCAGGCGTCGAGATCGCTCATGCGTCCATCGGCGGCGAGCGGCGCGAGCACGCGCGCCCACAGATCGTCCGGTCCCTTGAGCGGACGTTCACTCATCACGCGGACGGCGAAGGCGCGCGCCTCGGTGGGATTCACCCATTCGCGACCGGGCCGTCCACTGGTGGCGCGATCCGAGACGATCGGAACGCCCCCCGCGAAAGCAACGCCGAGCGCGATCGCTTCGAGCACCTCCGGCGCGCAGGCGTTCACGTCCACCGGCTCGCGACGCAGCGCGGAAACGCGCGTGGTGAGCACGGGCAGATCCAGCGGCACCGGTCCGGCGAGCAGGAGGCGTCCGCCGGCGGCGGCGAGGACGACCGTGTCGAGCGGTGGCCCGATCTCCGGCTCGATGCGGATCGTGGTGCCGGCGTTCGCGAAATCCCCATCGCCAACCACGATCTGATCCGGCGTTTCCGGATTGATCGGCTGCACCAGCCAAGTGCCTGGCAGCCAATCGGCGGAACCATGCGCCCCGCTGCGAAGCGTCGTGAGGTCGTGCAGGCGTCGCCGTTCGGCGTCGGCGAGCAGTGCGCCGGCCGCAGCGTCAATTCCGAGATCGAGCACGTCGCCCGCGAACTCGGGTGCGCGATGCTGACCGCTGCGCAGCCGCGCCAGCGCCATCATCCAGATCCGCGGATCCATCAGCAGGCGACCCTCGAGGAAGCGCGTCTCGTCGAGATCGTCAGGTGGAAGTGCCGCGGGCAGCACTCCGGTCAAGGCATTGCCGCGCTTGCCGGTGTACTCGATCCAAGTGCCGCTGATCAGCGCGAGTCCTTGCTCGGGGAGTCCTTCGGTGGAGGTCACCGAGATCTCGTCGTCACGGAAGGTCGCGTCCTTGGTGAGATAACTCGGATGCACGAGGTTCTGCAACAACAGCGGCGGCGCGCTGCCGAGCGAGACGCGCGCTTGTGCAGATTCGACCTCAGCACCCCAGGATTCGGTGGAGTCCTCCCAGCCGCCGCCGAGGGATTGCGGCAGCACCGCGAAGGTGGAACCGTCCCACTCGGAAGCTGCGTCGTGGAGCGGAGTCGGATCCAGGGCGGGGTGGCTGCCTTCCTGCTGCGCGGCGAAGGTGGCGGCGGCGGAACTCACCGCCACGCGCGCCTGCGCGCGGCCGTAGCTCTCGGCGGCGGATTCCTCACGCATTTTCGTCACCATCAAATAGGGAACGCCGAGCGAGAACAGCAGCGCGAGCGCGAGCAGCACGATCACGAGCGCGCTGCCGCGTTGCGAGGGAGTGATGACGCGGTTCATCGCAACGCCTCCTGCGTGAAGCGTCCGACCAGGAAGCCGCCGATCTCCTCGTCGAAGTCGAGCAGACGCACCGGCACCGCCTCGGCGTGCGCTGCGGCGTCGAGTCGGCCGTGGCGATCGAAGACGATCGCCGGACTGCCGAGCACGAGGTCGAGCAGCTCCGGAATCTCGGCACCCTCCTCGATCACGCGCGACCACAGCAGCACCTCGTCAATGCGGCCGCGAAAGCTGTTCTCGTCCGAGCCGAAACTCATCAGTTCCGTCGGTACGCCGAACTCGGGACCGATCGCGTCGGAAGCGGCCAGAGCGCCGTCCACCCACAACTGCGCGAGCCGGTCGGCGGCGAGGAAGCGGAGGTGCTGCCAACGGCCGAGCCGTAGCTGCTCCGGCGGAACCTCGAGCTGCACCCAACTCAAGAAGGCGCCTTCGCCGGCGCGCAGCTTGGCGCCGAGCCCGCCACTGCGGCGAAACTCCAGCTCCAGCAGGCCCTCCCAGAGGAAGAGCTTGCCGGCCGCGGCCTCCGGCAGCAAAAAATCGAACTCGAGCGAGAAGCCGTTCGCCGTTTCGACGCGGCCACCGCGCCCTTCGAGCACGGCGCGCCCACCTTCGCTCAGGTCGAGCCCGCCGCCGCAGCGGCCCGGTCCGCCGAGTTTGGCGCCGCCCTCGAGGGCCACGCGCTCACGTGCCGCAAATTGCGGCTCGAATCCGGCTTCCTGCGCGGGCTGGAAGACCGCGCGCGCGATGCGCACGCCGTGATCTTCGTCGGCCGGCAGCAAATGCACGCGCACCGCTTGCCCACTGCCGCGTGCACGATCACGGCTCGCCTCGAGGAAAGTTTCGAGCGAGATCTGCAGCCCGCGGCTGCCTGGATCCATTTTGTCGAAACCAGCGAAGCCGAGCCCGGCCATGATGCCGAGCAGGATCATCACCACCATCATCTCGAGAAGAGTGAAACCCCGGCTCCGCAGGCCGCGTGCCATGATCAATCGTAGTGCGCGAGGTCGTCTTCGGTACCGAACAATCCGTCGGCTCCGGCCGAAACCAACTGGAACTTGCCCGGCTGGTCGAATCCGCCTGTACGGCCGTTGCGACGCGGCTCGGCGACCTGTTCCTCGGGGTCCTCGCCTTCGAGGCCGGCGAAATAAGGACGCGAATCGCGATCGGCGTAGTGGAGGCTTTCGAAGTAGGCGATCGGATTCCCCCACGGATCGCCGATCTCGAAGAGGTCACGACTCGGCATGCGGGTGAGGGTGCGCGAGGTCTGGTCCCCGTCGGTGTTCACCAGCCACTCCAGGTTGGGCGATTCGCCGGTGAAGGCCGGGTCGAAGAAGGCGAGGTAGAGCGCTTCGGAGCCTGCGTTGCTCTGGTTGGTGGCCGCGCCCGTCGGCAAACGATCGTCCGGATACTCGCCTTCGATGCTGTGGTAGGCCTCGATCATCACGGCGAGCTGTTGCAAGCGCGAGAGGCACTTGCGCTCAGCGGCCTGGCCGAAGACCTTGCCGGCCACCAGCAGGAAGGCAGAGGCGAGCACCGAAATGATCACCAGAACGATCATCAGCTCCAGCAGCGTGAAGCCGGCGCGGCGGCGGGAAACCTTCATCAGGAACCTCCAGCGTAAACCAATTCGATCTGTTCGAAGGCAAGATCCACCGCGAGCGCGTTCGCAGTCTCGGCATAGACGCCAGCGGCGGCCTGCCCGGGCGGATTGCGCCAGTTGTTGATGCCTTCGGCGAAGACCACCGCGCCGTTGATGCGCACCTGCAGCACCGGCTGCGCCGGCTCGCGGTCGAGTCGGAACTCGACGCGGAAGGATTCGCCCGCCGCCACGGCGATGCCGAGCCGCTGATAGAGCTTCTTACCCGCCTTGTCGGTGAGGTAGTGGAGCTGTCCCTCGCGGTCGCGATAGAGCTTGAAGCTCCAGGATTCGCGGCCACGGTTCTGCAGTGCGAGCACCACGCCCCCGTCCCCACGATGATCGGCATCCACGCGCACGTCCATGGTCACGGCGCGGAAGGCACCGGCCGGCACCTCGCGGAAGGCGCGCGTCTCGCCCTTCTCGCGATGGCTGCCGAGCAGTTGCAATGCACCGTCCGCCTGACTCGGAGCAACGCCAATGCGTGCCATGGAGCTGACGTCCCAACCCGGACGCAGGCGCTGTCCGTCGAAGGAGTCGCGCCAGATGCGCAGCTTGTCGTGCTCCTCGACGCGGCGTTGCCAGAGCAGCGCGTGCTCGGCCTGCGGATCTCCCGGAGTGTCGCGCAAGGCGTCCTGCAGCAAACTGAACTCGGCCACCGCTGCGAGCAGATCGCCTTCGGCGTAGAGCGCCGCCGCGGTGCCGTTGCGAGCGGCCTGCAAATTCGGGTCGAGATCGAGGGCGCGCTCGAAAGCAGTCCGCGCCGCGGTGGTGCGCCCGAGCATGAGCAAGTTGAAACCACGCCGGAGCGCGAGATCCGCCCATACCAGGGACTCCTCGCCGCCGCGCGCAGCATGTGCGGGGGCGCGCGCTTCAGCGCTGCGCAGCGCGACCTCGGCGTCGTTGGCTTGGCCTTCGCCAGCCATCAACCATCCGAGCGCAGCCAGCGCCGCGGCGCAGTCGGGATGCTCGCGCACCAAGGAACCGAAACCGTTCGAAGCGAGATCCGGGTCTCCGTCGCGCAAAGCCCAGTGCGCTTCGAGCCAGCGCGCGTAGGGAAGCGAAGGCTCCAGTTCGAGCGCTTGACGAAGCAGGTCGCCGGCTTCCTCAGGACTTCCGGCGCGGTCCAGCCAGAAGGCCAGGGCGCAGAGCGGCTGCGCGGCGTCGAGTGGCGCAGCGATCACCGCGGCGCGCAGATCCCTGACCACTTCCCCCGCGGCGGTCGCGCCCGTCGCGGCGTTGGCGATGCCGCGCAGGTAGAGCAGGCGCGCGTGTCCGCCGAGTGCCGCCACGGCAGCGGAAGCCTCTTGAGCGGCGGAGCGGAAATCCCCGGCGAGGTAGAGCGCGGCGACTTTGCCGGCGAAGGCGTCCACCGCGAGCGGATGCGATTCCGGTGCCGTGGCAGCGACGTCACCGAAAGTGGCGGCCGCCTCGGTCCAGAGACGCGCCGCCAATTGCGCGCTGCCGAGCGCGAGACCGGCGCGCAGGGATTCGTCGAGGCTGGCTGAGGAACCCAGATTGCGGCGTGCATTGGCCAGTCGCGCGACGGCACTCGCGGCCTCACCTCGCGCGAGTTCCAGCAAGCCGAGTTCGATGGCGGCCATCGGATCGCGCGCTTGCAGCGTGAGCGCACTCTGAAGCTGCGCGCGCGCTTGTTCGTCGAGTCCCAGACGCTTGAGCACGGAGGCCATGCCGCGTCGCGGACCGGAATCTTCACGGAATCGCTCGGGCGGCGTGGGCAGATCCGCAGGCAGCACGCCGGCGCCAGCGGGAACGCCTTCTCCGGCCATGCTCGCGTAGAGCACGAAAGCTTGGTCGAGGGCGAAGACGCGCTCCCACACTGCACCCAAGCTCATCCAGTTGGCGAGATCGTTGGGCGCGGCCTTGACTAGTGCGAGCGCCAACTCCTCCGCACGGGCAAAGGCGACCGGCACGAGCAATCCTTCATCGAGCAGATTCGTGAGGAAGCCGCGCGCGTCCACCGCCCGCACCGGTGTGAGTTGCCCTCGCCACTTCACGACCTCGAGCTCGATGCGATTCAGCGCGGTGTCCGCGAAGCCGAAGTCCTCGTAGCTGCCGGGCACGAAGGGCGGCAGTTGGAAGCGGTCGCGACCGGTGCGCGGATCCACGTCCTGGAACTCGATGGTGTCGCTCTTGGTGAGCGCGTAACGATTGGCGTTGGTGATGCGACCGTAGAAAACGGTGAAAGCGTCCTTGCGCACCCAGTCGTAGGACTTGCTCGGATCCTGCGGCTCACTGCTCACGCTCGGCGCCGGCAACTCCTCCTCGAAGACGTCGCTCGAGGACCCGGGCAGGGTGGCCGGGCGTGCGAAGAGGTGATCGCTCCAGGTCTCCGGTCCGGCGTCGGGCCAAGGCGGCGGCAATAGGGAAGGGAACTCGGCGAGCGGCGGCACCGGCAGGCGCAGCAGAGGCAACGGCAGATCCGCGCTCGGCCGCTCGAAGGTGTCGCGGCGCGCGCCCGTGGCAGGGAGCGCGACCACCGGCTCGGCGAACGCGGCCAGCGAGGGCGGCAAATCCTTTCCCTTCACGTTGCGCTGCGAGAAGCTCGGTGCCTCACGCGAGAAAAGCTGCCAGCCCATCAGACCGAGCACGGCCAGCACCAGGACGAAAGCGATGCGCTCGCGGTTCACGGTTGGGAGTCCTCGCTCGCGAGCACAGGCATCACGCCGACGGCGAATTCGAGCAGCAAGCGCCGCTCGCGCTTGCGCGGGTTGGGCGCGGCGACTTCGATGGCGGCCACGCCGATCGGACGACCTTGCTCGCCTTCGGCGAGCAGCGCGCGCAGGAAAGGTGCGGGCGAGTTGCCCTCGAAAACGACTTCGATCTCCACCGGAGTGAGGTCGAGCACCGCGCCGCGTGCGTTGCCGGCGCGACGCGAACGCTCACCGATGCTCATCTTCTCGACCGCACTCGCTCCGTATTCGACCGCCAAGCGCACCACGCGTTCGGCCACGTCGAGCCCACGCAGCACGCGCTCGACCGCTTGTTGTTGGGTCGGCGAAACCGGCGGCAGACCGAGAGTGTGGTCCACGTCGCAGTCGTTGCGTAGCGCCCAACCGATCAAGTCCTGACGCATGAGACCGGTGAGTTCGATGTAGTGCTGCGCGGGCGCCTTGCCGCGTGGAAGCCGGAATTCGTCGCGCCACAGCGGCAAGGCCCGACTTCCGAGCTCCTGATTGAGCGCGCGCAACTCGTCGAGCCGCTGCTGTGCCTCGCGTTCCTGCGCTTCGCCGAACATCTCGCTGCGCAGATCCAGGTTCGCCTTGGAGATCGCGCGCTGCGCACTGCCTTGACGGCCGGTAGCCGAAGAGGTCAGCATCCAGATCAAGAGGAAGAAGCCGATCACGCCGCCGGCAAAGCCGAGCACGAATCGGCGGTTGCGCTGCCAGAGGGCGTCGAGATTCACTGTCCCTCCTCCTCTTCCGTCGGCGCGGGCGTGAGCAACAAGGTCTTCAGCGACCACTCGAAGTCCTTGCTGGTCGGTCGCGGCGTCGGCAATACGCGGCTCGCGTCGTTGCCCACCAGACTCAGGAGCTTCCCGGTGAACTCGGAGAGCTGCATGCCGGCGACGCTCGAGATCTCGTCCGATCTTCCGCTCATGCTCACCACCGGCACGTCCGCTCCGGTGCTGCCCCAATCCTTGCCGTTCTCGAGGCGCACGGTCCAGGTCTCGAGCCAGAGGCTTTCCGGCAGGGCAGTTTCGAGCAGGCCGAGGAAACGCCGCGCGCTGTCGTCAATCGCGACCCGCGTCGCGAGCTCGCGGCCGAGCTTCTCCTGAACCTCGATGCGCTTGAGCAGTTCCTCGGTGCGCTGATTCGCCGCTTGCACGCGGCTCACCTGCGTACGCGCGCGCGAAGATGCGGTTTCGGCATCGTCGGCGAGTTCGCCGTTGCGCCAGAAGGCGAGCCCGAGGAAGACGGCGGCAACGACACCGGCAGCGATGCTCCAGATTCCGCGCTCGGAGAACTCGCGCTTGCGGCGCGCGCTGGCGGTGAGAATCTCGAGAGCGAAGAGCTCGGCATCGGCCGCGGCGAGTGCGAGACCGAGTGCGACGGTCGCGGCGGGGCCGTCGGCGAGCAGACGGTCGGCGTCCTCGGCGGGCAGCGCGCTCGTGTCCACCTCGGCAGCCGGGTTCCAGATCTCCACCGGCACGCGCAGCCGGTCGCCGAGCATCTCGACCAAACCGCGCGCGTTCGCGCCGCCGCCGGTGATCAGCACGCGCTCGAGCGCGAGCTCGCGCAGGCGCGCCTGCGCTTTGCAGAGGGTCACGGCACCGGAGAGCAGCGTCGGCAGACCCTCGTAGAGCGGTAGCACCGGCCGCGTGATGCGATCCGCATCCGAGCCCAGGCGTTCGCCGACCGTGACGCGCAGGTCGAGGTGCTTGTGGATCAGCGCGCGGGCGCGTGCGGCATCAATGCCGAGCCGCGCCGCCAGCGTGGCGTCGCGCTTCTCGAGCGGCGTGGTGAGCGAGCGTGCGAAGTAGAGATCGCTGCCGCGCACCAAGGCGAGGTCGAGTGCACCGGCGCCGAAGTGCGCCAGCAGAGTGGTGCGCGGCTGATGATCGCCGAGCGCGAGCCAGGCGTTGTAGAGCGCGATCGCGTTCGGTGTGAAGGATTCGACCGCGATCGGCGCGAGACGCTCGGCCTGCGATTCGAGCAGGTCCTCGCGCACGAGGCCGAGCATCATGGTGTCGTCCTCGTCGAGCTCCTTCGGAACCGGGAGGAGGTTGTAGGAGGACGCGAGCTCGGCGCCCGAACGCGAGGCGATCTCGCGCGTCTCGAACTCCATCAGGCGCACGAGGCGCCAGTCCTCGACCTGCGGCACCGGCAGGTAGCGGAGCATCAGATCGGAGCCGCCGAGGCCGACGCGCACCCGACCCGCCTTGCGCGCAGCGGCGGCGAGCGCACTCGCCGCAGCTTCGGCAGGAGTCTCCCCCGCCTCGACTTCGGCGGAAACGTAGCGGAGCAAGCGCGTGCCGCTGCGTCCGGCGTCCGCCGTGACGAGCCGCACGCCGGTGCGCCCGAGATCGAGTCCAGTTCCCGCCATCAGTTTCCTGCCTCCACCCAGCTCGCAATCGCTGGATAGGCTCCTTGCAAGGCGGTCTGCAAACGGCTGCGCCATGCGGCGGCCTCCGCGCGCTCCGCATCCCGACCCACTTGCAAAGCCTCGCGCAAGGCGGTGGCGAGACTCGCCGACTGGGCGCCGAGCGGGGTGCCGGCGAAAGTCGTGGCCAAATCCTCGGCGCGATCCGCGAGCGGTTCCATCGGATCCACCGCGCCAACGAAGATCACGCTCGCCACCGATGCCTCGAGTTCAGTGAGCAACGCACGGCCGCGCTCGAGGGCGGCGCGCTGAGCGTCGCGCGCTGCCTGATTGCGCTCTTCGTCGAGTGGGAACTCGCGCAAGAGTCGCGCGGCGGTGGCGAGCAGACGCGCATCGTCGCCGTCGCGCGCGGCGTTCTGGATCTCGCGCGCCAGCCGCGCGGTGTCGGTGAGTGCCGGTGCGAGATCCCAGCTCAGGCTGAGCGCCTTCAGGTCCTCGGAGCGCAGCGTTCCGTCCGCGACGCTCCAGGTCGCGGGCTCGTGACGCAGCAACATCCGCCTCAGCTCCTCCCCGATCAGCAGACCGGGGCTCTGCTCGACGAGCACTCCGGCCACGGCGCTGACCGGCCCGCCACTCGCGAGGATGAGCGCCGGACCTTGACTGAGTGCGGCCGGACCGGGCGTGATCGCCAGCGCTCCCCCGGTCCAAGCGAGGCCGCCTTCTTGATCCGTCCAGTTCCCCACGCCTGAGGCCGCAAGGAGAGACACACCGTCGAGCAGGAGCAGCAAGTTGCCGCCTTCGCGGTACAGCCGACCTGGCGGCACGACCGTGGCGGCGACCGTGCGTTCGGCGTGTTCCACGCGCAGAGCGCGCACGCTGCCCGCGCCTTCGACTCCAAGAGCGAGCTTGAACCACTTCGCGCCGGACGGAAGGGCGAGTTCCACTTCCTGCGAGAGATCGCCACTGCTCCAAGTTCCGATGGTCTCCGCTGCGGCCTCGTCGAAGCCGAAGCTGATCCAGGCTTGAGCGCGCGCGCCGCCGCCGAGCTCCGCGCGCAATCGCAGAGCGCCTCCTTCCAGGTCGAAGCTGCGCAGCAGAGTCGCGCGGGTGCGCGCGCCGCTCGCCTGGAGGGTTCCCTCGCTCAGCGTTGCTCCCTCGGCCAGACTCCAGGCTTCCGCGTCGAGGAAATCCCCGAGACCGTCGATCGCGTCGCTGGGGGCGCGTGCGCCCGGCACTTCGGCAGTGGGGTTCGCACCGCGTCGGGCCGGGTCCGGCTCCTCTCCGCGAAGCAGGAACCACCAGGCCCCGAAGCCGGCCGCGCCGAGCACGAGCACGGCGGCGAGCAGAGTCGGAAGCGGTGAGCGCTTGGCTGAGAGCGCCGCCTCGCGGGCGCGGCTCGCCTCGCGACCCTCGGTAGCCGCGGCCTCGAGCATGCCCTCTTCTCCCTGGGCGAGCAGTCGGAGCGCGCAACTACCGAGGCGGATCTCGCTGCCCGGGAACCACTCTCCCTCCTTCACCTGCGTCCCGCCGGAGAAGGTGCCGTTGGTCGAACCCAGATCGCGAAAACGGACCCCTCCGCCCGCGCCCACCTCGATCTCGAGGTGTCGTCCGGACACGGAATCTACCGGGAGGACGAGATCGTTCTCCTTCAGCCGGCCAGCGCGCCAACTTCCGGAGCCGAACTCGACAACGCGGCCGGCCTCCGGACCTGCCAGGATCTCGATGCGCACCATGTAGCGAGGAGGATCCCGAGCAACCGCCCGGGGTGGGCAGGCAGTCTAGGCCGGCCGCGGAATGCCGGCAAACCTCCGGCCTCCGATATCTCGGGGCTCCGTCGGAGTAACCTTCCGCAGCCATGCGCTTCTTCTTCCTGCAACAGGAGCCGCCGGATCTTCACGGCCCCTGGCAGCCGCCGGCGGAACTCGAGCGCCACCTCCGCGCGCTGCGTTGCGGTCCCGAGGAGCCGCTCCTGCTCCTGCTGCCGCGAGGAGGCGCGCTCCGTGCGCGCGTGGATGGCGCACGCGGACTGCAACTCGAAGGTCTCGCGGAAGTGCCGCGGCTCCCGCTGATGCCGATCACGCTGGCGACGGCCTGGCCGAAAGGGAATCGCGCCGACGAATTGGTGCAGCGCGCCGCCGAATCGGGCGTGGAGCGCATCGTCCCCTTGCTCTGCGCACGGAGCGTGGTCGGGCGTGAGGAGTTCTCGAGCGCGCGGCAGGAGCGCTGGCAGAAAATTCTGCGCGAGACCTGTCAGCAGTGCCGCCGACCGACCCTGCCCGCCTTGGATCGCCGCCCGGTTGCCCTCGAGGACGCGCTGAAGGAAGCCCCGCTCGCGCATCCGATCGCCCTGCTCCCGGGCGCATGGCCGTTGCAGCACGAACTCGATCTGCGTGCGCCGCGCGAGGTGCTCCTGATTGTCGGTCCGGAAGGCGGCTTCGACGATCGCGAGGAAGCCTGGCTCGCCGAGACTGGCATTTCGACGGCGGGTCTGGTTCCAACCATCTTGCGCATCGAGGCAGCCGGACCGCTGGCCGCAGCCATCTGCCAGCACGATTTCGTCGCGCGCTCCGCCTTCTGAGCACTCACAACCAGCCGCGCTCCAGGAAGGAAACGAATCCGCCGCGCGCGATCACCACGTGATCGAGGAGTTCGATGCCGAGCAAACGTCCGGCGCGGTGCAAGCGTCGCGTGGCAGCGCGATCCTCGCTCGAAGGCTCCGGATCCCCCGAGGGATGATTGTGCGCCACCACCAAGGCGGCCGCTCGGTGCAGGAGTGCAGGCGTGAAGACTTCACGCGGATGCACCAGGGAGGAAGTCAGCGTACCGCAGGAGACGGTGCGCTCGTGGAGCAGTCGGCCTTTGGCATCGAGGTAGAGCGCGAAGAAATTCTCCGTCGCGAGGTGCGCGAGCCGCGGATGCAGCAAGCGGTAGACCTCTTCGCCGCCGCGGAGCGGCTCGGGAAGAACGCGCGCCGCCTGCTGCGCGCGTCGGCCGAGCTCGAGTGCGGCCGCGAGCCGGAGCGACGCCGTCGATGACAAGCCGTGAAGCTGCTCGATCGCTTCCGGCTCGAGTCCAGCCCATGCGCCGAGCTCAGGCAGGAGTTTGGCGGACTCCGGTTCTAGCAGGAGAAGCAAATGGCGTTCCGTCCACGTGGCGAGCGGTTCGCGGGGCGGCGGCGCGGCCGCCGCGCGCGGAGCAAGAGTGCGCAATCCCATCACGCACGCCACGCGTCGCGCTCTCTCCGGTAACCGAATCTTCTCTCAACGCGGCTGCGCGTCCAGCCAAGCTGCGTGTTCGCTCTCCCACTCCGCGAAGGGTCGCACGAAGACCCGCGCCCATGCCGCCTCGAAACCGAGCGACGGTGCCGCCAGGAGCAGCGAGGGCATGGCGTTGACGCCCGCTCGTTCCTCGAGGTAGTTCACCAGGGAGAGCGCCGTGGCATAAGCCTCTTCAAGCAGCGCAGCATCCGACCACGAGGTCCAGTCGCCGTCGAGAGCCGAGGCGTCGAGTTTGCGTGCCGTCGTCGCGAGCGTCCGCCGCGCCCGCGCGGGATCGCGCCCCTCGCTGCGTTGCGCAAGTCCCTCGTGCAGCCAGGTCGGCAGACGCGCCCCGAGGGCGTGGAGCAGTGCGTGGGTCAGCTCGTGGCGCATGGTGGCGCGGAGCGCGAGATCGTTCACCTCACTCGCACGCACCAGCAGGCGCACGCGCCCGTCGTAGAGCCCGGCGGACCAGGAGGGAGCGGCACCGGCCCACCGCTCGGGAGAAAGCCACAGCACCAGGAGCCGCCGCTCGGGTTGAACGCCGAGCAGGGCGACGACCTCGGTCCACGCGGCCTCGAGTTGCGCGTGCAATTCCGGCATGCGCGCCACCAGTGCGGCGTCCTGTGGGTCGTAGCGGCTGTCGAAGTGCGCAGTCGCATCGGTGAGGAATTGTCGGAAGGCGCGCTCCTCTTCCTCGAGTTGATGCACGCGCTCACGTGCTGCGGGCGTGTCCTCGACGGCGAGCGCAGCGCGGGCGTCCTCGCAAGCGGCGCGCAGATCCCCGCGAAGCACCGCGAGTTCGGCGCGGAGGCGCAGCAGCCCAGCGGATTGCGGGTACTGCGCAAGTCCAGCACGCACGCTCTCCTCAGCGCCTTCGCGATCACCGCTGCGCAGTTGCACCGAGGCCTTCCACTCCAACGGAGAACCTCCGTCGCCGTCCGCGACGGCGGCCCGCTCGAACCAGGCGAGCGCTTCGGATTTCCGTCCCGCCTCCCATGCCGCACGACCGAGCCGCACGCGCACGCGGGAGAGGTTGGCGCGGAACACAGGCTCCTCCGGCGCGAGCTCACAGGCGGCGACGAGCAAGCCCTCCGCTTCGGCGAGCGCGCCTTGATCGAGCAGAGCGAGTGCGCGCTCGTTGTGCGCACGTGCCTCGGCGCGCCGAGCATCGGAGGAGGTGGGCGGCGCCGGTGCGGGATCCGCGGGCTCCGGTTGCGGGTCCGCGCTGGTCGCGCGATGCAACGAAGTCTCGAAGGGTGGCGCGGTCGGCAGCTGCTCGGCAATCGGCCGGCTGAACCACCACCAGGCCGACGCGCTGAGCAGCGCGAGCAGCACCAGCACTCCAAAACCTTTCCTCATTCCGCGCCTCCCGTCCAGCGCGGCGGACCTCCGCGCAGCGAATCCCATGCCTCTGCGCGTTCCGCGAGGATCCGCGCCGCCTGCCCCACCGACCATGGATAGTCGCTCCGCTCCGCGAGTTCCTCCAGAGCGAAGCGCGCGCGCGCGTCGAGCCTTCCGTGCGCGCCCGATCCCGGCAACCAACCCGCGAGTTCGAGATCGGCCTCGAGCGCGTTGAGCCAGCGCTCGCCCGGCGTGGACGATGCCCCGCTCGCCGGCGCGGCGGCGCGAATCAACTCCGCAGCGAGCGGCAGCACGCGCTCGGCGAGCTCACGCTCGGGCACGCGCTGGATGCCAGGGCACATCCCGGCAGCGGCTTCGAGCGCCGCGCCGCCGGCCAGGATTTCCGGCCAGAAGGGAAAGCTGCGGCATTGCGCAGGCCGTGCCTCGTAGGCGCGGCAGCGGTTGCCGTCCTCGAGCAAGCTGCAACAGCCGTCCGCCCGCTCGCGCAGGGAGAGTCGGCCGTCCACTTCCAACACACGCTGCGCAGTGAAGGATTGCGCGCTCTCACCGCAGGCCGCGGCGAGTTCGGGCACGGCCTCGGCTTCGATCCACACGCGACCGTGCCCAGTGCGGCAGCACAGCCCGCAGCGATGGCAGTGGAAGCCGAAGTCGGCGATGCCGTTCACCGCGCCAGGTGCGCCTCGAGATCCTGCGCGAGCGCGGCGGGCGTGGCATACCTCACCTCGCGGTCCTTGGCCATCATCTTCTCGAGGAAGTAGTGCAGCGCGGGCGAAGCGCGCCCCCCCTTCAACGCGGAGCCATCGAGTCCGGCCAACACCTGCTTGCGCAGCATTTCTTCATCATTCTCCGCCTCGAAGGGGAGGCGACCAAGCACGAGGTGGTAGAGCGTGGCACCGAGCGAGTAAATGTCGGCGCGCGCATCCAGTCCGGCTTCACCGCGCGCTTGTTCCGGTGCGAGATAAGCCGGCGTGCCGAGGGTGACGCCCGCCACGCCGGGCGCCTCGGCACCTTTGCCGGCGAACCCGAGATCAATCAATTTCACGGCACCGTCGGAAGCGAGCATCAGGTTGCCCGGTTTGAGATCGCGGTGCACAATGCCTGCCTCGCGCAATCCTTCCAGCGTCCGCGCGACCTGTAGCACGATCGCGAGCGCCTCGCGTTCCTCGAAGGCGCGCCCCTGAGCGAGATGTTCCTCGAGGGTGCGACCGGCGACGCGCTCGAGTTCGAGGATGCAGAGTCCGAGAAAACGAAACGCGCGCAAACAACGCACCACGCCCGGCAGGCTGATCGCCTGCAACACCTTGGCTTCCTCTACGAAGCGTTGGGTGGCGAGCGGATCACGCGCCATCGCCGGGAGTTGAATCTTGAGGGCAACTCGCCCGAAATCTTTCTCGCGTTGCGCCGCCCAGACCTCGGCCGTGCCACCGACTCCGAGCCGCTCACCCATGCGATAGCCAGGAATTTCAGGTGCCTGCATGCCGCGGGTACGTCGCAGCCAGGCGAGCTGCTTCTCGTCCCAAGGCGCCGCCGCGCGTAAGCCTTCGGTCAGTGAAGGGCTGGCGAGGGCGGAGCGCGCCTGTTCGCGCCCTAGCCAGCCCCGGTGCACGAGCATCGCCAGGAACTCCTGGTCCGCCGGCGGATGCACGCTCCCGGAGCCCATTGGGCTCATGGTAGCGGGTCGGACTCAAGACCCGAGCGCGCAAGGCCGATGGAACGGAGTCTCCGTCTCCCCAGGAACGACTCATGCCCGCCGGAAAAGGGATCGTCTTCAAATACTTCGACCTGATCGACGCGTTCATCCGTGTCCGCGTGGTCAGCCCCGAAGAGTCCGCCGCAGCCTTACAGGCCTGCGACGGACCGCCGAGCCGGCGTGCCTACCGCCGCCTGGTGGTGCGCACCTGCGTGATTGGCATTGACGAGGAAGTGCTGCCGCGGATCCGTGCGATCTATCCGGAGGACACCGTGGCGGCAGAAGACTTGCTCTACCAGATCTGCGTGGACGTCAATCCGGCGCTGGAGATCCACTCGGTGGCGCTGCCTGCCGACGCGAGCACGGCAGCGAGCGAGGCGGCGCGCGCCGAGGCGCTCGCCGATCGCGCGCGCGGACTCCGGAAGGCACTGCTCGCCGAGATCGTCGGCCAGGACGAAGCGATCGAAGCGGTCACGCGCGCCGTGCGCAAAGCCGCCGCGGGTCTCGCCGATCCGGAGCGCCCCATCGGCACCTTCTTGCTCGTCGGTCGCACCGGCACCGGCAAGACCGAGTTGGCAAAGGCCTTGCAACGCCATCTCTTCCCCGGCAACCCGCTGGTGCGGATCGACTGCAGCGAGTTCGCACTGCCGCACGAAACCGCCAAGTTGATCGGCGCGCCACCGGGCTACGTCGGCCACAACGAAGGCGGGCAGCTCACCGAAGCGATGCTGAAGGATCCGTCGGCGATCGTGCTCTTCGACGAAGTCGAGAAGGGTCACGAGAAGCTGCACAATATGCTGTTGCAGATCCTCGACGAAGGACGCCTCACCGATTCGAAGGGCAACACGGTCTCCTTCCGACACGCGGTGGTGCTGCTGACCAGCAACGTCGGCACCGTGGACTACGAGGCCGCGCAACACCGCGTCGGCTTCGGTCGCGACGCCGTGTTGGCTGCCGAGGACTTCGATGCGATCACCCAGGAAGCGCTCAAACGGAGCTTCAAGCCGGAGCTGCTCAACCGTCTCGACGGCGTGCTGGGTTTCCGCGCGCTGCTGCCGGCGCACTGCGCGCGCATTGCGGAGTTGCAGTTGACGCGTCTCGCCGAGCGCATGAAGCGCGCCGGCGTGGACCTGCGTTGGACCCCGCGCCTTGCGCAGGCGCTGGCCGAGCTTGGTTACAGCCAGGACTACGGAGCGCGCGAACTCCGCCGCACCCTCGCGCGGCTGGTCGAGGAACCCTTGTCGCTCGCGGTGCTCGAAGGCAGTGTCCCGCGTGGGAGCACCGTGCTGGCGCGCTGGAGCGCCGGTCGCGTGGTGCTCGAACGCAAGGCGGCCTGATCGGGGTGCACGCGATTCGCGGCTAAAATGCCGCGATGCTCGCGTGTCTGCTCGCTCTCGTCGGTTTCGGAATCACGCCGCAAGCCGCGCCCGAACCCCAGAAGGCCGCTCTCACTTGGGAAGGCCGTGCGGTCTCCGACGAAGAGTTCGGCGCTTGGATCAGTGGTTCCCTCGGTCGCGGTCATGAACTGGTGCAGGAGGCGCTGCGCCACTTGCTGCAGATCCGGCTGGTCGAGCTCGAAGCCGCCGCACGCGGCTTCACGGTGAAGCCCGCCGCAGTGGAGGCGCGCGTCGCAGAGGCGCGCGCGGCTCTGGAGCAAGCCGGATTGGATCTGAAGCAGGAACTCGCGGTCCGCGGCATGAGCGAAGCCGAGTTTCGCAAGCTGCTCGGCGACTCTCTGCTGCACGAGCAACTCGTGCGCGCGGATCTCGGTCTCGATCCGCAAGCGCCGGTGAGTGCGGCGCAGTTGACGGATTGGAGCGACCAGCACCTTGCCACTCTGCTCGCCGCGCCGACGCCTTCGGCACCCGAGTTCGCGCTGGTGTCCGGCGCGCATCGCATCACGCGCGCCGAGCTCGGCGAGATCCTGCTGCGCACCACGCCGGCGGACCAACTTCGTGAACTCGGGGCACAACGCGCATTGGAAGAGGCACTGCCGGCTTGGGGCGCGACGCGTGGCCTTAGTTTGCCGGATGCGGTGCTTTTGGAAGAAGTCGAGTGGCGTCGCCAGCGCGTCGCCGAGAACCCCAACTATCAGGGCGCCACCTACGAAGGCTTGCTCGCGGCGCGCGGCATCACGCTCGAAGCGGTGCTCCAAGGCGCGGAGTTGCGCGTCACCGGTTGGTTGCGTCTCTACAGCGCCGAACTCTGGCCGGACGCTTGGTTCGATGCCCTCGCACCGGAGGAGCGCGCCGCGATCGAGAGCGAGTTCGGCGCCACGCGCGAAATCTCCTGGCTGCTGCTCTACGCCAAGGAGCAGAAGGTGGATCCGCTGGATCTCGACTTCACGGAAGCCGCGGCGGAACTGAGGGGTTGGGCAGGGCAGGTCAAGGATCCGAACGACTTCGCCGAGCTTGCCGGCAAGTACTCCGAACACGCACCTTCCCAGCGCCGCAAGGGTCAACTCGGATTCGTTCATCGCGAGGAGCCGGGTATGGATGCGATGCTGCTCGAAGCCGCCTTTGCGGCTCCGCTCGGCGTGCTGACCGGACCGGTGCGCGTGCAGGGCGGACTCGCGCTGCTCTGGGTGCACAGTGAACGGCCGGCCCCCGCACCGGCGGCGCTGCGCACCGCCTACCGGCGCGCGCATCACGAGGAAGCGCAGGAGCGCTGCTTGAGCAAGCTCCAATTCCGGACGCGCTGGGATCCGGATCCGCGCTAGCTCAGCAGCTCCCTCCTTCGTGAGCGCCGTAGCTCAGCAACTCAGACGCCAGGAGGCTGCGGCGGCGCGGTCGGCACGCAACTCGACGCCGAGGCTTTCGTAGCCCGCAGCACCCATCAGTGCGAGTGCGTTGCGCTTGCCCGCTTCCACCCCGGGCTGGTCGAAGGGATCAATGTGAAGCATTTCCCCGGCGAGGGCCGTTGCGACCTCCAGGAACAGGAAGTAGGCGCCGAGATGGAAGGCGTCGAGTTGACAGAGCTCGATGCGACACCAAGGACGTCCAGCCTGCGCGAGCGCGAGTTCGGTGCCCTCGCGTTCGGCGTGCATGAGCTCCTCGAATCGGCGTCCGCGCAACACCGTGAAGGCTTCGGAATCGGCGAACGGCGGCGGCACTTCCAACTCGCGACCGAAGCGATCCACGCTCAGGAAGGTATAGACCTTGTCGTCCGGACCTTCGACGTAGAGCTGGATCTGACTGTGCTGATCGGTGGGACCGACCGCGCCGAGCGGCGTAGGTCCGAGATGCACGATCGCGCCGTCGCGGTTGCGCTTCTTGCCCAAGGATTCGGCCCACAATTGTTGGTACCACGCAGCGAGCAGACGCGCGCGATGGCTGTACACGAAGTGCACGTGATTGTTGCGACCCTGCCGCATGTGCAGCACGTGCGCGAGCGCGTAGTGCAACGCGGCGTCCTGATCGGGCGGCGCGGCCCGCAAACGCGCATCGGTCTTGGCGGCACCCTGCAACAGCGAGGCCGGGTCGAAGCCCCCCATCGCAGCGGTGAAGAGTCCCACCGGTGAGAGCACCGAGTAGCGCCCACCGACGCCCGGAGGCACCGGCAAGGTGGCGAACCCGAGCTGATCGCAGAGCGTGCGAAAGGCGCCGCCGGCCGGATCGGTGGTGACCGTGAAGCGCGTGCGCGCCTCAGCGTCGGAGCCGACGGCGGCGCGCACGTGCTGCCACGCGAGCAGGAACTGTGCACTGGTCTCGATCGTGCCACCCGACTTCGAGATCACGTTGAAGTGCACGCGATCTCCCGGCACCGCCGCAAAGAATTCGCCGAGCCAGTCCGGATCCACGTTGTCGAGCACGAAGACGCGCGGCACACCCGGCGTCGGCTTCCATTCCTGCACCACCGGCGCGAGCGCTGCGGTCATCGCCGAGTTGCCGAGGGCGGAGCCGCCGATGCCGAGCACGACGAAGTACTCAGGCGCGTGTGCGGCGCGCACCGCCTCGGCGCGTTGCACACAGGCTTCGAGTAGGTCCTGCCGCGCGTGCAGCCGACGCCACGCCGGTTCTGCATCGAGGAGCCGCTGGCGCGCGAGCGCCGCCTGCGGCAGTGCTTCCGCGCAAGCAGCCCGCTCCGGCAAAGGAGCGGCGCCGAAGAGTCCGGAGATTTCCAGCTTCAGAGCCATCGCCTGCGCATCCTACGCGCGGCGTCGCGCCGAGTCGCGCGTCATTGCGTCGCGTCGGGCGCGGGCGTACGTCAACCCGGACCGGGTTGTTCGCCCCAACGCAACTTGGTGCGCAGCCGCGCGTAGAAGCGCGCGTCCGGATCCACCACCAGCGCCAACCGACGTTCGCTGCGTCCGACCCGCAAGGTGTCTCCGGGTTGCATCGCGGCCAAGGGCACGCCGTCGGCGGTGAGCGTGGCGGCCGAGCGCGCGCGCAGCTCGAAGTGGCGGTCGGAAGGCAGCACCAGCGGACGCATGGCTAGCGCGTAGGGCGCGAGCGGGCAGATCACCACCGCGTCCAGTCGCGGTGACACGATCGGGCCGCCGGCGGCGAGGTTGTAGGCCGTCGAACCGGTGGCCGTGGAAACGATCACCCCGTCGCCGCGAAAGGAGCAGACCCAACGCCCTTCGTCGAGCAGTTCCACTTCGGAGAGACTGCGCTCCTGCGCGCGCGCGATCACGAGATCGTTGAGCACGTGTCCGTGCTGCGGCAGCGCGTCCGCGCGGCGCAGCTCGAAGGCGAACATCGCGCGATCTTCGACGGGTGCTTCACCGTCCAGCACGCGGTCCACCATCGCGAGCGCGCGCGCTGGCGCCACCGCAGCGAGAAAGCCAACCGTCCCGACGTTCACCCCCATCACCGGCACGCGCGCGCCGTTGAGGCGGTGAGTGGCGGCGAGCAGGGCGCCGTCGCCGCCGATGACGATCAAGAGATCGGGAGCGCTCGTGATCGCACTCTGCGCGCGGGCGAGTTCCACGCCGATCAGCTCCGCCCGCCCGACGAGATGCGCTCGCAGCGTTTCTGCGATCCGCGGCGACTCCTCCTTGTCCGGATCTCCGAGGATCAGTACGCGCGGCTGGCGATCGCGCGGCATCGCTGCGCACTCGCTGCCGGAAGCGCGGTCTGCCGTCATCGCGCGGCGGAGGGCGCATGCGCGCCGCGTCCGATCTCGGCCGCCCAGCGGCGCGCGAGCGCCACCGGATCCAGACCGCAAGCGCTGAGTTGCTCTTCGCGCGTGCTCATGTGCATCACGAAGAGATCGCCGACGCCATGGCGCAGCAAGCGCGGCGCGCGTCCGTGATCCGCCATCCACTCCGCGACGGCCGAGCCGAAACCGCCCTGCAGTCCGTGTTCCTCGACGCTCGCGACCCATTCGAAGCGTGCACAGGCCTCTTCGAGCATGCGCTCGTCGAGCGGCTTGCAGAAGCGGGCGTCCCACACTTCGACGTAGCGGTCGTGTTCCTCGCGCAGCAGGCGCGCAGCCTCGAGTGCTGACTCGACCATCGCGCCGAGCGCGAGCACGCAACCATCGCCGCCGCGCAACAAACGCTCGCCGAGTCCGGGCTGCATCGGCGGACGCGCAGTGGCTTCCGAACCGAGCGCGTCCACGCTGTCGCCGCGCGGCCAGCGCAGCGCCCACGGCGCGTCCGCCGCGATCCCGGCTTCGAGCATGCGGCGCAAATCCACCCCGTCGCGCGGCGAAGCGAGCACGAAGCCCGGCAACGGCCGCAAGTAGGCCAGATCGTAGAGCCCCATGTGAGTCGGTCCGTCCTGCCCCACGAGACCGGCGCGGTCGAGGGCGAAGACCACCGGCGCGCGTTGCAGCGCGACTTCCTGGAAAACTTGGTCGTACCCGCGCTGCAAAAAGGTCGAGTAGATCGCGGCCACTGGCTTGAGTCCGGCGCTCGCCATGCCGCCGGCCAGGGCGACCGCGTGCTGCTCGGTGATGCCGGTGTCGTGGAAGCGCTCCGGATACTCCGCGGCGAAGCGCGCTAGGCCGGTTCCGCTCGGCATCGCGGCCGTGATGGCGTGGACGCGCGGCTCGCGCGCAGCGCACTCCACCAGCGCTTGCTCGAAGAGCGCTGTGTAAGCCTTGCGCTTGGGGCGCGCGGCGGCGGCGGCCGCTTCCGCAGGGCTCGGCAACTTGGCCGGCGTCTGCGCTTTGACGCCGTGCGCGCGTTCCGGATCCTCCGCCGCGGGCGCATATCCGCGGCCCTTCTCGGTGAGGAAATGGATGAGAGTGACCGAGTCAATGCGGCGCGCGCGCTCGAGCGCGTCCTGCGCGGCGGCGAGATCGTGACCGTCTAGAGGTCCGACGTAATTCACTCCCAATTCCTCGAAGACGTGCCCCGGCACCAGCGTGCGCCGTAGCACCTCCCCCATTTCTTCGAGCCGGGAGCCGACCCAGGGCAGTCCGTAAGTGGCCTCCTTGAGGCGTTCGTAGGCCTTGTGCAAGGTGCGGGAGGAACGAATGCGCGAGAGATAGCGCGAGAGTGCACCGACCGAACGCGCAATGGACCACTCGTTGTCGTTGAGGACCACGATCAGGCGCGCGTGGCGATCGGCGGCTTGCGTCAGGCCCTCGAAGGCGACGCCCGCGCCGAATCCCGCGTCGCCGATCAAGGCCACGCTCCACGGATCGCCCGCGGCGCCGCCGCGACCGCGCCCGGCTTCGGCAAGACCGAGCGCGAAGGAGATCGAAGTCCCGGCGTGTCCCGCAGTGAGCAAGTCGTAGGGCGACTCGTCGCGGTGACAAAAGCCGGAGAGACCGTCGGTGCTGCGCAGGCTCGCAAAGCGGCCGAAGCGGCCGGTCAGCATCTTGTGCGGGTAGCACTGGTGGCCGACGTCGAACACGAGGCGATCGTGCAGGAAGTCGAAGCAGGTGTGCAGCGCTACGGTCAACTCCACCACGCCGAGGTTGCTGCCGAGGTGTCCGCCCGTAGCGCAAACCTTCTCGATCAGTGCCGAGCGAATTTCGGCGCATAAAGCCTCCAACTCGGGCGTGGTGCGGCCGCGTAGATCGGCGGGCGAACTCAGCGTGGCGAGCCGCAGAGGCGTATTCATTGCGCGCGCTCCTCCAAGAAGCGTGGAAGATCCACGAGCTCATCGTAGCGGGCGCGCGGCGCCAACGCCGCGAGCGCACTCCGCGCCGCCTCCGCCTCGCGGCGCGCCAAAGCGCGGGCGGCTTCGAGGCCGTGCGCAGCGATCAGGGTGGCCTTCCCGGCGCCGGCATCCTTGCCCGCGGTCTTGCCGAGCTCGACCGAACTGCGCGTGGCGTCGAGCAGATCGTCGGTGGCCTGGAAGAGGCGGCCGATGGCGGCACCGAAGGGCTGCCAACGGCTCGGCTCCGCGCCCGCAGCGCGTGCGCCACAGGCGAAGGAAGCGAGGATGAGCGCGCCCGTCTTGCGCTCGTGAATGGCGCGCACGGCATCGCTTCCTGGATCGCGCCCCTGCGCCTCCATGTCGAGCGCCTGCCCACCAACCATGCCTGCGGCGCCAGAGGCGCGCGCGAGCAGCCGAAGTTGATCGCGCGCGAGCGCAGCATCCTCCTGGCCGCCGAGCAACTCGAAAGCGAGCGCCTGCAGCGCATCTCCGGCGAGCACCGCCAAGGCTTCGCCGTACACGACGTGCAAAGTGGGCTGACCGCGACGCAGCGCGTCGTCGTCCATGCAGGGTAGGTCGTCGTGAACCAGCGAATAGGCGTGGACGCACTCGAGCGCGAGCGCAGCCGGAAGCGCAGTTTCGACGCTGCCGCCCTCGGCTTCACAAGCGAGTAGGCAGAGCGCCGGGCGCACGCGCTTGCCTCCGGCGAGCAGCGCGCGCCGCAGCGCTTCGGGCAAAGGCGGTGGCGCCGTGGCCAAGGAACTCGCGGCGAGCGCGTTCTCCAAGGCGGCTTCGACGCGCGGGCGCGCGGAAGTGAGCCAGGCCGCGAAGTCAGGCTTCGTCGCCGTCAACCGCTTCTCCCGTCCGTTCGAGTTCCTCGAGCTCGCGCCGCAGACCCGCAGTGAGTTCTTCGACGCGCTGTTCCGCTCCAGTGAGGGATTCGCTCAGCGATTTCAGCATCTCGACGCCCTCGCGAAAGCGATCGACGCCGGTCTCCAGGCCGAGTTCGCCGCCCTCGAGGCTGCGCACCAGCTCCTCGAGCCGTGCCAACTGCGCCTCGAAGGAAGGTTGCGGCTCCGAATCGGCGTTCCCGCGCGGCTTGCCCATGGCGAACTATTCTACTCGCGCTGCGAGCACGCCCTGCGCGAGCCGAATGCGCAGAGGATCGCCGCTGGCGACTTCCTGCGCACTCCGCAGAAAGCCTGGCCGCCCGGGAACTTCCACCAGTGCCCAGCCGCGCGCGAGCAGGCCGTGCGGATCCGCCGCCGTGAGCCGTTCGCCGAGAGCGCGCAAGCGTGCGCGAAAGAGCGCCGCGCGCGCGGTGGGATCGCGCCGCTCCAGTCGCCGCGCCGCCTGCACGGCGCGACGGCGCGCTTGCGCAGGTCCCGCGGCTCCAGCTTCGAGCAGACGGCGGTGCGTCTCGCCGAGCGACCAGCGCGCGCGTTCGAGCCGACGTTGCGGCGCTTGGCGCAAGAGCTGTTGCAGTGCACGGTCCACGCGCGCGCGCTGCAGGCGGAGGCCTTCGGCGGCACCGCGCAAGAGCGATTCCCCCGCCGCTTCGACGCGCGCGAGCGCCTGCCGCCAGCCCGCCACAGCGCGACGCGCGCCGTCGGTCGGCGTGATGGCGCGCAAGTCGGCGGCGAAGTCGCAGAGGGTGACGTCGGTCTCGTGACCCACCGCAGAGATCACCGGCACGGCGCTGGCAGCGACCGCCCGCACGAGGATCTCCTCGTTGAAGGCCCAGAGGTCCTCCAGCGAGCCGCCGCCGCGGGCGAGCAGGATCAGATCGGCGCCGATCGTCTGGCACTCGTCGAGCGCGCGCGCGAGTTCTTCTGTCGCGCCCGCGCCTTGCACGCGCGCGTGACGCAGCAGCACCTGCACCGGCGCGCGACTGGCGGCGAGCACGCGCAGCACATCGGCTTCGGCCGCCGAGCCCTTGCCGGTGATCAGGACCAGACGGCGCGGTCGCGGCGGGAGCGCGCGTTTGCGCAGCGGATCGAAGAGCCCCTCGCGCAGCAAGCGCTGCTTGAGTTCCTCGAAACGGCGCGCGAGATCGCCGGCGCCCGCGGCCTCGACGCGATCCGCAATGAGCGAGAGTCGTCCGTTCGGTGCATAGACGTCGAGTCGGCCGTGCACCAGCACCGCCGCGCCGCGCTCCAGCTCGCAACGCAAGCCGCGTGCCGCGACGCCGCGCCACAACTTCGCGTCGAGCTTGGCCTCGGCGTCGGCGAGCGTGAAGTAGTGGTGGCCTGAGGCCGCGGTCTTGGCCTCGAAGACCTCGCCGCGCACCCACACTTCGCCGACGCCCTCGTCGAGCGCGCGGCAGGCGGCGCTCACCAGTGCCGAGACGCTCAGCGGACGTTCGCGCTCCGCGCCCTCAGCTTCCGTGCTCATCCCGCGCCTTCGACGAATGGCACCCCACTGGCGCGCCACTCGGCCAGGTCCTGACGCGGCAGGAAGAGGCGGAAGGTATCGCTGGAAAAGGGATTCTTCTGACCGCCGTCGAGAAAGGCGCCGTTGCGCATCTCGAGCTCGACCGAGGAGCCTTTCTCATGCAGTCGCACGGTCAGGCTATCGGCTTCGATGGTCTTGACGAGCCGGCCGGAGTTGTCGTGCCAGTTGATCTGCACCAGCTTGAGTGTGCCCTTGTCCACGCTGCCGAGCTTGCTCAACTTGTAGTAATAGAGCGAACTGCGGCGCGAGATCAGCGCGTCGAGGGCGCGCTGCACTTCTTGCGCGGAAAGCGCGGGAGGGGCTGCGGGAGTCACGGCGGGCGAAGCTCCGGCAGCGGGTTGTGCAGCGGGATCGGGCCTAGAAACGGCCACGGACGGGGCAGCGACCCCAGTCTCAGCGAGTTCCGGGAAGTGCTCGAGCCAGGCGCGCAGGTTGATGCCATCGAGATCGAGACGCAGACCTTCACTCGGCAGTGCGATGCGCGCTCCGTTCGCGGTGCGGAAGCCCTCGTGGAAGCGCAGCACGAGCGTGCCGAGCATGCGGTGCAACTCGAACTCCACACGCGCGGCGCGGATCACGGCCGAGGCGAGGCCGTCCGCCCCCCACTCGAGCAACACCACGTCTTCGAGGCGCGGCTCGCCAGCGAGACGCTTGGCGCGCTGGAAGCGCAAGCCTGAATAGCCGTCGGTGGCAAGCAAACCATTCACCACTCCGACCCAGGGGTCGCTCGGCGTCGCTTCGCCGCCGGGCGTTTGCAGCACCGATGCCGCCTGCTCCGCCGGCGCCGCCGTCGGCTCCGGACGTTCCGCAATGCGGTTGAGAAGCGCGATCTTCTCCTGCTCGGAGGCGTACATGCGCTCGGTCATGTCGGTGAGCTGCGCACGCGTGTTCTGCTGATCCTCACGGAAGGCGGACATCTGATCGCGCATCACGCCGACGATCTCCTCCAGAGCCGGGTCGCGCGGCACTTCTAGCGTCAGCGGCGCGGGCTCGATGGTCACCGAGGGCGGATCGCCCTGCACCACGATCTGCGAGGGCTCTTGCTGGCCGCGCCACCACACGAAGGCGAGCGCGGCGAGTCCGAGTCCGATCACCGTCCCGCCGATCGCGAAAAGCGGCGCCGACCAGGAGCGTCCGCGCTGGCGCTCTTCCTCGAGCGCAGCCATCTGTTGGAGCAAGGCCTCCTGCACTTCGGCGAGACGCCGGAACGAGCGATTGAGTGCCTGCACGTCGCGCAGGCGCAACAGCGAACCCGGCTGCGCCGCTGCCTGATGAGAGATTGCCTGCGCCTCGGGATCCTGGGCCGGGGTGGGGAGATGATCATTCATGCGCGGTCGGGGGCGCGTGCGCCGGGTCCGGGGAAGATTCTGACGCGGCGGCGGCCGGCAAATCTCCGAGGAATTCCGCGCGTTCGCGATTCGACCAGCGGCGCGCCGACAACTCGAGACCGAGCGTATCGCGTTCCCAGCGCAGGACCCCTTGCGCGGCGGTGGCGCCGGCCACGAGACGGGTGCGGTGTGGCTGCTTCGCCGAAGCCGCCTCGACACCCTGCACCAGACTGAGGTAGAGCAGGCGTTCGCGAGCGCCGGTCACCGGTAGCGGAGCCGGTGTGACCCAAGCTGCCCCGTCGGGTCCGAGCACACGCCCGGGTGCGCCGATCGCCACCGGACCGAGTTCGTGGACCCGGAACCAAGCCTGGCCGGGATTCAACTGCGCGACGCGCCGCAGCAGTGCCTCCTCGCTGACCTCGGCCGGAGCCGTGCTCGACGGCGACGCCAGCGGCTCGATCAGGATCCGCACGCCGGTGGTGGGATCCGTCACCGTCCAGGCTTCCCGCTGGACGCTCGTTTGGAGGGTCTCCGCCGGTGCCGAGACCGCTGGAGAGCAGGCGCCCAGGAGCATCAACGCCGCCAGCCGACTGCCGACGACGGGTGCCCGCGTCTGCCGGCTCACTCGCCCCAGACGTCCTTGTCGTTCTTGTGCTCGTTGAACCAGGTGTTCCATTCCGTCGGCGTGCGCTGCTGAGTGCCGGTGAGCGCCTCGAGGGCCTTCGCCATCGAGCCGCTGGTCTTGCGGAACTTTTCCTGCTTCTCCTGGTCCTGCTGCTCGCGCTCCGAATCCTCGGAGTACTGCGCGTAAAGCTTCACCATGCGCTCGACGGCGGCGTGGCGCTGCTTGCCGGGCGCCTGCGTGAACATGGCGAGGGCATCGGCGGCCTTGGCAATGAAGAGGTATTCGTGGTGGTCGAGCAGATCCATCAGTTCCTCTGTCGAGGAGAAGTCCTGAGTGGAGCCCACTTGCTCGATCACGAGGCCGATCAAATCCACTTCCTTGCGGAACTTCTTGTCCTCGAAGATCTGCCACAGCCGCTTGGCGCCGGACGGCCCCATCTGGCCGAGCGCGTAGGCACCCGCGCGCCACATGCGCAGATTGGCCTCACTGACCTCCTTGCGCTTGGAGTGGACGAAGGACTCATGGACCGCGTCGGCGAGCACTTCCTGCTCCTTCTCGAGTGCCTTGAGTTCGGCGCCGAGCGCCTTCGGGTCGCCCTGCTTGAGCTCGATGTCGTCCTGGATGCTCTGGAGCCTGGTGACGTTGCCCTTGAAGCGCAGAGTGAAGGAATCCATCAGCGCGATGGCTTCTTCCTCCTTCTCCTTGCTCTTGAGGATCTCGCCGTACTCCTTGAGCTGTTCACCGAGATCGGGCATCTGCGCGGCAGCCGGAGCGGCGGCGAGAAGAGTGGCACCGAGCAGAGCGGAGGTGGGAAGGAGGCGGAAAATTCTCATGACTGGCTGGTGCGCACCGGGCTGAGTCGCGCCCGCAGGGCCGAGTAAGCAGCGCGCACTTCGGGGAGCAGCACGCCCTCCGGCCCCGGGAGCGCTTCCCGGTACCCCATGATTCTAGTCGCTGGAACGACCCCGATCACGGCACTGGTGACATAGATTTCCTCCGCGGAGGAGAGCTCCTCCAGGCCGATCTCCCGCTCGAAGCAGGGAATTTCAGCTTCGCGACAAGCCTCCAGCAGCGCACCGCGCGTGATGCCGGCGAGAATCCCGCGATCGAGCCCGGCGGTGTGCAGAGCGCCACCGATCACGAGAAAAAGGTTGGTGCTGGTGCCTTCGCCGAGATCGCCGTCGAGCGTGCGCACGAGAGCTTCGTCTGCGCCGACCGCGCGCGCGCGGTGACGAGCGAGCTGGTAGCCCATGCGCGAATCCGTTTTGGCACCGGCGAGCGGACAACGCGGATCGAGGCGCAGCTCCGCCACCGCGAGCACCATGCTCGTCGGCGAGGGCGGCGCTCGTCCCACGGTCCACAGGCGCGCGAGACCGCCGTCGGCGCGGCGGAGCAAAGTGAAGCGCAAGCGCCACGGGCCGCGCGGATCCAGCACTGGGAGGAGCTCCTCCAGTTCGCGTTCGAGCTGCAAGCCGTCGAGCGCGAAGTCGCAGCGTCGCGCGGAGCCCTCGAGTCGCCGTTGATGGCGGTCGAGGAAGGGCGTCGGGACGCCGTCGTCCACGCGGAAGGCTTCGAAGATGCCTTCGCCGCGCAACACTCCCGGCCAGCCGGCAGGCAACACTGCGGCCGCCGGATCGCGAGCCACGCCGTCGAGCAGAACGATTTCGGTGGGGTCCTGAACCGGACGCATCAGCGCAGCGTACTCCAGTAGCTGCTCTTGAGAAGAGTTTCCTGCCACTCACGCTCGGGGTCGGAATCCCACACGATGCCCGCGCCGACGCGCAGCCGCAGACGTCCACCGGTGGCAACAGCGGTGCGGATGAGCACCGAGAACTCGCCCGCGGGCTGCGCGCCGGGACGCCACCAGCCCAGGGCTCCGCAGTAGGGTCCGCGCTCCTCGCCCTCGAGTTCGGCGATCGCTTGCAGCGCGCGCACTTTGGGCGCGCCGGTGACGGAAGCGGGTGGGAAGAGCGCAGCCCACAGGCGCGCGAAACCGACGGCAGGATCCCAGCGCGCCCGAATGGATGCGCTCCGGTGGTGCAAGGTTGGGAATCGTTCGATGCGGCCCGCGCTCAGCACTTCGACGCTGCCGGGGCGGGCGACGCGGCCGAGGTCGTTGCGCGCCATGTCCACGATCATCGCCAGCTCGGCGCGCTCCTTGGCGTCGGCGTCGAGCGCGGCCGCCAACCGCGCGTCGGCGGTGGCGTCGGCGCCACGCGGTGCGGTGCCCTTGATCGGATGCGTCTCGAGTTCCTCGCCGCGCACGCGCAGGAAGAGCTCAGGCGAGTGCGAGAGCAGAGAGGCAGAATGCACACCGACATTTCCTTCCCAATAGGCACCGTGCCTGGTCGGCTGATGGCGCGCAAGTCGCGCGAAGAGGACGCGCGGATCGCCGTGGAACTCGCCGCTGAGCGCGTGGCTCAGATTGGCCTGGAAGAGTTCGCCGGCCCCGATCCAGGCGCGGAGCTGGCGCACACCGGCGCGGAAGTCCTCGCTCGGGCGTTCGGGCGCCAGACGCACCGACAGCGCTCGCCCGCCGTCCGCGGCCTCGGCTGCCGGCGCTACTTCCGCTGCGCCGGCTGCGCTGACGGCGGTTGTTGCGCGGCGGGCGGACGCGCAGAGCTGCAAGAACTCTTCGCGCCAAGCCTGCTCCTCCTCCGGCGCGACGACGGCGGCGCGCAGCACCGCCCGCTCCGCTCCCGTCCACACCACTGCGTGCCGGTAGCGCGCGAAACTCCAGTCCGGGAGTCCACTCGGATCCTCAGGCATCCATGGCGCCGGCTCCCAAGCGTGCGCGCAAGCGGCACCGAACCATCCGAACCAAGCCGGACCTCCCCCCCCCTCGGAATCCTCCCAGGCCTCCGCGCGCCACGCGATTTCGAGTTCGCGCGCCGGATCCTGCGCGGCGCGCGGCCATCGCGCCGCGGGAGATCCGTGCGTTGCGGAGCGCGCGCCGGACTCTGGCTGCACGCGGCCTTCGCGCACGCAGTCCGGATCCCAGGCCAGGATGGAGCGTCCACCCGCTTGGTCGAGGAGCAGCATCGGTCGCGACTCCCTCGGCAAGCGCGCGAGCATTTCCAGCGGCGAAGGCGCCTCCGCGCAATCCGCCAGCGTGCGCACCTGGAAATGGCGCAGGCTCTCCGCGTAGGATGAGGACGGCATGGGGAGGACGCTCTCGGAGCGCAGGGAGGAATTCCTACGCCATCTGCGCGACGTGCGCCAGGTGAGCCCCCACACCCTACGCGCCTACGCGCGTGAACTGGAGCTGCTGCTCGAAGCCTGTGAGGCCCAAGGGCTGAGCGATCCCACTGCCGTGCGCTCGGCGCACCTGCGACTGCAGCTCGGCGCGCTCGCGGAGCGCGGACTCGCGCCGGCTTCCTTGCAGCGAAGTCTGGCCGCCATGCGCGCCTTCTTCGCGTGGATGGAAGAGCGGGGCGCGCTCGAGCGCAATCCGGCCGCAGCGCTGCGCGGACCACGCAAAGGCCGCAAACTTCCGCGCTACCTCAGCGAGGAAGAGGTGGATCGCTTGCTCGCCGCGCCGCGAAGCGAGGACGCCGAAGGTCCGCGCGACCGCGCTCTGCTGGAAGTGCTCTACTCGAGCGGCTGTCGCGTCTCGGAACTGGTGGCCCTCGACGAGCAGGACCTCGACCTGCGGCGCGGCGTCGCGCGTCTGCAGGGCAAGGGGCGCAAGGAGCGCCTCGGGATGCTCGGCAAACCTGCGGTCGAAGCACTGCGGCGCTGGCTAGCCGCCAAGCAAAATCGCGACCTTCCGCGCGCGGCCCTCTTCCTCAATCATCGCGGCGGACGCCTGAGCGACCGCTCCGTGCGTCGAATCCTCACGCGTTGCCTCCTGCAGGCGGGAATCAGCCGGGACGCTTCGCCGCACACTTTGCGCCACTCCTTCGCCACGCATCTGGTGACCCGCGGCGCGGATCTGCGCACGGTTCAGGAGCTACTTGGCCACGCCAGTCTCGGCACGACTCAGGTGTACACCCACGTTTCGCTCGAGCATCTGCGCAAGCTCTACCAGCAGGCTCACCCGCTCGGTGAGGAGCTGACGGAGCGCCCCAAGAAGAAAACCCGACGGCGGATGCCGTCGGGCGCTGGCTGGTGACCCCAAGGGGATTCGAACCCCTGTTATCAGGATGAAAACCTGGTGTCCTAGACCTGACTAGACGATGGGGCCAGGGAAGCCGCCCGGAGCGGCTTCGGGGGGCAAAGAATAGGAAGCGGCCGATCCTCCGTCAAGGCCGAGGCTCTTGCGCGCGGCGCGTGTCTCTTCTGCGAGCAGCTCAGCGAGAGTCCCGCGGCCGCGCGCATCCGGCGGCAGTACCGGAAGCGTGTAGGTCTCGACCTCGGCGTCGAAGTCGGTCGGCAATCGTCCTGCGGCCGCGGCGGCGCTGAGGACTGCGAGATCGGCGCGCCAAGCGGTGCTCCGCAGGCCATCGCCGTAGTCGTCGCGCTGCAAGGGAACGTGGCAGTGCGTGCGGAACTGCGTGAAGTTCGCGCGCTCCGCGTCGGCGAGGAACTCGGGGAGATCGCGCCACGCGCACTCGACGCCGGCGGCGTTGCGCGCGCGCACTTGATGAAAATAGGGATCCGCCGCGAAGTCGGCGAGGCGCGTGCGCGCTGCGGCGTCCACGGAACCGGAGAGCGCGAGCGCCGCCGAGATCTGAATCTTTCCCAAGGGCGTGCCGGTGTCGCCTAGTGCCGCGACGATGCTCTCCGCCGACTCACCGACCACGGCGCCGTGGCAGAGGTCCCAGCAGAGCGCGAGGCGGCGCTCAGTGCTCGGACGCGCGCCCTCGAGCTCCGCCAGCCAAGCGCAGAGTTCTGCAGCGCGTTCGAACCCGCCGTCGGGCTCGGGCTCCAGAGCGAGCAGGACCGGTGCGCCGCGACGCTCGGTCCAGACGTCACAGATCGCCTGCGCGCGGAGAAGGTGCGCGCGCGCGCGCGGATCCTTGCGCGCGGCGTCGCCGTAGCCGAGCGGGCAGCTCGAGATGCTGAGTCGGCTCCCGCTGGGCGCGATGCCCGCGAGCAGGCCGATGACCTGCTCCGTGAAGCGCAAGCGCCGCGGATCGCGCCAATCCGGCTCGAAGGCGCGCTCCTTCACGCGCGCGCCGTGGAAACCGCCGAAAGGAAAGGCATTCGCGGTCCACACTTCCACTCCCGCGCGCGCGAGGGCGGTGTGCAGGGCTGCGCGCTCCGTGGCGGAATCCACGAGCGTCTCGGCGGCGCTTGCCGCCAGATAGATGCCGAGCGCTGGACGTTCGGGTCCGCCTTGCGCACGCACCGCCGCTGCCCAGGCGGAGACCGGACCGACCAGTGCAGCCTGCACTTCCGCGAGGGAATCCGCCGGAAAAACGTTGCCGCAAAGGGCGAGTCGCGGCCTTTCGGCGAGGCTCACGGCCAGCGGCTGGTCTCGGCGAGGAAGGCTTCACGCGCACGCGGAAAGCGGCGCAAGAAGTCGCGGGCTTCGGCGCGAGCGGCGGCGTCGAGACCGGCGTCGTGCAGCGCGCTCAGCACCGCCAGCGCGGCGCGCGCCTCGCGGGCTTCGGCCTCGGCCCACGCGCGAGCGGCGGCGATGCGCTTCACGCCGTTCGAGGCCGCATCATCGCGCGCGCTGATCCAGGCCTGCTCGACTTCCGACGGTCCCGTAGCGGCCTCTGCCGGCGCGGGGGCGACTGCGCCGGGTCGCTGCACGCGCAGCGGCAGTCGCAGCAGCGTGGCTCCCCCACTGCGCGCCGTCAGGCTGCCGTAGTACTCGCAGTCGGCGTCGAGGGCGCTCAGCTTCGGGAGCTTCGCGAATAAGCTGCGTGATCCCATGAAGGGGATCGTGGAGCGTGCGCTCTCGTGGGCGCCGCTGAGTGCGTCGCCGATGGTTTCGTAGAAGCTCAACTTGCCGCCGCCGGTGGCGAGCCTCAGTTCAGCTCCTGCGAAGGCGGCCTCGAGCGGAGCGCGACCGAGCGAAGGGAAACTCAGTCGCAAGGAATAGCGGCCGGCGTCGAGCGCGCCGAGATCGGTCTCGATCTCGAAGGCGACCGAGCGTGCCACCACGGCACCAGCGGAGTCGAAGAGCTCGATCATCAAGTCCTCGCGGATCTCGGTGGACTGGATCGAGTGACCGAGCACCACCGATGCCGCGGTGCCATCGGCCGCCACCTCGAAGTCCTGCTCGATCACCCCCAAGAACATGCCGAGATCCCCGAAGATCACGGGACGGATCGGATCGGGGCGGATCTGCAGCGCGGAAGTCACCGGGCGCGCGACGCCCGTGATGTTCGCCGCGACCTCGGCCGTGACGTCCCGCAGCAGCGCGCGCACCGCGAGGTAGGCGAGCTCCTGTCCGGCTGGCACACGCAACTCCTCCGCCGCCGGAGCAAGACCGTCGAAGCGGACGCGCAACTCGTAAGCGGCTTCGCCGTTGGTGGACCAGCGCGCCGCGATCGCCATTTCCCAGATCGTGCCCGCCTCGACCGGCACGTCGAAGCTGACCGTGTCGCCGTCCGCGAGGAAGTAGCGACCACGCACCTGGCGATCGCCGGCGTAGGTGAAGCCGCTCACGCTGCCGGCGCCGGTGCGCAACTCGTTGCGCGGGCCACCGTGCTGTTGGATCTCGACGTGCGCGCTACGCGCTCCGTACGGAACTTCGAGGAAACTGCGTTGCAAGCCTCCGGGTGCGAGCCGGAAGCGGCTGTGGTGGCGGCCTTCCGCATCCGGTTGCTCCGCCAGGACGAGCGTGACCGGAATCACGAGGTCGGCGCCCGCGGCGGCAGCCAGATCGGCGTCCTGGAGCAGAACGCGTGTGACGTGCAAGCCTGGCGGCAAAGCGCTGGGATCCACGCGCAGATTGAAGGCGCGCCCCGCGCTGTTGAGCGGAATCGCGTCCGGCACCTGCACCCAGGCCGCTTCGGAGCGCAGGCGCAAAGTGCGCAGGGTCGCGGCGCGCTCGGAGTGCGCGGCTTCCTCCGCGAAGTGAGGTTGCACGCGCACGGCGCGGTCGAAGGCGGCGCTCCCGGCGGTGCGGCGCTCGTAGAGACCGGTGCCGACACCGAAAGGGTTCACGATCTCGACCTCGTACTCGCGCTCGACGCCCTCGATCTCGGAGAGCGTACGCAACGCGGCCAGCGCGCGATCCATGCGAATCGCGCCGTGGCCATGATCCACCCAGGTGAATCCCGCGATCGGCTCTGCGGCGAGCCGCAGCGCTCGGTAGAGGCGCGCCCAGTCATCGCGCAATCCTTCCTGCTTCGCCGCGCAGCGCAGCAGCGCGACGCAGCCAGCCATCTGCGGCGAGGCCATCGAGGTGCCGTTGAAGTTCTCGCCCAGCGTCAGCGTCCACGCCGGCCGCGAACTCAACGCCGCGCCCGGGGCAGCGAAGTCCACGCCGAGCGAGCCGCTGGGTAACGGACCGCGCGAGGAGAAATCGAAGAGCACCGGACCGGCCGGCTCGATGCTTGCGTAGTTGGCGCGCTGCGTGTCGGGCCAGATTGCCGCGGCAATCGCGAGCGCGTAGCGCACGGTCGCGGGCGAGCCGACGGTCGAGAGGGTCGGTCCCTCGTTGCCCGCCGAGCAGACCAAGAACAAGCCTCGCCGTGCGGCTTCCGCAACGGCGATCGCTTCCGGCTCACGGCCGTCGGCGAAGAAGGAAGGACCGCCGAAGGACATGTTGGCGACCTGGCAACCGCTTGCAACCGCGAAGTCGAGCGCCTTGGCGATCGCGAATCCACTGGTGGAACCGCCGTACTTGCCGTCCCCGATCTTGATCGCGACGAACTCCACTCCGGGCGCGATGCCGTTGAGCCGACTCTCCGGCCCCGCCCAGCCCCCGACGATCCCCGCCACGTGCGTGCCATGGCCGTTGGAGTCGAAGAAGAGCACCGTCTCGTCGCCGCCCTTCTCGACGCTCACCGCGTAATGCAGAAGCGATTCCTCGCCCAGTACCTGCCAATCGCCGCTCTCGCGGAAGCCGCGCAGAGCAGGTTCCTCGCCGAGGTCGCCGTCCTCGTCGGTGTCGAGTGCGACGCGCCAGCTTGCGTCCCCGTCCTGCCAGGCGACCAGATCCCAGCACGGTCCGCTGTCCCGAAAACTTTCCCCATTCCGTTTGGTCTCCATCTGCGCGGCGTTGGTCTCGTCGAGGCTGTCGCCGCGAGCTTGCAGGCGCGCATGTGCCTCCTGCCAGACACGGCGGCTTTCCTGCCACCTCGTCTCGCGCTCGTCGAGGATGCGCTGGCGGAGTTCGGCCGGCAGAAATTCTGCGCCGACGCGTCCGATCCGATACTCGCGACCCGCGGCGGCGTGCGCGCCGAGCGCGAGCCGACGACCGCTGAGGCCGAGCAGCGTCCCATTGCTCGCACTCGCGCGCAGCGTGGTGTCCACGCGTCCATCGGTGGTGGCGTCGTACCAATCCACCAGCTTGCGCCGTCCATCCGGGGTCGTCTGCAGGAAGGGATGCCCGGGATCAATGCCGGTGTCGAGGATCGCGACGCGGATGCCGCGTCCGTCGAACTCAGGATGCGCGGCCAAGAAGGCTTCGACGCCGAGGTCCTGCTTGGGAAGTTGTCCGGCGAGCGGATCCTGCGCGCAGGCCGCGAGGAGGAAGGGAAGCACGAAGCCCATCGCGTCGCAGTGTAGGCGCCTCCGCGCGCGGCGCTCAGGAACCGGCGGCGTTCTCGGTTTCCGCGGCGGCCCAGATCTCGGGCGCTACCAGGAAGCGCGCGCAGGAAGGGCAGCGGAACCAAGCGGTCTTGGCGCGCACGCGCACCGCGTCGTTGGGCACCATGCGCGTACCACAACCACCACAGGAATCCCCCTTCATCGGCGTCACGATCTTGCCGGGTGTGCGCTTGCCGACCACGGCGAAGTGTTCGCGCGTGGCAGCGTCGAGGCGCGCGAGCGCGACGTCGCGACGCGTGGTGTAGGAGGCGATTTCCGCGCGCAGTCCGGCGGCGTCGGCCTCGACGGTCGTGCGGAAACGCTCGAGATCTTCGCGCGCAAGCGCCACGCGCTCGCGCAGTTCCTTGCCGCGCGCCTCGAGCGCTTCGGCTTTCTCGAGGAGGCCGAGTGCCTGATCCTGCGCCTCGGCGTTGCGCACGCGCAGCTCGGCGGCTTCGTGCTCCGCGACCTTCGCCGCGGAGGCGTCCCGCAGCTCCAGCACCTGTTTCTCGAGTTTGCCGACGCGCAACTCGCGCGAGCTCACCTCGTTCTCGAGATCTTGCGCCTTGCTGAGCGCAGCGCGGCGCTCGCCGTCGGCCTGATCGGCCTCAGCCGCGAGCGCACTGACCTGGGCTCCGCGTTCGGAGAGTTCCACCGGCAGGCCGTCGGCGCGGCGATGCAGCACTACGAGTCGCTCCTCAAGCCTTTGTGCCTGGACCAGCGTCGTGAGCAATTGCTCCACGCCTCCATCACACCAGCGCCGGTGCGCGCCCGCAAGGGGCGCGTGCGCTGCTCAGGAGAGACCTTCGAGGAAACCCGACAACTTGCGCGCTCGAATCGGGTGCTGCAACTTGCGGATCGCCTTGGCTTCGATCTGGCGCACGCGCTCGCGCGTGACGCGGAAGATGCGGCCGACTTCCTCGAGCGTGTAGGTGTAGCCGTCACCGATGCCGTAGCGCAGCTTGATGATCTCGCGCTCGCGGAAAGTGAGCGATTCCAGCACCTCGCTGATGCGGTCCTTGAGCATGCCCTGTCCGGCGCGCTCGACCGGGTTCTCGGAGGATTCGTCCTCGATGAAGTCGCCGAAGTAGCTGTCCTCGCTGTCGCCGATCGGGCGATCGAGGCTGATCGGGTGCTTCGCGATCTTCATCACGCGCTGCGCCTCGTCCACCGTGATCTCGGCGGCTTCGGACATCTCCTCGAGACTCGGCTCGCGACCCATCGTCTGCAGCAAGCGCTTCTGCACCGCGCGCAGCTTCGACATGGTCTCGATCATGTGCACCGGGATGCGGATGGTGCGCGCCTGATCCGCGATCGAACGCGTGATGGCTTGCCGGATCCACCAGGTCGCGTAAGTCGAGAACTTGTAACCGCGGCGGTACTCGTACTTCTCGACCGCCTTCATCAGGCCGGTGTTGCCCTCCTGGATGAGGTCCAAGAAGGAGAGACCGCGGTTGCGGTACTTCTTGGCGATCGAAACCACCAAGCGCAAGTTGCCCGAGGAGAGGTCCTTCTTGGCGTCCTCATAAGCGTCCACCGCGCGCTGCAAGTAGCCAAGGCGACGGCGGAACATCGGCAGCGGCTCCAGCGCGCGCACTTCCCACTCGCGCAGATGGGCGGCGAGATCTTCGTACTCCTGCTTGCCCTGCTTGGTGCGTTTGCGCGCCGAGTCGAACTCTTCGACCTGCTGCTGCACCGCCTCCCAGGCGTTGCCCTTGGCCTCGATCACCTTGATGAAGTCCTGCAGCACGTTGACCTGGAAGTGCAGCTCCTCCACCATCACCGCGATGCGGCGTTGGCGCGCGCGCATGGTGCGAGAGAACATCGCGCGATTGGCGGCGGAGAGCCGCTTGTCGAGCGAAGCCGCGTAGGCGATGCGCGCCGTCTCGCGCAGCAGATCGAGATCGCGCAGATGACCGTTGAGCCGCTGCTCGAGGTCCTGCTTGGTGAGCTCGAAGCCCGCGCCGCCGTCAATATTGGAGGAACCGTCCTCGGAACCTTCCTCGGCCGCCTGCTTCTTGAGCCGGCGGTTGTGGTGCAGCACCGCAAAGGAGGAGTTCGCCTGCGCGGAGGGATTCACCTTCAGCGTACGGTCGAAGGCGAGCTCGCCGGTCTTCACCTGCTCGAGCGTCTCCATCACCATGTCGAGGGCAAGTCCGCTCTCGAGCAGCAGGCGGCGGAACAGCTTGCGTGAGACCTCGGTGGTCTTGGCGAGCTTGATCTCCTCGTCGCGCGTGAGCAGCGGGATCTCGCCCATCTGCGTCAGGTACATGCGCACCGGATCGTCAATCTTCTCGAGCATCGGCGCACGCACCGCGGTTTCGCCGCGCGCACTCGAGACCGACAAGGGTTTGGCCGTGACCGGCACCGAAGTGCCAGCGAGACCGGCGTCGAGCGCGTTCTCGCGCGGATCACCGAGCACGACGCCCTCCATCTCGAGGCGGTCCATCACGCCCTGCAGGATCTCGATGTCGCCGAGCTGCTCCGCAGGCAGCGCCTTCTGCACCTCCTCGAAAGGAAGCGAGCCGGTGGCGAGACCCTTCGTCACGAGCGAGTCGAGGATCTTCTGAAACTTCTTGTCCAAGGTGGGCGGCATGAATGGAGCGGTCAGCAGGCGGAAACGGCGGCGGTCAGTCGGAGGCGGGAGCGGCGGAATCGTGCGTCGAGCGCGGCGGCGCGGGATCGCGGTTGGGCGATACCGAAACCGGGCGCAGCAGGGAATGCAGGTCGGCAACCTGGACCGAGCGCCCGCGCGCCTCACCCACCGCGGCCTCCTCGCGGCGCGCTGGGAGAGCCTCGAGGGCTCGCTCCAGCAGGAGCGCGGGGGAGACGGCGGCGGCGAGATGCCGCGCAGCGTCGAGCCAGGCAGAAGAATGAGCGTCGCCCGAAAAGGCGAGAAGCGCGCGGTCGAGGCTTCCGTCCTCGCCGGAAGTCCGTTGCTCACGGACCCAAAGCAGGACGGCATCGGCCGCCGAATCCCGTAATTTTAGGGCATCCAGCGCTGGACGGAAGAGCGCATAGGCGCTCGGATCCTTGAGCAGCGCGAGCACGATCTCTCTCTCGTTGGCGGTGAGGGCCTCCTGGGCCGTGCGTTGCGGAGGGGGTTGGGCGGAAGACCCTCCCGGCGGGCTGGGCGCCGCCGACGCCCCACTCCCGCGGACGAGTTTCCGCAGCGCCGACTCCGAGACGCCCAGGCCTTCCGCGGCCAAGCGGGACCACGCCTCCGCGACCACCGGACTCGGCGTGGTGGCAATCCACCCCGCCATCTCCTCGGCCGCCTGATGCGCTACCGCCGGAACCGTGAGGTCCGCCTTGTGCTTCCAGGTTTCGATACGCCAGCGGAGTATATCCCTGGATTCGGCTAGGCAGGGGTGAAGTTCGGCCGCGCGCCCGCTACTGACGAGGTCCGCGGGATCGGATCCGTCCGGCAGCTCAGCGACTCGCACGTCCAGCCCTTCGGCAATCAAATTGCGCGCGGCCTTGGCGGCGGCGCGGCGGCCGGCGGCGTCGCCGTCGAGGAGCAGGATCACCGGCCGTTCGAAACGGCGCAGCCGACGCGCATGCTCCTCAGTGAGCGCGGTGCCGAGCGCGGCGACCGCGGTGCGCAGACCGGCCTGATGGAGCAGGATCACGTCGAGGTAGCCCTCCACCACCAACACCGGTTCCTCGGGTGCGTCGCGCAAGGCGGCGGACAGCAGGTCGAGGCCGTAGAGGATGCGCCGCTTGGGGAACATCGGGCCTTCGGGCGAGTTGACGTACTTGCCGAGCGACTTCTCCTCCGCGAAGGATCCCGGCAGATAGCGTCCGCCGAAGCCGACGGTGCGCCCGCCAGCGTCCTGCACCGGAAAAATCAATCGTTCCCAGAAGCGGTCCTTGCGACCGCCGCGTCCCTCCTCGTCGCGGAGCGCGAGTCCGGCCATTTCCATGGCTTCCTCGGGAATCTGCTTCGCACGCAGCGCCCCGATCAAGGCTTGGCGGTCGCGCGGTGCCCAGCCGAGTGCAAAATGATGAATGATTTCCGCGCTCACACCGCGGCCGCGGAGGTACTCGCGCGCCCCCTCGCCCTCGGTCGTGCGCAGACGCTCGACGAAGAAGCGGCGGGCGTGCTGGAGCGCCTCGCGCGCCTGACTGCGCAGATCGGCGGACGCGCGTCCGCCCGCACCGCCGGTCGTTGCCGGCAGCACCACTCCGGCCTGATCCGCAAGCACGCGCAGTGCCTCCATGAACTCGAGTCCTTCGGTTTCGCGCACGAAGGTGATGAGGTCGCCAGCCTTGCCGCAGCCGAAGCACTTGTAGAAACCCTTTGCGCTCTCCACCGTGAAAGACGGCGACTTCTCGGCGTGAAAGGGACACAGTCCCCAGTAGCGATTGCCGCGACGCGTGAGGCGCACGCGCTGCCCGATCACGGTCTCGATCGGCAGGCGCTCCTTGAGCGCGTCAATGAATGCCTGTAAATCTTCCATGCGCGGCGGACTACTTTAACCCGCGCAGAGCAGCCAGCCAGAGCGCAGGCGCCAGCTCGCCGGGACGGGCGTCTGCGGGTGCTCCGGCAGCGCGCAACGCCGCCGCCCACGCCGGCAATTCGCGCTCCATGCGCGGCATCAGGAGCTTGCGCCGCTGCGCGTAGGCGCAGCGCAACGCAGCCGCGAGCCGCGCACAGTCGGCCGCGTCCGGAGCACCCTCACGGGGGCGCAAGTGGAGGAAGGCGGATGCGATCTGCGGTCGTGGCCAGAACACCTCGGCCGGTACACGGCGCCCGACCTCGGCGTGAAATGCGAGCGCGAGACGCACCGCCAGCGGCGACCACTCTCCCCCCTCCGGCCCGGCAGCTTTCTCCGCGACCTCGCGTTGCAAGAGCAAGGTGGCACCGGCGAGGCGACGTCCCGGCAAGCGCGCCAAGAAGGGTCCGGAAATCGCGTAGGGAAGATTTGCGACCAGCCGTGGGGGCTGCGCGAGGCCGCGCAGATGCTGCTCGAGCTCCGGGTGCAGGCGTTCGTCCGCGCCCAAGGCATCACCCTCCAAGAGGATCAGCTCACCCACGGCGAGCGCGGTGCTGAAGCGCTCGCGCAGCAGGCGCACGAGTCCGTGGTCGAGCTCCACCGCCAGCACGCGCGCGCCCACCGCGAGCAAGCGCTCGGTGAGCGCGCCCGCGCCCGGACCGATTTCGATCACCATTTCGCCGGCCTCCACGCCCGCGTCGCGCGGGATCGCTGCGAGCAGGGCGGGATCCACCAGGAAGTTCTGCCCGAAGCGCTGCTGCGGGGCGAGTCCGTGCGCCGCGAGCAGCGCCTTGAGGTCCTGCAGCCGCACCGCGCTCAGTCCTCGAGCAGGGCGCAGAGTTCCGGGGCGAAACCCGCAGTGCGCAGAGTGGCGGCGAAGCTACTGCGGAGTCCTGGTTGCCAGCGGGCGACGGCGGCGCGCACCGTCGCGCCCGCCGCCGACGGTGCCACGCGCCACTCCACCTCCACCTGCTCACGGAAGTAGCTCAACGCATCGGCGAAGTAGCGGGCGCCGACGTCCTCCGCACGATCACCGACGTCGAGCGCGAACACCCCGCGCGCATCGGCGCTCACCTCGCGTGAAGCGAAGGATCCGCCCAAGGCTTGCACGCGACCCGTCCCATCCGGCGCGGTCATTTCCCACACGTTGCCGTAGAAGTCGTAGCCGCCGAGCGGGGAACGACCGCGTTCGAAAACGCCGACCGGCAAAGGCCGCCCAATCTCGAGTTCGAGCGTGTTGCGAGTCAAGGTCGCCGCCTCCGCAGCCACCGCCGGAGGTCCAGCAACGGCTCGCCACTCCGCCGCGCTCGATCCGCGCAAGCCGCGCACGCGCGCCCAGGCTTCGAATTCGCTCCAGGAGATCCGCGTCATCGGAAGATCGCGCATTCCGGCCTCGCCGTCCTCGAGGAACTCTTCACGCCGGAGTTCGAAGCGTCCGACCAGTAGCCAGCCGCTGGGTCCTGGTCCGGTGCGGGCCAGAAACATCTGCTCCAACCGGGCGCAGGCGGGCAACGCGGACGCGCGCGCAGATTCCTCCGCGCAAGCACCGAGCGCAGCCGCGCATGCGAGCAGCAGGCCGGCGGCATGACCGCGCGGCGGGCCGGGACGCAGCACGACGACGGCTACTTGGCTTCGGCGAACATCCCCACCACGCCAGAGGTCATCGGCGAGGAGCGGGCTTCGAGCATGCCAATCGCGAAGGGGATCGCGAAGATCAGCAGCACCGTGGTGAGCACGGCGGCCGCGAGCATGCCGGTGGATTCTTTCTGCGCTTCCGGCTCGGCGTTCGCGCGCGTGCGGCGCACACCGGCTGCCGCAGCGGCGGAACCGGCGTCGTCGTCCACGTCCACCGTCTCGACGTCGTCGAGCAAAGTGTCTTCCTCGGAAAGTTGCGTAGTGCTCATGCCTTCGTCGCCGCCGCCGCCGAGCGAGAGGTCTTCGACCACCAGTGCATCGCCGGATTCGCGGACTTGGGAACCGATGCCGAGCTGCGCCGCGACCTTGTTCACGTCTTCGGCGCGCAGATGCATCTTGGAGCCTTCACGGAAGGCGCGGATCTCGCCGGCGGAGATCAAGCGCTTGAGGTCTTCTTCCTCAAGCTCCAGTTTCCGGAGGGCGTCTTCGAAGGAGGAGAATTCTTTGGACACGGTCGGGTTCCTGATGCGGGTCGAGTACGAGGGCTAGAGTCTAGAGGCGCGGGCCGGGGAGGTGAACCCCGCTATTGCCCATCCGGTTCGTTGAGCTGGTGGCCGGCCTTCTCAAAATCCTTGCGCAGGGCCTGGTAGCTGAACTCGGAGTCGTCGTTGAAGGCGTCGAGGAGGCTGTCCAGGCTGATGTTCCGCGCCCCGACGAACTCGACGCGGTGGGAGTTCTTGGCTCCTCCCCGAGCCTCATAGACCGCAAGGCGCTGCGTCTTCTGGTCGAGGACGTAGAGCAAGGACACGCCGTCCATGTAGGGTCCGACGGCGGCCACGTAACGCGAGCCGGCGTCGGCGCTCTGGGGTGCAGCGGCCACCGGAACCGGGGTCAGGAGGCGGGCTGCAAGGCCGCCGAGCAGGCCGGCCAAGGCCAGTCCGAGGATCAAGGTGGGGTCAATGCGCATGTCAGGCGGGGCGGACCGGCCGCGTGGCCACGGCGGGCGGCGCGGTCAGCAAGGAGAGAGCATATTCGAGATCGAGCAGACCGCCGCCGGCTTTCGGTGCTCCGGCCGGCGCCGGCATCCAGGCGAGCGCCGCGCCCGCTTCGCGCATCCGTGCGAGCGCCCCGGCGAGATCGCAGCGGTCCGGGAGCAGTAGCAGGGGTGTGGTCAGGCTGGCGAGATCCACTGCGGAGGGCTGCGGCAGCAAGCGCGCAGCGGTGAGCAGGGCGGGCGGACCCGTTTCGCTCTCGATCAGCACGAAGCCGGCGCCGTGTTCGCCGAGCAACTCCACGGCGCGCTCGCGCGCGACGTCCGCCGGCAATCGCGGCACCCCCGTGCGCAAGAAAGGTACCAGGCCGCGTCCGCGCGCCTCGAGGGCGCGCAAGGCAGCACGCATCACGCGCGCTTCGCCGGGCGCTGCCTGCTCCCCTTCACGGAGCAGCGCGGTCCACTGTTGGCGGCCGAGCACGGCCGCCTCGTCGCGGCGACCCTCGAAGAGCCGCGCGATCAACAGCAAAGGCAGCGCCACCGGCAACAGCAACAGCCGCAGCGCGGCGAGCGGCCAGGCAAGCGCCGGCATCGTGCTCTGCGCGTGCACCGCCATCCACTGTTTGGGAAGCATTTCGCCGAAAAGGAAGACCACCGGAGTGAGTGCGAGCGTTGCCCACAGCGGCGCTTCGTCCACGCCGGCTTCCTCGAACAAGCGGATCGCCGCCTGCACCAGGGCGTCGTTGGCGACGTTGTTGGCCACCAGCAGAGTGGCGAGCAGGCCAGCGGGCGAGCGGATGACGCGCAGCAGCAACGCGGCGGTCGCAGAGTTGCGCGCGGCGTGGCGGATCTTGAGCGGATTCAGCGCGTAAAGACCGGTTTCGGAACCGGAGCAGAGCGCGGAAACCAGCAGTCCGAGCACCAGCATCATCCAGGCGAGGTTCACGGTGCGGCCCTCCCCTCGTCGGAATCCGGCGCCGCATCCACCCGCATCTCAAAGGTCTCGGGACCAGTCTCACTTGCCGCAATGACCCACAACTCGCCGACGAAGCCCGGGCCGCTCCAGCTCAGTCGGTCGCCGACCGCCGCGACGCGGCCGAGGCGATCGGCGAAAAGGCCACCGATGGTGTCCACGCGCACGTCGCGTTCCCCTGGATCTCCGAAACGGTCCTCGAAGTCGTGGAGCGGCAGCGCGGCGTCGAGCACGAAACGCCCGCCGCCGAGTTCGCGGATCGAAGCCACCGCCCCGCCGCGCGGCAGACGATCGAGCAAGGTGTCGGCCCAACGGCCACGCGGAATCACGCCGGAACCCTCGCCGTATTCGTCCACCAGCAGCAGGAAGGGCGCGCCGGAGTCGCGCAACATGCCGAGACCGTTGGCCGCCGGTGCCACTTCGGGCAGCACCGGCACGCGCAACACCGCATCCCCGGCGCGCGCGCCGCGCGGATTGCGGCTGAGGTCGAGGGCTCCGATCACGTCGCCGCGCGCGTCCACCACCGCCGCGTAGAGCACCCCATCGCGTTCGAGGCGGCGCCGCGCGAGGCCGAGCGGTTCGCTGGTCGGAATGCGCGGGACGCGTGCGAGCGGCACGCGCAGCGCGCCGGCGCGCAGCTTGCCGAGCTCGAGCACGTGACGGACGAGCGCACGTTCGTCCTCCGCGAGACCGGGCACCTCTTCGCCGCGCAGCAGTGCCTCCGCCGCCTCGGGTCCGAGTGGCTGCTCCAAGCTCGGCGGCGGACCGAAGCGGCGCGCCACGCGACGCATCAGCGGACCGATGAGCCAGTGCAGCGCCTGCACCGGCGGCAGCAGGATGCGTGCGGCGCCGATCGGTCGGCGATGCGCCACGACCTTGGGAAGGATTTCGCCGAAGAGCAGGACGGCGCCGAGCGCGCCGAAGTTGAGAGCGGCACGCGGACCATCCGCGAGCTCCGCGGAGCCCGTGTGAACCGCGGCAAAATAGGCCAGATTGATGATCAGATTCGCGAGCAGGATCGTGGTCAGTACGCCGGGACGATCCTGCATCAGGCTGCGCGCCGCGCGCGGCAACTGGGACGGATGCATGCGCTGGCCCGCGAGGGTGAAGAGCGCGGCCTCGGCGCCACTGAAGGTGGCCGAACCGACCAGCAACGCCAGACTTAAGTACAGCTCGGGCGGTCCACTCATGCGCGAGCCGGATCAGGGGGTGGCACGCGCACGATCACTTCGAAGCCACCGCTCGCGAAGTTGCCGGCTTGGATGTCCCCCTCCAGGGAGCGCACGGTGGCGTGCGCCAGCGCCAAGCCGAGACCGGTACCCATGCCCGGCTGCTTGCTCGAGACGAAGGGTTCGAAGAGATGTTCGAGCAACTCGGCGGGTGCGCCCGGGCCATCGTCGCGCACACGAACTTCCGTGCCGCCCTCAGCGGTGGCGCGCACGCTCACCTGCACCCACCCCAAGCGACCGTCGGCGGCGTCGAGGGCGTCGAGGGCGTTCTGCAGCAAGTTGAGCAGCAGCGGGAACCAATCTCCGCGCGCACCGCGGACTTGCTGAGAAGGATCCTCGATGCGCACTTCGAGCCGATGGCGCGTGAGCCGGCGCGCGAGAAAGCTGCGCAGATCTTCCACCACTTCCGCGATGGCGCAGGAACCGCCGATCGCCTGTTGCGGCGCCATCTGCAGCAAGCGCTGCACCAGTTCGCGAATCCGCTGCAACGCCTCCTCGATCAGCGCGCCGTAGCGCGCGGCCTTCTCTCCGGTGGCCTCGCGACGTAGCACCTCCAAGGAATGCAGCGCGCCGGCGAGCGGACTGTTGATCTCGTGCGCCATGCCCGCGGCGAGGATACCGAGCGCAGCAAGCCTGTCCTGGCGTGCAGCGAGTCGCTCCGCCTCGCCCGCGCGCGCGGTCGCCTCTTGCACGCGCTGCTCGAGTTCGCGCTGGAAGCCGCGGATTTCCTCCATCATGCCGAGGAAGGATTCGGAAAGTGCGCGTACCTCAGGAGCGCTCGCAGGTCCGGCCACCGCCGCCGCCTCGCGGTCGCGCCCGAAACGCCGCGCGCTCTCTGCGAGCGCGCGCACCGGGCGCGCCACGGTGCGATCCACCACGAAGAACACCAACAGCGCACCGAGCGCGGTGGCAGCGATGCCGGCGAGCATCACGCGCAGCAGGAAGGGCGGCGCGGGCTCGGAGGCAGCCGGCTTGACGTACACCCCGCCCCAGACTTGCCGAGCGCTCGTGAAGGGTCGGTGCGCGTAGATCGGCACCGCCACGCCCTCGGCCACCGGCACGTTCTCGCCGCTGGCGGTGGCGAGCACGATCGCTGCAGCGACCGCTTGCAGCGGGAAATCCGCTGCCCGACGGCAGGCCCCGTTCGGATTCAAGAAGGCGCCGAAAGGCAACGGTCTGCCCTCTGCGTCCTGCATGACGCGCGTATCAAGCACCATCGCATCGTCGAACTCGGGCCACAGCGGCCAGGCGAGCATGCGCGCGAGATTGCCGACGTCTTCCGGTCGGAAGCGTTCGCGCACCATGCGCGCGACTTCCTCGAGCAGGGTGGCACGACGGAGCTCCTCGCGACGCTCCCCTTGGCGGTCGAGGTCGCGCGCCCAGATTCCCACGGCCGCCAGCACCGCGGCGTTGACGAGCACCAACCCGAGCGTCAGGCGCAGGCGGAGGCTCATCGGAGCGGCTTCACTGGGCCTTGCCGAACTCTCCGAGCAGCTTGAAGATCGGCAGGAAGAGCGAGAACGCGATCGCGCCGACCAGCACTGCCATCACCACCAGCATGAAGGGTTCGAGCAGGCCGAGCAGATCGTTGAGGCGACGCGTGTAGGTTTCCTCGTAAGCAGTGCCGACGCGCATGCACATGCGGTCGAGTTCGCCAGTCTCCTCGCCGACCTCGACCATCGAGACCACCACTTGGTCGAAGCGGCCGCTCGATTCCAGCGAGGCGGCGATGGACTCGCCCTCGCGCACCTCTTCGCGCACCGTTTCGAGCGTCTCGCGATAAACCTCGTTGGTGAGCGCGCCGCGCACGATCGAGAACGACTCCAAGTGCGGTACCCCGCTGCCGATCAGGGTGCCGAAGGTGCTCGCGAAGCGCGAAACCTGCGACTGCTCGGTCAAGGAACCGACGATCGGAAGCTTCAACAACAGGGAATGATTCCGGCGGCGATAGGCGTAGGAGCGCCGCATCATCAGGCCGTGGAGGATTCCGAGCAGGATCGGGATGCCGAGCACCAAGTACCACCACTTGGTCATGAACTCACTCACCGCGATCATCACCGCGGTCAGGCGCGGCAGCTCGAGGTTCATGTCGCGGAACAAGCTCGCGAAGGTCGGAATCACGAAAATCATCAGCACCGTGATCACCGTCACCGCGATCACCGCGATCACGGTCGGGTAGGTCAGCGCGCTCTTGGTCTTGGCGCGGATCGCCTGCGCACGCTCCTGGAAGTCGGCCAGCCGATTCATGACCTGGTCGAGCACGCCGCCGGCCTCGCCCGCGCGCGCCATGTTGACGTAGAGCTCGTCGAAGACTTCGGGGTTCTGCGCCAGCGAGTCGGAAAGGGTCTGCCCTTCCTCCACCATGTCGCCAGTGTCGAGCACCGCATCGCGGAAACGCCCGGGCGGCCACTGGTCGGCAAGGATGCGCAGACTTTTGAGGATCGGCAAGCCAGCCTGGGTCAGAGTGGAGAGCAGGCGCGTGAAACGCACCACATCCTTGAGCGGCACTTTGCGCCGGACCTTGACCGTGTCTTCGCCACCGCCCGCCTCGGCCTTCGCTGCCGGCCGCGCCGCGCTCGGCACCTTGCGTTGGATCCTCGCCATGTTCGCTTGCGCCGGTTCAGCCCGAGTGGGTTCCGCGGACGATTTCCTCGAGAGTAGTCCCGCCCGCGCGCGCCAGTTCGAGGCCGCGTTCGCGCAGGGTGCGCATCTTCCGCTTCCGCGCTAGCTCGCGCAAGGCCAGGGTGCTGGGGTTGCGCAGGAATTGCTCCTTGAGGTCGGCGTCCAAGGTCAGGATCTCGTAGATCGCGACGCGGCCCGCGTAACCAGTCCAATGGCAGGAATCACAGCCTTTGCCGCGGCGGAAGCTCTCCGGCCGCTCGATCCCGGCCTTGCGCAACCATTCTTCTTCCGGCTGGTACTCCTCACTGCAGGCGGCGCAGACGCGGCGGACCAGTCGCTGCGCCACGATGCCTTCGATGGTGGCTGCGAGCAGGAAGGGTTCCACGCCGAGGTCCACCATGCGCGTGACCGTGGACGGTGCGTCGTTGGTGTGCAGCGTCGAGAACACGAGGTGGCCGGTGAGCGAGGCTTCGACCGCGATCTGCGCAGTCTCGGGGTCGCGGATCTCGCCGACCAGAATGATGTCCGGGTCCTGGCGCAGCATGGTGCGCAGCACGCGCGAGTAGCCGACCCCGATCTCGTCGTTGACCGGCACCTGCACGATGCCGTCGAGGTCGTACTCCACCGGATCCTCGACGGTGAGGATCTTGCGCTCGGGATCGTTGACGCGGTTGAGCAGCGAATAGAGCGTGGTGGTCTTGCCGCTGCCGGTCGGGCCGGTCACCAACACGATGCCGTGCGGGAGTCGCGCGTAGGAATCGAGCACTTCGAGCTCGGAGGGAGTGAGCCCGAGCTTGGTCATGTCGAGCTGCAGATTGCGCCGATCGAGCACGCGCAGCACCACGCTCTCACCGCCCTGGGTCGGCACCGTGCTCACGCGCAGATCCACGCGGTTGCCATCCACGTTCATCTCGATGCGGCCGTCCTGCGGCATGCGCGTCTCGCTGATGTCGAGGTTGGCGAGCACCTTCACGCGTGACACGATCGCAGTGGCGAGGTGCGCCGGCGGCGGTTCGATCTCGAACAGCACTCCGTCGGCGCGCATGCGGATGCGGAACTCGCCTTGGTACGGCTCGAAGTGCACGTCCGCCGCGCGGTCACGCACCGCGCGCGCGAGGATGCTCTCGAGCAGGCGCACGATCGGCGCCGACTCACTCACCTCCGCAACGGCCGCAGCCTTCGCTTCGGCCTGCTTGCGGTAGGCCTTCTCGACGATGTCGCGCAGCGCCGCCGGCGAGGCCAGGCTCGCCTTGATGCGGCAGCCCGTGACGGACTCGAGGTCGGAGAGCAGCGGCAGTGAATCCGGATCGGCCACCGCGATGTGCAACAGCTTGTCGGCGACGCGCAGAGGCAGCGCGCCGAAAGCGCGTGCGGTCGCGGCGTCGAGCAGCGCGAGCGCGTCTTCGGTCGGCTTGAGCTCGGCGGTCGGCAACCAGTCGAGCCCTTGCTGCAGGGCGAGCGCACGCCCGAGGTCGTCCTCGGTGATGGTGCCCTTCAAGAGCAGGACCTGCCCGAGCCGCGCGCCGGTGCGTTTCTGCTCCGCCAGTGCGGCCTGCAATTGCCCCATTCCGATCACGCCGAGTTCGACGAGGATCTTGCCGATCTGCTTGCGCTCCGCCATCAGGATCGCCGTCCGCTCAGCTCACCTGGGTGGAAGGAGCCCCGCCGCTGAAGCGCTGACGGAGGTCGCCCGGAAGCTGCGCGAAGGTCAGCGCGGTCTCACGAGTGATGGTGCCGGCGTTGGCGAGCTCGAAGAGGTGGTCGTCGAGCAGTTGCATGCCGAGACGCTTCTGGGTTTGCATCACCGAGGGAATCTTGAAGGTTTCGCCCTTGCGGATGTGGTTCTCGATCGCGGAGTTGCGAATCATGATCTCGAAGGCAGCAACGCGACCCTTGCCGCTGGCCTTCGGCACCAGCACCTGCGAGACCACGGCTTGCAAGGACACCGCGAGTTGCGCACGCACCTGCTCCTGCTGCTCCTTCGGGTACTGGTCGATGATGCGGTCCATGGTGCGCGCCGCGCCGGTGGTGTGCAGAGTGCCGAACACGAGGTGTCCGGTTTCGGCTGCAGTGATGCCAGCAGCGGTGGTCTCGAGGTCGCGCATCTCGCCGAGCAGGATCACGTCCGGATCCTGACGCAAGACGCGCCGCAAACCCTCACTGAAGGAGGAGACGTCGTCGCCGACTTCGCGCTGGTTGACCACCGCCTTGATGGACTCGTGCAAGAACTCGATCGGGTCCTCCAGCGTCACGATGTGCGTCGAGCGCTGAATGTTGATCTCGTGAATGAGCGCCGCGAGCGTGGTGGTCTTGCCCGAACCGGTCGGACCAGTGACCAGGATCAATCCGCGCGGCAAGTGCGCGAAGGCGCGCAACACCGGCGGTGCGCCGATCTGGTCGAAGGAGAGGCGGCTCTGCGGAATGCGGCGACAGACCATCGCGTAGGTCTGGCGCTGACGGAAGACGTTGACGCGGTAGCGGTCCTCACCGTGCTCGATCGCGAAGTCGCAGGAGCCGAGATCGTCGAGATCCTTGCGCCGATGCGGCGGCACGATCGGGAGCAGCACATCCTCAGTGTCTTCCGGCGCGAGCACGCCGTCCTCGATCGCGACGAGTTCGCCAGAGACGCGCATCATCGGCCGACGGAAGGCGCCGATGTGCAAGTCGGAAGCGTCCACTTCGGCGATGGCGCTGAGCCAGTGATCGAGACGGGAACCGGGTTCGACGTGGGGCATGATCAGGCGGGGCCGGGAGCGGTGGAAGTGGGAGCGGAAGCCGCGGCGGCGTCCGGCTCCTCGACGGACGCGGGTGTCTCGGACTTGACCTTTGTCACGCGCAGCAATTCCTGCACCGTGGTGAGACCAGCACGCACCTTGGCGGCGGCATCCACCTCGAGACGGCTCCAGCGACCGGACTTCGCGGCGGCTGCGACGAAGGCGCCGCCGTCGGCCGACTGAAACAAGGACTCACGCAGCGGCTCGTCGAGATCGAGCCATTCGTAAACGCCGACGCGTCCGCGCACACCGGTGCCATTGCACTGGCGGCAGCCGCGCCCGCGCTTGAGCATGGCCCCTTCGGGCAGCTCGAGCACACGTCGCTCGACGGGGTCCGCCGGAGTGTCGGCAGCGCAATCCGGGCAGATGCGTCGCACCAAGCGCTGCGCGAGCACGCCTTGCAGCGAGGTCGCGATCAGAAAGGGTGGCACACCCATGTCGAGCAGACGGGTCACCGCCGAGGGCGCGTCGTTGGTGTGCACTGTGCTGAACACGATGTGACCAGTCAACGAGGCCTGAATGGCGACTTCCGCCGTCTCCTTGTCGCGGATCTCGCCCACCAGCACCACGTTCGGCGCTTGACGCAAGAAAGCGCGTAGCACGCGCGAGAAGTTCAGCCCGATCTGCGGATGCACCTGCACCTGGTTGATGCCACGGATGCGGTACTCCACCGGATCCTCGACGGTGAGGATCTTCTTGTCGGGTCGGTTGAGCGTCTGCAGCGCGGCGTAGAGCGTGGTGGTCTTGCCCGAGCCGGTCGGTCCGGTCACCAGGAAGATGCCGTTGGGGCGCTCGATGACCTCGCTGAACCATGCCAGCGAAGCCTTGCTCATGCCGAGCTGCTCCAGCGAAATCAGATTGGCCTCGCGGTCCAGCAAACGCATCACCACGCCTTCGCCGTGGTTGGTCGGTAGCACCGAGACGCGCACGTCCAGATCACGCCCCCCCGCCTTGAAGGCGATGCGTCCGTCCTGCGGACGTCGCTTCTCGGCGATGTCGAGTCCGGCGTTCACCTTCAGGTGCGAGACGAGCGGCGCGAAGACCTCGGGCGGATGCTCAGCGGCGATGCGCAGCGCGCCGTCCACGCGGTAGCGAATGCGCACGCGATCGGCGAAGGGCTCGACGTGGATGTCCGAGGCGCGCTGCTCCACCGCTTTCTCGAAGGTGTGATGCACCAAGCGCACGATCGGCGCCTCGTCCTCGCTGCCGCCGCCGCGTGCGGACGCTCCCCCGGAAGCCCCGGGGCGCGCCGCCGGACCGTAAACCCGTTCGAGAGTCGCGCGCAACGCGCTCGGCGCCGCGAGGGCGAGCGTGACGGGCCGATCGAGCAAGAAGCCCAAGGTGTCCACCACCACCGCCTTTTCCGGATCGGAGACCGCGACGATCATCTGGCCGTCCTTCTCCGCCACGGGTAAAGCTTCGAGCTCCCAGGCGGCGCTCGCGTCGAGCATGGCCGTGAGGCGCTCCGGCGGGGTGCGCTCGGAGAGATCCACGAAGGGCAGTCGCGCGAGTTTCGCCTGCGCGCGCGCGAGCGTGACCTCGTCGGTGGCGCGTTGATCGAGCAGCACCTTCGCCAAGGGCGTGGCACGTTGCGTGACCACCGCGCGGGCAGCTCGCAACTGCTCCTCGCTGATCGCTCCTTGGGCTACGAGGACTTCGCCTAGATCCCTGCTCAACGCCGCTCCAGTACGCGGATGTTCACCACCATCTCGTGGGTGGCCAACTCCGCGCCGTCAGGATAAGCAATCCGNNCTGCCATCCGCTCGCCTCCCCCGCCAGCGGCTCGACCGACACGCGCAGCAGCGGCGCGGCGTCGCCGAGCACCTCCGCCCGCGGTTCGGGGAGCTGGATCTCGGGCAGCGAGGGCAGAATCTTGACCACGCGTTCGTGCTCGCGCCCGTGCGGCACCGGCATGAACTGCAAGCGCTGTTCGGGCGCGTAGATTGCGGGGCCGAGCACGCGCCAGGCGACCAGGAGGTCGAGGTCGGCGCCGAGATCGGTGCCGGCGCTCACGAGTTGCTCGACCACACCACGCGGAGCGCTGGTGTCGAGGGTGAAGCGGAAACGGCGCGCGCTCCCCGTCGTGCCTTCGGCCGCGGTCTCGACACCGAGATCCTCGATGCGCAGGCCGGACGGCACCTTCCTCCAACCACTGAGCGTGAAGGGCCGGGCCGTGCGCACCACCACTTCGCGCGTCTGTGCCTGCGCGCGGAGCGCCGAATCCACGACGCTGCCGAACACGATGCGCTCCGGCTCGAGGCGGAAGATCGGCTCCATCACCGCGCGTAGCTCAGCTCGCACGGGCGCGTTGAGCATCGAACCGCGCAGCTGAATCGTGACGATTTGCTCGTTGAGGCGTCGTTCCGGCCGGTAAGTGCCGCGCACTTCCCCGCGCGTGCCCGGCGGCAAAAGGATCTCCTGCTCGCCGGCGTGCGCGGTGAGCGCCTCGTCGTCGTCCTCCTTCGGAAGCGGGAGACTTAGCCCGGTCGCGGTCGGAGTGGCCTTTTTCTCGGCGAGCAGCAGCACCTTCCCGTCCACCACCACGCTCACGTCGGTGCAACCGCAGGAGACTTCGAGCGAGTCGAGTCGCACGGCTTCGCCGCCCTCGACTCGAAACGGCACCGAGAATTCCTTCTCCGAGTACTGAGGAAGGATTCCGAGGTCAATCCGTTCGCTGTCGAACTTCAGGGTGCCACCCTCCGCGCGACCGCAAGCCGCGAGCAAGAGGAGCGCGAGCGAAGCTCGGATCGCCCGCATCAGCGCTTCTCGCGCACCCGCGCACTGATCACGAATTCGCGCGCGGCGATGCCGGAGTCGGACGGATAGACGAGCTTGAGCACGCCGGAGTAAGAGCCCACTGGCACCGTGCCCGGCATCGTCACTTTCACGCGCAAGAGGCGACCGGCCTCGAGCACCTCGACCTCAGAGCTGAGGTAAGGCGCTGAGTCGCCGCTGATCTCGACCGTAGGAGTCGGCAGTTGAATGCCGTCCATGCTCGACTGGATCTCGACCGTGCGCGTGCGCTCCTCACCGAAGTCCGGGAAACCGAAGGCGAGACGATTGCTCGGCGTGTACTTCACCGGTCCCAGCACCTGCGCGCTGACCATGATCTCGAGGTCGAGGCCGATCGAAGTCGCGGCGATCGCCGAAGTCTGCAGATTGCCCTCCAGCACGTCCGTACCGAGGGTCACGCGGTAGCTGCGCGCCCATTCCTTCGCATATCCCGTGCTGCTGCCCTCTCCGATCGGCTCGATCTTGAGTCCGGCCGGCATACGGCGCCACTCGAGAATCTCGAAGGGCTCGCGGGCGACCACCCGAACTTCCTGCGAGGGACGCGGTCCCGGGGTGGGACCGGCGAGCACCTCGCCGAAGCGCACTTGCGGCTTCACGTCGAAAACCGGCCGGATGTGAATCTGGATTTCCAGTTTCTGCGGCGTGTTCGCCATGTTGCCGCGCAACGTGATGGTGGTGATCTTGAGATCACTGCGCCGCGCGGAATCGAAGGTGCCGATGACGGCCCCGTGCGCCCCCGCCGGAATCTCGCGGCCGAGCACGTAGAGCGGCGCCGGCGTGCCGGGCTTGGCTTCCCAGTCGGCGCGGATGCGGAGGTCCGTGCAACCGCAGTTGGATTCGAGGTGCGAGATCGTCACCGCTTCCTCCCCGTCCACCACGAAGGGGAATTCGAACTCCTGGTGGTCGAACTGATACATCTCCTTCAGCTCGAGCCGCTCGGTCTCGAAGCGCAAGGTGGATCCCTTCAATCCGCCCTGGATGCCGGCCAGGGATTCCACCGGCGCCGACGGGTCGTAGCCCTGGATCAGGGAGGGCTCGCGCACCGGTTGAGCGTCGGCACTGAGGGGCGGCAAGGGCTCACCCGGCAGCACGAGGGGCGTCTGGGCTTCCTGCTGCTCGAGGCAGGCCCCCGAGGTGGCGAGGAGGAGGAGAGGAATCAGGGCGGAGAGCGATTTCATGGCTTCGATTCGGCCTGGACGACCCCGAGGAGGCGCACGGAGCGCTCGAGCTCCTTAACCCCGCCCTCGCGGCTGTGCCGAAGGCGCAGACGCACCCATCCGGAGAAAGCTCCGACGGGAAGGTCGTCTGGCAGACTCAAGTCTATCCGATATCGGCTGCCCTCTTGGAGGGTCCTGACCCTTGTTTGCACGCCTTCCAGCTCCTCGATCAGGACCTCCGGCGGCTCCAGGCTTCCGATGCGCACGCCGACTTCGATCGCTGCACTCACGGCCACCCCAGGCGGGACGCGATGAAGGGGAAGAAGACGGTTCGGGATCACGTAGAGCGGCCCCGCGACCTCCCAAGCCACCGGCAGGCGCACCGATTCACCATTGTCGGCGCCGAGACTCAGGAAGGAGGCGTGCGGACCATCTTCTTCGCTCGCCTCGAGCACGATCTCGACCTCGTGTTCGAGCGCGATGCTCGTGCTCGGTGCTCCGCGAACGCTGAGGCCGGGGGCACCGGCGAGCGGCGCCAGCAGCCGGAAAGGTTTCTCCCCGCGCACGCGGACGCGCAGGGCGCGTTCCTGCAGTCCGTCCACCACTCCGAAGCGCAGCACTTCCGGTTCCAGCTTGAGCCAGGTGTCGAGGATCGAGTCCACCACCAGAGCCAGCGGAAGACCGGGACCCGCTCCGTGCAGCGTCACGCCGCTGCGCTTGCGGCCGGAGTAACCCTCGGTGTGGTATTCCGTGCGCACGCTGCCGCGCGCGCCCGCTGGGACCACTGCGGGGAGGCGGAGCATCTCGGTGCCGATCCAGAGCTGCGGCTCCAGGCAGCCGCAGGAGGTCTCGAGCCGCTCGACGTGGATCTGAACCGGACCGTTCACGAAGGGGAACACGATCGGCAGCGTCGGCCCGGCGTATAAGCGACCGACGTCCACCAGAGTGCTCTCGAAGTGCAGGCCTGGCTCCGCGGGGTCACCGCTGCAGGCGGTGAAGAGCAGCAGCGATGCCGCGCAGATCCCTCGTTGCCTCGCGTGCCGCACCGCCCCAATATAGAGAGGTGAGGCTGAGCGGTTCCCTGGCTCTTCGGCTCCCGCGTGTGCGCGGGTTGCCGACGGCGGTGCTCGCGGTGCTGGCGTTGCAGGTGCTCGTAGCCTGCAATTCCTGTCCGCCGGAAGCAGCGGAGCTCACCTTGCGGCCCGACTTCCGCACGCCGGCTGCGGCAGGTGCCTCCTTCTTCGCAGCGCTCGGCTGCGACGACGCGCAGGCGGAGTACCGCGCCTTCGGCGAGAGGTTGAAGCTGGCGCACGGTGCCGATCTCTCGTCGTGGATGCTGGCGCGCGCAGCCGTGCGCGAGGAGCTCGGTCCCGCGGTCAGCCATGCTCATCGCTTGATCCCGAGCCGCGAGGAAGTGCGTGAGGACGGGGTGCTGGTGTGGTGGTCCGCCGCGGGCGCCGAACGCGTCGGCTTGTTGATGCAGCAGCAGCACTACCTCGAGCTCAGTCTCGAGGACGGGCGTGCGCTCGGGTTGCGCCTCGCGGAGCCGCCCGGCGCGTGGATGCGTTCCGAGGGCAAGCGGCTGTGGATCGAAATGACCGCGGAGAACTCGGTTCTCCGCGGTCTCGATCCCGCGCGCGTGACGCAGGTGGTGATCGCCAGCGAATGGAAGATCGCCGACTGGGTACTGCCGGTCGTGGACTAGACGCCGGCCACCTTTTGGTAGGAGGCTTCGATCGCTTGCGCGACGGCCAATCCTTCGGCCTTCTTCGCCAGCGAACGCAGTTCCTTCAGACCCTTCTCGCGGTCCTCCTTGGCTTTTTCGACCGCGGCCAGTCGCTTCTTGTCGAGGTCCATGTTGGCTTTGGCCAGCTTGTCCTTCTTCCAATCAAGGGTCGCGAGCTTCCACTCCTCCGCCGGCGGGGCGCCGCTGAAAACTTTCATCTGTTGTTCGAGGAAGAGCGTGGCCTCGTGGTAGCGGCCGGTAGCGAGCATCTCGTCTTTGCGCGCCGTACGCGTGGCCGCGCGCGCGAGGAAGTCCTTCTCGAAGCCCTCGATCGCGCTCAATAGGGAAGGATTCTCTATGGCCTTGATGCGCAGGGTTTGCGCTTCCTTCCAGGCCTTGCCGAGTTCGCCGGCGCGCGCGGCATCTACTGCACGACCGAGCTCCGGCGCGCGTTCGCCTGGATCCCATTCGGCGCGATCGGCTTCAGCGGCCTTGAGGAGATCGGGCAGCATCGCCACCCACTCAGCGCCTGCAGGGTGTCCCTGCCAGACGATCTCGCCGCGATGGTCGATCAGGAAAGCGGCCGGAATCCCGGAGACACCGTAGGCGCCACCATTGTTGGAACCGGAACCGACCGGGTAGCTGACCTTGTTGTCCTCCACGAACTTCGAGACTTCGCCCTTCGATTCGTCGGAGAGCGCGAGGATCACGAGTCCCTCGTCTTTCCACTCTTCCCACACCTCGACGAGGTGGGGCACCGTGGATTTGCAAGGACCTCACCAAGTGGCCCAGAACTCGACGAAGACGACGCGACCGTCGAGTTCGGCGAGGGAAGTTCCCGGCGGGGAATTGAACCACTCCTTGGCTTCGATCTCCGGTGCGTCCGCGCCGGGCCCGAGTTGGGCCACCGCAGGACCAGAGACCGCCGCCAGCGTGAACAGCAGGGCGAGAGTCGTTTTCATGGCAACCCTACGCTACGCAGCATTCCGGCGCCGCACAAGGCGATTTCTCGCTCCTTGCGCCACGGGCAGCCGCCAGATGCTCCCTGCGCGGCTTAGGGCTGCGCGGAAAAAGTGCTTTCGGCTCGGCGCGTGTCATCGCGGCCGGCATCAAGTAGCCGGGTTTTGCGCCTATTTGTGAATAGGCGCAAGTTCCGGCGCCGCCAAGGCCGATCGTGAGGGCCGCGTCCGAGACGGAATGACTTGTTCAGCGAAGCCCTAGGCGAGGACCTCGGAGTCGGGCGCCAACACGCGGGCGAGGAAATCGCTCGGAGTGCCGATGGTGGCATCCGGGCAGCCGGCGACCCGCACCGTGATCTCGAGCGGTTCACCGAGCAGGTCGTGCAGGTGACGACTCTCGATGCGTTGACGCACGCGCTCGGCGAAGAGGCGCGCGCCTTCTGGACCAGTGTGCGGGAGCAGCGCCACGTAGGTGTCGCGGCCGATGCGGCAGGCCACGTCCACGTCGCGCGTGTCGAGCAACACCACCCCCGCGACGTCGAGCAGGGTTGCGTCGTCCACTTCGCCTTCGAGCGCGAAACCGACCAGCCCCAACGGATAGCGGAAACGATTGCAGCGCTTGAACTCTTCCTCCAAACGGTGCTCCCAGTACTCCGCACTGTGCAAGCCGGTCTCGGGATCGGCGACGGCCTCGAGGAAACGTTCGCGTGCACCCGAATCGCGGCTACCGCGAAGAGCCTCGAGGACTGCGGGCGCGATCGCCTCGGCAGAGGCGGACGGCGTCGCTGCTGCGCGCGGCGCGCCGACGCCGAAGGGCGAGCGCAGCCGCTCGGCGAGATCCTCTACCGACGGCGGACAGGCCAGCGCTGCCTGCGCACCGACGAATCGCGCGAGACCATCGGCGTCGCGCAACTCGCGGCTCGGCGAGAGCAGGAAGAGCAACACGTGATTGCGGCGCAAGTAGTCGAGCGCCCATTCGTGGGCGCCGTGGGGCGCGAGGGCACGCGTGTCCACCACCATCAGACCGCCGCGACTGCCGCCGGCGTCGAGCGCGGCCGCCGAGGGGCATTCCTCGATCCGCGAGATCGCCGCGGCTCCAGCGCGCTTGGCCGCCTGGCGGCAGACCTCGAGCACGGCGGCGTCGTTCGAGAGGACGGTGAGAGGACGGGCGGGCATGCCTTCAGCGTGACGCGGAGCGACCCGCCGCGTCAAGCATCCTGGAAGTCGGCGTTGTGATGCACGGCCTGAACGTCCTCGTCTTCCTCGAGGGCGTCGAGGAGCGCTTGCAGGGCGTCGGCGTCGGCGGCTGCGACCGGCACTTGATTGTCCGGTACCCAGCGTTGCTCGGCCTCGAGCAGTTCCCAGCCGCGCCCTTCGAGCGCCTCCTTGAGCGCGTGGTAGAGCCCGGGGCTCGCCTCGATGCCGTAGAGCTCCGGCTCGCTGGAGTCCACGTCGTCGGCGCCGCTCTCGAGCGCGAGCTCCATGACCGCGTCCTCTTCGACGCCCTCCCGCTTCACCGCGAACACGGCTTTCTTGTTGAAAAGATATTGCACGGCCCCAGCGTTGGCCAAGGAACCGCCGCGCTTGGTCAAGGTCGCGCGCAGGTTGGGCGCAGTGCGGTTGCGGTTATCGGTGAGCGTCTCGATCAGCATCGCCACGCCGCCAGGCGCGTAGGCCTCGTAGAGCACCGATTCCGGCGCTTGCCCGCCGAGTTCGCCAGCGCCCTTCTTGATCGCGCGCTCGATCGAATCCTTGGGCATGTTGTCGGCGCGTGCGCGATCCACCGCGTAGCGCAGATCGAGATTCGCCGCCGGATCGGAACCACCGCGGCGCGCCGCCGCCATGATCAGCTTCGCCCACTTGCTGAAGATGATCCCGCGCCGCTTGTCCACCTTGGACTTGCTGCGTTGGATGTTCGCCCAGTGAGAATGACCGGCCATGGCGCTGCGAGTTTAACGGCGAGTCCGCGTGAAACGGAGCACGGCGCCCATCGGCGCCGCGCTCGGTGTTTCGTCCAGGGACTCTGCGACTAGCGCTTGCCCCACTGCTGGCCGCGGCGGGCCTTGCGGTAGCCGTAGTGCTTGCGCTCCACCATGCGCGGATCGCGCGAAAGGTGGCCGTCTTCGCGCAGCGGCGGACGCGAGTCGGGATAGAGCTCGAGCAGCGCGCGGCCGAGACCCATGCGCACCGCACCACTCTGTCCGGTGACGCCGCCACCGTGCGTGCTGACCATGACGTCGAGCTTCTTGCGCACCTTGAGCGTGCGCAGCGGACCGAGGCAGGCTTCTTGGTCACCGCCGCGCGTGAAGTACTCCTTCAGCGCTTTGCCGTTGACCTGGAACTCGCCGGTGCCGAGCTTCACGCGCACGCGTGCCACCGCGTTCTTGCGGCGGCCGGTGCCCCAGTGGAAGTCGCGCGTCGGCTCGACCATGCGGCCGGTCGGATCAATCAGGACTTCGGCTTCGGTCTCAGCCGCAGGAGCGGCGTCGGTGCCGAGGGTCAGCACCGGATTCTCGTTCTCGTTCTCGTTCTCTTCGCTCATGGGAAAGGATCAGGAAGCGCGGACCAGGGGCTTGGGCTGCTGGGCCCCGTGCGGATGCTCGCCGCCCGCATACACGAAGAGCTTCGCCATGCGCAGCGGGCGCAGGCGGTTCTTCGGCAGCATGCGTTCGACCGCCTTCTTGAGGATGCGATCGGGATGCTCTTCGAGCATCTTGGCGTATGAGGTGAGCTTGTAGCCGCTGGCGTAGCCCGTGAAGTGGGCGTACTCCTTTTGCTCGGCCTTCGCGCCGGTGATCGCGACCTTCTCCACGTTCAGCACGACCACGGCATCGCCGCCGTCGAGGTGCGGGGAGTAGCTGGGCTTGTGCTTGCCCATGAGGATCATGGCGATCTGCACGGCCAAACGGCCGAGGACCTGGCCCTCGGCGTCGGCGAGGTGCCAGTCGCGGGCGATTTCGCCCGCTTTCATGTGGGTGGTCTTGGGTCGCATCGTCGGCAGCACGGAGTTCTGGCGCCGAAAGGGCCGAGCATTCTAGGCCGCGCGCGGGCAGGCGGCAAGGGTGCTTCGTGCCGACTCTTGAATCAGTCGGCGGCGTTCAAGGGCAGCTCCTCCCCGTCCAACCCGAACAGGCGGACCTCCGGGCGGTCCACCACCACCCGCGAAAGCCCCTCCAGACCCGGATAGCGCGCCACGATGCGGCGCAGGCGCTCCGCCTTGAGTTCCAAGGGCACGCGAACCTCCTCCGGAGGCGCCAGCGTGCGTTCGCTGCTCCCCGACCACCCCCAGCAGATCTCGCGGCCGTCGGCGCAGGCGAAGGATAGGGCGGGCGGGACGCCGACGGCGCTGCTCGGGAAATCGTGGCGCCGTTGGATCCGCGTGAGCGGGACACCGAGGGTGTCGCGCACCCAGATGGCCTCGAGCGCCGCGGACAGAGCCTCCTGCTGCAAGGGGTCGGAGATGCGCACGCCTGGCTCAGGCGGAAGTCCGCTCTCGAGCGGCACGCTCAGGAAGTGCGCGAGGGCGGCGGCTTCGAAACCCGGCGGGAGCACGGTGCCGTCCGCAGCCACCAGGGCGACGGGCACACCGCCGCGCGCGATCACCAGCCGCGGCGTGCGCGGCCGATAGCTTGCCCGGATGCCATCGGGGAGGGCCGGCACCACTTCGATGCTGCGCGGATCCACCCACGCGATGCGCAGCAGGCAGTCGCGCACGCGCAGGATGGCATCGGGATCGCTGAGTGCACGTGCGGGGAGCGTGGCCGCGGCCTGCTCGATCTGTTGCGCCCAAGCTGCCGGCAAGTGCTCGGGCAGACGATCGTGACGCATGCTCGAGAGCGCGCGCGGTGCTCCGCTGCTCACGGGCGGCGCGCAGGCGGTGCAGAGCAGAAGAGCGGCGGCGGTTGCGGTGCGCACTGCCCCGTTCTACCGTGTCAGTTGCCCTGCGTGCCAGCGGAGGCGCGTCAAGATGGCTCCAATCCCGGCCGGTCCCGCCCGTTTCAAGGGTTTCGAGCTCGCTCCTTTCCAGCGCAAGGCCGCCGGCGCGCTGGACTCCGGTGCAGACGTCTTGGTCGCCGCGCCGACCGGCGCCGGCAAAACCCTGGTGGCCGAGTACGCAATCCACGCCGCACTGGCGGGCGGCAAACGCGCGATCTACACCTCGCCGATCAAGGCGCTCTCGAACCAGAAGTTTCGCGACTTCCGCGCCGACCCCGCGATCACGAGTGCCGGCTTGATGACCGGCGACATCACGATCCAGCCCGATGCGCGCGTGCTGGTGATGACCACCGAGATCCTGCGCAACACCTTGGTGGAGGATCCGTCGCGCCTGCACGACGTCGGCGCAGTGGTCTTCGACGAAGTGCACTACCTCGACGATCCGGAACGCGGCTCGGTGTGGGAAGAGACGCTGCTGTTCCTGCCATCCGGCATTGTGATCGTGGCCCTGAGCGCGACGATCGCCAATCTCGGACAGTTCGCCGCTTGGCTGGAGCGCGCGCGCGACAAAGCGGTGGAGGTGATCGAAGAGACCAAGCGGCCGGTACCGCTCAAGCACGCGCTCTATCACCCGAAAGCGGGAGTCTTCCCGCCGTCACGCTTGAAGCCGGTGCGCGAGCGCTTCCTCGCCTCCAAGCGCGATCGCAGCTACAAGCTGCGCGACGACGGCCCGCTCTTCGCCCACATCTTCGAGCGTCGTGAACTGCCAGCGCTCTGCTTCTGCTTCTCGCGGCGATTGTGCGAGTCGAAGGCGCGCAAATCCGCCCGCAGCGTGCAGTTGCTGAGTGAGGAGGAGCAGGAGCGCGCGGCCGTCCTCTGGAGCAAGGCCTCTGCCGACTTCGGCTTCGAGCTCGAAGAGGGCCCCATGGCCGATCTGCGGCGCATGGCGATGAAAGGCGTCGCCGCGCACCACGCCGGGATGCTGCCCCTGCACAAGGAGATGGTCGAGCAGCTCTTCACGGCTGGGCTGCTCAAACTGCTCTTCACCACCGAAACCTTCGCACTCGGCATCAACATGCCGGCACGCACGGTGGTCTTCGACTCGATCGCCAAGTTCGACGGCGTGGACTTCGATTGGTTGCGCACGCGCGACTTCTTGCAGATGGCGGGGCGCGCCGGCCGCCAGGGCATGGACGAGGTCGGGCTGGTGTATGCGGTGCTCGAATACGACGACGTGGTCGAGGCGCCGATCCACCGCATCATTTCGGGCGCGGTGGAACCGATCATCTCGCGCTTCGACCTCGGCTACGGAACGCTGATCCATCTCCACGGCATCGCCGGGGCCGAGGGTGCGGCGGACGTCTGGGACCGCTCCTTCGCGGCGTGGCAGGCGCGCGAACACAGTAAGCAGCGTGAAGAGCACAATCGCCGCGCCACGCGCGCGCTGCTCGCCAAGCGCTACGAATTCCTGCGCGCGATGTCCTACCTCGACGGCGAGCGCGAGGTGTTGCCGCGCGGTCGCACGGCCTTGCATCTGCACGGTCTCGAGATCCACCTCACCGAACTGCTCTACGCGGGCGTCTTCGAGGAGGCTGATGCACCGGCGCTGTGCGGACTGGTCTCAGCGGTGCTGCACGAAGGGCGTCGTGGTGAAGAGTTCTGGCGCAACGCTCTGCGGCCGATGCGCGGATTGCTGCGCCGCGCCGATCAAGTGATCGAGCGCGCGCGCGAAGCCGAAGTGAGCGCCGGGCTCGCCGCCAGTCTCAAACCGCTCGACGAGGCGATGGCGCCCGCGATCTACGAGTACGCGCTCGGACGGCCCTTCGAGGAGATCGGTCGCTTCACCAGCGCGGCGCCCGGCGACTTCGTGCGCGTCGCACGCATGACCGTGCAGTACCTACGCCATCTGCGCAAGGTGAGTGCGCCGGAGAATGCGGATCTCGCGCAGCGGCTCGACGAAGCCGTGAGCCTGCTCTACCGCGGGCCGGTGGACGTGCGTCAGGAGCTCGGACTGCGACGCGACGAAGAGCCCGAATGATCGGCTGAAGTCCGCGGCGGATCCGTCCGAAGAGGAATCGATGATTTGCCTGTCCATCCTGCTCTCCTGTTTGCCGGCACAGCAGCCGACCGCGCCCGCCGCCGCAAATGCGGAGGCGGCGCGCGCGCGCCAGACCTGGAATGCGCTCCAGGAGCGCTTCTCGGGAGCTGCCGCGCTCTCCTTCGAGGCGACCGGCGATTTCCTCGTCACTTCCAATACGAATGCCGGGCGAAGTCTGGCTCGCATCGAGGTGAGCGTGAGCGTCGCCCGGCCTGGCTACGGTGAGGTGCACGTTGCGGCACGCGCGATCGGCGCACCCGCCGAGGCCGCCGTCACGGCCTCCTCCTTCGGCACCGAGGAAGGCATCTGGTCGGTGGCGCACGGCAGTGATCGCGCCTTCGCCTGCGGCGGCAACTGGAACACTTCGACCGAACTCGACGATTTCGCCTTCCTCGGGCCGAATTGGTCCGGTTGGTGCGCGCGCCGTGGCGCGGCGGACGTGGTCTCCTTCGTGCCCGCGCACGCCGAGCATCCGGGATTGACCGGTCTGCGTGTGCGATGGAATGCCAAGGGAGAGGAAGGTCAGCGCAGCACGATCTTCTGGGTTGACGGCACGGGTGAACCCCGCTCGGCCGACGTGCGGATGGACGCGGAGACGGTGCTGCACTGGAACTTCAAGAACTTCAACGCGCAGCAGAACTGTGATGCGCAGAGTTTCGTCGCGGTGCTGCCGCAGGGTTTCGTGCGCAACGGCGTCGGCGTGTCCGAGGCGAGCGCGCAGGGGGATGTCGGTCTGACCGCTGGCGCTCAAACGGTGGCGCCGCGATCGCCTAGCCCGATCGAGGGTGTGATCGAGACGGCGATCGAGCAGAACTGCGGCAACGCCGAGCCAGCTCCCCGCGTCGAACCGGCGACGGGGAACGAGAATCCGGTGGTGAACGAAACCCCGGTCGTCAGCGAGAACCCAGTGGTGAACGAAATCCCCGCAATAGATCCGCCCAGCGGCAACGACGACTAACGGGGCGGAACACCCGCTCCCACCGCCGGCTTCGCCAGTAGCGAGGCCGGCACTTCATTTTGCGGCGTCGCTTGCTCGTAGGCGAGATTGAGGATCTTCCAGCCGGCGCTGGTGCGCAGCATCTGGAGGGAGTTGATGCCGCGAATCGTGCGCTCCCCCGCCAGAGTCTGCATCACCCCTTCGTAGGCGCTGAAGACGTGGACCAGATTGCCGAAGCGCTCGACGCGGCGCCCGGTCTCGCGCTCGTGGAACCCGCTCTCCACCAACATCGCGCCGCTGCGCGCGACGTATTCCTCAGGCGTGAGCACCAGCAGGCGCGAAGCCCCGTCGGCTTGCGGGATCGAGATCATCAGGTTCGCTTCAGACGCGAACATCGCTTGAAATGCTTCCCAGTCCCGGGCCTGACCCACCGGGCCGGAGATCACCGCGTAGAGCGCAGCGAGTGCCGGCTCCCAGCCTTCCTGCGCGGGCGGCGCAGCGGGTTCCTGAAGGGGCAGGATGCCGAGAGCGGTGACGGCAAGGAGGGCGCGGAATCGGGGTCGCATGCCTGCAGGCTACGCACTTCCGCGGCTAGGATGAGAAGGTTGCCATGCACGCACTCCTCCTCCTGACGCCGCTTCTCTGCCAGGATCCCGCACCTCCGGTCCAGCCGGAGCCGGCGCGCGAAGCTTGGAACGCCCTACTCAAGACCTACGCAGACGCCGCGGCACTGCGTCTGCGCGCGCACGTGGTATTGGAGGATCCGGCCGCCCACGACACCGAAGCCATGACGCTGCGACTCAAGGTCGAGGCCGACATTCAGCGTCCCTGCGTCGGACGCATCCTGCTCGACGGCACCGAGGAGAGCACAGGCGAGGAGCCCGAAGTGATCCGCGTCGAGTACCTCGGCAACGGCAAAGGAATCTTTCAACTCGACCAGGAGGAGATGAAGGCGGTGCAGGACGGAGCCTCGTGGAGCGAGTGCTCCGCGATGTTCTTTCTCTCCTTCCTCGGCAAGGCTTGGGCGGGTGAGCTGGTCGGCGCCGAAACCGTGAGTTTCCTGCCGGCGCGTGAGGACCATCCGAAGTGGATCGGTCTCGCGCTGACCGGACCCGACCTCTTCGGCGAGGACGGCACCTCGACCGCCTGGCTCGACGAGAAGGGCGCTCTGCGCAGCTTCACGCTGCCGATCGGCGGCACCTCGCGACTGGTCACCACGATCGAGACGCTCGATCTCTTGGCCGAAGCCGATCCGAAGCAGCTGCTGCGCGAGATCCCCGCTGAGTACGAGGTGGTGGAGATCGAGGCACCCGACTTCGAGGCCGGCATGCTGCCGGTCGGCGAGGCGGCCCCGGACGTCCGCATGATCGGCATGGACGACGTCGAGTTCTCGCTCTCCTCTCTGCGCGGAAAGACCGTGTTGCTCAACTTTTGGTTCTATCACTGAAGCGGTTGCATCGAGGAGCATCCTGAGCTCCAAGCCCTCTGGTCAGAGGTTTCCGCCCAGCGCAAGGACGTGGTGTTTCTGTGCGTGGACCTCGGTGACGAGAAGTCCGTGATCGAGAAGTACTGGAAGGAGAAAGCCTTCACCATGCGCGCCGTGCGCCAACAGGAATCCGTGGTCAGTGACGCCTTCGGCGTGCAGGGCTACCCCTGCAACTACTTGATCGGTTCGGACGGCAAGGTCCTCTGGCGCAAGCTCGGCTGGGACGGTGCCGAACTGCGCCGGATCCTGCTCAAATGATCGCCGCGTCCGGCGCCCCGGTGCCGGAATGCGCGCGGAAGTGCGCACGCAGGTCCACCAAGGTCTTCAAGGCCAACAAACCGAAAGCCGCCGACAGCGGCGCGTCGAGAAAGATCAGCGCAGCCCCGCCGGTCATCACGGTGAGATGCATCACCACCACCCGACCGTAGGGTCGCGCCATTTCTCCCTGCACGGTGGCGCACGCACGTTCGCCGCCACGCAAGAAGTGCATGGCGTAAGACCAGCCGTGCGAGATCATCAGCGCGAGCAGCATCCAGCCGATGCCTGGCACCCGCCGCACCAGACTGAAGTGCAGCACGTCCTCGATGCGCATGTCACCGAGCTCCACGATCAGGCCAAGGAAGACGCCGTGGACGAAGCAGAACATACCGTAATGAAAGATGAAGAATGGAATGAGAAATGATTTCAGCCGGAGCGGCGATCCGGCAGAGGGCACTGCCGCCATGCGCAGGAGCGCGAATCCTCCGATCACCAGATTCTCCATCCAGTAGAACCACAGCAGCGGACCGGCACTCCAACCGAGGGCCCACAGGCCATAAAGCGGTGCCAGATTCGCAGCCACCAGCAGCCACGCCGGGAGGCGCCAGGTGCGGAGAGGCGGGAGGCCGAGCATGCGAAGCGGGTCAGCGGTTGCTGCGCGCAGCGCGAGCCGTGAGCAGAATGACTGCCATCACCAGCAGCGGGAGCGCCCAGCCGAGCATGGCGCCGCGGAAAGCGGGTAGAGCGGAATGTCCGGTGGCGACGAGCAACAGGTAGGCAAGATAGAGCGCGTAGCAGAGGAGGAACAAGCTGCCGCGGCCGCGTCCCACCTTGCGATCGAGGAAGAGCGGCAAGCAGACCACCATCGCCGCCACCATCACCGGCAGGTCGAAGGCGAGCAACTGCGGCGATACCGGCACGCCTTGCGGCCGGCCGACCCCGGCGACGCCGAGCACTGCGAGCAGGTTGAAGAGATTGCTGCCGATTACGTTGCCCACCGCGATGTCGCGCTGTCCGCGCAGGCTGGCGAGCACCGAAGTCGCGAGCTCGGGCAGCGAAGTGCCGAGCGCGATCACGGTGAGGCCGATCACCAGCTCCGAGACGCCCAACGCGCGCGCGATCGAAGTGCCGCCCTCCACCAGCCAGTTCGAGCCGAGCACCAGCAAGGCGAGACCGACGAGCGCGAGCATCAAATCCTTCCAGACCGGGGCAGGCGGCAGCCCCTCGGGACCGAACTCCTCACGGAACTCGCGGCGCACTTCGGCGCGTCGTTCGGCGCGCGCCATGCGGATCTGCACGGTGGTGTAGATCAGGATTCCGGCCAGCAGCACCAGGCATTCCCAGAACTGCAGCATCCCATCGAGCGCCATCACCCACACCAGCAGGGAAGCGCCGATCATCACTGGGATCTCCAGTTTCACCACGCGCGCCGCCACGGTCAGCGGAGCAACCACGGCGGCGAGGCCGAGAATCACCAGCGTGTTGATGATGTTGCTGCCGACCGCGTTTCCGACCGCGAGATCCGGCTGCCCCGACCACGCCGCCATCGCGCTCACCATCATCTCGGGCGCGCTGGTACCGAAGGCCACCACCGTGAGTCCGACCACCAACGGCGTTACGCCGAGCCGCGCCGCCATCTGCGTCGCGCCGCGCACAAGCAGTTCGGCACCGCCGATGAGGGCTGCAAAGCCGGCGATGAGCGCGAGCAGGCTCGTGGTGCTCACGCAGTTTTGGGCGCGTCCGCCTCGGCTAGGGAAAGAATGCGCCAGTCGGCGGTGAGCCGATCCCACCAGAGCTCGAGCGCATCTTCATCGCCCTCGACGTAGGGCCAGGCTTCCCCGTCCGGATCCACCGCGAAGAGCGGCCAGGAATCCGGATGCTGCGCACGCCACTCCTCCGCGCCGAACTCTTCGCTCAAGCGCGTCGCGCGCACGCTGCCGCCGCGGAGCAGCCGCCCGAGCAGGTCGTCGTAGGCGATCTCTCCGCCGAAAAGTGCGCGGCCCTGTCGTTCCTGGGCCTCGTCTTCGTCGGAGCCGTCCTCACCTTCAGCGCGTCGGCGCAGCCAGAACACCCTCATCGCGCCGAAGTCGGGGCGGAAGTGCCGTGCCGCGAGTTGATTGAGCGCACGGTTCGGCGTCACCGCCAGGAGGCCGCCGAGTCCGGCGAACTCCAGGTCGATCTCCTCGCGCTCGTGCATGGTGTTGCCCTGCCAGGCTGGCAAACCTGCCAGCCGCGCGGCCTTGATCTGATCGCGGTTGGTGTCGGCGAGCAACACGGGCACTTCCGCGCGTCGCAAAGCTTCACCCAAAGCGCGCGCGACCGGATTGGCGCCGACGCAGAGGAAACCACGGGCTTCCGGTGCCGCCACCTTCAGCAGTAGCGCGAGCGGACGCGCGGTCAAGCTCTGCAGGAGCACCGTGCCAACGATCACCGCGAAAACCAGCGGCACGATCAGGCGCGCCTGCTCGTGACCCTCCGCAATCATGCGCTCGGCGAAGACGGCGCTGATCGCCGCCGCCACGATGCCGCGCGGCGCGATCCACGCGAGCAGCGCGCGCTCACGCCAGGTGATCGTGCTCCCGGCGGTGGAGAACAGCACTTTGAGGGGACGTGCGATGAACTGCAGGCAGAGCACCACCAACACGGCGCCGACGCCGAGCAGTTCCACGTCGGCGGAGTCAATGCGGGCGGCCAGGATCAGGAACAGCCCGCTGATGAGCAAGATCGAGAGGCTCTCCTTGAAGTCGAGAATTTCCTCCACCGGAATGCGGCGCAGGTTGGCGAGCAGAATGCCCATCACGGTGACGGCGATGAGGCCGGATTCCGGCTCGAGCGCGTCGGAGACGGCAAAAGTGGCCAGCACCATGCCGAGCACACCGATCTCGAGGAGATAGTCGGGCAGCCAGCGACGGCGCAGCGCGAGTGCGAGCATCCCCCCCCCTGCGAGACCCGCCAGCACTCCGATCGCCAGCACCAGGCCGAAGATCTGGAGGGTGTGACCGAGCGCGTCGCCCTGCCCGCGCGCGAGCAGAAACTCGAAGGTGAGCACCGCCAGCAGCGCGCCGATCGGATCGATCACGATGCCTTCCCAACGCAGCACTTCGGAGACGGCGCGCGTCGGTCGCACCGTCCGCAGCATCGGCGCGATCACGGTCGGTCCGGTCACCACTACCAGCGAACCGAAGAGGATCGCGAGTTCCCAGTCGAGGCCGGTGAAGCGATGCGCAGCCCAGGCCGCGATCGCCCAGGTGATCAGCAGGCCGATGCCGACCATGCGCCGCACCACCCCGCCGAGTCCGCGCAGGCGTTTCCACTTGAGAGTGAGGCTGCCCTCGAAGAGGATCACCGCCACCGAGAGCGAGACGAAGGGAAAGAGCAGATCCCCGAACAAAGCGTCCGGATCGAGCACTCCGAGCACCGGTCCGGCAAGGATGCCGACCAGCAGCAACAGCAGGATCGCCGGCAAGCGCATGCGCCAGGCGACCCATTGGCACAGGAAACCGACCAGGACCAGTGCCGCGAGCAGCAGGACCGGATGCTTAAGCACGCGCGTATTCCCCCTCCATGAAGGGGAACCACTGCTTTCCGTCAGGCGAGACTTCCATGAGGAAGGAATAGCGACCCTGTGCGGCGCGCGCGAGATCGAAGCTGGTGCGGTTGTGGCCTGCCATGTGCTGCGCGGTCAGCACCAGGCGTGAGCCCTCGAAGCCGCCGGAAAAGACGTTGACGGGAGAACCCATCGAGTCCCACCAGTGCAGGAAGTAGCGCGAGGAAGGCGCATCCCAGCTCATCACGCAGTGTCCGGTGAAGGAGGTCTGGCCGCCACGCCGTTGTTCGTAGTTTTGAACGATTACGAAGCCATCGAGCGCGAGGCGATTCTGCACGCGACCTTCGGCCGCGCCGCCCTGCGGATCCCAGGGCGAGGGATGCATCTTCTCCTTGCCGGACCACTCTCCGGCCAAGGCGTGGAGGCGCAGATGTTCCGGCGTCGGACGCGGCATTTCCATGCGCGAAGAATAGCCTTGCGCGCATGCGCAAGTAGCGCTGGTCACAGCGCGAGCATCTTCAGAGCCGCGACCGCAAGCACGAGCGCGAGCAATCGGCGCAACGCCGGTGGCGCGAGCCGGCGCGCTCCGAGCGTGCTGCCGATCCATCCGCCCACGCCCGCCGCTGCCAGCCAGTAGGGCAGCATGCGCGGGAGCTCCACACCGGCGCGGAGATGTCCAGCCAAACCTGTGATCGAATTGACGAGGATGAAGGCTGCGGAGACCCCGGCCACGACGCGCGCTCCACCCCAGCGCCTCATCAACAGCAAGGGAGAGAGGAAGATGCCGCCGCCGACACCGGTCATGCCCGAGAGCAGGCCGAGCACGCCACCCGTGGGGAGCGCGAGTGCGAGTCGCGGCGGCTGCGCCGCGGACTCCTGCAACGATGCGCGCGCGGCATGACGAAACAATCGCCACGCCGCGAAGAGCAGCACGGCACCGACCACCGGGCGGTAACCGGCTTCAGGGAGCTGAATGCGGCCACCAAGATAGGCAGCCGGCGCGCTGATGGCCGCGAAGGGCCACCACAAGCTCCACGAGAAGGCACCGGCGCGCGCGAAGCGCCAACTCGCGATGCCAGCCACCAACACGTTGAGCGCGAGCGCGGCGGGTTTCATCTCGGTCGCCGCGACTCCGGCGAGCGCCATCACCGCGAGGTAGCCGGAACCGCCGCCGTGCCCGACGGAGGAATAAAGCAGCGCCGCCAGCGCGATCGCCACCGTCAGAACCGCGTCGTGCACGCGCGCAGTCTAGCGATCGGACGGCGGGGCGAGATCGGTGCGCGTGGCGTCCACGTCGAAGGCGAGCGCACGGAACCAGGGGAAGAGATCGGTGCCGGTGGCGGCGCACCAGACGGCCACGCAATCGTCCATGCTGTAGCGCGGACGACTAGCGTCCACCAGCGCGCGTTTGGCGCGAAAGTACTTGGCCATGGCGTCGGGACCGTGACGCCGCTCAAGTTCCTCGAAGACGTAGAAGGACTTGCCCCACACCAGATCGCGCGCGGCATCGGGCGCGAGTGGATCGAGCGCATCGAACTCAGGATCCAGGGCACGGGCCTGCGTGATCTGGCGCGCCAGTGTCGCCTCCGCCTCCGGCATCTGCATGCGCCGACCGACCTGGATGCCGAGCCAGGTCGCGATCGGTTCGTTCCACAGCGGTTCCGGATGCGGCAACACCCAGGAGTGCCCGGCTTCGTGGCCGATGAGCTCGACCATGGGGTAGCGCTGCTCCGGGTAGTTCCCCCACCAAGCGCCGATCGCGATGCGTTCGCCACTGCTGAAGCCACCGCCTCCGGTGGGCAGGATGAGCAACCGCTTGATCATGCCCGGCGCGGGTTCGACCCCGGTGATGGCGACGAGATGCGGTCGAATGATGAGATATTCTTCGGCGATGCGCGCGGCGAAGGGTGCGGTGCCGAGCTGGTACTCGAGGGTCAGCGGTCCGATCTCCTGCGTGAGCTCGGCCCAGGTCGTGCGGTGCGGCAGCCGCGGATCGATCGGTTTCGCTGCAGCGCACTCCTCCAGCAGCGGCGTGATCCACGCGGCGTTGATCGGATCGGAAGCGTCGGGATTCTGTCCGAAGAGGCCACGGCTGCCGAGCAACACTCGACCACTGCCCCAGTTGCGCCGCGCCAGCACGGGGAGGTCTTCGGCATCGCGCACCAGCGGAATCCAGTGCTCGTCCAGCGTGAGCACCGAGCCGCCACGGAACGCGGGCGCGCCGTCGGCGAGAGCGTTGGACAGCGGCGGACGTGCACGCACCGCACTGAGCTGCGCGCCGAAGGCGGTCGCCACGAGCGCGCCCGGGGGCATCGGGTCGGCACCGTCAGCCATCAGGAGAACGGTGCCGCCTCCCTGCGCGAAGGCGGCTACGTGTTCCACGGCGGCGGCGGAATACGGCAACCGCGGATCGCCTTCACTCAAGACCAGAAGATTCACGTTGGCGAGGTCGAGCTTCTCGAGGCTTCCCCAATTGCGAGCATCGCGGCCGAACTCCTTCAGGTACTGCGCGTGAAAGCGCCCGTCCATGTAAAAGCTGAAGGATTGACTGAGATCGCAAACGGAATGCACGCGGGGCGGCATCGGTTCCTGCAAGCAGGCGAGCAGCGCGAGTGCGATCATGCGTCCTGCAGGAGCACGGCGCGTACTGGAGAAGCGTCGGCGCCTTCGAGCTTGAGCGGGAGTGCGATCAGCGTGTAGGGTCCGGGCTCGACGTGCGCGAGCACCAGACCTTCGAGGATCGCCATGTCCCGCTCGGCGACGGCGTGGTGCGATTCGAGCAACTTGTCCTCCTGGGGATCAATCGAAGGCGTGTCAATGCCGACCAGATGCACGCCCAGGCGCCACAAGTACTCGACGAGTTCGGCGGAGAGCGCGGCGAAGTCCGCGTTCCAGCGTTCGGGGTCGGGGAAGCTGCCGGTGCGCAGCAACACGCGGGGTGCGGTCACGGCTTGCAGCAGATCGCGCGGCCGCACGCGCGCGCCACGCGCCACCGGCGCGTCCACCACTTGGCAAGCTCCGTAGTAGCGCTCCAGCGCGCGCGTCTCGATGCCTTCACCTCGCGCGTGATAGTGGCGCGGCGCGTCGGCGTGGGCGCCGAGGTGCACAGTGCCGCGGATCGCCGAGAGATCGATGTTGGCACCGTCCGCGATGCGCAGCGCCCACTCCTGCGCGAAGGGCGCGTCGCCCGGCCAGACGCCAAGCCTCGGCGAGATCGTCGGCGAGACGTCGAGGATGCGTTGCGGACGCGGGGAAGATTCCGTCACAATCGGCGCGCCCGCGCGACGGGCTCCCATGATCCTAGCGCTCCTCGCCGCCGCACTGCTGCTCGCCGCAGCGAATGGCGCGAACGACAACTTCAAGGGTGTCGCGACGCTGCACGGATCGGGCACGCTCTCCTACCGCGCGGCCCTGGCGTGGGCGACGGCCACGACCCTCGCGGGATCGGTGGCCGCGCTGGGTCTGGCGCATGGATTGCTCGCCACCTTTCGTGGCAAAGGCTTGGTGCCCGACGCATTGGTGGCCGACCCCAACTTCGCGGCAGCGGTCGGGCTGGGAGCGGCGGCGACGGTGGCGGTGGCATCGCGACTCGCGCTTCCGATCTCCACCACGCACGCGCTCACAGGTGCGTTGGTCGGCGCGGGCTTGACCAGCGGTGCGCCCGTGGCGTGGACCGCGCTCGGCAGTGCTTTCCTACTTCCGCTCGCGCTGAGTCCCTTCCTCGCCTTGGCGGCCACCGCCTTGCTCTACGCGATGCTTCGTCGCGCGCGGCGCGTCACCGGCGTGCGCCGTGAGTTGTGCGTGTGCGTGGAGGGTGGAGTGAAGGAACCCGCGCTCCTGCGCGCCGACGGAAGCGTGGTCGCGCTGCGCGGCGGAATCGAGATCCTCGTTGCCGACGGAACGCAGTGCGCGGAGGAGTATCGCGGCCGCGTGTTCGGCTTCGACGCGCAACTCGCGGTGGATCGCGCGCACTTGCTCTCTGCCGGCGCGGTCAGCTTTACGCGAGGTCTCAACGACACGCCGAAGATCGCAGCCTTGCTCTTGGCAGCGCCGGCGCTCGGTCTCGGCGGATTCGGTGCGATGACGGGCGTCGGCGCGGCCATGGCGCTCGGCGGCGTGCTGGCGGCACGGCGCGTCGCCACCACCATGAGCCAGGGCATCACGCGGATGAGCCACGGCCAAGGATTCACCGCCAATCTGGTGACCTCGGCACTGGTCGGCACCGCTTCGTGGCACGGCTTGCCGGTGAGCACCACGCACGTGAGTTGCGGCGCGCTCTTCGGGCTCGGCGCCGTCAACGGCGGTGCACGATGGCCCGCGATCCGGCGCATTCTGGGCGCCTGGATGCTGACCCTGCCGGTGGGCGCCTTGGTGGCGGCATCAGCACTGGCCCTGTTGCGATAGGAGAGACGCTGCAGTCCCCATCGATCGGAGCTTGGTATGGTGCCTCCCGGCCACCATGGATCTCTTCACCCTTCTCTTTCTTTCGGTGTTCCTCCCTTGCCAGGCATCGCCGTCAGCGGCTGAATGGGTGAGTAAGTTGGAGGGCAGCGACAGCCGGCAGGCCGAGGCCGCGTTGATCGCCCTCCGCATGGAGGCTCTACCCGCTCTGAAATCCGGCTTCGAGACCGGCAGCATCGCGACTCGACGCGGTGTCTTACGCGTTGCACGTGGCATCGGGACGCAAGCAGCGGAGCTCGCTCCCGGATTCGCTCAATATTTCCGTGCACCGGATCTGGATGAGGGGCTCGCTTGGGAGATCGCGCCGACGGTCGGCGCGCTCGGAACCGGCGCCAAGCGTGCAGCCAATGAGTGGAGCGCAATGATCCTCGACAAGGAGCTCGACGCCGACCGCCGTGGTTTCGCGATGCTGGCCTGCAGCACTCTCGGCGAAAACGCTTCTCCGGCCGTGGACGCTCTGATCGAGGTTCTCGCAGAGCGGCCCGTGTCGCCATTGCATGCTTTTGCCGCCATCGCGCTTGGCAGCATGCCCAAGGCTGCGGTTCCGAAGATCGATCGCCGCCTCGCGAAGCTCGACGGGATCGAGTTCACCTGGCACCTGATGGCGCTCGTCCACTGCGGTGACAAAGCCAAAGCCTGTGCCAAGGGTCTGGCACCCTACGCGTTGACGAATGACTGGAAGCAGCATCCTGCCGTACAGACCATCGTGAGCCAATGCTTGAGCGAGCGTGCTGCGGAAGCGAGTCTCGAAGCGGAGCGCATGCGCGAGTACAGCATCCACAAGGGTGGCATGTACACCGAAGAGGTCAGAGAGAATCCACGCGTCTTCCTGGAATTCTTGAAGCCACTGGACCCCAAGTTCGCCGATCCTGAGTTCGCGATCGAATTTCCTGAGAGGTTACCGGCACGATTCCCGGTGCTCAAGTTTGCCATCGGCGACGTGGAGGAAGGTCTGGCGGATCACCTGCTGACCCGCTTGATCGAAAACCACGCACTCCTGCGCGACGGCAAGTTGACCACCTGGTCCGGTCTGCATCGGGCTTACGACGGACTCGCTGGACTTGCCGAAGGTCTTGCGGTGATCCACGATCATAGTCCGGGCCGAACGCAGCCCGGAAAGCGCTGAAGCTTCGAACCGTCGCTACGAGCAGGAAGGCATTTCCGCCGCGAAGCCGGGGATTGCCTCGAGCGGGACGCCGTGCGGCGTGGCCACGAACAATCTTTCCACGTTTTCGGTGCGTCCGACGGTGCCGACTTTCTCGCCGCGCGGGTTGTGGATGCCGATCTTGGCACCAACGTAGCGCGGATGCGCCGCGCTCAGCACTTGCACCACTCCGCGCGTCGCGAGCATCACCTCGAGTTCCTCGCGCGAGAGAAATCCTTCATCATTGAATGAGACCACCAGCGCACGACAATCGAGGCGCGCGATCACGACCTCCAACGCCTCGCGGATCTGTCCGCGACGATTGAAAGGACTGGCCGGTCCCAGGCAGTCGTCGCGTTTGCGCACCGCGCCGTAGGTCGCGGGCTGATCCCAGCGCACCAGCGTCTCCCACACGTGGTAGTTGTTGCGATAGCGGTGCCGGTTGTA